>Ga0182024_10000067_pt1 | contig 195464 bp, 165 predicted proteins | sample P32metaG_FD_120480 | JGI IMG/M metagenome (GOLD analysis project Ga0182024, IMG submission 120480) | Permafrost microbial communities from Stordalen Mire, Sweden - P3-2 metaG (Illumina Assembly) | ecosystem: Environmental > Terrestrial > Soil > Wetlands > Permafrost | place: Sweden: Stordalen...
AAACACGCGATCGCAGGTCGTCAGAACGGGTCGCTTACGTTTTCGCTGGAAGGCCGCGAGTTGCAGCCGCAGGGCCGCATTTTCGATTGCGATGGCTTGGTGGCCGCTCAGCAGGAGTCGGACGAATCGAAAGATAAACAGGACGAGGGCTGGCATGTTACTCCGATTGTTCGTCCCCAATTCATTCCAAGTCAATCTGCTACGAACGGACGCAATAATGGCGAACGACCGCAATTGGACGTAGCGGCCAGGCGAACATTGCTCGTGGCGCGTCAATGAATCAGCGCAGTTGGTTAGAACACCAACCTTAGACCAACCTGAATATCGCGCGGCGTACCTAGTGTGTTTGTGATGGTTCCCACGCCCGCTTGGCCGATTGTCGCGGCCGGCAAATCGAACTGCGGGTGGTTGAGCACATTGAACAACTCTCCGCGAAATTGTACGTGGACTCGCTCCGTGACGGCTACATCCTTGAACAAGGAGGTGTCCAGATTAAAACGGTCGGGGCCTCGCAGAATATTTCGCCCAGCATCGCCAAACGTATACAGAGCCGGTGTCGCCCACACGGCTCCTGGCACATTGAATGAAGTATTGAACCAATCGGTCAGCGTAGGATTCGAGAGCGCCGCATTTACACCTGAATTGATGTTGGGCCGGCTCGACGAACCGGTATTCGCCACCGAATTGGCGAGTACAGGCGTAAAGGGAAGTCCCGTTTGTGCGGTGAGAATCATGTTTAGCTGCCAGCCACCGAAAGCCTTATTCGCCCATGATTTCCCCAAGTCAAGCCTCTGCCCTTTTCCAATCGGTAGAAAGTAGTTCAGGGTTTGCGTGAACCTCTGCCGGATGTCGAAAGAACTGCTCGCGAAGTCCAGATAACGGTAGCGCGGATCCTGCGGGATCGGTCCGTCGGCTCCACCACTCTCCTGTAGAGGGACGTCGTCAATCGAATGCGAGTAAGTGTACGCACTAAGGAAGCTCAAGCCGGAAGAGAAACGCTTTTGAACGGTCACCTGCAAGGAATGATACGCCGAAAGCCCATCGGTGGCGGCATAGTCGTCGCCCGAGACGCCTGGGGCGATGTTATATAAGAGTTCACGAGGGCCTACCGCTCCTGGTCCGGGCACAGGCTGATTGATGTTGTACGTGATATCCAGATCCCGGCCCAGATTGCCGAGATAGGAAGCTTTCAAAACAATGTTAAAGGGCAACTCACGCTCCACGCCGAAATTGAACTGCTCGGCGTATGCATTCTTGTAATTAGGTGGAATGCTGTACCAAGTCCCGGTGGGATTATTTACGATCGAAGCGACGTTGAGAGAGGGGTTGGCCGGCAAGCCCTGCGCTACCGTGAGGTAGGTCGGCAACAGCTCGTTTATCACCACAGAGGTAGTCGCACCGAATGGTAATTGCCGATGCAATCGGTAAAGCGCGCCCCCATTGCCGGCGGCATTATAAAAAATTCCGAAACCACCGCGTAATACGGTTTTCCTGTCTAACTGATACGCGAATCCAAAGCGTGGGGCGAACATCTTGTGCTGGGCCACTATGCCGACATTGGCGTTGGAATTATAACCGGCGATGAGCACCTTGCCGGTTTGCGTATCGAAATTGGCGAAGCGGTTATATACTTCTACCGGGGGCGGCAAATACTCCCAGCGAAGTCCTAGATTGAGAGTGAGGCGGTTGTTGACTCGCCAATCATCCGCCACGTATGTACCGAATTCCAGAACACGCGTTCCGGCCCAAGCCAACTGAAAAGCCTGAGCGACCGCACCAGGCACCCCGAGCAGAAAGCTTGCCATTGCGTTGCCCGTATTGCCGGCGGAATTCGGATTGTTGTCGAAGGTGCTGTCGAAAGTATATGAGCCGTTCCCCGAATTATCCTGGAAGTCGATAATCTGGCGCCGAACCAAGCTGGCGCCCCATTTGAGTGTGTGCCGGCCCAACATCTTGGTGAAGTTGGCAATGGGATTGAAAGTGTTCTCGTAGCGGATGGTGGGTATTGCCGTGGGACCGCCGATACCGGTGTAGCCGGAAATTGAAAAGATCGGAAAGCCGAGTGATTCAGGCTCCTGATTTGAGTTCGGCACGCCCAACAATTGACCGAGCCCCGGTCCAGTCGTGGGGGCTGTTGAATCCACGTTGCGCATGGCAAAGCGCGAGTACCCCATTCGCATATCCAACAGAAATGTCGAACTGAATACGTGTGTGTATGCAATAACGGCATTGTAGTTACTCATGGGCGCACGACCCGCATAGTTGGTGCTATTGCCTAAACTTACTGGTATCGAGAGGCCTGGGACGGTGCGGAAGCCGAATGTCGACGGCGTGTTTGTTAATGTGTCCTGTCTCGAAAAGCGGCCAAAGATAGTATTATTGGCGTCCAGATTCCAGTCGATACGACCGTCGCCAGTATCATTGTTCTGTCCGAGCACGGGATTGGTGAATTGGTTATTGGTCAACCCGGACGTCGAGGGTAAAGGGTAGGCCTGAATCACACGGGAGGTAACGGGGTCGAAGCGGCTCGCTGGAATGATATTTCCGGCAAATGGCTGCCGAGTGTAGCCGCTCGCGGTGCCTGGCGCCGCAACCAAACTAGCCGGATCGTAGATCGCCTGGGGGATGCCACTGAAGTCGCCGGTCCGTTCAGCGACTGTCGGGACTGTGTTCACGTCCGTAGTCGTTCCCTGCAGCTTGCGAAAGCCTTCGTAATCCGCAAAAAAGAAAACCTTGTTGTGGATAATTGGCCCACCCATGCTGCCGCCAAACTGGTTTTGATGATACTCGGGTTGTGGCGTGCCTACGGCGTTGAAAAAGTTCCGCGCATCAAAATCATTATTGCGGAGAAGCTCGAACGCACTGCCGTGATAACTGTTCGTGCCGCTCTTGGTGACGACATCGACGGTGGCGCCGGAGTTGCGCCCCTGTTCGGCCCCGAACAAGTTGGTCTGGATCTTAAACTCCAGGATGTCTTCCACGGTCGGACGCAATGTGATCAGGCCGTTCCGGCGAAAGTTGTCGTCCACGCCATCCAGCAGATAATCGTTAGTCATCTCGCGGTTGCCGTTGGACATGAGCTCGGCGCCGGGACGCGGATCATCCGGACGTGTTCCGCTGCCGATGGTGCCGGAGGGACCAAAGCCCACGCCGACTACGCCAGTTCCCAGAATCGCAAGCTGCGCGAAATTACGGCCGTTCAGAGGCAGATCGCTCACGGCTTTGGTCTCGATTACCTGGCCGATCTCGGAATTACTCGATTCCAGTAGCGCAGCCGCGGCGGTAACCTGGATATTTTCGTTGACCGCACCGGGATGCATTGAAACATCCAGACGCGCAACTTGATTCACCTCGAGGCGGATTGCCGCGCTCGTGACCTGAGCGAAGCCTTCTTTTTGAAAAGTCAGCGTGTAGCCGCCCGGCTGAAGCGCGGTAAATTCGTAACCACCGCTTTCATTGGACGTGCTTTCACGCTGAGCGCCCGTTTCCGTGCTGGTTAGAGTGACTTTGGCGCCTTGCATCGCGGCGCCACTCACATCGGATACAGTCCCGGTCAGGCCCGAGGTTGTCTGTGAGAATACCGCGGGCGAGAGCCCCAAAAGGCACAATGCGCCAGTCAGAAGGCGACAGATAGCGCCTGAATACTTCAAAATATAGCTACTGCTTGGTATTGCCATATTGATCCTCTTGTTCGGCCTCGTTCCAGAATGGCCCCAGTGGCGCGGTATACGAGGACACTTCTAACCATTTGCCCATTGTTCGCGGGACTTAAACGCAGTTTTCCCTGAGCCATTCACGAGCGCTCCTATCACTGTGCCACTGGAGCGAGAAGGGGTCAAGGAAACTTCAAAATAGTTGAAACGTTTAGGGAACAGGGGGCGTTCGCGTTCGAGCCTCTCTACGCAGAGGCCGCTTGGGAAGCGCCCAAAGTGGCGGATACATTCAGGGCCGCTGCCTTAAGATGCGCTCCCAGGCGGGATTCGTCCCAGGCAATGAACTCAGAAGATGGCATCGAAGTACTGATGGCGCCCAGCACGTTACCAGCGTGATCGCGAAGCGGAACAGCAAGACCGCACATGCCGTTCATGCACTCCTCGCGGTCGACGGCATAGCCTAATCGGCGAATTTCCGCGAACTGGCGCTCCAGAATTGACATATCTGTGATGGTGTGGCGCGTACATTTGGTCAGACCACTCTTTTTCAACGCCGGAAGCGCGATGTCCGGGCTCAAATTGGCAATGATCGTCTTGCCCAGCGCCGAACAATGCAAGTGTTCTGAACCGCCCAGATGGTCGCAGAAGACCGAGTCGTTTGGTCCTCCCACCTGATCGACCAGAAAAACTTTCTTCTCTCTTCCGTCTAATAGCGCCAGGTGGGTTGCCGCTGAGATCTTTTGCGAAAGCCGCACCAGCACCGGATGCGACTTCTCGAGTAAGCGGTCACGCCGGAACACAGTGAGGCCCAAGCGCAGCAGAGAAAATCCAAGCCGGTATTTCCTAGTTTCCGGGTCCTGTTCGATATACCCAAAGGCCCGGAGAGATGTCAAAATACGATGGACATCGCTGGGGAGCAATTCCGTTCTGCGGGCCAGATCGGTGATTCTGAAAGACTCGCGCTCTTGGAATTGCTCCATGACACGGCACAACTTAGTAACCGTCGTAGCTGTCTTCATAGCTCCCCTTCAGGCTCCTCACAGCGTCGGCTCGCGTTCGAGCCCCACCGATCCCCAAGCCCCGTAGAAGGATGTTTATATCATGTCGATCGAGCCGTGTCAACTATGATAGATCATCGTCGATCTTTCAAAGCGGCTCCGCGCGTGCTATCATGGTCGCACATGACTTTCGGTGTAGCAGATAAAGGAAAAGTGGATCATGCTGTATTCGCTCAACTTGAACCGGTCTCATTGGCTGAGGGCGTGGTCACGGCTTTAAAGGATGCCTTCTTTTCGGGCATGTTGAAGCCTGGAGCAGCGATCGTGGAACGTCAGATTGCAAAGCAAATGAACGTGGGAACTCCGGCTGTGCGTGAGGCTCTCATCTCTTTAAAGCATGAAGGATTCGTCCGCCGTATTAAAAACAAAGGTACTTTCATAACGGCCTTTGATGTAGACGAAGTCCGCCAACTCTACGCACTGCGTGTCGAGTTGGAGACGCTGGCTTTGCAGTGGGCTCGACCGCTGGTCACTAAATCCGATGTGGATCACTTAGAGACGCTGGTCGACCGTCTGAGCGAAGCCGGGCATCGGGAGAATCGCCGGGAGTTTTTGGAATGCGATTTTGAGTTTCACCGCTACTGCTGGAAGCTGTCCGGTAATTCGTTTCTGGCCGAGACTCTGGAACGGTTGATGGCTCCGCTATTCACCTTTGTCGTACTCGCGAGCGCCCATCCGCTGACGGCCGCAATGGCCCGCGAACATTACGCTATCGTCGAAGCTCTTCGATCAGCCGAAGAGCCAGAGTTTTCCGCCATAGTTCGTAAGACCTTCACCGGCTTTGCTTTCCGCTGGATTTCGTCCGCTGCTTCCAGAACCGCGGAAGCCCTTCCCCGCAAGCTCACATCCTCTAGATAGCGGCCGCTCGGCTCAATGATCTATCATTGATCTCCGTTTTGGAGTGTGGTATGGTGTCTCTGATGAATCGACGTCAGGCGATCCTGAAGTTCTGTCAATTTGTGGCGGCCTCTCCTCTGCTCAAAGCAGATCGGAAGTACGGTGATCTCGGCGATCCCCTGCTCAAACAGGTGAACGCCTTCGACTTCGCAAAGCTGGCCAAGGCTAAACTGGATACAGTCGCGTGGGATTACCTGGACGAGGGGTCCGATGACGAAGTGTCCCTGCACGCCAATCGAACTCGTTTCAATGATATTGTCATCCGGCCGCACTTCCTCATCAACGACGTGAGTAAGGTCGATACTTCGGTGACGTTGTTCGAAAAGAAATTAACCCAACCGATTTACCTTTCGATAACGGGTGGCAAGAATTGCTTTATCCCCAATGGCGAAGAGGTAACCGCACTGGCCGCCGGAACTTCCAACTCCATGCTGATTACGGGGGGCGGAATCAACAACATTCTGTCGGCTGGTAAGGGGCCCAAGGTCTGGTGGCAGTTCACCACAGCCGCCGAGTTCCGCACCAAGAACCAAATGGCCGACTTCGCTGAAAGGCTCGAGGATCAGGGCTGCTCGGGGATTTCGGTCACCGTCGATATCTACCACGTCTCTCACCGCGAGCGCAGCATGCATAACGGGTTGGTGCGGAACTGGTGCCAAGGCAAAGGCGTTCCGCGGAATGAAAAAGGCGAGCTAGTTTACAAGCCGGACGATGTTCTTTGGACGGCCGGCGACGTACCAACTCCACGGCCATTCCCGACCCCGAAGTGGGATACACTGCAACGCTTGAGAGAGGCGAGCAAACTCCCGGTAGTCGTCAAAGGCGTGATGACCGCTGAGGACACCGAGCTCGCGGTGAAAAACGGAATGTCGGGCGTTATCGTCTCCAACCACGGAGCCCGGCAATTGGATCAGGTCGGATCGACCATCGAAGCGCTACCAGAATGCGTACGGGCGGCCGGCGGCAAAATTCCCGTGCTAGTCGATGGCGGCTTCCGCCGTGGCACAGATGTCTTTAAAGCCCTCGCGCTGGGTGCTGCGGCGGTTGGGATCGGCCGGCCCTATCTCTGGGGATTAGCGGCGTTCGGACAAAGCGGTGTGGTGCGCGTCATGGATATTCTGCGGGCGGAGTTGGCTGCTGATATGGGCATGGCGGGAACGGGCAAGGTATCGGAGATCGATCGCTCGTTCGTACGCATTCGTTCATGAAAGTTCGATCCAGGGCTTGCCTGGTTATGGCGGCTGCAATCGGATTGATGCATGGACGGCTGACCGCCGCGGATGAGGATGCCGGAAAGATTCTCCGTCCAGCTGATAATTCGTTCTATAAGGACGGGCCGATCGATTTGATTGCCACTGCGCCGGCTGGAAAACTGCAACTCGACGACATCTTCATCCAAGCCGAACAGCCCTTTCCGGGTGTGTTTCACGCCATATTGAAGTCCTCTCCCGGCATGCATTCGCTAGTTTTGTTGTGGGAGGGCGGCAAGAAGGAAGTGCATTTTTTTGTTGGCCCGAATCCTCCTGCGGCTTTTCAACCGTTTCATCAGCATCCGCCGATTGCCGGCGTAGAGTGTACCCAATGCCATGGGTTGAATCGGCGGGGGCGTTTTGTCGCAATAGGTGGCTGTTTCGATTGCCATGTACGTGATGACTTTGCGAAGATCCACACCCACGACCCGACCAGGTTTGAGCAGTGCGGTATGTGCCACAACGCACATGGCTCTACCGTAAAGGCTGACCTTCTATACTCAAAAGAAATAGCCTGCAAGATCTGTCACAACAACTAATGAAGAATATAAAGATGTGGTCAATGGTGTGCTTTGCGCCGTTCCTTCTAGGCAGCGCCAGCGCGGCTGCTGAGAACAAAGTCGAGCCGGGTGAGTTCATCATAGACCACCCCACGCTGATCAACCTGGGCTTTGAATGGCTCATCGCGGGCGACGACAATCGCAACGCGCAGGTAGAGTTGTCGTACCGCAAACAGGGAGAGACGCAGTGGAAGCAGGGGTTGCCACTGCTGCGTTTGCAAGGCGAACGGATCTACCAGAACCAAGGTGTGTTTGACATCGTCTCTCCCAACATGTTTGCAGGAAGCATTCTGGATCTGGAACCGGATACGGCATACGAAGCCCGGTTTGTAATGTCAGATCCAGACGGCTTCGTTGCGCAAAATGGTAAGACCGCAACGAACACGGTGACGGTGCGGACGCGTCCCGAACCGAGGCCCTATGCCGGCGGCCGAGTGTTTCACGTTTATCCGCCCGATTACAAAGGTGCAAAGATCGAACCCGCTTTTGACGCCGTCATGTGCGCTTATAACTATTACTGCGGCGGTGGAGATACCGTGACTGCCGGCCGGCCGCGAGTCAAGGCAGGCGACACGATTCTGGTACACGCCGGACTCTACAAATACCATCCCGAATACTATACGGGCGATCGCACGATCAATGCGACCACACCGGTTGAGGGAACTTATTATCTGACCGCGAGCGGCACTCCCGAGAAGCCCATCGTTATCAAAGGCGCCGGAGATGGAGAAGTGATATTTGACGGTAACGGCAATTTCAACCTATTCAATGTCAAGGCGGCGAATTACAACTACTTTGAAGGCGTGACGATTCGGAATACCGATATTGGGATTTGGGCGGGCACCCAGTTCATCGCGGGCTCAAAGGGTCTGACCGTCAAGAAGTGCCGTTTTGAGAACGTGAATCTTGGAGTTTTCACGAACTATTCAGGATCGAGCGATTTCTACATCGCCGATAACTACTTCATTGGCAGAGACGACCCAAATCATCTCATCGGGTGGATCGGAAACTTCTGGGCCAAATTCGATGGAGTGGATGGTCAGACATTTCCGCCGAAGTTGGCATCGTACACGGCGGTCAGGCTGTACGGTCCTGGGCATGTTGTCGCCTATAACTATGTCGCGAATTTCCACGACGGGATCGATATCGAAACCTATGGAAATCCGGATGGGTCACATGCGATCGATGGGCCGCACTATCCGCCGAGAGAGTACTGGGACAGGCGGCCGGTCGCGATCGATTACTACAACAACTACATGACGAACTTTCACGACAATGCGTTTGAGATCGACGGAAGCATGCATAACGTTCGCGTCATGCGAAATATGATGCTCAACTCGGCTTCGCAGCCCTTTTGTAATCAGCCCGCCATTGGAGGGCCGATCTATTGGATACGCAATATTGCTTACCATGCTCCCGGCGGATCGATCAGGATGACCAATGGGGCCCCGGGCGTGCTGTTTTATAACAATACGATCCTAACCGAGACCAACGCAGGATCTTCGGCCAACGTGCATTGGCGCAATAATTTAATGCTAGGAGAGAATTCCGCTCCAGCGATTTTCAGCGTCACCACGAATACAAACTACAGTTCCTCGGACTACAACGGTTTTCGTCCCAATCCAGGAGCCGCCTATTCGTTCCAATGGAACTCGCCGCCCTGGAATGTCCCAGCGGATTACAGCGGCATGCTTCTGGCGAGTCCCGGCCGCGGCGGCGCCGGAGCCAACTCCACGTTAACGGCGCGCCGGTACGCGACGCTCGCGGAATATAGCCGGGAGACACACCAGGACCAGCATAGCGTCGCTGTGGATTACGACATCTTCGTCAACGTTCCCAAACTAGATGCGCAAGATATGGAGAACGTTCAAAAGCTTTACAAGGCGGAAGACTTCGATTTCAGGCTCAAGGCCGGTTCGGCAGCAATTGACAAGGGCGTCGTTCTTCCCAATGTTACCGATGCGTTTACCGGTCTTGCGCCTGATCTCGGAGCTCTAGAACTTGGCCAAACTCCGCCGCACTACGGTCCACGACCGTAGCGGTTGAGCCGCGGCGGCGGCGCTACTGTTGACCTGGCAAGTAGCCCGGATAATCGGGCGCGTTCAGTTGCACCAACATCCCGTCCGGATCAATGAACTTGAGGCCCTCTTTCGAAACTCCGGAGAGCTTTAGGCCTCGCTTCTCCAACTTCGCTGCCGCCTCCTCCGACTTGAAATTTTGGATGCCCAAGGAGAAGTGATCGACTGCGGCTCCCTTGTCTTTCGCCGCCTCTATCCCGAAAAAGCAGTTCGCGTTCAGGCTGAGAATGTTCACGGTGGGAGCAGACTTCCTCATGGGCATCCCGAAAACCTCCTGATAAAACTTTGTGGACCGCTGAACGTCGGGAACCCGCAAAGTGACATGATTTACGCCGACTGCTTTGAAATCCGAAACGCTTGAAGCAGCATTGGCGCCTGCGGCGAAGAGTCCAGCCAGAGCGGAGGCTAGCTGACGGCGGCTCAGCTTGCCTCGCTCGAAATCGAGGACCATCTTCTCGATGAGTAGTTCCATTCGTTTTCTCCTCTATTCCAGTCGTCGTCAAATGCGCGACCGGGAGCCGGGGCCGTAGACGCGCAGGGCATTCTTATACATGATGTCGTCCCGTCCCTCTCGAAATTGGGGTTGGGCCAGGAACGATTCCCAAATATCGATTTCAAAGTAGACCGGGTCCGTCAATATTCCGCCATAACGACACACCGGCCAATTGCTGCCCCAGAGAAGGCGCGCGCGGCCATAGGTGTCCCACAGAAACTCCATCACCGGATAATATTGAGTTGCGTCGGCGATGGGCTGGAACTGACCCGGTCCAAACGTGTATCCGCCCAAGGCGGCCTCACTTAGGGTCTCAACATCCGAGACTTTGATGTGCAAGCCCGGATATGTTGCGCCAGTCTGCATATCTTGTTTCCACGCAGCCGCCGGCGTAAACGTATTACCTTCACTGGCGAAATGGTCCAACACAATCGATATCCCGGTAGCTTGGCCGATCTGGGCCATCACCGCCGCGGATATTCCAATTGCGTCGACTTGCAAGCCCAACTTGGCCATACTCTTCAGATTTCGCAAAACATTTGGCTGGAGATTCGCAAAAGTAGCAGGACCGGCGTTGAAAATAGATCCGAGGTCGCCAAGGCGGATGCCAACAAACAGCGGATTCGCGGCCAACTCCATCAGCTGCTCCTGAAACGTGTCGGGACTCTCTGTGGTATCCAGAGAGCCTACTACCGACATGATTTTCGACTTGCCGTCCGGCCCATTGGTGTCGCTAGCAGCGCTTTCCAGCATCCAAAGGTTCGACTGAATGATATGCGCCGGAGTCACTCCGACGGCGGATGTGATCAGCACCACCTGGCTCACCCTTCTGCCGCCCAAATTCATTAGATAGTTCGGTATTAAGGCGTCCTGTTGGAGCCAGGGGACTACGCCGCTAGGATTGGACGGGGTGATGCTGCAGCAAAAACCGTCAGTAGGATCACCGGGGTAAGTGCCAAAGTCGCTCATCGGGGGTAAGCTGCGCGGTAGCTTCCAACTGTGAATGTGTGTGTCAATGATCGTTCTGTCCGGCGAACACGAGGGTGGTTCTGGCGGTTGCGGCGGTTGTCCGCTAAGTGGTCCGCTGGTGCTTAAGAGTCCAGCTCCCAATGCAGAAGTACTCAAAGCGCCCATCAAGTCTCGGCGCGTCATGTTGCTTTCTTTCATCGGATCCCCTTTTTTTGAAAGTAAGTGACTTGATCAAAGCATCCGCGACGACGGTCTTCGTGTGATACCCAGATCTTTTCTCGTCTTTTTTAGCATGGATAGCTCGATGGTTCAATGTGTTTTCGAAATACTTGAAACGATCCTGAAAAGTTGTTACTGCAATCAGCAACTACTGTTTCTAGATCGGATGGAATGACGCCAGGCGGCCGATGTCTTAGCAGCGCCAGCGCTCACATTTTCAAATATTTGAATTTCTATTTTGAAGTTCTGTTGATCGAGCACACTTTCCCGAGATGAACGACTTAACAGCGCACAAGACAACGGTTGCACCAAGTCGAGAAAAGTGGCATCATCTTGTCTGTGAATTTGGGCTTTCAGCTTTCGGTTTTTTTCACTTGCTACGCTTCGCGACCGGCGGCCCGCACCTATGCCAGTTTGACAAATCTGATGATCACGAACACTACCGTCACGTCGGCTAGACGAGATGCCCACCGGGACCGTACACTCCTTCTGGCTCAGGAAATCCGCTGTGCGTCCCCCATTCTGCCGCGTTCGGGTACTGTCGCAGCCGATGAGCGACTCTGATATTCCTTTTGAACTTTCGATGCCTACACACGCCCAGTTGGAATGAACAGGGAACCGGAAATGGCGGTTCTCTAGTGCGATGAGCTATAAGTACCATGGCGACGGCGCGCAAAGATGGCTGTGTCGAGCGCATGAGGGGAGGCTCGACCAGGCCACCGACTTCTTTCGTTTTTTCATAGAGCCTGGCATGGGACTCTGCGGCGGAGGTCCCGGTCCGAATACCTTTGATGCGCGTGGCGGCCTCGACCGTTGGGTTGAGCAAGGGACGACGCCGGACAAAGTTTTCGCTTCTGACACACTGCGAATGGAGTGACGGATCGAACAAGACCGTTGTGGCCGTACGCCCAGTTTCCGAAATGGTAGAGTGCTGGAAGCATCGATGACGTCGCTAACTGCACATGCGTCGATCAAAGCCAGGCGGTCGGGTCGGCGTTTCGCAAAATCACCTTTCGCCCGCCTCCAACAACGAGCCAGATCGGCCCGAAACGATGAAAAGCGAAAGATGTCTAGCTTAGCTATCTGTAGCGTTCACACTTTCTAATAATTTGAATTTCCGTTGACCTGGCAACTTCCTCGGTGATACGAACGACCAGATGCTTCAGAGTACGCGAATGAAAGACATCGCTCGCGATTTGGGCGTGTCACTGATGACGGTTTCCAAGGCCCTGCGGAATCACGGCGACATCGGCGAGGAAACCAAGCGCCGGGTTCTGAAGCGCGCGCGTGAACTGAACTATCGTCCGAACCTGATCGCGCGCAGCCTGGTCGCGCGCCGCTCCTACATGATCGGGCTCATCATTCCCGATTTGATGCAACCAGGTTTCGCCGAAGTGGCGAAGGGAATCGTGCGGATTTTCAATCCGTTGGGATACCAGATCGTCATATCGAGTTCCGAACAAAACCCCAACACCGAGCTCCGTGAAATCGAGGCGCTGCTGGGTAGGAGCGTGGATGGGCTCATCATAGCACCGGCTCAGGTGCACGCTCGAGAGGAATTAATCAAGAAATTGCGGGACGGCCAAATGCCGCACGTTCTGATCGATCGCATGCCCACTGGATTCGAGGGCCACTTTGTCGGCGTGAAGTATGAAGAGATCGGGATGATGGCAACCGAACATCTGATCGAGCAGGGATGCCACCGGGTTGCGCATCTCAGAGTACCGGCTAATTCGCCTGGAATCGGGCAGCTCCGCGGTTATCGCCAGGCCCTCGCGAAGCATGGTCTGGACACACGCGCCGATTACGTGGTCAGCGGCCACCACGAAGATAGCGTGGGGTACCAAGGGATGCGCAAGCTCCTGCAACTTACTTCTCGGCCCGATGGAGTATTCTGCTTCAACGATCCGGTGGGCGCCGGCGCGATCAAAGCGGTTCTTGAAGCTGGATTGAAGGTGCCCGAAGACATTGCCGTGATCGGCGCTGGCAACGTCCATTACTCCGATCTTCTTCGTGTTCCGCTCTCTACCATTGACTTGAGCAGTTCGCTGATCGGCGTCACAGCCGCGAATCTGCTGAGCGACTGCATCGAATCCAAGAACCTCATATCACCACGCCGCATCCTCGTCACTCCGCGGTTGATTGTGCGTGAATCCAGTAAGCGCAGCGCGGTGGTCGAGTCTACTTGATAGCGAATACTACTTGCCGGGACTGAAAGTATGATGCCCGGCGATGCCAGCGGATTATTTTAAGCCCATGATTTTCTTGTCTTGGGCTAAGGCAACGCGTACGAAAACAAAGAACTCCCCGCGGCAAACACCACGTATTGTTTTCCGTTGGCCTGATACGTCATGGGGCCCATGGCGATCTCTCCGCCAGCGTTGGTCTTCCACAGCAACTCTCCAGTGCGCGCATCCAACGCCTGGAAGAAACCCTCACGCCCACCGGTGAACAGCAGATCCGAAGCCGTGGTCAGAATTCCGCTCGCCGTGACATCGTTCATCTTGAATTCCCACTTCTTCTCGCCAGTCTGCGGATCGATGGCCCGCACCACGCCGTAACCATCCTCGTCGCTGCGTTTATGGACTTGTGGCCCGCGCAGACCCGGGCGGGTGGCCTGATAGACCCCGCCAGCATAGCGCGTCCCCTCGTTGTATTCGCCTTCCTGCTTCGTGAACGTCGCGTAAACGCCTTCCCACGCGGACACATAAAACAGCCCCGTTCGGGGGCTGAACGAAGGCGACCACCAATTCGTTCCACCCGCCGGCCCCGGATAAATCAACGTGCCTTCCGCCGATGGTTCCATACCGCTAACCCGCATGGGCCGCCCTTCCTCGTCGAGTCCCCGAGCCCAGGTCACTTTCACGAACGGTTTCCCCAGCAGAAACTTGCCCGAGTTTCGGTCCAACACATAGAAGAACCCGTTGCGATTGGCCCACATCATCACTTTCCGCAGTTGGCCCAGCCAGTTGATGTTCGCCAGTACCGGCACCTGGACTGAGTCATAGTCGAAATCATCGTGCGGCGTGAACTGGAAATACCACTTCAGCTTGCCGGTATCGGCATCCAGCGCCACTACGCAATCGCTGTATAGGTTGTCACCGGCGCGTTTGTCGCCGTTCCAATCTGGACCGGGATTGCCGATGCCCCAGTAAGTGAGGTTCGATTCCTGGTCATACGACCCTGTGACCCACACCGAAGCGCCACCATGTTGCCATGAATCGCCCGCCCAGGTTTCATTGCCCGGCTCGCCCGTGCTTGGAATGGTATAGAAACGCCAAGCCTCGTTGCCGGTCTCCGTTTCGTAGGCGGCAATGAAACCACGGATGCCGAACTCCCCGCCTGCCGTACCCACGATCACCTTATCTTTTATGATCAGGGGGGCGTGAGTAATCGAGTAGCCGGCTTCGCGCTTGGCCACTTGTTTATCCCAAACCAATTCACCGGTTCGAGCGTTGACCGCCACTAGATGCGCGTCGATGGTCGCCATGTAGAGCGTATTGCCGAGGATCGCCACGCCGCGGTTGACGCGCCCGCAGCATAGCCGGCTCCCTCCCGAGGGCGCATACGAGTACAGCCACTTGATTTCGCCTGTCTGAGCATCGAGCGCCACAATATCGTTGGGCGCCTGCGTAAGATACATGGTGCCGTCGACAACCAGGGGTGTCGACTCGAATTTTTCGATTGACCGCGCCTGAAAAGCCCACTGGAGCTGAAGATTGCGGACATTGGCAGGCGTGATCTGGTTTAGCTGGCTGTAACGCTGGCTAATTGTGCTGCCGGAGTAAGTCAACCAGTTCTGCGGTTCCTTGTCGGCGTGCAGAATCCGGTCGAAAGTGACCTGAGCATAAAGCGCGCAGGCGGAAACAGTCAAACCCCACGTTAATGCGATAACGGTTGATCGCATAAGAAGCTCCTGGTAACTATTTTTGACTCGCCTTCGGTGCGTTTCTTTCTTCCGCCCGCGCCCCTGCCAGGATTCCCGCCATACCGTAGTTGCCCTCGTGGCACGCGTATTCATAAAGCCGGCTCTGGGATTTCCACATAGTCAGCTGTGCGGTCCAGGGTTTCGTATAGATCTCCGGATCATCAACCGTGAACTCATACAGTATGGTTTCGGAATCGGTGCGTGTAAAACGCTCGATCACACGCATTTTTTCGCTGGCGCTAGGCAGGTTGGCGGTTTGGCTGCCTGTTGAAGAAATTTGCCTCGGAAACTGGGTCTTGTCGATGAAATTTGTCGTTTCCACCACCAATGTGTTGCCTTCCCAGTGCCCCCGCGAATCTCCCAGCCACTGTCGCACGTTCGACGGCATATGCGGACGGCCATCCAGAGGAATAATCCGCACATCATGGATCATTTCGATCTCAATAGCCACATAACCCGGCGCTTGGAAGATCTGGTAGTTGTTGTTATAGACCACTGGCAGCATGGGGGCCCCGGCCGTGGGCCACAGTAGGCATCTTTCGGAAAGGAGCCGGTTCTGCGGCCCGTCCGCTGGATGCATCTTTATATAGTCAGCAAGCGCGGCTGCGCGTTTTTGCCCGGCGGGCATCAGCGCGGGAAGCTTTCCATCGGCGGGATCGACGATCAGGGAGGTCCGCTGGGTCTTTACGACCTTAGTTCCCCGATCCCACCAGGCGTCGTTGTAAGCAAACGCGAGGTCGGTGCTGGCGTCACTCCGGCGTCGGTCGGAATTAAAATTCTCCACGACCTGTTTTTCGTATGCAGCGGCTTCCGCTTCCGTGAAGAAAGGTTTCTGCGCGAGTTCCGGAGGCCGCTCCATTGGTGTAATTGTCCCGTTGTTCCAGACTCCTTCGAGTTCAGGTTGGCCGTCGGCGGTGCGCGGTGGAGTCCAAATTCTTTTGGTCACAGGAGCCTGCCCACCCAGGGGCTGGACGGTCACCGCTGTCACTAACATGACGATAATACCAAGGAAAATCAAGCGCCGACTCAAGCATTCTCCTATGCCAAACCTCAGACTATAATAGATCATCTTGCGCAGTCGGATCGAGCACTGATGGAAAGCCGAAATCTGGGAACTCAAGGTTTGTCAGTCGCCGCGATCGGTCTCGGTTGCATGCGGATGACGCACGCCTACGGTACTCGTGATGACGCCGAGGCGATCGCGACGATTCATCGCGCCCTCGACGCCGGTGTCACACTGCTCGACACAGCTGAAGTTTATGGCCTATATACAAATGAGGAGTTGGTCGGCAAAGCGATCCGAGGGCGCCACGCGCAGGTTAGCCTTGCAACCAAATTCGGGATCAAGATGAATTCGGACGGAGTGGCCAGCGTAGACGGCACGCCCGCAAACGCCAGACGCGCCGTAGAAGGGTCGCTGAAACGGGCTCGGTGTCGACGTCATCGGTCTCTACTACCTGCACCGGAAGGATCCGGACGTGCCAATTTGAGGAGGCAGTATTTAAATGAAAATCTTGGCGCAGTTGAGGTGAAGCTCGATAACAAGGATCTCGCTGATCTAAATCCGCTGGCATCGATTGTTTCGGGCGAACGCTACCCTACGCACGCCCCGAAGTTAGCCGAACGCTGACTACTACATGTTGGACGACGCCGGCATCTGGCAGACGGAGAAAACATGAAACGAACCCAAAACGTGCTCTTGATTCTCGCTTTGCTGCAGGCGGCGAGCGTCGTGGCTCAGGATCGAATGCCCATGATCCCCACGGACAAGCTGACGGACGCGCAAAAGAAAGCCGTCGCGGACTATAAGGACCTTCGTAAAGTTGATCTCAACGGGCCGCCCTGGACGGTCCTTCTGCGCGTACCGGATCTGGTTGTGCCATCGCTGCAGATGCGCCTACATAATCTGAATAACAGCGCCCTCAGCCCGAAGCTCACCGAGCTCGCTATCTTGATCGCGGCGCGGAGCTGGACCAACTACTATGAGTGGACCAGTCACAGCCAGGAGGCCATTACCGCTGGGCTGGGCGCGGCGATCATTGCTGCCGTGGCCGATGGGCGGCGGCCTGAACAGATGACCGACGACGAAGCGATCCTCTATGACTTCTGCACAGAGCTGATCCGCAACCAGAGTGTCAGTGACCCAACCTATGCCCGAGCGTTGGCAAAGTTTGGAGAACCCGGCGTCGTCGAGGCCGCGAGTCTGGTCGGCTACTACACCTACCTGGCCATGATTATGAACACCGCGCGTACGCCATTGCCTGGTGGGGCAAAGTCGGCGCTGGCGCCGTTCCCGAAATAACATTTCCGCTGATGAACCTATTGCGGCTTATAACGCGAGGCCGCTGAAGGGCTCGAACGTGTTCCGATACGCGCTGCCAACCGCAGGCCCAGCCGCATCGGCGGCCCCGTCGGTCTGAGTGCGCGAAGGATTTGGCGGCTCAGCACAGGCGTCACCTGCTGCCGGCAAATCTTCTTAGCGGCCGATGGGGATATATCGAATGATCTCCACTCGCGCAATAGTGCGTCCAGCGAATCGGACTGCAAGGCCTTAGGCTTGTTTACTTGATTTTGATTACGTTCTATGATAGATCGACATTCATGAAGCGACAAGTAGCGATTCTCGGATCGGGGAACATTGGCACTGATCTGTTGGTCAAGATTCTTCGAACCTCTCAAATCCTCGAAGTGGGCGCATTTGTTGGAATCGACCCCGAATCCGACGGTTTAAAGCGAGCGAATCGCATGGGCGTGCCGGTTACTGATGGCGGCGTTCAAGGTCTGATCGCCATGCGGAACTTCGCCGATATCGGCATTGTGTTCGATGCCACCTCCGCAAAAGCCCATGCTCGCCATGACGCCGAACTAAGGGGCGATGGCCGGCAACTTATCGACTTGACACCGGCCGCCCTGGGACCCTACGTGGTGCCGGTTGTGAATCTAGGAGAGCATCTCGAGGCGCCCAACCTGAACATGGTCAGTTGCGGGGGCCAGGCGACGATTCCCATGGTCGCTGCCGTGAACCGCGTAGCGAAAGTTCACTACGGCGAGATTGTTTCAAGCATCGCGAGCAAGTCGGCCGGACCCGGAACACGGGCCAACATCGATGAATTCACACAAACCACGGCCCGGGCCATCGAGCGGGTCGGTGGGGCGTCGAAAGGAAAAGCGATCATCGTATTAAATCCGGCCGAACCTCCACTCATCATGCGCAACACTGTTTTCTGCCTCAGCAGTGATGCCGACACCACGGAAATCGAAGGTTCCATCGATCGGATGGTCCAGGAAGTGACTGGTTACGTTCCAGGCTATCGCCTCAAACAGCGCGTACAGTTCGAACGTGTCGGAACTTTATCGAACCCGGTACGGATTCCCGGAATGGGGGAGTTTCACGGACTTAAAACGTCGATCTATCTCGAAATCGAAGGCGCCGGCCATTATCTTCCTAAATATGCCGGCAACCTGGACATCATGACCTCGGCCGCGCTCCGCACCGCGGAATGCCTGGCGCAAGCCAAGCCGAACTGAGGATCGGAGATCACTTTGAACCAAACCCGGATAAATCCAACCAGGCTTTACATACAAGACGTCACCCTGCGCGATGGGATGCACGCCATTCGGCACCGCTATTCGATCGACCAGGTGGTTCAGATTGCGGCCGCCCTTGACGACGCCGGCGTCGACGCGATCGAGATCAGCCACGGAGACGGACTCTCCGGTTCGAGCTTTAACTACGGTTTTGGAGCGCACAGCGATTTGGAGTGGATACAGGCGGTCGCAGAAAACGTGAAGCGCGCCAAGGTCGCGGTGTTATTGATTCCGGGCATAGGTACGTTGGAAGATCTGCATTGCGCGTATCAGGCCGGAGCGCGCTCCGTGCGCATCGCCACGCATTCGACCGAAGCCGACATCGCCAGGCAACACATGGAGTATGCCCGCGGACTCGGGATGGACGTGGCGGGCTTCTTGATGATGGCCCACATGACGCCTGCGCCACAACTCGCCAGGCAAGCGAAACTAATGGAATCCTATGGGGCGCAGTGCGTTTACGTGGTAGATTCGGCGGGCGCGCTATTGATGCACGAGGTCGCCGAACGCTTCACGGCGTTTCGTGAAGTGCTGGACGCCAAGACCCAGACCGGGATGCACGCGCACCATAATCTCTCGCTCGGTGTGGCGAACACTATTGTGGCCATCGAGCATGGCGCCACGCGCGTGGACGCGTCACTGGCAGGCATGGGCGCGGGTGCTGGAAACGCCCCGCTCGAAGTGTTGATCGCAGTCCTGAATCGGCTGCACTGGAATCACGGATGCGACCTGTTCGCTCTCATGGATGCCGCCGAAGATCTGATCCGGCCGCTACAGGACCGGCCGGTGCGCGTGGATCGCGAAACGCTATCGCTCGGCTACGCGGGAGTGTATTCCAGTTTTCTACGCCACGCGGAGGCTGCTTCCGGCCGCTACGGCATCGATACCCGCGACATCCTGGTAGAACTGGGACGCAGACGGATGGTCGGCGGGCAAGAGGACATGATCATAGACGCTGCCCTGGATCTGGTCAAAGCCCGCGGAATAGCCTTGGCGGAAGTGAACCCGCTAAGTTGCCTTGCGACCGAAGAAAATCAAACCCCTTCGGCTTCATCTGGTGCCGGTACCAACAGGCGCACTATCAAATGAAAAGGGAGCCTTTGTCCAAGCCAAAACTAATAGGAGCAGAACAAACAATCAACATGTGACCACTGCTCCTTACTCCTTCGGCCGGCCGATGAAGTGAACCGTTCTTGATGGCTGTGTGTAGCCACAACCCCATCCGAATCGCAATGATGTACATTCAACTCTACCGAATCTTTTTACCGAATCTTTTTCTTGACTCATGACGATCATCTCCTTCACAATGCTTCTACCAGCATCGCTCGGCGATGTTCTGATCGTCTTCAGCTCGGAATGAGCGATTTTCTTCACCGGAGTCCGCACTAGGGCAGCCGCTGAACCGAATAAACAAGCATAAAGGCGGACTGGCTGCGAGCAGTTTCGGAGCTCTTCCCGGAAATCATCGATCGCGCACTTGATGATGATTCACAACCAAGCTGCAGCGCAGTTGAGGCACTCCAACGGCAACATCCGTTCATCAATCAAACTGTGCCTGTCGAAAACTCCGTGTCGAGCCAAATGCCCTCGAACAAGAGAGAGAGTTGAAGACGAAACTCTCCAAGGTTTTGCTGGCAGCGAAGAGATACAGGATTCAGCCGTGCCAAAGAGTGCGATCGGCGGTCTCAAGCGCGAGGAAACGCCCGTATCGGCGCACTTCTTCCGTGGACAATCACGGCCCTCCACCGTGTTTAGGCTGCGCGCCGGTCGTAGCGGTGATGGAGACCTCCCACTTGCGGGACAGCCACGATTCGTCCTTGTTCCGGTGGCTGCACTGCGCGCGACTCCGGCGAATCCTTGGCAAGCGAAAGATGCGTTCGGGATTCGTGATAGTACGCTGTGAACAACTTGATCTGCTGGTAGAGTGCCGCTTCGTTGAAGATGATCACATGATCGAGGCACTCACGCCGGATGGTGCCGATCACGCGCTCGACGTAAGCTCGTTGCCACGGCGATCGCGGTGCGGAAAGTACTTGCTCGATGCCCATGTCCTGGACCTGTCTGGTGAAGTCGTCACCAAAGATTCGCTCCCGATCTCGCAACAGATAACGGGGTGCCGAGTCCCAGGGGAACGCATTGCGAAGTTGCTGGGCGGTCCATTCCGCGGTGGGGTGAGCTGTGACGTGGAAGTGCAGTATGCGCCGCCGCTCATGGGCCAGCACTAGGAACACGTACAGGACCTGGAAGCGGATGGTCGGCACAGTGAAGAAGTCGGCCGACACTAGTTGTTGGAGGTGGTTGTCAAGAAACGTCCGCCAGGTTTGGGGCGGCTTTCGCTGCCGTATCATATATTTGCTGACACTAGTCTCGCCGATGGCGATGCCGAGTTTGAGTAATTCTCCGTGGATGCGCGGCGCTCCCCACAGCGGATTCTCACGGCTCATCGTTCGAATCAAGTCCCGGACTTCGCGCGACACGGTAGGCCTTCCAGTTGTTCCGTGCCGAACTTTCCATGTCCAGAACAGGCGAAAGCCTTACGGTGCCAGGCGATGACGGTCTCGGGTTTGACAATGACCAGCGCCGATCGCCAGTCGGCCCAGGCTCCAGACAACCACGCCCACAACAAACGATCAGCCACAGTTGATTTCGGTCGCTTCAGCAGAGCGTCGGAGCACGCCGATCTGGTGCCGCAACGCCAGGATCTCTACTTGGAGAGCGGCACGCGAACGGAAGGCTGGTTTTCAGAAACTAGAAGGTCCTCTTGACGTTGCCCTTCCAATTCGGAAAACGGTTCCCGGTATAGACGGTCATGCCAGCAACCGCGATGGAAGGTATCCACACCATGATCGGAGACTCCCTACCTTCCCGCGTCGCTGCTCTGAGATTCGCGGGCCGGCGTAATCGCGCCCAAAGCTCACGACAGGCCTGCCGTAGTTACGGCGCGGTCCACGAAGGGATTGTCGAGCCGTCATCGCGCATGCGCAGGATCTTGCCCCTTAGGCTTGCTCGGCTCTTGGGCGACCCAACCCACATTCCCGCCGGTCGCCAAGCATCCCAAGGAAACGTGTGTTTTGTCGTGTCCCTAAAAAAGGAACTGATAATTGCCCTCGTGGTCCGGTCACCGTTGGATACCTACAGCGCAGGCTGGTACGTCCGGCACGGGTGCCCTGGACTCGTCGAGTACTCTTCCAGTGAGGCTGGCCGAGGCCACAGCCTAAGCCTCCAAGATAACCGGCGCGACAGCCGTAACGAACAGAGCAGCCGCGATAGCCAAATGTCGAACGCGGAAACTTATTCGCTGCATATCAACTCCTGAACTTACCGGTTTTAACAGCCATTAGCGGGTATGCGTTATGAGGCCGTAGAACTTAGCAAGATCGGCTGCGTGTAGGCGCCGTCGCCGGCCGAGTCCCAGGCCGCAAAACGAACCCATTTCTTTCCCGTCGCATCGAAGGGGATCTTGAATTCATGCGATCCGAACGGCGGCATCTCGGTGGCCGGAATGATCTGGCGATCGACGTTCTTGCCGTCGCTCCAGACCAGTTCGACGAATTCCAGCGGGAAGGTCCATTCGATATTCGCAGTGTAGACGCGGTGCGCGCCGGAGCCTGAAACTCCATAGCTATGGAACAGCACCTCGCCGGTTGTTCCGTAAAAGTTACCCGTGCGCATGGCGTCCAGAATCGTACCCCAACCCTCATTGAACGACGGGACGCGATCGAGCTTGATGTAATTGACTGCCAGTAGTGGATAAGTCTCGTCGTCCGGCCACTTCGTATAAGTGTCTCCCTCGGCCAGCATGTACTTTGGTTTCGGAGCCCAGTTACTCGAATCATCCATTACGCCGAAACAGCGAACTTCGCACAGTCTTTTTTGCGACAGATCCGCCGGCAACGATTCCCACGAGGCGCCGATATTCCGGTCGCTAAGAAAGAAATCCTGATTGCGATACGCATCCGGATAACCAGCTGTATTCTTGGTGCGGGGGTGTGTCGAGTACCAAATTCCATTTTCCTGATTCACCAAAGTGAGGATGTCATTGGCCGAACCGAGGTGATACACCTTGCCATACGTGGGATCGTTCTCCATGAACTGCTGGTTGGCCGGCCGCGGCTCGGCGTGCGAATAGTAAACCGGGTGAGGTGTCAGCATCCACCAATGCCCACCCAGGTATGCGTTGGGCTCCTCGCCCGGAATGAACAATAAATCGCGGTCGGAAATACGAGCGCTACCCTCAAAATAGACTTTTTGTTCCATGAACCGTTTTGGTCCAGGATCCTGCGGGTCGGAATCGTCGTGGAAATCTCCGAGGTTCACGATGTTCACTCCCAGAGCGTGGAAGACATCTACCCACGGGGGCCGGTAATCCAGAGTTTTACGGTCTCGGAGCAGCTCGTTAAAATCCAAATGGAAGTGGCTGGCCATGACCTTGTAGCCGGGCACGGGCTTAAACACATCGTCGTGTGTGTACGCCATCACCGCTTGCTGAGCGGCTCGATCGTTTTCCGGACTCAAGTAAAAATAAACCGCCATGTGCTGCAGGGTCCCGGCCGGTGCGTTGTACAAAGCGTAGTTATCCCAGTGCCCCTCCGATGTGGCGCTGCGCCGTTTCCATTCGGTGTCCGTAACGCCCCAGGGATGATAGCCCTCGCCTTTTTCGGGCTGCAACGCTCCCACGGCGAAAGCGCCGTCGCTGTCTTTGCGGTAGTACACGTAGCCCAAGTTGATTTCGTCTTCCCGCGCGAAGAAAAACTTGTGGGGCGGCGGGAAGACGGCCAGCGATCCACTGCCTGCATCCACGATGGCCAGCCGGTTACGCGCGCGCAAGCCCATTGGTTCCGTGTTGGTCGCGCCGCCGAACTCGTACTTCTGCCACGCTCGGGCCGTATCGCGCCAGACCACGGCCGGATGCTTGGCGATGTCGAAGCCTTTCAATCCGGCCCGGTAGATGTATGCCACGCTCGGCTCATTCGTTTTCGCTATCGCTTCCTGTCGCAACAGGTTCGAGCCGCGGTATACGGTGTATTGCAGGTCGCCGGAGAAGATGCCCATCTCTAGGCCGGAAAACGTGATGGCCAATCGCGCGCCTTCGGTCGTGACCTTACAACTGTCGGAATGAAAGCTGGCATCAGAGCGACGGACTTCACTCGGGTCCCGCGGGAGAGGATACGAGTCGCCTTTGCCCGGAACTCCGGGGACCACCAACGGCGCATCCCAGAAGGTGTTCCACTTTTCTTTGTCGTACAACTCCGGCGTCACCGGGATGTTGAGGAGCTTGAATTGATTTGCCATGGCTATCGCCATACGCCGCTTGCCGCTGGTCACGTGAAACTCCGGCTGAAGCGCATTCCCCAGCACGATCCATTGGCCGCCAGCTTTTCGCACGGCTAATTCTTGCACGATGGGCTGGCCATCCCGGATGGTGAATTGCGCGCGCAATTGCTGGTCGCCTTCCCCGCGCCAAGCGAACTCCAGCGCGCCTCCGCGCATCTCGGCTTTCAGGCCGTCGTTAGCCTTATAGCCGTGCAGATCGCAGTTGAGTGTTTGAGCTTGCGCCAATCCACAAAACAGAGCCAGGCAAAAAGGCAGCCCATTCGACTTCAGCATCGTAGAACCTCCAGACATAAGTTCCCATCATACCCTGGCGAGCAACTACTTCACGCACAAGAGTAATTCTCCGCGGATCATCTTCCTTTCGGCGTACCAATCATGAGAGAATGCCCACGATGACACGTGATTTTCTACTGCGGGCGATGTTTGCGGGCGTTTCTGCCGTAACACTGAACGCGCAAACCGATTGGCCGTCGTACGGCCATGATCCGGGCGGCATGCGATTTTCACCGCTCAAGCAAATCAATACCGGCAATGTGACCAAGCTGGTGCGAGCCTGGACGTACGACATATCGAACCAAAGCCCGCGGAAACGGCCGGGTGAAGCGACGCCCCTGGTGGTCGGAGGCGTGATGTACTTGACGACCAGCTACGGCCGGGTGGTGGCGCTCGAACCCGAAACCGGGAAAGAAATCTGGACGTTTGAAACGCGGAAAAACGGCGCGCCTTCGACGCGTGGCCTGGCCTATTGGCCGGGCGACAAGGATGCTTCGCCGCTCATCCTGTTCGGAACCAGCAGTGGCGTCTTGATGGCTCTCAACGCAAAAACTGGACAACCGTCCCCAGGATTCGGCAATGAAGGTGTCGTCAACATGCGCGAAGGAGTGGCGGACAATTTCCCCAATAGCCCTTACGGCCTCAGCTCTCCGCCCGTGATCTACAAAGACCTGGTGATCTCCGGCAGCCACGTGCAGGAAACTCCCAGTCTTGGCCCCATGGGCGATGTGCGCGCCTGGAGCGTTCGTTCCGGGAAGCTGGCTTGGACGTTTCACACCGTCCCACGGCCTGGCGAGCCGGGCCACAACACGTGGGACGGCGACAGTTGGAAGGATCGCTCGGGTGTCAACGTTTGGGGCCCGATGACGGTCGACGTCGAGCATGGGATGGTCTTTCTAGGGATCGGCGAGCCGTCCGCCGACTTCTATGGCGGCGACCGCAAGGGCAGCAATCTGTACAGCTCTTCGCTGGTCGCGCTGGACGCCGCGACCGGCAAGTTGAAGTGGTACTTTCAAACCACGCATCACGACATCTTTGATTACGACCTATCCGCTCCCCCAGCGCTCATCGAAATCAGCCGCCAAGGGAAGAAAATTCCAGGTGTTGCGCAAACGACGAAAGAAGGGCTGCTGTTTATATTCGACCGCCTGACCGGGAAACCGATTTATGGCGTAGAAGAGCGCCCGGTGCCAAAGAGCGATGAGCCGGGCGAGGAGACTTGGCCCACCCAACCCTTCCCGATCAAACCCCCTCCGATTGCCCGCAATCGCTTCTCGTCATCTGATGTCGCGACGATAACCCCGGAGCAGCAGAAGTTCTGCGAGGGCCTCCTGGCGCAGGACGGCGGCGTTCTTAACAAAGGTCCTTATACGCCCTATGGCCTCAAGCTCAGCCTAAACTTCCCGGGCATGTTTGGCGGCGGAAATTGGGGCGGCGTCTCATTCGATCCCGAGTTGGGTTACATCTTTGCCAACACGCAAGACCTGGGCACGATTTTCAAAGTGGTGGTGAAACAGGAAGGGTCGAACTATCGGGTCACGCGCGTTAGTCCAGCAGGCGACGTCGGCGGCCTGGGCGGGATGGGTGGCTTTGGAGGAAATCTCGGCGTCCAATTCTGGAATCCGGCCAACCTAATGCCTTGCCAACAGCCGCCGTGGGGTCATTTGGTTGCGGTGAATGCCAATACTGGCGAAATTGCCTGGAATGTGCCCTTGGGAACTTTCGATGAACTGGAGGCAAAAGGCATCCATAACACCGGCGCGCCTAATCTGGGCGGATCCATAGCGACTGCCGGCGGGCTGGTGTTCATCGCCGCTACGAATGACAGCCGGTTCCGCGCGTTCGATTCGCGCACCGGCAAGGAGCTTTGGGTGACCAGGCTTGATGCGAGCGCGCATGCGGTGCCGATGACGTTTCAGGGACGCGACGGAAAGCAGTACGTGGTCATTATGGCGACTGGCGGAGGCATCATCGGCGATACAACCAGCGCAGCATCATTGATCGCCTTCGCTCTACCTTCACCGTGATTTGAGAACGAAATGGCTCTCATAACGGACGCTCAACGGCAACACGCTGTCCGCCGTGCAGCCGACCACCACTTGATAGGCGCTGGGAAACCCAGTGTAACCCTCCCGGCGAAACCGTTGCAGCAGTTCTCGAAGATGACTGGCCGAACTGAAGAATTCGGCCGCGCCGATCGTGCAGGAAGAATGCGAGCCGGACAAAATCAGCATCCGGTGCAGGCTGCCGCCATCGCCTTCCCCGGGCAGGACCGTAATGAGCGCATGACTTTCGACCAAGTCGGTGCTATTCCGCCCGCTTACATATGTCTTCGGAGCATCCGACCCCCGCAGCGGACCGATGATCGTTTCCCTGTGGATGGCCTCGTCGAACGCAACCTGGAAGCCGCCCCCGGCCAGCAGACGATCAGCAATTGGCGAATTCTCCGGCATTCCGATCAGCACCACGTTCCGGTTACGAAACATTGCCTCCGTGACCACACGTTCAGGAAAAATCTGCGAACTGCCCCGGTATTTCGCGATGGTCTGAAATACCTCGGAGGCCCCAATGGCGTCCCCGAAGCGTGTGGAGGTATCCACAAACATCAGATACAGTTTCTGGTCGCTTCCAAGCCGGAAGTATCTTCGATACCAATCATTGACCTGGACCGGCGCTTCCACGGCCGATTCGATCGGATCCGGTTGCGCCTTGCGCGCCTTCACCTGCATGTGGTTGTGGCTGGCTACTGAAACCAGAACATTGCCATCCGCCTGGAGCAACGGTCCCCAAGCCTCGGCCACTATACGGTCGGGCCGGGCGACAAAGCCGCGAGTCCACACGCCTGCGGCAAATGCAGCCGCCAGGCAGGCCGCGCCGAGAAGCACGAAAAACCACCGGGATACGGGAGCTCTTGGGGATACAGCAGGCTCCGCTATTGGCGCAATAGGCGGTGGGGCCAGAAACGGCCGGCCCGCCGGCGAGACCGCCATTTCGGACGTTCGCGCCGCGAAGCTAGGGCGATAGCTGCCCTTGATCATTTCAATGCGCACTGGAGCATCGGGCATCTCGTTGGTGTAGAATTCTTCGAGCTTGCCACGAAGCGCATGTGCCCGGCTTCGGACGGCAGAGTCCTCCGCCGTAGTGTAATTTTGTGGCCTGCCCAGGGCCTCTACCGCGATGCGGTATTCGGAGATTTCGGCGCCGCGGCCCGCTATCTCGAGATGACACACGTAGCGCAGAAAAGCTCGCAACTGTTCCGACCTCGTGAAGGTGCGGCTGTGCAGAACCGACTCAAGAGCTGTCTTTTTGTCTTCTGGGGATAACTTCGTTAGCGAACTCGACACAGAGTGTCAATATTCTACTGCATCGTTATGCTCGGGCGCAAAGTGCCTTGCATTCTGTGTCTTAACCAGACGTTTCGCAAACGTTTCGTCACAACTCAGGACTTATGCTTCAGTCGTCCGTTAAGGTATTCTTCAATCTCCACGGGGTGAAACGACAATGAGACTTTCCACGACGATAGTACTCTGCGCCTTCCTGAGCACTGTCGCGTCAGAGGCCCAGACAACCGCTGTATCGCAAATCTCCGGGTCGGTCCTCGATTCCAGCGGATTGGCCGTAGCCGGCGCCGAAATTCGTGCAACTCAAACCGCGACCGGCTTCGTCCGGGAGGCAGTAAGTGGGCAAGATGGGGCCTATGTTCTGCCGAACCTGCCGGTGGGGCCTTACCGGCTTCAGGTAACCAAAGCGGGTTTTAGTGCCTATACGCAGTCCGGCATCGTTCTGCAGGTGAATATCAATCCACAAGTAAATGTCACGCTGCAGGTTGGAGCTGTGACGCAGAACATCGAGGTTCAAGCCGACGCGGCATTAGTGGAGACGCGCGACAGCTCGCTCGCTTCGGTAATAGATGAGAAGCGCGTGGAGGATATGCCGCTAAACGGCCGTCAAGTTACGCAGCTGGTCTTGCTGTCGGGAGCCGCTGTCAGCACCACTGAGAACGAAAATACGGTTTCGAACAAGAATTATCCGACTGCGGTTGCGTATTCGGTTGGCGGTGGCCAAGGGAATGGCACAACTTATCTCTTGGACGGCGGGACGAACAACGACTTCTTCACGAACGTGAACCTGCCGTCTCCCTTCCCCGATGCCCTCCAGGAGTTCAGCGTCCAGACCAACTCCTTGCCAGCTCAATATGGATTGCATCCCGGAGCCGTGGTAAACCTGGTCACAAAATCAGGGACCAATCAATGGCACGGAGATCTATTCGAGTACATACGAAATGGTGATCTCAACGCCCGAAACTTCTTCGCGACCAAGCGCGACACGCTCAAGCGCAACCAGTTCGGCGGCGTGATTGGCGCGCCCATCCGAAAGGATAAGCTGTTTTTCTTCGCGGGCTTCCAGGGTACCTGGAACAAGTCCGATCCCCCGGTCACGATTGCTTATGTCCCCAACGCACAGATGCTAGAGGGGAATTTCACTGTTGCGGCTTCCTCCGTCTGCAACAACGGAAAGAATATCACGCTAAAAGCCCCATTTGTGAACAATCAGATCTCTCCGTCACTTTTCAACCCGCAGGCGCTGAATTTCCTGAAGTTGATCCCTGTTTCAACCGATCCGTGCGGAAAGATTCAGTACGGCCTCATTAGCGACAACCGGGAAGTTCAAGCAATCTCCCGGCTCGATTACAACCGCAGCGAGAAGCACTCCATTTTCGGCCGCTACATGATCTCGGACTATCTGGCGCCCGCCTATTCCAGCCCGTCGAACTTGCTTGCGACGACTACGCCAGGACTGGCGGACCGCGTGCAGACTATCACACTGGGCGACACATACTCGTTCAGCCCAAACCTGATTAACTCGTTCCACGCGACCGCGACCCGATCCAGCGTGAATAGGTTCCCAGCGCAGGGCACTCCGACGCTTAGCCAACTTGGCGTCAACCAGTATAGTCCCGTAGCCGGCCAGCTCAACGTGACCGATTCTGGTTTCTTCTCCATCACTCCATTGGTGGCCTTTTTCGACACGAACGTGTTTCAAGTTGCAGACGACGTCAGCGTGATTCGCGGGTCGCACCAGATTTCGTTCGGTGTCGATTGGATCCACGACCAACTGAACAATCTCAACCAGCAGTTTACGAATGGCCAGTGGACTTTCAACGGACAAGCCACCGGTTACGGCCTCTCGGACTTCCTGCTCGGGCTGCCGAGTCAGTTCCGGCAGGGCAACACCGAGCTGTCCTACAATGCCCAGAACTACTTCGCTTTGTACATTCAGGACGCCTGGAAGGTCAATCGCCGCTTGGCCATCAATATCGGGCTGCGGTGGGAACCGTATTTCGCTCCTTATTACAACAACAAGGAAATGCTGCACTTCTCCATGGCCGGTTTCCTGGCTGACCAAAAGAGCACCGTTTTTACTAATGCCCCGGCCGGACTGACGTTCCCCGGCGACCCTAGTTGGAACACGGGGGGCTCGTTCTCGCATGCCTTGTACGACCGGTGGGCTCCGCGCGTGGGTATCGTGTACGATCCCACGGGAAGCGGCCGCCAGACGATCCGCCTGTCGTACGGGATCATGAACGAGATCCCGGAATTATACTACGATGACTTCGTCCAGACCGGCCCGCCCTGGGGCAATCTGATCACGAACACCAATCTTCCGGGCGGGTTCTCCAGTCCGTGGCAAGTGTGGCCGGGTGGGAATCCTTTCCCGCCGCCGCTGCCGCCCCCCAAGAACGCCACTTTCCAACCATTCTCCACCTACACCAGCGTGACGCCGAATTTGCCGCCGCTCTACATGCAACAGTGGAACCTCAGCATTCAGAGGCAGTTCGGCACGAACTGGTTGGCCACTGCAACCTACCTCGGAAACAAAACCACCCACATGCCGGTGAGCCAGATGATCAATCCGGCGGTGTACATTCCGGGCACATGCGGCAGTGGTCCATGCTCGACGGTGGCTAATACGAACAACCGGCGCATTCTCAATTTGCTCGACCCGGTAAACGGCTCCTATTACGGGTATATGTTGCAGACGCTTCCGGGGGCCAACGCCAGCTATAACGCATTGATGCTGGCGCTCCAGCACCGGTTCAGCCGTAACTACACGGTTTTGGCGAACTATACCTGGTCGCACTGTATTGACGAAAACGACATGCCCGGCGAGATCAGCAACACAGCCACCTACGAGATCCCCAATAATTTAAAGGCCGGCACGGGAAATTGCGGGTCAGATCATCGTCAGATTTTCAACAGTTCGTTCGTCATGCAGTCTCCGACGTTCTCTTCAAAATTGACGCGCATTCTTTTGAGCAATTGGGAGCTCGCCCCCATTTTTACGGCATCGACCGGCGGATTCGCGACCCCCTTGACTGGCGTGGACAGTTCCTTGACCGGCGTGGATGTCGATCAGCCCAATCTGGTGGGAAACACGAACGTCACGAGTAGCTTCAGTCACTGGTTCAACCCCGCCGCCTTTCAGTTGAATGCGCCTGGAACCTACGGGAATGCCGGACGCTCCATCATTCAAATCCCGAATGCGTGGGATCTGGATCTGGCTTTGATTCGGATCGTCCGGATTCGTGAAAAGCAGTCGCTTGAGATTCGCGCCGAAGCTTTCAATATCCTGAACCACCCGACAGCGGCGACTAGCGGACTGCATGTTGCCATGAACGACCCGCTGTTTGGCACCATCAATGCGGCGAATGATCCTAGAATCCTTCAGTTTTCGCTAAAGTATAAATTCTGAGATCCCAAGGCGGCTGACTATTAATATCTCCAGTCGATCTTTCGCTTCGTTGGGCGTCCTGGCGGCGATTAGCGTGATACTACTATCCGGGCAGACCCCGTCCGCCACAACAGCTTGGAGTCCGCCGCGTACACCAGATGGCCACCCGGATCTCCAGGGGACTTGGACGAATGCAACGCTGACGCCTTTGGAGCGCCCGGTTGAGTTCGCTCAAAAGCTCACTCTCACAGACGCGGAAGCAGCAGCCTATGAAAAACAGAGAATCGAAGGGGCCAATATGGATCGCCGCGATGGAGGCGCGGAAGCTGACGTCGAGCGCGCGTACAACGATGCGTTTTACGATCGGGGATCTCATCTCATAAGAGTGGATGGGTACAAGCGAACTTCCATGATTGTCGACCCGCCGGATGGTAGGATCCCTCCCTTGACACCGGAGGCGCGCAAGAAAGTGGATCAGTACCGGGCAGAGGCTCGGCGGCATCCCGCGGATCGTCCGTCGGACAGGTCACCGCAGGAGCGTTGCATTTACTCCGCAAGAGCCGGACCGCCCATGCTGGGGGCCATGTACAACAACAATTATCAGATTGTTCAAACTGCCGCATATGTGATGATCTTTGTCGAAGAGATCCACGACCTTCGTATCATCCCGTTGGATGGGCGTCCGCATCTCCCGCCCAACATCCGCCAATGGGTGGGAGATTCGATTGGCCGGTGGGAGGGCGACACGTTGGTGGTAGACACCACTAATTTCACCAGCCAGACTAAGTTCAGGGGATCCGGCGAAAACTTGCACGTGATCGAGCGGTTCACGCGTGTGAGCCCGGACACGATCCTCTACAGGTTCACGATCGACGATCCCTCGACGTTTACGAGAGCGTGGACAGCAGAGTCTACTTTCGTTGCCATATCGGACCACCTTTACGAGTACGCGTGTCACGAGGGCAACTATGCCATGGTCGACATGCTCAGCGGCGCCCGGCGCGAAGAGAAGGCGGCGGAAGATGCGGCCAAGAAGGGACCCGGGCGGTAGTCTGGTGGAAGCGACGATGCTTGGGCGGAAGGATGTTTTGAAAATTGCTCTGGCCCTCTTCGCTGCGATACAGGTCAGCGCCCAAGCGCCTCCAGCCGGAAGAGGCGGTGGATTCACTGGGAGGGGTTATCCGGCATACGATCCGGCCGCCGTGGATCGGGGTCAAAAGGCATTTGTTTCCGCCTGCGGCTTCTGCCACGGAGCCAACGCCAAAGGGGGCGAGAGCGGTCCGGACCTGCTCCGATCCGTGCTGGTTCTCGACGACGACAATGGCGAACGGATCGGCCCGGTCATTCTGAACGGCCGCCCGGACAAAGGTATGCCGAAGTTCGCATTGTCGCCAGCGCAGATCTCCGATATCGCCACTTTCCTTCACAACGGCATCCGGGCAGCCTCCTTGCATGGCGTCTACCCGTTAGTCGACATCGTAACCGGCGACGCCAAGGCAGGGCAAGCTTATTTCAACGGCTCGGGGAAGTGCAACGCTTGCCACTCTGTTGCCGGAGATTTGAAGGGCATCGGATCGAAGTACGATGCCGTGACGCTACAGAGTAAATTTCTGATGCCGCGCGCCGCGGGAACAGGCGTGGCTGAGCCGGCGGGGAAGGGGGACGCGCAGATTGCAGTGAAAGTCACGCTAGCTTCCGGACAGTCTTTCCAGGGCAAGCTGCTCCACGTCGATGATTTCAATGTGGCATTAATCGACTCAGGAGGGGAATATCACTCCTTCGAGCGCGAAGGCGATACGCCAAAAGTTGAAGTCCGCGATCCACTTCAGGCCCACCTGGACATGCTGAAGAAGTACACGGATGCCGACATGCACAATTTGACGGCTTATCTGGCAACGCTGAAATGAATCGTCTTCTGCTTCCGACCGCTTTCATCCTGATGCGGTTAGCGCTGCCCGCGCAAGGGTTGGATCCAGCCATGCTAACTCGGCCGGCCACCGACGCGTGGCCCACTCACAATGGCGATTACTCGGGCCGCCGCTTCAGTACTCTCGATCAAATCAATCAGTCGGACGTGAAGCGCCTGAAGCTGGCTTGGGTCTATCGGGCCGTGGCCGGAAACTCTTCCGGTTCCATAGTTGGCGGAGAAGGCGGGGAAGTCCCGGAAGGCGGCGTCGCGGCGGCGGCAAGCGGCCCTGGAAGCGGGACGATCAAATCCACTCCCCTGATGGTGAATGGCATTCTCTACTTCACGATGCCGGACAATGTTTGGGCGGTGGACGCGCGCTCTGGCCGCCAGCTCTGGCATTACTTCTGGAAGACACGGGGCGGCATCCACATAGGCAACCGCGGCGTCGGCATGTATGGCAACTGGCTCTATTTCGAAACGCCGGACGACTACCTGGTGTCGCTCGATGCCAGGACCGGCAGAGAACGATGGCATATCGAAATCGCCGACGTGAAGCAAGAATATTTCTCGACGCCGGCGCCCATCATCATCGGTAACCACGTAATGGTCGGAACGGGCGGGGACTCTCTGGATGTGCCTGGCTTTCTCGAGTCGCGCGATCCGGAAACCGGCGCGGTGCAATGGAAATGGTGGAGCGAGCCGCTGAAGAAGGGCGACCCAGGTTCCGAGACGTGGCCGGACAACTATGCCATGCGCCACGGCGGCGGCATGACCTGGTTACCGGGCACATACGATCCGGAATTGCATCTTTACTACATCGGGACCGGCAACCCGAATCCGGTGGAAACCGGCCGCAGCCGGGAGGGAGACAACCTCTGGACTTGCTCGATTGTCGCTCTGAACGTCGATACTGGAAAATTAGTTTGGTATTTTCAACCCTCGCCGCACGATACACACGACTGGGATGCGGCTCAAACGCCGGTTCTAATCGACGGTGAGTTCAATGGGCAGCCACGGAAAATGCTTGCGCAAGCCAATCGAAACGGCTTCTTTTTCCTACTCGACCGTACCAACGGCAAGAATCTGGCTACGTCTCCGATGATCGACACAATGAACTGGTCGCTTGGCATCGACGCTAAAGGCCAGCCAATCCCAAATCCGGCCAAGGAGGCGACTACTGACGGTGTCCTGGTTTCTCCGAATTCGGGTGGTGCAACTAACTGGCCATCGCCCAGCTTCGATCCCGAGACCGGCTTGTTCTATGTGGGCACGTCCGAAACCTTCAGCGTTTTCTATCTCACGGACACAGATCCGCATCCGGAAGGATACGGGGCCGTGCAACGTGGCGCAGGATCTTATGGAGGTACTCTCCGGGCCATTGATTACAAGACCGGCAAGATTGTGTGGCAGCACCATTATCCAAACGGTGTCGGCTCAGCCGGTATTCTGACGACCGCCGGGAAACTGCTGTTCACGGGCGACAATTCGCAGCATCTGATCGCCTATGATCCCGTCAATGGGAAGATCCTGTGGCACGCAGGCCTCGGCGCAAACGTCAGCAACGGACCGGAGACGTACTTGCTGGACGACCGGCAGTACCTGGTCGTCGGCGCCGGAGATTCCATCTATGCATTCACGGTGGAACCCTGAGTCAGATGTATAACCAGTTTAGACGCCTGGTGTCCATCGCCTAATAATATGTCCGTGGCCAACCGCTTGACTCTGGAATCAAGCGGTCGTAAGGGCGGCGGCAGTTCCGACGACTGTATAAGTACGGAGGCCCGCACTTTTGTGGCGAATTTCGCGTTCTAGCCCGATGACGGCGGAAAGAAAGAACGCGGCGCCAAGCTCAGTAAACTTGTGATTCGCCAAAAACAGATCTCATCTTAAAGTAATGAAGATGCAAAACTTAAGCACATTCACCTACGTGGATGTGGAAACGCTAGCAAATGGCGCTACCGGCGCGTAACATTGCGTTTCTTGCTCGTAACATGGTCGGACTTCTAACTGCTATCTCAGTGATCACTCGGATGTTAGACTCAGATGGATTATTGGCGAACCACAGCGCCAAACCCGCAAGGTGATCGGCGATTTCAGCGTTGCTTACGATGCCGGGTACGTTCAACGCCGTTTACAATCCTTCGAAAGCTTTCGTTCAATCCTTCGCGCAAGCCATCCGCACCGAGCTAAAGGATACTGGCGTGACGATCACGGCTCTGATGCCCGGCGCGACCGAGACAAACTTCTTCCACCGCGCCGGCATGGACGACACAAAGGTGGGTATGAGCGAAAAGGATGATCCGGCTGCCGTGGCAAAGACTGGGTTCGAGGCGCTCATGGCCGGGGACGACCACGTCGTGGCTGGTTCCTTCAAGAACAAGGTACAAGCCACGATGGCTCACGTACTGCCGGACACAATGACGGCCGAGATGCACCGCAAGCAGGCGGAACCGACCACGAACAAACGCTAGCTACTGTCCGTTTTCGGCGCATAAAGTTCCTAAGCACAATAATGGCCATGGGCCCCGTAAGTGGACTGCGATTCATTCCGGCGCCAGCGACCCCAGGTAAGCGGAAATTGCGATAATGTCGTCCTCGGTCAGATGTGCGACCGGACCCTTCATCAACTCGACCGCTTTACCAGCGCTCGAACCATATTGAATATCGAAGAGCTGTCGCGCGACATAGAGGGGTTGCAAGCCCGCGAGTCGCGGAACCTCGCCCAGGCCCTTTAAGTTCTCGCCATGACATAGGCCGCAAGAACCTTTTTTCACCAGTGCTTCCCCTTTCGCAATGCTGCCGGGAGGGACGTAGGCGAGGAAGCCAAAATGGGGATCGCGAATTTCCGTGGCCATCGGATTCATAGGTATCTCGAGGATGCGCCCCCGATCGGTTCGGTACCTCCATCCGGATGAAGCTGGCGATGTCGGCCCGCTGTCGCGATGAAGGTTCTTGGTGGATTGGCAGACTCGATCACTTTGACAAATGTCCTGGGCTTTTGTGCGGCAAAGTATTCGGCCGCTTGACGAGCATCCTCGTCCGAAATCGCCTTAGCGATCGGCCCCATCCGCGCGTCATCCTTGCGAGTCCCTGCTTTGTAATAGGCCATCTGACGAATCAAGTATTCAGCCGGCATGCCGGCCAAGTCAGCGGATTCGGAATGCCCTTGGCCCGACATGAGATGACAGGAGCCACAAGCCATAGTGATCCCAGGGCCACCTTGAACAGACCTCGGCGCGGGCTCGTGCTCTTCCGGAAACCAATCTGGCGGATTCGCATTGCCCGCTATTTTGGCCGCGTCATATTCTTTCCTGCTGCCTTGTGCTCGCACTATACCTTCGGGTCGCACGCTTGCAGGCTGAACCTTGTCGGGTATGTTGAACGCCCAGTCGGGCAGTCCGGCGGGGACGGTGATTGGGGCTTGTGCATAGAGGCTGACGGCAAACGTGGGGAGCAATATCGCACGGAGCGATGGCCGCATGATTTGATTGATCACAACATTTCCTTTCGCCGCTTCCTTCGCAAGCGTATCATGCCCCGGGAACGACTTGGGCCAACAATAAAGACGCCACCCTGACTCGCAAGGCTTGACAAGGTGGAGTGAGAAAGCGGCGAAGGCGAAGTTGAACTCAACGACCTGAAGATCACCGCCCCACCGGCCCCGTATTGCCGCATGGCTGGCCCCGAATGGCGTTTGGCCCTATACCTGGTTCGAGCAAAAGCTTCGCACCGGGCGCTAACTCGGAAAGTAGCGAGCTCGTTCTGTTTTCCCGCCGCAGTCCTGGCTAATGCGGTGACACGCGGCAGCGGACGGGTCGCGCGCCCGCGCGCGTGCCCGTGAGATTCGAAATCTTGCAGGTCCAACCCGAGGCGGAGGCCTCATTTTGGAGGTGAGAATATGGAGCCACCGACGTTGACCGTCGAGCAGTATCGGCAACTCCACGAAATGCGCCGAGAATACATTCGCTTCATCTTCCAAGCACCGACGATAGTGGTCGCCATTGTCGTAGGCACTCTCGCAGTTCTCTTTAAGGGAAACAGCGCACTCGACTTCAACGGGAGTCCCACCATTGCCGGGGCGTTCGCCGGGGTGGTGCTTCTACCCGTTGGCGGATTTGTGTTAGTCATTGGATACTGGGCTTTCAGGAGCCGTTGGCTTCTTACGACTCACAGAGACCTCGCTGAAGGAGATGGAAACGTTACACGGGCATCCTGAAGTGAAGATGTACCCTCACGAATTAAAGAAAGGGGGCCGAGATGGCAGCGGTTTTCTAGTACAAAGCCGATCACCCGGTGTGTTCTCGGTTTAGGAGTCCTTCTGGTAGCGGCCGCACTTTTCTTTGCGCTTTATTGGTGTTTCCATTCGGCACTACCAGTGCCGACAGAACCGATGGACTTTAGGTTCTTCTAATCGGACTGCGTCGGGGTGGCGGACCGTGGTCGAAAAGCACTGGGACGCTAAAACTCTATCCAAGTCTGAGCGGGAGGACATATGAGAACGGCAATCGTATTTGTCATGGCGTTGACACCGGCCGCCATCATCGCGCAACCCGTCACCATTGGCGTGAGCGCTGACCATAGGCTCGGAGAGTTCAAGCCGATCTACCGTTTCTTCGGCTACGACGAACCGAATTACACCTACCTGAAGAACGGCCGCAAGCTGGTCAACGAACTTGCTCAACTGGCGCCGGAGTCGGTGTACATCCGCACGCATTTCATGCTCGCGACCGGCGATGGCGTGCCCAATTTCAAGTGGGGATCGACCAACGCGTATACCGAAGATGCATCGGGCAGGCCGGTATATGACTGGACCATCGTCGATCGAATTATCGATACGTATCTGGAGGCGAAGGCCAAGCCGTTCGTGGAGATCGGATTCATGCCGCAGGCGCTATCGAGTAAGCCCGAGCCGTACCGGCCGGACTGGTCGCCCGGAGCTGCTTTTGATAAATACTACGTCGGCTGGTCGTATCCGCCGAAAGATTACGCGAAATGGGGCGAGCTGGTGTACCAGTGGGTCCACCACGAAGTTGAAAAGCACGGGGCGGAGGAGGTGGCCTCCTGGTATTGGGAGGTTTGGAATGAACCGGACATTTCGTATTGGCACGGTTCCCCGGAAGAGTACGACAAGTTGTATGACTATGCGGCTGCGGCGGTGAAGCGCGCGCTGCCACGAGCTAAAGTCGGCGGACCTGGGTCGACTGGTCCCGCCTCGCCCAAAGCGGCGGCCTTCCTGCGTCAGTTCCTCGAACATTGTGCGAACGGGAAAAACCAGGTGACCGGCGCCACAGGGTCGCCGCTCGACTTCATCACTTATCACGCCAAGGGCAGGCCGTCCGTGGTCGAAGGTCACGTGCGCATGGGCATTTCGAAGAATCTGGACGACGTTGAATACGGCTTCGAAATCATTGGTTCGTTCGCAAAATTGCACGATCTCCCGATCGTGCTGAGCGAATCCGATCCGGAGGGATGTGCAGGCTGCTCGGCCCGCGTATACCCGCAGAATGCGTACCGCAATGGTCCGCTGTATCCTTCGTACACGGCGGCGGTCTTCAGTAATATCCTCAAGCTTGCCGACAAGCACAAAGCAAATATCGAAGGCATGCTTACATGGGCCTTCGAGTTCGAAGACCAGCCGTATTTCGACGGCTTCCGGACGCTGGCGACGAATGGCATCGACAAGCCAGTCCTCAATCTTTTTCGAATGGATGGTCTGATGCACGGCGATCGGGTTGCCGTGGAAAGCAGCACGGGCATGAGCGTGGACGCGATGATCAAGAACGGTGTCGGCGCAGAACCCAACATCGACGCCGTCGCCACAAAATCCGACCATGCCGTCTCCGTCCTGATGTGGAACTACCACGACGACGACGTATCTGCGCCGGATGCGGCGGTTCGGGTCACCATCACCGGAGTACCGGCATCAGTGCACCGCGTGCTCCTGAGTCATTATCGGATCGATCGCGATCACAGCAATTCATACACCGTGTGGAAGCAGATGGGATCGCCGCAGAGCCCTACGGCGGAGCAATACGCTCGGCTGGAATCGGCGGGGCAACTGCAGTTGCTGGATTCGCCGCGATGGCTTTGGAGCCAGTCCGGGAAGGTCGACCTCAGTTTCGCGCTGCCGCGTCAGGCTGTGTCGCTGGTCCAGGTGGGTTGGTGACTCGCCACTCACTCTTCCCGCAATGCAACCATAGCATCCACCCGCGCGGCCCGTGCGGCTGGGACGTAACACGCCACCAGCGCAACCGTGGACAATAGAGCCGCTACCGCGATATAAATGGCCGGATCGCCAGCTTTGACGCCCACCAGCAGTTTGGCCATCGACCGCGTGACCGCGAGGGCCGTCCCAGTCCCAATAGCGATTCCCAGCGCCGTGAGCGCAACACCGTGCCCTACCACCATACGCGTCACATCTCCGGTGCTCGCGCCCAACGCCACGCGTACACCGATCTCGCGCGTGCGCTGCGTGACCGCGTACGAGAGCACTCCGTAAATGCCGAGCGACGCCAGCACCAGGGCCAAGGCAGCGAATGCGCCCAGCAACGCGGTCTGCTGCTTATGATTGGCTACTTCGAGATCGACGATGTCTTGCATGGTGCGCACGTCCGCAATCGGCTGATCCCGATCCACCGCCCAGATCGCTTCGCGAGCGGCTTTCGCAATCGCGTGAGGATCCATGGAAGTGCGAATCGCGAGCTGGTGCGGATTGTTCCAGCCGAATGGAAGCTGCACTACCGGAAGATAGACGGCCGGTTTCATGTCCAATTCCAGCCCACGCTCGCGGACATCTGCGACTACGCCAATGACGGTTTGCCAGGGAGTGTTGTCGCCGGAAGTCTGGATGCGTTTGCCCAGAGGGCTCTCGTTCGGCCAGTATTGCTTCTTGAATGTCTCATTGATGATGACCACCGGCAGCGAGTTGGCGCGGTCCTCGCTTCCGAACAATCGGCCTTCGAGCAAGCGGACTCGCAGGGTCTGCAAATAATCGTTAGTGACCTCGCGGTACAGCGCGTCCTGGCTGGTGGCAGGCGCAAAGGGCTGGCCTTCGATTAAGAAGCTGCTGGTGTACCCCTGACTCGTGAAGGGCAGATTGGAAGTGAAACCGGCGTTCGTGACGCCAGGCAATCCGCGGACTCGCTCGACCACCGCGTCAAAATAGGCCAGCCGTTTCGATGGGTCGGCATATTTCGGAGATGGCAAACGCGTGCTCATAGTCAGAATGTTGTCCGGATTAAATCCAGCGTCAATGGCGTGCAGGTTCCGCAGCGTTTGAAGCAACAGCCCGGCGGACACAAGCAGTATCAATGCCAGAGCGACCTCGGCAACCACTAAAGCATCGCGGAAACGGCGGCGCTTGCCTCCCAGCCCGGCACGGCCGCCCTCTTTGAGCTTCTCGCTGACCTCGATACTGGTGGTTGCGAGCGCCGGCGCTATGCCGAACACGATCCCCGTGAGCAGCGATATACCCAAGGTGAATGCCAGCAGCCGGCCGTCTATGGCAAGCTCGGACGCACCCGGCAATCCCGTCGGTATCAGGGCCACCAGGACCCGCATACTCAATCGGGCTAAGAGCAGACCCAGTACACCACCCGCAAAGGCGAGCAGGACACTCTCCGTCACTATCTGGCGGATCAGGCGGCCGCGCGCGGCTCCCATCGCAGTTCGGATCGCCATCTCACGTTCTCGCGCTGCGGCTTTGGCAAGCAGCAGATTGGCGACATTGGCGCACGCGATGAGCAGCACGGATCCGGCGGCGGCCAGTAATACGAGCAAAGCGGTCCCTGTATTGCCGACGATCTGATCCTTCAGCGGGACTACCACCGCGCCGAGCTGTTTGTTGGTGTCGGGATATTGCTCTGCCAGACGCCGCGCGATTTGGGTCATGTCCGACTGCGCTCGCGCCAGCGTGACCCCGGGTTTGAGGCGCGCGACGACGCTGAGCAAATGTTGTCTCCGGTTATTCAGCATCTGCGGAGTGAACTGCGCGGGAGAAAGAAACTGAGTTTTTCTCTTCGGCAACGTGAATCCCGGCGGCATAACTCCGATGATGGTAGTTTTGGCATCGTTCATCAGGATGCTATGCCCGATCACGCCGGGGTCACCGCCGTAGCGGGACTGCCACAACCCGTAGCTCAGAATAATGACGTTTTCGCTGGGGCGATCGTCCTCTTCGGTGAACGCGCGGCCGAGCAGCGGCTGGACGCCCAGGACTTCAAAAAGGCTGATCGTGACCGCGCCCCCCAGCACCATTTCAGGCTGACCATCCCCAGTGAGGCTGCCGGCGCGATCGCGGCTCCCCGCCAAGCCGCTGAAGACCTGGTTCTGCTTTTCCCAATCCTCGAAGTTGGCCACCGAGGGCGTGTTACGTGGAAAATTGATGTAAGACGCATCCTCCCAGAGGGTCACCAGCCGATCCGGATCGGCGTAGGGCATCGGTCGAATCAGCACCCGGTCCACCAGGCTGAAAATCGCGGTATTGGCTCCGATGCCGAGGCCCAGAGCAATGACCGCGATAATGGAGAACCCAGGACTTTTCAGTAAACGGCGAGCGCCGTAACGGAGATCGGCCAGAAAATTTTGCATTGTGATGAAGCGTAGGCTCGGATTGTATTGACTCCTTCCATCTCTCACGGATGAAAGATCCATATCGCACGGGACTGGCCTGGAGCCGGGCCAAGCACAAGTTTATCGAATCGTCGTCCGCGAGATGTGAAGCGGCTTTCCCAAGCGAGCATTTTGGCGCAAGGACCGAATCGGTCGTAACTGTCCGTTAAAGACTCGAAACAACAACCCTTCGGTTAATCGTCGAGGATCATCTAGTGAAGGAAGGCGACGCGGCCGGGAAGCTCCCTAGAAAATCGATGCCATCCGATTATGTTGTTCGAAACGCAACCGATTCTGGTTGCTAAACGCTTCTAATCGGCAGTCGCTTTGGGCCCCCAAAACTATCGCCAGGGCGGTTAATGGGAATGGGCGGTGGCGGAGACCAGGCGTCTTGCGAGGCGCGAAAGTGCCTGCGCCCTTCCATCGATTCGACCCGAGCCACTAGAGGACTAACCGGCTCTTATCAGCCCTATGTTGTGTGCATGTCAACCTCCCGAAAGTTGTCCCTATCCAAAAAACGAAACCAAATCGCAATAAACCTTTCATGCTTAGGGAATATGGACCTGCTGGAGCGTGTGCTTTCGATGGATTAGACAAGGACACTCCGGAAAGGAGACCGACTCGTGTGAGGTCTCCACCATCGCTATTCCTGGACGGCGGCTTGAGCGATGCGAATGGATTTTTCGCGTATACACTTATGAAGATGTGATTCTTGAGGCTGTTTGCCCGCGGGAGTAGTGCAGGCGAACGGATGCGAGTTTTTCCTTGACATCCGACATGGTTGGGTCTATAACGGACCTTGTCGGTAGCGCCTCCGTAAATACGGTCCGCACGAATATTCGGAAGTGCCAACGACTTGGTTTCTTGTCAGAAATCAAAGGGTGAGTTATTAGGTCAAAGCAGGCGCTCTTGCAGTGCAAGATAAGTCAAAGTCAAGGAGATACCGAGATGGCGCAATCAGAAGAATTAAATGAAGCATTTCGAATTTTGCCGCCCCGCTGGATCGGGGACCCGGCCGTGTTACTAGACTCTATTCTGGCGCAGGCTGAAGCGGGACAGCGCGCTCAGGTAATTAGTCTCTATTTGGATTCGGTGGTCACATTCGCCGAAGCGAATCTCAAGTTTGTGCAAGGTGTGCGCTCGGTTCTTGGTGGGCAGAGCAAACCTACTGCGACCAAATAGTTTGCAAAAGCCACAAATGACGGGCCCAGGCGAAAGTGCCTGCCGTCTTCACTTGGGAGTTCATGGATTTCGCCGTTCCAGCTCTCCTCACGCACGCAGCTGATGCACTAGGAGGATGTATGCACCAAGTTGAGGATTTCAGTATTCTCGATTCGTCGCCAATTACGCACGCCCGCGATACGTCACATCCGGTGTTGCTAATCGGTTTTCAACGCCACTCGAATTTAGGGATTGGATATTTGGCCGCTTCGTTGCAGCGTCAAGGGTACGATGTAAAGATCTTCGATTTCGAGGCGAATCGCCAAGAGATTCTGGATGCGGCGCTGGCACTGAATCCTGTTCTGATTGGATTTTCGCTCATCTTCCAGTCGTACATTCCGTGGTTCGGCTCGTTGATTCGCTATTTGCGCGAGAATGGCGTGAGAAGCCACTTCACGATGGGTGGCCACTTCCCGAGTCTTAGTTATCAGCACACACTGGAGTTGATCCCTGAACTTGATAGCGTCGTGCGATTTGAGGGGGAAGAGACCTTGCTGGAACTAGTGGATGTTCTCAGCGTAGGCGGGGCTTGGCAGGGACTGGCGGGCCTTGCCTATCGTAAGGACTTCGGCGTTGTTGCCACACCTATGCGGCACTTGGTGGACGATTTGGATTCGTTGCCCTATCCGGTCCGCGAATTCAATCGTGACGGGGCTATCCTTGGGCGCAACATGACCCCCATGCTGGCCAGCCGCGGATGTGCGCGCACGTGCTCATTCTGCTCGATTCACATGTTCTACCGGACTGCGCCGGGAAAGGTGGTGCGTACCCGGAAGCCGGCGGAAGTTGTGAAGGAAATGCGTTTCCTGCTGGAAGAACACGGCAGAAGCATATTTCTGTTTCAAGACGATGATTTTCCGCTGTTCGGTCCGGTGTGGCAACGTTGGGCCACTGAGTTCGTGCATGAGATTCACCGCAACGGGCTGAAGGGCCGGGTGGCGTGGAAGATTAACTGCCGCGCTGACGCCGTGCAGCCGGAACTGTTCATGAAAATGCACGAAGCGGGCCTTTACATGGTCTACATGGGACTCGAATCCGGCACCGAAGAGGGGCTGAAAACGCTGCACAAGCAAATAACGGTGGAACAGAACGTTCGCGCGGTTCAGATTTTAAAGGAGGTGGGGATCATTTTTGAATTTGGGTTCATGCTGCTTGACCCGTCCAGCACCTTTCAATCCGTACGCGCCAACGTCCAATTCCTTCGCACCGTGGCGGGTGATGGCAGCACCGGCGTTACCTTTGGCCGGATGGTTCCTTACGATGGCACGCCGATCAAGGACGATCTGCAACGGGCGGGGCGATTGAAAGGAGACGTCTGCCGGCCGGACTACGATTTCCTGGACCCGCGTTTGGACGATTTCTATAAAGCGATCATCCACATCGTCGACGTGACTGGTTGGACCCATGGATTGCGTGCCCTTTCACCGCAAATCAACGTTGCTTGGAATGAAGTTGCCATCATCGAACATTTGTTTCCAAGTGTTCCGCGGCTGGCGGTATACAAAGAAACTCTTCGCGAGGTAACGCGCGACAGCAACGAATCGCTATTCCGAATCATTGAAGACACCACGGACGAGTATAGCGGTCATGGCGCCTGCCCCCGCAATCCCGAAGAGCTTCGAGCCGAGTGCGATCGTTTTGCGAATCGCCTTCTGAGCAACCGCACGAAGTTCCTGCTGCAGAACCAAGGCTTGCTCCTTAAGGCGTTAGAACGAGACCGGCAAGCTGTATTCGCTTAGTCGCACTGCTAGGGAAGAGGCGTCTCTGCCCATAGGAGCTGAATTTGATTCGTTACCGGCCAATTTCCTGGCTGATCCATATGCGTACTACTCGCTGCTTCGCGCGGCCGACCCGGTTCGTCTGTCGTCGCGCGGCGTTTGGACATTAACCGGTTATAACGACGTCGCATTAGCCTTGCGCGACCACCGTTTCGGGAGGAAAGCGTTCAAGGATTTATTGCCGAAGGGTAGTTCGGCGTTGCTTCTATTCCAGGATGCGCCCGAACATACTCGTCTTCGCAATCTGCTGAGCAAAGTCTTCACCGCAAGCGTGGGTGCGGATCTGCCCAGCAAAATCGAACGGATAGCTGATTGCCTTCTCGCCGCAAGGACGGAACTCCCCGCGATGGATATCATTTCCGACTTTGCAACTCCTCTACCGGTGTATGTGATGTCAGATATTCTCGGGGTACCGGCTGAGGAGCGTGAGCCGTTGGTTCTCCGGTCCCGTGAGATCGCGCTGGGCATGGATGGAGAAGCTGATCCCCCGGCACGGGCGAGAGCGGTCGCTGCTCAGAATTGCGTGGCCGACTATTTCCGCAGCCTTATAGCAGAGCGCTCCAAACGGCCGAGAGCAGACCTGGTGACGCGGTTGATTAATGCTGCCGACGAAGAGGGTCACAGGCTAACGGAAAGCGAGACGCTTGATGGGTGCGAATTGCTTTTTTTCACCGGCCATCAGACAACGATCAATCTGATCGGCAATGGAATTCTAGCCCTCTTGCGCCATCCAGGTGAGCTGCAGGTGCTGCGCGAAGATCCGACCCTGCTGTCGAGTGCAGTAGAGGAACTGCTACGCTACGAAAGTCCTGTGCAGCGGACGGGCCGCATGACGAACAGCGCGGTGGAGATGGGCGGCAAAACGATTCCGAAGGGCAGCGTGGTGTTGGCCATTCTGGGAGCGGCGAATCGTGATCCATCGAAATTCGTGCAGCCTGACCGCTTAGATATCGGCCGGCTCGAGAATCGCCACTTGGCTTTCGGGTTCGGCCCACGCTTTTGTCTCGGCGCCATGCTGGCGCGACTTGAGGGCGCTGTCGCCATCAGGACACTCCTGCGGCTCTTACCGTCGCTTACACTAGCAACCGAGCCTCCTATCTGGCGCAACTCCACCGAAATCCGCGGATTGCTGAAACTGCCGGTGTCGCTTTCGCCCCGCACTTAAATGCCGATCCAGTGCGGGTCAAGGAAGGGGAGGGCGGTTTTATTCCACTTCTTGAACGCGAGCGCGACTGAAAACATCCAGCCTGACTCAGGTCATCCCCTTCCCCTAACGGTTAGGCAGCCCCCGCTTCGTAACCATCCGCATAGCGGGCGACGTCTTGTGGGTGACCCAACAAAATCCCCTGGCGAAGCTATTGAAACTCCTTACTTTTGTTCTATTGTTCATTTTGTGTGTAATTGCCGCGCGCGTTTTCGATGTACTGAACACCAAAATCCTGCGTCCGGCGCTTACACGCCTTCACATTCCAGCCCCTAAATTCACGCTGAGTGAGGTAATCGCGGCCGCGGCGCGTAAGCACCAGGTTAGTCCGGCATTCGTGAAAAGCATCATCGCGGCCGAGTCTGGCTTTTCGCAGGCTGCGGTATCGCCCAAGGGGGCTGTCGGACTGATGCAACTGATGCCCGAGACGGCCCGTGAGTTCGGCGCCGACCCGGCTGTTCCGGAGCAAAATATCGATGCCGGGACCAATTATCTGAGCTGGCTGTCGCGGCGCTACGCGGGCAAACGCGATGCGCTGAAGCGGGTAATCGCGGCCTACAACGCAGGCCCGGGTGCCGTCGAGCATTATCGCGGAGTGCCTCCGTTCCGCGAAACTCAAACGTATGTCATGCGCGTACTTCGGTTCTATAAGAAGTATGAGCCGGCTTACGCGCTGGCCTCGCTAAGAGGCGCCCGTAATCGCTTCCATAAAACGGCCGGCTGAGCGCTGCAGCGCCTGCTTCGCATCCTTCACGACCGTCCTCTTGGGGAAAGCTCCGTAAATGCGATCGAATGCATATGGCTGGAGCCGGGTTACGATTTCTCCGATCGCACGCGGCCCGAGTGGAATGTAGTTCGGATAGCTGTACATGAACGATACCCAGCGAGTATCCATGCACACCTGCGGCTGATCGCCCGATAGCAAGACGCCTTTCCCATCCGCGCCGCTCGGCCAGTGCAAAACCTGGAAACCGTCGAAATGCCCAGGCGTATGAACTAGCGCCACCTCACGGAGCAAGTTCTCGCTATCGCCCGACCAATGCTGAATGCCGGGGTGCGGCCGCATCACCCATTGGCGGTCGGCCGAATGAAGATGAATCGGTGCGTTGTCGAATGCCAGGCTCCAATCGACCATACTGGTGTAGTAGTGCGGGTGCGAAATCGCGATTGCGGCAATACCTCCCAGGCCCCGGACGGCGTCGATGGTCGGCCGATCGAGCAGCGCCAGGCAATCCCAGAGGACGTTGCCCAGCGGAGTCTGGAGCAGGAACGCGCGCTGGCCGATCGCGAAGTGGGGCTCGGTATGGATGGAATAAAGCCGCGGTTCCTCTTGCCGGATCGCGTTACGGTGCTTGTGCGCGAGATCTGTGAGGGTCGTCCATTGCTGCCCCTCGAGGCCAACGAACTGGCGGGAATCCAGGCAGATCGGGCACTCGGGCGGCGGTTGAGGCGAGGCAGGGAACTGCGCGCCGCAGGTCACGCAAATGAAGGCTGTGCTCATCCACAAGCAGATTAGCGCAACCGGAGTGCGTGGCCGGCTACTGCCGCCATTTGCTATGTTGACAGCCATGTGCACCCGACTTTTCTTATTGGCCGTTTGTGCCGTGACCTGCTTTCCGTCCGGTTTTCAATCGGCCGATCTTCTAAAAATGCGCTCGGTCGGCGCCGTCCAGTTCTCGCCCGACGGCTCGCGTATCGCCTACGTGGTCACGCGCAACGACGCACCTGGGCGGCCCTTAGGCCAGCTTTGGATCATGACTCTGGCTGATCGAAAGTCGATTTGCTTGAGCGCCGCGAACGAGCCTTCCGGGCAGCCGGAATGGGCGCCGGACGGAAAATGGATAGCCTATTCCGGGCGGCTGGACGGCAAGCCGGGATTGATCGTCGCGCGTCCCGATGGAAGCGGGAAGAAGTATCTGGGGCCGCTCGATGGCACCAACGCGCCGTTACCCACTACGGGCAAAACTATCACGTGGTCTCCCAACAGCGGCAGTATCGCTTATGTCACCTCGCAACCGGGACCGGAAACCGCCGATTCCACGGGCGACCCAATCGTCATCACGCGTTATCTCTACAAACCTACGGCGTCCGATGGCAATTCGCATTTCAACGACAACAAGCGGCTGCATATCTTCGCGGTCGACGTCACGTCCGGCATCTCAAAGCAACTTACGACCGGCACCCACTATGAGCATTCCGTCGATTGGTCGCCGAACGGCAACGAGATCGCCTTCATCTCTAATCGCGAGCCGAATGAAGACCAGTTCTTCAACTACGACATTTTGACGCTCGATCCGGCCACCGGGGAAACGCGCAGGCTGACCGCGACCGAGAATGCAGAGTACCGGCCGCGCTGGTCGCCCGACGGAACAATGCTCGTGTACGAAGCCACCAAACGAGGGCTCACGGATCTCGAAACCACGATGGAAGACACCCACGTCTGGGTGATGGATGCCGGCGGGGGCAACCGGCGCGAGCTGACGGGCGCGATCGACAACCGGCAAGGCGAGCCCGGTTGGACGGACGACGGCAGCGCAGTGTTGTTCACAGTGCAGGAGCGCGGTAATGTGCGGCTGTATCGCATGCCGGTTTCAGGTGGTGCGCCCGTAGCGGTCGTGAACGATCCTGGCAGCGTCGGTGCGTGGTCGGCATCTGGGAATCTGCTGGCTTATGCATTTACGGCGCCCGGCGATATGGCGCAGCTTTATCTCAAGACCGGGGGCGCGCCGCCTCAGAAGCTCACTGACTTGAACCGGGAAGCGCTGAGCGGCAAGACGGCCGAACAAGTGGAGTCGTTCAGCTTCATCAGTAACGATAATCAGTGGACCGTGGAAGCGTTTCTCACCTATCCGGCCAACTTTCGCGCCGACCAGAAGTATCCGATGGTCGTCAACATCCACGGCGGTCCACACGGCCAGCAAGGTCCGGCATTCAATTTCAAGAATCAAGTCTACTCGTCGCGCGGCTGGGCCACGCTCATGGTGAATTATCGGGGATCGACCGGCTATGGACAAAAATTCACCGATGCCATCTATGGCGATCAGAACGGCAACGAGGCTCAGGATGTCTTATACGGCGTGAGCGCGGCGCTGCGGCGAAATCTTTGGATCGATCGCGACCGGCTGGGAATCGAGGGCACCAGTTACGGCGGCCAGTTGACCAACTGGATCATCACGCAGTCCAACCAGTTCAAAGCGGCAATTCCATTGGCGGGAATCAGCAACCTGATCAGCTATAACTACATGACCTACTACAACCAATACGAACAGATGGAGTGGGGCGCGTTCCCCCATCAAGGCAATTTGATGGACGTGCTGTGGGAGCGCTCGGCGCTAAAACACGTTGCCAACGTCCATACTCCGACCATGTTCATCCACGGAGAGAACGACAACGACGTGCCGATCGCCGAGGACGAGCAATACTATATCGCCATCCGGGACGTCGGCATCGATTCCGTGATGGTCCGCTATCCGCGGGAGGGGCACGGCTTGAGTGAGCCCAAACACGTGATTGATGCTACGGAACGCTCGATTCGATGGTACGAGAAATATTTCCGATAACCGGACGTCTCACTCTCGGGATGTTGGGGACCACTCCCTGACGGTCGTGGCTCGGCAGGTTCGGTCTTAGCTCGGCAGGTTCGGTCGTGGCTCGGAAGGCTCGGTTATGGCTCAGAAAACGTCGGTTAAACGCTGGGATGTCATCGCAGAGACCCTCAGCGAATGGAACAATGACAACGCCCAGCGTTTGGGGGCTTCGCTGGCTTTCTTCACCCTACTATCGCTGGCTCCGTTGGTGGTTGTGATTGTTGCGGTGGGCGCGGCGGCTTTCGGCCATCGTGCGGCCGAAGGGCAATTAGCCCGGGAGATTGGAGACCTGGTGGGCCCGGCGGGCGCACAGGCGATTCAGGAATTGATTCGCGGAGCCTATAAGCCGCAGGCAGGTCTGGTGGCGACGGTTCTCAGCCTGCTGACGCTGCTTTTCGGAGCCACTTCGGTAGCGGTTGAACTGCACGAGGCGCTCAACATCATATGGCACGTCCCGGTTAAGGCCGGGAACTTCTCCGGTCATATCGCCGCCTTTGTGAAGGAGCGGTTCTTATCCTTGCTGTTGGTCTTAGGCGCGGGTTTCGTGCTGCTCGTCTCGCTTATCTGGAGCGCTTGGATCGCGGCCATGGGGCGATACTTCGGCTCGGTATTGTCACTCCCGGAACCCGTTTTGCACCTGATCGCTTTTGTAGTGTCGTTCATCGCGATTACCCTGGTTTTCGCGGCCATTTATAAATTCGTGCCGGATGTAGCGCTGGATTGGGGCGATGTGATCGTGGGAGCTTGTTTCAGCGCGCTGGTCTTCGCGCTAGGCAAGCAGTTGCTGGCCCTTTATCTCGGCAAGGTCGGTTTGGCGTCGGCTTATGGAGCGGCCGGGTCTCTGGTAACGGTTTTGGTGTGGGTTTATTATTCGGCTCAGTTGTTTTTTCTCGGCGCGGAATTCACAAAAATCTACGCCCAGAAATATGGATCTTACTCCCGGCGGATACTTCAGGCAGGAGATCCTGCGCCGCAAACCGCCGTGGTATTGGCGCCCGACGGACGAAGCACCCTTTCTGAGCAAGTTACAAAGTCGTTAACACCGCGTAACTAAGATACGCCCGCGCGTGTCCAATATGGGTGAACCTGGCGCTCTCGCGCATCCTCCATGCCCTAGCCGCGCTCACCTTGTTCTGTGGTCTAGCTAACGCCCAGGTTGCCCAATTCGAGGGAAAATCGATTGTCAGCCTACAATTCTCGGAGGTCCAGCCGCTCGATCCTGCCGACCTGGCCAAGGTCCAGCCTCTGAAGATCGGACAGCCCTTAAGAATGTCCGACGTCGCCCACGCGATCGACGGCTTATTCGCTACCGGAAGATTCGACGACATCGCGGTGGAGGGAGAAGCATCGGGAAATGGCGTCGCCATCCGCTTCGTCACCAAGAACTCCTGGTTCGTGGGCGGAGTGTCGGTACAGGGCAAAGTCGGAACCACGCCTAACCGCGGTCAAGTGGCCAGCACTCTGCAGATGTCGCTGGGAACGCCTTTTCATGAAGAGGATGTCACACGAGGCGTCGACAGCATCAAGCATCTTATGGAGGCCAACGGCCTGTATGAGGCGGAGGTGACTTCTTCGGTCGAGCGAAGCGATAGCGCGCAAGGCGTCTCTATTACTATCCACGTCAAGGAAGGCAAACGCGCGAAGTACGACCAGCCGTCCGTCGAAGGCGAGACAAAGCTTTCCAACGACACCATTCTGCGGGTTACCGGATGGCGAATCCCGATCATTCATTGGTGGCGCCAGGTAACGGATGCGCGGACCCGCAAAGGCGTGCATGGGCTGCTGGCCAAGTATCAAAAGCAGGATCGCCTCACTGCCCGGGTGGAGCTGAAGAAATTGGACTATGACCCCGAGCGCCGCCGCGTGACTCCGACCTTGAGCGTGGATACAGGCCCGAAAGTGGAAGTAAACGCGGTCGAAGCGAAGATGTCGAAACGCGTGCTCAAACGCTATGTGCCGGTTTTTCAGGAGAACACGGTCGACAATGATCTGCTGGTGGAAGGGAAACGCAATATTCACGACTATCTTCAGAGCCAGGGTTATTACGACGTCGACGTTGACTTTCGAGTGCTGCCGCCCGAGAATGACGTGGAGACGATCGAGTACATCATTTCGCGTGGACAGCGCTACCGGCTGGTCGACGTGGCCATCACCGGCAATAAGTATTTCGACACCGGAACCATCCGGGAGCGTATGTTCATGCAGCCCGCTTCTTTCCGCATGCGGCACGGGCGATACAGCGAAGCGTTTCGCAGGAAGGATGAAGAGAACATCGCCGATCTATACCGCGCCAATAGTTTCCGGGATGTCAAGGTGGGTGCGATTGTTGATCGGGATTATCACAATAACGCCGGCGATATCGCGGTGACGGTGAAGATCGACGAAGGACGACAGTGGTTCGTCGACAGTCTAGCGATGCACGGAGTCAATCAGGTCAACGCCGATGCTTTGCGGCACCAACTAGCATCTCTTGGCGGACAACCGTTCGCCGAAGTAAACATGGCCAGCGATCGCGACGCCGTACTCACTTACTACTATGCGCATGGCTTTCCGAGTGCGGATATGAAGACTTCCTGGCAGATTAACGGACAGCCACAGCACGTCAACGTGGTCTACACCATCACGGAAGGCGACCGGCAATACGTGCGTCAGGTGATCACTTCCGGCCTGCGCACCACTCGCCCTAGTCTGGTGGAGAAACAGATTAAGCTGAAGCCCGGCGATGAACTTTCGCCCATCGAGGAGACCGACATCCAGAAAAAGTTCTACGACCTGGGCATCTTCGCGCGAGTGGATACCGCCATCGAGAATCCGGATGGCCAGACCGATCACAAATACGTTCTCTACAACTTCGAAGAAGCGAATCGCTACGACCTTTCGTTTGGAATCGGGGCGCAGCTGGGGACCTTCGGGACACCCAACACTGCCTACGTTACGGAGCCGGCTGGAGCCACCGGATTCAGCCCTGAGTTCACAGCCACATTGGCGCGGCTGAATTTCCTGGGCCTGGGCCACACCATCTCAGTGCGCGGAAGTTACTCTTCGCTCGAGAAACTCGTTTCGATCAGTTACTTGCAGCCTCGCTTCATGAACGCCGAAGGCCGGAACATCACCTACTCGATTCTCTTTGACGACTCGCTGAATGTGCGTACCTTTGCCTCTAAACGGGAAGAAGCGTCGGTGCAGCTTACGCAAAAGTTCTCAAAGAGCCTCACCGGACTTTTCCGTTTTGCCTATCGCCGGGTCAGCGTCAGCGACGTCGTGATCCCGGTGCTGCTCATTCCTCAGCTGGTGCAACCGGTGCGCCTTGGGATTCTGTCGGCGAACTTCGTGCAAGACCGGCGCGACAATCCGGCCGATCCTCATCACGGCATCTACAACACGGCGGAGATCGGCATAACCGGCAAGTTCCTCGGATCGCAGCGCAGTTTCGCCCGGGTTCTGTTGCGCAATGCGACCTACTACAGGCTGACGCGCAACATCGTTCTGGCGCGGCAAACGCAGTTTGGTCTGATCCGGCCATTTGCGGCGCCGGCGGGGCTCACCGACGAAGAGTCCGTTCCTCTGCCGGAGCGCTTCTTCGCGGGCGGCGCCGATTCACTGCGGGGGTTTGCTTATAACGAAGCCGGGCCGCGCGACACCGGTATGGCCCTCGTTCCCGGCGGACCCAGTTCGGCGCCGACGGGGTTTCCCCTGGGTGGGAATGCGCTGTTCATCAATAATGTGGAGCTGCGGTTTCCGCTCATCGGCGAGAACATTCAGGGCGTGATTTTTCACGACATGGGAAACGTCTATAGCTCCGTGAATGATATTTCGTTCCGATTCCACCAAAACAATCTGCAGGATTTTAACTACGCGGTGCACGCGGTAGGGTTTGGAATCCGATACAAGACTCCCATTGGACCTATTCGCGGAGATCTGGCGTATAGCATCAATCCTCCGTCCTTCATCGGATTCAACGGCACACCGGTACAGTTATTGCAATGCAATCCCAATCTGCCCGCCTCTTCTCTGCCCGGTTTTTGCCAGCCCGTTCAGCAAAACACCGGTCATTTTCAGTTTTTCTTTTCGATCGGGCAAACGTTCTGATGCGGTCCCTTGTTCTACTCCTGATGCTTGCGGGCGCCTTGGATGCGGTGGTGGTGCTGGACCGTATGGCGGTGATCGTGGGCAAGCACGTCATCAAGACCAGCGACATCGATTGGGATTTGAGGTTGACGGCGTTTCTCAACCGCCAGCCTTTGAATTTCAGCCCCACTACAAAGCGGCAGTCGGCCGAGCGGCTAATCGATCAGGAAATCATTCGCCAGGAGATTGTGACCGGCAACTACAAGCGCCCGCCGGATAGCGATGCCGTGGCCTTATTGAATAACCTGCGGCGCGACCGTTTTGGTGGATCCGATGCGGCCACGCGCGAGGCCTTGCAGCGCTACGGCATCACAGAGGATCAGCTGCGGGCGCAATTGCTGTGGCAGCTTACGGTCTTGCGTTTTATCGACCAGCGCTTTCGTCCAGCAATTATCGTAAGCGACGATGAGGTTCGGGCTTACTACGATCAGCATCTCGCCGAGCTTCGCCGCCAATACCCTACTGACAACAGCTTTGAAGCACTCGAGCCAAAGGTTCGCAGCCTGATCGAGGGACAGCGCATCAATCAGAATCTCGAGGAATGGCTGGCGGAAGCCCGCAAGAGCACCCGGATCGAATACAGGCAGGAAGCGTTCCAATGACCAGACCGGCAAGAATCATCCGCAATATTGCAATTGGAGCAGCCTCGCTTCTGGTGGTAGCCGTCGTGGCCGCGATTTTCATCGTTCAAACCGCCTGGTTTTCCGCTTATGTGAAGCAAAAGATTATCGCTTCCACCGAGGAGAGCACCGGCGGGAAGGTAAACATAGACTCGTTCACCTTTGACTTGCGGCAAATGCGCGCTGTGGCGACCGGCTTTGTGATCCACGGCAGTGAACCGCCCGGTGCGGCGCCATTCCTGAGTGCGCAACGCGTGCAGCTGGACATTCGGCTATTTACCAGCATTCACCACATTCTCGATGTGGCGTATCTGGGCATCGAGAAACCGGAAGCGAACGTAGTCGTTTTTCCGGATGGACGCACCAACATTCCCAATCCCAAACAGGCGTCTAATGAGACGGCGCTGGAGACGATGGTGGAGTTGGCCGTGGATCATTTCGACCTGACCAACGGTCTGGTGACCGTCGGGTCCCAGAAACAGGCGCTAAACATTCGCGGCAACAACCTGAAAGCGGAGCTTTGGTACAACGCGCTCAAACAAGGTTACCGGGGCCAGCTTTCGTTCCAGCCTCTTTATGTTGCGTCCGGCCGAAACACGCCCGTGAACTTGACCATCACGCTCCCAGTGACGCTGGAGCGCGACCGCCTCGACTTGCACGATGCCAGGATCAGCACCGCTCTGTCGTCGGTTGTGATCAACGCGTCAGTGGAAAGCATGCGCGATCCAAAGATTTCGGCGCATATTAATGGGCGGTTGGCTGTGGAAGATTTGAAGAATGCCGCTGGCTTGCCGATTGTCACCGGCTTGAAGAACCTTCCGTCGGCGGTTGACCTGGATGCCAATGCGGTAATAACCGGCAATAGCGTTCAGGTAAATGGCTTGCGGTTGAGCGCCGGGCACTCGGATCTCGAAGCGTCCGGCACGCTGAAAAGTCCGCTGGGCACAGGCGCTCTCGAGTTCAAAAGCCGGCTCGCGTTGGGGGAATTGGGGCGTCTGGCGAAGTTGACGGCGCGTCCGGATGGCATCGTCCTTTTGAATGGCGCCGCGAAACTGGATGCCAACAATAACTATCAAGTCAATGGTAACGTACAGGCAACCAGCCTGTCCTTCCAGCAAGGCGGCCAACGGATCAGCAACATCAATTTGTACTCGGCCATCGCGCTCGATCCGCACAATCTCGACTTGAAAGGACTTCGTTTGGCAGCTTTTGGCGGCCAATTCGAGGGAGATGCTTCACTTCAGGACTTGGCCCGCTATCGCGTCGACGGAAGCCTGCATAGCCTCGACCTCGGAGCCGTTGCTCGTGCTGCCGGCGACAAGCAGTTCCCCTACTCCGGCGTCGTCTCGGGACCGGTCGAAGCGGCCGGCGATTTGAAAAAGCCCGGGACCGCAAGCGTGACGGCAGTCGCTCGATTGTCGATTGCACCCGGCAAGCGCGGCATTCCGGTATCGGGTCGTGTGAATGCCGGTTACGACGGCGCCTCGGACGATATTCGGGTTGAGAATTCTTACATCGCCCTTCCGCATACACGCCTGACGTTGAACGGCGATGTTGGCAAGCAGCTAAACATCGCACTCACCAGCACTGACTTAAGTGATCTGTTGGCTTCGACGCCCGAAGGCGCCAATCCTCCAGTTACCTTGAATGGCGGACAAGTGAACTTCACCGGACTGATCTCAGGCATGCTGGCTTCGCCCCATATCAGCGGGCACCTGGCGGTAAACCGGTTCCGCCTCGAAGGCCGCCAGTTCGACAAGCTTGACGCAGACGCCGCCGTTTCCAGTGCAGCCGCGGCCGTTAAGAATGGATCTCTGAATCGCGGCTCCATGCAGGCGCAGTTCTCGGCGACGGTTGGACTCAAAAACTGGAAGGCGCTTCCCAATCTGCCCGTTACAGCCGAGGCCTCGATTCACAATGGAGATCTCGCGGATATCCTCGTACTGGCCGGGCAACCGGGCAGCGATTACTCCGGCATGTTGGGAGCGAACCTGCACCTGAGCGGAACCGTCGGCAATCCACGCGGATCCGCGGATCTGCTGGTAACCAACGGAGCCATCTACGGCGAGCCATTCGATCGCATTCAAGCGCAGGTAAATCTAACTGATCAACTGGTTACGATTACAAACGCGTCGCTTCAAGGCGGCGCGGCGCGTGTCAACCTGACGGCGGAGTTTCAACATCCTCGCGACAGTTTCACCTCCGGTCGGGTGCACGCGCAGGTGCAAAGCAACCAGATAGACCTCGCTCAGATCCGCAATGTCCAAAAACAGAGGGCCAACACGGCGGGCCAGCTGCAATTGAACGCCGACGTCACTGGCAACTTATCGGAGGTCCAGAGCGGTGACCAGCAACAGACCGGGTTTTTGCTCACGAGCGTCAATGGCGATGCATCCGCGCGAGGGCTGCGCCTTGAGAACGAGAATTACGGGGATCTCACGACGACAGCCCACACCAGCGGGTCGACGGTAACTTATCAGCTCGCCTCCGACTTCGCGGGCTCGAATGTTCGGGTGAATGGGAACACGCAGCTCGCGCGCGATTATCCGACCAACGCGGACGCCAGCATCGGCAATCTTCCACTGCAGCGCGTGCTTCAGCTGGCGCAGCGTAGCGACATTCCAGCCACGGGCAATCTTTCCGGGAGCGCGCACTTCACGGGCACGATCGACAATCCACAGGGAAGCGCCGATGTCGACCTCGCGAGCGCTGTGATATATGACGAGCCCCTGGATCACGTACGCGCGCGCATCACCTACCTCGCAAGCAGCATCGACATACAACAACTTCAAGTTGTCTCCGGGCCGTCGGAGATCGATCTTACAGCGCGCTATGACCATCCCTCTGGCAATCTCCAGCAAGGCAATCTTCAGTTTCGTCTGGGCAACAGCCACGTCGACCTGGCGCGCATCAAGCACTTGCAGGAACAGCGGCCGGGCCTCGGGGGTGTGCTGCGTATTGCCGGCAACGGAACGGCGGAAATCCAGCCGAAAGAGCCGCGACTGCTGGTTCGTGATCTGGATGCCAACGTCAAGGCCAGCGGCTTGACCGCTCAGGGTAAGAACCTTGGCGACGCAACGCTCACCGCCAATACCGCCGGAGGCAAGCTGAACTTTACGCTGGATTCCAACTTGGCCGATGCCAAAATCCATGGGAGCGGCAACGCCCAACTCAACGGCGACTATCCGATTGACGCGCAACTTGCCTTAAGTGACATCCGGTGGACGCGGCTGCAGGACCTGCTGGGCTTTAACAACGGCGAGCTGCCCAAGTTCGAAGCTGTGGCGGACGCTCAAGTCTCCGTGCGGGGTCCGGTGCTAAAAACCGATCAGCTCACCGGATCGCTCCAGATCGCGCGGCTGCAAGTGAACAACCTTCCGGCAGCGGGCGCCGGCCCGTCTCATCCGGTCATGTTTCAAAATCAAGGGCCGATCTCCGGTTCGCTCGATCGCGGCGTGCTGCGCATCGATAGCGCCCACGTGACCGGTCCGCAAACCGATATTCAAGCCAAAGGGACCGTGACTTTGAAAGACCAGACCATGAACATGACGGTCAACGGCAACATGAATCTGGCGGTGCTGCAAAACTTCAGCCAGGATATAACGTCCTCGGGAGCCGTCGTGCTCTCCACTACTGTGCGAGGATCGTTAACCAAGCCTTTAGCGAACGGAACTTTGGAACTGAAGAATGCCTCGTTCAATTATGCCAGCCTGCCCAACGGTATCTCCAAAGCCGATGGCGTCGTGACTTTCAGCGGCAACAGCGCGCTGGTCCGTAATCTGAGTGCCGAATCCGGCGGTGGCAAGGTCACTTTGGACGGTTTCGCCACTATCGATGGGGGCCTGCGCTTCGGGTTGCGCGCTAACGCGTCGAACGTACGCGTCCGCCTGCAACAAGGGGTGAGCGTCATCGCCGATGCGATTTTACGCTTGACTGGAACCACCGACGGCAGCATTCTATCGGGTAATATCACCGTCGTTCGAGTGACGTACGCGCCCCGAACGGATCTGGCATCGGTGTTGACCCGCGCCGCCCCGCCGGTGCAAGGGAGCGCTGCTCCATCGCCCCTGCTGGATAACATGAAGCTCGACATCCAGGTTCGAAGCACCGACGCCACCGCGGTACAGACCTCGCTGGCGGAGAATCTGCAGGCCGACGCGGATCTGCGCATTCGCGGCGTCGCCAGCAATCCCGGAGTGCTCGGACGGATAACCGTCAACCAGGGGCAGCTTATATTCTTCGGCACAACCTATACGGTTAACACCGGCAACATCGCGTTTTACAATCCCGTACGGATAGAACCGATTTTGGATCTTAGCCTGGAAACTACGTCGAAAGGAGTGGACGTGGTGCTCCGCGTAACCGGCCCCGTGGACAATATGAAGTTCAGCTATACTTCCGATCCGCCGCTCCAATTCCAGGAAATTATCAGTCTTCTGGCAGCCGGCACAACTCCCACTTCGGATCCCACCCTGCTTGCGAATCAGCCGTCGCAGCTGCCCCAAACCTACGAGCAGATGGGTGAATCGGCTCTGGTGGGCGCAGCGATCGGCGATCCGGTTGCCAGCCAGCTGCAGCGAGTGTTCGGTGTAAGCCAGCTAAAAGTCGATCCCACATTCACCAGCGGCTCGGAATTACCAACGGCGCAGCTCACCCTGCAGCAGCAGATCGCCAACAACCTGACCTTTACCTATATCACTCCGTTGAATTCCTCAAACACTCAAATAATTCGAGTCGAGTGGGCGTTCAATCCACGCTGGTCGGCGGTGGCGATGCGGGATCAGAATGGGATTGTCAGCCTCAACTTTATTTATAAGAAGCAACTGCGTTGATCATTCGACCAGCTTCGCCAGCTCCTCCGCCTCGGCTGGATCTTTGCCCAACCACTCCGGGTTCTGCGCCGTGCTGTCGTGATGCGATGTGGTCGTAAAAAGCTCGAATTTACCGCCGCGCCCATGCTCTTCATGCCCAGCACGCCAATGTTGTTTTTTAACCAACACTGGAAGCACGTGATGCTGAAAGCTTCGTTATAGTCCCAGGAGTTATCGAGAAAAGCTATGCCGCGATCGAATCGCCGTGCGTACGATCCACTCGCTCTCTTTCGAATCGCTGACTTTACCGATGTGAAAGCCGCCTACGCCGATGGCCGATACTCTCTCGCGGTTCGCCCAGCGTGCGATAAGGAATGTCGCTGTTGCCTGTCTGCATAAGTAAGGATGGCTCCTGGGTTTTATCAATAGCCTGCACGAAACGACCGCACGTCAATGGTATTGTTGCCGTTGAATACTGAGTTACTGTGTGCCGCCAGGATTTTCTGCGCCCGTGCCGCATAATCCTGCGCTTCTTTTTTGTGCTTCAACTTACTCAATGCTTGAGACACCGAAACCATGGACGAAGCTACCAGCGCGTGATCGCCTCTAAGGCGGACTTTCGCAGCGTCAGCGCTATCTCATATTCCCCTTCTGCCGATTGCCATTGGCCCTTCGCCATATAGAAGTCTCCCAGAAAGGACCTTACCGTCGCGCAAGCCAATGGAATCGTACCGCAATTTCCGTCCAGGGCGTAGAGAGACTTCAGAAAAAGTGGTTCAGCCCGAGCAAGCTTGTGTTGTAGCAGGTAAACATTGCCGAGAGCGCTCGTGGCAATAGCGCGGTCCATGCTATCTTCTCCCTTGGCCTTCTGCTCGATAGCCAATCCGCGCTCCAGCATGGCCTGCGCAGCCGGATAGTCCCGAATCCCGGTGTAGAGCTGGCCCAGGTGCAAAAGCAGCGCGCTATATTGCAGTCCATCGGCGCCATAATCGTTCTCTGCGATCTTCAGAGCGCGGAGCCAGGACTTCTCAGCGGCCGCAAACTTCCGAGCCTGGCATAGCAGAGTGGCTTCAGAATCCAAAATATCGATGAGGACCCAGTCGGATGTCGGTGCGCTCTTCTCGGCAATCGTTCTGGCCTGGCGAAGCAGTTTCTCCGACTCCTCGTATCTTCCCCACTCCGCATAGTGGCGCCCCATGCCGCCCCATGCCTCGGCGGTCCGAAGGTCGTCAGGGCCGGCATGACGCGTGAGAAGAGCCACGGCTTGTTTGTAGTCCGCTTCGGACGCGCTAAGAGAGCCTTCTACCAGCGACAGGTTTGCGAGCCGCTCGTATACTGTCCCGAGGCCCTCGCCGCCGATGGTCTCGCCCAGCGGTTTTAGTAGCTCCAACTCCCGCTCGTAGTACTTTCTCGCGTCGCCATAATGGCCCATCTCTTCGGAAACAATCCCGAGGTCGTTCAGATCGCTTGCCAGTGTGCGCGCGTTACGTGAGTCCTGAGTTTCGATCCGATGAAGCGCCGCAATGTAACAGGCCATCGCCTTTTGGAATTGACCATTTCGGAACTGCTCATATCCGGCCCGTCTGAGCACTTCGCGCGAAGCGTGGGGAACGTTATCCGAACCAGCGGAATCGGCGGACCCACAATCGGCCCAAGTGAGTCCAGACAGAAAAAGAGCGGAAATCGGCGCAACCAGGAATTTCATATTCACGCTCAGATGCGGGCTCGAGCCACGCTTCTTGAACGCCTCCGACAATGTGACTGTTGTTTGGCGGCAGAGTTTCGCAGTCGCGGTAGTTTAACAGTTAGGGCAGTAACTGCGCGTAAATAAAAATACTTGCTGCGATTTTCAGCCCGGGAAACTTTCCAGCTTATTTTTCGATATAGTCTATTGGGGGCTTTAAGCGCTTTTGCAATCGAACATCGAGCTACATGACTTACTCGCAAAAAATCTGCCCGAGGCGATACCTTACGCGCTAATTACCCCTCCAGGCTATCGCGACTCTGCATCGCTGCCTTTATGTCTGATGTTGATGGGTGGTGGCGGCAGCCGCCAAAATCTGGTCGATTGCCAGCCGCTTTTCGAAAATTGGTGGACGGAAGACGCGCTTCCTCCGATGGTGCTTGCTACGCCGAGCCCTGGAATGAGTTACTACCTGGAAGATTCACTGGGCGGAATTCGTTGGGACTCTTTTCTCGCGGACGAGTTTGTTCCGCATCTGCGCGCAACTTGCCGCGTGAGCGCCGATCCATCTTCAACCGCCATCACCGGGATTTCCGTCGGCGGTTATGGCGCCCTCAAAACCGCGTTCGCGCGGCCCGATCAGTTTGGGGTGGTCGCGGCCATGCAACCTATGCTCGAGCCGGGCTTGCGCGATTCCGACGTCGGCGCTCGCAACCGGCTCCATCACATAGCGGGCAGTCCGCCACAGCTAGTGGGTCCAACTCGCGATCCGGCGCTGTTTGAATCGAATAATCCCGCGAACCGGGCGCGGGCCAACAGTGCGTCCATCCGCAAGGCCGCTTTGGCGATTTATATCGACGCAGGCGACGAAGATTTCCTGAATGCCCATGACGGAGCCGAATTCCTGCATCGCCTGCTGTGGGATTTGGATATTTCTCACGAGTATCACCTGGTGCGCGGCGCCGATCACGGTGGCCCGACCATGCGGCCGCGCATGCGAGCTATGTACACTTGGGTGGGATCGGTGATGAACGCACAACGAACGAAGTCGGGCGAGCCTACTGCCGAATCGCGTGCGGTAAGCGCTTGGATAGAAACTGGAATGGCCGGTCATCCGCCCGCTGCCGCGCCCTCCAGTGATGAGTTCCTGCGCATTCTGCGGGCGCAATTTCAACCGCTCCGCGATCAAGCCGCTCGTTCCGATGGCACAACCAATCGGAGATATGGAGTTATGCCGAAGATGGGCGATTCGGAACTTTGACGTCAGGGACGGATGTTTAGGTGCTACGCTGCCACGCGCGTACTATGAAAAATGCTGAAATTATTCCCCACTTCGCCCGTAGGATGTAACCTATTCCACCGTGGTGCATCTCACACCACAGCGCTTCTTCGTGCTTTCGGAGGTGCCGAGGAGCTATGCAAGTAACTACCGCTCGCTATCGATCGCCCTTTGCCGACCGCCTCACTTGGCGGTATGCGCCGCTCGATGCCGAGGTCGTGTGCACCAGCGCCGTTCTCGAAACCGTGCGCCAGCATTCCGCTGCGGGCCGCAGCCGGCTATCTCACGGCGGTCTGGAGATCGGGGGCATGCTTCTTGGCAAACGAACGGACCGTTCGATGGAGATCGTGGGAGCGGTGCCTATAGAGTGTGAGCACAAACTGGGGCCGCTATTCATCTTGTCGGCGGCCGACGAGAAGGCCTTGGACGCAGTCCTGGCCAGTGACAAACTAGGGACGCTCCAGCCGGTGGGGCTGTATGTGTCACATTCCCGGCGGGGCTTTGCCGTGGCGGAGACCGAGGCACTGCTTCTCGATCGTCTCCCCGCTGGTCCCTGGCAGCTGGTGCTGGTGGTGATGCCCGCTAAGTTTGGACCGGCCCGCGCCGGCTTTTTCATTCGGGGAGCGGTCGACCGGTCTTTCGTTTGTGCGCACGAGTTCTTACTCTCGCCAGTGGAGCATCATGGCGTAGAGCCCGCCGCGGCCCCAGCGCCGGCGCCGATCGCGCCCAACGCGGTCAAACCGGTTCCGGTGGATGGCCACGCGCCCGTGCTGCGACGCCTAAACTCGTTCGTCGCGCAGGTGAAGACACACTGGCGGCTCAGCCAGTGGAACATGGCGGTTTCGCTTATCCTCTTACTGCTGTTCGTATCCGCCGGAGCCTTGTTCGTCCGGGGCCGGTCCGTGGCATCAACTTCGATTCCCATGCATGTAAGCGATTTGGGGTCGAACCTTCGAATCGAATGGGATCCCGTACAGAAAGCTGTCCAGTCGGCTTCCCGCGCCATTCTCGAAATCCGCGACGGCGAACGGCCGCCCGTCGACATCCCCGTTACCAGAAATGAATTGGATAACGGCAGCGTCCTCTATGTCCCCCATTCGGACAACATTGAGGTGCGTCTTAAACTGATGCGCGGGAGCGACTTGTCGTCCGAATCTGTTCTTTATTTCATCAATCCCCAGCGCCGGGCGGATGCGTCGCCCACCGCGCTTGTTTCCGCGCAGCCCTTGTCCACGCCGCCGGTTGCCCACCCGTTGGTGGTCCCGCCGGCGGTTGCCGCGCCGCTAGTTGCCGCGAAGGTGTCGCCAGTGGCCTCGCCCCCAGTAGTGACGCTGCCGCTAGCGCGGCCAGCGGCCGCTGTTCAAACTCCCCCCTCGGTTCCGGACATCAGGCCCGAACAACCGGTCCAGCAAGTTGTTGAAAAACGGCCAAAGCGCGATGCGGAGAAACCGGCCAAGACTTTTCAGTTGCCGGTGATTCAGGCGCGCAACGTAACCGCGCGGATTACGCCGATGAACCTGCCCGATCTTCCCGATATCCGCACTTCCGCCACTCCGACGCCGGTCGCAAGTGGTTCGCCGCTCGCGGCCATTCTCGAAGCCCCGGCTCGCCTGGCTGGTCCTCGTTTGGCTGGTCCACCGCAACTGCGCGCTGGACGTCTCATCTGGACCGGATCGCTCCACAAAAACGCCGAACTCTCGATCACGCCCTCTGGAGCTTCGGTGGGGGTCCTGAGCGGAGCCTTACCGGGAGTTCCGGTGAAGGTGAGCCTCCAGCCGGCTGAATTATTGGACGGGGGCATCGCGGTTTACTCCAAAGATCCCGACCGGCCGGGCGCCAGTCAGCCGCCCAGCGCCTGGAACGGATGGAATGTCGTGGTCCAGGATTGGGACCCAAAGCGAGTCGCCGAAGTGAGCGTGGTAGAGCCGCCCGGCCCTGGAAATAACTGGAAGCGTCTGGTGCTACGCAATGGAAACCGCAATGTTTCGGTTTTCGTGGTGAATTGGCAGCGCGTGGCTGGTCAATAGCCCTGGAGCCGCCCCCCCACCTGCCTGAGTATTCGCTCCAATTGCTTGGACGCGCTACGCTCCAACGCCCGGCGGGTTTTTCCACCTTTTCGGCGCAGTTCGGCCGCGGCTGGAAGCTGCCGAAGATTAACGTCCACGGTCAGCAGGATAGCTCGCACGCTTCCCGCCAGAATGATCGCCGCCGCGCCCAGATCGGACACCACCGATAATGGCGCCAAGTGAAGCGCTTCCGCGCAGATATCCACTCCTCGAGCAGCCGAAGCAGCCGCTTTGAGCGGGCTCTCGATGATTCTTCGCAATGCGGCGTCGATGCCTCGCTTCTGCTTAAGACAATCGCGGTATTTCTGATAAGCCGCAATGTCCTGATCGGCGTATCGCACCAGTCGTGCCGATTCTTTATTCGCGGCTTCCAGCAATTTGGCGAGCCTCGCACGGTCGCCCGGGAAATCCTTCCGGCGCGACGCTACCTTAAGCGTGAGCGCGAGCAGAGCCATGCCGAGAGCAGCGGAAATGGCCGCGACCGCCACGCCGCCCGCTATCGGATCTTTCGCGCCGGCGACATGTTCGCGCAAGGAATCGAGAGTCGATTCGGAGATCGGCGATTGCATGGCTCAGGCCAGTCCGGCCAAAGAGCGGGTATCTGGATCCAATTTATAGAGTCGCACGTTGCAGCTTTCGAAGGCCTCATGTTTTGCTCGTTTGGTGCCGATCACTAAGGCGTCTGACCTATCAGGTCGTACAGGAGATGCTTTATGTCGAGCATGGAAACGATTAACGACGAAATCCAACCTAACCCGGAGATTCCGGCCGATTCGGCCACAAAACAGGCGAAACGTGTGTTCATCGGATTCGCCGCCACAATCACTATAGGCCTCGTCATAGCTGGGTGGTATGTCGGAGGTCGTATCTTTGCGACCGAGAAGGTGCACGCCGCCGCAGCGATTGCCAAGCCAGTTTCATCGGCACCTCCGCAGGCGCCGGTGAGTACGAAAACAGTTGAGGCAATTCCGGTCGCCGAACCCGTAGCTGTTCCCCCCGAGGCGTCCAAGACCTCCGAGGAAGCCACGGCCTCCAATTCTGGGACAACCGCCTGGAATACCGCCGATCCGCAATCCGGCGACCTTTATCTTCAGTTGGCAACCATGGGCCCGAATTCGACCAACGAATACCTCAAGTTATTAGATACTAAGGGAATTCACCCGCGCATCGCACCCGGTCCGAGCGACAATCTCCATCGGATTGTGATGGGACCGTATCCGGACAGAGCGGCCCTCGAGAAAGAGCAGCAGGAGCTGGAAGCAGCGGGAGTTGAGTTTATGGCGCGCCGTTACTAGCCGCGCGAACTACTCGCCCCAGGACCGTTCCAACATGCGCGAATACTCGCCCGAGGAATATAGGTCGAACTTGAAGTCGCGCGATGCAATCAGGGTGAACTCGGCCTCGCCTTGCTTGAGCGCGAACATCTGATCGGCATACCGATAGTAGTTCCGTACGAAGTCGTCCGATAAGATCTCGCGTGACGGAGCATTGGCAAACAGGCATTGCAATCCTAGCGCGCGGGTAAAGATGGCCCGGTAGTCGCCAACGCCCCACTTCCGTAATTTGGCCTGGACGCTGGCGGGAGCATCCTGAACCAGCAGGGTGGCGAAACTTTGGCGGCTGATGCCGGGCTCCAGGTGTTCCCGGTCGACAAACTCGACGCATTGCTCGATCCACCGCGCCAGGTCTCTACCTACGTAGAACAGCATTCGCAGCTCGGAATAACGACCTTCCAGGAGGGTGCGATCCAGATCCTCTTGAGTGGATTCACCGGCCGGCAATAAGCCCTGTAGTTTGAGGCTGGCGCGCGAACTTTCCACCAGTTTGTTGGGGCCGGCCGCATCCGCAAAAGGATGCAAAATCAGCGGCGGCAAAGTATAAGAAGGCCGGTCATCCATTGCCGGGCCATTTTCAAAGCTTAGTCTGGGAGCCATATCTGGACCCAGTATGCCGCCTTACTTGCGTTCCGTCAGTAGTACCTTGGCTTCAATCGTTTGGTCCCCGCGAAGTACCTTCACAAGTACTTCTTTGCCAGGTTTCTCGGCCCGTAAGGCGTAAGTAAAGTCGTACAGGTTTTGGATTTTTTTGCCGTCGAATTCGATCAGGATGTCGCCTGCTTTGAAGCCTGCCTTGGCCGCGGGCGATCCCGGCCGGATATCCGCGAAACGGACCCCGTTGGGAATCTCGGTGAAATCGGGGATGCTGCCGAAATCCGGCCCGTAACCGGATACCGTGCCGGTAGAGTGCGAGGCCACCTCGCCGTGTGGATTCTCCGGATCCACCACCCGAACGAACTGCGGACGCGGCGTGTCATCGGTCAGGTGATTTATCACATCGGCGATCAGATCCAGCAGTTGGACCGCATCCGGCGCGTCGATCTTATCCCAGGTATCGCTGGGCTTGTGATAATCGGCGTGCAGTCCCGAAAAGAAGAACAGCACGGGTACCTGTTTGGTGGTAAAAGAAGTGTGATCGCTCGATCCATAGCCGCCCCGCTCGGTGGCGTCCGCCTGAAAGTCGTGATGCTGCTCCACTTCTTTGAGCAAGTCGGCGAACGTCGTCCCGGTGCCGACACCGCCCACGTATATTTTTCGATCCCGGATCCGGCCGATCATATCCATATTGATCATGGCCACGGCGTTCGCCAGCGGCAAAATCGGATGGCTCACATAATAGCTAGATCCAAGCAAGCCCAGCTCCTCACCGGCGAAAGTGAGAAACAGGATACCGCGCTTATGTTTCGGCTCGTGGGAAAACCAGTGGGCCAGCTCGATGACCCCGGCCGTTCCTGAAGCGTTGTCGTCGGCGCCCGGATGAACCGTCCCGGCCAGCGATGGCGCCAGCGAAAACTGCTCGCCCAACCCCAGATGATCGTAGTGCGCGCCCAGAATCACGTACTCATTGGTATCGCCTGGAATATAAGCGCCTACATTGTGGACCGTCTTCACTTCGCGGCGGACATCGATGTCCAAGTCCACCGTCAGCGACGCAGGGAACGCGAATGATTGCGGATGCAGGTCCTTGTCGATAGCGGCCTCGATCGACGCCAGGTTCTTGCCCGCCTCTTCCATCCAGTTCTCGGCTACTTCCGCCTTGATCTGAGCGAATTCGATGCCTCCATTCGCGGGTCCGGCCGTGCTGCCGAATTTTTCCAGTTTGTCGCCGTCCTCCGGATGCGCCGCCACGTCGTTTATCATCAGCAGCGCTTTCGCTCCATGTATCTTCGCGTTGGTCGCTTTGCTCGAAATCTGCGAATGCGCGGTGTAAACTTTGCCTTCGAAGACGCTATTGTCGTCGAACTCCTGAGGCTCGTGCCGCAGCACCAGAACGATTTTGTCCTTCACATCCAACCCGGCGTAGTCGTCATAGTTGTACTCGGGCGCTGTGATTCCGTATCCGGCGAAAACCACCTGGCCCGAGACTTTGCCTGCCGAAGATACGTTGAGCGGTACGAAATCCTGCTGGAACTTCAGCGCCTTCTTCTGCCGGTTCAGCGTGTAATTTACCTGGTTCTGCGCGCCCAGCCGCGCGCTGGTTGTCACCTCGAAGTCCTGGAAGTAGCTGTCGCCCGAAAGCGGCTTGAGATGCATGGAGCGGAACTGGTCGCGGATGTAACCCGCGGCTTTCTCCAGCTCTGGCGATCCGGTTTCCCGCCCGCGCATGTCTTCGGAAGCCAGGTACTTGACGTATCCGATATATTCAGTCGGGCTGAGTTCAGCGGCAAATATCCCCGCCGACAGCAACACCAATAAAGGTAGGCGCATTTTATTTGTTCAAAGGGGACGGAATCTTGATCTCGCAGCACTTCTCGCCGGCGTCATGAGTGGTCTTCTGATAGCTCAACTCGCCGTTGATGATTTGCTCCAGGTTCGGCCACGGATAGTTTCCCACCAGCCGCCGCCCGTTTACGAAGATGGTGGGTGTCGCATCCACCTTCAGCTCTCTTCCTTCGGCAATGGACGCGTTCACTTCCGCCTCAGTCGCCTTAGTATCGATGCAGCGGCCGAGTTGCAGGACGTCGAGGTCTTTCGCGTTGTTCGCAAACGCGAGCACCTGGTCCTTCAGATTTTCAACCGTGATCTCGCCCTGTTTGTCGTAAATCCAGTCGTGATACTCCCAAAATTTTGCCGGACTTTGGCGGAAGACGCAGCGCCCCGCGATGGCCGCCGCCTTCGCCCAGGGATGAATCTGCTCTAGCGGAAAATCCTTGAAATACATCCGCACTTGCGTCGGGAAAGTGGCCAGCAGATTCTGCCGCAAAGTTTTTTCTTCTTCCTTGCAATTCGGACACTCGAAATCGCTGAATACCACCATCACCACCGGGGCGCCCGCGGTTCCCATGCTGGGCGAGAGGTCGGTCTTGAGCTTGTCCAGATCGGGCTTGAACGGATTTTGCGCGACATCGTAGACTACGCCGCGAATCAAGTCCTTGCCGTCCTTGGTGACGAAGAACGTCTCGTCTTGGGAGCGCCCGTTATAGCTGAAGTGTACGTCCACTTGCAGCAGATTCGGCACTGGCGACGGCTTGGGATCGTCGATTTTCACCTGCACTTCCGGAATGACCGCCAGCAGGTGCCGGACAAAGGCTTCCATTTGAGTTTTATCCAGCGCATTCTTGGGTTTTTCCTGCGCGGGCAACAAGGACAGGGACAATGCGGCGATCAGAGCAAGGCGCATACTACGATTGTAACCTCTCAGGATTCTAACTTCTATGGACTTATTCGCCTCGTATCAGATCCTCAAGGCTTTCCCTCTTGCGGATCACGCGGTACCTCCCTCCTTCCACCAGAATCTCCGGCGCGCGCGGGCGGGCGTTGTAATTGGAAGCAGCCACGAATCCGTACGCTCCAGCCGTGCAAACAGCCAGAATATCTCCGGGCATGACGTTGGCGATTTCGCGGCCGCGCGCCAGAAAGTCGCCGCTTTCGCACACCGGGCCCACCACGTCCGCGATGATCGTCCCCACGTGGCTTTGCCGTAGCGGGATGATCTCGTGGTGAGAATGATAGAGCGCCGGCCGGATCAGATCGTTCATCCCCGCATCCACGATCACGAATTGCCTCTCGCCGTTGATCTTCCGGTAGAGAACGCGAGTGAGCAGCACCCCGGCCTCGGCCACAATCGACCTTCCGGGCTCGATCAAAATCTCCAGCTCATGCCCCTTCACCCGTTCGCACATCGCGCGCACATAGTCGCGAACATCCGGCGCAACTTCGCCGGGCTTGTACGGCACTCCCAGCCCGCCTCCGAGATCCAGGCTACGAATCGGCAGCCCCGCGCCGCGCAGCCGCTCCACCAGGGCTACCATTTTGTCGAACACTTCCAGCATCGGAGCGATGTCCAGAATTTGCGAACCGATATGGCAACTGACGCCCTCTAGGATTAGATTCCCAAACGCTTTGGCGCCTTCGTAGACGGTTTCCGCCTCCGTGATATCGATCCCGAATTTATGTTTTCGCAGGCCGGTGGAAATGTAAGGATGTGTGACCGCGTCGACATCCGGGTTCACGCGCAGCGCCACTCGAGCCTGAACCCCGCGCCTCGCCGCCAGCGAATCGAGCAGCCCCAATTCCGGTTCCGACTCGCAGTTGAAACTGCGGATCCGATTTTCCAGCGCGTAATCGAGTTCTTGCGCCGTCTTGCCGACACCGGAAAAGATCACGCCCCCCGGATCTACTCCTGCCTTCAGGACGCGGAACAGCTCGCCGCCTGAAACAATATCGAAACCGGCGCCGGCTTCGGCCAGCAGCTTCAGGATCGAGAGGTTCCCATTCGCCTTTACCGCGTAGCAGACGCGGTGCGGCACGTCGCCGAAAGCCTCTTGGTAGGCGCGGAACTTCTCGATAATCTTGGCCCGCGAATAAACGTATGCCGGCGTGCCCTCCCCACGCGCAATATCGGCCAGCGCTACGTCTTCTGAATACAGCGTCTGATCGCGATACTCCATTCAGTGAACTTTCAAGACAATCAGAGTCTGGTCGTCAAATCGAGGCACACCGTCCGCAAACTCATCCAGGTCCGCCAGAATCTGGTCCGCTACAACTTCCGGACCCTTTCCGCAAAGCCTCCGCAGCGCGCGCGAAAGACGACCTCGTCCATATTCTTCTTCTTTAGGATTGGGTTGATCGGTGATTCCGTCCGAGTAAAGCACCATCAAATCACCGCGCTCCACTTCCACGTTCAACTCTTCGTAGACTCTGTTATCCAGCAATCCCGCCGGAACGCCTTCCACCTTAGGCTTGAGGATCTCGCCCTTGCGGCAGATCATGGGCGGCGCGGCTCCCGCGTTGGCCATGACGAATCTTTGTTTGGCTCGCTCCCAAACCAGTACCGTGAGCGTGACGTACCGCGCTTCGACTATCCGCTCACGCAGAATCCGGTTCAACAGGCGGAGCAAGGCGGCCGGACTGCGCCGCCGATGCGCGATCGTGCGCAGTAACCCACCGACCATCGCGCCGTAAAGCGCCGCCGCCACGCCCTTGCCGCTGACGTCGCCGAAGGTAAAGACTGTGTAGTCCGCGTCTTGCTCGAAAATGTCGTAGACGTCACCGGTAATCTCGCGTGCGGCCCGGTGACGGATTGCTATATCCAGTCCTTCAATCTTAGGAGCCTCGCGCAGCAGCAGCACCGACTGCATATTTCGAGCGGCCTTCATGTCCTGTTCCATGCGCTGCTCGCGCTGCGCAATCTCTTCGTATAGACGCGCGTTTTCCACTGAGCTGGCAATCTGCGGCGCCAGCAGCCCCAGGAGCCGCGAATGTTCTTCGGTGAAGAAGCCCATACGCTCGCTTTCCAGATCCATGACGCCCACCACGCGGTCCTGCACCGCCAGCGGAACTGCGATCTCCGAACGGATATCGGGATGCGATGCGATATAGCGCGGATCCACGGCCGTATCGGTCACGCGCACGATTTCGCGCGATTCGGCCGCCGCTCCGGTCAGGCCCTTGCCCAGCGGAATATTGTCGAGAACTACGCGCTGGTCGTAGCGTTCGCTGAATCGATGGGTGAGGACCTTGCGCTCGGCATCCAGAAGCAAAATGCTAAAGGCATCGAAAGCTACTAGCGCATGAATAGTCTTAGCGATTTTGCCCAGCAGCTCGTCCAGATCCAGGATCGAGCTAAATTCCTGCGACAGATTCGAAAGCGTTTTAAGCGTGCGGTTCTGACGATCTACCCGGCGGTACAGCCGGGCATTGTCCAGCGAAACCGCAACGCGCGAGGCAATCAACTGCAGCAGCGCTCGATCCTGCTCGCGATATGCATTGAGCCGAGTCGATTGCAGATCGATCACGCCCACCAGCTTGCCGCGCGCCAGCATAGGGACGGCTAGTTCGCTCTGAACCGCGTCCAGCGCCGTCAGGTAGCGCGGATCGTTGTGAACATCGGAAACCAAAATTGGCTGGCGGCTGGCGGCCGCGGCGCCCGTTATTCCCTCGCCCAGAGGAAGCACCAGGCTGCGCACGATCTCCTCGCGGTGACCAATCGAGTAGCGAATGCTTAGCCCCCTTTGCACTTCGCTATAAAGAAGGATGGCGAACAGGTCATAAGGAATGACCTCTTTGACGCTGACCGCAACATTCGCCATGATGCGATCCAGATCCAGGCTCTCGGAAGTGGCTGCCGACACCTCCAGCAGAAAGTCGAGCAGCTCGGCGCGCTCCTGGAACCGGACTGCGGATTTTCGCGCGGGCGTGGCCATCGTTAATACCCTGAAGCGGCGGACTGCGGGGCACCCGTGGTAGCTTCGACGATCTTCACGCTGGCGCTGGCCCCGATGCGCGTCGCTCCCGCCGCAGCCATCTTCTTCACATCCTCCAACGTGCGGATTCCGCCCGAGGCTTTCACGCCCATTTCAGGGCCCACCGTCATGCGCATCAACTCGACATCGTGCGCGGTCGCTCCGGACGGCCCGAACCCGGTGGACGTCTTCACGAAATCCGCTTTGGCCAGCTTGGCCAGCATGCACGCCATCACCTTTTGGTTATCGTCCAGCAGCGCGGTCTCCAGAATCACTTTGACGATCGCTCCGGCGCCGTGGGTCACCTCCACCACCGCCGCGATGTCAGCTTTAACGGCGTCATAGTCGCCACTGCGCAGCGCACCTACGTTCTGCACCATATCGATCTCTTGCGCGCCCACTCGCAAGGCTGCTTCAGTTTCGGCGACTTTAGCTTCCGTCGACGTCGCGCCCAGCGGAAAGCCGATCACGGTGCAGACCTTCACAGGCGACCCGGCGAGTTCTGCTGCCACCAGCGGCACCCAGTACGGATTAATACATACGCTCGCGAAATTGTACTTGCGCGCCTCGCGGCAGACCTTAATGATGTCGTCGCGCGTAGCTTCGGGCCGCAGTAAAGTGTGATCGATGAGACCAGCGATGTTTGGATCGATCGCGGTCAGCGTGTCGCTCGCCGACAGCCGGGAAGCTCCAGCCTTTACGATCTCCCTAGCTTTCCTCTCGCAGGTCTGTGGACAGCGTTGCGTGCAGCCGGGGCAAACCAGATCCGGGATGTTGAGACCTTCTCCGCGCGGCGGAAGCGCTGCAATTCGTCCCGTCCGCGCAAGTATCTCCTCTCCGATCTGTGCGACTAATTGGTCTAGCTCCGCGGCGTCCAATTCTTTGTAGCCTTTTCGATTTCGGTGATTTTCTGGACCCGCGCGGCGTGTCGTCCCCCGGCGAACGGAGTGGTCAGCCAGACGCGCAGGACATCCTCGGCCTGGGTCGCAGTCAACAGTCGACCGCCAAGCGTAAGTACATTAGAATCATTATGTTCCCGGCTATTCCGTGCTGAAGCTTTATCATAACACAGCGCCGCTCGAATACCTGGAAACTTATTGGCCACAATCGACGATCCGATACCTGCGCCATCGATAATGACACCGCGCAACGCCTGGCCGCGAGCCACGATCTCTGCCACCTGGCGCGCGATGTCCGGATAGTCCACCGGCTTTTCGTCATGCACGCCGACGTCTTTGACGCGCAGACCGAACTCTTCGAAGATCGGCTTGAGCTTTTCCTTCAGCGCGAAGCCGCCGTGATCCGAGCCGATTGCGATGATCTTTTCGGGCGGCGCCGAATTGTCGATCTGATCGGCTGGAACCTCTACGATCTTGACCCCGCGATCCCGAGCCAGGTCGCGCGCCGAAGGCGTAACGATGCTCCCGGCGGCAATTTTCAATTCGCCCGATGCGGGAACGTCCGCGGCAATGATCACCTGTTTCACTGGGCCCGTCGCCTATTTCGGATATCCCGCCGTGGCCTTCACCTCGGCAATCTGCTTGTCATGCCGCTCGGTGTGGAGCGGTATGTAGATCAGCCACTGGTAGGCGTTTAGGATGCCGAAGACCGGAAACGGATGCTCCGCCGTATATTCTTTTAACGGAAGATTAATGTCGCTCGCGAATTTCACAATCTCCGCTCGTTCCTGCTCGAATCTTTCTTTCACTTGAGCCAGCGTCAGTCCGTCGCGCGGCACGATCGGCTCCGGCGCCTGCGCCTTCCCCAGACGTGGCGCCATGACCCGCTCAATAAACTCGGTTTTGCCCTTGGTCTGTTCTTCCCAATCGGGATTTGGCGGCGACGACATGGCCTTTTTTACGGTTTCGAACAGCAATGCTTCGGCCAGTACGATGTGCTCCGCCGTTTCGCCAACTGACCAGCGCTCCGGCGCGGGCTTCCACTTCCATTGTTCTTCACTCACGCCGTTGATCGATGCTAGGAATTCCTGGTGCGATTCTTCCAGCCAGTGCAGCACTTTGGTCCGATCCTCGGTGGTCATGTGGGCATCGGAAGCATACAATCCGAAACAGGAAATGATGGATAGCAACGCGAGCCGTTTCATAGGTGTCTATCAAGCATAGCGCCTTGCAAGGAGGGGAGCGTTTGCTGACGATGCGCCGACATCGTCATCTGAAGGACAATGAAACCATGAGCGGAATCCAGTTCGTCACCGATGAAAAAGGCCGCAGGGTCGGTGTTCTAATCGACCTCAAAAAACACGGGGCTGTCTGGCAGGACTTCTGGGACGGTTTTGTGTCTGAATCACGCCGGAAGGAAAAGGGCGTTCGTTACGAGCAATACCGAACCCGCCGCCTGAAGCGCAGCCGCCCGCGTGGTTAAGTACTCTCTCGAAATCAAGCAGTCGGCACAGAAGGAATTGGATGCGCTCGACGATACGCTCTTCAACCGCATAGACCGGAAGATTCTGGTGTTGGCCGAAGACCCCCGACCCGCAGGATGCAAGAAGCTCAAGGGCTACAAAGATCAGTGGCGGGTCCGCGTGGGTGATTGGCGCGTAGTGTACATCATTGACGACACGGCGAAACTCGTCACCGTGACTAGGATCGCACACCGTCGCGAGGTTTATGACTAACTACCAACTAAAGCACAAGCTGAGTGTGCGTAACGATCGTGACCAGTCGAGGATCCTGTGTCTGCAAGACCATCGTTCTCTTGCCGCGGTGGATCGGCGTGCATTCCGCCACCTCAGTAGCGCCACTGGGTCCCGCCGATACACTCGGCGCGGTCGCGATTTTGCTTAAAATTTTCGGAGGGCCACGGGGCTGTTCAAGAGCATGCCCGACGCTGCAAGCTTGAATGGGTCACAAATCCAGAACCCGAATCGGCGTCCATCGCGGACAGTGCATCTGTGGCTTAATGGACCCATGGACCTTCACGCCATCCGCCTCGACATCCCCACGGACGGAAATATCATCGTCGGCCACAGCCACTTCATCAAGACCGTCGAAGACATCTACGAAGCCATCGTGAACACCGTGCCGCAGATGAAGTTCGGCATCGCATTCAACGAGGCATCCGGCGCCTGCCTGACGCGCGTCGACGGCAATGACGACGAACTAACGGCCATTGCCACCAAGAACGCGACGGCCATCGGCGCCGGACATCTATTCGTAGTCGCACTGCGCGGCGGCTTTCCCATCAACATCAAGAACCGGATTCTCGAAACGCCCGAAGTCTGCAACATCTTCTGCGCCACCGCCAATCCGGTGGAAGTGATCGTCGCCCAAACAGAGCAGGGCAGGGGAGTGCTCGGCGTCATCGACGGTGCATCCCCTAAAGGCGTCGAGGCCGCGACCGATGTCGAATGGCGGCACGGGTTCCTCCGCAAAATCGGGTACAAGCGTTGAACCCACTGCGCTTCGCTCAGGATCTGGACCGTATTCGCGACCAGTTACAGGTCCCGAAACTCTCGGCCGCCATAGTCGAATCCGGGCGTATCGTGTGGCAAAATGACACCGCAACCACTCGCTTCCCGATTGCCTCAGTGACTAAGACCATGACGGCCGTGCTCATGATGCAACTGGTCGAACAAGGCCGCCTGACGCTGGATACCAACATCCGCCAAATTCTTTCCCACACCTCCGATGGCACACCCGGCGAAGAGTATCTCTACAACGGCGCAATCTTCAACTCCCTGACCCCGGTCATCGAGAAGGCCGGCGGAAAGCCTTTTGCCGAGTTGCTCACCGGTCGCATCTTCAAACCGCTCCACATGAGCCAGACCACTGCGCCGCCAGAAACAAGCGCCGCCAACGACGTTATATCCACCACCACCGATCTCGTGAAATACGCCATCGCGCTCGACGGCGACCGGCTTGTCTCCGCTAGAAGTAAAGCAGCGATGTTTACGCCCACGAAGTCAACTCGTGGCGAGGCGCTGCCTTACGGATTGGGTTGGTTTACTCAGAGGTACATGAGCGAGCGGGTCATCTGGCATTATGGCCAGGATACCGGCGCCGGCAGCCTTTTCCTAAGAATCCCCGATCGCAAACTGACGCTCATCGTCCTGTCCGATTCGAACGCGATCAGTGACGCCGCCCGCCTGTTAGATGGAAATGTCGCGCGCTCGCCCATCGCCCTCGCCTTTTTCGAACGGGTCGCCTTCTCCAATCGAGGCGCGGGAGCCTTCGAGCGTGATGAACTTGAGAACCGCGCGTTGATCGCTTTTTACCTCGGCCGCCGCGACGAAAGCGCAACGATCATTAAGAAAGCCCTAGCGAAGTTTTCCGAGATGGAATCCTCCGACGACTTGACACTCCTCGGCCTCCTCGCCCAGCTCCATCTTCCGGAGACTGATCCCTGCGCTACCGCCGTTCTGCGCGCACATCCCTCTCTTCCACCGGCCTGGTTTTACTACGGTCTCTATCTTCTTAAGGCGCGCCGCTATCGCGAAGCGACCGCGTCATTCAGGAAACTCACCGATCACGAGCCGCCCTGGCATAATTGGTCGGTATCATCGGCGCAAGAGGAGTTAAAGCAACTGCAATGAGCACGCGCGTAATAAACGGAATCGAAGAGTTGAAGTCGCTCACCGGCCAAGAAGTGGGAGTAAGCGATTGGCTAACTGTCACCCAGGAAATGATCGATCGCTTCGCCGATGTCACCGGCGATCACCAATGGATCCACGTCGACCCGGAACGAGCCAGACGCGAGTCGCCCTTTGGATCAACCATCGCTCACGGATTCCTCACCGTGTCGTTGCTGCCCCAACTCTCGCAACAGGCGATGAATGTCAAAGGAGATTTCAAAATGCGCATTAACTACGGCTTCAACCGCCTGCGCTTCGTTTCCCCAGTGCCTGCCGGCGCTAAAATTCGCGCGCGTTTCACCGCGCAGAAAGTGACCGACAACGAGGTCACCTGGCTAGTGACAGTGGATGTCGAGGGCCAGGAAAAGCCCGCGGTCGTAGCAGAGTGGTTGGGTCGCTTTTATTGAACTGCCTTCGGGCCATCCATTTCGACAGCGCTTTCGCAGCGCACGATTCCGAACAGATATGCTCGCAGCCTTCTTCGGCCGCCAGACTTTCGTCCCAGGCGAGTAACGTAAAGCGTTCCGAGTCTTGGGGTCGGAGCCACCAGTGATTTGTAGCGCCCTTTTGATTCAAACAGTAATCGCATTTATAGGGGCAGGCAACCTTCATGACGTAATCCTCCGAGTGTCCGGTCCTACGGGTAATTAGACCGGTTTTTGATCGGAAATGTTACGTAAAGTTAGTCCTGTCGGGACTGTATTTTGGACTAAGGCGCTTCCGGCTACACAGGCGCTTCCACCGCCTCCGGCATCTCCACTCCGGCGTCGTCCCGGATCAATATATGCACTAATAAATAGCTTGCAATTGGTAGCAGTGAAAAGACAAAACAGATTGGCTGGAACCCGTATTTTTCGATAATTTGGGCCACCGGCCGCGAAACAATGGTCTGCATAGTCCCATAGGCGAAGATTAAGGCCCCGACCCCAAATGCCGCCCGGTCGGCACCGTAGATATCGATCGGAAGGGTGTAATGGTTCGTACTCCATGCACAAATCCAGAAATAGCTGAGCGACATTCCGGCTGTGGCCAGCCCAGGAGTGGGCAGCAAAGGAATCGCCATGGTCCCCAGAAGAAAGACCGCGGAGAGAAGGCAGGCTCGCTTGCGGGCTGCGACCGGATGCATACCGTTGCGAATCAGACGCCATGAGATGAAGCCGCCGAGCATCGCACCGAAATAGCCGCAAATCGGGACGATCCAAGTATAGTTGGCCGCTTGTGGAGGAGTGAGATGATGCGTGCGGATCAAGTACGTCGGCGGCCAGTTCGTCCAGAGGCTATAAACGGTCATACTCAGAGCGTTGGCCACGATCAGCCCCCACAGTTTCGGATCTTTCAGCAGAGTAAACGAGCCGGCGCCGCCCTCCGGCCTCGGTTCGACGATCGGTGGAATCAGGCGCGAGGTGACCAGCCAAACCGGAATCCAGGCCAGGCTCAAGATACCGACCGCGAAGAAAGTCCAATGCCAACTATATTGATAAGCGAAGAACACGGCGAAGCGCGGAGCGAGACCTGCGCCCAAGCTCAGGCCAAGCTGGCTCATCGCGGATCCGACCGCGCGCTCTTTGGGCAGCAAATACATCCCGACCGCTTTGGCGACGGCCGAAACTCCGCTCGCTTCCGCCATTCCCAGCAATGCTCGCCAGAAGAGCAGTTCGTGGACGCTGTGGGACATGCCCGTGCCGATGCTGGCGACAGCCCACACCGCGACCGCAATGCTTGCGCCCCGATTCAAGCCGACACGATCGATAAACCAGCCTACGAACAGCGCGCTCAAGGCATATGCCAGCGAAAAAACCGAGAGCAGCAATCCGTAATCGTCATAGGTGAACGGAAATTCGTGCTGCGTCCGCCAGATGTCGACCATGGTGGCAAGTACCTGGCGATCGAGATAATTCAGGACTGACGAGAAAACGAAAATCGTGATTGCGACCCAGCGAAGGCGGACCGGCGCGCGCATCCTGTTGATTGTATCAGTGACCATAATTAGGGACAGTGCACTCAAATACCGATTTACGGTTGCAACTGCGCCAAACGAGCTTCGAGGAAATCCAGAACTTTCGCGGCGCCGCCGGCCCCATCCACGGGAAGCCGTAGCACTCCGGCGGGCGTGAATTGCGCTCCCTCGGTCTCGCTGACGATGCTCATCAAACGATCCGGCTGGATGCGCGCTTCCTTGTGGAACTTGATGTTCAGCGCTCCCTGCCGCCGATCTATTGCTTCGATGCCCAGCTTCTGCGCGACGCTCTTCAATACCGAAAATTTGAGCAGGCTGCGGACCGCGTCGGGCGCCGGGCCATAGCGATCCTCCAGTTCGGCCAGCAGCTCGCCGCCTTGTTCCGCGCTCGAAGCGTCGGCGATTCGCTTATACGCGCGCAAGCGCTGGTGTTCGTCGGCGATGTAATCGCTGGGGATGCGAATGTCCAGACCGAGGTTGAGCGTCGAATGCACTTCCAGCGGGACCTCTTCGCCTTTCAGCTCGTGTACGGTCTCTTCGAGCAGCCGGACGTACATGTCGAATCCGACCGCTCCGATATGACCGTGCTGCTCGCCGCCCAGAATATTTCCGGCCCCGCGCAGTTCCAGGTCGAGCGCGGCTATCTTGAATCCTGCCCCCAGATCGCTGAACTCTTTGAGCGCGGCCAGCCGCTTGCGCGCGATCTCGCTCAACTCGGTATCGACAGGCACCAGCAGATAGGCATAAGCGCGGCGATTCGAACGGCCCACTCGCCCTCGCAACTGATAGAGCTCCGAAAGCCCATAGCGTTCCGCGTTCTCGATGATCATGGTGTTGGCGAGCGGTATATCGAGCCCGTTTTCGGCGATGGTCGTGCATACGAAAACGTCGTAATCGTGGCGCATGAATCCGAGCAGCGCCTTTTCCAGCTCCGCATCGCCCATCTGCCCGTGCCCGACGCCGATGCGAACGCCGGGGATCAGTTGTTGAATATCGGCGGCGCGCGAAAAGATACTGTCCACGCGATTGTGGATGAAATAGACTTGCCCCCCGCGTCCCAGCTCTTGTTCGATCGCCGTGCGAATCAGCTCGGGATTGTAATGCGCCACCACGGTGTGTATCGACAAACGATCTTTGGGCGGCGTTTCGATAACCGACAAATCGCGCAATCCGAGCAGCGACATATGCAGCGTCCGGGGGATCGGCGTCGCACTCATGGTGAGCACGTCCACGTTGTGTTTGAGCTGCTTGATACGCTCCTTATGACGCACTCCAAAACGCTGTTCCTCGTCCACCACCAGCAGACCCAGATCGCGGAACTGGACATCTTGCGACAACAGGCGATGGGTTCCGATCACGATGTCCACTTTGCCCTCGGCCAGCCCGCTGAGCACCTCGGCAATCTGCTTTTTATCGCGAAAGCGGCTCAGCATTTCAACCCGCACCGGAAACGGCGCAAAGCGGCGCTTGAACGTTTCGAAGTGCTGATAAGCCAAGACCGTCGTGGGCGCCAGCACGGCCACCTGTTTGCCGTCACCCAACACCTTGAAGGCCGAGCGCATGGCCACTTCGGTTTTGCCGTATCCGACATCGCCGCACAGCAGGCGGTCCATCGGATTCTTGTTCTCCATGTCCTTTTTGATCTGCTTGATGGCCGCGAGCTGGTCCTTGGTCTCGGAAAATTCGAAAGCGTCTTCGAACTCGCGCTGCCAGTTGCTGTCGTGGGAAAACGCGAATCCTTCGGCCATGCGGCGTTGCGCGTAAAGTTTCAAAAGCTCGTCGGCCATGTCGCGCATTTTGGCTTTGACACGCGATTTGGTTCGCGACCAGGTGGCCCCGCCCAGCCGGTCGAGCGCCGGCGTGGCGCCTTCTCCCGCGCCGCGGTATTTCTGGACCAGATCCATGCGCGTGAGCGGCACGTAGAGCTTCGCTTCGGCGGCATATTCGAGCAGCATGAAGTCGCCCTTATTTTCGCCCTGCGTGATCTCGCGAGTGCCCAGGAATTTTCCGATGCCGTGCGTCACGTGGACCACGAAATCGCCGGGTTTCAAATCAGCCATGTCGGCCGTGAACGCCGCCATCTGGGACTTGCTGGGGCCTGACTTCGCAATCAGATCGCTCGGATCGAACAGGTCTTCCGAGCCGAAGACCGCAATACGCGGTTCTGGAAACACCACGCCACGCCGCACCAGACCTTTCACCAAAAGCGTGCTGGCCGTTTCGCCGGCTACATAAGAGCGTTCCGCCAGATAGGGCCGAGTGGCATCCGCGGGATCGAGGCCAAGCTGGAATGGAACCGCGTACTCCTGGAAAATGTCGGCCAGGCGCTCCAGCTCGCCGGTCGACTGCGCGAAGAACACCACGCGATAGCCTTGCTCCACCAGATTGCGCGCTTCGGCGACCGCGGCTTGTACGTTGCCGTGAAAGGCGAGCGAAGGGCGGGAATGGGAACTTTCGGCCGGCAGATGGGTGGTGGAATCCACCTCGAGATCCAGTTCCCGCAGCGCTACCGATGCTTTGGTATCGAAGGTCGCCGCGAGTTCCGGCCACGCGTAAAAATTCTGTTCCGGAGGGCAGGGAAATGGTCGCGGGTCATCCAGGCGCTTCCAAAGCCGCTCGGCGGCCGCAGCCACTTGCTCCGGCTCATCCAGCACGACCACGGGATTTTCCGCCAGCGAGAGTAACGACTGTGTTCGCGGACGCACCAGCGGCACCAGAAATTCCCAGCCCAAAAAAGGATCGCCGGGACTGGCTACATCGATGTGATCGGCGAGTTCCCGCAAAAGCTCGCGCGATTTCGGATACTCCGCCAGCGGCAGTAGCGTAGTCTCGGCGATTTTCATGACCGACCGTTGGGTGTCGACGTCGAATCTCCGGATAGATTCGATCAGATCGCCAAACAGCTCGATGCGGATGGGCTTGGATGCCTCGGCCGGGAAAATATCGAGAATGCCGCCGCGGAGCGAGAACTCGCCCACCATTTCCACCGGGTCCCGTTTCTCGTAGCCGATGCTCGCCAGGTGCGAGAGCAGATCTTCGAGGGGAATTTCTTCGCCGACGCGCAACGTCAATGCAAGCTGCCGGTAAAATTCCGCCGACTCAGTCCGGAACAGGGCGGCCGCCACCGGTGTAATCGTGATGGTGGTCTTACGCGACGCCAGCTTCCATAGCCCGACGGCGCGCTGCTCGCTAATCTCGCTATGCGGCGACAGTCGCTGCAATGGCAGCACGTCGAAGGCGGGGATGATTTGGGGCCGCGGAAAATCGGAAGTAACCAGCAGGTCGAAGAAGGTGTCGATCAACTCGGCCAGCGCCTCGGCTTCTTTGTTGCCGTCGACCACCACCATCAGGTTGCGCTCGGTCGCCTGCCAGAGCAGGACCAGATACAGCGCCTTGGCGGTGGTGGTGAGACCGGAAAGCGAAACGTGCGCCGACGGATTGCGGATCAGCCGGCTGACCGCTTCCTGAAATGCCGGATCGCGGCTCAGCGATTGAAACAGGTCGCGTATGGCGGGATGGGTCACGAAGGCCGGCGCATGAAAGCTTCAGCAGCGGATCATGCGCTGCAACTTTATTTTATCGCGGCGAGATCAGGCGTAGGCCGAATCGTGATCGGAATGGAGCGAGAGGAAACGTAGGAATTGGGGGTCGTCCTAGAATGCGGGATCGTTGAGTCCAACAAGAATCGAGCCATCAAGCTTCAGAGCTCAACGCCGTCGTTTCAGCTTCCGTTCAATGGCGTCGAGATCACTCTCCCTAGCCGGATGCTTTTCTGCCCACGCGACCGCCCGGTTCAACAGGTCACGATTACGGGGTGTATGTAGCCACATTTCATTTTCCGGGATTACTTGAGTCGCCCGACTCAACCGTTTCTTCGACGGCATGAACCCATGATAGAGCAATGTTGGACTTACGCGCCGCGCGAGAGAACATCTTCCAGAATGCCCGTGGTCGAGTATCCCGGCTCGAGCGGCAGCGCCAGCACCTTGCCTCCGGCGGCTTCCACCTCTTCTCGTCCGGCAATGAAGTGCGACCAGTCGGCGCCTTTGACCAGGATATCCGGCAGCACGGCGGCGATCAGCTCGCGCGGCGTGTCTTCATCAAAGAAGGTCACTGCGTCGACGGCTTCGAGCGCGGCGGCCAGCTCGGCTCGCTCATCTTGTGATACGAGCGGGCGCGTGGGACCTTTCAGCCGCTGGACGCTGGCGTCGGTATTCAACGCGAGGATCAGAATGTCACCCAGCGATCGCGCGCTTTCGAGCAATCGAATATGCCCGGGATGCAGGATATCGTAACAGCCGTTGGTGAAAACCACCGTTTTTCCGGTGCGCTTCCATTCCGAGCGTCGATCGATCAACTGTTCACGGGTGAAGATTCTGCCCAAGCTTCATTTTAACGTCGAGGCTCCGCCGGCCCAACCCTGAAAGATTTCGAGAATGTCCAACAGCTTTTGAGAATCGCCCTGGCCGCGAAACTGGTTCTGTTCGACTTCGCAGAGCAGCCAGTCACTGGCTGAGTTGTCAATGTGAACGGCGGGCATGACACGGCCTTCCAGCGCGGTTCCAACCAGATCGATGGTGACCATCCAGCCGGGCACCTCAAGGGTCTCGATGGTAACGCCGCGGTTGCGCTCCCATTCGCCGTTGGCCTGAGCCAAATACCACGACTGAAGGAAATCAACCGGCGTCATGGTTCATCATAATCAGTTGTCAGTCGGCGCGGACTTCTAGTTTCTTGACCAATCATGACATATCATGATAACTTGAAACCATGGCCCAGACTCGCGAGAAATTTGCCACCCAGGTCAACTCGAAGATCCTGAAGGCCGTCCGTACGCTCGCCGAGAAGGAAGGACGTCAGCTTCAGGCGCTGGTCGACGAAGCCTTGGCCGATCTGATCGAAAAACGCAAGAACGCCAATCCGCGGGCACACGTTATGAACGCATATCTCGGCAGCCACGAACAATACGGCCCCCTTTACAAGAAACTCGCTGAATGACCGACTACCTCACGCTAGTTGAGGTGCTGGCCATACATGCCGATCAGATCGAACGCTACGGAGGCTCACACGGCATTAGAGATCCAGGGCTGCTCGAAGCCGCGCTCTATCGTCCGCAGACCGGCTATTATCGCGACCTGGTCGAGGAAGCCGCGGCGCTTTGGGAGAGTCTCTCTCAGAACCATGCATTCATCGACGGCAACAAGCGTACTGCCTTCGCCGCCATGTACACCTTTCTTACCATCAACGGCGCGCGGCTTACGGCCGATGCAGAGGAGACCTACGCGTTCGTCGCACGGCTCTATGAAGCAAACCAATTTAGCTTCCACACGCTGGCTCCCTGGCTGCGCAGTCACGCGAGTATTTCTTGATGATTGCGGCCCAGCGGGGCCACTTCATCCAAGGAGAGTTGCAGTGCGACCCCGCCACTCCGACGAGAGTAAACTGTGGAGAGAAGTTTACCCAAGGCGAGCGGAGGGTGATATGATCCGGCCAGTCGCGATAACAGCTTTTGGAATTTTATCAGCGATGCTCGCGCCGTTCCCAGGCGAGGCTCAGACGTTCGAAGCCGTTACCATCAAACCGAGCCCTGCGGCGGCAAAAGGCTTCTCGTTTAAGTATGCCGGCCCGCGTGAATTTACCGCCAATAACCATACGCTGAGGGAATGCATCGGCTTTGCTTACGACTTAAGCCCCAGCTTGATTTCCGGTGGACCTGCGTGGCTTGATTCCCAACGGTACGACATCGCCGCCGCGATCTCTGGTGATACTCGCCCTCCCACGAGCCAGCTGCTGGTCATGTTTCAGGCGCTCTTAGAGGACCACTTGAAGCTAGCTGTGCATCGCGAGCAAAAGGAAGAATCGGTCTACAACCTGGTTCTCGGAGGGGGTGATTTCAAACTCAAGGAAAACACCGGCCACACCGAGCAAGGCGCGCTCCTTTTCAAATTCCGACAGTCCGATCCCCGGACCATGGTTCTGCCGGCCCGCAACGCTAGCATGACGGGTTTCGCTTCGTTACTTCAACGCAGCGTGCTCGACCGTCCCGTGTTTGACAGAACCGGCCTTTCCGGACGATACGACTTTGACCTCGACTGGAGAATCGACGGCACGAAGTTTGATCGACGGCCCGCTCCCGCGAACGCCGAAACCGGCGACAGGCCCGACCTCTTTACCGCCATTCAGCAACTCGGCTTGAAATTGGAACCCGCTAACCAGGCGACAGATGTGCTCGTCATAGATCATGTGGAACGCCCCGGCGCCAATTGAAAATCCCGCCGCGCCTATTCCCGCCAGCCACGACCACTGCCGACCCCTTTACAAGAAACTTGCTGGGTGACTTACGTTAATTTGGACAGGGGCCACTTCGTCGGTCACCACCACAAAATTCTTTAACCAGGCATTTCCGAATGACGTGGTGATCGCCACATCAGCGGCATCGCGGCCGATGGCCATTAGCACCCGTCCAATCCGCGGACGGTTGTTACGCGCATCGAAGGTCCACCAGCGGTCCCCCAGGTAAGCTTCAAACCACGCGCTGAAGTCCATGGGTGGTTGTAGAGGAACACCGATGTCCCCCAAGTAACCTGTTGCGTACCGGGCCGGGATGTTCATGCAGCGGCAAAACGTGATGGCCAGATGCTGGAAATCGCGGCAGACACCGCGGCGATCCGCATACAAATCCCGAGCAGTCTTGGTGGGGCTGGCGAAGTTATAGCCAAACGTAATGTTGGCGTTGACCCAATCGCAGATCGTCTGTACGCGCGACCATCCCGGTTGACTGGCGGTGAACAGCTCGCCCGCCGTTTGCATGAGTTGGTCGACCTCGCAATAACGGGAAGCGAGCAGGAACCGGAGCACTTCCGCCGGCAGATCCTGGACGGGTATCTGCGCCGCGCCGGGATTGGTTGCATCCGGTTCTCCCGAATCCTCTATCAAAGTTGAGTTATACAGCCGAAAAGATCCAGCGGGCGCCACGAAGCGGGAACAGATGTTGCCAAACGAATCGCGATACAGTTCAACGGGAGCTTCCGGAGCGAGCCGCAGCTCGTCGGGTTCCCGAAGATCGGCGACTCTCGAAGGGTGGACGTGCAGCATCGCGACCATGGGAACGGGCGCCGGAATGTCGAACTGAATGTCGTAGCCTAAACGGATCAGCATTGGGCTCCCGCCAATTTGAACGAATCGAGGGCGCCTTGCCGGCGAGGCAACGAGCGACAGGGCTCTTTAAGCCGCCTTACAGGATCATCTTAACCGAAAGTGGAAAATGCGACAATGACGATTACGCCTCGCTGCGCGCGAGAGCTTCCAGCCGTGAACAAACAGGTGCTCGTTTTATACAGGGAGGCTGATAGAGTGGCGCCGTACCGCGATGCGCTGCTTGCGGCCGGGGTCAATCCCGTGTTGCGCGAGGCGAACCAGCCGCTTTCGCTGAATGGTTTCGCCGGCTTGGTGCTGACCGGCGGACCGGATGTCGATCCAGCGCTCTACGGTGAAACCAGGCAACCGGAAACGGACACGCCGGATTCCGAACGCGACGCCCTGGAACTGTCGCTGCTAGAGGAGGCGCTGCCGCGGGATTTTCCCGTCCTCGCAATCTGCCGGGGGCTTCAGATTTTGAACGTATCGCAAGGCGGAAGCTTGGTCCAGCACTTGGATCCAGCGCAGCGGCATCAATGGACCGGCGCGGCCCGCGAAAAGCCTGCGCATGACGTGACGATCGAGCCGGGCACCTTGCTCGCCGATATCGCCGGCACGAACGTATGGCAAGTGAACTCGCGCCATCATCAAGCGGTGAAGAAGCTGGCTCGAAATCTGCACGTGTCCGCCATCGACGCCCAGGATGGGACCATAGAAGCGATCGAACATCCCGGCAAGCGATTCGTGCTGGCAGTGCAATGGCACCCCGAAGATCAGGCGCTTCATGATGCGGAGCAATTGAAGATTTTTCAGAGGTTCGGCGCGGCGGTAGGCTAAAACATAATTAAGGAATGAGATGACCTTTTGTTTAGGAGTTACTGTTGAAGAAGGACTTGTTGGAATCGCAGACACTCGTGTCGTATCCGGCTCGGAGTCGCTCACGGCCAGAAAAGTAGCGACTTATCAGGGGCCGGGATATTCGTTCTTCGTAATGACCTCAGGACTGCGCTCTCTCCGGGACAAGGTGCTGCTGTGTTTCGAAGAGGCTTTCAGCAGGGAGATCTCTGCCAGGGAGCGGCTGTTTAAGCTGGTCAACTTGTATGCCGCGCAGGTACGGCGGATCGCAACCGAGGATGCGAAGTCTTTGGAGGACGCCGATCTTCACTTCAACATTCATTCCTTGATCGGCGGCCAGATGACGAGCGATAGTGCGCACCGGTTGTTCCTGGTATATCCGGAAGGGAATTGGGTGGAGGTGGGTCCGGACACGCCCTATCAGATCATCGGCAATTCGGGATTCGGGAAGCCGATTCTGGAACGCTCGCTGACGCACTCGGATCCGATTCTGTATGCGTTCAAGCTAGGGGTGCTGGCGTTCGATGCCACGCGGCTGTGCGCTTCGAATGTCGATTTTCCGATCGACCTGGTGCTGTACCGGCGCGGCAGTTACGAGTTGGTCGAGCACCGTTACGAGCGCGAGGACCTGAACCAGATTTCGAGCTGGTGGCAGGACCGGATGCGGTGCGCCGTGGATGAGCTGCCGTCCAAGTGGGTGGAGGCCGCGTTTTCGAAACTGAGTGGATCGGGTCCGTGAGCCGGGCGTTGTCAGACGCTCATTTTGCCGGGGTTATCGAATCGACGTGGATCGTTTTGGTCTTCGCGTCCAAGGTGCCTGTGACCGTGACCTTTTTGGCCGCGAATTTTTCCGGCGTCCGCTGATCGCTCAGGCTGTAGACATTTTTACCGTCATAAAGAACGAAGGTGGCGTCGTGCTCGCGGATGCAGGCGATGGTGCACTCGGCGTCGGTCGGGCCCATTTGCATTTTGGAATGGTCGGCTTTGAGGCACATGCTGTCGGTAATGGTGCCGGTGAAGGTCTGCTGGGGAGGCGCCGCGGCGAAGGCGAGAAGGGTCATAAGCAAAGGCTTCATATCGTGCTCCTTTCGGGGTGAAGCTCAACTTCCGATAACACATATTATGTCAACTTTAACGGGACGACATACTTGACTAACCAGCGGTTTCATAGTAATATTGCTTATGAGCAATTGGCCCAACACGTTGCAAGAGGCGATCATCTTCTTTGCTGACGATGAGAACTGCCAGCAGTTCATGACTGCAATTCGTTGGACCGACGGAAAGGTCCGTTGCCCGCACTGCGATTCCGAGAAGGTCACGTATCTTAAGAATGTTCGGCGTTGGAAGTGTTACGGGAAGCATCCCAAAGCCCAGTTTTCGCTCAAGGTCGGGACAATCTTTGAAGATTCCCCGCTTGGTCTTGACAAATGGCTCTCTGCTGCGTGGCTGATCGCGGATTGCAAGAACGGGATTAGTTCCTATGAACTTTCGCGCGCCCTGGGCATTACTCAGAAATCTTGCTGGTTTATGCTTCACCGCATCCGAGTTGCCATGCACACCGGAACCTTCCGTAAGCTCTCTGGTGACGTTGAAGCGGACGAAACCTTTGTCGGCGGAAAACTCAAATTGATGAACAAACAGACCATAGCCCGCAAGCTTGTTCGCGAGGGGCGTCTGGCAGGCGGCGGCACGGTCGGCAAAGCTATTGTCATGGGGCTTCTGGAACGGCACGGCGAGGCTCGCGTTAGGGTGGTTCCAAAGACGAGACGTTTTCACCTTGTTCGCGAGATCGAGGACAACGTTGAGCACGGCTCGAATCTTTACACCGATGAACTGCGCTCCTATAGCGGCCTGATTGTAGACTACGCGCATCAGGTGATCGACCATACGGAAGCGTTCGTCAAAGGCAACGTTCATACGAACAACATGGAAAACTTTTGGAGCCTGTTCAAGCGGATGTTGAAGGGAACTTACGTGAGTGTCGAGCCTTTTCATTTGCAAGCATACGCCGATGAGCAGTGCTTCCGGTTCAATCAGTAGAATAAGGGTGGATGGCAACCAGCCCCAAGCCCTCGCCGGATTCCCCGTTCGGTCGATTCCAAGCGTTCATGTCCAAGTTGGTGAAGGTTCCCAAAGTGGAACTGGATCGCAAACTCGCACAAGAGCGCAAGCTCAAAGCTAAAAAGAAAAGGTAGAGTTACCCTCTTTGATTCATTCATTGAGGGTTACCACTTAAAGCCTCAAGATGGCGCTTCGCCAATTCTTGCGCCTTTTCAATGAGCGCTTTTCTATGGTCAGACAAAATAGTGGACCACTGTTCTTTCGTCAAATTGCTAGGAGTGTTCGGGGGCATCACGCGACACTGAAAGGCCGATCTATTCGTTACGCGGTAGCGGTGTACCTCGTAACGATCCCGGAGAGCCATCATGCTCCGCTGTTGCCAGGGAATAGAACTATTTGACACTGAATCAATCGTGATGACTTCGGAACTCAACGGGCGCGAGAGATCAATCGGCTGTCCATCCACCGAGTTCTCCATTATGATCTGGTTTAATCGAGATTCAAGGTACTCCACTTCCTCAGCTAATAGCTGCAATTGTCCGACGGCGGTCAAATCGTGAAAAGCAGTTGTTAGAACATGGAAGCGTTTAGCGTTTGCCTCAAGTTCAGTCGCATACTGAAGCGCAGACGTCCGTTCTTCAGGATAATTCGCTGCCCATTGCTTTTGCCGCCACAACTCAGCGAGATCCTGCCGAGTTGGTTCTGGGATCTGTGTTTGCCCTTTCAAATCAACTGATGGGCTAGATATCCACGCTATACTGCCGTCCTGACTACGTTTGAGATCAAAGCGGCGAGAGAACTCGTTACCGTGGTCGTCATCGTAGTCAATCAGTACCGAGTTCAACGATTGTTCTGTACCTGCACGCAGGATGTCCACAAGCGAATTAAAGTCGGGCGAATTCTGGCGGCGTAGACCTGTGATCTTACATTTAATCGGGCTGTTTGCGTCGACCGACAGAGGTGGGCTTGGAATTAGACTAAACTCATGCTCGGTCTCGTAGTGCTCCCTGGACAACAGCGGCCTTACTCTACGCACCGTGCTCGGTTTGTCGCTCTTGAACTCTAAGACGCCCTTTTGCCCAGTATCGATATAATCAACGCGTATACGAGGCGCGTGAGCTAAGAGTGCGATGTTTCGCTGCGTTTCGTGAGATGTCTGTAGCGAACGACCTTTCGACCGCAGGTATAAATCATGGCCGAATATTAGCAAAATGCCAACTAGCAGCAGCCAGGGAGCAAACGGGGAATCCGGCGGAGCGGTTGCCGAAGATCCGTGGACCTGTCGATCATAATAGTTGTAACCGATCGGAGCCCACACCAAAAGCACCAGAATGGTCATAACCAGCATCGGCCAGTAGCGTCGAAGCTTGGGTATTGTAGGCGGATGCTCAGACGGCACAGTCGCTCCAGACTGGACAGCAAATATCTGATTCTGCTCTCTGAAAATTTGGTTCTGTTGCCTGAGCAGATAAAGACCCGCCAGCCCTAGCACCACGTCTCCTATGCTCATTTCCGCTGCCTCCAGACAGGATAAAGATTCCCTGAACCTGAAGGATAGCGCTGTTAGTATGGTTAGGCAAGTATGTTAGTGCCACTTTAACCGGGAGGCACACCCATGGTGGCATCCGGCGATGCGTGGATCACCAAAAGCTTCAAGACGTCATCGCTTTCCTCGGAACCCAGGCCTTCGCCGTCTGCATGGCCTGCGTACGAATCGATTTGATCTGAGCCGATGTTAAGATCCCGGCACTGGTGATCGCGCTCTCGAGTGGCGGCTTTTGCTGCGGCTTCTTCTTTCCCAACGGCTGGAGATTAACGCCATCGAGCCAGGACAAAAAAAGAAGGCCCGGATCGCTGGGAGGCGCTGCCCGGGCCCTTGAGGGAAGAAATTGTGGGCGCTCTACCGATGGCTTTCGCGACTGTTGCTGCTCGATCGGCTAGAGCTACTGCTACGGCTGTTGCCGCTGGAACTCGGCGCGCTGCGGGCCGGCTGAGAACCCGGCGCACTACGAGGCGCCTGGTAATTTGGCGCGCTGCGCTGCGGCGCCTGATAGCTCGGCGCGCGCTGCTGCACCATCGACGGACTGATTCGCACTGCCTCGCCGTTGCCGCTCACGGATCGCGATCCTTGCGAGAAATTGTTGCCGGCGGGCGTGCCAGGCCGGCTGTTATCGAAGCGGCCCCCACCGCCCGACGCCGCGCCTTGCGCTGAAACTCCGCTGGCCCCCGATCCATGAATCGGCTCACCGAAACGGCCCCATCCATGTGTAGCTGCTGCTGCTCCTGCTCCCGCCGCCGGCGCCGCGTTGCTTCGAGCCGGCGTGTTGAAATTGGTCCGGGACATTTGCTGCATGCCGCGCTGTTGTTGCTCAAATGGCACGCGCGATACGCTGGACGCCTGGCTGCGGCCGGCGAAACTCTGAATGTTGCTCTGCCGGATGTTACCGGCCGCCGCGCGATCGGTCATCCGCAAACTGCTGCGGTCCGGCGATATCGGAAGAACGCCGCGCACCATTCCGGCGCCTTGGATCTGACTGCCATTGAAAGCCGTGAACCGGCCGCCGCCGCGCCCGAACTGGCCGGCATTTACGCCCGTGATTCCGCCTGCGACGCGAGCGTTGCGGTACGCATTCATGACATTCACATTGTTGACGATGGTGGTGTGACTGCCGAAGAATCCGCTGCGGTATTCGGCATAGAAACCACGGCCCCACCACGGATGGAACACTTCAAACGGCGCGAGCGCCACCCACCCGACGTTGCCGAAGCCAAATCCGACGCCTACTCCCACACCGCCAAATCCGAAGAACCCGACATAAGCCGGCGCCCAGAGATGGCGGCCGTACATCGGACCCGGATACCAGGCCCAACCCATTGGGCCGGAGAACCAGCGTCCATAGTGATATGGCGCCCAGCCCCAGGGATCGTAGCTCACCCAGGTCCAACCATAATAGTCTTCCCAAACCCAGCGCCCATTTTGATACGGCGCCCAACCCGGAGGAACCGTCGGAGCCCACACCTGGCCATAGGTTGGATCGTTTACCCAGCGGCCATTTTGATCGAGATCTTCGACGCCAGCGACATCCGGACCGACATGCTCGTAGCTGCGCGAGCTTTCCAGGTAATGGTCTCGGTCTTCATTCCAGCGATCCCAAGTGTCGTACGGAATCGCGCCGGTGACTTGAAACTCGGGATCGGACGCAGGACCACGTGCGTTCATGGTTCGACCCGCTGCAAGCCGCTCGGTTCCGCGCGGGCTGCCAATTTCGGCTTCCCCGGAGCGCACCGTGATTTCCGAAGTGCCGTCCTCCCGGACCATGACCCGGTAAACGCCCTGCCGCAGCGCCCGGACCGCCACGCTGGGAGTGTCTATTTCCACCTGCGCCTGGCTGGGACGCAATACCCGCAGCAGCACAGTCCCCGCCGCGATCTGTACCTGGAAGCCGCGCACATCCATGGCCGCGAATCGAATGTCGCTGTTGGGCGAAAACCGCAGCATATTCGCGGAGTCGAGCTCGATCTCACCTCGCGAAGAAGGACCGGCGAGGATCGCATCGCCCGCCATCACCGGGGCATTCACCACGGCCGCGATCACCTCTTGTGAATCGCCGCGGCGCATGGAAACGTCTCCATTGAGCAGGCTGACTCGAGCCACCGCGCGGCCGGGCTCGTACTGGCCGTCGGGAGCGTCGGGCGGAGCACCACCGGGATCCTCCGGCGGCGGAGCGGGTTGTTGCGCGACCGCGAGAGCTGCCAGAGCGAGGACTGTGGGTAATGCTAGAAGAATGCGTTTCATCCCAGCCACTTGACCTTCAAGCGCTCCTAAAAGGCAATCGGGACGCCATTCGCTAAACAGTTAGTTTGGAATAACTTAAGAGACTTCCACAGGCTTGGCCAGTGGCTCAAAACCACCAGGTCTGATTGTAAAGGACCGCAGCCTTGTATTGTGGGGCAAAAGCACGTAAACTATAGTTCAGCTGGCGTCCACAACCACAGTCAACGCTTCCCTGCCCGAGGTGCACTCGACCGTCAGCACGGGTCATTCCTCGCTGTGGCGGCGCATGTTTGCCTTCACCGGGCCGGCGTATCTGGTCAGCGTGGGCTACATGGATCCGGGCAACTGGGCCACCGATCTCGAAGGCGGTGCGCGATTCGGATATCAACTGTTGTGGGTGCTGATCGTCTCGAATCTGATGGCGATCCTGCTACAGACCCTTAGCGCGCGCCTGGGGATCGTGAGCCAGCGTGATTTGGCGCAGGCCTGCCGCGAGACATATCCGCGAGCCATTTCTTATTCATTGTGGTTCCTGTGCGAAATCGCCATCGCGGCTTGCGATCTGGCGGAGGTGTTGGGCGCTGCCATCGCCTTGAACCTGCTGTTTCACATTCCGCTGCTGATCGGAGTGCTGGTTACGGCCGCCGACACTTTGCTGTTGCTATGGCTGACCAGGCTGGGAATTCGGATGATCGAGAGCATCATACTCTCGCTTATCGCGGTGATCGCTATATGTTTCGCGGTAGAGATTATCTGGGCGGGCTGGCCGGAATTCGGGGCGATGGCGCGCGGCGTCGTGCCCCATCTGAATCCGCGCAACCTTTATATCTCGATCGCAATCCTCGGCGCGACGGTAATGCCGCACAACCTTTATCTTCACTCGGCGCTGGTCCAGACGCGGCGCATTGGAAAGAAGGACGCTGAAAAAAGGACGGCCTGCCGCTTCAACCTGATCGATTCGACGGTCGCGCTGAACGGCGCCCTGCTGGTGAACGCCGCCATCCTGGTGCTGGCCGCGATGGTTTTCTTCAAGCGCGGGATCGTGGTGACGGAAATCCAGCAGGCCAACCAGTTGCTTTCTCCCCTGCTCGGCACCACCATGGCCAGCGTGCTGTTTGGCGTGGCGCTGTTGTGTTCGGGACAATCCTCGACGCTGACCGGAACCATGGCCGGACAAATCGTAATGGAGGGTTTTCTCAATTTCCGCATGCGGCCGTGGCTGCGGCGGCTGATGACGCGCACAATTGCGATCATCCCGGCGGCTTTCACGGTTTACCTGGCGGGCGAGCACGGCACTTATCAGCTTTTGATTCTGAGCCAGGTGATTTTAAGCATGCAGCTCCCGTTTGCGGTAATTCCGCTCATCCATTTCACCAGCAGCCGCGAGCGAATGGGGACGTTCGCCAATCGAACCTGGCTGCGAGTGCTGTCCTGGGCGACGGCGGCGTTGATTCTGGTCCTCAACGTGTGGTTGATGACGACCTCGGTGCGGGACTGGGTGAACGGAGCTGGCCGGTGGCGCGGCTGGGTGGAGCTTGGCTTGGGGCTGGTGATTACCGGGTTGGTGATATTGCTTGCCTGGGTGATTTTGCAGCCGGTGCTCCCGCGCTGGATTCGAAGATTCGGGCGCGCGCCCATCGAGCTTCCAAAGGCAGTGGCTTCGAATTTACCAATTCCGTTGTACCAAAAGATCCTGGTTCCGCTCGACCACACCAGCCGGGATCGCGAGGCCATCGCCCACGCCAGCGCGTTAGCCAAACAGCACCACGCCAAGCTGTACCTGCTGCACGTGGAAGAAGGGGTGACCAGCCAGGTTTACGGGCCTATGTCTTCGACGGCTGAGGTGGAGGCTGGCCGCGAATACCTGGCTGAAATTATCCGCGAGCTTGAGAATCAACAAGTTCCGGTCGAGGCCGTGGTGCGCCATTCACGCGATCCAAAAGACGCGATCGTACAGTATGCCCAGGAACTGAAGCCAGACTTGGTGGTGATGGGTGCGCATGGACATAAGGGCTTGAAAGACATCGTTTTCGGGACTACAATTAATGCAGTACGTCACAAAGTAAAGGCGCCTCTCTTGGTGGTTCGAGGCAACAACTAGGTGGTTGGACGCCCTATTTAGGCTTTTATCAGGCCTATCTAGGCTCTTACAAGGCCTATCTGGGCTCTTACCAGGCCTATAGTTAGGCAGTAGTTGTGTCGAACGGATACAGAAGACTGGCCTCTCGCGCTGCACTACGTAGTCTTTTCAGCAAGATAGGTTGGCGAGCCAGTTGCTAGCTTTGGTGTTAAAGCGATGCAAAGAGTGTTTAAATTCGGGTTCTTAGTGGCTGCTCTGCTGGTGCCGCTGCCTGGATCCACTCTGCAGCAGCTTAGCATGAACGACATGATCCGGCTTTCCACCGCCATCGTCCATGGAAAAGCCCAGCAGACGGTATCTTCTTACAGCGGCTCCATCATTTATACCCACTATAAGGTCCAAGTCAGCGAGACCTTGAAAGGATCAGCCTCGAGCCAAGTGGACATCGCTGTTCCGGGCGGCGCGGCTAGTCACTTCCAGCAGACCTTCGCCGGAGCCCCTAATCTGACGCCGGGCCAGGATTATGTGCTGTTTTTGTGGACCAGCAAGTCGGGGCTTACGCAGATTATCGGACTTTCCCAAGGGCTTTTCGTGGTGAGCACGAACTCCGCCGGGCAGTTGGTGGTAACGCGCGGGCCGGCCAGCGAGCTAATGGTGAATGCCTCGGGACAGCCGGTGAACGACTCGGCGACGCAGATGCCGTTGAGCAATTTGCGAAGCCTCATTCAGACCACGCTGAGAGGCACCAAGTGAGACGCGGCGGGCTGATTCGTCTGGCTGCGCTGGTTTTCACCCTGTTCTGCCTAGCCGCAAGCGCGTCCGCCTACTACTTCTACGTTTCCTTTAACACATCATCCGCTCCATATCATGCGATTGTTAAGAAATTCGATTTGAACGCATTGCAGAATAACACTGTTCCTTATTACATTTCAAATCAAGCTCCGGTGAACATAGTAGCGGGCGATAGCTACACGGCTATTGTGAGCGAGATTCACGCGGCAGCCGATGTCTGGAACAGCGTCAGCACGTCGCAGATCCAGTTGGGGTACGGTGGCCTGTTCACCGCGGGGACGTCCGAGACGGCGCCGGGGATCGACGTTCTGTTTGACGATAATATTCCGCCCGGGATCGTGGCCTTGGGTGGCCCGATGACGACCGGGAGCTTCGGTTTCGATGCCAACGGTAACACCTTCATTCCGATCGTACGCTCGAAGCTGGTTCTGCATGGCGACTTCAGTTTGATTTCAGCGGACCAGAGAGCCAGTTACTCGGAGTTGTTCTTCGTGACATTGGTTCACGAACTGGGTCATACGATGGGCCTGCAGCACACTTTAACCTCCAGTGTGATGTCGACGCAGACCACCAGTACTTCCACCCGGGCAACGCCACTGGGCGCGGATGACATCGCAGGCATTTCCCTGCTTTACCCGGCCCCCGGCTACCTCGCATCCACCGGCAGTATCAACGGCAGCGTAACGCTGAACGGAAACGGGGTGAACCTGGCGTCGGTGGTGGCGATTCCACCCAGCGGTCCGGCGATCGCCGCTTTGACGAACCCGGATGGGACCTACCAGATAAACGGCATACCAGCCGGCATCTATTACTACGTCTATGTGCACCCCTTACCGGCGCCGATCAGCGGACTTGAAACCAACCCTGACAATATCGTCTTTCCGTTAGACGTGAATGGTAATCCCATCCAACCCAATTACACCGCGTTCGCCACGCAGTTTTACAATGGCGGCGGGGGTACCCAGGATTGGACGCAAGCGCAGACCGTTTATGTTTCCGCGGCCAACGTCGTTTCGGGTATTAACTTCAACGTGAATTCGCGGGCCTACGAAGCGGTTTCGTCGGTGCGTATCTACGGGTTTTCTTCGACTAGTGTGCCCATAATCGATGGCGCGATTACGCTAGGCTCGCAGAATCCAATGCCGCTGGCGGCCAACGGCGTGGGGCTCCAGTCGAACAATGTCGTAACACCCGGGCTCAGCGTCGCGGCGTTAGGAGGCGTAGCCCAAATCTCCGCTCCGTGGCCATATCCCCCGCCGACCCCGTACATCGCCGTGGATGCCTTGCTGAATTTGGGCGCGGGCCCCGGCCCCAAGCACCTGCTGTTTGCGACGCAGAACGATCTGTACGTTCTGCCTTCTGGATTCACGGCGGTGATTAATCCGCCGCCTTCGATCAACAATATCGTTCCAACATACGATTCCAACGGGAATCGAGCCGCGGCCATCTACGGATCCGGCTTCCAGCCCGACAGCAGAATCTTCTTCGACGGACGGGCCGGCGTAATCGAAGGGGTTCAGTCCGATGGATCTCTGCTGGTGACTCCTCCAGCGGCGCCGGGAAGTTATACGGCCAACGTGGTGGCGCTAAACGACGATGGGCAAAGCTCGTCCTTCATACAGACAACTCCAGCCACTTATACCTACGATCCGTCGGGGACGCCGGCGCTGACCGTCATGCCCAGCATGATTCCACCAACCGGAGCCACCGTGGTCAACATTGTTGGAAGCAACACGAACTTCACCGGCGCAACAACGGTTGGGTTTGGGAGCAGCGATGCCTATGTGCAGTCGATCACGGTGATCAGTCCGACTCAGCTCAGCGTGGTGGTTTCGGCCACTAACGCATGGATTCCGACCAGTGGGATCAGCGTCACGACTGGTTTGCAGATCATCTCCCAGGCGACCGGCAATCCGATCACGGCGACTGATCCGCAGCCCCAACAATAAGCCGCGTTAAGGATGGATCACTCGTGCCGCAGCGCGACATAGGCTCGATACGAGGATGGAAAAACGCTTGTTGGCTGTCCAGAACGACTGATGCAGCAAAATGTTTCAACTAGCAAAGCTGGTAGCAGTTGCGGTCCTTTTGGTCGTAGGGATGCCTGCGCAGGACAAATCGCGAGGTGCGCCCCCAGGCGCGCTATCGGTGTGTGCCATACTTTCAGACCCCGCGAAATTCAACGGCCAACTCGTCACGATCCGGGGCATATCGGAGGGTACCGACGAAGGCTGGTGGATCGATACGGACAAAGCCTGTACGGCACCCCTAATCACTAACGGCTATAACTGGCCATCGATCATCTGGGTAAAGTCGATTGACGGTCCGGAGCGTACCCACCGCGTCAATTTCGAGACGGATCAGGACACCGTGAGCAAGGTGGACCGGGAAGTGCGGCGATTGCACATCGATCCTAAGCTGGATCGCATCTGGCTGAACTTCACTGGGATTTTCGAGACACGAGAATTTACAGCGAAGGATGTTGGGAAAGCGGATGGAAAGTCGCGTGCGGATGGGTTCGGCCACCTTAACAGCGCCCCAGGGCAACTCCTGCTGAAGACGGTGAGTGGGCTTTACGTAGAACGGAGCGCTGCACGCTGAGGCTCGCGCTTCCGAGGATGTGGTCTTCAACCAGGGGAATCGATCGCGTTTAGGACGTCCCTCACCACTCACGTCGGCGCGGCCCGGCCTAAAATTACGCCTGCGACAGCAATAGCTTTCCAGGGCAATTGGATCACTCGTGCCGCAGCGCGACCATGGGCTCGACGCCGGCGGCGCGGCGGGCGGGCGCATAACCGGCCAGGAAGGCGACCACCAGCATGACGCCCACCGCGATCGAGATCGTGGCCGGATCGGTCGGCTTCACGCCGAACAAGGCGGAGGAAACCAGCCGGGTCGCTGCCAGCGCCGCGGCCAAGCCGACCAGCATGCCTACGCCGACCAGCTTCATGGTTTCTCGCACTACCATGCCAACCACTTTCTGGCGACCCGCGCCTAGCGCCATGCGGATGCCGATCTCATTGGTTCGGCGGGACACTGAATACGCCATCACGCCATACAAGCCCGCGCTGGCCAGCAGGAGCGCCAGGACACCAAACACGGTTGCGATCAAGGCCATCAGGCGCTGCAGGATCAAGCCGTCATCCACTCGTTCCTCGACGCTCTTCACGTCCAGAAAAAGGTTGCGGTCGTAGTCCTGAAAGCGGCGCCGGAGCTCGGTGAGTGCGACAGATGGATCTCCGGCGCTGCGGACCAGCACTGTGATGTCGCCCAGCGGCAGATCCTGCATCACGGGGCAATAGACGGCGTGCAGAATCTTGTCCTTGGCATCAGAACTCCTCACGTCGGCGACCACTCCGACAACCTCCGCGGTTGATTCGGCGCCAGTGCGTTCGAATTTGAAATGCCGGCCGATGGGATTCTGTCCCGGGAAGAAAAGCCGCGCCACGGTCGCGCTCATCACGCAAACTTTGGGAGCGTTCTCGTCGTCCCGCGCTTCGATCTGCCTGCCTGAGAGCAATTTCAGCCCCACAGTCTCGAATACTCCTGGTCCCACCAGCTCTCGATTGATGTAAGAGTCGTCGCCCGAAAACGGGATGTGCCCATTGATTGAGATTTTGAACCGCGATCCGCTGAATCCGCCGGACGGGTAGTTGAAAGTGACGGCTGTCGCCTGGGCGCCGGGCAGGTTCTCCATGCGCCGCGAAATCTCTTTCACCATCGCGCCGTTGGCTGGGCGCCCGCCTTGAAACGTGGTCCATACGGCGTAGAGATTATCGCGAGGGAACCCGGGGTCGAAAAGCTTCAGATTGCGCAGGGTCCGCACCAGCAGGCCGGCGCTTATGAGCAGCAGCAGCGACAGCGCCACTTGAGCGGCAACCAACACTTTGCCGGTTTCCCAGCCGCGTCCGCTGCTCAGCCCGCGCGCGCCCTCTTTGAGCATAGGCGCCAGGTCCAGATTCGCGGCGCGAAGAGCGGGGGCGATTCCGAACACCAACGCCGCCGCCAAAGAGATGGCGGCCGTAAATGCCAGCACGCGGGAATCGGTTTGCGCAGCGAGATAGAAGGGACCGTTGATGTGCGACCGCATCCAGTCCAGCAGGAGCCTGCGTCCCGCGGCGGCGAACACCAAGCCCAGGGCTCCGCCTCCCAGCGAGAGCAACACACTTTCGGTGAGGAACTGGCGGATTAGCCGGCCGCGCCCGGCGCCGATCGACAGGCGTACCGCGACTTCTTTCTGGCGCGCCGCCGCCCGTGCCAGCAGCAGATTGGCGACATTGGCGCAGGCGATCAGCAGCACCACGCCCGGAACCGCGACCATGATGATGAGCAGCAGAGTCCGGGTGGGCGCGTCCCACGAATCGTAGCCATTGCCGGCGGGAATCAGCTCGAGCCTTTTCTCCAGATTTTCGCGGCGTTTCTGTTCATTGATCTTACCGCCGGCGCGGTCTGTCAGGATCTGCTGGTAGAGAACATTCAATTCGGCCTGCGCTTCGGCCAGAGTCACGCCGGGCTTGAGCCGTGCCATCAGTCCAGGCCCATATTGGTCGGTGAGGTCATAGCTGATAAACGAACCCTGATCACCGTGCACCCAAAGCTCGGTGGAGGCGCTCGGCGACACGCGCGGCTGAAGCATGAAGGGCAGAGTGAAATCCGACGTAAAGGCCTGGTTGATGCCAAGAAAAGTGGGAGGTGTTACACCGACGACGGTTACCGGCAGGCCGTTTACCATGATCGTCTTGCCGATAATCGATGGACTGAGACCGAACCGCCGCTGCCAGTATTGATAGCTGATTACGGCTACGGGCCCTTGCTGGCCGCCGGTGCCGGGAATGCGGTCGTCGTCGGGGGTAAGCAGACGGCCGGCCGCGGCATCGACGCCCAGCACGGAATAGTAATCGCCTGAAACAAAGATTCCAGAGGCATGCTCCGGCTCTTTATCGATTCTTAGGCTGGCCGGAACCAGCAGCATGTAGCTGTAGGCAAAAGCGCCGGAGAAGACCCGGTTGCGGAGGTTGATTTTCTGGAAAGCAGGAAACGAGACTTGCGAGCGGAGCTGGACGAGCTGCTGTGGATCTTTGACGGGCAGCATGCGGAGCAGCAGCGCATCCATTACGCTGAATAGCGCCGTATTGGCGCCGATGCCCAACGCGAGAGAGAGCAATGCCACCGCCGTGAAGCCGGGACTGCGGCGTAACAGGCGCGCCCCGAAACGGATGTCCTTCAGGAGTGCATCGAACCAATGGAATCCGTGCATGTGGGCTGCCTCCCTCGGTGGTTAATCTCTCACTATGTTACTGGACGACCGGAAGAAAGTTACGTCCCGCCAGTGTGTCAAGTTTGGTAAAGTAGGCCCAGTGCGAGTCGTTCTTCTCGCAGCTTGCGCAATCACCTGCTGGGCTGCCACCAATGACGACCAATTCAACGGCCGCTGGGACATCAGCGTTAACGGCTTATCCTCTCCACGCGGTTGGTGGCTGGAGGTGTCGGGCGCCGGGACGAACACCCTAAAGGGGAAGTTCGTGGGCGCTCCGGTGGGTCAAGTGGACGAGATCCCTAAGCTTTCCATCTCAGACGGCGAGCTGCGCTTCGCGTTGCAAAACCACTTTCGGCGCGAGCGGGGTCCGGAAATAGGCCTTTATTGGGCGCGTTTCGAGGACGGAAAGTTAAAAGGGACATTTGAGATCGAAGGCGATCCTTCTTCCTACCTGGAGTGGACCGGCGTGCGTGCCCCGCAACTTCCCGACAAAGACGATCCTCTGATCTGGAAACGGGGCGATGCCGTAGTCCTGTTCGATGGCCACGATTTGACCGGTTGGCAAACAGTCGGTTCGGTTCGAGCTTTAGGGTGGACGGTGAAGGACGGCATCCTGACCAATGGGATCGGCAATACGAATCTGGTGTCCGAGAAAAAGTTCATGAACTTCGCGTTGGACGTCGATTTTCGCCTGGGCCCACGCGGGAACAGCGGGATCGCGCTGCGCGGAAGATACGAAGTGCAACTGGCCGACGATCCGGACCGGCCGCCATCCAACCGCGGGAGCGGCGCTATTTTGGGCCGCGTCGTACCGATCATGAACGCCGCTCGCCTGGCGGGCGATTGGCAAACGCTGTCGGTCCGGCTGGTGGGTCGCCAGGTGACCGTAGTCCTGAACGGGATTCGGGTCGTTGACAGGCAGAGCGTGGATGGGCCCACCGACATCGCTTTGGACACCAACGAAGGCGAGCCCGGGCCGATCCTGCTGCAGGGCGATCGCGGGCCGGTGGCATTTCGAAAGATCGTCGTTTATCCACTTGTAAAGCGGCCTTGAGCGCGCAGAAGCTGGCACGGGTTTATCGAGTACGCGGAAGGGTACAAGGCGTGGGCTTTCGTTACTTTGTGCAGCGCGCGGCTCATTCCCTGGGGTTAACCGGCTGGGTACGCAATCTGGACGATGGCGATGTGGAGGTCTACGCGGCCGGAAATTCCGCGCAGCTTTCCGAGCTGGCCGGAATGCTGTGGAAAGGTCCGCAATGGGCTGAGGTCCGCGCGGTGGATGAATCGGAGACGCCGCTCGAGCAGCATCGGGGTTTTTTCATAAAGCACTGAGATCCGCCAGGATGGTAAAGTATCCCGATGCGAATCTGTTTCTTGATTCTGGCGGCGTGGACGCTGGCGGCGCAGGAAACCCCCACCGAACGCGAAGCGGCGCACGAGGTGCTGCATAAGATGGCGTCGCTCGAAAAATCGCTGGATATCCCGGCGACAGTGACGCGCCTTACGGGGGCGAATCCCGCTCGCGACCAGGTGGTGGCACGCGCCAAAGAGCTGATGGATAAAGAACTCCTGGCGATGGCGGACGACATCACCAAGAATCCCGAAATCGGTTTCGTCGAGAAACGTTCGGTCGCGAAGTTGAAGGATTATCTCGAGCAACACGGCTTCGATGTCAAGGTTGGCGCGGGCGGCCTGGATACAGCTTTCGTGGCGCGCTACAAGGGCAATAACGGACCACCGAATCTGGGTGTGATCATCGAATACGACGCGCTGCGCGGAACCATGCGGGCCTTTCATGGCGACCAGCACAGCGCGCAGGGACCGGTGGGAATGGCGGCCGCGGTGGCCATTGCAGAGTGGCTGGCGCGCAGCAAGTCACCAGGAAGTATAACCGTGTTCGGCACGCCGGGCGAAGAAATGATGCCGCCCAATGCCAAGACCGTCATGCATAACGCGCATGTATTCGACGGCACGGACGTAATCGTGCGCAGCCATTCGTTCGGTACAACTTTGCGGGCGGCGCCGGGCTTCGGCACCTGCTGCATGAACATCGACGGCGTGAAGTACACTTTCAGCGGCGCTCCGGCGCATCAACTCACCGCATGGGCCGGCCGCAACGCGCTCGAAGCGGTGATTCATCTGTTCGAGAACATCGACAGCGTGCGCAGCAACCTACGGCCGGAGGCGAGAATCCAGGGCGTGATCACCGAAGGCGGCGCCGCGCCCAACGTGGTGCCGGACCGTACAGCGGCCGATTTTTATATACGCTATCCGGACGCAGTTTATCTGACGCAGGTACGCCAGTTCGTCGACGACGCGGCTAAAGCGGCGGCGTTGTCCACCGGGACGAAGGTCAAGATCGATAATTATGGCCAGAATCGCGATGGGATTTCGGTGGCTACGCTGGACGAGGTCGGGTTTGCCTACATGAAAATGTATGGCGCCAAGAAAGTGCAGGAGGAGTCCGGCAAACCGCAGGGCTACGAGGAGACCGGTAGCGTGTCGAGCGACATTCCGGGTATAGGATTCGAGGCTTATTCATCGGACTTTGCCAACCACACATACGAAATGGAAGCGGATGCGTTGACGGAGGTCGGGCATCAAGGGTTCCAGGTGGATGCGAAGGCGATGGCTGCGATCTTGTTCGACTTTGCGACACACGCCGATTACCGGACGGCGGTGAAGCGCGAGTTCGAGGGCATTAAAGCGCTGTTTGGGGAGTATCAAGAGGCATTGAAGAAGACGTATACGGTGCCGAAGGTGCCGGAGCCGCAGTAGACAGGAGTCAGGAGACAGAAGACAGGAGGCAGAAAGTAGAAAAGCAGAGATCACGCGAGGAGGCGGGCGGCGTCTTTGGCGAAGTAAGTCAGCACGAAATCGGCGCCAGCGCGGCGAATGGACGTAAGGGATTCCAGAATAGCGCGGTCGCGATCGAACCAGCCGTTCTGGATGGCGGCCGTGATCATGCTGAATTCGCCGCTTACCTGATAGGCGCCCAGCGGCAGATCGAAGCGATCGCGGGCCTGACGAATGATGTCGAGATAAGGCATGGCCGGTTTCACCATGATCATGTCGGCGCCTTCTTCGATATCCAGCTCAATTTCGCGCATGGCTTCGCGGCCGTTGGCCGGATCCATCTGATAACTTCGGCGGTCGCCGAACTGGGGCGTAGATTCGGCCGCTTCCCGGAACGGGCCATAGAAAACGGAAGCGAACTTGGCGGCATAAGAGATGATGGGCGTGTTTGAAAACCCGGCCGCATCCAGTGCTTTGCGAATAGCCGCCACCCGGCCGTCCATCATGTCGCTGGGCGCGACGATATCGGCGCCGGCGCGGGCGTGCGATACGGCCGCTTTGGCTAGCCATTCGAGCGTCGGATCGTTCTCGACCTCGCCATTCTTCACCAGGCCGCAGTGGCCATGGCTGGTGTACTCGCAATTGCAGACGTCGGTCATCACCAGCAGCTTCGGAACTTCCCGCTTGAGCGCGCGAACGGCCTTCTGTACGATGCCATCCTCGGCATAGGCGCCGGACGCGATTTCGTCTTTACTGTCCGGAATGCCAAACAGGATGACGCCGCCAATCCCCAGCCGCTCGGCCTCCGCGCATTCCTTCACCAGGTTGTCGATGGAGAGTTGAGCATTCCCCGGCATCGAGCTGATCTCCCGCCGCACACCTTCGCCCGGACAGGTGAACAGCGGGAGGATGAAATCAGCCGGATCGAGCTGCGTCTCGCGCACCAGATGGCGCAACGGCTCGTTGGCGCGCAGGCGGCGCATGCGGTGAACAGGAAATGGCATGTGTCAGGCTTCTTGAATCGTAACCGACTTCAGCTGGTCGCCTCCCTGAATCTTGTTCACCACATCCTGGCCGCTGGCCACTTGTCCGAAAACGGTGTGCTTCCCATCCAGCCAGTCTGTGACGACGTGAGTGAGAAAGAACTGGCTGCCGTTGGTATTGGGCCCAGCGTTGGCCATGGAGAGCGAGCCGACCTTGTGCTTGTTCGGATTGCCTTTGGTCTCGTCTTCAAAATTGTAACCGGGGCCGCCGCGTCCGGTGCCGGTAGGGTCGCCGCCCTGGACCATGAAGTCGGCGATCACGCGATGAAATACTGTGCCGTTATAAAAACCTTCGCGCGCCAGGAAGACGAAGTTGTTGACGGTCTTGGGCGCGTCTTTTGCAAAAAGGTCGCACACGATGCTGCCCTTCGATGTTTCGAGGGTGGCGCTGTATTTGCGCGCGGGGTCTATGGTCATCGAGGGCGGTGCCGAATATTGTTTGGACATAGTTCCAGTGTAAGGGTTGCGATGATCTCAGTTGGCTCCGGTATTTGGCGGCGCCAGATATTTTTCAGGTATCGTAAGACCCTCGCGTTCGGCGTCCCACAGGATGGTCATGATCTTCCAACCCGCGCCGGTCTTCACCAACTGAAAACTATTGATGCCTCGCGCAAACGGCTTTTCCCCAGGCGCATGCCGCGATTCATAGGTGGAGAAGACGTGCGCAATGTCACCGAAAGTTTCCACGCGGCTGGCTACCTCGGACTCGTAGAACGCATTCTTCTCGAAGTTGGCGCCTGCCCGTTTCTCGTAATCTTCTGGAGTCATCACCGCCGGAAGGGAGCCTTGCGGCGTTTGGCGAACTGGAACTAGCCGGGCGCCTTCGGCGAATAACGAATGAAAGCGAACCCAATCGCGCGTTCCCGCCGGATCGGAGATGACGGCGTAACAAGCGCGAACAGCCGCATTGATCGAGTCGTTGTCGCTCGCGATGGTGAAGGGCGTGAGCGCGGTTACAAGAGCAGCACAGACGAAAAGCTTCATAGAAACAGGATAAGAGAAGAGCGGCAGGCCGGAAACCGCCCAATTTCTTTCATAGACGTAAATCGCGCCCCGTCATTTCCTTTGGTTGTTTTTCGCCGAGAAAGCCCAACAAGGTCGGCGAAATGTCCTGCAGGGCGCCCCCCTGGCGCAAAACACGCTGGGTTTCGTCGACCAGGATGAACGGCACTGGATTAGTGGTGTGATAAGTGTGAGGTCCCTTGGTCACAGGATCGATCATGGTCTCGGCATTGCCGTGATCCGCGGTGATGATCCATGATCCGCCGGAGCGTCGCAGCACCGCGTAAAGTTCGCCGAGCCCGGAATCGACGGCTTCTACCGCTTGCACCGTCGGGCCCATTTTCCCGGAATGGCCGACCATATCGGCATTGGCATAGTTCATGACGATTAGATCGAAGCCCCCCTGTTCGATAGCCTTGACCACCGCGGCGGTAACTCCTGGCGCGCTCATCTCCGGTTGCAGATCGTAAGTCGCCACCTTGGGGGATGGCACCAATTCCCTGCTCTCGCCGGCGTAGGGCTTTTCGTTGCCGCCGTTGAAGAAGTACGTCACATGGGCGTACTTTTCGGTTTCGGCCACGCGCAGATTCTTCCAGTTCAATTGCGCCATGACATCGGCCAGGATATTGTTGGGATGCTCGCGCGAGAGGACGAACGGAACCTTGAAGGTTTTGTCGTACTCGGTCATGGTGGTGAAGTGAAGATTCTTCGGCACGACCGACGGCGACGGCTTCTCGAGTGTAGGGTCCGTAAGCGCCATGGTCATCTCGCGCCCGCGGTCGGCACGGAAGTTGAAAAAGATGCAAGCGTCGCCATCGCGGATCAATCCGACCGGCTGGTTGTGGTCGTCGACGATAGTGACGGGCTCGACGAACTCGTCGGTGACGCCGTGTTCGTAGGAGCGCTTGAGAGCGGCGACCGGATCGTTGCTCTTCTCGCCTTTGCCCAGCACCATGGCGCCGAAGGCACGCTCGATGCGATCCCAGCGCTGGTCGCGGTCCATGGCGTAGTAACGTCCGGAAACCGACGCAATATGGCCGATGCCGGACTGCCGCAGCTCTTTTTGAATTTGCTCGATGTAGCCGGCGCCGCTTTCGGGCGGAGTGTCGCGGCCGTCCATGAAGCAATGCACGAAAACCTGGGAGACAGTCTCCTGCTTCGCCAACTTGAGCAACGCGTAAAGATGCGTGAGCAGCGAGTGCACGCCGCCGTCGCTGCATAGACCCATCAGATGCAAGCGGTGCGCGCGGCCATGCCGCATGGAGTCGAGCAGCACCGGATTACGGAAGAACTCTCCGGAGGCGATCATCTGGTCGAGACGCGTGACATCCATGAGGATGATGCGGCCCGCGCCGATGTTCAGGTGCCCAACCTCGCTGTTGCCCATTTGTCCGTCCGGCAGACCCACGGCTTTCCCGGAAGTACGGATCAGCGTATTGGGATATTCGCGCAGCAGCGAATCATAGGTCGGCTTGCGTGCAGCGGCGATGGCATTTCCCTCCGTAGCGGATGAGAATCCCCAGCCGTCGAGAATGGTCAACACCAGAGGCTTCTTTTTGCCATGCATTATTGATGGAACGCTTTTCTGCCCGCGAATTTCGCGCCGGCTCCCAACTCTTCTTCGATGCGCAGGAGTTGGTTGTATTTTGCGATGCGGTCGGTACGGCTAATGGACCCGGTCTTGATCTGCCCGGCGCGGGTGGCCACTGCGAAGTCGGCGATAAAAGCGTCTTCGGTCTCTCCGGAGCGGTGCGAGATGACGTTGGTGTAGTTCGCGCTAGTGGCCATTTGCATCGCCTCCAGCGTCTCGGTGATCGTACCAATCTGATTCAGTTTGATGAGAATTGAATTCGCGATCCCCTTTTCGATACCCTGCCCCAGGCGCTCGGTGTTGGTGACGAATATGTCGTCGCCGACGAGTTGAATCTTGCCGCCCAATGCGTCGGTCATCACCTTCCAGCCGTCCCAGTCGTCTTCGGCCATTCCGTCCTCGAGGGAAATGATGGGATACTGGTCTACCCATTTCGTCCAAAACTTTACCATTTGCTCGGAGGTTCTCTGGCTCTTGTCGGATTTCTTAAAGACATACTTGCCGCTGGCCGCGTCGTAGAACTCGCTGGCGGCTGGATCGAGCGCGATACTGATCTGGGCGCCAGGCTTGTAGCCCGCTTTGGTGATTGCTTCGAGGACCACATCCAAAGCTTCTTCATTCGATTTCAGATTGGGCGCAAAGCCGCCTTCGTCACCCACCGCGGTAGAGTAGCCGCGCTTTTTTAATACGCCTTTTAAGGTGTGAAACACCTCGGACCCCATTCGTAGCCCTTCAGAGAACTTAGAGGCGCCATGCGGGACGATCATGAATTCCTGCGGGTCCACCGAGTTGTCGGCGTGTGCTCCGCCATTGAGAATGTTCATCTGCGGAACAGGCAGCAAGTTCGCGCTAATACCGCCCAGATAGCGATACAGCGGCATCGTTTGGGACTGCGCAGCGGCGCGCGCGGCGGCCATCGACACGGCCAGGATCGCATTGGCGCCCAGCTTGCTCTTATTGGGCGTCCCATCGAGTTCGATCATCTTATGATCGATCGCGGATTGCTCTTCCGCCTCCATTCCGGTAACGGCCGCGGCAATCTTCTTGGTTATGTTTTGGGCGGCCTTGCGCGTACCTTTGCCGAGGTACCGCTTTTCGTCGTTGTCACGAAGCTCGACGGCTTCGTGCTCGCCCGTGGATGCGCCGGAAGGAACGGCAGCGCGGCCGACCGTGCCATCGGCAAGGCGTACGTCGGCTTCAACAGTAGGATTGCCCCGCGAATCGAGAATCTCGCGGCCAATTACCTGGATGATTTCCATATCCTCTCATTGCAACATACTTGACTGCGGAGAAACGCGGCTTGTGGACCGATTGGCCAGCAGAAAGAAGCGGCCCGTGGAGACCGGCACAATCGTATGGGTGCTTTGGACGGCGCCAACGGCCGGTTGGAGACTCATCGGCAGATAAAAATCGGCGTCCGGGTGCGATTGGATGATGTGGACTATATCGGCGTCGGTGCGGGCGAGGATAGTGGTCGCGATCGGCTCGGCCGAATCGAGCGCCCAGGCGCGCAGATGGTCGCCAAAAATGGGTTCCCAACGGTCCAGGTCCGAGAATACATCGGAGTTTACAGTGATGCCGAGGTCCACGAAATATGGAGCGTAGCGTAGCGTGACGTTGCCGGGGTCACGGAAGCAGTAGCGCACCTTCGGCAGCGGCATCGTGGAACTGGAGAACTCGTCGTCGGTGTCGACCAGGATCAGCTCGTTCGAGCGTCCTCGATCGGCGTAGGAGCGCAGCACGGGAGCGGCGGGGAGTGGCTGGCTGGTGGAATAGTTTAGGCTCCAGACGCGATTGCCGGGCAGCAGCTTCAGGCCGAGTACCAATGCCGCCAGGAGCAAGGCGCCACCTTGATATTTCGCGGGGATATAGTACGCGACCATCAGGCAAAGTGGCGCGAGCAACATGAGCACGTAGGGAAAATTGCGCCATTGATACGAGAAGACAGCGAGAGCAATAACCGCGAGCCAACACGCCAGCCAGCGGGCGTCGGTCTTCCGCTTCTTGAATTCACGAACCAGAAGCGGCAAGGTCAGCAAGGCCCCCGCGCACAGGAAAGGATCGGTCAGGAACAGGCGCTTGAGATAGAACCAGACCGTTATTTCGTCCGAGCGCGGTACGGGAGGATGGAAAGCCCACTGGAGCAGCTCCATTTTGATGTACTCGGTATAAAACCATTGCCGGTGCACCAGCAGCTGGTAGAGGTGCCAAGGCGCAATCAGCAGCGCGATCCAAGCGATTACCCGCAGGATCCTAGCTATAGTCGGACGCTGGTCGCGCGGGGCGAGCGCAGCGAATACCGCCAATGCCAGGAACGGAAGCACTCCGGCCACGCTTTTGGTAAGGATAGCCGCTGCATCGAATGCAATAAAGCACCAGCGCGCGGCAGTGGTGTCGAGGCGCGGATCGCGAGCCACCGCGAACATGGCGGCGACGGTGAAGAAGGCGAGCAATGTATCGGTGTAGCACAGGCGCGCGAAGGTTACCCAGACGGAATTCGATAGCAGAAGCAACACAGCAGTCAATCCAGCCCACAGGCCGCGCGCGCCGGCGCACCAGAAGAATAGCAGCGCGGCGGTCAGCGATCCGGCCAGCAGACTTGGCAGCCGCAACGCGAACAGCGATGGGCCAAGCGCCTTAAGTGAGAACCCCGTGAAGACATACAACAAGGGCGGTTTGTGAAAGTAGAAGCGTCCCATCACGATGGGCGTCAGCCAGTTCCCTTGCGCAGCCGTTCGCAGCGCGGCATTGGCATAAATGGATTCGTCCTGAGCGTGGATGCCATCCACCGCGTTGGCAAGCGCGGAAGCGATGCCCGTCCGCTCGACTCCGTGTGCCAGATATGCGAACGAGACAATGGCGACGAGAGCGCTTTTCCACCCAAGGCCGCTCATATCGTGAGGACTGCCTTCCATAGGATTTTTCGGTTTGCGAGATCGCGCAGCGCGGCGGGCGCCTGGTCAAGCGGGTATTCGATTGGCCGGGGAGGCCGGATGCCGCCCTTTGAATAAAGATCCGCGAGCGCCCGCTGTGCCTGGCCGAGATATTCCGGATGCGCCAACGCATGTCCGCCCCACAGCGCTCCCACGATCGAAATATTCTTCAACAGTATGCGATTCGCGGCTATCGTGGGGATGCGCCCGCTGGCGAACCCGATGACGATGAGCCTGCCACCGGGCGCGATGCATTTTGTCGATAGATCGAAAATGTCGCCGCCGACCGGATCGTAGATGACATCCGCGCCGCGGCCGCCGGTCAGTTGCTTAACTTGTTCCACCCATGCCTCGTCGCGGTAGCTGAGCGCGTGCTCGGCGCCTTGGGCTTTCGCAAAATCGAGCTTTTCGGGATCGCCCGCGGTGGCGATTACTCGCGCGCCGAATGCCCGGCCAATTTGGATAGCCGATACTCCCACGCCACTTGCTCCGGCATGAACCAACAGCCATTCGCCGGGTTGCACAGCAGCGCGATCGCGCAGCGCGAAGTAGGAAGTGTGATAAACGATCGGCAGCGCGGCTGCTTCGGCTAAACCCATGCCGCCGGGAACAGGAAAGGTCATGTCGGCGCGGCTGAGCGCGTATTCGGCCAGACCGGCGCCGTGGGTGATTGCCAGAACTGGTTGCCCGATCGCGAAATCAGCGACGCCGCGACCGACTGCGTCGACGATGCCCGCGACTTCAGCGCCGGGCGTGAAGGGAAACGGGGGCTTGATCTGATACTTGCCCTGGACTTGTAGAATGTCGAAGAAGTTGAGACCGGCGGCGCGATTGCGGATTCGTACCTGGCCGGGCCCCGGCTCGGGCACAGGGATATCTTCGAGGGACATCGTTTCCGGCTCGCCCCAAGCGTGTACGCGCCAGGCTTTCATGGCCAATCGTTTCGACCACCTAACCTTTGGCTTTCTTGACTTCTTCCACCAAGGCCGGCACCACTTCGAAGAGATCGCCTACGATTCCATAATCAGCCACTTCGAAGATGGGCGCATTGGCGTCCTTATTGATGGCCACGATGGTCTTGGCGCCCTTCATCCCGACCAGGTGCTGGATCGCGCCCGAAATACCGACTGCCAGATAGACCTTCGGCGACACGGTCTGGCCGGAGCTGCCAACCTGGCGCTCCATCGGCAACCATCCGCTGTCGCAGATCGGACGTGACGCGGCAAGCTCAGCTCCCAGCGCTTTGGCCAGCTCCTCGACGATCGGAATATTCTCCTTTTCCTTGATGCCTCGGCCGACCGAGACGATGATTTCGGCCGCGGTCAGATCCACGGCGCGCGCCGATTCGCGGAACGGATCGAGAGGCTTGGCTCGGATCGCTCCGGCGTTCAGATCGGGCGCGAAGTTCTCCACCTGCGCGGAGCCTTCGGCCAGTTGATCCGCTCGAAATGCTCCCGCCTGGATGGACGCAAAGTGCGGTTCGCCGCCGCCCGGCTTCACATCCGCATTCAGTTTGCCTTGAAAAAGCTGGCGCATGAAAATTGGCGCGCCCGATTCCACGCGAAAGCCGATCGCGTCGCTAATCAACACCTGATTGAACCGCGTGGCCAGCTTGGGCGCGAAATCGCGCACCTGATAGGTATGCGGAAACAGCACCAGCGACGGGCTTACCTTGCGGATCAATTGTTCGAGCGCCGCCGTGTAGCCATCGGCCGTGTAGGAGGCCAGCAGCTGATGCTCGACAGCGTAGACACGATCCAGCTTCTTGCGGCTCAGTTCACCGGCCAGCGCGCCAATTCCCTGCCCTGCCACCGCGGCCGAAACACTGCCTCCGGTTTGCTCGGCGAGCTGCTGGCCGGCCACCAAAGTTTCCCACGACATGCGATTCAAGACGCCGCCGCGCTGCTCGGCCACTACCAAAATACTGCCGCTCATGGCATTGCTCATATGACGCGCACCTCGAACTTCAGCTTTTCCACCAGTTTCGCAGCCGCTTCTTTCGCGGTCCCTTCCAGCATCTGCGTATGCTTGGTGCGCTGCGGCAGATACACGCGCTCGATAACGGCGGTGGCGATCGCCGCGACTCCTAATTCGCCAGGCGTCACTTTCTTGATCTCTTTCGTTTTTGCCTTCTTAATGCCCATCAAGGTGGCGTAACGCAGCTTATTGATGCCCGACTGGATGGTGAGCACGGCCGGCAGCGGCAGCTCGACGTTTTGGAACCAGCCGTCTTCAAGCTCGCGTTTCACCCGAATCCCGCCATCCGTTTTTTCGACAGCCATGATGATGGTGCCATGTGGCAGGCCGAGGATTTCCGCCACCACGACGCCGGTCTGGCCATAACCCAGATCGTCGGACTGCAATCCGGTCAGAATCAGATCGGGCTTCTCGGCTTCGGCCGCTTTAGCCAGCAGCCGGGCGATGCCGAGCGTGTCGAATGAGGCCAGATTCGCTTCCTCGATGTGCAGCGCACGGTCCGCGCCTTTGGCCAGCGCCTCACGGATGGTCTGGGAAGCGCGGGCGGGTCCGGCGCATAAAGCGATCACCTCGCCGCCATGCTTCTCTTTCAACTGGAGGGCCTCTTCCAGCGCGTAAGCATCCGGCTCGTTAATCTCGAAGCTGAGATCGTTCTCTTGAATCCAACGCCCGCTCGCATCGATGCGAAGCTGGGAATCGCGCATCGGGACCTGCTTGATGGAAACGATAATCTTCATGAATGTTGTGGAGTGGAACCGTGGCCGGCTTGGTCAGCCTAGGAACCTCTTAAAGATCAGGCAGCCATTGGTGCCCCCAAACCCGAAAGAATTCGATAGCGCATACTCAATCTTCATCTCGCGGGCCTGATTGGGAACGTAATCGAGATCGCATTCCGGATCCGGAAAATCGTAGTTGATGGTGGGCGGGGCGACCTGATCGCGCAAAGCCAGCACCGTGATTCCGGCCTCCAACCCGCCCGCGCCGCCGAGCAAATGCCCCGTCATGGATTTAGTCGAGCTTACCGCCAGTTGATAGGCATGTTCGCAGAAAGCGCGTTTAATAGCCGTAGTCTCGATCTTGTCGCCGACTTCGGTGGAGGTCCCATGCGCGTTGATGTAATCGATCTGATCAGGCTCGATACCGGCATCCTGAATGGCGCGATTCATCACGCGAAAGGCCCCATCGCCATCCTCGGGCGGGCTGGTGATATGGTGTGCGTCGGAGCTCATTCCGTAGCCCACGATCTCCGCCAATATAGAAGCCCCCCGCTGGCGAGCCAGCTCCAGTTCTTCTAGGATGAGCATGCCCGATCCTTCGCCCACCACGAAACCGTCGCGTTTTGCATCCCAGGGCCGCGAGGCTTTCTCCGGCTCGTCGTTGCGCTGGGAAAGAGCGCGCATAGCGGCAAAACCGCCGATGCTCATGGGTGTCACGGCCGCTTCCGCGCCTCCGCAGAGCATGACGTCCGCGTCACCACGCTGGATAATCTTGAACGAGTCGCCGATGGAATGCGCACTGGATGTACAGGCTGTCGCAGTGGCCGAGTTCGGCCCTTTGGCGCCGGTGCGAATCGATACATAGCCGGAGGCCAGGTTGATGATGGTGGCGGGAATAAAAAACGGCGAGATCCGGCTGGGGCCTTTTTCGAGCAGGGTCTTATGCTCGCGCTCGATCACTTCGAACCCGCCGATTCCGCTTCCGATGTACACGCCCACGCGCTCCGCATTGTGCGCGTCAATCCGAAGCCCCGATTGCTGCATCGCGAACTCCGTGGCCGCGATTCCAAACTGAATGAAGCGGCCCATCTTCTTGATCTCTTTGCGCTCGATATAGCGGTTGGGATCGAAGTTCTTGACCTCACCGGCGATCCGGCAAGCGAATTCGGTGGGGTCGAACTGTTCTATGCGGGAAATCCCGTTACGCCCCTCGCGGATGGCTTGCCAGGTTTCCTGGGTGCCGATGCCAAGTGGAGTTAACAGGCCGACTCCGGTGACTACTACTCTGCGGGACACATCTCGCTCCACGCGGTCTTACTTCTTTTTCTTGTTTTCGATATAGTCGATGGCGTCTTTAACGGTAGCAATCTTCTCAGCGTCCTCATCAGGAATGTCGATATCGAAAGCTTCTTCAAACGCCATCACCAACTCCACGATATCGAGCGAGTCCGCGCCAAGATCATCGACGAACGAGGCCGTGTTATCCACCTGGCTCTCGTCCACTCCCAACTGCTCAACGATGATCTGCTTCACTCTTTGTTCAACCGACATGAGCCCTCCCCACAGTCTGCAAACTCATTGATTCTAGCGATGATGGCGGTTTGCCGCAAGTATGCCGGTTCGCCATTCGAAAATTCGGTCCGGTTTCTCCCCGTTACGTCTGGTTAAAATCAGATCAGTGCGGTCCGAATTCTTCATCTTAGCAGCACTTGCCGTGGCGCCGTCCTCGCTGACTGCCCAGGACACCTTGAACACCGGGACTTTGCCTCAGGTTGCGCGGCAGGCGTCCAAGTTCTGGCAAGCAGCCTCCGGCTATTACTGCCGTGAGACATTGCACCAGAAAGCGTTGACACTGCCAAAGCGCAAACTTCGAGTTGGTCGCAAGGCTACCGAGACCGTGAAACCCGAATTCAGGGATCGGGAGATCATCTCTTATTACGCGCTGGGCAGCTTCCGCGCCACTCCTGAGGCGCTGCACGAATTCCGCGAGGTTTTGGAGGTGGATGGCAAATCGGTGATGCCGGAAGTAAAGGCACGCCAAAAATTCCGAGCTATTCTCGATTCCAAGGACGACCGCGCCCGGACCGAATTGCAGGAGGATTTCGATCAGGCGAACTTGGCCGTGGCGGCCACTGATTTTGGGCAACTGATTCTGTTATTCACCAAGGCCAATCTAGGAAAATACATTTTTGAGCGCGACAGCTCGGCTCTGATCGGCGCCGATCGAGTGATCGTGATCAAGTTCCGCCAGAACGCCGGCCAAGAGTCGTTCCGAATCGGCGAGCCTGGCAAGCAGGTCAAGCAGCCGCTTTCGGGAAAGCTGTGGGTACGCGAGTCCGACAATCAGCCGCTCCGAATCACGCTGACGTCCTCGCGCCAGATCGAGTCGAGTGAGATTCGCGATGAGGCCAGTGTGGATTACGCGCCTACGGCCTTGGGAGCCGTGCTTCCGGCGTCGGTGACGTATCGCAGATACGTTGACAATGAGATGAAGGTCGAGAATGTGTCCCAATATTCCGACTGGCAACCGGTGGACGGTAAGTGAGCCGGATCGTCTATCTGCACGGTTTCGCGAGTGGTCCAACGTCCAAAAAAGCGCAGTTCTTTCGTGAACGTTTCGCGCAGTTAGGAATCGGACTGGATATTCCGGACCTGGCGGATGGTCACTTCGAACAGCTCACGATCAGCGGACAGCTTGGAGTAATTGAGCGGGCCTCGCGCGGCGAGCCAGTGACGCTGATCGGTTCCAGCATGGGCGGATATCTGGCGGCGCTGTTTGCCGCGCGCCACACCGAAGTCGAAAAGCTGGTGCTGATGGCTCCGGCGTTCTGCTTCTCGTCGCGATGGCCGCAAACTTTGGGTCAAGCGACCATCGAGGAATGGCAGCGCAGCGGTGTTCTGAAGGTGTTCCATTACGGCCAGGGACGAACGGTGGAGCTTGGTTATCAATTGATCGAAGACGGCCGCCAGTACGAAGACTTTTCGCAAGTCTCGCAGCCGGCACTTATTTTTCACGGCAAGAACGATACCGTTGTACCCGCGGATCTTTCGGTTGAGTTTGCCGGGCGGCATCCGCAGGCCCAATTGCATTTGATGAAGTCGGACCACGAACTGCTGAATGTGTTGGATGAAATGTGGATGGAGACCGAGAGATTCTTGTTTGGGGATCAGGCCGCGGGGGGAAGTTCGACGCGATCGTAAATGCGGCTGAGCGGAAGAGAGACGCCAATCGAGCCAATCTTCAACTCGTCGTCAAACGTCTGATGATCTCGCAGAGTCCACGTGTTGTCGTCGCCGCGCGTGTAGTGTTCAACGCGGACTTCGTCTTGCGCCACTAAAATGTAATCCTTCAGGGAATCGATCGTGCGATATTGGCGGAACTTGACGCCGCGGTCGTATTGTTCGGTGGAGGGCGAAAGGATCTCGAAAATCACGGCCGGATTAAGAAGGACATCCTGGCGCTCATCGGCGAGGAGGGGCTTGCCGCAGACCACCGAAACATCGGGGTAAGTGTACATGCGACGCGAGACGCGGACTCGGAAGTCGGAGCCAAACACCTCGCAACCGCGATCACGCGAAGGAGTATCGAGTCCGGCAGAAATATTTTGCTGAAGGCGCGCATGCCGCATCGATCCGCCTGACATAGCGATGATCTCGCCGTCCAGGAATTCGCTGCGGAATTCGGCCGCGCGATCCATCGCTAGATATTGCTCCTCGGTGATTTTGGTCATACCGTCACCCAAGCCCGCTTCTGCGCGCTCTCGAGCGTCTTCTCCAGCAACACCATCCCGCGCAATCCGTCCTCGAAAGTCGGATATTCCACCGGCGCCGATGCATCCGCCACCTTGGCGTAGAACCGTTTGAATACCTGCTTGTGCGTGTCGTCGTAGCCTTCGCTGTGCCCGCCCGGTAAATCGGCGTAGGCGGCGGCTTTGGGATCCAGCAGCGACGGATCTTTCAGCAGCAGCCCGTTGGGCGTATTACGCTGTCCGATCCACAGCTCGTCGGGCCGCTCCTGGTTCCAGGAGACGCCCGCCTTAGTGCCATAGATGTCGAAGGTGAACATATTCTTGCGACCCGCCGACATCTGGCTGACGGTGAAACAACCGCGCGCGCGATCACCCAGATGCAACAGCACTGCGGCGAAGTCCTCGGTATCGATCGGAACCGCCTGGTAGTCCTTGGGCTTCAGCGTCTTGCCGGCGAAGGTCTCGATCGATCCCCTGGGCTTCTTGCGCGTCTTGTGAAAGGTCGCGAAATCGGCGCACAGCGCGGTGATCTTAAGTCCGGTGAGATGTTGGATCATATCCATCCAATGCGAGCCGATATCGCCCATCGCGCGCAGCGGACCGTTGGCCTTGGAATCGATCCGCCAGTTCCAGTCGGTGTCGTACAGCAACCAGTCCTGCGAGTAGGTGCCTTGCGCCATTAAAATTTCGCCCAACGCTCCGGCTTCGATCATGCGACGGATCTGTTGCACCACCGGGTAGTAACGCAAATTGTGCTGGATGCAATTCGCCAAGCCCGTCTTAGCCGCCAAGTCCACCAGCTCGCGCGCTTCACCGGAAGTAATCGTAAAAGGTTTCTCGCATAGCACATGCTTACCTGCCGCCAACGCCGCCTTACACATCGGATGGTGCATGGCGTTCGGTGTTAATACATGAACCGCTTTGATTGCGGAATCTTCCAGCAGAGTCTGGTAGTCGCCGGTAGTCCGCTCCACTCCCAGGCTTTGGCCGAACTCACGAGCTTTCTCCTCGCTCGAAGCTGCTACTGCGGCGATTTCGACGTAGCCCAGCCGCCGGACGTTTTCGGCGTGAACCTTACCCATGAAGCCGGTGCCGATGATGGCGGTCTTGAGTTTTTCCATAAAAAGCCTCCGAAGTTCTATAAAAGACGGTTCGCTCCTGTCGATACGCAAGTGTGGGCTTGGTAAACTAGGATTCTACAGGAAATGATCGTTCGGATACGACTTAGCAACGGACGCAGGGTTCGCCGGAACCGCCGCAAAAACCAACATTTGGCATTGGGGCTTGCCGCGCTTTTGACGCCGGTCACTGTGATGGCGATCGTCCTGGCGTTGTGGAGAATCAGCGCCGATTTGAGAACTACCGGGGAATTTCCCATCAGCGTGGGTCTCTTCTCACACTGGCAGGTCTGGATCACCGGCGCGGCTATTCTTGAGTCTCTGGCCATCATTTTGAATCGCTATGGAAATGCGGAACCAGCGCTTCAAAAACCTGTAGAAGAATCCGAAGCCTAATGCCCAGTCGTAAGTAATCGATAAGTTATGAATTTCGTGTGGCGCAATGCCACACGCTGTGCGTTTCCGGACCTCATTGCCACGTGGCGGCGCCCAAAACAGCACTGTAGTCCCAATCACTGAGAAATGCGGAAACTTTGGCGGTGCTCGTGCATCTGTCAACTAGAAAGGTCACGGAGGACATGTCAGTTACACGTATCGGAGCGATATTTCAACCGGCGGGGATGAGGGCGATATCCATTTTTACGGATACCGGTACCGCTCTTCCCGCAAGGTTGCGATGGTTCTTTGAGCAAATCGTAGTTGCTTCCGAGGCGGCCATGAACGTCCTTCCGGCGCTGCTGACGCCTGCCGCCGTGACCGCTTTGGTGCTGGGTCTGTGGCGCGTTAGCGCGGATCTCGGGTGGACCGGTGAATTCGTAATTGCCAATGGCTTCTTCTCGCATTGGCAGGTCTGGATCGCTCTTGCAATCGCCCTGCAGGTTGCGGCGGTGTCCCTGGCCGCGAAGATCAGCAACGGGCGCGCCTGACATCCGGTGCGGCTCTGGACGGCCCACATCAACTCCTACCTTTAAGATTTCTGAAGAAAACTGAGCGATGTTCTGATATTCTGAGTTTAGGCAGGCCGTCCTTTCATGTCTTTCCGCAGTCGAACAAGGACCGGAATCTTTTACGTCCCGGGATTCCCCAAGGGCGTCAAGTGGCTGCTCATCAGCAACGTTGCCGTCTTCCTGCTGGGCTTCTTTGCACAACTGGTTCGATTGGATCGGCCGCTCGGCATCTTCGCGCTTATTCCAGTCGAAGTGGTCAAGGACTTCTTCGTCTGGCAGTTGGCCACTTATCTTTTTCTCCACGGCGGATTTGGCCACATCATCTGGAACATGCTGGCGCTGTGGATGTTCGGGGCCGATCTGGAAAGAGTCTGGGGAACGCGCCGCTTCATTCAGTTTTATTTCTTCTGCGGGATTGGAGCCGGAATCTGCGTCGTAGTAGCGAATTACCTGCTTCCCTGGGGCAACCCGTTAATCCCGACTATCGGCAGTTCCGGCGCCATCTTCGGAATCTTGCTGGCATACGCGATGATGTATCCCGATCGGACTATTCTGTGGGGCTTTCTGATTCCGATTCAGGTGAAATATTTCGTGTTGATCATCGGCGTGATCGCGTTTCTCAGTTCATTCCAGGTCAACAACGGCGTTAGCGAATTCGCTCATCTGGGTGGACTGCTTTTCGGCTATATTTTCATGAAGTCGCCGCGTGTTCAGTTCGATCTGGCCGGTCCGGTGCGTAGGCAATATCGCGACTGGAAGCTGCGCCGCGCCAAAAAGAAATTTCAAGTTTACTTACGAAAGCAGGGTTCTGGACGAGGCCCAACGCTGCACTAGCGGCGCACTAGCGGCGTTAATATAATGCTGCACTGACGGCGTTAATATAAAGATTGAGTCCGGCGGCAACCTACCGCGCCGGCAAAACGTCATTGGTTTTGATATAGTTTCCTCCAACGGTCTTATGAAACACTTGAAAGCCATCGTTTTCTCAGGGGCGGTGTTGCTGCTGGCCGGCGTCTCGTTTCGCTTCGCCGCTGCACAAGGCCCCGGGCCCGATCAATCGGAAACCGTCGCCAAACCCAAGAAGAAAGACGCGCCGGCCGAAGTTACCGACGAGCCCAAGATCCCCTCCAAGTTTTCTAAGAAGAACAAGGACGTCCCCGAGGGCTTGCCCACCTTCAGCAGCGATGTCAATGCCGTCCAGCTCGAAGTCGCGGTGCTCGACAACCATGGCAAGTTCATTCCCAACATCCCGCGCGCCAACTTTCGTGTGTTGGAGGACAACGTTCCTCAGCAGATCTCTGGGTTCAGCACCAATGCCGATGCGCCCATGACCGTGGCGATGGTGATCGAATTCAACGCCCTTTTCCAGCAGTATTGGTCTCAAGGCTGGTACCAGACCCTGGTCGCTTCCTACGGCTTCGTCGAAACCTTAAAGCCCGATGATTACGTCGCCATTGTTGCTTACGACCTGCGTCCCGAGATCCTTACCGATTTCACAACTGACCGCGGCAAGATCCAGGAGGCCATGCAGCGCCTTCGAATTCCGGGATTTTCAGAATCCAATATGTACGACGCCCTGGTCGATACCGCTCAGCGGATGACCAACATCGAGGGCCGCAAAGCTATCTTGTTAATCGCCACTGGCCGCGACACCTTCAGCAAGCTCACCTTTGATAAAGCCCGCAAGGCCATTCAAGAAGCAGGCGTTCCGATCTACGCCATAAGCCTGCTGCAAGCATTCCGCATCGTGGCGGATGCTTATATGTCCGATTCGCAGCGCCTGGATTTCCTGCAAGCCGACAACCAATTGAATACATTTACCCGCGAGACGGGGGGCCAAGCGTTCTTCCCCCGGTTCTATGGCGAATTCCCGAACATCTTCCGCGACATCGGCGCTGCGCTACGCAATCAGTATTCCATCGCATATAGCCCCTCCAATCAAGTTAAGGATGGCGGGTACCGAAAGATCAAAGTGGAGCTGGTGAATCCGGACAACGGAGAGCAACTGCGTATCACCGATCAAAAAAATAAGCCAATCAAGTACTCAATCGTTGCCAAACAAGGTTACACAGCGCCCCGCGCAGTAGAATAATTCTTCGCGACGAATCCGAGTTACACATCTTCGTCCTCTTAGTCAAGCTCTCAATCTTCCTCCTTTACAGGTTGATAGAAATTCGTTGACAGTAGCGTTGCACGTCTGCTAATTTCGTTGGGACTTTTCTAATGACGAACTCCTCCTCGTCGCAGAATCCGTGCGTCCGGATTCTAATTATCGACGATAATTCCTTGGGACTCGCGGCGCGTCGCAGCGTCCTGGAAGAACTCGGACACAAAGTAATCACATCGGGCGCGCCACAGGACGCTCTTGAACTGTGCGGCAGGCAACGATTCGATATCGTGGTCACCGATTACAAGATGCCGAAGATGAACGGCGTCGAGTTCATCACCCGTCTCAGAAAGCTGCATCCTGCGATGCTCGTGATTCTCATTTCCGGCTTCACCGATACTCTGGGCTTGAACGAATCCAACACCGGCGCCGACGTGGTCCTGCAGAAAAGCGCGCATGAGGTAACCCTCCTCATCCGTGCCGTCAATCGGCTGCTACGCAAACAGGCCTCTCCTTCTAAGAAACCTCCTGGGTCGCAGTCCGCAGCGAAAACTGAGAAGCGCAAGAACCGCTAGACTTAGCCGGGCTGGACGGCGCGGTCGAGCTCGGTTTCGCTGCCGCTGAAGGAAAATCGCCTGGGCCGCTGTTTCTTCGCGACAGCCTCGCAGACTGAACCTTGCATACTGCATACTGAGCCCTGCATATGGATGGTGGGGCAGGTTGCCGGCCTGCCGTCCGGCTCTTCGCGGTAAAGTAGAGATGAATGTCCTCATTCCGCGCGCTGATCGCGATCAGCCTATGCGCCCTGCTCGCCGGCGCTGCTACCCGTCCCAAAGACCCGAAGAAGCCCGCCGACGCGACCAGCAATTCAGCAATAAGAAGACAGCTACGCGGCATGAGCCTCCACGACAAGGTGGCCCAATTGGTCATCATGCCGGTCTATGGCGAGGTCACTAACACTCGCTCGCCCGCTTTTCGCAAATATCAGCACTTCGTGCGTGATCTGCATGTGGGCGGTGTCATAGTTACCGGCCACATCATCAATGGAACCATACGGAACGCCGAGCCCTTCGCGATGGCAGCGCTGCTCAATCGCCTGCAAAAAGCCTCCAAAGTTCCATTGCTGGTTGGCGCGGATTTCGAGAGAGGCACCTCCATGCGCGTCACTTCCACTACCGCATGGCCGTACAGCATGGCATTCGCCGCCGCTAAGGACCTGGAGGGAGTGAAGTACGAAGGCGCCGAAACTGCGCGGGAAGCGCGCGCCATGGGTGTGAATTGGTTATTCGCCCCCGTCGCCGACGTCAATAACAATCCCGACAATCCGATCATCAATATCAGATCCTATGGAGAAGATCCGGCTGAAGTCTCCAGTTTCGTAGACGCCTTTATCGCCGGCGCTCATTCCGACACCCACAATCCAGTCCTGGTCACAGCCAAACACTTTCCCGGACACGGCGATACCGCGCAAGACAGCCATATCGGCTTGGCTAAGCTGGATGCCGGCCGCGATCGCATCGAGGCTGTCGAACTGGCGCCCTTCCGAGCCGCGATTTCGGCCGGCGTCGACTCCGTGATGACGGCGCATCTGGCTGTTCCCGCGCTGGAACCTGAAAACGAACCCGCCACGGTATCCACTAAGATCATCACCGGCGTGCTCAAGGAAGAGCTAGGCTTCCACGGCATTGTCGTCACCGACGCCATGGATATGGAAGGGCTCGCGTCTTTATATGACACAGCCGAGGCTTCCACCCGTGCCATCGAAGCGGGTGCCGACGTGCTGTTGATGCCGAAAAAGGCCGAAGACGCGATTAACGGAGTGATGGCGGCTGTCCAGCGAGGCAGAATCACGCGCCAAAGGTTGGACGAAAGTGTCGCCAAGGTACTCGCTGCGAAAGCGCGGCTCGGCTTGAACCGCAAGAGAGTCGTGGATCTGGATGGAATCGATGACGTAGTGGACTCGCCTGAAGCCGAGGAACGCGCCCAGCTGGTTTCCGATCACGCGGTGACGCTCGTTAAAGACGAAAAGGACGCGCTACCGCTGCGTCATCCCGAGACCACCTGCTTGATCGCTATGACCGAGAGCCGCCGTAATCAGCAAGGCCAACGCCTGATTGAAGAAGCCAAGAAACGCGCGCCAAACATGCTGACCGTTACGGTGGACCCCACCATGACCAAAGACGATCTCGATCAGGTGAGCCAGAAAACGGCCGGATGCACCGAGATCATCGCCGCGGCTTATGTCACCGTGAGCGCCTATCGCGGCAATGTCGCGCTAGCGGGAGGCTTTCCAGATTTTCTGAACGGCCTGATAGCAGGCAAAGTGCCGGTGACACTCGCGGCCCTCGGAAATCCATACCTGGTGCGCGCTTTTCCAAATGTCGCTTCCTACGTCACCACTTATAGCCCCACGCCGACGTCGGAAGCCGCGCTGGCCAAAGCTTTATTCGGCGAGATCGCCATTACCGGCCGGCTGCCCGTCACCATACCCGGCGTTGCCAAATACGGCGACGGCGTACAGCTTCCGGCAACACATACTCCACAGAAAGGTTTGTAGACAATGGTAGAGATTACGTGGCTCGGCCATGCGACGTTCCAATTTCGTCTGGACTCCGGCGAAGTAATCGTGATGGACCCTTGGGTGGAGGGCAACCCCAAATATCCGATGGGCCATCAGTTCGATCGCATCGACGCGATTCTGGTTTCGCATGCCCACTTCGATCATATTCACGACGCAGTTCCCCTTGCTAAGAAATTCAAGCCGAAAGTAGTGGCGATCTTTGAAACCTGCCTCTGGTTGACTTCGAAAGGCGTCGAGACCTGCAGCGGCATGAATAAAGGCGGCACGCAGGATGTCGGACCCTTGAAAGTCACCATGACCCACGCGGTGCACAGTTGCGGTATCCAGGATGGCGATCAGGTCATTTACGGCGGCGAGGCGGCGGGCTACGTCCTGCACTTAAAGGATGGGCGCAATATTTACTTCTCGGGTGACACCGCGGTTTTCTCCGACATGCAGCTGATCGAGAAGCTATACCATCCGGACCTGGCGTTCCTGCCGATCGGCGATTTCTACACCATGGGTCCCCGGGAAGCTGCGTTAGCTTGCCGATTGCTTAAGCCCAAGAAAGTGATCCCGATGCACTTCGGCACCTTCCCGGCGTTGACTGGAACACCGGATGAGGTTGCCGCGCTGTTGAAAGATTATCCGCAGTGCGAAATCTGGCCGATCGAGATCGGCAAACCGGTGAAGTGGTAGCCAGGTAGACGATAGGCCTCGCTCTCCCGCATCACGTTTTCTCGGCATTGGACGCTCGTTGCGTGATCGCCGGCGTCAGCTCCTGCCGGACATCCACCACCGTGTCACCGAAACCCGTACACCAAGCGCCGGGGTATCGCGTGAATCAGATTGCCGCACAGGCACCGCACTTCCAGTGCACTCGCGAACGCGTATGGCGTGCATTCATGGCGTTGCTTCGTCGCCTGGTCCTCAAGGACCACAATGACGTTCATCGGAGTTCCTCGCGACTAAAAACGACCGGGGTCCTGCCGAGTTGCAGTAGGTGAGCCATTAAACTTTTTAGCTGTCTTTGGAGGCGGGGGACAGAGCGTAACTACTCTGCTCCAAAACTCGTAGCACGACTCGATGAACCGAACGAATTCGTGCAACTCACCAGGTTTTCGAATAAAGCAGTTGCCGTTCAGTGCGTAGACGGCTCGAACAAACTTGGGGTCATCTGAACCCGCTGCAACTACGATCGGGATGTGCATCAACTCCGGAGTCGATTTAATGACCTTCAAAACTTCTAACCCGGAAACCCTTGGTTGTGATAGGTCTAAAAAGATGAGGTCAGGTGTGTGGACGTGAGCGTACTTACCTTTCCGAGCCACATAGCTAAGCGCGTCTTCTCCATCCGTCACGCAACTGAGACCGGTTGTCAACCCGGCGGCATGGAACGCTTCCACGGTCAGAAGCGTATCAACTGGATTACTTTGTACGACGAGGACTTCAATTTGCCTAGCTCTTGACGAATCGTCAAAGCGTGAAGCGGTGGTCATACGAGCCAAACTTCTTTCTGTCGGAGAAAGAGCAAAACCATCCGGCGAAGGAAATAGTCTCTTTGAACGGCATCTGTAGGATACACCAATACTAGGAACATTACTAGGTGTCTAATTGTCTGTTGGGCCACAATGATTCGACGTATTTCCACCGATGGAAGTAAGGTATGCAACACTCGAACTTGGCAAAGAGAACAGGCGAGATCCCACCTGCAAAAAGCTGCTTATGTATTGTTCAATTGTTCTTTTTTATCCCGAATTTATTGTTTATTTGTGAGTTGAATTAAGGGCGAATAAAGGATTGCCGCGGGCCAGCCTTGTCGTCGTCAATGATTCCTGCTACAGTGGATTTGCCGCCCCAAGAGCCGCCCATTTAATTGGCCCCTCTTCTCCGACAGAAAAGAGGTTGGACCATGGCCAATTCCGGGTTCAACGTTATATTGCCCCAAAAGGACAGCGTTCCAATAAGCGATGGATTAAGTTTCTCCGCGCGTGATCTGCTCGCACGGCTCGTCAGAGAGGGCGGCGCGATCCGAGGCAAAATAACGAGCCTTACAGAGCCACTGTGGTTTCATCGAGGCATGTGCCCCGAAGTCACCGTTCAAATTGCAGATGTTCGCGAGTTGATGCAACACGGGGCTATCGAATTTTGGAAGCATGGGATTCAACCTGGAGATGAGTTGTACCGCGCCTCCACGGCAGGCCAGGAACGGGCAGGCAGGAACGCGGTTGCTGATGCCATCAGATCAGCAACGCAATACGATTTTCAAAGACAATCTCCACAGCGGAGACGACGTCGAAGTAGAACGTTGGGTTCGTGAGATGCCTGCACGAGTTCGCGAGATGAGCATAAGGAGATATTGACCAATGCTTTGGCGGACTGATTTGCCCTCATCAGAACGACTCCAGTGCTCCAACAACTCGCTGCGCGAAAAGTAGCCTGGAAGTCTCTGAGCTATATTGGCCATGTGAAGTGGTATCCATCCTGCCGGAAAAGTCCTGCGCTACGATAAAACTGGATGCGATTGCTGATCATCGACGACGACGTCGAACTTTGCGGGCTTCTCAAAGAGTTTCTGCAGCGGGAAGGTTTTGCGGTGGAATGCACCCACGATGGCCAAACCGGCCTCGATCAGGCCAAGCAAGGCGGCTACGACCTTATTATTCTGGATGTGATGCTGCCTGGCATGGACGGCTTCGAGATCCTGAAGCGACTTCGCGCCGACAGCCGGGTTCCAGTGTTAATGCTGACCGCGCGCGGCCAGGATGTGGACCGCATCGTCGGCCTGGAGCTCGGAGCCGACGATTACCTTCCCAAGCCGTTTAATCCCCGCGAGCTTTCAGCACGCGTCAAAGCCGTACTGCGCCGTACCGAAGCCAAAGCGAACCGCGGCCGGGTGGAGGTCAACGGCGTGGTGCTCGACCCCGGGAGCCGCCACGTAACTCTGGATGGCAAGCCGATCGAGGTCACAACCCTCGAATTCGACATCCTGGAGCAGCTCATGCGCAACGCCGGGCACGTGGTCTCGCGCGACGGCCTGATGGAAAGCCTCTACAACCGGAAATCCACTCCGTTCGATCGCTCCATCGACATGCACGTCAGTCATCTGCGGCGCAAGCTGGAAGGCGGCCGGCCGGTGATCAAAACGATTCGCGGCGTAGGGTATCAGTTCTGTCAAACGCCCGAAGATGCGGTGGCCGGATGAGATCGCTCTTTGCCAAGACGCTGCTCTGGTTCCTGGCCACGACTGCGGTCGCGCTAGGCGGTTTTATCATCACTACCGCGTTGACGGTCACATCCGCGACGCCGCGCGGTCTTTTAAATCTGCTGCTCAACGTTCAAGTCGAGGAAGCTAAGCGCGCCTACGAGACGGGCGGACGCGAGGCTCTGAGCGCGGTGCTGTTAAAATTCCAACAGATCACTGAAACGCAGGTCGTCTTCACCGATGCCAAGGGGACCGATCTGGTGACCGGCAACGCGCGACCCGACCTGCTGCGGCGGCAAGAGCGCCGGCGTTGGCGGCTGCCCTATCCTTTCGGCGGCCGGCCGCCCATCATCGCTCGGGCGGACGCGAGCCGCCAGTACTGGCTGTTCCTGATCAATGAGCGGCGCAGCGCCTTTTTCTTCCTGCAGCCGCAGCATCTGTGGATCATCGGTCTGGTGATCCTGCTGTGCTATGGCTTCGCTTATCACCTGACGTCGCCGGTGCGCCGATTGCGCGCGGCGGTGGAATGCTTCGGCCGCGGCGATTTTTCAGCGCGCGCGGAGACCAATCGCAAGGACGAGCTAGGACAATTAGCATCCAGTTTTAACCAGATGGCGGACCGCATCCAGACGCTGCTCTCGGCCGAGCGGCGGCTTCTGCTGGACGTCTCGCATGAGTTGCGCAGCCCCCTGGCCCGGCTGGGCGTCGCGGTCGAGCTGGCGCGCACCGGCGAGGATCGCGAGAGCATGTTGGATCGTATCCAGAAAGAAGCCGACCGCCTGAACGAGCTGGTGGCCGAGCTGCTGCAGGTGACGCGCGTCGAGGGCGATCCCTCGATGCAAAAGATGGAAGCCGTGCCGCTCGATGAGCTGCTGGCCGATCTGGTGTACGATTCGCTACTCGAGGCCAAGGCGAAAGACTGCACGCTGCTGCTGAAAGCTCCCATTCCGGTGACCCTGAATGGCGACGAAGAGCTGCTGCGCCGCGCCATCGAGAACGTCATCCGCAATGCCATCCGTTATGCGCCCCATGGCACGTCAGTCGATATCGAGCTGAGCCGGTCCGGCAATGTCGCTCGGATTGCGGTTCGCGACTACGGCCCAGGCGTCCCCGAGGATGCGTTGCCCAGGATCTTCGATCCGTTTTACCGCGTGGATTCCGATCGCAACCGGATGAGCGGCGGTTTGGGGCTGGGGCTCGCGATCGCCCGGCGCTCGGTCGAGCTGCACAAGGGCAAGCTTACGGCCCAGAACGCGCATCCCGGCCTGCTGACAATCATCGAGCTTCCGGTCCAAAATTGGGGACAGTACACTCAATCCCCGATTTCGGCGTCCGTTCCCGAAAAGGTAGAAGCCAGCGAAACTGGTTGAAGTCTGTATCGATTTCACGAATTCTACACCCGTGGCCCCCTGGCTTCTGGGAACTCTTTTGTCGTTGCATGAAATCGGGGATTGAGTGTACTGTCCCTAATTTTCCGGTTTCAACAGCTTGATGGTCGATGGGAGAGAGTACAGGCTGTCCGTCTCCTTGGGATTATTCACTTTCACCGAGTCGGAGAAGATCTCGTAGATCTTCTCGCCATTACGGTCGCGCTGGATCGTAAACGGCCATTGAATCCCGTCTCCGGTATCGCGATACTTCGTGTAGCGCGTGACCTCCTCGTTGCGGTCCTTGGTAACTTCGTCGCGACGATAGAAAACCTGCCGCACGGGCAGCTTGGTGATCTGATGAAAGTAAACCGTGGTGGTCCGGTTGTCGGCATCCGTGATGTCGACGATTTCCACCGGTGAGTTTTCAATCACCTCCGAGCCGCGAGCTTCAAAGATCAGCCCCGGCTCGTGAAGCCGCACCCGCAGGATATAGAAAATGTCCCGCAGCGTGGTTTCCTTGTAGCGCGCGAAGCGATCGCCCGGCAGCGGCCGCGCGCCCCGGTATGTGACGTCCCAGGCGTCTTTGTCGGTGAAAAGAGCGCCATAATCTTCCTTCTTGCCGAAGTTCTGGCGCTCGCGTTGCGCCAGCTCGTGCGCCGTGTCCTCGATACCGGAATCGTAGCGCGTATAGATTTTGGCGATGCTCAGGCCGCTCAACTGGTCGCGATAGAACGAATACGCACGGCCGCTCTCCTCGCGATTCTCCATCTTCAGATAACGGTCGCCCCCCAGCGCGTCCAGGCATTCGTTTACGAGGCGCTTACCCTTTTCCTGCGCCGTTTCGGCCTGCAATACAAAAACGGACGCCGCGGCTACGGCAGCCCAACAATTCAACTTCATGGCTTCTTGCTCAACACCTCCGGTGTCAGTCCGGAATTAATCTTGTAGCTATCGATCTTCACGCTGGCGAATTTCTTATCGTCCCGCAGGGTGGTCCACTCAAACGGAACGCGAATGCCGTCCACCTCGCGCCAATCGGCAAAGATCTGCGAGACCGTTCCCTGCCCCCCTTCCTGATACGAAGTCTTAGTGGGCATCCCGGTCTTTTCATCCACCTCCAGCCTGACGCTCTCGCCGTCTTTCGAGGAAATTTCGAGCGTCCCTTCGCCGGCGTAATTCACGGTGCGATTGGGATCCCGGTCGCTCATCGCCAGCAAAGCGATCTGGCGGAAGATCTCCCCGCGAACCTGCTTGAGCACCGGCGGAGGCAGCGCTTGCATACCCTGGAACCCGGCCATCCAGCCGGCGCTTCCATCCGAATAGACGGACTGCTTGCCGAACGGCAGCTCGATATCCTGCCGCATCGAAGCAGGCGCCAGATAAGTATTGGTCTGCTTCACCTTCATCACCGCGCCGGGTGTCTGGATTTCAACGTTGGCCTGATACTGCAGATCCTTCACAGCGGCCAGCTTATCGGCGCCGCCCAAGGCCTGCTGCACGCGCTGCAACAGGGTTTTTCCCTTTTCGAGACTCGCTGGATCGGCCTGCGCGGTCTCCTTCTTCGGCTCGGGAATGGTCAGATCGATCGGCTCGACCTTCATGTTCAATGCCGAAAGCGGCGTGCCAAATCCCTCCGGATTCCCCACCGCCACATAAGTCAGATCCTGCGGCTTAAAATACTTCTGGGCGACTCGCAGAACGTCGGCCTTGGTGACCGCAGCGATAGCCTTCTGATACTGAAAGATGAAATCGCGCGGATAGCCGTAGTATTCATATTGCACCAGGCGGTTCAGAGTCTTGCTCGGCCGGTCGAAGTGGAAAACAAAGCCGTTCAAGGTCGTATCCTTGGCGGTCTGCAGTTCCTGATCGGTCACCTCTGTAGTGCGGATGCGGTCCAGCTCCTCGCGAATCGCCTTCAGGGTGTCCACCGTGTGCGCCGACTGCGTGCTGCCCGAGATCCGGAACGTTCCGGGATGATCGTAAGAAGCCGCCCATCCGGAGCCGATGTTGTAAGCCCAGCCGTGCTGGGTTCGCACATTGCGGAACAACCTGCTCGAAAAACCGCCGCCCAGAATCTCGGACGCTACTTCCAGCGCCGGATAGTCTTTGTCGCGCAGTTCCCCGCCCAAATGCCCGACATTGAAGAAAGTCTGCGTAACGTCCGCCTTGGTGGCAAGAAAAACGCCTGGAGTCGCGCTCTGCTGCACTTTGGGAAAGGCGGGCACGGCCGGCTGCGAGTATTTCCAACTGCCCAGAAGCTGCTCCAGCTTGGCTTTCATGTCAGACGCCGAAAAGTCGCCGTAAATCGCGAGCATGATATTCGCCGGGAAGTAATAACGATGGTAGAAATTCAGAAGATCCTGGCGCTGGATGCTGTCGGCGTCCGAGTATTCGATCTGCCAGCCATAGGGCGTGTTGCGCCCATAGAGGATGTCGCTGAATTCGCGCTCGGCGATCCCCCCCGCATCATCGTTGCGTCTGGAAATCTCACTTCGCAACTGCGTCTTCGCCAAATCCACTTTATCCTCGCGGAACTCGGCCGAAGTGAGAAAATCCTTGAAAATACCCAGCACCTGGTCCGTATTTTCCTTCAGGCACGAGAAGCCGAGCGTCGCGCTGGTCTCGCCGATCTGACTCTCCACCTGCGCGGCCACATTCTCTAGTTCTTCATCTAACTGGTCTCCGGTCTTCGCATGTGTGCCGCCCGAACGCAGCACTTCGCCGGTTAATTCCGCGAGCCCCCGCTTGTTTGAAGGATCGAACAGATTGCCGGTCCGGATCAGTGCGCTTCCCGATACCAACGGCAACTCATGATCCTCCAGCAAGAACACCTTTATGCCATTGGATAGCGTGAACTCCACCGGTTCGGGAATCTTGACAGCCGGCAGCGGCGGATATTTCAGATCTTTATAGGACGGTAGAACAGTCGCACGGCGCACTTCCGTTTGCGCGGACGCGAACCCGGCCATGAGTAGAAATGCCAGGAAACCGAATCTCATTTCCCTTCTCCTTTGGAAGCGGCGGATCCGCTTGTGGCCGGCGGCGGCGCGACTGTGTACGCCACGGTGCGCTTCTCCGGAACCAGGTATTGTTTAGCGACCCGCTGCACATCGTCCGCCGTCACCTTGTCAAGCTCGTCTATAGCCGTGAACATTTTGCGCCAATCGCCGTAATCGACGTAATAGGATGTCAGCTCTTCGGCCATTCCCGAATTGCTATCCAACTTTTGGAGAAGCGCCGCCCGGAATTTGACTCGGATCCGGTTTAATGTACCCTCGTCCACCTTCTGCGTCTTCAGCTTTTCGATGATCTCATAGCAGGCCTTCTCGTTCTCTTCCAGCGTATGGCCCTGATTGGGAACCAGGAAGAACAGAAAGAGATTGGGATACTTGCCGCCGGGAAAGGACGGTTGGGCGCCCGCCCCCAGCGCGATCCTTTTGTCCCGAACCAGGTCTTTATAAAGCAGACCGGTCCGTTCGCCCGCCAGGATCTCGCCGAGCATGTCGAACACCGGGTCATCTTTATCGTTTTGATTCGGCCGCTTGTACCCGATGGCCATGAAAGGCTGCGCCGGAGATTCTACTTGCACGCGCCGTTCTCCATTTTGCACCGGCTCTACCGTGCGCGGTCCGCTGGGCACCGGGCCGGCGGGCAGGATCGAAAAATATTTGTCGGCCAGCCGCTTGCATTCCTTCGGATCGACGTCGCCCGAGATCGCGATGGTAATATTCGCCGGCACGTAATATTTCTTGTAGAATGCAATCGCCTCCGGCAGTCTGAAATTCTCGATGTCGCTGGCCCATCCGCCCGGCATGTTGTGATAGGGATGCGCTTCAAAAGCGGCCGCCAGCAGCGCCTCCACCAGCATTCCCTGCGGGCTCGATTCCACGCGCATGCGGCGCTCTTCCCGCACCACGTCCCGCTCTTTGTAAAACTCCCGGAACACCGGATCATAGAAACGTTGCGATTCCAGCAGGAACCACAGCTCCAGCCGGTTCTTGGGAAAGTTATAGAAGTAGTTGGTGGAGTCTTCCTGCGTGCCGGCATTCATCCCCACCCCGCCGTTCTCTTCGATCAGTTGCGGATAGGCGTTAGGAATTACGTAGCTATTGGCCTTGTCCATGGCGGCCTTCAGCTCCTGCTCTAAATCCTCCAGCTTCTTGGGGTCGGCCTTCACGCCTTTGTTGCGCTCGGCGTCGTAGCGATCGTAGACCCGTTCCACATCGTCCATGGCCTGTTTTTCGAGCGGGTAATTCTTGGTGCCGATGGTCTCGGTCCCCTTGAATGCCATGTGCTCGAACATATGCGCGATGCCGGTTTCCCCGCTCGGATCGTCCACCGAGCCGGCATTGACATAGGAGTGAAAGGAAACCACCGGCGCTTCGTGCCGTTCGAAAATGATGAAGTGCAGGCCGTTGGCTAGGGTGAATTCGGTTACGCGCTTCTCAAATTCCTTGAGCGATTGTGCGACCAGCGCCAGAGGACACAGTAATAGAACTGCAAACTTACACTTGCTTGATTTCATGAGGGTTCGGCTCTCTCGAGTGAGCTGCTTCTACTATTGTAACGGGCCCCGGCGGCTTTGCGTTCCAAATAGCCTAATCCGACCCGCGCCCGCTCGTCCGGCCCGCGCCGAATCAGGCATCCTCCTCGACTCCGATCAAAAAAGCCATTAGGCCCCCTAAGGCAGACTGAAGCGGTTATATATGTCAACCGATCCTTAGTGAAGGAGGCGAACCGGAGTACTACTGTATTTCGGCAGCCGAACCGTCGGGAACCAAGTCTCGGGGGATGTCATGAAGGCGATTGGCAAGTATCAAATAATCGAAGAGATTGGAACCGGCGCCGCGGGCACAACCTACCGTGTCCGCGACACCGCCGGCGAGCGCGAGTATGCGCTGAAAGTGCTGTGCTCTTCCCAAAGCGCCAGCCCCGAAACGAAGGACCCGTTCTGCCGCAGCCTGGCGAGTTACGCGGAGCTGCGCCACCCCAATATCGCCAAGGTTCAGGACCTGGGTGAGGCGGATGGCGCCCTTTATGTGGCGTCGGAGCTGCTCAATGGGATCGACCTGCGCCGTCATTTCGACGAGCGCCGGGTTTGGCCGCTCGAAGAGAAGCTGGAGTTCATCGCAGCGGTCGCCGACGCGCTGACGGTCCCGCACGCCAAGGGCATGGCCCACGGCAATCTAAAGCCTCGCAATATCTTCATCGTGGCCGGCAAGAACCCTCGCATTCTGGATTTCGGCGGCGGAAAGTGGTTGGAAGTCATCCTGGCCGCGGGTATGAAGCCGGAAGCGTTGCTGCCCAATTATCTCGCGCCGGAGCAGATTCTAGGTGAACCCTTCGATGCCCGCTCGGACGTGTTTTCGGTGGCTGTGATCTTATACGAACTGCTCACCGGGAAGTATCCCTTCCAGGTTGAACCCAATCTCATCCCGCGTGAGATCGTGCACTCGGAAGTTGAGCCGCTCGGCCGGCTGGACCGGCAGATCCCCGAGGACCTGGAGCGGCTGGTGTCTCGCGCGCTGAATAAGAATCGCGAGCAGCGTCTCCTATCTGCCGCCGAGTTCGCAGCCGGCTTGAATGGCATTGCGCAAAAAGTTCGAGACAGCCGTATCGCTCTTGAGCCAATTACCGTGACATATGCCGCTCCCGTAGCGGCTCCGCCGGCCATTGCGGCCAAGCCTACGCTGATCGTGCCCGCTCCCAAGCCACCGGTGGTGATCCTACCGGTTCCACCATCCCCCATAGTGGCCGCTCCTCCACCGGCTCCCGCTCCGCCACCCCAGCCAGTCGTAGCCAAGCCCGCGCTCGCGGCGATCAAAACCGCGGCACAGGCGCCCGTGAAGAAGCCGCTTCCGGTTCCGGCCATTTTACGAAAACGCATGATTCCGATCGCCATCGCGGGACTTTTGGCGATTGGCCTGTTTGGTACGCTATTGTCGCGGCAAAGTTCGCAGGCCTCCCAGCCTAATACTGCTGCTCCCGCCGTCGAACTAAACCCCGCCGTTCCCAGCGCTCCGGTAGTATCCGCGCCGCCGGTATCGGTTTCGTCCCAGCCTGTCGAAATCGCGCCACCGCAACCCGCGCCTCCAACCTCCGCGGTGTCTCCAATAGTCGAAGTCAAGCCTGCGCCGGAAGTGATTCTGCGAGGTCAAGTGAAATCGCTGTGGGAAGCCGGCAAATATTCGCAAGCCCTGACGTTAGTGGATGGGATTCTCGCGGATAATCCCGCCCATCCGGAAGCCCGCGCCTGGAAGAAGAAGATTCGTGCCGCACAAGAGGCCGAAGCAGCCATTAAGTAGGATGCCTATGAAACGAGTCACGTTATTTGTTCTATTCGCACTTCTCGGAGCGCTGCCCGCGTTCCTGAAAGCCCAGCCGGTCGCGGAGAACAAGCTGCCCTCGGCGCACGGCAAGAAAAGCGACGATCCGTTTCTGAACGGCGCGCCGTTCACGTTCGATCAGGTGCTGAAGCTGGTAGGCGATAGCCCCATCCCGATACGGCGCAGAAAGGACGCGATTCAGGCCCGCGGAATCGATTTCGCCGGAACACCCGAGGAGCTCGACAAATTGAAAGCCGCCGGAGCCACCGACGACATGCTGGAGCTGGTCAAGAGCAAAGCGAAAGGATCCACGGTCGCAATTGTCCATGTGGTTCCCAAGCCCGCGCCCACCGGAACCATTGCTCTAAATTGCGCACCCAGCGAGTGCGATATTAGCCTGGACGGCAAGCCGTATGGCACGGTAGGTGGAAAGCTAGAAGTGGCTCTCTCCGCCCATAAGTGGGTGGTCGATTTCAAGAAAGACGGTTACATCGGGCACCAGGAATCGGTCATGATCGAAGCGGACAAGGTCGCCAAACTCTCGGTTGTTCTGGAGCCAACCCGCGGCACCTTGGAAGCTAATGGCGCCGAGCTGTTCAAGAAAATGATTCAGGCCCTCGGCGGCGACGAAGGCGTACAGGCGCTAGCCAGCGTGCAGGCCGTCGGCAGCACCACCATCTGGACGCATGACGGCGCCAGCGTTCGCTGGACTCTGCTGCTGCGCAACCGTCCGGACCGCGCGCTGTTCCAAGCCAGGGCGGGCAACATCCTCCACGAAGTCTCGTTCATCGGGAGCCAATACAACAACAGTAAAAACCTCAAAGGAGCCGACGCTCTGGATCTGCCGACCCATTTTGGCTTTATTCGCGATGCCATGCTGGCGGCTGTAATTACACGGCTCCAAAACCCTGAGTTCAAGATCATGGCCAACCATCCTTCCCCGGCCGAAGGCGGCGAATACACGCTATTCGCTGAGAACAGCGCCGAGAAAGTCTCCATTGGCCTGGATGATCAGTTGCGCCCGGCGCGCGTGAAAATTGCGACCACTACCGGCGTCGGCTCGGCTGCTATCGCTTATTCGGAATACTTCAAAGTCGAAAGAGCCTACTGGCCTAAGTCCGTGCAGATCAAACCGGATGGCTGGCAGCATGGCATCGACGTTCGCTTCGATACTATCGACTTGACGGCGCACTTCAGCGAGAACGATTTCAAGATGCGGGGCAAGCCGCTGGTGAACATCGGAAACTAATCGACGGTTTCAAACCCTTCCCAACCCTCGTCGTTACAAAGTATCCATACAAAGCATCCGGGGTTGTCACAAAGTATCAGGAAGAAGTATCCTCTGGGCAGGTACGCGGGACCAATGGCAAGTGAACGCGTGGAAAAGCTCCGGCCGGGCTCGCGGGAAGAACTGCTCGAAAAGCTGCGCGAAAGGATTGTCGCCTTCGCGGCATCCAAAATACAGGGGGACGCTGCCGAGGACCTGGCCCAGGAAGTCCTGATCCTGCTGCACCAGAAATACAGGCACCTCGAACGGTTGGAAGATCTTCTCCCGCTGGCGCTCAAAATCGTCCGCTTCAAAATGATGGCCTTGCGGCGCAAAGCGCACAGGCGCGGAGAGTATACCCAAGTACCCGTGGATGAAATTCAATTGGCCGGCCACGCGGCCGACCCACTCGAGGCCGCCCAGCAGCGCGAAATGCGCGAAAGACTCCTCGCGTCCATTTCGAAGATGGAGGACCGCTGCCGGAAGCTGTTCGCGCTCAAACTGGAAGGCAAGAGCTTCGCCGAGATTCAGGGCCACCTGGGCGTCGGCTCCATCAATACAATCTACACCTGGGACTTTCGCTGTCGAAAACACCTGCTGGAGCTGATGGGCGGTTCCTGGGAAGTTATCAAATGAGCGAGATGGAGAAATGACCCACGAGCAAGCGCGCAAACTGCTTGGCGGGTACGCCACCAACTCGCTCACCGAAGCCGAGCGTAAGGCGCTCTTTGAAGCCGCTCTGGAAGACCAGGAACTGTTCGACGCGCTCCAGCAGGAAGAAGCGCTTAAAGAGCTGCTGGCCGATCCCGCATCCCGCCATCAGATTCAACAAGCGCTGGCCGAAACTCCGGTTCTCCGGCTTGCACCCACCCGGGGGCGCATTTGGGTGTGGGGCGGATTGGCCGGAGCGGTTGCGGCCGCGATCCTGATCGTCGCCATAATGCGACCCAACCAGCAGCCCAAATATCAGGTGGCGCGCGTAGCTCCCCAGGCGCCTGTGGAGCAAGCCAAACCAGCAATCGAAGCGCCGCCGCCCGCGCCTTTATCGGTGGAGCAGGCTCGGCCAGCAGCCCCGGCGCCGGCCAAATCCAGGCCCAGGAACTTGTCTTCGTCACCGGCTCCATTACCCACACCGGCTGTAATCCCGCAGGCGCCAGCCTTCGCTCAGGCCCGAGCGACGAGGGCTCCTTCCGCTATGGCCGCAGGCTCTATAGCCGATCTTAAAGCTGCTGCCCCGTTACGATACGTGCTGGTCAGGCGCAACTTGAACGGCACTTACACCGCCCCACTGGCCGGATTGCTCGAGTCAGGCGACGCGGTTCGATGGACGGTCTTCACGGCGGCGGCTGGGTACCTGTCTCTCTACCAGCTCGATGCGTCAGGCGATTGGAAGCGGCTTTTTCCCGCGGCTGAGCCAGGCCTGCTCACGCCTGCCAACGGCTCCGCGACCATTCCCGATTCCCCAATCATCGTGACCGACAAGGAACAGAAATTCCGATTGACACTGATGCCCATGGACCAGCCGCCTCTGACGATCGATCTGACTGTCGGCCCCGGCAAAGCTCCCTAGCTTACCGAACCGCCTCCAGCCGTTCCAGCAGCACCACCATCCGGCCGGCGGCGTCCGCGCGGCCACCGAAGCGCAGTTCGTTGTAAGCGGACGTTAGATCTTCCACCAGCATGGCTACTTCGGTCTCTTCTAACACTCGCGCGAACTCACGAGGCGTCAGCCAGGCTGGTTTTTCAACGCCACGCCGCTTGAGTACCTGCAGCATCCGGCAGTAAAGCAGGGTAGCATCGGACGCCTCAGCCTGGCCTCGCTGCACCTTGAGCACTCGCCGCCGCGTGCTCCACCAGCGCCATCCGTCTTTGCCGAACAATCCAGCCAACAACGCCAGCGCGGCCAGGCTCGAGAGCCACAGTCCGTACCGTTTGGCGAAGCCCAGGAACTCGTTCCACCAGCGCGGCCCGGCTATCCCCAGACGATCAAACCAGCTCTGGCCGACATACCGGCTCGAGCGCCCCATTTTGGTCGCCAGTTGCAGTTGCCGGTCGAGATTGTAGTTGACCACCCAATCCTGCCAGAATACTTCGGCGGCGTCGGTATAGAAACCAAGGCGCGTCCACAGGGATACGCGCGGCGGATTGGGATCGGGCGGCGTCGGATCGAAGGTGGTCCAACCGCGCCGGGGCATCCATGCTTCTACCCAACTGTGTGCATCCGACGTCCGGATCAATTGCGATCCGCTGATCGGATTGTAAACGCCGCTCTGAAATCCGGTCACCACGCGCGAGGGAATATCCACGCTGCGCAACATCACAGCCATCGCGGACGCAAAATACTCACAGTGTCCCTTCTTTCGTCGGAAAAGGAAATCGGCGATCGGGTCTTCCGGTTCGGTGGCCGGCAACTCCAGTGTGTAGCCGAAATTCGATTTCAAATACCGCTCGATTAGCCGCGCTTCGACGATAGGCGAGGCTTCCGCGCCGACGATCTTTTGCGCCAGCTCCCCAACCCGCGGATCGATGGGCGGAACTTGCAGGTATTCCCGGCGCACCGGTCCCCGCAACGGCTCCAGGTAATCATCGGTAAGGTCGTCCGAACCGGACGCCTCAAGACGGCTATAAACCTGATAGGAAACATTGCGCGCGTCTCCAAACGCGAGCGTGTAATTCCCGCCGGCGCGGCGAATCACGGTGGCGTCGATTCTCAGAAATTCCGGTGTACCGGCGAAGAATAAAGCATCGGAAGCAATGTCGTTGAGGTAAACGGCATAGGAGATGTGCCGCGCGCCTGGGCGCAGCCGGGCGTCGTCTAATTGCACCTGACCGCCTCGATCGGGTCGCATGGCCTGCCCCGGCCCCTGCAAGCCGGACCACACGCGCCCGTTGAAATTGACCAGCACCGCGCCGCGCCACTTCAGCGCCAGTCCGCGATCCTCCGGCCGGTCCATGCGAACGTGCATCACCGGCACATTCTCTTTCTTGATCTCTCCAATCTCCCCCAATGCCACGCGATTGGAAAAGCCAGCCACCCAATAGCGATGTGAAACCAAATGCTGGAATGCCGCCCTTGCGGTGCGCGGCAGGAAGAAAAATAACCCGGAAGTTATCAGCAGTATTCCGATTGAAACCAGCACAGCGACAGCCGCCAGCCGGATCGACAGAGCCCGCCCGGAAATTCGCGCGCCCAGTTGCAGCTTAGATCCGGAATCGCGCATCTCGCTGCTGGTGAAGGTGGCCACTCCGAGGACCAGGAAAAGTAAAAGGAACACGAAGAAATTCAAGCTGTAGGACAGAACGCAGGCCGCCAGCAGCTCCAGAAACGCAATCACTTTGAGCAGCAGATAATCGCGATTGGTCTTGGCCGTCACGATCTTCACCACCGCCACGAAGAACACCAGATGCACGGTGGAGGGAATGAACGCGCCCGAAACGTAAAAATAGTCGATGGGGTAAAAACCGACATAGGCCAAGGTGGCCGCCGTTACCACCGCTGGCGGAAACTCCAGACTGAGGATGCCCGCAGTGATCGCGGCGCGCAGCAGCAGCGCGAGGGCAGTGATCACGATAGTGGGCAGATCCAGGTATCCCGAGCCCACGACGGCCAGGTAGCCGCTAGCCAGCAGACCCAGGAGCGAGAATTGGAAAAATCTGTCCACCGGCGACACTGCGCCCGTGGTAACCGCCGTCATAATCTTATTTTACGTCCCAACCGATTGTTATCATATGGAGCAGTGGGAGGGTTATTGAGTTCTGTCACTGTTTCGCCTGATGCCCATGTGGTCGACCCCCACAAGCGGCGGCAGGCGGCGCTGATCGTAGCGTCCTGCACACTGCTGATCGCGGTGGCCCAGCTGTTGATCAAAATCGGAGCCAATCGCCTGTCACACGCCGGTTTGATGGCCACGCTGATCGGCATTTTCACCATCCCGCCTTTGTTCGGCGGCTACTGCCTCTACGGCGTGTTTACGGTTCTGTTCGTCTATGCTTTGCGCCATGGCGAGGTTTCCGTTCTATACCCCATCATCGCTCTAGGCTATGTCTGGGTCGCGATCCTCTCGGCGCTGGTTTTTCACGAAGCCATGAACCCGCTCAAGGTTGTAGCTATCGCGATCATCGTCGCCGGCGTAGCGGTTCTGGGCTGGGGCGGCAAAAGTTGACGACTCCGGTTTCTTCCATCGTCCTGGTGCTGATCGCCTCCGTCATCGGATCCGCCGGTGCGGTCTTCTTAAAATCGGGAGCCATGAATCTCCAGCCCAATTTGTCCAGCATTATCTTTAATTGGCGACTGGCGCTGGGCATTATTACCTATCTATTGTCGTCGGTTCTATTCGTGAAAGGCATGTCCAACGGTGAGCTGTCGGTCCTGTTCCCGATGGTCTCGCTCGGCTACATCTGCACGCTGGCGTGGTCGCGCATGTTCTTCCATGAAGTCATCACTCGCGCCAAGGTCATGGGCATCGGGCTGATCCTGGCCGGGATCGTCTGTCTCAGCCTGGCGAATAAATAAGCGTGGCGCAGGTCCCCCGACCTGCGAAAGACTTTTTCAGCAACCTACTATTCGTGGGTATGCTGATCGGCGGCTTTGCTCGCCGCGCCAATCTTCACCGAGTGTGCCACTTTGTCCTTGCTTCCTTCGGGAATATCAACCACTACCCGCGATCCCGGCGCTAGATCGACCAATTGCGCTTTCTGGCCGTCCCGGGTGAGTTCGGTCTTGGCGTCTAACTTCACGTCGACATCTCCTTTGGCGGTCTTCACCGTCAAGACATTATTGGCGACGCCGACCACTGTCCCCATAACGTGATCGAAGCCGCCGTGCGCGAAAGCCGGCGCCGACGCGAATACAAATACAGCTACCATGAGGCCCGCGATAAAGGCCCGATTCAGGTTCTTAATGATGATGGTGTTCGATGGGATGGGCATTGGTATCTTCTCCTTTTAGAAACTTTTCTTCTTCTTCTTCCTCTTTCAAATCGTCGGGACTCTTGGGGTTCAATTTCTCCATCGCCTTCTTTTCCTCAACCGTCAGTTGAGGCAGATGCCGGATGAACCGCGCCAGCTTCCAGGAATCCTCTTCGTCGTGGCCGGAGCCGCCGCCCCAGGCCGGCATCGCGGTCAGCCTGATTCCATTTTGAATGATGTAAAACAGTTCCCCGTCGGTCATCTGCTGGGTTTCCGCCAGCCGCATGTCCGGCGCCGGCGGATAGGTTCGCTTTCCCATTTGAGTATCGCCCGCCCCGTCGTTTCCGTGGCATACCGCGCAATGGTCCGCCCAGTGAGCGCGCGCCTGAGCCAGGATTTCGGGACTATCCGCGATAGGATTTGTGCGGTCCCGGGCATCGGATGGAATTGCCGCCGACCGGACCCTGCGCGCGATCCAGCGTTCCACCCGAGTCGGTTGTTCGCTCGCGCTGAAGCCGTGGGCATTCATGATAAAGAGAGCGCTAGCCGCGGAGGCCAGAGCGCAGACCGCGACTGCCCCAAGCACAAAGTATCCGAAGCGATTCAACCCTTCGATCATACATCGTGGAGGAAAGCGACAGATCTGGGTCAGACGCGCCGACCATTGCCATGGAGTAGATAAGTCTGGTCAAATCGCTTTTGCCGCCGAGGCTCATCTCAATTGTGCAGCCCGTGCCCGGGAAGCCCGCCGCGAAGGCACCCCGCTCGCCGAATTTTTCGTTCAAGTCCAAGCGCTTGGGCCGACGCGCCAGTCCCTAAATTCCTTAAACTCTGAGCGCCCCCAGTCGCATATTCGCTCAAGAATGTATACTCCAGTTGTGTAATTGCGTCACATCATCGGCAGGCCAATGCCCTGCCCTGGGAGGCGCTCCATGAATCCAATTGTGAAATGGGTCGGAATCTCTTTCGCCGTATTAATCCTGATCGTCCTCAGCCTGCCGTTCTTGATCAACGCGGATCAGTTCCGCCCGACGCTTCAATCGGACCTGAGCACTGCGCTGGGACGGCCCGTAACGCTGGGTAGCCTGCACTTCAAGATCCTGGCAGGCGAGGTCACCGCCGACGATCTTTCGGTCGCTGAAGATCCGGCTTTCGGCAAACCCGCCTTTCTGACCGCAAAGTCCTTGCACGTCGGCGTGGAAATACTGCCTTTCCTTTTCTCGCGCAAACTGAATGTCACGGATCTGAACATCGACCAGCCGGACATTTCGCTGGTGCAGGCGCCCACCGGCAATTGGAATTTCTCCAGTTTGGGCGCGAAGCCCAAGGCTGCTCCGGCTGCGGCCCCATCCTCGGCGCGTATGCCCCTCGATCTCTCGGCCAAGCTCGTGAAGATCAGTAACGGGCGCGTGACGCTGACAAGAACCGTCGGCCATTGGAAACCTCTCGAACTCGATCAGGTGAAGATCCAGGTCCGTGATTTGTCCAGCTCTTCTGCCTTTCCCTTTTCGCTTTCGGCGCAAGTTCATGGCGGCGGCACGCTCGCCTTCGACGGTAAGGCGGGCCCGCTCAATCCCACCGATTCGGCCATGACGCCGGTCAGCGTCAACCTGAAAGTTACCCAACTCGATCTGGCCGGCTCCGGGATGAACGATATCGCCCCCGATGTAACCGGCCTCGCTTCCTTGGACGGCAGCGGACAATCGGATGGCGTGAGCATGCACCTGCAAGGCAAGCTGAATGCCGAAAAGTTGAAGCTGACCAAGAACGGCACTCCCGCTGCGCGTCCCGTGGAAGTGGATTTCACGGTTCAACACGATCTCCGGAAACACTCGGGAACCATCAATCAGGGGGACATCCACATCGGCGCCGCAGTCGCGCACCTTGCCGGAAACTATGCAGAGCAGGGCGAATCCATGCTGTTGAGCCTGAAACTCTCCGGCCCCGGAATGCCAGTGCAGGAGTTGGAAGGGCTGCTGCCGGCCTTGGGAATCGTGCTACCCGCCGGGACGTCGCTACAGGGCGGAACGGCTACGGCGAATCTCTCGATGGACGGTCCGGCGGATCGGCTGGTCACTACCGGTTCGGTAGCTATCGACAATACCCGTTTGGCCGGATTCGATCTTTCGAAGAAAATGTCTTCCGTTGAAAGGCTGGCCGGGATCAAGGCCAGCCCGGATACCGAAATCCAGGTTTTGAGCGCCAATCTGAGAGCCGCCCCCGAGGGCATTAGCGTGCAGAACATCAAGCTGGTGGTACCGGCCATGGGCGACGTCACCGGCGCGGGGACCATCAGTCCGGCCGGGGCGCTGAATTTCAAGATGAGCGCGGTGGTTCACACTACCGGGATCTTGGCCGTGGTCGGCAACAAACCCATCCCTTTCAGCGTGGAAGGGACGTCTTCGAATCCGGTTTTCAAACCGGACGTGGGTGCTTTTGCCGCCCAGGAATTTAAGGGCCTGGGCGGAAACGTCGGGAAGGCCGCCGGTGAATTGCTCAACGGACTGCTGGGTGGCAAGAAGAAGAACTGACCCGCAAGCCTCAGAGCCTTAAAGCTTTGTTTTAAATCGGCCGATAGCTGTGAGGGTGATTAGCTTTCCAGCTGCGTCTTTTCCCCGAATGACCGGAGCGGTGTGTGGCGCACTGGCTATACTGCTCGGGCTAGCGGTTCTGACAGGCTTTCAGCTGGCCTCCAACCCTCCCATGCCGCGCGACACAGGCATCGGCTTCGTCCTAAGCGGGTTCGCTCTTTTGGGCGTTGCGACCGGCAGGCTGGGGCTGACATTTCTCGCCGCCTCCGCCACCGCGGTTTTGGCGGCCCTTTCACTGCTCAAGATTGAGATCGGCCAGATCCGGATGTCGCCGATCACGGCGGTCTGTTTCGTTGGCCTGGCGGCGGCATTTGTTTGGACTCAATCCAGCCGTCGCGCTTATCAGTCCTCAGTGCTGGGCATTACAGGCTTGCTGGTAGCCGCGATAGGCGTAACTTGCGGCATCAGCATAGTCTCCGGAACCAGCGACGCGCTGGCCTGGGGCCAATTAAACCGCGTCGCCATTCCCACCGCGGCCGGCTTGTTCTCACTGGGGCTCGGCGCTGCCGCCGTTGCTTTCGGGATTACCCGGCCACAGTTAAGCGTGCCGGCCTGGGTGCCCATCGGCGCCAGCGTTTTTCTCGCAACCGTGAGAGTCGGATTGTGGGAGGCATTTTCGGCCAAAAGCCAGACCAAGATGGACCTGCTATCCAACCTGACGTTGTTGGCCGGGGTGTCTAGCGCGATCCTGTTTGGTGTAGTGGTTCACCTGGCTCTGAAGGCGCATGTGCAGCGCGAGGCCTTGCGAACCGTAAATCTGCGGCTGGAGGAAGAAATGCTGGAACGCAAACGGGCCGAAGAGGCCGCGCAGGCGGCCAGCCGGGCCAAAAGCGAGTTCCTGGCGAACATGAGCCACGAGATCCGCACGCCCATGAATGGCATTCTCGGCATGATTGACCTGGCGCTCGATACCGCCCTTGATTCCGAGCAGCGGGATTATCTGGAGACGGCGAAACAGTCGGCCGACGGGCTGCTCACCATCATCAATGACATCCTGGATTTTTCGAAAATCGAGGCCGGTCAACTGCTGATCGAGACGGTCAATTTCAGTCTGCGGGACAGTTTAGCCCACACCATTAAGACCCTCGCGCTACGAGCCCAACAAAAGGGCTTGGATCTCAATTTACGCGTCGATCCTCAAGTCGTCGATCTGGTGGCGGGCGATCCGGTTCGCTTGCGGCAGATCATCGTCAACCTGGTGGGGAACGCCGTCAAATTCACGCGCTCCGGTGGCGTGACGCTCGTGGTCCAAAACGAGCCTCGAGACCATGAGCATGTCCATGACCAGGTGCTGGTGCGGTTCACCGTTCGAGATACGGGCGTGGGCATTCCACCCGAGAAGCTGAGCGAGATTTTCGCGTCCTTCACTCAAGCCGATAATTCAACTACGCGCAAATATGGCGGCACCGGCCTGGGCTTAACGATCTCGCGCCAACTAACCGAACTGCTGGGTGGGCGCATTTGGGTGGAAAGTGAACTCGGCAAGGGCAGTTCGTTTCACTTCACTGCGCGCCTCGGTATCGCGGTCTTGGAGACGAAAGTCTCCGGCATCACTTACGCGCCATTGCGGGCATAACCGCTACCAGCGGCCGCGCTTTATCCGGATGAGTGTTTCGCCGGATGCGCTGCGCAAACTGGCGCACACGGTCGAAAGCCAGGCTAAACAGGAACCGCAGTCCCCGTATCAAGTATCTTCCCGCCCAGAGCATCCCCAACCCGCCCACAACTATCAGGGCGGCAATGACTATCATGATGAGGCCTTGTTCAGGCGCAGGAAGCTGATCGAGGAAGTCGCCCACCGGCCCGTCCAAGCGGATAAAACCGAGGGTCACCATTCTGTCCCAGAACGCCGGCGCGTAGGTTCGAGCGAAACCCAGCAACATGAACAACGCTCCCGTCAAAAAGACTATTCCGCCGATCGCATAGAAGACCGCCACCATGGCCGCCAATGTAATCAGAATGCCCGCCAACACTGCCATCCCGCCAAATCCCAGAGGAATCCCGAACAGCGCGATCACTATACCGCCCACGATATACAGCGGCAGGTAACGCTTCGTGCCCGAACGCAGCATCGCTCCCGGCAACCGGTCCTGCACCACCTCGATAGGCTCGCCAAAGTTACGCAATACCGCCAGCATCCTCGTGACTTCGTCTTCGCCTGGCATCTGCTGGTAAGCGTCATACAGGTGCGATTCAATTTCCCTCAGAAACTCAATCTGCTCAGGAGCCGGAAGCTGGCCCAGCTGCAACTTCACACGCCGCAGATAATCATCGGCTAGCTTCGAAACCACGTCGGGATAGTTGTTCATTTTTCTTAAGCCTTTCGAACGAGAAGTTTCTTTCCGGCTTCTTCCGGCTGCTCCGCCGCCTTCCACTTGTGCTGGACCAAGGAAACCAACAAATCAAATTCGTGGCTCAGCTCATCGAAGAGCTGCCTTCCAGAGGACGTGAGCGCGTAATACTTGCGGGGCGGCCCTTGGTCGGACTCTACCCAGCCGGATCGCACCAGGCCGTCCCGGTCCAGCCGCGCCAGTATCGGATAAATGGTGCCCTCTTTGAGCGATATCGAACCGTTTTCAGAAAGAGCCCGCACCAGCGAGTAACCGTAGTGGCGCTGATCGTAAAGGGCGCCCATCACGGCCAATTCCAGGATGCCCTTACGTAGCTGGGTGATGCGCCGGTCTTTGCCCTCTTCTGAGTACTGCACAATGCCTAGTATACGCTAATGCTAGGTACCGTGTTCCACGAATGTTTCGCACTGTTTTACTGCACGGCAACGGTCACCACCGTCTGGCTTTGCGCCTGTCCAACCGTCAGCAGAATCGGAACCGCGTTACCAGGCGTAATTCCGTTCGGTACAATCGCATTGATTTGAAATAGTCCTTGAATCTCGCCAGGCGCGGAGCCCGCATAAACAACTTGAGCTTGAGCGCCGCCAATGCTGACGCCGACGGCAAGCACCGGCGGGTGTTCACCGGTCGCTACGCTTCCGGTCGTGCCGGGAGGATTCGTGAGCCCTTCCCCGGTCGCGAAGATCTGGATCGTGGTCCCCTGCATTGCGGGATTCGAAGGAGTGTTCAATGAGTTGTCGGCGTTGAGAACTGCGCCGCCGCCCGTTCCCGTCTGGTCCACGCTGAAGATCGCCGGTGCGCTAGCGGCCGATGGGACAGCCCATTCAGCGGTCGCGACGTTCATGTTCTGAACCTGGACCGTGATGGCCTGCTGCCCGGAAACTTCATAAGGCACTACAGTATTAACCTGTGTTTGCGATGCCGAAAGGATCGGAGCCGGAACCCCTCCGATCATGACGCTGACGCCAGACACCGTGGTTGAAAACTGGCCCTGGGCATTTACCGACGGACCAACGGGTGTCATCGGTCCCAAATATTGTCCGTGAATCGTGACGATCTCACCGGGAGAAAGCGCTGCCGGTATCTCCGATGCTGCACTCGCTACCGAACCTAACAGCGGTGTTCCAGCCGATACCGCAGGAGTCACGCTCAATTGCACCGCAACGCTCACTGACTGCTGGGCACCCGTGATCACGATGGTTCCGCTGTAGAGGCCGGGAGGCAGCCCCGCAGCATTAAGAGACAATTGCAAGCAGTCTGGCGTCGTCCCAGTCGCTGCTCCGGCCTGAAGCCAACTCCCGCCGTCGCTGGTCGATACCTGAACACCAAAAGCAATCGGAACGGACTCTGAAGTTACACAGACCTGCCCGAGCAAATCGTAGGACGACAACGGGAAGGACGACAGCCCCGGGCCGGCCACCAACGCCGGCAACGGACCACCTTCAATCACCAACACGACCGGAAACTGACCCGAGGCCACGCCCGTCGCGGTCAGTGTCACCGCGCCGATATAGACGCCCGCGCGCAGCCCCGAGGCGTTCGCGCTTACGAGAACGTTTCCTTGGGATACGCTGGCGCTCAGCCAGTTGCCACCCGAGTGGGTCTGCACGGTAGCGGCTAACGAGCTGAGATCCGGATTCACGTTGAAGCACTCGGTCGGACTGCAATCCTCCGTCTCGACTTGCACAAGCTGGGCTGGTAGCGGCCCTGCCCCCATTTGCGCCGCGAAATCGACGGAATAACCCAGTGGCGGCCCCGAAGCGTCGAGACGGGGCGCGCCATCTATATCCAGATAAACCGGGATCACCAGAGTGTTTCCTGAACCGGTGACGACCACGTCGCCGGTGTACGATCCCACTCCGAAGCCGGCCGAATTCGCTTGAACGGCTAGAGAGGTGGGAGCGCTCGATCTGTTGGGAGTCGCCGAAAGCCAGTTGCCACCGCTATCCGTTACAACGTTGACGGAGACGGGCCCTGAAAACACGCCCGGCGGTAGAGCTACGGGGGCGCTGGTCGTAATCGGTGTGAGGAATATCCCTGCAATGATCGTCTGCGTCAGTGGCGCGCCGTCACCGTGAGCGCGAGAGGAATCACCGCCGGCGTTACTTGCATCCGGAACTCCGTTGCCACGGGCGTAATCGTCACTGTGCCGCGATAGATTCCCGGAGTCAAAGATCCCGGATTCACGGACAGCTGAAGCGAGACGCATGGCTCTGAACCGCAGGCCTCAAATGAAGGGACATGCGCGCTGGTCGGGGTCACGGAAAGCCAATTACCGCCCGATGAGGTGACGGCCGAAGCCGTTACGTCCGTATCCGGCTGACTCACTGGTAAGGCCAACGAAATAGATTGAGACGACGGCGGCGCGGTTCCCGTTTGCCACACCCAGCTCAGCGCTCCCGGTTGGGAAGGGTCCTGGGTGGTTGCGGCGATTTGGAGTGGTTGGGGTGTGAACGCGGACGGCGGGGATACGGAAGGAGCGGACGCGAACGCTTCGTTTTCAAGTTGAACCATCTGAACCGGTGCTGAAGCGAGGACCAGGATATTTCCACCGGGGCCTCCAGCACCGTCCGAAAGATAGAACACCGAGGCGCCGGCAGGGACGGTGAGCGACTGCTCACCAGTGAAATCCCCGACCGGGTTGATTGTGTCGAAAACCAAATTGACCGCGACGGGATTAGCATTCCGGATCGCCGTCCCGCCAGCCGAGGGGGCGACGACGTAGGAGAACGCCCCTATATAGGTTTCGAGCGGCAGAATCGGAATCGAGCCATCCAAGGGTCGGCCCGGGTCGCTGACCGGAGTGCCAGGTATGAACGGGAACACATCCACTTCAGAGCCATCGGGATTGACAACACGAGTTCGCTTCCCGGTTAACTCGGTCGGCCCTCCCAGCGTCAGCAGCATTTTCTGAGGGCTCGAGACCTGCACCGACGCGACGTTCGCGCCATCGATCGACACGACAGTCGCGCTGCTGAAACCCGTTCCATCGATTTCGATCACCGCGCCCTTGGCCAACAAACCGCCGCCCGGAGTGATGCTGGCGATGGACAGCGTGCCTCCAATAGTCACCTTGCCGGGGCTGATCGAGACCGAATATCCGTTTTGTTGCGGATCGCCCCAGAATGAACCGGTAGGATCGGCCGTGACGCTGGCCGACTGGCCGGCCGAGGCGGTTGGAAGCACCGTCGCCGTCACGGCTACAAGCGGTACGCCCGGCAACTGACCTACTCCACCGGTTAATGATCCGAACTGAACAACCACATGCAGGCCGGTGATCTGGGCGAAACCGTAAGCATCGCCGGTCGCGCTAAATGCTGTAGCTGTGGTGATGGAGGCAAACATAGTCGCATCGAGATCAATTGACAGGCCGCCGGCGGCAATTAAAGCCGGCTTCGAGAGCAAGAATTTGAGCTGGACGGTACCACCCGGCGGCACGGTTTCGTTGGAGACGGCCACAGATAGTGGAGTGGTTGTCGTCGCACCCAGCACAAACCCCGCCAAGGCAAAATGGATCGGAATGACACGCAGGACACGACAAAAAGACATCGCTTTTACTGGAAACTCCCGGCTTTTGGCGTACCCCAATCGGGTTGCCTTGCGGAACAAGCACGGAGACTTCCAATCGATACTGCGTTTGGTTTACTTGCGGGCCATCACGGGCGCGGCTGCCACGGGCTTCCCGGGCGCGGCGGCCATAGGCCTGCCAGGCCCCGGTCCTGCTGGCGGCTGCGGAACTTCCGGCGGCGGCACCTTCTTGGGGCGGGCATCCAGCTTGGTCAAGATCAGTTCTTCGCGCGCCTTCTGGAATTTCGGCGTGCCCGGCTTCGCGCCCGTAGCCAGCACATCTTTCTCGGTGACTTCCTGCGCGCTGGGCAGATACTTCTGCAGATAATTCCGGATGCGATCGTGCACCAGGCGCTCGGAAGAGTGCGCCAGCAGGAACAGGAATTGATCGCCCGGCGATTTTGAAAGCAGCGAATAAACGTGCGACGGTTTCTGAAGTTTGGCCGATTTCAAGTCCTTTTCCAGCTTCTTGCCCTTAACTTCCAGCTTTTGCCACAGCTCAATCTCTTTCTTGCTCAGGCCGATTCCCTTGGCCAGCGCGGCCTTCTCTTTGACGTTCAGCTTCTCGGTCAGGAAATACAAAAAGAGCCCCATGCTCTCCAGGTGGATGTCGATGCCGAAGGGAACTAACTGCTTAACCTTTTGCAGTTTCTGTAGCGCAGGCATGTTCAGCCGTGCGGCCGTCAACAATGGCGAAATAAGAGGCAGGAGCTTTTCCTCATCGAGGATGGCGACTACATCGGCGCAGTTGGGTTCGTTGGCGATATGCCGCAGTTCATCGAGTAATGCCTCGGGTGGAATGCGAGTCTCCAGCTGCGCCTCGCGGGCATTGTCGTACTGCATCTTGGTCCGCTCTTCGATGTTGAACGCCAGCCTAACTTTGAAGCGCAGCAGCCGAAGCAGCCGCACGGGATCGTCGTACAAGGTGTAGTTGCTCACCGCGCGCAGCTCTTTGCGCTCCAGGTCGCCACAACCATTGTTCGGATCGAGCAGCAGCCCGCGCGAGGCAGGGTTCAAAGAGAGCGCGATGGAGTTGATGGTGAAGTCGCGCCCGCGCAGGTCTTCGTGAATGGTGGCCGGCCGAACCACGGGTTTGGCGCCGGGCTTGGGAAATTTCTCCTGGCGCGCCATACCAACGGTGGCTCGAACGCCGCCCGGGAAAAGCATCTGGACCACCTTGCGGTTCTCGTCGGCCCACTCCACTTTCGCTCCAGCTTTCTTCGCGACGGTCTCGGCCAGCTTGAGGGCGTTTCCCTCCACCGTGAAGTCGATCTCCTGGATGGTGAAGCCGCCCAGCATGTCGCGCATCGCCCCGCCCGTGAGAAAGACGTTCACGTTGGCTTGGGTCGCGGCGGCCTGCACTTCGGAAACCACGCGGCTCTGATCGGAGCTCAGGTGGCTCTCGAGCATATACATGTAATCGCTCATCGATTCGCTCTCTTCAGGCCCTCGGATGATGCTCGTCTACGGTTTTCCGCAGCCGGGACCGCATAACATGCGTGTAAATTTGCGTCGTGGAAATATCGGCGTGCCCCAACATCGTTTGCACGCTTCTCAAATCCGCCCCGCCCTCTAGCAGATGCGTAGCGAAGGTGTGCCGCAATACGTGCGGTGTCAGGCCGCGGAACATTCCCGCCTTTTTTCCATATCCAGCCAGGAGTTTCCAGAAAGCCTGGCGAGTCATGGCGCCGCCGCGATTAGTCACGAACAAATACGGGCTCGGCCGGTTCTTCAACAGGCGCGGCCGTGCGCTGGTCAAGTAATGTTCGACAGCTTGGAGTGCCGCCTTCCCCACCGGCACCAAACGGTGCTTGTTGCCTTTCCCGACTACGCGGACAAAACCCATGTTCTGGTCGAGATCGGACACCCGGGCGCGGCACAACTCGGACACGCGCAAGCCGGCGGCATACAGGAATTCGAGCATAGCCCGGTCACGGAGTCCTTGCGGCTTGGCAGGGTCGGGAGCAGTCATCAAATCGTCAATCTGCTTCTTATTAAGGTATTTAGGAAGACTTTGCCATTGTTTTGGGGCAGCCAGATTGGCGGTCGGGTCGGTATCTATTATGCCCTTCTCGAGCAGGTATCGATAGAGGTTGCGGAGCGTAGTCAGATGCCGGGAGATGGATCGGCTAGCCATGCGGGCCTGGTAAAGCGAATCGATATGGCGACGCACGCACTCGGCATCAGCCCACCCGCCGACGGCTTGGATAGAACCAGCAAATCGTTCCAAATCAAGGCGATAGGAGTCAATTGTAGTCCTCGCCAGCCCCTTCTCGACACGGCAGAAATCGAGAAACGAAGCCACATGGGCCGAAATCGACGCACCGGATCGCATTGTGCCAATGATACAATATTCGCGAAATTGTTTGGAAGAAAAGTAGACGGTGCATACCTTAAAGGAGCCCTTTGGGGGGATCAACTAATAAGAAGGTGCTGGTTTCCCGTTTCGACCGCGAGCCGCTGTCGGGCTTCGTGAACCCGCAAAACTACCTGCTTCCCGAAGGACTGGAGCTGCTGAGCCCGGAGGGAGCGGTGAACATCGTCCCCTATGCGGACGTGAAACTGGTCTGTTTTGTTCGAGATTTCCAGCAGGGCGAGCCTCGCAAAGAACTGCGCCTCTTTACCACCCGGCCCAAGATGGAAGGCCTTTGGATCCGAATGCGCTTTCGTGACGGCGATGCGATGGATGGTTTGCTGAGCAACAATCTTCTGCAATTGGAGCCCTACGGCTTTTCGGTGATCCCGCCCGATCCCGGGTTCCAGAACCAACGCGTATTTATACCCAAGGCGGCTGTGACCGGGGTCCAGGTACTGGGCGTGATCGGCAGCCCGCTGCGAATCCGCAAAACGAAGCCAACGCCCAAGGAGCAGATCGATCTGTTCGAAGGGCCGGTGTAATCTTACGGGCTGGAGGTGGCTTTCCAGGTTCCCTCATCGACGGCCGAGCCATCCGCGACGACTTTCGTGTGGTAATCGCCGGCCAGCGTCGAGCCGCTTAGCTCCCCGGTTACCGTCGATTCGAGGGCGGTCCCTTGCAGATCGAATTCATAGACGATCTTGACCTTGGCGCCATCCACGGTAAGCGAGGTGATCTTGGTTTTGACGTCTGCCCCGCCGAGCGTGAACGTCACCTCAGACTTCCATTCGCCGTCGCTGGCTTGGGTAAGCGAGACTACAAAATCGCCGCTTGCGCCCGCTGAGCCGGAATAGGTTCCTTTATAGGTTCCGGCTGGCCCCGCGGCAAAAAAAATAAACGAAGCCACTGGAGCGAGCATGATACAGCGCATGGCCCAACATATCACGGCGTCAAAGTTTTCGAACGGATTCTTCTACTTCTTTGGCCAGCGCCAGGTAGTTTTCGCCGGTGAGGCGGAGTGGCGGGCCGAACGCGATGCGTACCGGGCCTGGGTGGGCCATCCTCCAGGTCTCATGCAGTACATGATCCAACCCCTCAATTCTAATTGGAACAACAGGGAGTTCCAGCTTGGACGCAATCATGCCGACGCCGGGCTGAAAAGGCGCGATTTCGCCCTGCCGGGTCATCCTGCCTTCGGGGAAAATGAGGACGCACCAGCGGTCGTTGGCGAGATCGCCGATGTAGCGCAGGGTGGCCAGTGCGCCGGGTTCGTGTTGGGGGATGGGGAAGCAATTGAAGAGGCCAGTTGACAAATAATAATTCAAGCTATTAGTGAAGTTTTTACCGTGAAAGTGCTCATGAAAGAACTCTTTACGCATCGCCGGCGCGACCCGGTAGCGCCATTTGGGCGGAAGCGCAGCAAGGATAGCCGGAACGTCCATATAGCTTTGGTGGCTGGAGGCAAAGATCACAGGCGGGTCGAGGCTATCGAGATTCCCCAGGCCCTCGGTTCGAATATGGGCGAAGATCCTGGTCAGAGGCAACAAGAAGCCGGGCAGCAGAATCCGGCGGGCAGCACGGGCCAAGGCGCCTCGGTTCCAGGTTGGAAAATCCGCGGCAGTTGAGTGAGTTTCGGCTGGCGGCGCGCCAGTGATATCGGATTCATCGAGGCCCAGAGCCACCATTCGCTCAACGCGCTCGAGTGAGGTGAGGTTTTCGAGAGGAGTATTGGGATCGAACCTGGCCTGCTTGGCCGGCGGCGGCGTTCCCTTCGCGATTTCGAGCCGCTTCAGCTTGCCGGTGCCTTCGGTGCGGGGAAACTCGGGGTATGGCCAAAGGGAAACGCTGCGGATGCGCTGATAGTCGGCGAGCTGAGCATTGGCGCGGCGGACGATTTCGTCGGGATCGGTTCCGGGATCGAGAATTAGAACGGCGTGGACGCGATCAGTCCCGATTATGGCGGACTCGCGCACGCCCGGCTGCCGGTTCAGTACGCCTTCGACATCCTCGGGAAATACGTTGAGGCCTTCCGGCGTCACGATCATTTCCTTTTTGCGGCCGAGGATGACGAGATCGCCGTTCTCCCTGTGCTCGCCGATGTCGCCGGTGTGAAACCAGCCGTCTTCGAAGGCTTGGGCGGTCGCTTCGGGATGCTGGAAATAGCCGGTGGTTACGTTCTCGCCGCGAACCAGAATTTCGCCATCTTCGGCGATCTTGATTTCTACGCCGCCGATGGGCGTGCCGACGGTTCCTTTGCGCGCGTGGAAGGGGTGATTCAGCGTCACGATGGGAGCGGTTTCGGTGAGGCCGTAGCCTTGGATCACCACGAATCCGAGCTCGGTGAAAAACGATTCCAGATCGGCCGGGAGCGGCGCGGCTCCAACGATAAAGCTCCAGAATTTCCAGCCCAGCAGGCTGTGGACTTTGCGGTATCGCCACCAGCGCAATGGCCAAGGAGCGCTGCTCGGGCGCAACTCTTTGAGCCGCGGAAAAGTCTGCTGCAGATGTTCTCGCAGGATCTCCAGAATCTGGGGGACCGAGACCAGCACCGAGATGCGGCGGGTGTGAATCTGGCGGACGATCTCTTTGGGATTGTATCCGCGCATGAAGACGACGATGCCGGGCAGCATGGGCGGCATGAAGGTAGCCATGGCTTGACCGAACATGTGGCTGAGAGGCAGCAGATTCAGAAAGCGGATCGGAAAAAACGGACCGCCGTATTTGCGATATTTTTGAACCTCGCGCTCCACGGGCAGGATGTTGGCGAGGATATTGCGGTGAGTGATGACAACGCCCTTTGGCTCGGCGGTAGCGCCGGAGGTGAAGATAATCTCGGCGACCTGGTCTTTCTGGATGGCGGGCGTGGTGAGGGCGCCGGGCTGGGCATCGCTGAGAGAGGCGAGAGTCCAGATTTTTGGCGCCGGGGGGAGCGAGACTTCATCGCCGGTCAGAATGGCGCGGGCGTCGACGATGCGGTCGATGCGCTGGACGAACTCGGGCGAAGAACGATAGTCGATGGGGACCGCGATGACGGCCTCAAGCAGGCATCCCCACAGGGCGATGATCCATTCCGGGCGATTTTCGCCGTAGAGAATAACTTTGTCATCTTTTCGGATGCCGGCATCGCGCAGGCGAGCGGCGAATGCATAGGCTTTGGCGGAGACTTCGTTGTAGCGATAGTGGTGGCTGCGAAAACCGTCGTCGTAGATCAGGAATTCCTGAGGCTGCGCGGCGAAGTCCTGAAAGAAGTCGACGAGGGTGTCGCGGGCCATCCAGTTCCATTATGAGATGCAACCGTTGGTCTTAGATCAGCTCGATGGAGACACGACGGCCGACGATCGCCGCTGCGCGCTGGAGGCTTGAAAGCGTGATGTCGTTTTTCGGATCAAGCAGGCGGTCGACTTGGGTGCGGCTGGTCTTGAGTAGCGCGGCCATCTTGTTTTTGGAGATTTTCTGTTTCTTCATGGCCTCGGCGAGCTGCCACGCGACGACCTCCTTGATGGCCTGCGCCTGAGCTTCCTCGAAGATGCCCTCTTTCTTGAGGAAATCGTCGATGCTGGAACCCATGCTTTTTTTGCTCATCGCTCTAACTCCTTTTTGCGCCTCCGCGCCAACGCCAGATCATTCTTCGGCGTGGTTCGCGTCTTCTTGATAAACCCATGCAACGCGACTAAGTGTTCGCGGTAGAGGCACAGCAGCACGCGCGCCGTCCGCTTGGTCGAAAGATTTGTCCGGACCTCCCACAGTCCGTTTCCCAACGGACGACATAGCGGCATTCCCACCGGCCAGCGCCATTGCGCCCGGAGCAGGTCTTTGCCAACCGCTTGGCGCTCTAGTTCCGGTAACGCCTTCAGCCAGTCCCGCACAGGCTCGTGTCCTGGACGGAGACGGTAAAAGATCAGCGGGATTTTTCGCGGCTGTTGGTCTTCCGTCCCTGCACCTTATACGGTACTAGTGTACCTTAAAGTGTACAAGTTGTGCGCTAGCCACATGCGGTTTCCCGGCGAAGGCGAAAAGGCGCCGGGGTCGTGCGTTTGGCTGACCGGTGAAACAGGAACGGAAGGGAATGTTTGGGAGTCAGTGTAGTATGACGTCTAAAATGTTCATCGAGATGCCGCCCAGCTTTCCAACTGACAGGTTTCTGGAGTTTGGACTATTGTCCTCCAAATTCTTTCCTAAGTTCCTTAGTATTGAATACGAGACCGATCCGCTTCAAAAGCGGCAGCATTCAGATGGCGCATGGAGAGCGGTTGCGTATCGATACCGCGCGTGTTCGGAGTCCAACGACGAGTTCAAAGTGCTGGGCTCTGGAGCCAGCGAGTTATCCAGGGAATGGGGTTCAGATGAAGAACACAACTACAAACTGGAGCGGTGCGTCTACCAGTTCTTCGTGAGCGGCCTCTCTGTTTTCGAAAGCCTGGCCTACAGCCTCTACTTTTTTGGTAGCGTGCAGCGGCCAGCCTATTTTCCGCACGTCAACGATCCGAAGAAGGTAACGATCGAGGGAACTTCAAAAGAATTCGGGGCTGCCTTTCCCCATGCGTCGCTAACCACCGGTTTGGTAGCGCTGTTACAGGACGTAGACTACAAGCAAATAAGCACAATGCGGAATATTCTGGCGCATCGTGTCGCTGGCGGCCGGAGCATCCACGTCGACGTCAGGCATTCCGATCCCACTTTTGCACCCACCAGGGAAGAAGCGTGGTCTGCTCAAGGGTCGAATGACCGGCTGATATTCGATGACCAACTGCTTCAACGGCCTTTGAGCGGGATTACTAAGCTTCTAACAACACTCCTTCAGGCTGCCATTGATCTTGTTAGGTGTCTGCCCTGCGGCACCTTGGAGGGGACTTCGTCATCGGTGTAGTGGTGGCTGCGAAAACCGTTCGTCGTAGATCAGGAATTCCTGGGGCTGCGCGGCGAAGTCCTGGAAGAAGTCGACGAGCGTGTCGCGGACCATCCAGTTCCATTATGAGATGCAGCCGCTGGTCTTAGATCAATTCAATTGAGACGCGGCGGCCCACCATCGCGGCTGCGCGCTGGAGGCTTGAAAGCGTGATGTCGTTTTTCGGATCAAGCAGGCGGTCGACTTGGGTGCAACTGGTCTTGAGGAGCGCTGCCATCCAACCCCGGCGCCAAGGCAACCCGGTGTTGCTAGAACCAATAAAATTCTCCGATACCGGGTACCGCTCCGTGCCGTCGCGGCTCGGTCGGACCTCCGAAGTGAATCAGTCCAACTCCGCGCGGTAGATATCGTGGAGGCGGACCAAGCCGAGACATTGGCCGCCGGCAGGGTCGACTACAGGCAGGACTGAGATTTGCGACGGGCGATCTTCCATCAGGCGGAGCGCATCCAGCAACAGGGCATCGGGACCGATGGTGACGGGGTTGGCGGTCATGATGTCGGCCGCCGACAAGGCCCGGATATCGTCGTGCGCCTGGAGTGCGCGGCGGAGATCGCCGTCGGTGATGAGACCGGCCAGAGCGCCCGCGGAATCCACCACACAAGCCGCGCCCCAGGGATGGCGCGTCATAGCGATGACGACGTGCTTGAGAGAGCTGTCGAGACTGGCCCAGGCCACTTCGTCGCGAGTGTGCAAAACCTGGCGGACGGTCATACGCAGGCTACGGCCGAGATGGCCGCCGGGGTGAAATCGGCGGAAATCCGCGGAGCTGAAATTTCGCGCGCGCATGAGGGCTACCGCCAAGCCGTGGCCAAGCGAGAGGGCGACGGTGGCGCTGGCCGTGGGCGCCAAGTTTCCCGGGTCAGCTTCCCGTTCGACGGAGGCATCCAGCACCACGTCCATCTCCTCGGCGAGGGGCGAGTTGGGCTGGCCGAGAATGCCAATGCGCCCGGAGGGGAGTTCACGCAGAAAAGGGATGAGGTGAAGCAACTCCTTGGTAGTTCCGCTTTTGGAAACCATCAGAGTGAGGTCGCCGGGGGCATAAATTCCGAGGTCGCCATGCGAGGCTTCGGCGGCATGCAAGAACACGGCGGGAGTGCCGGTGCTGCACAGCGTGGCCACAATTTTCCGGGCGACCAAGCCGGATTTGCCGAGGCCGGTGACCACCAGTTTGCCGGACCCATTAAGGATCAGGTCAACGGCGCGGGATAGGTTGCCATCCAGACGTTTAGCGGAGCGGGCGATGGCCTCGGCCTCGATTTCCATGGCCTTTCGCGCGGCTTCGAGCCACTGGGAAGGTTGTTCTTTGGCTTGCATCGCGCTGGTAACCATCATCTCATCTATCGTTAGTCGTTCAGTGGGCTAAAGAGATCCGGCCAAATTGTCGATAAACAAGGCGAGGCAAATATGTTGCAAGCGCTACAGACGCTTTCGCTCCCGCAAACTTATTGCCGGTCGTGCCATCTGTCGACCCGGTCGGACATCAGCCGGTGTCTGCATTGCAACAAGCTTTTGGCGGCTCCGGCCGTTGCGGCGCGCAAGACGACGGCTCGGCGGCATAAGACGCGGCGGGCGTCAAGGTAATCTCCGCGCGTCACTTTTTTTCCGTGAACACCGGACGTTGCTACGGCGAAGTGGTCTTTAGCGAAATGGTCAGCCGTATTCCCGACGATTCCCCGTTGGCGACGTTGAGAGAAGCACCGAACAACGAGAGAATGCGGTAAGCCAGAGGTAGGCCCACTCCCAAGTCGCCACCCGGCGTGATGGCTTCGCCAATCGAGAAGAGATCGAAGAGTTTTGCCAAGGCGGGACCCGGAATGGTCGTGCCCTGGCTTTCTATTATCAGCGTTCGTGAATTTTGCGCGCATTCATATGCCGACCGGACAGCTGCGCCCTTGTCGGAGAATTTAACGGCGGTCTCAAGCAGCGCTTGCAAGGCTCTCACCAACAAGTTCTCGTCTGCCAGAACGAGGTCCAGGTCCGCCGATGGTCCAATGAGGGCCACTTGGCGGGATTCGGCGAACTCAGCCGTTCTCTTAATTGCGCAATTCAGCGCGGCGGACAATGAAACCGGAACAGATCGGAACTGATCCACCTTGACGTCGATTTCAGTGAGCAGTAAAGCATCATCCAATATCGAAAGAATTCTTTGGCGCGATCTCTTAAATATCCCTTCCAGTTGGTGCTTCTCCTCGGTCGCAGGGATTCTTTCCAAAATGAGCTCGCCGACTCCGAGTAGTCCGTGGAGTGGTGTGCGGAATTCATGCGAGATGAGCTTGAGGAACTCGCTCTTAGAATGATCGAGCGTCGTAAGCCGCTGGTTCGCTGCGGCAAGCTCCAGCGTGCGCGCGGCCACGGTCTCCTCCAGGAGGTCGTTGTGAAGCGTCAATGCTCGCTGGAGGTTGTGCAATTCGAGATGCGTTTCAACGCGCGCATGAACTTCTTCGAATTGGAAAGGCTTGGAGATGTAATCGACGGCCCCGGACCGGAAGGCCTTGACCTTGTCTTGAGTTTCGTTCAGGGCGCTAAGAAAAATGACCGGGATAGCTCGAAGCTCTCCGCTGGACTTGAGGCGCTCGCATACTTCGTAGCCGTTCATTTCCGGCATGTTGACGTCCAAAAGAATGAGGTCGGGCGGTTTCTTCGACGCAGAAGCCAGGGCCAACCTACCAAGGGGAAAAGAACGTACGTCGTGCCCGCGCTGGAGCAGCATGTCTTCCAGGAGCTTGAGATTGGCGGGATTGTCGTCCACGATCATGATGTGGCTATGGGTCAAGGCCAGTTCCTTTATCGGCGCCCCACCGCTTCCAGTAAACGTGTCAGGGAATCGTACTCATACTTATCGGCAAGCCGCTGCAGAGCTTGTGCCGATTCTGCATCTTCAGCCTCGCCCACCTTGAGGATGAGGCTATCCAGAAGTCTCTTGTTACCACCCAAAGTCGCGTTGTGGAGCTCTTCGATCAGCTCAGGTGGCAGCTGGCCGAGTCTCTCCAGGCTCGGGGCCGCCAATCCGGCCAGAGGTTGGCTGTTTTCTTCGCTGAGGTCCACATAGTCATATGTAATGTTGAGAAGGGCGCGAATCTTTTCAAGTAGTTGGTCCTCACCGCAAGGTTTCCAGAGAAAATCGTCGGCCCCACTCAGAGAAATGGCTCGACGGTCTTCGTCCAGGGCGCTGGCTGTGAGAGTAACGATAACCGTCTCTTTTCCTCGCGGATCGGCCTTCATCCTTCGAGTCGCTTCCAGCCCATCCATGACGGGCATGTGGACATCCATGAGGACCAAGCGAGGGTTCCATTCTTCCCAGTTGCGGATGGCCTCGGCGCCGTTCTCCGCGCCTCGTACAGAAAAGCCAATGGCGGTCAGCAGTTTTATCAGCCAGTCGCGGCTTTCAAGCTGATCATCGACAACCAGGACCCTGGGAACGCTCGTCCCGGCACTGATTGCAATCACCCGGCGAGGAGCGGTCCGCCTGACGGCGACATCGCCGTTGCCAGGTTCGATCGGGATCTCAAACCGGAACACCGAGCCTTGGCCAGGGCTACTGGTGACGGTGAGATCGCCGCCCATCAGTTGCGCATATTTGCGGCTGATGGCCAGTCCCAAACCAGTTCCCTCCTGGATGTTAAGGTCCCCCTTCACCTGGGTAAACGGCTCAAATAATTTCCGTTGCTCCTCATCGGTCAGGCCCGAACCTGTGTCTTCAACACGGGCCAACAGCCAAAGCTGGCCGGCGCACCTTTGGTCTAAAGTGACGTACAGTCCGACATGGCCCCGCCGAGTAAACTTAATTGCATTTCCGAGCAGGTTGATGAGTGCCTGGCGGATCTTACCCTCATCCCCTTTGATGTAAGCCAACGATTCTCCATCCGTCACCATTTCGAATCGTAGCGCCTTGATCTGAGCCCGCAAGCGGAACATGGCTGCGAGATCCTCCAGCAGTTTGGGGAGGTTGAAGGTCACCGGATTGAGCTCGGTGCGGCCGGCCTCAATCTTGGACATGTCCAGGATATCGTTGATGAGGGTTAACAGATGCTCGCCGCTTCGGCCGATGATCTCAAGGTGCGCCTTCGCGTCTGCTCCCAGAGCAGGGTCCCGCAACATCAACTGGGCGTAGCCGAGAATGGCGTTCATCGGGGTACGGATTTCGTGAGACATGGTCGAAAGAAACGTACTCTTGGACCGATTGGCGGCCTCGGCGTCGGCCTTGGCTTGCAGTAATTGCGCGTTGGCGTCGTGAAGCTGGCGGTTGGCGGCCTGTAACTCGGCTGAGTTGTGGAAAATCTCGGCCTCCATCTGTTCCACGCGAGTGAGCGGCCGGGTCGGCCTGCTCCCGGGCACCGATTTCTGTCGTACGAACTCGGTTACGTCCACCACGCGATGGATGAAATATTCGATCCGCCGATCCGCCCCGAGCACAGGGGAGTTCATCGGACTCCAATAACGCTCCTCGAGGACGCCGTCGGGCCGGCGGATGCGGTACTTCTGGATGGCCATGGTATCCGGAGCGGCAGTCTGGCGCACGCGGTCGAGCGACGCCCGCCATTCAGAAATCGCCGTGGTGCCAGGTTGGTCGGGGAAGATCTCGAAGATGCCGCGGCCAAGGACGTCCTCGCGCCTGGTCATGGTGGCTTCCAGGAGGGCGTCGCTTATGGAGACGATCGTCAGGTCCGGTGTGAAGACCAGGAAGAGACCGGGCAGCGACTCGAATAGTCCCTGCAATATGGCACGACTGTGACGAACTTCGTTCTCAACCGCCCGGCGCTCGGTGATATCGCGAATAGCACTGGAAACCAGCACTCCTTCGTCGGTCTCGAGCGGGCTGAGGCTGATCTCGGTCGGGAACTCGGCGCCGTTCTTGCGGAGCGCGTACAGTTCCAGACCGGCCCCCATGGTACGCACCCGAGGATCGGCGAAAAAACCGACGCGATGTCCCGGATGTTTGTCCCGGAAGCGTTCCGGCACCAACATTTCAATGGACTGCCCCAGCAGCTCCTCGCGCATGTATCCGAACATCTTCTCTACCTGCGTGTTGACCAGGACGATCTTCCCTTCTTGATTCACGACCACCACGGCATCCGGCGCTGCTTCCATTAGCCCTCGGAACTTCGCTTCGGCCCGTTTCTGCTCGCTGATGTCACGCGCGATGGAGGAAGCCGCCGTGACCTGGCCCAGGGAATTCTTGGTGGGAGAAACGGTCAGCGCGACGTCAATCAGCTTGCCGTCCTTTCTGCGCCGTACGGTTTCCTCCTTAATGATTTCTCCCCGCTGGAGCTTGGAAATGATTTCTTGTAGCTCGTCGGAGCGGCCGGGTGGAAGCAAGATGGAAATCGGTTGGCCCACGATCTCGTCTGCTGAATAACCATAGAGCCGCTCGGCTCCTTTGTTCCAATTGAGGATCGTTCCGTCAAGTCTCTTGCCGATGATGGCGTCGTCGGAATAGTCCACGATAGAGGCCAGCTGCTCCCGGCTCTCCTCGGCGCGTTTTCGTTCCGTGATATCGCGAATGGTGCTGGAAATCAGTAAGCCCTCCTCGGTCTGGAGCGGACTGAGGCTGATTTCAACCGGGAATTCAGTTCCGTCGCTGCGCAGAGCGTAAAGTTCCAGACCCGCCCCCATGGAACGCACTCGAGGATCGGCGAAAAAGCCTGCCCGGTGTCCCGCGTGATTGCCCCGGAAACGTTCGGGCACCAACATCTCAAGGGCCTGCCCCAACACATCCTTTCGCAGGTATCCAAACAACTTCTCGACCTGCGTGTTGACCAGGACGATTTTTCCCCCTCGATCAACCACCACGACGGCGTCTGGCGCAGCTTCCAGCAGGCCCCGGAACATTCCCTCCGCCACAAGATTCTTGGTGGCTTCGCGAAGTTTCTCCTCCGCTCGCCGCCGTTCTGTCTCATCCCAGCAAACGCTGGTGAGGCGATAAGGCGATCCGGCCTCGCTGTAATGGGCCTTGCCGAGGGCTACTACAAAGCGGACTGCGCCCTCTGGCGAGACGACGCGAAATTCGGTATTGTATTCCGCGCCGTGCTGGGCGGAAGCGGTGATCTCCTGCCGGACACGCTCGCGGTCGTCGAAGTGCACGCACTCCGCGAAATCCTCGATGGTCCGCGGAAATTGCCCGGCCGCAAGCCCGAAAAGCTCCGAGCAATTTTCATCCGCCTCGATGATATTCGGCACGATGTCCCAGCTCCAAACGGCGATCCCGGAAGAGCGCAGCGTGAGGCGCACACGTTCCTCCGATTGCGCGAGGGCCTGGCGTGCCTGCTCGAGTTTTCGATCACTGAGCAAGGGCGCGGCCCGCATCGCTTCGCCGAGTACGGCGATGCCAACGCCCACGGCCAGGTAGAGAGCCAATCCGACATACTGATCCGCGCCGGTGAATCCAAAGCTGCCCCGCGGCGGGATGAGAAAGTAACGGGCGGAAAAAACACCCAGCAGGACCGCCAGCAACGCGGGACGGACGCCGCCATACCAGGCGGTCACCAGAACGGCGAGCAGAAGTGTGGAGTAGGGGATCTGGTTGCCGAGCACCGGGTCGAGCAGAAGCCTGATCCAGGTGGCTAGCGCGATACTGAGCAAGCTACAGCCGTAGCGGAGCATGAAAGTCCGAATAATAGTGGGCTTTTGCGCGGAGGATTCTCAGCGTGAGCACCAGGTGATCGACTGGAGAGCCTACGTTAGGAAACTGGTATTTGAGTGTACTGTCCCTAATTATTCGTAGCGGAGGGCGACCACGGGGTCGAGCCGAGCGGCTTTGTTGGCCGGCCAGATGCCGAAGAACAGGCCGACCGCGACTGAAACCACCACTCCAAGCACGGCGGCCCATAAGGGCACGGCGGTGGGCAAAGCGGGAAATACCAGGCGGCAGGTGAACGAGATCGCCCATCCGAAGGTCATCCCGATCAGGCCGCCCAAACCGGTGAGTACAACGGCTTCGGTGAGAAACTGAAGGACGATGTCGGCGCGGCGCGCGCCTATGGCTTTGCGAATCCCGATCTCGCGCGTGCGCTCGGTGACGGAAACCAGCATGATATTCATGACGCCGATTCCGCCCACCAGCAGGCCGATGGAGCTTAACACCACCATGACCAGCGCGACCATGGCGGTCACGTTGTGGAACTGTTCCACCATCTGCTCGGAAGTCGAGATAAAGAAATCGTCGGGCTTGTTGGGCGGATCGTGACGCTGGATGCGCATTACCACGCGCGTTTCATCGATGGCCGCCGCTAGTTTGCCTGGTTTTGCGACTACAATCAGCATATTCTCGCGGGCGGCCGGAAACATCTTACGCATGCTGAAATAGGGCAGCAGCAGGCGCGTGTCATCCTGGCCGGGAAATGAAGCCGCGGGCCGCAGCATAACGCCGATAATTTGAAACTTGTGTCCATTGGCGTCTATCCATTTGCCGATCGGATCTTCGCCGCCCATCAGCGCTCGCGGGACATCTTCGCCGACCACCACCACCGGCATGCGATGCTCATTCTCGACTTCGGTAAAGAAGCGGCCTTCCTTCATTTCGGCCTGACCGCCCTCGGCGTAGGAAGGATCGGTACCGCCAATATCAGCCTGATAGAGCTCGTTGCCTTTGTAGCGGGCGATGGTAATTTGCGGGGCCCTTCCGAAGGCATTGGGAAAAAGGTAAGGGCTCACCATTAGAACATCCGGGCAGCGCGCCGCGATTGCCACGCCGTCCTCATAGTTGATGGACTTGCGTTTCACCTCCTCGGCGCTGACGCTGTTGAATCCGAGGGGGAATTTGAAAACGATGGCGGTGTTGGTGCCGAAACTGCGGAGTATGTTGGTGATGGCGCCATCCAGTCCGGCGATGATGGAACCGACGCCAATGATGGTGCCAGTGCCAATGATCACGCCCAGCACCGTGAGGAAAGAGCGAAGTTTATGCTCGCGCACAGTGTTGAGCGCCAAGCCGATCGCCGAGAGCAGTTCCACGCTGGTCATCGTTCCACCCTCAGAGCTTCAATCGGATCAAGCTTGGATGCGCGCTGGGCCGGGTAGATGCCAAAGAACAGTCCCACGGCGACTGAGAGAGTGACACCGGTGAGAACCGCTGAAACTGGCACCGCCATGGGGACGGGAGTTGCGGTCCGGACCAGGACAGCGACCAGCCAGGCGAAGGTAACGCCGATCAAGCCGCCGATTCCGGCCAGCATGGACGATTCCACCAGGAACTGGTTGAGGATGTCCTGACGGCGCGCGCCAACAGACTTGCGGATGCCGATCTCGTGGGTCCGCTCGGTGACCGCGGCCAGCATGATGTTCATAATTACGACGCCACCCACGACCATGAAGACTGAAACCACCGCCACGGCCGTTCCCGCGATGGCGCCGGTCAGGCTGTCCCAGGCGCCCACCAATGCATCCGAGGAGAGGATCGAGAAATTATCGTCCTGGCCTGGCCGCAAGTGGCGGTGAGCGCGCAGCAGCATCCGGATTTCGTCTTTAGACTGCTCGAGCACCGTTTGGTCGAGGGCTTTGGCGGCGTAATTAATGCCTTGGCGCGCGCTATAAATCTGGAAATATGTCCCGGCCGGAATATCGATGAAAGCGTCCTGCGACTGGCCGAAAACGCTGCCCTTCGAAAGCGCGACGCCGATCACCGTGAACGGCCGTCCTTCGATCTTAATGGTCTTACCAATGGCGTTGGCGTCACCGAACAGATTGGTTTTCACATCGGCGCCCAGCACGGCGACGGTAGCGTGGTGGCTGTCCTCGATCTCGGTGAAATAGCGGCCGGCGCCAAGCTGAGTGTTACCGAGCATAATCCAGTTGGAGGTGCCACCGGTAAGCCCCACGTTGCTCAAGGTCTGAGTCCCCAACGAGACGCTGACACTGCGGCCGGCGGCCATGCCTAACTCTTTGGTGAGCGTAACTTTGCTCTTGAGATACTCGAATTCGGCTGGACTGAGTTGAGGGTTCTTCTTCTGAAGTTCAAGGTATTTCTTGGGATCAAAATTTCCGAGAAAAGCGATTCGTACGACGCGGAAGCCGTCGGAGCCCATGCTGGATACGCTGTTGGCGATGTAGAGATCCATGCCATGGATAATGGACATGACCGCGATCAAGGTAGTAGTGGCCAGGATGATGCCCAGCAGAGTCAGGAAGCTGCGCAGCTTGCTGGAGCGCAGTGAATCCGCCGCCACCGCCGCCGCTTCACGAAAGGACGCAGTTTGGGCCATCGCTTTAAGAGACGAAATTGGCCGCGGCTTTGTTCCGTACGCCGGTCAGCCACTCCAGGATGACTTGATCCAGCCAAAAGCGGGGCGGCTTCTTCGATATGAACCCGACGTGGCCGCCGCGCTCGACGGCCAACAATTCCAGGTACGGATTTCGCGTGAAAGCGGGATGATTGAAAACCGCAAACGGGATCAAGGGGTCGTCTTTGGCTTGAACCAGAAGGGCCGGCACGCGAATGCGGTCCAGGAACTGATTTGAGGACTGGGTGGCGTAATAATTGTCGGCGGTGCCGAATCCGAAGGCCGGGGCGGTGAATTTGTCGTCGAACTCGTAGACACTCTTGACAGCATCGAGCTGATCGATCGCGAATAGCCCCGGAGCGGTTTGCGCTTTAAGACGAATGCGCTGCTTCAAACGGCGAAGGAATCGCTGAGAATAGACGAAATTCGATGGGCTCCCCAGCTTCCTTGCGCAGGCGGCCAGGTCGATGGGCGTGGAGACGGCGATGACACCGGCGATGAGGCCGGAAGCGCGGTCGCCCAGCTCGCCGGCCAGTTTGAGAACTACGTTGCCTCCCAGCGAGAAGCCGGCCAGAAAGAGGGGCGCTTCAGCCTTGATCTGGTGGATGACCGCCAGCAGGTCGGACGTTTGGCCGGAGTGATAGAGGCCGTGTCCGCTAAGATGTTCGGTGCCACCGCAGCTCCGCATGTTAAAACGGTGAGCAGCCCATCCGGCCTGGAGCAGTGCATGAGCAAGGCTTTGAGCGTAGCCCGCCTGGCTGGAACCTTCCAGGCCATGGACCACGATTACTTCAGCTATGGGCGGGCCGGCAGGACGCTGCGAATGGACCAGCACTCGCACGCCTGGCTCGGTGTCATAGAGTTTAACTTCCACGGGAAAACGTCCGGTATCCATCGGACGGGGCCAGTAATTGGCTGCGATGGTGCCGAGGTGGGGATTCCTAAAGAACGGGACGAAAGCTTTCAATCCACCATTCTAGGAGATTTGGGGTAAGCAGATAAAGAAAAAAGGGCGGACAAGGAGCGCCGCCCTAGAAGGGACACAAGACATCCAGTGAAATGAGGGACCGGTTAACTTTCGGACGCCGCACTCGAAAGGACCGAGCTGATCTGCGAAAAAATGGTACTGATGCTGCTGGCGACGTTCGGCATGATCGCGCCCGCCGCAACCGCCACGAAGCCAGCCATAAGCGCGTACTCAATAAGATCCTGCCCACGAGTATCGTTCCAAATTCGAAGTCGCAATAAAACGTAGTTCGCTTTTTGCACCAGAGACGCCTCCTGATCGAATTATGAGCGTAAGGGTGGGGGATAGCGCTCAGTATTTTCTTTTAGACTTATAAGAATTTGACCTTATTACTTGAGTGAAGCCGGCTCCAGACCCAAATGGGATAGTAGCGGCTAAATGCTTTAAGCGTAAGCAGTATCGAGGATTTTCTGGATCAAGACATCGTATTCCATCCCGGCAGCCGAGGCTGCCTGGGCGAAGTCATCATCTTTAGCCAGGGAGGGGTTGGGGTTGGCCTCAATGATGGCGATTTCACCGGCGGGAGTCAAACGGACATCGATCCTGCCCAGGCCGCGGATCTTGAGCACGCGATAAACCTTGCGTGCCAGGCGCGCGAGTTTCTCTTCCAAGCCTTCGGGGAGTTCACTGGCGGCTCCGTTGCGGATGCCCCATTTTTTCCGGTAGGCGTCGTCCCACTTGGCCTTGAACGTCGCGAACTTGGGTTCGTCGTCGGGCACCTGATTGAAGAAGATCTCGCGCGGGGGAAAGACGTTTAATTTGCGGTTGCCCATGACGCTGAGGTAGAGTTCACGGCCATCGATGTATTCCTCAATGAGGGCGTCGCAATGAAATTTCTCGTGAACGAAGCGGGCCCGCTCGAGCGCTTCCTCCTCGCTTTTGGCGAAGGAAGCTTTGCTGATGCCATCGGAAGACTCCTCGTCTACGGGTTTGACAAAAGCGGGATAAACGAAGCGCCGAAGCCGTTTCAACGGCCGCTGCTGGGGCGAGATGACGAAGTGCGGAACGCGCACGCGGTGGTAGGCCAGGATCTTCTTAGCCAGCGCTTTGTCTTTGCAAAGCATCAAGCCTTCCGGCCGCGCGCCGGTGTAGCGAACCTTCATGAGTTCGAGCAGAGCGGGGATATTGGCCTCATGAGCGCGGTCGGAATGGAACGACTCGGTGAGATTGAAGACCACTTCAGGCGCAAAGAATCTGATCTTTTCGACAATGGGCAAGACGTCGTCGAAAACCGCTAGTGTTTCCACCTCGTGGCCCAATTGTTTCAGGCAGACCAGGACGTCGGCTTCCGTTTCTTTGTCTTCCTCTTCCTTTAACTCGCGCGGGGAAAAAGTTTCGCCGACGGCAGCGCGGCGTGAAATATCGAATACAACAAGAACTTTCACTCTTACACAGACCTCTTGAACCGGCCGGTATGGAGATAGTTGGTGACTAGAGCCGCCAGATAGGCCGCCAGCTCGAACGATACGCGCGCCCGATCGAGCGGCGGCGGTGTAGTCAGACCGAGCTGCTGGCAGCGCTGAATGAACTTGCGAACCAACATATCCACGGTATACTTGCGCTGTCCCGTCCAGCGGACGATGGAACTGACCAGGGCGCCGCGATTCTTACGCATCACGCGCGCGGCCGATTCTCCGTTCGGATCACCATTTCCAAATATAACGCGCAGATCGGCGTCGTAAAAATCGGGAAACTCTTCGGCGTAGAGTTTTCTACGCTCGGCGTAATGGCGAGCGAGCGTTCGCCTGAGTTTACTAGCGTCGGAAATGCGGCGCCCGTGCTTCACCTTAGGGGATTTGCCCTTGATCTCTTCCATGACGGAGTGAACGAATTCCAGCTTTTCGAGAGCCTTCCAGCCGCCATATTGTTTGCGCCACTCTTCGGGAGGCATGGAGAGCCAGACCGCGTAGGTTTCGGCGAAGTCTTCATCGGGATGAGCCTGGGCGTACCAGTTGGGAAGATGGCGGACGAAACCCCTGCTGTAGGGGCGAGGCTGGTAGGTTTCAGGCGAATACTCTTTCTCGGGGCTTCCGAAAACGCGGCGCCAATCCTCGCGCGAGGAGAGCCGGTAGGCGTGATCGATGGCATGTCCGCATTCGTGGCGCAGGAGCTGCTGGCACCACTCGGGAGTTCCACCTTCGACCTCCAGCATCTGGCGGAGCTCGAGCGCCTTGAGTCGAGGATGGGCGAGGTAAAACGGAATCGCGATGGCGGGGACGCCGGCCGGCGAGAACCACTCGTCGCCCAGGTAGCAGGCGGGCCGGAAGTCGAGGCCTCGCGCGGCGAGTTCGTCATTGAGCTGATTTACGCGGGTTTCGAGCTCGCTGCCTTCGATGCGGACACCGAGATCGCAGATGCGCCAGGTGAGCAGTTCGTCGTCCTTGAGATTTTCCCAGGCGGGGTCGGGGGCGGGCTCCACGGCATTTATCGTAGCGGAAATTAGGGACAGTACACTCAAACCCCTATTTCTCGCGGCCGCCGGGGCTGGAAAATCGGTATTTGAGTATACTGTCCCTAATTTTGTGGCGGACGTCGACGCGGTCGCCAGCGCCGTAGACCATCCAGCCGGCGGCTAAGCGGCGAAGCGTGCGGGCAGGGGTGCGGTAATCGGGCCTGCCCCGCAGTCGCTTCTCTTCCGTCTCTAAAAGCTTTGCGACTCCGGTATCGGTGGGACGGAAGCCGAGCTTCCGATAGAACCAGAAAGCTCCAGAATCGATAGCTTCCTCGTTGTGAAGGCCGAGCTGGTACGGATCGACGATAAAGAGCGTGACGCCGATCAGTTGCTGAAACAACCGCAACAGCCGGCCATAGAGCCAGGCCGTTTCGCCATCGCGAAAGGTGTAATAGAGGTTGAAGCCGACCTCCATCTGCCTGCGAAATGTCAGCGTTTCGATGTAACCGACCGGCACCGCATTTTTGAAGAACATACCAGCGTGGTAAGTTCGCACGGGCAGGCGGTGTTCCGGCAGAACATCCGCTACAAAAACCTCGACGCCGCGGCCCAGCTCGGCGCGGTAGACTTTCGATGGATCGCCGTAGGTAAAGCCGTGGAGCTCGCGAAAACGCATGGCGGAAGTCTCGCGGGCCAGATCCAGCATCCGTTGGCCGTGCGCGCGGCTAAGTTTCGCGATCTCGAAGGGCGGCGATCTCAGCTCGGCATCGAGCGACACATCGGCGCGGCGGAGCAGTGGCGTGGTGTGGTAAAAGAATCGACGCGCGGCGGGCAGCCGCAGGCTGGTGCGAGTGGTCGGCATGTTGTCGAGATCCCACCGGAGGGCCAGCTCGGCGTGCGCGTAAAGATCGGCGATGACATCTGACGGCAGCGGGACTTTTTCGAGTCGCGAGATCAGCCAGCGAAGATCGGAGACCTGGGCCTTACCTTTGGCGGCGCGAAACCAATCGAGGAATGGAATATTTGCCTCGACCAGCGCGTCTTCGGCAAAGTTGGGATCGAGGCGAGACAGCAGCGGCCCGAGAAGAGCGGGGTCAGATCCATCCCAATCGATGTCGAGGCTGTCCGGGTGGTGGCGCACCAGCCAGCGGGCCATGTCATAAGTGAACACCGCGGACAAACCGGTGCCGGAGATGCCGGAGACTTCGGGTTGCTCAAACGCCTCGAGATCGGCGCCGGTGCGGCGGAGCAGCGCGATCCGCTCAGGAAACGACGCCAGAAGGCGGTCCGTCAGGCGCAAAATTCCGGCGTTAGAGGGATAGGCGCGGAAGAATAACAGGGCCTCATGGAAGCGGACGAGAGAGCGGGCCTCGGGGAAACGCCGGCGACCCAGCGCGGTCAGGATTTCAGCCAGTTGATCGGAAGCCCGGGCGGAGCCGAACTGGCGCTTAGCGGCTTCCATCCGGTCGAGCAGGCGCTCGAGAGAATTGGACGATGGCATGGAGATAATCGCAGTCTACAACTGTGCGGAAGGTTTTGTGTGAAACCCGTTTTCGGGCGGACCGTCTGTTACTATGACTAAAAGTGCGCGTGAAAGTCCTATTTTTCGGTATGTTGCGGGACATTGTGGGCCGCCAGGAAGAAGAAATCGAAGTAGAAGCCGGCTCCTGCCTCGGCTGCATCTTCGAGCGCTACGCCAGCCAGTTTCCACGGCTGGGCGAGCTCAAATCAAGCATCGTATTGGCTCGCAATCATCAGTTCAGCGACCGGTCGGTCGTCATTGGGGAGGGAGACGAGATTGCATTTCTGCCGCCCGTGAGCGGCGGTTCGGGGCGCTATACACAGCAGATTTTCGACGCTGAACAGGGTTATTTCTTTGCGCTAACCCGTGAGCCGATCGACACGGCGGGCGTCGCGAGGCGACTGCTGCGAGGCGAAGATGGCGCGGTAGTGAACTTCGAGGGAGTGGTGCGGAACAACACCAAAGGACGCCGCACCCAGTTCCTGGATTATGAATGCTACGAAGCCATGGCGGTGAAGATGATGGCCGAGATCGGGCGTGAGATTGCGCGCGGACATGAGATCGGCCGCATCGCGATGGTGCACCGGTTGGGCCGCATGGAGATCGGGGAGACCAGCGTGGCGGTAATCGTAACGGCTCCTCATCGCAAGCCGGCCTTCGAGGCCGCGCTCGAAGGCATCAACCGGCTGAAGCGCATCGTGCCGATCTGGAAAAAGGAACATTTTGCCGACGGAGAAATCTGGGTTGAAGGGGAATGGGACGAATCGGTCCTCAAAAAGTGACCCGTCAAGTTGTTTGTTTTCTCCTGGCCGCACTGTCAGCGGCTGAGCCGGGGCGCGCCCAGCCGGATACCGTCATCCGCGTGAATGTACGGCTGGTGCGGATGCTGGTTACCGTGAAAGACGCATCCGGCCAATTGATCGGGTCCCTGAACAAAAACGATTTCACGATTTTCGATAACGGGGTCAAACAGGACATCGCGGTGTTCGAACGTCAGACCGAACAGCCGTTATCGGTGGCGGTGCTGGTGGATACCAGCGCGTCGACAGGCATCGAGCTGCGCTACGAGCTGGATTCGGTTAGCAAATTTCTGAAAGCTCTGCTAGGCGAGGGAAATCCGAACGATACAGTGGCGCTGTACAGCTTCAATTGGCAAGTGAATCTGGTTAGCAGTTACACCCGGCGCTTTGCAAAAGTGGATCAGCAGTTGAAGCAGCTCAAATCGGAAGGCGGTACTTCGCTATACGACGCGATTTATCTGGCATCGCGAGAGCTGGAGCTTCGCAATGGCCGGCATGTGATGGTGATTGTCACCGATGGCGGCGACACCACCAGCGTCAAGGATTTTCATCAGGCGCTCGAGGCCGCGCAGCTTGCCGATACGCTGCTCTACCCGGTTCTGGTGGTGCCGATTACCAACGACGCAGGCCGCAACGTGGGCGGTGAGAACGCTTTGACGACGCTGGCCGCCGGGACTGGAGGACGGGTGTTCCTGCCGAGCCTGGGAGCGGAGCTGGATCGGGCCTTCTCCGATATCCTTCGAGAGCTGAGGACGCAATATCTACTCGGCTTTTACCCGAAAGACGTCCCGCCCAGCAAGGATCGCTTCCACATCCTGAAGGTCGGGGTGCCAGGCACGAATTTGCGGGTCATCACGCGCAGCGGCTATTATGGTGAGTCGAGCGAGCCCTTCAGGCGCTTTGGCCGTTGAACGAACAATCGAATGAGTAAGGCAAAGACCAAAGCTCCAGAGCAGACCTTCGAAGAAGTGAAATATCTGCGATATCTGATCGATCACGAGATCCCAGTTCGCATCCGGCTCAGCAGTAATGAAGAAGTCAGCGGGCTGATCGAGTTTTACGACGCGAACTTCATTCGGCTTACGCGACGCGGCGAGCCCAATCTGTTTTTGTTCAAACACGATATTAAATATCTCTACGAAGAGCCGGAGTAAGGGACCGCGAAGCCACTCCGATGCCTTCCTATCTTGAAACCAGCGTCGAAATCGCCCGCGAAGCCGGAGCGCTGCTGGCCAAATACTTCGAGCGCCGCGTACCCTTCGAGCTGAAGGGCGAGCACGACCTGGTGACCGAAGCGGATCGCGCGTCCGAGCAACTGGTGGTGGAGCGATTGCGCGCCCATTTTCCGGCGCACTCGATTGTGGCCGAGGAAGGCGGCGGGCACACCGGCAAATCGGAATATTGCTGGTACGTCGATCCGCTGGATGGCACCACAAATTTCGCGCACGGCTTTCCGATGTACAACGTCACCATGGCGCTGGAGCAATCCGGGGAGCTGATCGCGGGAGTAATTTTCGATCCCGAACGGAACGAAATGTTCACGGCCGAGCGCGGATCTGGAGCCTATCTAAACAATCGCCGGATTCGCGTATCCAAAGTGAGCCAACTCGAGAACACTCTGCTCGCGACCGGATTTCCCAGCCTGAAGCGCCATCAGAACGTCAACGTTCACTTTTACTATCAGCTGGCGATGATGACCCACGGCGTGCGGCGGGCGGGTTCGGCGGCGCTCGATCTGGCCTACGTCGCCAGCGGCCGTCTGGATGGATTTTGGGAGTTTGGCCTCAAGCCTTGGGATATGGCGGCGGGCAGTCTGCTGATTGCCGAAGCGGGGGGCAAGTGTTCGGACATGTGGGGCGGTCCGGTGACGCTGCGAGGTCCGCATCTGCTGGCCGATAACGGACTGGTTCACCAGCAGATCCTGGATTTGTTTGGCGAGATTTTTCGGGGAGAGTACCGGTTTTCGATGCCGGCAATCAAATAGGTCAAAACCTAGCGTAGGCAACGGTGCACACAGGAGTGCCTGCAGCGGGACGAGGGCGTCCCGCGCGGACCAGGGGGTCCGCCCCACCTTTTATCTAAGGCCTTTATCTTTCAAATATCCGATCAGCGCGGCCGGATCGTCGGTAATGATCGCGTCGACGCCGGCGTCGATGAGCATCTGCCAATCCGCGGGAGTATCGGCCGTCCAGGGCACGACTTGGATCTTAGCTTGATGAGCCGCCTTCACCTGCTCAGCCGTCGCCAGCTTGAACAGCGGAGAGATGATCCCAGCATCGCCCTCGCGCGCGATATCCACAAACGACCGCGAATCGCCCTCCCACAATGCCGATAAACGAATATCCGGCGCCAGCCGTTTGGCGGAGTGCAGAGTCCGGAAGTCGAAAGACTGGACGATCGAGCGCGATTCCAGCTTGTGCTTGCCGATCACGTCCAGCAGCATGCGGGCGAAAACGTCGGGCGCCGGCGTAAGCTCGGGATGATCGGGAAAGCTCTTGGTCTCAATATTAAACTGGACGTTATTGCCGTGCGATAAGGCCAGCACTTCATCCAGCGTTGGAATGCGCGTGCCGGGCACGGGTTGCTGCTTGGGGAAATGGGGGTTCTTCAAAGCGCCGCAGTCGTATTCACGCAACTCGGCCAGCGTGAGCTCGTGAATGGCGATACCGGGGTGTGGTCCTTGGCAGATTTCCGGGTTAATGTGGGGATCGTGCGAGATCACCAGCACATTGTCCTTGGTCACCGCGACGTCCATTTCGAGGAAATCGGCGCCGATCTTGATGGCATACTCGAAGGCCGGGATGGTGTTCTCGGGATAGATGGCGCGAGCACCGCGGTGACCATGCACCAAGATACGAGGAGCGGCGTTGACAGTCATAAGGCAGAATACTGAAATCAGCAGGGCGCTCGCGGCGCGAAAGAACATAGCTACTAGAATATTGGATTTTCGGTCTGCGGCGGTGGTGGCTCGGCGCTCTGTTCCGGCGCTGGACTGCTCTCAGATTGTGTCTGAGGCTCCGGCGTGATTTCTAATTGCGCCTGAGGCTCCGGGGGGACCTCTAATTGCGCCTGCGGCTCCGTCTGGACTTCAACATCTTCAAGGATGATGGGAGCCTCCGCTGCCGATAGAGGAATGTCGCACTCGCAACAGTCGCTGCAGCGCTTGCAGCGGTCACAACGATGATTTACGCACGCGTCTTTGGTGCAGTACACGCAGATTTCGCCGGCTGGTTCGCCGCAGATGCTACAAACGAAGATCGCGGCTTCGGCCGTCACTTGCGCACCGCTTTCGTGGGTTGTTTCATCAATGACTCGCGACAGCGCTGGGCTTCGCGATCGGCAATCTGAAATTCCTCTTCCTTCTGAGTCGCCAGATCCTGGACGTACTGCCGCAACTTGTCGGCATTGGAGCTATTTTCGGACACCACCGCTTGCATGAGATCGGCCAGAGCCGGATTTTGGTACTTCCGAATTCCTTCCGTCACTGAACTAAGCGTCGATTCCAGTGCCTGCATTCGAAAGTAGGTGTCCAGGGCCAGTGTGAGCCGTTCGGGCTGCTTCGAGAGAGCGTCGCTCGAGGACAGCAAGTATTTCAACTCGGCCTGCGCGGTTGTCCATTGCGCCACGTAAGCCTTGGGAGCCCCTTTAGCCACCCAGGCTTCGGGCTTCACCTGGTCGATGATGGGTTTCACGTGTTGCGCCTGCAAATCCAGGCTGTCAAGCAGTTTGCGGACATCCCATTCCGAAGCCACACCGCCGGCCGGGGCGGATTGAGCGCTGGCAAGACCCGAAGCGAATACCAAGCACATTAGTAGACCAGACTTCATCAGTGACCTTCCCTAAGGCTAGTGTGGCACACCAAACTTTGTCACACCAACTTTGTCACATCAGCGTCCGGCCTTTAGTGCGGTAGTCGTCTTACTGTGGAGGCGGAGGTGGACCCGGGGGTGGAGGAGGAGCCGGCGGCGGAGGCGTCGAAGGGGTTTGTCCAGAAAGCGTCGGACCACCGCCCGGAATAGTAACCCCAGGATGGGCCGGAGTGTGAGTTGCCATGGTGAAGGCCGCGTCGCGCAGACCCTGCAGTATTTTGCGGACGACCGCTCCTTTGTCGACCGTGCTTTGGGCCAACGGCTGGTCTTTATACACATGGATTGACTCGCCGGCATTCAGCGTTTTAGATTCTCCCGGCCGGAGAGCATGGCGAACGTCCACAACGCCCTCTTCTACCGTCACGATGGTGGTATCGTCGTCGTCGTCCACGGCGACGTCGAATGTGGTGCCGCGCACGGAAATAACCGCAGTGGGCGTCAGAATCCGATTGTTATTGGGTTGACTGCCCCATTTTTGGATGTGAATCTTCACCCTTCCGACCAAAACGTCCAGCAGATCGCGCCAGTTGCCGGGGTTCTTACGGAAGATAATATTCGAGTTTGGGTAGACTTCGAAAGTACTCCCATCGGAAACCTGGAACTGAGCGTAGCCGTCTCGACCGGTGATAATGACTTGCCGGATCTGCACCTGGTCCCCAACATTGAGCGCCCAGGGGGTAGTATCGCGCAGTACCGATACATCACCTTGCAAGGAAATGACCTTGGCAGCGCCTTCAGACGATTGTGGGAACATTTGGGCCGAGCAAACTGCTGGGCACAGCACTGTTGCAGCCGCTATTAGCAGTCCCACGAATGCGCGCATGGCCCAAAAGCTCATAAAGAAATAGATCGGTCTGGCCGATGCCATTCAATAGTACTATGTGGCCAATTACTTGCCGCCAATATCAAGAACACAGTCTATCATCAAAAGTGCGTTGCAAGAGGGTGTCCGTTCAGGGTTTTGGTGAGAAAGATGCTTAAATTCAGTCCTTTCCAGTGGGACGAAACGTCGAAAAGGATACAATAGACTCGTCTCATGTGTCGGAGGGCCACAGTACGAATAGGAAGCGCCGCAGCGTTGCTGGTGGCATCCACCTGGGCTGCTAAAGCACAGCCTGTCAGCCTGGATTGGCGGCACATTGGAAACTCGGCTATCGAGCTGTCCATGCCGTCGGTGACGACCGGTCCGGTCAGCCGGGTTTGGTATTCCGAGGACGGATCTGCACTCTATGCGCAAACCGTATCCGGCCGGACGTTTGCGACCGAGGATTTTGAGCAATGGAAACAAGTGCAGGATCGGAGCCTCACTCCGCCGGCGCCGGCGACTCCCGAGGCGGTGACGATTCCCGAGGCAGAGGCGAAGCTGCGCAGCCAGCCAGGCGGGTCCAATCACGTTTACGGGGTCGGGCAAAATGCTTACCGCTCGGATGACGGCGGCGTCACATGGACGAATCTGACGGCCTACAAGGGAGGCTCGATCCTGGGCAACGGGCTGGCCGACCTAGCCGTTTCCCCGCGGGATGCCGATGAAGTGGCGGTGGCCTCGAGCACTGGAGTCTGGCGGTCGATGGATGGCGGGCTAACCTGGACCGGCATGAACCAGTTCTTGCCCAATCTTCCGTCTGGCCACCTGAAGGCTGTTCCTAATGGACCGCGCGGTGTGCGCCTGGCGCTGGCAGGCGGAGCAGCCGAGATCGAGTGGGCGCCGGGCGAGAAGACCGCTTGGCGACCGGTCGACAGCGCCGATCTGGAACGCGAGAACAATACAAAAGCGGCGCTTTCGCAGCCCTTGAAGCATTCCATCACTGCCATTGCAACCGCTAAAGATTACATTTATGCGGGAGATTCGGAGGGGCGTTTACAGGTGTCCCCGGATGCGGGCGCTTCGTGGCCACAGCCGTTTAAGCTGGCCGATCTCGGCGCGGTGGAATCCATCTGGGTGGATACCAACGATCCTCGCGTAGCCGTAGCGGTATTGTCGGCGCGCCCCGCCGGAGCGCAATCGCAATCCAAGCCGACCTACGTGCTGCGAACCATGAATGGCGGCATCTTCTGGGACGATATTACGTCGAATCTTCCAGAGACCGCGGCAGCGCACGGAGTGGCCGCCGATCGTGCCAGCGGCGCGGTATACATCGCGACCGACGCAGGCGTCTTCTTCACCATGACGGATCTGGCCGCGGCCGGCAGTCCCACTTCGTGGGCTTCCCTTAGCCAGAATCTTCCGGCCGGCGCGACGGACGTGAAACTGGACGGCGGAGCTAATCAACTATATGCGGCTCTGGATGGTTACGGTGTATATGCGGCGATCGCCCCGCACCGCTTCCATGACGCCAGCGTGGTGAACGCCGCGGACTATAGTTCCAGGCCGACAGCGCCGGGTGCGCTGTTAAGTGTTCTGGGGACGCGCGTGGACTCGGCCAGCAGCGCTAGTACGGTGGTGCCGGTGCTCGCGGCATCCACTTCCGCATCGCAGATCCAGGTTCCCTTCGAAGCCCAAGGAAATACCTTCTCGTTGTCCATGGAGGCGGCGGCCGGGCGGTTTACAGTAGGGCTTCCGCTACAGAACGTCTCGCCGGCCATTTTCGTGGACCCCGAAGGAACGCCTCTGATTCTGGATGCGGAAAGCGGCGTTTTGCTCGACTCCACCAAACCGGCGCGCTCGAATTCCCGCATTCAGATTCTGACTACCGGGCTGGGCCTGGTGAAACCCGATTGGCCGACCGGCTTAGTGGCGCCTCAGACCGATCCGCCGCGCGTGATCGCGACGGTGCGAGCATATCTGGATCGGACGCCGGTGACTGTGACCCAGGCCTCCCTGGCGCCCGGCTACATCGGCTTCTACTTAGTCGAGATTCAGCTTCCGCAAATCGTGAATGCCGGTCCCGCGGAGTTGTATGTCGAAGCCGAGGGACAGCAAAGCAATCGCGTGCGGCTGTATACCGAACCCTAGCGATTCAGTCTTATGCTCCCGACTTCCTGGCGACGGCTTCTGAGTCTAATCCGGATTCTGCTCGGCATGAGCTGCCTGGCCATTCAACTGGTGGCCTCCGGCTTTGCGATTACCGACACGGTGATCCTGTTCACGGGCTACGTTATCTATGCTTGCGTGGCGTTGTTTTGGAGAAGCCTGGAAGACTCGGGCTATCCCAGCCTGGCCCTGATTCTGGATTTCGTTTTTTTCTTCCTCTCAACCACCAGCAGCGCTTCTTACAGCTATTGGGTCAGCTCGGTGTTTTATGCTTACCTACTGCTGGTTGCCGTGATGCTGCATCCCTGGTGGAAGGCAGTGTCGCTGGTGGCCGCCTCGCTGCTGCTGGTATACGCGGCCAGTCCTATGCACGCGGCGTTCCTGCGGCCCGGTCTGATCGCCGCCGGTATTCTGGGTTGCGTGTTGGCCATCCAGCGAGAATATCTGGAAGAGCGGCTTTCCAATGCCTCGCGCCAAACGGTGCTATATCGGTACGACGCCGAGAAGGCGCGGGAATCCGAGCGCCAGCGAATCGCGGCCGATTTCCACGACGGCCCGCTGCAAAGCTTCATCAGCTTCCAAATGCGGCTGGAGATTATCCGCAAGCTGCTGATACGGGACCAGACCGCCGCCACCGAGGAGTTGATCCAACTACAGGAGCTGTGCAAGAGCCAGGTCAACGAACTGAGATCGTTCGTTCGCAGCATGCGGCCGGTGGACGTGGAAGGAAGCTTGAACGCGACGCTGCGCCGGGTGGTGGAACAGTTTCAAAAAGACAGCGGAATTCCAGCCAGCTTCGTAAGCGCGGAATTTCTGGAACCGGCTGAACCGGAAGTCTCGCTCGAACTGCTACAGATCGTGCGCGAGGCGCTGTACAACGTCCAGAAGCATTCCTCGGCCACGCGCGTGGCGGTGAGTATCGCGAAATCCGATAGAGCGCTGGAGATTGGGATCGAAGACAACGGCGCGGGTTTTCCGTTCAGTGGAAAGTACACGCTGGATGAGTTGGAGCTATTGCGCCTGGGTCCAATGAGCATTAAGCGGCGGGTGCGCACGCTGGGCGGCGATCTGCTGCTCGATTCGAAGCCAGGCCAAGGCGCGGGTTTGAAGATCCGGCTCGCCACGTGATCGCGCGATCAGCCGTTTTTCTAGCTGGTTTACTCCTTTCAGCCTGCGGTAAGTATCGCGACTTCACGCTGCCGGCCCAACCCGGTGGACCATCCGTCTCCTGGCATTGGGAAGCCCGGCCGGAACCGGTTCTCACGCGCGGAGCTTCAGGGGAGTGGGATGCCGTCGACGTCTTGAATCCTTCCGTGATCCGTCAGGGCGAAGCCTATTACAACCTGTACTCGGGTTTCGACGGCCGGACTTGGCACACCGGCCTAGCCGTTTCCGCCGACGGGGTCGCATGGCGCAAGGAAGGCAAGATTTTATCGCCGAGTCCGGGGACCTGGGAATCCGATGAGATCGCAGCTAACGGATCGGCGCTGGCATCGGAGACCGGCATTCTGTATTACTACCAGGCCGGTAATCCGGCGCGAATCGGCCTGGCTCAATCCGCCAACGGACACCAATGGCAGAAGCACGGCACGCCGGTGCTGGACGCCGGTCCGCGTGGAAGTTGGGATGAACGAGGAGCCGCGGATCCGTACGTCATCCGCGCCGGCAGCGCTTATTACATGTTCTATCTGGGCCAGGATCGCGCGCGCCGCCAGCGCCTGGGCCTGGCAATGTCCGACGATGGAATCGCTTGGTACAAGCTGCGATCCAATCCCATTCTCGAATTAGGCGAATACGGGACCTTCGATGAAAATGGGTTGGGAGAACCGGCCGTCTTCGCCGCGCACGGCTACTATTGGATGCTGTACACCGGCCGCGATCGGAACGAAGTCCGGCGGCTGGGCTTGGCGAGGTCGCGCGATGGCGTAGTCTGGGAGAAACAGCCGGGCGTCTTTGCGGGAGACCAGCGATGGGATTCTAAAGTGTTGTGCGACCCTTCCGTACTGGCCGAGCGTGATCGAGTGCGCGTGTGGTTCGGCGGCGGCGACGTAGCGCGGCCTGATCAAAACGTGGATGGCCAAATCGGCTTAGGCGCGTTAACGGTCGAAGTGAAATAGCATGAAAATCGGAATCACCTGCTATCCGACTTATGGAGGCAGCGGAATTGTCGCCACCGAACTGGGGTTGGAGCTGGCCACTCGCGGCCACGACGTTCATTTCATCACCTACGCGAATCCTATTCGTTTAGATCCCGGGATCGCCGGCATCTACTATCACGAAGTGGAAGTTTCCAACTATCCGTTGTTCCAATATCCGCCGTACTGCCTGGCGCTGGCGTCGCGCATGGCCGAGGTCGCCGAGAATTATGACCTGGACGTATTGCACGTTCATTACGCCATTCCCCACTCGATTTCTGCGCTGCTGGCGCAGCAAATGCTCGCGCCACAACGCCGCGTGCCTTTCATTACCACGCTGCACGGCACCGACATCACGCTAGTGGGGATGGACCGGTCGTATTTTCCGATCACCAAGTTTTCAATTGAGAAATCCGACGGCATTACCAGCATCAGCGCGCACTTACGCGATCAGACCAACGAAATCTTCGGAGTGAGGAACGAAATCCGGGTGATTCCGAATTTCGTGAATGTCGATATATATAAGCCGATGGCGGAGCGTCCGAATGCTGAGAAACGGCTGATGCATATCTCGAACTTCCGGCCGGTGAAGCGAGTGGTGGATTGCATCCGGGTTCTGGCGGAAGTGGTCAAGAAGACTCCGGCGCATCTTTATATGGTCGGTGACGGGCCCGACCGTCCAGCGGCCCATGGGCTCGCGCGTCAACTGGGGGTCGATAAGCACGTGACCTTCATGGGCAAGCAGGATCACGTCGAACGTATTTTTCCGGGGATGCATGTGCTGCTGATGCCGAGCGAGATGGAATCGTTCGGGTTGGCGGCGCTTGAGGGCATGGCCTGCGGCGTACCGCCGGTCGCGACTCAAGTCGGCGGCGTTCCGGAATTGATTACGCATGGTGTGGACGGATACCTCGAGCCGGTGGGCGACATAGCGGCGCAGGCCGCGCGGGTGGTGGAGTTGCTCTCAGACGATGCGTTGCATCGGAAGATGGCCGTGGCGGCGCGGCGGACGGCGGTGGAGCGGTTTGCGACGTCGATGATTATTCCGCAATACGAGAGGTATTATGAGGAAACCGTCGCCAAGTCATCGTAGCGTCGGTAAGCCCCAGATTCCCAACCAGAAACGAGAAACCAGGAACTTGAGAACCAGCCCCGGTGTCTAACCCAGCAAGAGAGATGCTCTCGGCCCTGCCGGTTTGGGGCTACAATTTAGTTAGGTAGAGGGCCATGGCGGACACGACCGTTGGTCTACATCTGGACGCGTACCTGATCTCCGCCCCGGAGGAGGACGCACTCGTCACCGCGCTTTGTCAAGGCGTCGAGGAAGCCTTCGAAATTCTGATCCAGCGCTACCAGCAGCCGGTCTACAATTTGGTCTGTCGCCTGCTTAATGATCCATCGGATGCCGCCGATATAGTGCAGGAGGTTTTTCTGAAAGTTTTTCGCAACATAAGGTCGTTCCGGGGCAATAGTAGTCTGAAGACCTGGATCTACCGGATTGCTGTGAATGAAGCCTACAATCACCGGCGCTGGTTCTCGAGGCATCAGCGGCAGGAAATAGCGTTGGGCCGTGAAGAGGGACTTTCGAATTACGCGGACAGCGTCGCCGATCCCGCGCCGACTCCGTTCGATCAGGCGGCCGACCATGAGACGCGCGCCTTAGTCGAAAAGGCGCTCGAAAAAGTGAATCCGAAGTTTCGCGCGGCGGTGGTGCTAAGGGATATTGAAGACCTGAGTTACGAAGAGATCGCCGCAGTGCTCGAGATTTCGCTGGGCACCGTAAAGTCGCGCATCCTCAGGGGACGCGAGGCTCTGCGAAAAGTTTTGGAAGGCCGGTTGGAATTGGAGGCCGGGATGTCTTGGGCCTCCCAACCGTTGACGGAATAGTATGGAGTGCTTGACAGTCAGACGCAAAGCATCGGCTTATGCCGATAACGCCTTGTCGCAGGAAGAACGCCGGGAAATGAGGCAGCACATGCAGGATTGCCAGGTTTGCGCCCGCGAATCGGAACGCTATCAGCGGATCCGCGAGGCACTGCGCTCCCTTCCCCGGCGCGTTCCGCCTTCCGATCTGACGGTCCGGCTGCGCGTGGCCGCATCGCAGGTACGAACCAGAACGGCCAACGGTGCCAGCCCTTGGACTCGCGCGCGCGATCGTTTCCAGTTAGCTCTGTCCAATCTCATGCGGCCGTTAGCGCTGCCTTTGGCCGGCGGACTGTGCGCGGCGCTGGTGTTGTTCAGCGCGCTGGTGCCGACCTTCACCGCCGCCTTCGCCATTAACAAGACCGACGCTCTGGTGGATGTTCCCACCATGCTGACCACCGAGCCATCGCTGAAGTACATGGCGCCCATTGCATTTGCCGAGGCGGACGCCGTCGTGGACCTAAACATCGACGATCAGGGCCGCATCGTGAACTATTCGATCGTCAGCGCCCCCGGTCAAACCGAACAACTGCGCCGCCGCATCGAGAACAACCTGCTGTTCACCGAGTTCTGGCCCGCCACAGCTTTCGGCAAACCGATCGCCGGCACGGTTCGGATTTCGTTCCACAATTCCAGCCACGTCGAAGTAAAAGGATAGTTGGGGCGCCGGCTCGGACAACATTTTCTGGCGCGTCCGAGCGTGCTGGAGCGTATAGCCGAGATTGCCTGTCCCGAACAGACTGACACAATCATCGAAATCGGACCGGGCCGAGGCGCGCTGACCTCGCATCTGCTACTCCGTGCCGGACGCGTCGTCGCCATTGAAATCGATCCAGTGCTGGTTCACTATCTGCAAGCGAAATTTCGTGAGGAACCGCGGCTCGCGCTGGTCCCCGCCGATGTTCTCAAGGTTGATCTGGCGCAGTGGGGGGACGTGACGGTCGCCGGAAATCTGCCGTATTACATCACGTCGCCGATCATCGAGAAGACTTTAATGTTGGGAGCCCAGCTTAAGCGGGCGGTTTTTCTGGTGCAGAAGGAGGTCGCCCAGCGGCTCACCGCCATCCCCGGAACTCGCGACTATGGATTTCTCAGTGTTCAAACCCAACTCATGAGCGCCGCCGAGCTGGTCCTAAGCGTTCCCGCCGCCGCGTTCCGGCCGCCGCCCAAGGTCGATTCGGCGGTAGTTCAATTGACGCCGCGCAATGACTTCCCCGCCCTGGATCACGGGGCTTTTCTCGAATTTGTCAGCCGCTGCTTCCGGCAAAAGCGAAAGAAGATCCGCAACAATCTGATCGGCCCTTATGACCGCAAGCTGCTCGATTCCATCCCGGCCACGGCCAAGCGCGCCGAGCAGTTATCGATCCCGGAGTTGGCGGAATTATTCGGTCAGCTTTCAGCTTCCTGAGTCTGCTTCTTGAGTGCTGCGTGCTGCCTTCCGCCTCCTGTATCCTGAAGTTTCATGACTCCTCGCGTCCGCTTTGCACCTTCGCCCACTGGCTTCCTCCACATCGGAAGCGCGCGGACTTTCATTTTCAACTGGCTTTACGCCCGCCACACCGGCGGCACGATGATCCTGCGCATCGACGATACCGATGTCGACCGCAACACACAAGCTTCGCTCGATTCCATTTTCGACGGGCTGAAATGGCTCGAGCTGGGCTGGGACGAGGAATACCGCCAATCCGACCGTCTGGCTCTGCATCAGCAACTTGCCTGGAAGATCTTCGAGCAGGGTCTGGCGTATCGCGATTTCACCCCGGCAGCGGCCGACACCGAAGACAAGTCGCACGAGGCAGGCCCATGGCTTTTCAACTCCGGTATGCGGGAGCTGCCGGCTGAGGAAAGCCAGCGCCGCGCCGACGCCGGTGAACCATTCGTGCTGCGTTTCCGTGTGCCTCGCGACAAGCCGCGCTGCGTCGAGTTTCACGACAACGTCTTCGGGCATCAGTCCAAGTCCGCGGGGGACATGGAGGACTTCGCGCTGCTACGCAGCAACGGCATACCGACTTACCACATGGCCTCCTGCGCCGACGACATCGACCTACGCATCAGCCATATCATCCGCGGCCAGGATCATCTGACCAACACCTTCAAACACGTCTTGATCTTCGAAGCCGCGGGCGCCGTGCCGCCGCAATTCGCGCATCTACCGTTATTAATTGCTCCCGATGGATCGAAGCTCTCGAAGCGGAAGCACGGGCCTGTAGTTAGCGTTACCACCTATCGGGATGGAGGCTTTCTTTCGCATGCTTTTGTAAACTTCCTGTGCCTGCTGGGCTGGTCGCCTAAAGACAATCGAGAGCAAATGACCCGCCAGGAATTGGTGGACGCCTTCTCGTTCGAAGGCATCAATCACAGCAATGCCGTCGTGAACTTCACGGAGGCCGATCCGTTCGATCCGAAGGCGGTCTGGTTGAATGGCGAGTTGATCCGGACGTTGCCAGAGGATGAGCTGGCCGAGCGGCTCATGGCGTTCATTCCCGGGGCGGATGCAGCCAAGATGAAGCAGATAGCGCCGCTGGTGCGGGAACGCATCAAACTTTTGAGCGACGTGCGCGCGGTCGCCGACTTCTTTTTCGTCGATAAACTGGCGCCCTACGATCCGGTTGAACTCATCCCGCAGAAGGGCGACCGGGCTTTGGCGCTGGTTGTATTGCAGCGCGCCCGCGAAATACTTCAGAACACCGAGTTCCGTCACGACGCTTTGGACGCAGCTCTGCGAGCGGGCGCCGCGGAGATAAAAATCAAGCCTGGTCAAATGTTTCAGCCCATCCGCGTAGCCGTATGCGGGAGAAAAGCGGCTCCGCCATTATTTGAGACGCTGGAAGTGGTCGGTCAACCCGCAACTCTCGCTCGAATCGATCAAGCGATCGCGTTGCTGTCCGGCCAAGGAGACTATGAATCCGTCAAAAGCTGAGGTTGATGGAGCGGCTCCGGCCGAGCCGGCCGCACCTTCCAACTTCATTCGCGAAATCATTCTCGACGACTTGAAGACCAACAAGTACGGCGGACGCGTGCACACGCGCTTTCCGCCGGAGCCGAACGGGTACCTCCACATCGGCCACGCCAAGTCGATCAACTTGAACTTTGGCCTGGCTGCCGAATTCGGCGGCGAATGCAACCTGCGGTTCGACGACACCAATCCGTCCAAGGAAGAAACCGAATATGTCGACTCCATCATTGAAGACGCCCGCTGGCTGGGCGGCGATTGGGGCGACCGTATGTTTTACGCCTCCGACTATTTCGATCAGCTCTATGAATGGGCGGTCCAGCTAATCAAATCCGGCAAAGCCTACGTCTGCGATCTGTCGGCCGACGAAGTTCGCAAGCAGCGCGGCACGTTGACCGAACCCGGCCAGGAGAGCCCCTATCGCAACCGTTCCGTTGAACAGAACCTCGATCTGTTTGCCCGCATGAAAGCCGGAGAATTTCCCGACGGGGCGCGAACCGTGCGCGCCAAGATCGACATGGCGTCGCCGAATCTAAACATGCGCGATCCTGTAATGTACCGAATTCTCCACGCCCAGCATCATCGCACCGGCGACAAATGGTGCATCTATCCGATGTACGACTTCGCGCACGGCGAGTCCGATTCGATCGAGGGAATCACGCACTCCATCTGCACGCTGGAGTTTGAGGACCATCGCCCGCTCTACGACTGGTACGTCGAACAGCTAGGCATCTATCATCCGCAGCAGATCGAGTTCGACCGGCTCAACCTGACCTACACGCTCTTGAGCAAGCGCAAGCTGCTTCAACTGGTACAGCAGCGGCTGGTAAGCGGCTGGGACGATCCGCGCATGCCGACTATTTCGGGTCTTCGGCGGCGAGGCTACACGCCCGAAGCGATCCGGAATTTCTGCCGCCGCGTGGGCGTATCGAAGACAAATGGCACAACCGAACTCGGGCTGCTCGAGTATTTTCTGCGTGAAGACCTGAACAAGCGGGTCGCGCGCGTGATGGCGGTGCTGCGGCCTTTGCGCGTGGTCATCGACGATTATCCGGAAGGCCAAGTAGAGCAGATGGAAGCGGTCAACAATCCGGAAGACCCGAGCCAGGGCACCCGCCAGGTTCCGTTCTCGCGAGTGCTCTACATCGAGCAGGACGACTTTCGCGAGGATCCGCCCAAGCAATATTTCCGGCTTTCGCCCGGCCGCGAGGTCCGGTTGCGCTACGGGTACCTGGTCACTTGCAGCAGCGTCGTCAAGGACTCCAACGGACAAGTCACTGAAGTGCACTGTACCTACGATCCGGCTACGCGCGGCGGCAACACGCCGGACGGCCGAAAGGTCAAGGGTACGATTCACTGGGTATCGGCCGAGCACGCCATCGACGCCGAGGTTCGTCTCTACGACAATTTGTTCACGAAAGAGGATCCCAACGAGGTCGCCGAAGGTCAGGATTTCACGGCGAATCTCAATCCGAATTCGCTGGAAGTGGTGGGAGGGGCGAAGCTCGAACCTAGCTTGCGTGACGCAGTGCCCGGATCCCGATACCAGTTCGAGCGCCTGGGTTACTTCTCCGTCGATCGCGACGCGACGCCGCAGAAACTGGTATTCAATCGAACCGTCGCCTTACGCGACACCTGGGCAAAAATCGAAAAGAAATCCAAATGATAATTCTCGGACTCGGCGGGATTCTGAGCGAGCCCGCCTGCGCCGTTTTGAGGGACGGCGAATTGGTAGCCGCCGTCGAGCAGGAAAAAGTCGCGCGCCGTCCACCCTCCGGCGGACTGCCCGAGGAAGCTATCGCGATGGCCCTGCAGCTTGCGAAGGCTACGCCCGCCGATGTCAACTGCGTCGCTCTGGTGCGGCCGTTTGCGCAGGATATTCATCTCGCCCTGCGATCCCAATTTCAAAACGCGCAGGTTCTGATGGTGGAACATCACACCGCGCACGCCGCCTCGGCCTACTATCCGTCGTCGTTCGACGAGGCGACTGTGCTCACGCTCGATCGCGATGGCGATTTTCGCTCGGCCGCCCGCTGGCGCGCCTCCGGCAACCAACTCCAATTAGAAAAGGACCTCTATTATCCCGACTCACTCGGCGACCTTTACGGCCGCGTCACCGAATTGCTGGGCTTCGGCGCCGGTGTCGACGAGCACAAGATCCAATGGCTTTCTACTGCCGATGGCGGCGGCACTTATGAGCCGCTGTTCGAACAGATCCTTGGAGACGCCGAATGGCCAATTCTCGATCGCGCTTACTTCGATTCCGACCGTCTCAGCCAGGGCGGGTTCAGCGAAAAGTTTTACGGACAGATCGGGCTGGCGGAGGGTGCTGAAATTCCCAAGGAAATGCACGCGCCGCTCGCCGCCGGGCTTCAGCGCGCCATCGAACGCGTCGTCCTCCACATGGCCGGCTCCGGCGAAAAGCTCTGTCTGGCGGGCGGCCTGGCGCTCAATGCGTTGCTGGTTAGCTCGCTCGAGCAGTCGAAAAATGTGTTCGTTCAACCAGCCGCTGGAAATACCGGTACGGCGCTGGGAGCCGTATTTTACGCCTGGAACGGTGTCATGGGCGAGAAGAAGCGCGCATCGCTGAACGATCTGTGCCTGGGACCTAGTTACGACGGCGAGGAAATAAAAAAGGTCCTGGAAAACTGCAAGCTGCGTTTCCGCTACCTGCTGACCACCGGCGAGTTGATCGATTCCGCAGTTCGCGATCTGAATGGGGAAAAGATCATTGCCTGGATGCAAGGCCGAATGGAGTTCGGACCCCGCGCGCTCGGCAATCGGAGTATCCTGGCATCGCCGCTCAATCCTTATTCGACCGAGAATCTGAACCTCTTCATCAAGCACCGCGAGCCGTTCCGGAAATTCGCCGCGTCGGTGCCCGCCGAGGTCGCCGGCGAGTATTTCGAAACCGGACCAAATGCGCGCTATCTCGCCACCGTCGGGCGCGTGCATCGCAAGTATCGCAAGACCTTTGAAGGCGCCGTGATGGGCGACGATGCGGTTCGCGTCCATACCGTTTTTCAGGACGATAATCCGCTCTATCACCAGTTGCTGCATGCGGCAGGAAAGGCCACCGGCCTTCCCGTGCTTTACAACACCAGCTTCAACCTATTTGGCGATCCGCTGGTTTGCACGCCGCGCGACGCGGTTCGCAGCTTTTACTCATCCGGGATCGACGCATTGTTTGTCGGCAATTTCATGGTAGAAAAGTAGACCGGAGGTGGAAGTGAGAGCTGTACTCGCGTTCGTCATTATGGCGTGGCTCGGGATTTGGGGATTGCGCGCGCAGGAAAGGCCGCAGGCCGCTCCGTTCAATGCATCTCAGATGGACATGCAGGCTCCACCTCCGCAGGGCATCGCCGTGCGAGCCGGCCGCCTGTTCGATCCCAAGTCCGGCACCAACTTAATAAACCAGGTGATTCTGATCAAGGGCGATCACATCGCCGACGTTGGGCCCGCCGATCGAGTGCAGATCCCAGCCGGCGCCAAAATTATAGATCTTAGCCACGCAACGGTGCTCCCCGGATTGATCGATCGCCACGTGCACCTGATGCAAGACCAGTTTCCGAACGATGGACGCGCGTCCTTTACCGGTCTGAATTTCGCTCTCAAGGACCTGCGCGCTGGATTCACGACGCTACAGGACATGGGATCGGCTTACACCTACGCCACGGTCGAGTTGCGCGACGCCATCAACAAGGGGCTGGTGCCTGGGCCTCGGCTGCAAGTTTCCGGACCGCAGATCAATCCGCGAGGCGCAGCATATTATCCGGCGCCCTCCGTGGTTACTCCTTTTGGTCAGGGCCCCGGCGCAGCGGTCTGGCAGCTTACCGGAGACGTGAACTCGCCCTGGCTGGCTCGCGCCGCGGTGCGTGAACGGTCGCATTACGGAACGGACTGGATCAAGATTTACGAGACCGAAGATTACGAAGGCGGCGGATATCCCGACCCCGATGGCTCCGGCGCATTCAAGCCCGATGGAAGCATGATCAACGTTCCCTCCTTGTCGCTCGAAGAAAACCAGGCCATTGTCGATGAGGCGCACCGCAGAGGATTGAAGGTCGCCTGTCACGCTTACGGAGGCGAAGGGCTGCGCAACTGCCTCGCGGCGGGAGTCGACATACCCATGCACGTGATCGTCGGAGTCACTGGCGCAGCCGGCCTCGACGACGAGACCTTGCGCTACTTCAAGCAGCCTCTCGCCGACGGCACGCTGCGTCCTGTGATGCAGACGCTCTGGGATCTGATCGGAGAACTGGAAGCTCGCGATCTGAAGGCCAGCCGCGGCAAGGCCACTCGCATCGGTCTCACCGAGTTGAGCTTCAAGCGGTTGAACGCCGCGGGTGTCAAACAGGTTTTCGGCAGCGGCGCCTACACCGGTGGACACGGCGTGCAGGCCTTCCAGTTCGCCTATTACGTGAAATGGGGAATGAAGCCAGCCGACGCGCTGCGCATGGCGACCAGCAACGCCGCTGAAAGCCTGAACTTTGAGCTGGCTCACGAAGTCGGCTTCGTTGAAAAAGGAAAATTCGCCGATCTATGCGCGGTCGCCGGCGACCCGCTCTCCGACATCACCGAGATGGAACGCGTCAAGTTCGTCATGAAGGGCGGGGTGGTTTTCCGCAATGACCCGATCCATTCTGAGCCGTGACCGGTCAGGGAGCGGCGGTAAGGGGCGCTATAATTTTCGACAAAATATCCGGCTTCGATTCATCCCGCACCAGATGCGGATACTTTTCACCGCCCTGGTAATCGATGTGATGCGAACTATAGTATTCGCCGTTCTTGATCAGCAGCTCGACGCCTCGCGCATTCGACTTGGTGCGCTGCACCGCTTCCCGTAAGATGGTCGGAGTGAACTGACGATTATCGACGGCGATCAACCTCGTGGCGGGCGTCACACCAGCCTTCTGTGCCGGGCCGCCGTAAGCGACATCGTCGATTGTTCCATCGTCTCTGACGGTCAAACCGATGGAGTACATCAGATCTGCCGTCCTGCGATCGTCCTCATAGTCTCTCCAAATCTCGGAGCGATACGCGTCGTAAACCAGCTTCCAGCCGGCGTTTTCGATGCCGCCCAGTGGCGCGTGCGGCTGGGTCGAGTCCAGTCTTGCTCGCAAAAACTTCGACCAATCGTAAGGCTGCACGGAGTTCAATGCGACTACCAGATCGTCAAAAGTGTATGGCTTCATGGCCGGCGTTCCACCAGGACCGCCGTGAAAAGCGCGGCAGAAATCATCCAGCGATTTAGCTCCGTTGCTTAGCTGCCGGATGAGCACGTCGACTTCCAGCCAGATCAGCGTGCCTTCGTCATAGTAATCGACGCTGCGGCGGTACTCGGCATAATCGTCACGCGCGGAGTACAGAAGCTGAGCAGCTACCGCCGTGTCTTCGAGCGGACGCCAGGTGCGGCCCGACTCGCGATCCAGCGCGGCGCTGGTCCTGGCCAAGTCCTCACGGTATTCCTCGGGCGTGTACAGGCCACTTCGGGGCGTAAGAACATTTCCTAGGTATTGCGTCAGCCCTTCGTACACCCACAGAAGATCGCCCTTCATCGGTTGGCCGTAATCCGACGTCGCCAGTCCGGCCGGGCGGCGGTATTTCCCGTTCCAGGAATGCGTGAACTCATGCGGCAAGAGCCCGGCCTCCACTTTACGCCCCATGTCATCCACCAAGGTGCGCTCGCCAACTCGATCGTCGCTCGATTCATGATGCTCTAATCCGAAGCTGGCGATGTGATCGCTCAGCGTCAGCAGAAAATGATAGCTACGATAGTGCCTGGAGCCGAACAGCGCGCCGGTTTCTTTCACCAGCTTTTGATAATCCAAAACCTGATCGGGCGGAATCTCGATAGCCCGGTCGCTGTCGCCGGCCAAATGAAGATAGTGGGGGATGCCGCCGTCGGTGCCAAGGTCGACCGTGCGGTAATGCAGTCCGGTAGAAACCGGAGAGTCGATCAGTGTGTTTAGCGGCGCCGGTTGAAACTCCACTTCATTCCCCGATTCGCGCGCAATCGGGAGCGCCGTTCCATAGCGCCACGAGCCAGGCACGCGGAGATTGGCTTGGTAATGCAATTGATCCGCGGGAACGCCTTGCGGATAGAGCAACAGCTGGTTCCAGTTCAGGACGGCCAGCTCAGTGGTGACCGATCCGCCGGAAGAAAAACCCGGGGACTCGGGAGCGGAGATGAAATCGAAAACAATGTCAAGCGTCGTGGCGCCGGGCGGCACGGTGATGTGAAACCCAAACATATTGACCGAATCCCGTTTCCAGGGAATCTCTTGACCATTCGCTTGAATCTTTAAGCCAACCAGATCGTTGATCGGGCCGCTGGGAGCGTGCTCGCCCGGAATCCACTCCGGATAGAGCAACGTCATCGGACCCGGCTTGACGGGCATTGTCATACGCACGTGAAACAGCCGCCGAGGCGCGTCCGTAGCGTCCACCTGGAGTTTGATGTTGTCCTGCGCGATTGCCAGCAGCGGCGCACATGCGGCAATCGCGAAAAGAATTCGCATGAACTAATTATCGTATGGGCTATTCTGGAGCGAATGAAGAATCCGCTTTACTCGGCAGTAGCTATTCGGCCGATCGTTTCCCGTTTCCGCCGCCAGGTCCCGCCGCGCAAGTGAAATTGGCGGCATCGTCAGTGCTGCCAGAGCCCTTCCATTGCGCCACCTGCGGATAAGGACACAGCGGACGCGTGCGCTCCACGCCGCTGGCCGGGTTGGCGGTCTTGTACTTGGTCGCGATGATCTGCGTGGGAGCCACGCCATTTTCTACCCATTGCTCCACCGCGCGGTTGATGTCGTGCTGCGCATCGCTGTCCACTTCGCTGGTCTGGCCGAAGCTGTTCGGACCCGGCCCTCCCCCGCAATGCTGCATTCCCGGCACCATGAACAGGCGAACGAACTGGTCGGTTTGCTTGGCGCCCATCTTTGCCACCACGCTGTTGTAGTACTGGATCGCGTTCGCCGGCGGAATTGCTGCATCGCTCCAGCCGTGATAAACAATTAGCTTTCCTCCGCGATCCTTGAATTTCTTCAGGTTCGGATCCGTCGCGTTCAGTATCTGGCCAACCTTGTCATCGGCCACTTTCATGTCATGCTCGACCGAAAACGTCTTGATATCCCAGTCGGCGTTATCGAACACCATGTATTTGAAGAAATTTGTGCCGAAGGCGTACTGCAGGCTCTTGCCGGGCGCGCCACCGCTGATCCAACCGCCCCAGCCGTTGGGTCCAGGCTCGCCACCGGGACTGTAGCCGAGATACATCGACTTGCCCTTGGAATCCTGTGGTCCGGTGTAAATCTTCTTCAACGTGCCGATCTGCGCCTCGGTCAAGCAGCTATTCGATTCCTCGCCTTTGCACAACAGCACCGACGGATCGAAATGGCATGCCGCCGGATTTTCGATTACTCCATCCTTCACGCCGTCGTTGGTGTCACAAGCGCTGAGCGCCGCGGCTTCAATGGCAGGCAGCTTGGCGGCCGGAATGTAATTGGCCGGATCGCTGACCAACGCTTGCGATTCCCAGGTTCCGGATGAAATCAGGTGCGTCCAGTTGTTAGCCGGCGCGCCGGCGACGATGCCGTCATAATCGGCCGGATACCGTTGCGCCTCCATCAGCGCTTCGCGGCCACCGTTCGAACAGGAACTGAAATATGACTTCTTCGGTCCATCCCCGTAAAACGCCGCGATTACTGCCTTGGCCGCCTCGGCCGTTTCGTGTACCGATCGATACCCGAAGTCCACTACCTTCTCGTGATGTCCCAGCGCCCACTTGGCATCGACGGTTCCGGCTTCATGTCCGGTATCGGTCGAGGCCGTTGCAAAGCCGCGACGCAATGCCGACGCCAGCCCAGGAAAAGTGATCGACCCAGCGAACCCACCATTGCCCACGCCGTAAAACTTCCCGTTCCAGCCTGAGCTTGGCATCCACACTTCGAATGAGATCTCCGAATCGCTCGAGGGCTTGATTACACCGGCCACGCGGCAAAAAGCGGGCAGTTTTTCGATGGCAGCACCGGTCGGCGGCTTAAAAGATCCGCTTGTGACTGATTCGGCGGTGGTGATGGTGGTGTTCGGACGGCTCATCGTCGCCAGGCTCTCGCACGTGGCAGCGGCGGCCGGAATTCCCGCAAATACCGCCAGCATGAACAAACGGTGTCCCATTAGATCCTCCCCATATGCCTTCTAATTCTAGAATGAAATGGGACTGGACACCATGCTATCGCGCCGCGCCCGCAGGAAGCGGTCTTTAACTAGAAACCAGAAACGAGAAACGAGAAACCGATTTGGCAAATCATCTGATCGCCGAGAAGAGCCCTTACCTACAGCAGCACGCCCACAATCCAGTCGACTGGTATCCGTGGTGCGACGAAGCGTTCGATAAAGCCCGACGCGAAGACAAGCCCATCTTCCTCTCCATCGGCTATTCCACCTGCCACTGGTGCCACGTGATGGAGCGCGAATCCTTCGAAAACGATGCGATCGCCGAAATCATCAACCGCTTTTTCGTTCCGGTCAAGGTGGATCGCGAAGAGCGTCCCGATGTCGACCGCATCTATATGACTTACGTCCAAGCCGCCACCGGCAGCGGCGGATGGCCCATGTCGGTCTTTCTCACCCCGGAGCTGAAGCCATTCTTCGGAGGCACTTACTTCCCGCCCGACAATCGCTACGGCCGGCCGGGTTTTCCGGCGCTGCTGGAGCGCATCGCCTCGGCTTGGCGCGAGCAGCGGGCGGAGATCGTTGAGACCAGCGGTAAAGTCATCTCGCAGCTTAAGTCCATTTCCGATCCGGCCGCAACGGGGGGCATCGCCGACAAGACCACGCTCGACTCTACTTTCCAATTTTTCCGCCGCACCTTCGACTCCACGCATGGCGGCTTTGGCGACGCTCCCAAGTTTCCCCGCCCCGTGGCCCTCAATTTTCTATTTCGCTATTACGTGCGCACCCAGCGCAGCGAAGCGCTTCAGATGTCGCTGGATACGCTGCGTGCCATGGCGGCCGGCGGCATGCACGACCAACTCGGTGGCGGATTCCATCGTTATTCGGTCGATGAGCGCTGGTTCGTTCCCCACTTCGAAAAGATGCTATACGATCAAGCCCAGCTCGCGATTTCTTATCTCGAGGCGTACCAAATTACTCATAACCCGCTGTATGCCGATATCGCCCGCGGCACGCTGGATTACGTTCTCCGCGATATGACTCATCCCGATGGCGGCTTTTATTCGGCTGAAGATGCCGATAGCGTTATCGACCCGGCCAATCCGAAAGAAAAGGGCGAAGGCGCGTTCTATGTATGGACTGCCGGAGAGCTTGAACAGGTACTCGGCCGCGAACAATACGAGCTGTTTGCCGCTCATTACGGCGTCGAGAAGGACGGCAACGTGCACCAGGATCCGCACGGCGAATTCACCGGCAAGAATATCCTCTATCTCCGCCAATCGCCTGAGCCAGCCGTCGCCCAGGAGCTCGAGGAAGCTAGGGCCAAGCTGCTCGAGATCCGATCTAAGCGAGTCCGGCCGCATCTGGACGACAAGATCCTAACGTCCTGGAATGCCCTCATGATCTCGGCCTACGCTAAGGCCGCCCAGATTCTGGATGAGCCGCGCTATCTTGCCCGAGCCCAGCAGGCCGCCCGCTTCATCCTCACGCGCATGTACGATCCGGCCAGCAGCGTTCTGCAACGGCGCTTCCGCCAAGGCGAGGCAGCCATCCACGGTTTCCTCGACGACTATGCTTTCTTTATCGCCGCGCTGCTCGATCTTTACGAAGCCGATTTCGATCCGGGTCATCTCGAAACTGCGCTTGTGCTCTCGGCCAAAATGCGGGAACTCTTCGAAGATTCCGAGGCCGGCGGATTCTTCACCACAGCCGGTCAAGACAGCAGTCTTGTGCTTCGAATGAAGGATGACTACGACGGCGCCGAGCCCTCCGGAAATTCCGTTGCCCTGCTTGATCTGCTTCGTTTGGCGCACCTCACCGACCGCGATGAATATCGACAGGCCGCCGTCCGGACTCTTGACGCTCTCATGCCGAAAATGTCCGGTCAACCGGTGGCAGTTCCTCAGATGCTGGTCGCGCTCGACTATTCGCTGGCAACCAAGCGTGAAGTGGTCATCGCGGGAGATCCAAATGCCGAGACCACCCGCGCGCTTCTCCGCGAATTGCGCAGCCATTTTCTGCCATACACGATAACCCTGCTCGTCGACTCCGGCGCTACAGGTGAGAAATTAGCCCGCATCTTTCCCGCCGCCGGGTTGATGCGCCAACTCGATGGCCAACCTACCGCCTATGTTTGCGAGAACTACGCTTGCCGCTTGCCCACCACCGAGGTGTCGAAGTTCGCCGAGTTGCTACAATAAATCGAAAATTCAAAACAAGAGGAGAATTCATGGACAGACCTGGAGCCACCACGATGAGAGGAAAACCGCTGACGCTCGTCGGACCGGAACTTAAGTCCGGTGACAAGGCTCCCGATTTTGAAGCGGTGACCGATTCACTCCAACCCGTTAACCTGCAAGGCACCGGGCTGGCGGTTCGTATTTTTAGCGTGGTCCCTTCGCTCGATACGCCGGTGTGCGATATGCAAACCAAGCGCTTCAATGAAGAAGCGGCAAAATTGCCCGGCGTCGAAATTTTTACGATCAGCATGGACCTGCCGTTCGCCCAGAAGCGCTGGTGCGGAGCTTTCGGCATTGACAAGATCAAGATGGTTTCAGATCACAAATCCGGCTCATTCGGCGAGCATTATGGCACCCTGATCAAAGAACTGCGCATCGAGAGCCGCGCTATTTTCGTGCTCGACAAAGACAACACCATCAAGCACGTCGAGTACGTGAAGGAAGTGGCCGAGCATCCCAATTACGACGCGGCACTGAATGCCGCCCGCTCTCTAACGAAGTAGCGCACGCACTCATGACGGTGCTGAAAAAGTAAGTTTGAGTTACTTCGAAACAACTTGAATCGTCTTTGTTGTATGCGAGGCGATGACTTTAATCAAAGCGCGGCATTCTGCTACCTGTCGTTGGAGGAGATGGTGCCGCAAACACATCCTCTCCGAGAGATCCGTAGACAGTCCGAC
>Ga0182024_10000068_pt1 | contig 195020 bp, 173 predicted proteins | sample P32metaG_FD_120480 | JGI IMG/M metagenome (GOLD analysis project Ga0182024, IMG submission 120480) | Permafrost microbial communities from Stordalen Mire, Sweden - P3-2 metaG (Illumina Assembly) | ecosystem: Environmental > Terrestrial > Soil > Wetlands > Permafrost | place: Sweden: Stordalen...
CGGTCGGAAAGTCACGGTCGAATTGTTGGAAGGTGTAACGGAGTTCGGCTGGGATGGTTTGGCGGCGATTCATGGTAAAAACAGTTTGCCACCTGTTCCCCTTGTTGTCAAGGGATATTTACCGGGAGGGGGGTATCAGTACTAACTGGATAACACCTCCGCATAGTCATACATCCCCATTTCATATTTCATATAGGAGTCACCAAAATGCCCTTATCCGAAATCTATCAAACGATGTCAGCACATTAAGATCAACGGCACGCAATGTGGTTCTCCAGCCCTCCGCGAGAGCACTCATTGCTACTATCACATCACATTCGCTACCATTGGCCCGAGTTCAATGCTCTGGCTGACAGCCACGGCATACGCGTGCCCTTGCCCACCCTTGAGGATGCCAATTCCATTCAAGTAGCGCTGGCCAATGTGATTGAACGTCTCATCATGTCGGAAATTGATCACAAGACGGCAGCGCTCATGCTCTATGCCTTGCAGACCGCCTCCATCAATCTGAAACGAACTTCGCTCGAACCCGAACTGCCAACCCATGTAGTAATCGACCGCAACTCGGTTGCCGACCGTCCGATTGGCGCCTCAGCATGGTCCAGAATCGAAGGACGCGAGTACGACGATCTGACCGAAGAACCTGCGCTTGAAGCACAGCCTGTAGATAAAGATAAAGAAGATAAGCAAGAGGATAAGCAGCCGGAAAAGTTGGCGTTCGACTTACTCGCGCCCAGCCCCCAGAAAGCCGCCGTAACGGAGAACTGACGACTGACGGCTGACAGCGAATCCGGACGCCCGACTGCTAAAATCGCCTCACATGATCTTTCGCAGCGATAAACGCGCACCCGACCAGCTCCGTCCCGTCAATATCATTCCCGATTTCATATCCACCGCCGAAGGCTCGGCGCTGATCGAAATGGGCAACACGCGCGTCATCTGCACCGCGTCAATCGAAGAAACGGTTCCACCTTTCCTGCGCAATTCTGGCAAAGGATGGATCTCCGGCGAATACGGAATGCTGCCGCGCGCAACCCTGACGCGCAGCGTCCGCGAATCCGCCAAAGGAAAACAAAGCGGACGCACCCAGGAGATTCAGCGTCTCATCGGCCGCTCGCTCCGCGCAGTCGCCGATCTTCAGCGCATGGGCGAACGCACCATCTGGATCGACTGTGACGTCATTCAGGCCGACGGAGGCACGCGCACCGCCTCCATCACCGGCGCATTCGTAGCGCTGGGCCTGGCTTTGCAGCGACTGGTCGACGCGGGAACGTTGAGTTCGGCTCCGATCAAGGATTTCGTAGCCGCCATCAGCGTAGGCATCGTCGACGGCGAAGTCTTACTCGACCTGAATTACGAAGAAGACTCGCGCGCCGACGTAGACATGAATTTCGTAATGACCGCAGGCAACAAAATTGTCGAACTTCAAGCCACGGCGGAGCACCAGGTTTTCGACGACGCCCAACTCGCCAAGATGATGGCGCTAGCGCGCCAAGGCATTCAGTCCCTGATCGCCAAACAGCAAACCCTGCTCGGAACGCTCGCTTTGCGCCAATGAGTACGATCTCTTCACGAGTTGTCATCCTGAGCGAAGCGAAGGACCTATGCATTTGAATGCTCCGCGATGCGTAAGCCCCTCGCTCCTGTCAGAATGGAAAAACCTGGCGAACGCCTATTCTCACGCTGAGCGCTCGTGGTTTAGAATCATCTGTCGTACGCATTGATTGACTGGAGGCCTTATGAATCTAACTCCCGGCAAACTCGCCGGCATGAAAGCTGTCTCGAACGACCGCGGAGTAATCGCCGCGGCCGCCATGGATCAGCGCGGCTCCCTGCAGAAATCGCTCGCCAAAGAAAAAGGCTCGACCGTCTCTGACTCCATGATGGAAGAATTCAAGATTCTAGTCAGCGAAGTGTTGACGCCGCATGCCAGCGCCATCCTCCTCGATCCCGAGTGGGGCCTGCCCGCCTCCAAGCGCCGCGCCAAGAACGCCGGCCTGCTCCTCGCCTATGAAAAAACCGGCTACGACAAAACCGGTCCCGGACGCCTAGGCGACCTGCTCGATCATTGGTCGGCACGCCGCCTAAAAGAAGCAGGCGCGGATTGCATCAAGATTCTGCTCTACTACACTCCCTTCGATCCGAAAGATGTCAACGACAAGAAACACGCGTGGGTCGAGCGTCTGGGCGATGAGTGCCGCGCCAACGACATCCCTTTCTTTCTCGAATTCGTCGTTTATGAGGAGGGCGTGGACGAAAAAGGTTTTGATTTTTCGAAGAAGAAGCCGAAAGCCGTCATCGAAGCCATGCGCGAGTTCACTAAAGACCGTTACGGCGTCGACGTCATGAAGGTCGAAGTTCCCATCAATATGAAATTTGTCGAAGGCACGAAGTCGTATAAAGGCGAAAAAGCATATTCGAGACAAGAGGCAATGAAGCACTTCCAGGAAGCAGCCGCAGTCGCAACCAAGCCCTTCATCTATCTGTCGGCAGGCGTAAGTAACGCGGAGTTCACCGAGTCGCTGGAGCTAGCCGCCGAGTCCGGCGTTAAGTTCAACGGCGTCCTCTGCGGACGCGCCACATGGAAAGACGGCATCCCCATCTACGCAAAACACGGCGCGAACGCTTTCCGCAAGTGGCTGGAAGACGAAGGCGTAAAAAATATCAACAACGTAAACGACCGCCTGAAGGCCGCCACGAGCTGGTATTCGATCTACGGAGTGGAGCCGGCGCTAGCCCACGTGTAAGTAAAATTTGTTAAAGAGACGTAAAGGCGTGTCTCCGGGCCCGCCTTTGTTTGTCACTAAATGCTAATTGCTGAGTGCTAATTGCTGACTACCGAAATGCCCACTCCACGCAAAACCGCTCTAATCACCGGCGCCTCCTTCGGCATCGGCTTGGAACTAACTCGCATCTTCGCGCGCGAAGGCTATAACCTAGTCCTCGTCGCCCGCAGCGCCGATAAGCTTCGCCAGCTCGCCTCCGAACTAGAGAAAGCTCACGGCACGCGCTCCCTGATCCTCGCCGTCGATCTCACCGATCCTGGAGCTCCCGCCTACGTGCTCGACCAGACCACGCGCGCCGACATTCAGATCGACGTACTGGTCAACAACGCCGGCTTCGGGCAGTATGGTCCCTTTGCCAAGAACGATCTCGAAGAATGTCTCCGCCAGATTCAACTCAACATAACGACGCTCACCCATCTCACGCGCCTGTATCTACCAACGATGATCGAGCGAAAATCTGGACGCATCCTGAACGTTGCTTCCACCGCGGCATTTCAGGCAGGACCGCTGATGGCCGTCTATTATGCCAGCAAAGCCTACGTTCTACATCTCTCGGAAGCTATAGCGAATGAACTGAATGGAACGGGCGTAACCGTCACCTGCCTTTGCCCAGGTCCAACCGCGACCGAGTTTCAAGAGCGCGCGAACATCAAGGGCATTCGACTGACTAAGTATGGAACCATGGATGCGCGCACCGTCGCAGAGGACGGCTATCGCGCCCTAATGGCAGGCAAGCCAGTAGCAATTTCCGGATTCAAGAATTGGCTGGTGGCGCAATCAGTGCGCTTCGCGCCCAGGCGAATGGTTACCGCCATAGCGAGGAAACTGCAAGAAGAGTAGTCCTATCTAGCGAGAACGCGGTAAATTTCCGTTACTGCGATATAGGCAAACCAACAACCTCCAATACAAATGACCATGCCAGCCGCACGGTTACCGAGTTCATAATCGGGGCCAGACTCTTTGGGCCAGGAAACATCCAGCGAGGAGTAGGGCCGCCGATTGCTTCCGTGAGTCGGTCCCATTGCGCGGGCAAGAAACACATGGTGAATCCCCACGCTGCAGCAAACAGCCCTATTAATAGCATTCCAAGAAGAATCAACATAGCGTCCTTCGAACGCCGTGAGAAGCGGCAGCGCGCGGCTCTAATGCAAGACTTCCTGCGTCGCCTTCCGTCCTTCCAGCGCCATCTGCACGCGGCTGTGTTTCCGGCTATAGCTGAAATAAACCACCATCCCAATCACCAGCCAGATAATCAATCGCGCCCAGTTGATCCAGCCCAGTTTGTACATCATGTAGCCATTGAAAATAATCCCCATAACCGGCACAAACGGTACCCAGGGAGTGCGAAACGGACGAGGTTGGTCGGGGTTGGTGCGGCGCAATGCCATTATCGCAATACAAACAATCACAAACGCCAGCAGCGTTCCGATATTGACCATTTTTCCAATGTCATCGATCGGAGTCAGCGCACCCACAATGGCCGCCAGCAAGCCGACGAGCATGGTGTTCTTCCACGGCGTCCGAAAGCGCGGGTGAATATCAGCGAAGAATTTCTTGGGCAAAAGCCCGTCATTGGCCATCGAATACAACACACGAGTCTGCCCCAGAAGCATGACGAGCATCACGCTGGTAAGGCCGGCCAGCGCCCCGAGCGTAATGATATTGGAGGCACCGACAAGCCCGCGGTCCAGGAAGGCGCGCGCAATCGGCGCTTCGATGTTGACTTCTCGCCACGGCACCATACCCGTCAGAACCGCCGCGACCGCAATGTACAATACTGTACATACCAAGAGCGAAGCAATGATGCCGATGGGAAGATCACGCTGCGGATTCTTCGCCTCCTGCGCCGTAGTCGAAACCGCATCGAACCCGATGTAAGCGAAGAATATGTAGGCAGCTCCGGCCCCAATTCCAGAAAATCCGTATGGCGCAAAACTCGCCCAATCCGATCCCCAGTTGGCTGCGCTGATGTAACGTATGCCCAGCCCGATAACAAATAAAACCACTGCTACTTTGATCGTGACGATGGTTGCATTAAAACGAGCACTCTCTTTAATACCAATCACCAGAATCGCCGTGATCACCAGGGCAATGACGAAGGCGGGCAGGTTAAAGCCAATCTCAGATCCAAACATGTGAGGCGCGTTCAGCAGATCGTGACCTTTCTGCACCAGTTCCGGCGATTGCGCTCCCATGATCGCCGTCACCTTATCCAGAAACGCCTGTGTACCCGGCACAAGCGCAGAATCGGATGCTGTCGCCATCTGCCGAGCAACTATCTTTTCCGCCTGATCGAGTCCAGTCCAATGGTCATAGGCCAGCCACAACGGCATCTTGATGTGAAAAATATTAAGCAGTTCGATGAAGTGATTCGACCATCCTGACGACACCGTGCTCGCGCCCATGGCGTATTCAAGCGTGAGGTCCCATCCGATAATCCAGGCAATAATCTCGCCCAGCGTAGCGTACGCATAGGTGTATGCGCTGCCCGCCAACGGAATCATGGCCGCGAACTCCGCATAGCAAAGCGCTGCAAACGTGCAACCGAGGCCGGAGAGCACAAACGACAACATCAGTCCCGGCCCAGCGTAGTGCGCGCCCAACCCGGAGAGCACGAAGATTCCGGCTCCGATGACCGCGCCCACGCCGAGCGCCGTCAACTGAAACACGCCGAGCGTGCGCTTCAGACTATGCGAGCCCGTCTCTCGCGCCTCCTCCATCAGCAAATTAAGCGGCTTTTTCGCAAAGAGATCAGTCATCCGTAGCGTCTCTCCTGTTTACTTAGGACTAGTTTAGTCAAACTCGGAGTTCAATCTAAGCCGTCTCGCCGCGCGGCCGCCAGATGTAATAAACCGGAATGCCCAGCAGCACGATAAACAGCCCCGGCCAAGTATATTGCGGCTTGTAGCGTAACAGCACAATGTCTATAAACAAAGCCATCACGATATAAACCGCCGGCAAAATCGGATAACCGACGGCTTTATAAGGACGCTCCGCCTCAGCATGCGTGCGCCGCAAAACGAATAGTCCAAAGATCGTGAGCACGTAAAACACCAGCACCGCAAAAATAATGTAGTCGAGCAACTGACCGTAGCTTCCAGAGATGCACAACACGCACGTCCACACCATCTGCACCATCAGCGAAACCGCCGGCGTTTTGTATCCAGGATGCAACCGGGCAACGCTGCGAAAAAACAACCCATCCTTAGCCATCGCGTAATAAACGCGCGCACCAGAAAGAATCAACCCATTGGCGCAGCCGAAGGTCGATACCATGATGGCGACAGCCATCAGTCCTCCACCGAGAGAACCAAACATCTGCGTCATAACCGCAGTGGCGACGCGCTCCTCCGTCGCATACTGTATGCCCCGTTCCAGCAGTGTCGTTCCGTTGGGACTGCCCGCCAGCGGCAGCGCGCTCAGATAAACAAAGTTGCACGCAATATACAGCGCAATCACGACGCCCGTACCCAGCGCCAGCGATAGCGGAAGATTGCGGCTCGGATTTTTCACCTCTCCGGCGGTGAAGGTAACGTTATTCCATGCGTCCGAAGAGAAGAGCGACCCGACCTGCGCAATCGCCAGCACCGTCAGTGTCGATACCAGCACGCTGGCACCCATTCCGCCCACGTCGTGCATGGTACCGAGACCAGCGTTGTGCCAGAAATTTGCGCCAAAGTTGGCGGCAATTGCCCGCGCATTGCGACCAAGAAGCACTCCGAAGATGACCAGACCGAGCAGCGCCGAAACTTTCGCGGTCGTAAAAATATTCTGAATAACTGCGCCCGTCTTCACCCCAAAAATATTAATAATCGAAAGCGCAACCACTACCAGGATGGCAACCAGGTTCTGCGTGTTCAGTCCGACATCCATGCCGCCAAGCAGCATCGGCCCAATCGCAAATTTCGGCACCTTCCACAGATGGACGATCCAATGCGTCGAAGAAATTGCCGGCCAGAAAATTCCCAGAAACTTGCCGAAAGCTACGCCCACCGCGGCAATCGTGCCCGTCTGAATCACGAGAAACAAGGTCCAGCCGTAGAGAAATCCCCAAAGCGGCCCAAGCGACTCGCGCAGATAAACGTATTGCCCACCCGCCCGCGGCATCATAGCCGCCAGCTCGCCATAAGTAAGCGCGCCGACAATCGTCAGAAAACCGGTAGTGACCCATGCGCCAATCAGTAGCGCCGGCGAAGCAACCTCGCGAGAAATCTCCGCCGACACAATAAAAATGCCCGAGCCGATCATCGACCCCATCACCAGCATGGTCGCGCTGGTCAGCCCGAGGCCTTTGACGAGTTCCTGATCCTGATGGGTATGCCGCTCCCAATCGCTGAGAGCCGGTGATCGCTTGGGAAGTTGGACGTCAGTACTCACAAATCTCCTGAAAAATCACGTGCCCCAACAAAAATCGCGTGCCCCACTTACGCGCGCCCTTTGCGAATGAGTGGGTTCCACTTTACCCCAGAATTCTGAAAAATTCTTCTGCTGATTCGCGGGGATCCCGTAACAAGTCAGATATCACCGCGACGGAATCTGCCCCGGCATCAATGACAGAACGTGCGTTAGCGCGAGTAATGCCGCCAATCGCGACCAGCGGCTTGCGTGTAAGTTCCCGCGCCCGGCGCAGTCCTTCGAGTCCGACAACTGGATCAGGATTGGCTTTGCTATTGGTCGCGAAGATCGGCCCAATAGCGAGATAGTCGGCAGAAGTCTTATCGGCTTCGGCTAGCTGCTGCGGATTGTGAGTCGATACTCCCAACCATCGAGCGGCGCCAATGATGCGCCGCGCAGACTCAGCCGAGAGATCATCTTGCCCAACATGCACTCCGTCAAAGGCCGCCGCAAGACATAAATCGGAGCGATCGTTCATGATCAGTTTGACGTTGGTTCCGAGAAGCGCCTTAAGCTGGCGCGCTTCCTCCAGCATCAATCGCGCATTGCCGGCCTTGTTGCGATATTGGAGCAGCGTGATTCCGGCTTCCGCAAGTTCCTCCGCCGCGGCCAACATTTCCGCAGAATCGCCGAAACACGCTGGGTCAAGAATCGGATAGAGTCGGGGAAGTTGCAACATGAAAGTAACCGTAGAGACGCAGCTTAGATGGCGAAAATTTCACCGTCTCGGTTTGAAAGCATCCAAGTTGATCTTATCCACCCTGAATATCAAACACAGGGCCTGGAGAATCGCCGCAAGTACGAGAAAGTCAACAATCGCGAGTGGAAAGCTGAACAGCAATTTAAACCGATCAATCGAAGGCTGCACGTGAATCATCAGGGGAACCTGAAGCACAGCCCAAATCGCGATTGTTCCCAAAACCAGACCCTATACCAGAGTCTCTTACTAGCATAGATAGCAAGGCCAACAACCAATCCACCGATTCCGACAGGCACACCCCAGCCGGGAAACCAATGTTCCAAAGAGACCGCTACAATTGCCCACGCAACGAGCGTGACGTGCATCGGCCAATTGCCTTTGGAGCCGCTGCGCAGGATCTTTTCCGTCATGATTGTGTTACTCGTTTGCCTCGCAGCTTACTTCTTCGCCAAAAATCTCTCAATAAATCCCGTATCGAAATTCCCCGCGCGAAATTCGGGGTCCGCCAGTATCCTCCGGTGCAGCGGAATCGTCGTATAAATTCCCTCCACGATAAACATTCCCAGCGCCCGGCTCATGCGTGAGATGGCTTCGGCGCGATCTTTCCCGCGCACCACCAGCTTCGCAATCAGCGAATCATAATAAGGAGGAATCGTGCCCTCGGCATACGCCGCCGTGTCGATGCGCACACCCGTCCCTCCCGGCGGATTGAACGTCGTAATCTTGCCCGCCGAAGGCGTGAACTTCTCCGGATGCTCGGCATTGATACGGCACTCGATCGCGTGGCCGCGATGCACGATCGGCCCTTGCAACACGTCGCTCAGCTTGGCTCCCGCCGCGATCATGATCTGGCTCTTCACCAGGTCAACATCCGTGACCATTTCCGTGACCGGATGTTCCACCTGTATGCGAGTGTTCATCTCGATGAAATAAAGTCGCCGCTGCTGATCCATGAGAAATTCGATGGTGCCAGCATTCTGATAGCCGACCGCGCTCAGCGTCTTGCTGAGCATGTCCCCTGTTTCCTTGCGCAGTTCGGACGTCATCCGCACCGACGGCGACTCTTCCAGCAGCTTCTGGTGACGCCGCTGAATCGAGCACTCACGCTCTCCCAGGCTCACGACGTTGCCATGCTCGTCGCCCAGCACCTGAAATTCGATATGCCTCGGATTCTCAACATAGCGCTCCAAATAAAGATCCCCATTGCCAAAGGCGCCCGCAGCCTCCGATTGCGCCTGACGATAGAGCGCCGGCAATTCCTCTTCGTTGCGCACAATGCGCATGCCGCGCCCGCCGCCGCCCGCCGTGGCTTTCACAATGACAGGAAAGCCAATCTGTCGCGCCCACTCGAGAGCTTCTTCAGCCGACGCGACCACGCCATCCGACCCGGGAACGATCGGCACGCCATACTGTTTCATTGCCGCTCGGGCTTTTTCTTTTTCACCCATCAGCCGTATGACTTCGGGAGGCGGCCCGATGAACTTGATTTGCGAAGCCTCGCACACTTCGGCGAAGTTGGCGTTTTCCGAAAGCAGGCCGTAGCCAGGATGAATGGCATCGACGTTCGCGATTTCTGCGGCGCTGATCACCGCCGGAACATTGAGATAACTCTGCGCCAATTGCGGCGGCCCAATGCAAATCGCTTCGTCGGCAAAGCGTACATGGAGCGAATTGCGGTCCGCCTCGCTGTAGATCGCCACCGAGCGTATGCCCAGCTCCTTGCACGCACAAATGACGCGCAGCGCAATCTCGCCGCGATTCGCAACTAAAATCTTATTGAACATGATTTGTTTCGCGGAAAATGTATCTGTTCGGGTCCACTCTATTCGTTCGCTGACCGATGACCCGATGGCTTCATTTCGGACGAACGGCGAACAGTTCCTGTCCGTACTCGATGGGCTGGCCGTTGGCGACGAGCTTTTTGACCAACTCTCCCGCTACGTCGCATTCGATTTCGTTCATCAGTTTCATCGCTTCCACAATGCACAACACCTGCCCTACTTCGAGCGTATCGCCCACCTTGACGAAAGGCGGAGATCCGGGCGAGGGCGATTCGTAGAATGTGCCGACGATGGGCGACTTCACAATGTGCAAGCCTTCGTGAGGTTCGGGAGCGGCAGAACTCGGCGCCAGATCCATTCGGGCGGGCATAGGACCGGCAGCCGCTGGAGCCCCAGAAACAGCCCCAGAAAAAACGACCGGCGCGGGCTGCATGGCGATATAGCGTGAATCGGGCGCCGGTGGAGGCTCGGCCGCGCGCTTGATTTTCACTTTGACATCGCCGCGCTCCAGCTCAAATTCAGCAATGTCCTTTTCGATTAAGAACTCTATGAGTTCTTTCAGCTCTTTTTGATTCATGTATAAGGCGGGTTCGCTTAACTTTCACGGCATCCTTATGATGCCCATTTCGTATCAGGGTATCGCTTCAGCGATACTACAATTCTTTCGACTTCAACCGTCGCTTTCGATGCATCGACGTTTTTTCCGCAGCCTGCTAAATCACAACCAACTCTTTTTCTTTATCAGCGGGCGCCAGAACTTCGCAGCCCGAAGACGTCACCACTACCACATCTTCGATCCGCACCCCCCACTTCCCCGGCACATACGCGCCAGGTTCAATCGTAATCACCATTCCCGGCTCCAGCTTCATGCTTTGTCCGGCAGCCAGCCTCGGCGCCTCGTGTATTTCCAATCCTAAACCATGGCCGGTCGAATGAGTAAAATAGCGCGCCAGCTTTCGCCGGCGGAGTACCCGCCGCGCGGCTCCGTCGACCGCAGCCGCAGTCGCTCCCGGGCGAACAGCCGCAATCGCCGCCTCTTGCGCTTCCAGCACGGCCTCATACAGATACCGCGCTTCCCACGGGGGCTGCCCCACGTGCACAGTGCGTGTGCGATCCGAGCAATAACCGGCGAGTATAACACCAAAGTCGCACACCACGAACCCACGCCGCGGAACCCGCGCCTCCGATGCCCGCCCATGTATAACCGCCGAGCGTTTTCCGGAGGCGAGTATGGTCGAGAAGGACATCCCCTCAGCGCCGCCACGCCGCGCCTCATATTCCATCGCAGCGGCCACTTCCACTTCCCTTACGCCGGGACGAATGGTCTCGCGTGCAATTCGAAACAAACTCGCGCCCAATTCCACTGCGCGCCGTATGAGCAGAATCTCGTCAGCGTCTTTGACCATGCGAGCCCGCTCCACCAGCGGAGGCGCAGAACGAAGCCGCGTCTTCCCTTTCAGCACCGACGCCAAACGATCGCGCATGCCGGCAGTGATTGATTCCGGTTCGATGCCCACGAATACTGCCGCCGATCCGCTTCGCGGTGCCGCCAGCCACTCAGCAGCCCCCAGCAGCGGAGACTTGCGAGCAATCACAATGCGCACATTGCGCACCTTCGCATCCGCCAACTCTTCCCTGGCCTGCGTCCGATACCGTCCATCGGTAAAAAGGATACATCCCCGATCCGAGACCAGCAGAGCAGCCGCACTACCAGTGAATCCGCAAAGATAGCGAACATTAGGAAGATGCGTTACCAGCAAAGAATCGAGCCGATTCTCACCAAGCCCAGAGAGAAGTCGACGCAAGCGGCCCGCGTGATCCATGCCAGGAGTGTAGCAAGAAGCAGGAGGAGGGTCTTAGGTGACAGGTAACAGGAAAAGCAAAGAGCTGGAAAAGCAAAGGACAGGAGAGGCAAAAGACTGGTTTGCTTTTTCTGCCACCAGCCACCCGTCACCTGTCACCCAAATAGCAAAAGCCGCCAGTCTCTCGGCGGGTTCTCCGAGAAGGCCGGCGGCTATAGCTGCTCTGACTCCGCGCTTACTTCTGACTTATGTCTGAATGATGCGCGGAGTGATGAAGAAAATCAGTTCTTGGTTTGTGGTGTTCACGGTGCGATGTTTGAACAGGTAACCAAGGTATGGGATATCGCCGAGCAGAGGCACCTGCGAGACATTGAGCGAGTTGTTGGTCTGGATCACGCCGCCAATCACCACTGTGCCGCCATCCGTTACCAGCACTTGTGTGGTCGCCTGCTGGGTGATCAGTTCCGGATTGCCCAGTGAGTCCACCTGGCCAAAGTTAGGCAGAGTGTTTTCCACATCCACGTTGAGGAAGATCGTTCCTTCCGACGTGATCTGCGGAGTTACGGTCAACCGCAGAAAAGCATCGACGTAAGTAGCAGTCGCCGGAGAACCAATCGACGCCGCAGTCATGATCGGAATCTTCACGCCTTGTTTCACTATCGCCTGAATGTTGTTCTGGGTGACGACTCGCGGACGCGAAAGAATCTTCAGCAAACCGCGCGACTCAGCCATAGTGAGAATCATGTCGATCCGCATGTTGTTCGTCGCGTTCACAAATTGCAGGCCGCTGGTCGGTCCAACTGCGCCCAGGTTCGAGAACAGAGGAACCGTAGTTCCGGTCGAGGGCGTGCCACCAACCGGATATAGAGGATTCGGTACCGAGCCGCCGCCGACAACGATCGGCGATTGTCCAACCCCGCCTACGCCGCCAACGCCGGTCGTGCCATTTCCCCAACCGAGGCCGAGCTGCACGCCGATGTCGCGCGCGAAGCTGCGAGTGGCCGCCACGACGCGGGCTTCAATTTCGACTTCCTGCGTCTTGCGGTCCATCTGCTGGATAAGGCGGTCGATCTGCGGTAGCACCGCGGGAATGTCATTGACGATAATCGCGTTGGTGCGTTCGTCAGCGACTACGTCGCCGCGCTGGCTCAGGAATTTCTTGAGCGGTAGCAACAGATCCTTGGCGTGCGCGTAGCTCAGGAAGCGCGTGATACTGACTTTATCCACTGCCAGCGCCTCGGCATCGATCTGCGCGCGTCGCCCCTCGGCTTCCTTGCGCAGCGTTTCAACCGTCGCGATCCGCAGTACGTTGCCGTCCAGTTGGCGGGAAAGATCGTTGTTCTTGAGCACGATGTCCAGCGCCTGATCCCACGGCACGTCATCGAGCACGATCGTGAGGTTGCCATGGATCATGGGATCGAGCACGACATTCAATCCGCTGATCTCGTGAATCAAGCGGAAGAAATCTTTCAGGTCCACATCCTTGAGGTTGACCGAGATCGGCTCGCCCGTATACTTTGCTCCGCGGTCGGCCGGCTTCTGCTCCATCTGAACCTTTTGCTCGGCGGCCAAATTGACAGCGGGAGTGATCGGTGCAGGGGAGCTGCCCGCCGCCTGGCCCAAAGCTGCATTGCTGTTGGTCGCGACCAGTTCTGCCGCAGTCTTGTCGGCAAAACGGCTGGCTGCTTCCTGCGATTTCGCCGCCGGTTCGGAGGGTGCCGGCTGGGCGTTGTCATCCTTCTTTGCCGTGAACTTGGGCTCGATAAAAGCAAAGTCCGCGGGCTTGTCCGGGCTCGCTGCCGGAGTAGAAGTCGGCGCAACGGCCGCTGCGGTTGCAGTCGGAGTCAGATTTACTAAGGACGCGACGGGAGTCGAGGTTGCGGGAGCCGAAACCGGCGTCAATTGCGGCGCGGTCGTCGCCGCTACTTGCTTCACGGCCGGCGTCACCGTCTGGCGATGCGCCACGACTGCGTTATGAATCGTAAGGATGACGCTGCCGTCCGGGCCCGCGACCAGCTCATGCTGGCGGCCGGCGGAATCGCTCGTGGCCAGATCGACCACAACGCGCGTGCTCGGCGAAACTCCGCCGCTCATGCCAACGCGCACGTCTTTCACGCCGTCTGCGCCGACGTTGATGCGGCTCTGTCCCGTCGCCATCACCGTGTTGGGAAAGTCGACGACGATGCGTGCCGGAGACTCGAGCGTCGTCACTTTAGGCGCTAATTGGCCCGTCGCTCTGAACTCCACCCGCAATCCGTCCTGGCTGTGCGCGACCTCGAGCCTCTGCAAGCGAGCGCTCGCCGCCACCTCTTTGCCCGTCGTGTCAACCGCAGCCGCGATCAGAACGAACGCTAGCAGCGAAACCGTGAGTCCCAGCAGTTGCTTTCGCATTTCCCTGTCTCCTCATGCGAGGCCATTTCGCCCCCATGTGTTTCCTGGAATCTGTTTCCTGAAATATTGCCTCGATCTTTTGTCCCCAGCCCTACACCGCCGGAGTCGTAATCTTCTTCACCACTTCCCGCGTAAAGCTCTTGCCCAGCCGGTCCTGCAGCGTTTCCTGGAAAACAATAGAGTCGCCCGTGATCTTCACCACGTAGCCGTTGAACACCGGATCGTTCTCCCGAAGAAAATAAGCCTTATTCAGGCCGTTGCTGACCACCGCGATGAATCCGTTTTGCGACCGCACCACACCGCGCAGGTTGATGGCGCCGATCTCCAGACACTTTTTGCCGGTGCTGCATCCGGAACCGCCGGCATGACTCACCACTGGACTGAGAAAAGGATCACGCCGTCCGTTCGCGCTGTTCATGCTGTCCGGCGTCACTGGCTGCTCAGTCTCCGCTGCCTCTGCCGGCACGCCTTCTGCCCCACCTTTCGCGGGTTCGGCTTCGGCCACCGGAGCCTTCGGAGCTTCAACCGCCTTCAGCGCTGCGCTCGGCCGCGTCCCAAGGATCGCCACATGTCTCGCGCCCGGCTTTCGGGCACCCGAATGCTTTGCGCTCATCGGACCGGCGCCCGTCGCAATCTTCATCGGCGCCGCCTGAGCGTGTATCGTGCTGGTCGTTGCCGGAGCGGCTTGTTCCAGAGCTTCATTCGACGCCGCAGTGTTCTTGCTCGACACCGCGTTCATGGTGTTGCGCGTGTTCTGGATAATGCTGGGACTCTGCGCCCAGACCATGCCCCCGGCCAGCGCCGAAACCAGTATTGCCGTCTTAATCGTGATTGCTGGCTTCCTGTTCATCCTGTCCCCCTTACTTCTTCGCCGGTGCCGTGGGCTTTGCAGCTGCCGCCGGCGCGCCCGGATCCAGGTCATGACTGAAATATGTTGTGGTCAGGCAAGTCGCCACCACACTCTCGCTCGGCGCGTATTGATAGGTATGCTTCGCCTTCGCATCGCTCGGCTTGCGTGTGGTCGATACCGCCAGATTCGAAACGTTCACGATGCGCTCCACTTTTCCCAGCCGGTCGAAGAACCCCAGCATTGAGTAATACGGGCCGTCAAGCTCCACTTCGAACGGCACTTCCGTATAAAACTCTTTCGCGACGTACGGCTTCGCCGTGTAGCGGCGGATTTCAACGCCCGACTTGCGCGCTTCTCCGCTCACCATGCGCATGAAATTGTCGATTTCTTTTTCATCGGGCACAATGCGCCGCTCGATTTCCAGTTGCTGCTTCAAGCTGGCCAGTTGGCGGTCCATATCAGCCAGTTTCGGCTTGTAGGCCTCAAGTTCCGCATTCTCTCGTAATTTGGATTGCAGCTTGACCCGCGCCGCGTCGTTCTGGTCGCGCTGCGTCTTATACACTGTGTAGAAGAGACCGCCCGTGATCACGGCCGCCCCCAGCACCAGCACGCCCAGCAGCTTCATCCCTGTCAATTCGCCAAGATTCATAAGAGGTTCCGCCTTTACGACTTCGCCTTTTCGCAGGTGAGCGTGAACTGGAACGCCTGCATGTCCTTTATCGTTTCGTCCTGATAGCTTTCTTTGATCTCGATGTTGCGGAAGTAACCGGTCTTCTGCAGGTTGGAAATCAGGTTGGCTACCGCATCGCTCGACAGCGCCGTCCCATCGATCGCCACATTCGGCCCCTGGTCCTGCATGCTGTTCAACCAGACCGCCTCGGTGCCGTTGACTGTGTCGGCAATCATCGACAGCAGGCTGACGGGGCCGGTTTGATCTTTGCGCAGCTCGTCAATCACATCGACCCGCCGCTTGTAAGATTCGGCTTGCTTCTGCCGCTCCAGATACTTGACCTTGATGTCGGCCAGAGTGCGATTTTTCTGCTCCGCAGCGCGCGCCTGTACGTCGATCGATTTCTTTTCCCGATCGAGCTGGTACCAGTAGGCCGAATTGACCGCGCCCGCAATCAGCAAGACCACCGCCACCTGGAGCACCGGTCCGCCCAGGTTGCCGAGATCGAAGCTCGGCATGTTGAAGGCCGGGCCTTTCTTGCCTTTCGGTTTAGGAGACCCCAACAGGTTGATACGGATCATAGCTTTTCAAAGCTCCTCAGGGCCAAACCCACCGCCACCGCCAGCTGGCCGGCGTTCTGTTCGACCAGTTCCGCCCCGGCGCCTTCCGCCGGCGCCAGAACTTTTTGGAACGGATTGAATAATTCGACCGGCATCGAGAACTCCTGGCGCAACGCTTCCACCAGTCCCGGAACCTTCGCCGATCCTCCCGCCAGATAAATCTTCTCGATGTGCTCGCCCGCCGCGCTGGCACGGAAGAAGTCGAACGTCTTCTGAATTTCAAGCACGATAATTTCCGTCACCTGTTGCAGGATCGGCGTCTTCGCATCGTCCTGCACCGTGCCTACTTTGTGGCCCAGCTTGAGCGATTCCGCATCGTCGAAGCTCAAATCCAGTTCCTTCTGGAGCGAATCGGTGTATTGGTGCCCGCCGACCGAAACGTCGCGCGGAAAAAGCGGTGTCGTGCCCTTGACGATGTTGATGTTCATCACGCTCGCGCCCAGGTTGAGCAGCGCCACCACCTGTGTCGGCGCCGGCTCGTAGTTGAACTCGTAGCAATTCTGCAAAGCCAGCGCATCGATATCCACAATAGCCGGAGTCTTCCCCGCCATCGAGAGTACGTTGGTGTAGTTCAGAATCTTGTCTTTCTTCACCGCCACCAGCAGCACGTCCATCGTCGGACTGCTCGCATCGTCCGAAAGAATCTGATAGTCGAGATTCACATCGGCCAGGTCGAACGGAATATGCTGCGCCGCTTCTTTCTGGATCGTCTCGGCCAGCTCCTGATCGCTCATCGAGGGCAGCGAAATTTTCTTCACGATCACCGAGTGTCCGCTGACCGCGGTCGCCACCGCCTTCGACTTGATCATCGTGTCCGTAAACAGCTTCGCGATGGCTGCCGACACCGTGCCCGAATCGACGATCATCGAATCGACAACGATATCTGGCGCGATCGGCTCGAGCCCGAGATGCGCCACTTCGATTCCCGTCCGTGTTCTCCTGAGCTCGACGGCCTTGATGCTCGATGAACCTACATCCAGACCCACTATCGTTTTCGATCCCATTCCAAACATGTTTGCCTCTTTAGCCTGCGAAGTTCGTTTACGGAGTTCCGGCAGCCTTCATCGCTGCCTTGATTTTTTTCTTGCCCTGCGGTTCCGTCTCCATCGACTTCTCTTCCATCCACTGATCGATCTTCGATTTCTTGAAGCGCCAGCGGTTGCCCAACTTGAAGGCCGGAATCTTCTGCTCGTTCACGTATTTGTAAAGCGTGTCCGGACTCACTCCCAGATACTGCGAAGCTTGGCGAATATTCATCACTTCTCGCGAGTCGGCCATTAATGTTTCCTGTGCGTGCTTGTGTTGTTGGTGTGCTGAGCATATCTCAACCGGAAGCAAGGGCATCTCAACGCGAATATCTCGGTTTTATTGGGTTTTATGGGTTTCTTCTGGATTGCGAAAATTGCGGACTTACAAACGATCTCTACATATTGTGATTTGTCGTGGAATTAACACTACGGGTAGTAGTCAAGCCACGCATTAAGCTCTGGTCACCCAACCCCGAGTAACTAAGGTACTAGAGACGGTACGGAAGTACTTGGACGGGCGCGCAACCCGCTGAATCTACGACCATTCGCTTCTTTCACTTCGTCGCGAACGGGAGTGATCTTCGTGCGATTTCAGCTTGATTTTCGAGCATCGCGCGCACTTCTGATCTTTCGCATTGATCGTCGCGCGTCGATCGCGCCAGCCTTACCTGACCTCCGCCTTCACATCCAGGAACTGCAGCCTCATTGTGACCGGCGGGTAAAAAATTGGATCCCAAACCACCATGTCCGCCTGCCCCGCGCCGTCCGATTGATACTCCACATCGTAGGTCTCGCCGACCGCAATTCCCATCTCAGCGTCACAAGATTTCAATTGGGCCGCAGGCAGATCCGCGCCATCCTTCGCAACCACTTTCCACTTCGCTGGCGCTCCCTGGTTGTTAAGACGTACCCGCAGATCGACCGAATTCGAAGTGATGTTAATCAGCCGCAGCCGATAGCGCGTTGCTGTGTGCAACTCCACCGGACTCGGCTGCGGGCTGCCATTCACCAGCAGCAAAAAGCCAAACGGCTCATACTTCCCGATGCTGAATACAAATGTCTGATCGTGTTCCGGATCGTACTTCTGTCCCGGCTCCAGCACGATCAGTGGCCCATACACTCCATTCCGCAGCTGCACGCTGTCGTGCCAATGCGTGTGGTAGATAAACGTTCCCGCCCGCGGCGGCGTCATGCGCGCCACAAACGACGTTCCCGGAGGAATCGGTGGAGTCGTCTGCCCGCCCGCGCCGGTCCACCCGTCCACCCCATCGAAATAATTCTCCAGCTCTATTCCGTGCCAGTGAATCACCGTCGGATTACTGCTCTGGTTTTTCACCTCTATCTCCGCTGCTTCGCCGCGCGTCAGCACGATCGGAGGCCCCAGCAAACTCACTGTCTTTTTCTCGTCGCCCTCCGCCGGTTTCAGCGGATCGTTCACTTCAAGCTTGTAGAGCGGAATCTTCCCCGGATTGTCCGAGATCACCAACTGCAATTTCCGCGCGCTCGTTGCCGCGGCCGTGAAAAAGAAACCATGAAGATGCATGGCATGAGCACTCGCCGACGCGTTGATCACGCGCCAGTGCACCGTCTCGCCAAGCTTCAATGTCAGGCGCTCCGTGTAGGGCCAGCTCCTGCCATTAATCGATTCGATTTCTTCAAAGTCCGCGGGCGTCGTGCCCTTCGACCAAATTCCGATCACGAAAATGCGATCGTCCATCTTGTTCCCCGGCGCGTCGATGACAAAAGCCCCGGAAAGCAAGTTCTCCGGATCCTTCCCAAACTTGCCGCTCTTGTCGGTAGTAGTGGCCCAATACAGATACGTCCCAGCTTCGCCCGCGACGAATTGCACTTGCCGCGTTTCGTCCGGCGCCAGCGTCAGCGCGTCCTTCGCATCTCCCGGATGGCGATGCAATCCAAAAATCTTCGCCGCCACCGGCAGCGCATTATGAATGCTGGCGCGAATCTGCGTCCCCTGCGGAACACGTATCAGCGGCCCAGAACTTTGCGGCCCGCGCCTTTGCTCGGCAAAAGCATAAACATCACGATACTGCCCAGTTTCGTCCTCCGGATACCAGCGCCCCTGCCGCAGATCGAGTTCCAATTCCAGGACTCCATCCTTAAGCTGCCCAGCGGCAATGCGATTGTCGTTCGCCATAACTACCGGCAATTCCGACGCCGAATTCTCAGCACAAACCGCCAACCTCCCCGAAATTAAAACGAGCAATACAAATCCCAGGCGACGCAAAAAGCCCACGCTGTATTCCTTCCCCTAAATGTGAGTGAGAAATGCGATCAACATCGAGTGCGCAGCCTACACGTTCAGCACATTTCAGTCAATGCGATTAGAGTGATTTTTGTGTCGGTCAGCGAAGCGGAATGGCTGATCCAACGGCAAGTCAATCAAAGCTGGGACAATTCGGTTGGCGAATTTCGTCCCTCATTGCTTGTTCTCTCCCCCCACCACCATGATCTTCGTATCCGTCCGGAATTTCTTGTAGTTCCTATACATTTGCTCCACATCTTCGTCGTAACTCTTAAACAGCGCCACCCGCGCATCGAGGTGCAATTGCACACGCTTCGGCAGCCACACTTCATCATTCACTTGTGTCAACTCGACCAGCACCCGCGTGCCCTTGTGTATCCGCGCCAGCACGAAGCCAACCGAGATCGTGTCGATTGCCGTAATATCGAGCTTCACCCACTGCGCTTCCGCTTTGTCGATCCAGATGCGGCCCTTGAACTTCGTCAGAATCTTCGCCTCGCGACTCTTAGGCTCATATCCGGGACGCGGCTCCCCATCCAGCATCCACGTATCGTGCCCATCAACAACTTCCCACCCAACCAGCCGAAAATTAAAGGCGTCGGCAACTTCCAAAACAAACTTGCGATCGTCTTCACGCTCTTTCTCTTCGCGCGCCAGCCGCTTGCGGCGCGCCTCTTCCGATTCACTCCTACGTTTGTCAATGGCCTTCTGAATCTTCTCGTCTTCCTTCTTCGCCTCGTCAGCCGAGAGTGGCTTATCCTCCTTCGCCGTCAGCCGCTCCACCTGCTCACCATAAATCTCCAGAATGTCCGAGGTCCGCGATTCGATCTTCGTCACGCCACCATGACCATCCAGGTGATGACGCTCCTCGCGTTCGACGTAGGTATAATCCCGCTGCTGCTTGTCGTTCTGAATGTCTTTCTCTTCTGCGCGCCGCAGCAATTCCCGTATCTGTTCAATGGGTACAGCTCCGCTGGCATCAGGCTTGAGATCGATGGGTTTGGGATTCGAAGCGACTGGCGTTGAAGGGACGGGCGAGGTCGAGCTCGCGTCCTGAGCTAGAATGCGAGCGCAGAAAAGCATAACAACAGCAATGCCGAAACAGAAGACGAGCGCAGAGCGCATACTTGATCTACGAAGCAGCAGCGGGCACAGTTCCACGAGTTTTCCCCTGTGCACCTGTGTGCTCCCCGTGGTGAAAGATTCTTGCTGAGTCAATCCTTTTGGGCCGCACGTTCCAGACACCCCGCCCGGAATGACCGCCCATCCAGCCGATGGAGCCGCTTGGCCTGCGCCCGCGTGATCAGCGGAGTATGAGAGATCGTCAGCAGATACTCCGCGACAAACCAAACCGGCTTCTCAGTAATCATCCACTGCAGCGAATCGAACCGCCGCATATGCACAGGACGTGAAAAAGTCCGCAAAGTCCGCTCCCCCCGCAGATTGAAATAAGTATCGAAGTAGCTGATCGCCAGCTCACGAAGCGACCGATAGACCGGCTCGCGATAGCGGCAACCGGTATAGTTCGATTTGGCCAGCGCGCCCCAGTGTCCGTCGATCTGATAGACGGCGATCACATGATCGGTATCGTGCTCCGCCTCAAGGTCGAGGATCAGCGGAGGATATCCAATGACCCGCAACGCCGCCGCCGCGAACAGCGCCCCCTCATAGCAATGCGAAGTATTTTCCCGCAGCACCCGCCGCGGCGACCAGGCGCTGTCAGCCAGATGGTAAGGCATGACATCAAGCGCCCGCTGGATGCCATAAGGCGTCTTCAGCCCCCTCAGCTTCCGGATCTCGGCAGGGCTCAGCCCCCAGGAATTCTCTTGATTAGCCACGCATTTATGAGATAGGTTCCACGTGGAACATTTGTACTGGCGCCGTTGTACGTATAATAGTATACATATAGGCACCTTATGAAGAAAAGAAAGAAAGCTGCCAAGTCGCGAAAGATTGCCCGGCTGCAAGCCTCTTATGGCGAGCGCAAGAGACCCGCGTCCGGAGTCGGCCCCGAGTGGACGCGATATTTCAGGCCGATCAAAAAGCCAATCACTTTGCGCATCGACGCCGACATTCTGGCCTGGTTCCAAAAGAAGGGTCGCGGCTACCAGACAAGGATTAATGAAGCGCTGCGCAAAGTGATGATGCGAGAAAAGTCGGGCGAGTGAGCCGGTGGCCGGCAGCAGTTCCTCTATCCAGAAGCGCAACTTGAGTCGCAGCCTGCTAAGCGAGCAACTCGCCCAGCTCGCGAGGGCTTTCGATCAGCACATCGGGCGGCACGCTTTCTAGTGTATGCGGCGCAAAGCCATAGGTAACGCCGCAAGTCCATAGCCCGGCACTGCGTCCGGTCAGAACATCGACTGACGAATCGCCGATCATCAGCGACTCTTCGGGCCGAGCGTCGGTTTCTTGAAGGATTGTCTGAAGGCCTTGCGGGTGGGGCTTTTTGGTGGAAAAGCTATTCCCTCCGTAGACACTTACAAAAAATTCGGCGAGGCCCAGCACTTTAATTATATCGCGCGATGGGTGGACTGGCTTATTCGTTAACACGGCCATTTGCCGCTTTGGGCTGGCTGAAGCGTTTCCGTTCGACGAATTTGCCAGCTTGGCCAGAGTTTCGTGGATTCCTTCGTAGAGGGTGGTATGGTCAAGCTTGTGCACGCGGTAGTAGCCGAGGAAATATTCGAGCGCACGCGGTAATAACGCTTCGTTGTCGTTGCCGGCGTCGCCGAGGGCGCGGCGAATGAGGGCTGGGGCGCCGTCTCCCACGTAGCTGGCAATGACGTCGCCGTCGAGTGCCGGGCGTCCGAGGTAGTGCAACGTTGCATTGACGGAATGAATCAAATCAAGGCGCGAGTCGATCAAGGTTCCATCAAGATCGAAGACCAGCAGGCGGATTTTATGAGGATCGAAGGGGCGGAAGAAGCGAATCATTAGAGATCAGGATAAATCAGAGGACAGGTGACAGGTGACAGGAAAGGAGAATCAGGAAAGGCAGCAAAAGACAGGAAAATCAAGTGCCAGGTTTCCTGTCAACTGTCACCTGTCACCTGCCTTTCCTGTTTTTCTTCTTTTCCCGACACCTGATTTACAATGATGCCGGGCTGGAACTCTTTGGAGTGAACGGCACACATGGCCACAACTAAAGTCGATCCCAAGCTGAACCTTACGAACCAGGCCAAGAACTATCAGGGGCTGACGGCTTCGCAGCTTATCGATTCTTATCGGCTCATGTTTACTTCGCGGCGGGTGGATGATCGCGAGATCCTGCTCAAACGCCAGCAAAAGGTCTTTTTCCAGATTTCTGGAGCTGGCCACGAAGCTCTCGGCGTCGCTGCGGCCTTGGCTCTGAAGGCTGGATACGACTGGTTCTATCCTTACTACCGCGACCGCGCGCTGTGTCTCGCGCTGGGCGCCACGCCTTATGAAATGCTGTTAGGCGCGGTAGGCGCGGCCGACGACCCCAGTTCCGGCGGCCGCCAGATGCCGTCCCACTGGGCTTTCAAGCATTTGAATGTCGTGACGCAATCGTCCTGCACAGGCACGCAGATTTTGCAGGCCGTAGGGTGCGCTGAAGCGGGCCGCTATTTTGCGGCGCATCCCAAGTCGGCGCAGAAGGCCGATGGCGATTACCGTCAGTTTAAAGACGTTCAATTCAACGGCGATGAAGTCACCTATGTCTCTCTCGGCGAAGGCACCACCAGCGAAGGCGAATTCTGGGAGGCACTGAACACCGCTTCCAACCGGCGCTTGCCGGTAATTTTTTGCGTGCAGGATAATGGATATGCGATCTCCGTTCCGGTCGAAGTGCAGACGGCGGGCGGAAACATTTCGCGGCTCGTCTCGGGCTTCCCTAACTTTCATTTTGAAGAGATTGATGGGACCGACCCCGTCGTTGCATACGCCGCTTTCAAGCGGGCAACGGACCACTGCCGCGCGGGCCATGGTCCAGCATTCGTGCATGCGCATGTCATTCGCCCTTATTCTCACTCGCTCTCCGATGACGAGCGGCTGTATCGCCCCGACACCGAGCGCCAGGCCGACGCGGCGCGCGACCCGGTGCATCGCCTGCAAATGTTTTTGTTGCGCGAGGGAATTCTTGACGAGAAGGGCATCAACAAGATCGAGAAGGAAGTCGACGAGCAGCTCCAGATCGATACCGACCGGGCCTTGGCGGCTCCGATCCCGCAGCCAGACACGATTTACAACTTCGTTTACTCGCCCGATCTGGATCCCACCTCGGAGGCGTTTGAGACCCACCCGGCTGTCGCGCCGCACGAGACCGCAGCGGATGGCAGGCGTTCGCCAGCTGCCAATAAGACCATGGCCGATCTAATCAACACCACGCTGCGTGATGAAATGCGGCGCGACGAGCGCGTAGTGATCTTCGGCGAAGACGTGGCCGATTGCAGCCGCGAAGACTACCTCAAGCAAAAACAGGTTAAGGGCAAAGGCGGAGTCTTTAAGCTGACCTCGGGATTACAGATGGAATTCGGAGCCGACCGCGTGTTTAATTCTCCGCTGGCCGAGGCAAATATTGTAGGGCGCGCTACCGGAATGGCACAGCGCGGATTGAAGCCTGTGGTCGAAATTCAGTTCTTCGATTACATCTGGCCAGCGATGATGCAGTTGCGCGATGAGTTGCCGATCATGCGCTGGCGCTCGAACAACGCGTTCTCGTCGCCGCTCGTGGTGCGCGTCGCGATCGGCGGCTACTTAACCGGCGGCGCGATTTATCACTCCCAGTGCGGCGAAAGCATCTTTACGCATACGCCCGGATTGCGCGTCGTTTTTCCTTCAAACGCGCTCGATGCGGCGGGGCTGCTGCGCACAGCGATTCGCTGCGATGATCCCGTTTTGTTTCTCGAACACAAGCGCCTCTATCGCGAAACCTACGGCCGCGCGCCGTATCCCGGCCCGGATTACACCGTACCGTTTGGAAAGGCGAAGGTCGTGCAACCGGGCACCGATCTCACCGTTGTCACTTATGGCGCGGTGGTTCCGCGGGCCTTGCAGGCGGCGCAAAAACTGGAGCGCGAGCATCACGTCAGCGTCGAGCTCATCGATTTGCGATGCTTGAATCCGTTTGATTGGGATGCGATTGCTTCGTCAGTGAAGAAAACGAACCGCGCGCTCATCGCGTATGAAGATTCGCTGAGCTGGGGATACGGCGCGGAGATTGCGGCGCGCATCGCCGATCAACTCTTTCATCACCTCGATGCTCCCGTGAAGCGGGTGGCGGCTACGGATACGTTTGTGGCGTATCAGCCGATTCTTGAAGACGCGATTTTGCCGCAGGCGAGCGACCTGTTTCGGGCCATGAAAGAGCTGGCGGAATTTTAGAATCGGCTAGTAGCTCACCGCTTTTCGCTCTCGCAATCCCTCCGCCGTCTTCAACCCCTGGGCGCTTTCCTCGACCCACTCGATCTGCCGCTAAATGTCGCTGCCCACGGTCCTCCGTCAAAGCAAACGAGCGCCAGCGCGATCGTGGCCAGCGCCATGGGAAATTCGACTCCGCCGGGGCCGGTAAGGCCGTTTCTGAAATGAACCTTCCAAATGGCGATGCACATCTCGATCAGGAAGGCTGCCGAGAAGAAACGCGTAAACAATCCCAGCACAATCGCAATGCCGCCGAAAAACTCCGTGCCCGCGGAGAGATAGGCCATCCAGCGCGGAAGGCCAAGGTGGCCAACAAAATCCATGTGGTGATGGAAGCCGCCCCCTACCTTCTGATAGCCATGCGCGATCATGATCGCACCCAATGCCAGCCGCATGACCAATAGCGCCAGGGGTTGCAGCCGATTGAGAGATTCCAAGAACTCCTCCTAGAAGCCGGTCTCAGGTGACAGGTGTCAAGTGTCGGGTCGCGGGAAAATCAAAACCTTTTAGTGTCCGCAAAGTCAACAGCTGTGTGAAATCCGATTTTCCTGCGACCTAAGACCTGCGACCTGTCACCTGGTTCCTGTTTTACCACGTCGAGTATGCTTTGCCGTTGCTGCCTATCTGGTTCGAGCCGCTATGGACTCCTACGATTCCGCCAGGCTCGGTTTGATCAATCGACAGGATCACGTCTTCGCCCGGTTCTATCTCCCAGGTGTCGGGGTTGCCGGTGATGTCATCCGGAATGGATTTGATGTACCCGGCCGATTTCAAATCGTCAAGCGACTGTGGCGCCTTCTGTTTGTCCTGCCCGTACTGGTAGATCATGTAATTCAGCGTTTCCAGGTTCTTACGCAGATTGTCTTCGCGCGCGCGCATGATGCTGTGGCTGTAAATCGGAATGCCCACTCCGAGCAGGATAAGAATGATGCTGATCACGACCATCATCTCGATCAGCGTGAAACCCTTGCTCTGTAGTGCGGCGCTGCGTCCTGTTATTCTTCGGTTCATCGAGTGAGATCGCTATTGTTTTTGATGCATATACGGCGCGGCGGGAAGCCGTTCTCACGGAAACAATCAGCCCCCGCTTAGCCCAACTGTCAGTGCGTCCAGCTCGAATACGCGGTGCCGTCGCTGGAGAGTTCCTTCGAACCACTGTGCACACTGCCAATGCCGGTATTGTTCGGATCCCAGGCGTTTTCCGGGTCTTCCGGTTCCGTCTCCCATGTCGTCGGAGTGCCGGTGATGTCATCCGGAATAAACTTGATATATCCGGGCACGAGATCTTCCAGCGACTGCGGCGCGTGCTTTTTGTCGAGCGAATATTCCTGAATCAGCTTATTGAGTGTAGTCAAATTCTGATGGAGCCTGGCTTCTTTGGCCCGCAGAATTGAACTGCTGTACATGGGCAGCGCGATCGCGATCAGCACCAGGATCAGGCTGATCACAACCACCATCTCGATTAGCGTGAAGCCGCGGCTACGGAGTTCGCGCGCACTGGCTTCAGCATTTCTGAGTTTGGAAATGCCAGCTTTGGAGGAAAATTTCATCTACCAATCCTTATACTTGGTGCCGTCCAAAGCGGTCTGGTCTGACTTGGTATAGACGTCGAAAATATTCTGTCCGCCCCACGAAGTCGAATCTTTATCGTCTTGCATGGAACGCAATCCCCATTCATCGTGAGTCATGGGATCGACAGGAATTTTGCGCAGAAACTTTAATTTCTTGCCGGCAACGTCGACGCCTTTAACCAGCGTATCGAGATCGGGCGGATAGCCCTGGCTGTCCACCTTGATCTGAAACGCCCCCATATCGGCCGCGGTTTTATAGCGATCAATGGCATCGCGAATCATCCAGAGGTCGTAGCGCAGTTCGTGTTCGCGCTCGCGGGCCACCGCGTTTCTGGCCACCGGAATGGCCATACCGACGAGGATCGCCAGGATCGCAGTCGCGACGATCAGCTCGATCAGCGTGAAGCCACGCTGGCGGCGAGAAGCCACGCTCCTAATGATTGTCGACTGGGTCATAAATCAGTTCTCAGCTCTCAGTCGTCAGTTCTCAGTTAAAACGAACCGAATCTCAAGCGAGAACTGAGAACCGGGACGTGAGAACTCCTACTGAACGTTGATCGCCGCTTGCGCTCCACTCATGGCAATCGGCTGCATCGCCGGATCGCGCGCTCCGCCCCGCGTGATGGTCAGCGCCGACTGGCCGGGCGCTTTCGCCATGAATGTGAGCGTCACGACCGCGCCCTGTCCAGAGACGCCACCGGCGCCCGGAGGCCGCGAGGCTGTGATTTGCATCGTGCCCGTCGTAGTATCCTCGCGATGCGCCACCGTCACGATTTGCCCATCCTGCGAGAGGAAGCCTCCGTTCGAAACGTTGACCACCTCCAACTTATTCGGATCGTAGTTCAACTGCACGGGCACGGAATAAACGTTTTGGCCGCCCGAGAGCATGACATTCACGGTGAAGGTCGATCCCTTCAGCTGATTCAAAGTGGGCGGATCAAAAAGGAATGTGCCACCGGCCGTACCAGCGCCAGCCACACTCGGCGGAGTCGGAGATGACAAACTAAAATTCTGCGGAGTCGGGCTCTGCATCGCCGCGTGCGGCTGCATCGGCGCCGCTGCGGCGGCGGGGGTGACGGCGGACGAAGTTGGCGAACCAGTCGGAGCGGTAGTGGCTGGCGTCGGCGCCTTGGCGTTAGTCAGCCGCAGTGAGAGCGCATTGGCCGTTCCGACGTCAATCATCTCGTCGCTGCCATGAGAAAATTCCGGCGCGCGGATAATGTGCGGGATCAGGACGAAGATCACTTCGTTCGCAGAGTGGTCGGAGGTGTCCTGCGCGAAGAGATATTTAAAAAACGGAATCGAAGCGAGGCCCGGAATGCCGGTGAGCGACTTGGTCTTCGAATCCTCCATCATGCCGCCCAGCACGCTGACCTCGCCATCTTTGAGGCGAATGTCATGCTCAATCTTGCGCTGCCCGATGACTGGCTGGCTGATGCCGCCGATGCTGACGTAAGAATCCACTTCCGAAACATCCATCGACAACTTCAAGGAAATTTCACGCCCCGCATGCACGCGCGGCGTAACGTCGATGTTCACGCCCACATCGAGATATTGAAATTGAGTATTGACCAACGGGTTGATGCCAACGCCACCGATGCCGGGCTGGAACGATCCGGTAGCCACCGGCACGCGCTCACCGATTTTTAACGAAGCCTTCTGCCCATCGAGAGCGCGAATCTGCGGATTCTGAATCACCTTGGTGTCGTTGTCCGCCATCAACGCCGTCGCCGTAGCTTGCGAAATCGTCACCTGGAAATCGGTCGCATTGAGATTGGCGAGCGTATTCAGGCTGATGCCGTTCGTCGTTGTGGATGTAGTACTTGAGGTCGTAGTGGTAGTTGAAGTGGTTGACCCGGTGGTACCGATATTCGGCTGCAATTGCACCGAAACGCTGGTCGGTGGATTGATGCCGAGGGTGTGCGATTTGTCAGTGCTCACCTGCATGACCGCGATTTCAATCATGACCTCAGGCTTCGCCTTGTCGAGGTCGTCCACCAGTTTCTGCGCCAGGGCTACCTGGTCGGGCGTACCGCGCACTACGATCGCTCCCTGCGAAGGCAACTGCTGAATGCGGCTGACTTCGAGAATGGTGCGCATCGCGTTGACTACGTCCTGCAATTCGGTCGGCAGGGAAAGATTCGAAAGATAAAAAGTTTTGATGACGTTTTGTTCCAGCTCTTTCCGTTTGGCAGGATTATCTTGCGCGATGAAGATCGTATTGGGCGTCACCGGACGCCAAAAGGTTTTGGTCTCGAACGAAATGATCTCGAGCGCCTCTTGCAGCGTAACGTTATTGAGTTCAACGTGCACCTGGCGCGGCGTGTAATCGGGATCGAAAAGAACGTTGATGCCGGCGAGCTTGCCAACCGTTTCGTAGATTACGTTCGACTTCTCCGTCACCTTAAGCGTGATGGGCACATTCGAGATGGGAGCCAGTTCGACCGGGCCCTGCGCCGAATCCAATCGCCGCCGCAACGCAGTCGGCAGCGCCGCCTGCGGCACTGGAGCCTGCGCATCTTTGATCATCTGCTGCGTGCGCTTCAATTCCTGCAGCGCGATGAACGACGACGGATCAGTTTCGATTGCCTTCTGGAATTCGAGCATTGCCTCATCAAGTTTGCCGGCATCGCGCAAAGTCTGGCCCCTGTGAACGTGCGATGCCCCAGCAAGGAAGCGCGTCCGCTCGAAAGCTGTGCGGTATCTCAGATCTTTCGGCTTGAGGTTATAGGCCTGCTTGAAATAGTCGAACGCTTGCTCGTAGTTCTGGCGCGCCTCGGCATCGGTGCCTTTGTCGTAAAGCGCCTTGGCCGAATCATGACTTTTCCCAGAGAGCGGAAGCGCCAAACAGAGCAACACGAGAACCGACAAAGCCGGAGGGATCAGGCGTCTCATCAAGCAATCCTCATAAAAATTTCCTTCGTCCGGCCGCGGCGCCGGCCAGACTTATCCCAGCGAGACGCATCGAACCACCCGAAAAACGAACCGGTCAGGCATCTCCGGGGTGGTCACGTGCAAAAAGTACCGGAAATTCGGATTATAGCATCGTAACAATGAGCACCCGAAGTGATTGGTAGGTCGATGTTTACACTCATTAGTACAGGTACTGAAGGTCGCCGGTGACAGGTGTCAGGAAAAACATGAAAAGCAACTCCTGACTCGTCGCGATGTTGAGACGTTGTTTTTCCTGCCTTTCCTAGTTTGCCTTTCCCTTGTCTTTCCTGCGACCTGCCGTGTTACTTTCTTTTCAGTGTCATCTTTTCAGCACCATGGCTAAGCAGACTACCCACCAAACCGCGCCCAATCGCGAGAAAAACCCGCGCCGCCAGCCGACCGCTTCAGGGGAAAAGGATGCCGCCGTAAATAGGAACGCGAGTCACAACTATTTCTTGCTCGAAAAATTCGAGGCTGGTGTCGTGCTCACCGGAACCGAGGTAAAATCGGTCCGCACCGGCAAGACCAATCTCAAAGACGCCTACGGCCTAATCAAAGATGGCGAACTGTGGCTGCTTAACTGCCACATCAGCCCGTATGACTTTGGCAACTACGCCAATCACGCCGCCCTGCGCACGCGCAAGCTTCTGATTCACAAAGAAGAAATTCGAAAACTTATCGGCAAAACGCAGCAGAAGGGCCTGACTCTGATTCCAACAAGAATGTATTTCAAGAACGGCAGGATCAAAGTCGAACTCGCCCTGGCCAAGGGCAAACAACTGTGGGATAAACGCGAGACCGAGCGCCGCCGCACCGCCGACAAAGAAGCCCGCGAGGCGATCTCGCGGGGTAGAAAACAGGCATGACCACAGGCCGCTACAGCACGTTAGACACGAAGTCCACCAAGAAGTGCCCGAACATATTCGCCACCAGATCGCGACGCCATAAATAAAAAGCGGTCAGAATTCCTCCGAGCACGAGCGCGATCAGAATATTCGCCGCGCCTCCCGTCCAGTGGGCCGCGCTAAAGATCGCGAGTGGGATCGCCCAGGACGCGATTCGCCCAGCGCCCACCGCTCGCAGGCGTTCGATGGCGTAGCCGCGAAAAAATAATTCTTCTACGATTCCGGCGCGCAGCACCACGACAAACAAAACCCAAACCGGCAACTTGGCGAAGGCCTGCGAAGCGGCACCATGGCCGTAGCCAGTCAGCTTCACCATCACCGCCGCGGGCACTATGCACGCAATGGCGATCACTACGCCCCAGGCCAGCGACTTCCACAGCGGAGACGTGCCGATGCCGATGGAAGTGAGCGGCAGCGCTTCCCTTTTGCGCACGAGCCAGACGAGCAGGCCGGCACTCGCAAACATGCAAGCCTCCCGGGCCAGCGTCAGCGCAGTTCCGGGCTCAGGCGTGACCGCTCGGAACACCTGTCGAATGATCAGCATGGAGAACAAAGACAGACCCAGCCCGATCCACGTTACGGCCTTGCCGGCCCCAGACGATGCCAAGACATTCTTCTCCGACGGCGTTTCCACAACTACCGCATCGCTCATAAACAAGCTTACGAAGCGGGCGACGCAGAAGTTCCCAAACCGCAGCCTTCACGGCAAGCAATTCGAAATTCGCAGTGGGCGATGAATTCAACAAAACTTAGAGAATTGTGCTACTGGTTTAGATTGCCCGGCCCGCCGCTTGGGGGCGGCTATGTGGGGTCGTGGGGTAAGGCCGGGCAATTTTTGTTTCCAGGATTGCAATTGCTAACTTTATACCCCACCCGACCGAAAACGCTGTGTGACCACGATCACCATTCTTTGTGACTGAGACACCTCCGCCTGTGACAAATATCACTGCCCCGGCGGACATCCCGCCGTAAGGTAGAAACTGAATTACACCACTAACGTTTTCAGGAGAAGCACCCATGGCATACGTGATTACCGACAACTGCGTTAAGGACGAGCTCTGCGTCGAAGTCTGCCCCACCGATTGCATTCATCCCAAGAAAGACGAGCCCGAGTTCGAGGCTGCAACCCAGCTTTATATCGATCCCGAAGGCTGCATCGATTGCGGAGCCTGCGTGCCCGCTTGCACCTCCGATTCGCTGTTCGCGGCGGAAGATCTGCCCGAGGACAAGAGAGAGTTTCTGGAAAAGAACGCCACTTATTTCGGCAAATAGCGCTTTCGCATTGCGCCCAGGCAAATCAGGCGGCCGGCGCACTCTCGCGTCATATGAGAATGCGCCCGGCCCCCGTCTCCATTCCTTATTCCTCGCCGGCTAACGCCCACTGGAATTTGAAGATGGCGCCAGCGGCGAACCCACCAGATAAGTAATCGGCGTCCCTCCGCCTAAAGCCTCGCCAATCTCCCATCGGTATTCCCTGCCGCTCAGCCGTCCCACCATCTCACGCAGTTCTTGAGGGGGATAGCTGCGCAGGCACGACACGACCCCATCAAATAACAACGCGAAAGGGACGATCGGAATCAAGTACGTCCATAGCAGCCGCGACCACCGAAATGGACGGATCCACGGCGTGCCCACAAACAACATCAATACGAAGCCAAACGTAAGCAGTATGGTCGATAGAGCTCGCCTTGGCAGTTCAAAAATGCCAATGCCTTTGCCGGCATCGACCGCATTTTGAATGATTGCGCGAGCCTCGTCCGGCGGGAAATGGTGGAAGGAAGTAAACATGGTTCGCAATCCCTGCAATTCTTCAGGAACCTTCATCGCATCCACTGAAGCGGGATAGAAATTTATGCGATTGCAGGAAGCCGCTTTAACATTTTCGAAGGCGCGGAGATTGGGATATTTATCGGTCAGTAATATTTGAAGGTCAGGCGCTTTTTGCCGTCCATTCGAAGATGGGGCTCTTCGAGCTTCAAGCTGACGGGCCAGATCAATCCACGGACCGCCTCCGCCCGAGCACATATCAACAATCGATCGGCTCTCTGTCGCTTTAAGCGTGCGCTCAAGCATAGGAACAATCGGCGCATAAGCTCGCAAGCAACGGATGCCAAACTGCAGCGCATCCGTAACCCCATCCCGCAGAGACGAGGGGAACCACGCTTGTTCATGGAGTTCGAAAAATTGTATGCGACGCATGGCTTGCTGGCCTGGAATGCCGCGATTATGACTGCAGCTAATCGCTGATCGGCACGCGAGCATAGTAACAGGGCGTTGCGCCCGACAGGTTGCGAAATGTAGCGCCGGCATCCTTGCCGGCTGTCCCGAGGGCGTCCTCGCCCTCGCCCCTGACGGGCCGGATGCCCGCAGGACAGCCGCCGTGACGGCGGCGCTACAATCACGGGCGCGCGGGATTAAGCCACTGCCCGCTGATCTTTCTTCTTTCTGCCAATCGCGAAATCGTGCATACTCGTCTGCTCCCCCATGGAGGCCGCGTCGGCCATGCTTTTTCGTATCTGGGTCGTCATCACCCTGTCAGTTACTTCCCTGCTTGCTCCATCTACAGGCTTATACGCGGCCGATACTCCGGCCGGTCCTAACTCCGATCCGACTTACCAGCAACTTCGTAACTTGACGCTCTCGGGCGAAGCGGTCAGTGTTACTAACTTCGAGTTAAAGCGCGAGGCCGGCACTTTCCACCTGCACTCCGGGACCATGTGCTTTGTAACGCCGGTGATGGGCAAGGTTACGGGCGCTGTGTTTGTCGGCGAAGGTCACTTTGTGCTCGATCCATCCGAGCAATCCGAGCGCAATAATCTAAAGCTGCTAACCAAGGAAGATGAATTCAGCGAGAGCTTCAATCAGGCAGTCTTTCGCTTCACTGATTCGACTTATGACGACATCAAAAAAGGTGGGATTTCCGCGTCCGGCGGCTGCGATGCAGGGCTATTAAAAGACAGTCAGAATACGACGCGCCACAAACTGAAGAATAACCTTGAGGCTCGCATCCTGGAAGATGTTTTGAGTCCCGAGCCCGGAGGGCTGTTCTATGCCTTCATTCACGGCAAGCACTACGACAGCAAGGAAATTTACGAGATCGATCCAAACCACGGCTCCGGCCAAGTCAATTTTCGGACTTATGACGAAAACAAATGGGGACACTGGGCATCCAATATGGCACGCGCACATTCGAGAAATTCGATTGGACACCTGACCCGGATCGAGCACCAACAGCTCGACGTTACCTTTGAAAAGAACGGAAGTTTGAAGGGAACAGCAACCACCGATTTGGTCGCGCAGCGGAACGGCGTGCGGGTTGTGCCTTTCAACCTCTTCCGGCCTTTACGGGTACAGAGCGTGACCACGAATGGACAGCCTCTCGCCTTCATTCAAGAGGACAAGAACGACGACGGCAACTTCGCAGTCATTTTGCCCAAAGCTCTCAGCGCAGGAGAAAAGCTCGCCATCACGACGACCTATGGCGGAAAAGATGCGGTGAGCAACGAGGGCGGCGGCAACTATTTTCCGATCGCGCGAGAAAATTGGTACCCCAACAGTCCCGGAGCAGAGTTCGGCGAGTACGCGCTCTATGACATGACGCTGCGCATTCCGAAAGGAATGAAGATGGCGGCCACCGGAGTCCTTGTCTCCGAGAGCAATGAAGGCGGACAAAATGTAACCGTCTGGAAGAGCGAGAATCCGCAGACCGTGGCCGGCTTCAGCTTCGGCCTCTTCAAAGAAGAGGAGGCGAAGCTTACCAAGCCCGAATACTTCATACAATCCTACGCCAATGAAAACCCTCCCGACTGGGTCGACGTGATGCGGCGCAGGGGAACTCTCGGATCGATGAGCACGGTTTCGCTGAACAAGAAAGCGCTGGCTGAGGGCCAACTGGCGGTGGAACTCTACACCGATTATTTCGGCCCTTCTCTCTTCAAACACATGCAGTTGACGCAGCAGACCGCGTGCAACTTTGGCCAGTCGTGGCCGGAGCTTGTATGGATTCCAATTTGCTACTACTTTGACACCACCGTCCGACATGAGCTTGGACTCGATTGGGGTGACCGCGGATACTGGAAGGTAGTGGCGCCGCACGAAGTCGCCCATCAATGGTGGGGACACACGGTCGGTTTCGCCTCGGGCCGCGACCAGTGGATGAGTGAGGGCTTCGCCGAGATGTCCGCCTCGCTCTACATCAGCATGATCGAGAAGAATCCGAAGAAATTTATCGAGTTCTGGAACGACGAACGCGAGTTGCTGCTCGAAAAAGATGCTCAAGGTTTTCGCGCCATCGACGTCGGTCCACTAACTATGGGATATAGGGCCGATAACTCGCGCACGGGATTCGGAGTAACTCGACGTCTTATCTACCCCAAGGGTGCATATGTTCTCCACATGATCCGCATGATGATGTGGGACCGCAACACCGGCGACCAGAATTTCAAGGCAGCCATGCAGGACTTCGTCAAGACTTACTCCGGCAAAGCCGCTACCACCGAAGACTTCAAAGCCATGATGGAAAAACACATGACCAAGGAGGTGGACCTCGACAACAATCATCGCCTCGATTGGTTCTTCGACGAATACGTCTACGGCACGGCGCTACCCACTTACAAGATCAGTTACACCTTCGATAAAGACGCGAACGGCGATGTGCTCTTCGGTTTCAAAGTCACGCAGTCCGGAGTGGATGACAAATTTCGGATGATCGTGCCCATCTATCTAGAACTGGCCGACGGCCGCACCGCGTTCGTGGGCCGCACTCATCTGATCGGAAACAGTTCGATCGATCGCAAAGTTCCACTCAAGGGACTGAAAGACACGCCCAAGCGCGCGATGGTGAACGCCAACGACGATGTGCTGGCTTCGAACTAGATTCCTCCGTAGTGGCTCCGTTTGACTCGGCGTTAAAAGGGCACGTCTTCAGCAGGCTGCGGAAAAACTCGGTGTCGGCCCTGATTTTGGGTTGCGCAGCGGTTTACCGCTGCGATAAATGCCCTGTTTTGAATCCGGCTTTAGCCGCTGAGGGAATGCGTCTTTCAAACTGAGCCACTACCGATCCCTCAGGTTTTTCCGCAAAACACAATTCAACGTTACACTAATCATGACTTATGCTTAGAGACAGGCTGGCCTCGCCTCGCTGAAGGGCTGAGCGGATTCGCGAACGACTTACGACCAATGATCAAATCTCCCCGAGGAACTCGCGACCTTCTCCCGCCCGACACTGCGCTTTGGAATTTCGTCGAAGCCACCGTCCGCGACGTGTTTCGCGCCTACAACTTCCACGAAATCCGCACTCCAATCTTCGAATCGACGGAACTGTTCGCTCGCGGAGTAGGCGAAGAGACCGACATCGTCTCAAAAGAAATGTTCACCTGGGAAGATCGCGGCCGCGCCGAAAGCGATAAGGGGCAATCCCTGACCCTGCGCCCCGAAAACACCGCCGGCATCGTCCGCGCTTACATCGAGCACAAACTCTGGGAGCGCGGCCTCAACAAATTCTTCTCCATCGGACCTATGTTTCGCCGCGAGCGCCCACAAAAAGGCCGCTACCGCCAGTTCTACCAGATCGATGCCGAAGTCATCGGACCCGCCTCCGCCGGCAGCCAGTCTCCAGCCAGAGACGCGGAGATCCTCGAACTACTCGCCACCCTGCTCGACCGTGTTGGCATCACCGGCTGGACGCTGGAACTGAACTCCGTTGGTTGCCCCGCCGATCGCACAAAATTCAATGAAGCCTTGCGCAACGCGCTCGCGCCGGTGGTCGATAAAATGTGCGCCGATTGCCAGCGCCGCGCCGTAACCAATCCATTCCGAGTTTTCGATTGCAAAGTTCCGGAAGACCAGCCAATCATCGCAACTCTTCCGACGATCGCCCACTTTCTCGATGACGCTTGCCGCGCCCACTACAAAGAAGTAAAACAAATTCTCAACGCCGTCGAGATTCCCTACACAGAAAACCCGCGCCTGGTGCGCGGACTCGATTACTACACCCGCACGGCATTCGAATTTACCCACGGCGGCCTGGGCGCGCAGAATGCGATTCTAGGCGGCGGACGCTACGACGGTTTATCCGAAGCTCTCGGCGGCCCGCCCGCTCCAGGCATCGGCTTTGCCATCGGCGAGGATCGCCTGGTCCTTTCGCTACCAGCGTCGGCGGAGTCGGTGGTGCGCCAGCCAGATGTTTATATCGCTCCCCTCGGCCCTGGCATGAATCGCGAAGCCGCCCGACTGGCGCGTGAACTCCGCCGTCACGACCTGGTTGTCGAACTGGGCGACGAATCATTCCGCCTTAAAAAATCATTCGAGGCCGCCGACAAGATCGGTTCACGATACATTCTCATTGTCGGCGAAAACGAAGTCGCGGCCAACGCATTCGCGCTCAAGCATCTGGCTTCAGGTGAACAAGTCACCATTCCGCGCGCGGAACTGGCGCAAAAACTTTTGTCGAAATAGTTCGGTCGCATTTTCAAAAGGGCTCCGCGACCGGAGCCTTTTTTCTTGCGCGCGGAGATTGGTGGTTCAGCCCTCCCAAACTCCCCGTCGCTGCAACTGCTCAGCTGTGAACGAAAAAACAATCCGTGATTAAATACTCCTTCACCCAAATAGCTTTCACTCCAACCCGGACGGTGCAATGCTCTGGTATTTCGTTTTCTTTTTCGTCTCTGGTTTCTGCAGCATTCTCTATGAACTGATCTGGCTTCGCCTGGCCATGGCGCAGTTTGCCGTGACCACCGCCCTGGTGTCGATTGTTCTATCGGCTTTCATGATCGGGCTGGGCGCAGGCTCATGGGGAGCCGGCCGCTATATTCGCCGCCATTCGCCTCTGCCCTTTCCCGCTCTCCGGCTTTATGCCGCTACCGAACTCTTCATCGGCCTGTCAGCCATTCTGGTTCCCTACGAATTAATCGCCGGACGAATTTTTCTCCACAAAATTGATGCTGGCAATCCGCTCCCCATAGGCGCTTACTATACGGCAGCCGGATTCTGGATCGTGCTCACTTTGGTGCCATGGTGTGCCTGCATGGGCGCAACTTTCCCCTTCGCAATGGCCGCCATTCGCGAAAACTTTTCTGGCGAATCCGCCCGCTCCTTCAGCTACCTCTATCTCGCCAATGTCCTCGGAGCAGTGACGGGCGCGTTCATCCCTCTACTGTTGATAGAGTCGCTGGGATTCAAAGGCACACTACATATTGGAGCCCTGTTGAATCTCGCATTGGCCTGTTCAGCAATGATCCTCAGCAGGGTTCGACAAAAACAACCAGCGGAAAGCCCATCGCAGCAGGCGATTTCAGCGAGTTCCGCCGCAACGCTCCCTCGTGCGCCCACCACGTGGCCCTACTTCCTGCTCTTCTTCACCGGCTTAACCAGTATGGGTGTAGAGGTCGTATGGATTCGCCTTTTCACCGTCGGCCTCGGCACAGTCGTATACGCCTTTGCTGCCATCCTCGGCCTGTATCTCGGAGCAACCTACCTCGGTTCCCTGCTCTATCGCCGCAGCATGCATCGTCGAAACACCTCCACTGAAGCGCCCGGGAATTTGTTTCTGGCATTGCTCGCGTTTTCTGTAGTCCTGCCACTCGTGCTGAGCGATCCCCGCGTACACATCGTCTACGCCATGCGCGTAATCGCTATTATTCCCTTTTCGTTGGCTGTGGGATTTGTGACTCCCATGATTCTCGATCGCGTTTCACAAGGCGACCCCGATCGCGCCGGCCGCGGTTATGCCGTCAACATCATTGGCTGTGTTTTCGGTCCCCTGGTCGCCGGATTTCTTCTGTTGCCGATCCTTGGCGAACGCCTCACGCTGTTAGCCTTCGCTCTTCCCTGGATCGTCGTCAGTTTTCGCAGACCGCAAGCGATCCCAGCTGCTTCCTCGTCCATGCAGTCGCGCGTTTCACGGCCGGCAATGCCCAAAAGAAACTTCGCCGCGCCCCTCGCCGTCGGAGCGCTGACGCTCCTAGTCGTCTTCGCCACCAGGAGTTTTGAAAGCCAGTTCACCCCTCGTGAAGTTCGCCGCGACAGCACCGCCACCGTTACCGCCATGGGCGCGAGCAGAACGCAAAAGCAGCTTCTGGTCAATGGCATCGGCATGACCGGCCTCACGCCCATCACCAAGATGATCGCGCATCTCCCGCTCGCCTTCCTGTCGAGGCCGCCGAAAAATGTTCTGGTCATCTGTTTCGGAATGGGTACCACCCATCGTTCCGCAATGTCATGGGGCGTTTCTTCCACGGCCGTCGAACTGGTGCCGAGCGTGGTTTCCGTCTTTCCGTTCTTCTACAGCGACGCCCGTCAAATCATCGATTCGCCGCGTTCCAATGTAGTCATCGACGATGGCCGCTTCTACATGGAGCGATCGAGCCAGCAGTACGATGTCATCGCCATCGATCCGCCGCCGCCCGTCGAGGCTGCCGCCTCCAGCCTTCTCTACTCCAAACAGTTCTACGCCATCGCCAAGCTGCACCTCGCGCCCGACGGCATCCTCCAGCAATGGTTTCCCACCGGCAGTCAGGATCCCGCAATTATCGCGTCCGTTGCCAAGGCGCTGCATGAGTCGTTCCCTTACGTTCGCGTCTTCCGCTCTATCGAGGGATGGGGCTACCATTTTCTCGCCAGTAAGTCTCCGCTGCCGGTGAACACGGCCGCCAGTCTCGCGAGCCACATGCCTCCCGCAGCCGTAGCCGATTTGCTGGAGTGGGGACCCGCGCACGATGCGGAGCAGCAGTTTGCGGGAGTGTTGAATCAGGAATTATCGCTCGACGCCCTTATCGCTCAAGACCCCAACGCTCCCGCTCTACAGGATGACCGTCCTGTCAATGAATACTTCATCCTGCGCCGGGTTCGAGATCCGAAGTATCTACACGGGGTATGGCAACGGATGCTCGCCCGTGTGGGAATCAAATCATAAGGCGCGCGGTGGCTGGGCAATGAACCAATGTGAAAAAGGATGTGCAACAAGAAAAAGCGCGACAAAAAACAAACCCTGCCCAGCGTATTCAAAGACTCTCACTCCGATTCGGAGCGGCGTCTCAAGAATCCGCCGGTTGAGCAGGGCTCGCCAATAAGTGGTGATAAAGCGGAACGCTAGGCCTGATAAACCTGCTCGTGCCGACGCGCTTCATACCAGAGCGCCAGTTCCACCCGGTTCCACAATCCCAGCTTGTCATAGATCAAGCGCAAATAATTTTTCACCACGTGCTCGGTAGTGCCAAGCGAGTGAGCGATTTCAGAATTCTTGCAACCCTCGGCTACGCGTTGAATGATGAGTTGTTCGCGTTCACTGGGCCCGACGCGGATTGCTGCCTCTCCAACCATAATTGCCTCCGATAAAGTAATGTTGCGAGTTTGACCCGCTTGATGCCGCCCTTGATCCCAAACCTCAGAAACAGACGGTTAAAGTGTGCCTTGACGGTACGCTCCGCAATGTGAAGATCGCGAGCGATTTCTGAGTTGTCACATCCCTGAAGCAACAGCTCGATAATCTGCCTCTCCCGGGGTCCCACTTGTTCAAACTTTTCTTCCATAAAACACAGCACCTTCCCAATGCATTCCATCCGCCGCAAGTGGCCTTACGATTCCGGTTTCTGGACGCATCTGGATTAGGTCTTTGTCAGATATTTTGCATTCGCACGGCCAAAACTAGCCCCGAAACGTTATCAGTTGATGAAATTGTCAATTCCAGCGCTTTTCTTCGGAAAATTCAGGTCACTATAGTAATTTCAGGAGGTTGCACGCCGCCGACTACAGTATTCTCCCGCAGCTTCTAAGGTGAACTACTTAGTACAAAATTCATATACTCCCCCTTCCAAAGCCCATATTTACACAGAAGTGCAGCCATGAACCTACCTGGTTCCTCCCTTATAATGGAGTGTGGACTTTAAGCTGGTAAGCAACTACAAGCCTCAGGGGGATCAGGCGCGAGCCATTGAAGCGCTCACCCGAGGCGTCTTCGATCGCGAGCAGCATCAGGTCTTGCTCGGCGTCACCGGATCAGGCAAAACCTATACCGCCGCCAAGGTGATCGAAGCGGCCAACCGCCCCGCCCTCGTCATGGCTCACAATAAGACCCTGGCCGCCCAGCTCTATCACGAGTTCAAGACTTTTTTCCCCCACAATGCCGTCGAGTTCTTCGTCTCCTACTACGACTTCTATCAACCGGAGGCCTACGTCCCCGCGGCCGACCTTTATATCGAAAAAGAATCGACGATCAACGATGAACTCGACAAGCTGCGTCTCTCCGCGACTCGATCTCTCTTCGAGCGCCGCGACTGTCTGATTGTCGCCTCCGTCAGTTGCATCTATGGCCTGGGATCGCCCGAAGCCTACTACGGCATGATGCTCTTCCTCGAAAAGGGGCAAAAGATCAAGCGCTCCGACATCACGCGCAAGCTGGTCGACATTCTGTATGAGCGCACCGAAGGCGATTTCCGCCGTGGAACGTTTCGTGTGCGCGGCGATGTCATCGAGATCTATCCCACCTATGACGACAACGCTTATCGCGTGGAGATGTTTGGCGACGAGGTGGAATCGCTTTCTCAAATCGATCCTCTGTTCGGCACCGTCAAGCAGCGCTACATGCGCCTGCCAATCTATCCGAAGACGCACTACGTGATGAAGGAAGAAACTCGCGCCTCGGCCGTCGCTTCCATCAAAGCTGAGCTGGCCTGGTGGGAAGTCGAACTGGAGAAGCAGGGACGTCTGGTCGAATCGCAGCGCATCCATCAGCGCGTCATGTATGACCTCGAAATGATCAAGGCCATGGGCTATTGCCATGGCATCGAAAACTACTCCCGCCATTTCACCGGGCGGTTACCCGGCGAGCCTCCGCCCACGCTGCTGGATTATTTCCCGCGCGATTATCTGATGTTCATCGACGAATCGCATCAGACCGTGCCGCAGCTCCACGGCATGTATCACGGCGACCGCTCGCGTAAGCAGACGCTGGTCGAGTACGGTTTCCGCATGCCGTCGGCGCTCGACAATCGTCCGCTTACATTCGAGGAATTCGAGCATCGCACCAACCAACTCGTCTATGTTTCGGCGACCCCTGGTCCCTATGAACTCACGAAGTCTGCTGGAGTCGTAGTCGAGCAGATCATTCGCCCCACTGGCCTGATCGACCCACCCGTCGAGATTCGCCCGGTGAAGGGCCAGATTGACGATCTGCTGCACATGATCCGCGATCGCGTGGCCCGCAACGAGCGCGTGCTCGTGACCACGCTTACCAAACGCATGTCGGAAGATCTCGCCGAATACTACAGCGAAGTAGGCGTGAAGTGCCGCTACATGCACTCCGAGATCGAGACGCTGGAGCGGGTCAAAATTCTGCGCGATCTGCGTAAAGGCGAATTCGATGTATTGATCTGCATCAATCTCTTGCGCGAGGGCCTAGACCTGCCCGAAGTATCGCTAGTCGCGATTCTCGATGCCGATAAAGAAGGCTTCCTCCGCTCGGCCGGTTCGCTGATCCAGACGATTGGCCGCTGCGCGCGCAATCTCAACGGCCGCGCGATTCTCTATGCCGATCGCATGACCGACTCCATGAAAAAAGCGCTCGACGAAACCAACCGCCGCCGCGCCATCCAGCAGGCCTATAACGAAGAAAACGGAATCACTCCCGAGTCGATTATCCGTCCGCTCGATATGACGCTGGTCGCGATCGTCGGAGCCGACTACGCCGATCTAACCTCGTCCGAAGTCGACGGCATCCCCGATCTCAAATCGCAAGAGGAGTTGGACGCCTACATCGGGAAACTAGAAAGCGATATGCGGGAAGCGGCCAAACGCTTTGAGTTCGAGAAGGCAGCGAAACTGCGGGATACGATCAAAGAACTACGCACGAAAGAGTTCTTGTTCGCGTAAGATCTCAGATTCGCACTCGTTAAGAAGTATTGTGATCCGAAAACCGGCTACAGCCCCTTGGCCATGAAGCGCATTCTTCTCTCCTGGAGCAGCGGCAAAGACAGCGCATGGAGTCTCCACGTTCTTCGCCAGCGTGGCGAGTACGAGGTCGTGGGCCTGCTGACTACTTTCAACGAAGCGGCGGGCCGCGTCGCCATGCATGCCGTAAGGCGCGAATTGGTCGAGCAACAAGCCGCCGCCGCCCAACTCCCGCTCTGGGCCGTTCCATTGCCCTGGCCCTGCTCCAATGAACAATACGAATCGCTGATGGCGCAAACCTGCGCCAAGGCAGTCTCCGAAGGAATCGAAGGAGTCGCATTCGGCGATCTGTTCCTCGAGGACGTGCGCGCCTACCGCGAAAAACAAATGGCAGCCACCGGACTCGATCCGATATTCCCTTTGTGGGGCCTGCCAACCCGAGGTTTAGCCGAAGAAATGATTGCCGCCGGTCTGCAAGCCAAGCTTACTTGTGTCGACACTACGAAACTCGATCAGTCCTTCGCCGGCCGTGAATTCGACCAGCCACTTCTTTCGGCGTTGCCCGATGGCATAGATCCCTGCGGCGAGCGCGGCGAGTTTCATTCCTTTGTATATGCCGGCCCTATGCTGAATGTTGCCCTACCGATTTCCGTAGGCGTGACTGTGATTCGCGATCAGTTCGCCTTCGCCGATCTGACTGCGAGTTGACGGCGCGCAACCGAGCTGCCTGAAACAAATGCCAGCGCTCAACTGTTCACGGCCGGCCCCTATTCCGAAAAGCCGTTCGACTTGCGGGATTGCCGCCCCGCGTTTACGGTGATCTCCCTATTGTCGAATATCCACCCCTCAGCGATAAACGATATAGCGCGCCACGCTAAGAGCACTTCACTAGCACTTCGTCTCGCAATCATATTGTGCCGTGTCGTCTACATCTTTATTTTTTTCCGTAGCAGCACTCGCGTGTTTGCTCGTTCTCCTCGCCGGCTGCCAAGGCTTACCCGCGAACGTGGCGAACTGTCCAGTCACGCCTACTCCTCCTCAGAACACATCCGTAGTCACGCCCGCTACCGAACCGCCGCCGCAATCGGTCTGCGGATTCCCCCTCGAGATCTCGAACCCAGCGCCCGCAGCCCATACCGATCTCGTCGCAGGCGTCAGTTCCCCCGTCCTCATCATCGCCCAGGCTTCGCCGCCCGATCCCATCTACACTATGCGCCTCTATGTCGATGGAGAGGCCGTTCTTTACGTGCCCTCCACCACCATCAATCAATACATCTGGATGCCCAACGGCCAGCACACAGTCGAGGTCGTCGCCGAAGATGTAGCCGGCTACATCGCAACCTCGACCACGCAGGTTAACGTAACCTCGCAAGCGCCCGGCGTCTCCAACATCCAAAATCTTCCCGATTGGGTTTCATGTTCCGCCCAACTAGCCACCGGCCTGACTTGCGCGGCTGGACTCGGAGTCGCCAGCTCGACCCTGACGCAGGATCAATCGTCACCGTCTCTGGACGGTTCGTCGGCCCGCTTCAGCCTCGCAGGCAACCACCCTTATTCCAACGAGCTTTAGGAGCCATACAACGTCTGGCTCGATGACGTCACGCTCAACGCGTACTAGCCACGGTCTGATTCAGCTGCCCCTCTCAACAGGGGAAAAACTCTATTGTATTTTTTCTCTTGAGTGTCGCAGCGTTCAGCCTTTGCCTTTGGGTAGCACAGCGCTTCCGTCTTTCTTTTTTTGTGGCGCAGCGCTTGCGTCTTCGCTTTTGCGTGGCGTAGCCATTTTGCCTTTGCTTTTGGGTGGCGCAGCGCTTTACTTTTGGGTGGCGCAGCGCTTCAGCGCTGCGATAACAGCTTTGTCTTGACTGCGCCTTTAAGGCGCTGAGGTCGCGTTCTCTCCGGCAAGCGACTTTACGGCGTCCGCTTGAGCGTCAGACTCAGGTTCGCTCCACCTTGCTTCCACGTGCCCACAATTTCCGACGCGTCCTTGTTCATGGTGCCATCGTAAGCGCAAAGGTTGGAGCTGCTTTCGAGGTGCAGCACCGCTGCCTTGAAGGTGATAGCTGTGATGACAATGCCGGAGGAGTCCTGGTCAGGGTAGTCAATGGTGCCGCTGAGAGTTCCGTCTTCCGCAGCCGAAATGTGCACCACAACTCGCTGTTTCGGTTTGGCGCCCGGATCGAGCGTGCCTTCCCAATCGGCAACAATCGGCGGAGTATCGGCGGCCACCGCGCGCGACGGGACAATGCTCGGGGCGAGCACGATCGCTAATCCCCAGCACAGCGCGAACCACGAAATGCGAGGCTTTCTCATTCTCGAATCCCTCTCGCAAGCAGGGGATTTTGGTGGACCTGGTCGGGATCGAACCGACGACCTCTTCCATGCCATGGAAGCGCGCTCCCAGCTGCGCCACAGGCCCACGTGCGATTGCGGGCAGTCGCTATCTTGAATTGCTACCGTTCAATTCTCGCTTAGCTCGGCCGCGCCGTCAAACTGGCTGGTCATCCTCGACGCCGACCGTCAAGCTCAACTAGGATATCCTTGGCAATTGCAAAGCACACAATTTGGAGCCTCATGATCTTGCAGAACATTTTTCTTCGGTCACTTCCCTGCCTCAGCGCCGTGTTGGCGGCAATGCTGGCGCCAGCGCCGTCGAACGCCCAAGCGGCACCCAGCGCCGCACCCACTGCACAGCCTCCGGTTGCTTATACATCGGTCAACCAGCTCAACGGTATTTTGACTCCTTTGCAACAGACGGCACAGAGCATCTTGACCGACCTCAGCAAAATGCGCATCGAGAAATGGAAGACCGACTCCACCAACAAGCAGCAGGCGCTCGCTAATGTCAGCTCAATTCAGCGCAATCTCCAGGACGCACTGCCCGACATGATCGCGCAACTCAACAACTCGCCGGAGGACTTGGCAGCAAGTTTCAAACTCTACCGCAATCTCGACGCGCTCTATGACGTCTTCGGATCGTTAGTCGAATCAGCCGGAGCATTCGGAAACAAAGAAGAATTTCAGAGCCTCAGCAACGACATGAATGGCCTCGAAAGCGCGCGCCGTACATTCGGCGAACGCATGCAGAAACTGGCCGCGAGCAAAGAAGATGAACTGACGCATCTGCGCGCCCAGGTGAAGACGTTATCAGCGGCGCCGCCTCCTCCTCCGAAGAAGATCGTAGTCGATGACACCGAGCCGCCGAAAAAGCCTGTGAAAAAGAAAACAACGAAACCAAAGCCGCCCGCGACCACGACAACCCCGACTCCGCCCAATCCATCACCGAACTAAAAAAAGTGACCAGCGGTGGAGCGGGTTGAAGCCTTTCCTTCGTGGCCTTGGTGGTAAAGCTCTCCTCCGGCTAGACGAAGATGTTGCGTAATCTCCCTACTTCATCGGCGGAATATAAGGAATGTATCGCGCAAACAACCAGCAAAGAAAAAACACCACCGGCACGTGCACCATCAACTGCAGCACTCCGTACCCCACAATGTCCCGCGCCTTCAATTTCAATAAACCAAGCAGAGGCAGCATCCAGAAGGGATTGACGAGGTTCGGCAGCGCTTCCGACGCATTGTAGATCTGCACCACCCAACCCAGATGGACCTGATGCAGGTTCGCCGCCTGGAGCACATACGGCGCTTCAATCACCCACTTGCTGCCGCCCGACGGAATAAACACTCCCAGCACCGCCGAATACATTGCCACCAGTAAAGGATAGGTATTGTGGGTACTGACGGACGCAAAAAGTTTGGCTAGCGCATCGGCAATTCCCGTCCCGATAATCATTCCGAAAATCACCGCATAGAAAGGAAACTGGATCAGCACGCCGCCCGTCGCCGGAACGCAATCCGCCACCGCCCGCATAAAACGCTTCGGCCGCCAGTGCAACAAGAGACCCACCGTGATGAACATCAGGTTGTAAGTATTCAGATCAAGCGCCGCGAGCGCGCCCTGCGGCGAAGTGCGGAACACGTCCACCAGATACCAGCACAACAGCGCCGCCACCAGAATCGTCAGCAGCGGACTGTATTCCAGCCACTCGCCGGGAGTTCTCCTGATCGGAAGGCTAGATCGAATTGGCTCGTATTCAATTCCATAAGATTCCGCCGTTCGCGCATTCTCCGGCGACGGCGTCGACAGATAAGCAATCAGCACCGAGAGCACAATCAAAATCACGGTAGTGGCAATGCTTTGCCAAAGAAAGAGCGTTTGCGTCAGCGGAATCAGCCCGCTGATGTTAAACAACGATGGCGGCATCGAGGACTTAGTCGCCATCAGCATCGCGGCCGAGGAAGACAATCCCATCGCCCACACCGCTCCCAGCCCGAGATACGCCGCGCCGCCCGCCGCGCGATAGTCCATTCCTTTGACGCGGTTGGCCAGTTCGCGTACCAATAGCCCGCTGAAAATCAGGCTCAATCCCCACGAGATCAGCGAGGTCAGCATGGAAAAAAGCGCAACCATTGCAACCGCTCCCCGCGGAGTCGTCGGAATTCCAGCCAGCCGGCGAATGGCGCCATACACAATCGGCGTCGAGGCAACAACATAACCGCCGATAATAATCATCACCATCTGCATGGTGAAGGGCACAAGCGTCCAGAAATTTTTCCCGCCCTGAATGGCAAGCTTAGCCGCTGGCTGTCGCAGCAAGAGCCCCACGACAAAAACCACCACAATTCCCAGCAGCGCAAAAATCAACGGATCCGGAAACCAGCGCTCGCTCCAGTTCGCGAGCCTGAGGCCAAACCGGACAAGTGGTTGTTCCTGAGTTGCCTCCTGCTTCTGTCGTGGAACTGGCACGGTCATACTCAATCCTTTCTGTTCGGCGGCGCACTCTGAAAAGCCCCGCCGGGCATCGCAAGAATACGCCCGACATTGTACAGCGTATTATGTGCCGGGAGCCGCCTGGTAATAAACCATCACGCAACGCCACATGCACCCCCTCAGCGCAAACTCGATTGAATTGCCTTCCGCGATGGGTGTACCATGCGTTCGGTCAAAATCGCAAACACGGTTCTTCGCCTACGGAGCAAGTCATGAACACATTTCCGGTCCTATTGGTTGCGCTCTGCGTGTACGTCATCGGCTATCGTTACTACAGCGCCTTCATCGCCGCCAAGGCCATGGTGCTCGACGACCGCCGCACCACGCCCGCCCACCTCTACGCCGACGGCCATAACTACGTCGCCTCACCAAAGTGGGTTCTCTTCGGACACCACTTCGCCGCCATCGCCGGAGCCGGCCCACTAGTCGGCCCCACCCTCGCCGCTCAATTCGGTTTCGCTCCCGGCTTCCTCTGGATCTTGATCGGCGCTGTTCTGGCCGGATGTGTCCAGGATTTCACCGTGCTCGTGGCATCGGTGCGTCACCGCGGCCGTTCGCTAGCCGAAATCGCCCGCACCGAGATCAGCCCCTTCGCCGGCCTCGTGGCCATGATCTCTATTCTCTTTATTCTTCTCGTCACCCTCGCCGGCCTCGCCCTCGTTGTCGTCAACGCATTGGCCAACAGCCCCTGGGGAGTCTTTACCATCGGCATGACCATCCCCATCGCCGTCATCATGGGCTTGTGGATGTTCAAAAGCCACGCTGGAAAAATCACCGTCACCGGTCCCAGCATCTTCGGCGTCGTCCTTTTACTCGGCGCGGTCGTCGCCGGTCACTGGTTCGCCCAGAGCGGAGCCGCATCCGCCCTCACCTTCACGCCCCATCAGATCATCTACATCATCGGTATCTACGGCCTCGTCGCTTCGGTTCTTCCCGTATGGCTGGTGCTCGAGCCGCGCGATTATCTCTCCACCTACGTTAAGCTCGGCACCATCGCAGCCCTGGTCATCGGAGTTTTCATCGTTCATCCCAACATCCAATTTCCCAACTTCACGCCCTTCATCCACGGCGGCGGCCCCATCATCAAAGGCAAGCTCTTCCCATTCCTTTTCGTCACCATCGCCTGCGGAGCCATCTCCGGCTTCCATTCGCTGGTCTCTTCTGGCACTACTCCAAAGATGCTCGACAAAGAAACCGACGCCCGCTTCATCGGCTACGGAGCCATGGTCGCCGAGTCCCTGGTCGGAGTCCTCGCCCTGATCGCTGCCTGCTCCATGTATCCCGGAGACTACTTCGCCATCAACACCACGCCTGCCGTCTTCAGCCACCTCGGACTATCCACGGTCAATTTAAATCTCTACTCCCACGAAGTCGGCGAGCAACTCGCCGGCCGCACCGGCGGAGCCGTTTCTCTGGCCATCGGCATGGCGGGAATCTTCCGCGGCCTGCCCGGCATGGATCGCCTGATGGGCTACTGGTATCACTATGCCATCATGTTCGAGGCGCTCTTCATCCTGACCACGGTCGACACCGGCACGCGCGTGGCCCGCTACGTTCTCCAGGAACTCATGGGCAGGGTCTACAAGCCCTTCGGCAACAATGCTTGGCTGCCGGGCAATCTCCTCACCAGCTCCGTCGTGGTTCTCGGGTGGGGATACCTCATCTACACAGGAAATATTTCCACCATATGGCCACTCTTCGGAACCGGCAACCAGTTGCTCGCCACAATTGCCCTCGCGGTCGTTACCACCTTCCTCATCAATATGGGCAAGCAGAAATATGCCTGGATTACGGCGGTTCCGATGTGCTTTGTGGGTGTCACTACGATTACGGCTGGAGTGCTGTCGATCAAAAACATTTTCTGGCCATTGACCACTAAGCCCGGACAGGTATTTACCGGCTACCTGGATTCAGTCCTCATGTGCATCTTTATCACGGGCGTAGTGCTCGTGGTAGCCGACGCCGTGCGACGTTGGGTGAAGACGCTGAACGGCGTTCCGGCTCCGCAAGAGGCCTTCGGCCCTCCGCTCACCGCCACCGGCGAAGTGAAGATGGGTTGCTGCTAGGTCATCCTGAGCGCAATAGAGTAGATGCGGGTGCCCCACCCTCTCCGCGTACTTTGCGGAAGGGTGGGCGTAGCCGCCACAATCTCAACACCGATCTCATCTATAAAAAACTCCTGCAGACCGCTGGCTATCGGGTCCGCAGGAGGTAATTCCGACTTGGAAAAACGTCAGAACGTGAAGATTGGTCCAAACTCCTCGCGCCAATCGTGTGCCTGGGTCCGGTCCTCTGCCATGAAGAGTTTGCCGGGCCTCGAAGCCGTATGGGTTGCGATATAGCTGGCCTCGTCGACGAACGACACCCAAGTGTTCATCTTGTAGGTCAGCGAAACCGTATCGAGATCGGTGCGAGCCAAGCCGTTGCCCTTGCGGGCGTCGTTCGCCTTGGCGCGATCCGTGCCATATTGCATATGGAATACCCATCCCGCATTATGGCCCTCGGGATTGGCATGGAAGATTCGCGACAGTGGGAAACTTAACTCTGTGAATCCACCGAGACCTCCGGCCGGTTGCAGGTTTGCAATATACACCGGTTGGTTGGTACCGCCAGCGCCGCAGTTCCACGCCCCGGTTGTAGTGTCGAGCGCTCCGCCCACGCAGCCGAACGTGATTGCTCGCCCGCTGAAGGAAGATCCGCCCCCGCCGATCGGGTCAACACCCACTCCCAGGTTCGACCAAACATCGTTAAGCTGGCCACCGAAGGGGTATCGCAGGTCATCGCCTTTGTAAAACTTTGCGACCCACGTAACCCATGGGGTGGGCAATTGCACTTCGGTAGTCCAGACATTCTGTGGATTCCCGTCCTGTATGCCCTTGGGGAAAATATGCAACAGGGTGCACGTCCCTGTAGCGGGACAGTTGGAAGCGTTTTCGATCAACATGGTGTTGTCCAGGCCGATCGGCGGAAGTGTGGAAGTGGCCGCGCTCAACGCCTGGCCAGGAATGATTTCATTCATCCGGGCATGGTGCACGCTGGCGATCAACTGCGCCGGCGCCACGCCTCTCCATTCATGCGAGAGTGGGAATTGGAATACAAGTCTCGATTCCACACCCGGCCGGTTAGAGTCGGAACCTGCGCGGTCTCCAAAACGCGCCCTCTGATCCGGAGTTAGCGCTGCTGAGCCTGCAACCGGCAAGACAATGGCGAATTCCGGCTGAATCTTCAAATCCCCAGCACGAAACTGAACGCCCGTCTTGAATTGCGGGTCGCGCTCATACAGCGTGCCCATGGCCACGCCTAAGCCGGTGGTCTCGAACAGGCTGGGCAGCGAGGTGGAGAACAGATTCCAATCCTGGCCAAACTCAGCGAACCATGGCAAGCCGCCCAGCTTGTGATCGAGCCGCATGTAAGCGTACCGGAGGTCAAACTCGCTGGAACGGACGCTGCTGATGTTGCGGTTGCTGACATCAGTGTAATCGCCTTCGAAATCCCCCTCTACCCTTGCGGTGATCGTAAAGTCAGAATTTCTCGGCACCCATTCAAATTGTGCTCCCGCTCGAGTGCTGCGAGCTTTGAGATGGAAACTAGGGTCGGAGGTTGGCCCGGTATCGCCACCGATAAACATCGGGAGCGGCCAATCCTGGTCGCCAAAATCGGGACCGCCGCTCGAGGCGGTATCCTCAACGACACTCGCCTTGAAGAAGCCATATAACTTCAGGTTGGCGCCGCTCCCCAGCCGGATATCTGGAATCAGCCCACCTTGCTTGGGGAGATCGATGGGCAGTACGCGCACCGGCGCTACCGCAGAAATCTGAGCCGGTCCGGCTGCCTGTGGTGGAGTTCCCATTGGAGCGGACGGTGGCTGCATCTGCGATCCCGTCGTTTGAGGCGTAATCTCCACCGCATTGACCAGCCGCGGTCCCGGGGAGTACATGCTCACGGGCACAGGCGCGACCGTAGCGGAGTACTCCTGTTGACTGATGAGGCCCTTGTCCACGAGCAAGCGAGCAAGGCGCGCATCCGCCTCCTCGGGAGAAGCAGCCTGGTTGACCATCGCTACCTCCGCGGGAGTCAGAATTCCCTTGGACTGTAGCAGCAGCGCGAGTGGGTTGTTACGGGTTGTCGGAGTTTCCTGCTGCTGTGCCATGGCCGACAGGGCCAGCGCAAACGCAGAAGTCAGTAAGAGTAATCGCCAAAACGTTCTTTTCATTGGGGCTCTCTCCTTTAATTTCAACTGGTTCGCCCGATATAGACAGGACGCGGTCATCATCGAGACAAAGATAAAAATTGACGGTTCTAAATACTGCTGTAACGAGTTCAATGTCAAGCTATTTTCTTTTCAGGAAGCCGGAAAGCTACTCCAACGCCGGCACAAAGCAGCCAGATTAGCCGCGCGCGAATGCGGCCGCAGTGACCAATGCCACGCTCCTCTGTGATTAGCGGCAAGCGCTTTTCCTAGGGATTCGAAGTGGGTCAGTTTGAACTTGCCTTGAAAAGGCCATGGCTTCAGAGCTCGCGGAAAAACTCGACTCACGGCCGCTTCGGGGAGGGCATGAGTTCCACTCGTGCCGCTAAATCGCTGACGCCCATGCGCTTCAGCGCCTGAGGTCGGCTCTTGCTTTTGGGTGGCGCAGCGGTTTACCGCTGCGATAAAAGACCTGCTTTCAATGACGGCTTCAGCCGCTGCGGCTAACTGTGGCGCACTGCATGAATTTTTCAGCAATCTGTTTAGGCGCTGAGGTCTCCCTCTCTGCCAGCCGACTTTCCCGCCGCCGGTTCATCCATGCCGTAACCGCCGAAATCAATTAGCGGCTTTTAGAAGCTGGAGAACTGTGCTTTCCAGACTGACCCGCTACTCAGGCATCCTGAAAATTGACAGTAAACACATCTGGCTTATGGAGGCTTACGGGATTACAATGCCCACGAAATGTCGCAGGCTCCAGGAGGAACCTTTGACCTCTACCGCCGTGCCGCCACTCAAACCGTCTACCGTACCGCCAAATCCTCTGCCATGGCTGGTCGCACTAGTAGCGGCCATCATTGCCGCCGTGCTGATCCTAAGGCTCCCGCCCCTCGCCCATCCCTGGCCACAGAACTACGACCCCACTGGACACTGGTGGCTCTCCGCACTGCTGGCCGCACTGCCGGTGGTCGTGCTGCTCGGCTCTCTCGCCCTCCTGCACATGAAGGCGCACTATTCCGCATTGCTCGGCTTGGCCACCTCGATCCTCTGCGCGATCTGGATATTCGGCATGCCCGCAAGACTCGCCGCCAAAACGGCCGTCTTGGGCGCGGGCTATGGCTTGCTACCCATCGGCTGGATTATTCTGAACGTCATCTTTATGTATCAACTCACCTGCGAGGCCGGCCTGTTCAAGGTGCTTCAGGAGAGCCTGACCGGAATCACGCAGGATCGGCGTCTGCAACTGCTCCTAATTGCCTTTAGCTTCGGCGCCTTCTTTGAAGGCGCGGCCGGCTTTGGCACCCCCGTAGCTGTAACCGCCGCCGTGCTGATCGGGTTGGGGTTCAAACCGCTCGAAGCCTCCGGACTATCGTTGATCGCCAACACAGCTCCAGTTGCTTATGGCGCCATCGGAACTCCTCTGATCGCTCTGCACGGAGTTACAGGAATAGATCTTCTGCAATTGAGCGCACAAGCGGGCCGCATCCTCCCTTTTTTCTCCGTTCTCGTTCCCTTCTGGCTGATCTGGGCATTCGCCGGGTTCAGTGGGATGATCGAGGTCTGGCCGGCGGTGCTGGTCGCGGGAGTATTCTTTGCCGTCCCACAATTTTTGGTCTCGAACTTCCATGGCCCATGGTTGGTCGATGTAGTCGCGGCTGTTGTTTCCATGCTGGCGCTGATCCTGTTCTTGCTGAAGTGGCAACCCAAGCGTATTTGGGGCTTTGAAAATGAAGGTCAACGCGAAGCCCGCGGTACCCACGGCCACAGCCGCGCCCTGGTGGCCAGAGCCTGGGTTCCGTGGCTGGTTCTAAGCATCCTCGTCTTCTTGTGGGGACTGCCCACGGTGAAGACAGCCTTAGACAAAATATCCTCGCCAAAGTTCACAGTCGTTGGACTGCATCTCATGGTGCAGCGCGTACCTCCAGTCGTACCCAAACCCGCCGCCGAAGCCGCCGTATACGCCCTGAATTGGCTGACTGCAACCGGCTCAGGTATCTTGCTAGCGGCCGTGATCGCCGGTCTGATCATGGGCTTCACCCCCTGGAAGATGGCCCACGTCTATTGGAAGACGATCGTGCGAGTCCGCTTCTCCCTCCTCACCATCGCAGCAATGCTTTCAATCGGATACATGACCCGCTACTCCGGCCTCGACGCCACCATGGGCCTCGCCTTCGCGCGAAGCGGCGTCCTCTATCCCTTCTTCGGCACCCTCCTCGGCTGGCTTGGCGTGGCCCTGACCGGCTCCGACACCGCCTCGAACGTCCTCTTCGGCAGCCTGCAAAAAATCTCCGCCGAACAGGTCGGCGTCTCGTCGACCTTGATGGCTGCCGCCAACAGTTGCGGCGGCGTCATGGGCAAGATGATCGACGCCCAAAGCATCGTAGTCGCCAGCACCGCGACCGAGTGGTACGGACACGAAGGCGACATCCTCCGCTACGTCTTCTTCCACAGCATCGCGCTGGCCGCCCTGGTAGGGATCATGGTGACGCTGCAGGCCTACGTCTTTCCCTTCACGAGGCTGGTGGTGCGCTAGGTGGCCCGTCTACTTTTGTACATACAAATGTTCCACGTGGAACATTTGTGGTTGCATAACTGTATGTACCTATTTGGAGTTACTTATGGATTTCGGTTCAAGATGACGAGTTCGTGGGGAGCGTACGTTCCTCGACTCCGGGTTTGAAGATCGCTCCCTGACTGGTGCGGCTGTTCATTATTACGCGTATTTGGTCACTGAAGTGCAAGTGACGGACGCAGCCTTGCTCTTCTACAGCTTGCTGCTGGGCTAGCCATTGCCAATCTACGCTGCCCTCGCCGGCGTCGGGATTCACGGTGAAGTAGCCGGTCTGGAAGGCGGTCAGATTCTGGAAGAAATGGCTGCCTTGGGACGGGGTGACACGGAAGTCGCGGAAGCCGGCTTCCACGATTACGCGCGCACCGGAGATTTCATCCCACTCTACGGGAATGCCCAGCCAGAGTTCGTTCGAACCCCAGCGGCCGACACCGATGAGCAAGTAGGGGCGATTCTCGTCAGAGAGGCGACGATTGAAGTGCGCGACGGCTTGTGCTACCTCTTGACTGCGGGCGCGTTCGAAGCGTTGCGAGTCGACTACCACTACATCGTGAAGATCGCCGACGCTGCCGTTACCTAGAACTTTGCTGCTGCGGCAGATCAAGCCTTCCGGATGCACATCATCCAAGGAGAGATCTTCGTCGTGGCGCGTTAAGGTCAGCGGGCGAATCTGAAGGAAGCCGAACTCAGCGATGTCTTCGCCTGAAGAATTGGCTAACCGCGCCAGGCGCACCGCGAATTCAATTTCCACCGGATTACCAAGTGCATCTTCGCCGGCCTGAATCAGCACCTCGAGAATTTCGGCCAGCGGGAAGGTGCCGTGCTTGAGCATGGGCGCAAAAGTGACGATGCGCGATCCGGGTCGGCTTACTCCATCGTAGACGGCGTTATTGTCACGAGAATAAGTCGAGGCGAGCGCTTGCAGCGTGCCATCTTTCTCGGCTATGTGCAGTCCGAAACGCCGTTCGTGCCAGTGGCCGGGACGGCCGTCGGCAGCGCCATCCAACTCCAAGGCCCAAAATTCCGACTGCGAGTTGGCCAGTATGTCTTCGACGGAAGAAAACTGAACGAGGTTGAGGGGATAGCGCGGGCAGAAGGTCAGACACTTCCCTCCGTCGACTACGGCGCGGCCCAGACCGAGAGCCACCGCGGCGATGCCGTCTTCGAAGGCCATCGGCGGCACGGGATAAAAATTGCGTGAGCGCACTACGCCGGAAAAATCAGGATAGAAGCGGCACCCGTGGACGGTGCCGACCACTTGCTGGAGAATCACCGCCATCTTTTCTTCTTCGAGCCGGTAAGGCGTTGCGCGCACGTAGGCCTTGGCGTGGCGGCTGAATGTCGACGCATAAACGCGACGAATGGCCTCGCTCAGCGCGGTGAGACGGGCATCGGGATCGGCTTGCAAATCTGGTTGCTGGTTGCCGAGCATGAAAGTTTTATAGACGCCAGTGAAGGGTTGGTATTGCGAATCCTCGAGCAGGCTGGAAGAGCGCACGGCTAGCGGGTATTTCACCTCGGCTAAGAACGCCTTCAAATTTTCGTTGAGAGCGTTTGAGAGCGGAGCGGCGAGAAATTTGCGATGAATCTCGGCGTCATCTTCGCAATGCAGGGCAAAATCGAGAAGGTTGTTCTCGGAGATGAATTGATCGAAGACATCGGTGGCCAAAACTACGGCTGGAGGCACGGAGATGCGAACACCGGGAAAGCGGCGGGTGAGACGACTCTTGCGCAGTAGATGGCGCACAAAGGCCAGGCCGCGGGCTTTTCCGCCTAGCGACCCGGAGCCGATGCGCAGAAAACTTGATTCCGACGGCTGGAAAGTGTCGGCTTTAAAGTCGCCAATCAGGACTTCGCTTTGTTCGCGGCGATACTCATTGATCGATTCGATCAGATCACGGCGAAGATGTTCGGGGCTGGCAAAATCGGAGACTTTTCGCGGGCGCAGTTTCGCGGCGAGCGCGAACTCGGTGCGCGCCATTAGCCAGTGCGAGAAATGATTGCTCTGCGAATGGAAGACGATGCTCTCGGCGGGAACGGTCTGCAGCTGTTCTTCCAACTCGTTCATGTCTTTGGCGCGGCCGACCTCGCTGGAATCAGGCAGACGAAATACAAAGTCGCCAAAGCCAAATTGCTCGGTCAATATCTCGCGCAAATCTTTGAGTAGCGTAGGCGAACGCTTGCGCAAAAAAGAATAGCCCTCGGCATGAGCGCGCGGGCGGAACTCGGTGCGGCTGGTTTGCAAAACCACGGGCGCGTCGGGCACGAGACTCTTCACCATGTGCGCCAGTTCGAAGCCAGCCTCTGGACTGAGTTTACCCTCCCAGGGAAACTCGACGTCCGAGACCAGGCCGAAGAGATAGTTGCGATATTCCTGCACCAGGCTGGCGGCGTCTTCAAAATCGGAACTCAGCAGAATTCTCGGCCGCGCCTGCATGCGCACAAGTTTGTGCGCGACGTTGATGCCCTCCTGAATCACGCGCCGCGACTGTTTGATCAGCTCGGTATAGATAACGGGCAAGAACGCGGAGTAGTAGCGAATGTTGTCTTCGACCACGAGCAGCACGGGAACGCCCATGGCGTGCGTGTCGTGGAGGACGTTGCGCTTGTCCTCGATATATTTGACGATCGCAATCAGAATGCGAGCATTGCCTTGCCAGAGGAAGATTCGTTCGATATCGGTGACTGGATTGCGCGCGACGAAATTCTTGATCTCGCGATGGTCGTAGCCGAGCACGACGACCGGAACATCGAGCCCGGCTCTCTTGATTTCACTCGCCAACTGCGCAGCATTCATGTCGCCGACGGTGAGGTTGGTGACGATCAGGTTGAATTGGCGTGAGCGAGCGAGTTCGGCCGCTTCCGCGCAGGAGTTGACGTGAGTGATTCCGGGAACGTGCTCGGGACTGAGATCGAGCGATTGATCAATGAGCAATTCGTTGAGCCGGCCGTCTTCGCGCAGGATGAACGAATCGTAGAGGCTCGAAACCAGAAGGATGTTATGCACCTTGAAGGGCATCAGATTTTCGAAGCCTTCAAAACGCTCTTCCGCGTCGGTAATGAAGTCGGGCTCGGCCACGCGACGCAGGTTCATGGGGATATCGTAGCCCATGTATTGATGGAGATGCGCGGGCAAGTTTAGATTCTCGGTGAGTTTACGGCTGGCGCCCGTCACACCCCGATGTGTCGGACATCACAGATGGCGGTAATTCCCAGTGTTGTACTAACAGTGGAGGGCGCTACCGTGTGTCTGGCGATTCCGGGGAAGATTTTGGAGATTCAGGAGCAGGGGCCGTTGCGCGCCGCTCGTGTGCAGTTTGGCGGTATCGTGCGCCAGGTTTCACTGAACTTCGTGCCTGAGGCGGGATTGGGCGACTATGTGATGGTGCACGTCGGCTTCGCGATCAGCCGTATCGATGCGGCCGAGGCGGAACGGACTTACAAAGTCTTGGAAGAGATGGGGGAGTTGGAGGCCGAATTGCCTCCGGCAGAGGCGTGATAGCTGGAACGCGCGTTGTTCGCTGTTCGCTTTTCGCTTCGGTAAATTGAGCGATGTACCAACAGCGAATCGCGAGCGACGAAGAGCGTTCCCGAACAAGCGTAAGTAAGTCGACTGATTCCGTGGCGTTCGCGCTGCGTTTAAAGCATGAAATATCTCGACGAATATCGTGATCATCGCATTGCGCGCGGTTTGGCTACGGAGATTGCGCAGTCAACGACTCAGCCGTGGGTGCTGATGGAGATTTGCGGTGGCCAGACGCACACCATCATGCGTTATGGTTTGGACGAGTTGCTGCCGCGCGAGATTGAAATCGTGCACGGGCCGGGATGTCCGGTGTGCGTAACGCCACTTGAGACTGTCGACAAGGCGATTGCGCTGGCGCTGCGGCCGGACGTCATTTTAGTTTCTTACGGAGATATGCTGCGGGTACCGGGGTCGCATTCTGATCTGTTTCGGGCGAAGGCGCAGGGCGCGGATGTTCGCATTGCATACTCGCCAATGGAAGCGGTGAAGATTGCACGCGCGAATCCTGAGCGTAAAGTCGTATTTCTCGCGATTGGATTCGAGACCACGGCGCCGGCGAATGCTATGGCTGCCTGGCAAGCGCGGAGTGAAGGGCTAACCAATTTTTCTTTGCTGGTGTCCCATGTGCTGGTGCCGCCGGCGATCCGCGCCTTGATGGTTTCGCAGACCAACCGCGTGCAGGGTTTTATTGCGCCGGGGCATGTATGCACGGTGATGGGATGCGCGGAGTACGAGTCGCTGGTGCGCGATTTTCGCGTACCGATCGTGGTGGGAGGATTCGAGCCGGTAGATATTTTGGCAGCCGTTCTCATGCTGGTGCGTCAACTGGAAGCTGGAGAGGCGCGGCTGGAGAATCAATATGTGCGCTCGGTCAGCTATCAGGGAAATCTCCCGGCGCAGCAACTAGTGGGCGAGGTATTTGAAATTGGCGATCAGAAGTGGCGTGGAATCGGGATGATTCCGCAGAGTGGATTGCGGCTGCGCGAAGAGTACGCGGCGTTTGATGCGAATCGCGTTTTTGATTTGGGCGAGATGAGCGTGGACGAGCCCGCAGAGTGCATCAGCGCGCGGGTTTTGCAGGGGTTGAAGAAGCCTACGGATTGCGCCGCGTTTGGCATGCGCTGCACGCCGGAGAATCCGTTGGGAGCGCCGATGGTTTCAACCGAGGGAGCATGCGCGGCGTATTACCACTATCGGCGGCATGCGGTTGTAAAACAGGAGAAACTGTGTCAGCAATCACTTCAGGCGAAATAAAATTCGAGCTTAGTTGCCCTACACCGCTTCCGGCTAGGGATACGATTCTGTTGGGGCACGGCAGCGGCGGCAAGCTGAGCGCTGAGTTGATTCGCGACATTTTTCTGCCGGCGTTTGAGAATCCAGTGCTGGCGCGTTTGGATGATCAGGCGATCGTCAACGTGAACGGGCAGCGACTCGCGATTACTACCGATTCTTTCGTGGTCAAGCCGCTGTTTTTTCCGGGCGGCGATATTGGCTCGCTCGCAGTGCATGGGACGGTGAACGATCTGGCTATGGGCGGCGCCACGCCGCTATTTCTAAGCGCCGCTTTCATTATCGAAGAAGGCTTCTCGATGGAGGAATTGCGGCGTGTCGTGAATTCACTGAGGCGAGCGGCGTCAGACGCGGGCGTAAATGTGGTAACTGGCGATACGAAGGTCGTCGAAAAAGGTAAGGGCGACGGGCTGTTCATCAACACTACAGGAATTGGGCTCGTGCCGCCGGGCATCGATCTTTCGGCCGACCGCGCGCGTCCTGGCGATAAAGTGATTTTGAGTGGATCGATTGGCGATCACGGCATCGCGATTCTGGCGCAGCGCGAGGGGCTGGAATTCGAAACGCAGATCCAGAGTGACAGCGCGGCTTTGCACACGCTGGTGGCGCGGATGTTGGGCGTGAGTTGCGGCATTCGCTGTATGCGCGATCCGACGCGCGGCGGTGTCTCCAGCACGCTGAATGAAATTGCGGAGCGCTCGCAGGTTGGGATTGAAATCGAGGAGAGTTCGCTTCCGATCCATGAAGAGGTTCGGGGCGCTTGCGAGCTACTGGGGCTGGATCCTCTTTATGTGGCGAATGAAGGCAAGCTAATCGCAATCGTCGCGCCCGAAGCTGCCAGCGCGGTATTGACGGCAATGAGATGCCATCCGCTGGGGGCGGAAGCGCGGATTATCGGCACGGTCAAGAAAGAGGACGCGGGTCTGCTGACAATGCGAACACCGCTGGGTACGACACGAGTCGTGGATATGCTCGCTGGCGATCAGTTGCCGCGCATTTGCTAGAGATTTATGCACGAGATGGGGATTGCGAGTTCGGTGCTGGAGGCGGTTCGAACTGAGATGCGCCGCTATCCGGAATCTTATCCGTGCAAGGTCGGCGTACGGATTGGCGAGATGGCGGCGATCGATCCGGAGGCGTTGCGTTTTTGTTTTGAGGCGATGATTCTTGATACCGATCTGGCATCGATCGAGTTGGCGATTGAGGTCTGCCCGCGTCGCCATCGCTGTTTGGCTTGCGGACATGAGTTTGTTGTGCACGACTACGATTGCAGCTGCCCGAAATGCTCAAGCCTCGGGACGACATGCATCAGTGGCGATGAGTTAGAACTGGCCTACCTGGAGGTGGAGCAGTATGGATCGAGTACCGTTGGAGCGAAAAGTACTTAGCGAGAACGACCGCATTGCGGCAGAGTTGCGCGCGCGCTTTCAGGAGCACAATGTTTTGTGCCTGAATATCATCAGTTCTCCGGGGTCGGGCAAGACAAGCCTGCTGGAGCGCACGCTCGAGACCTTGCCGCGGCATGATCGCGTGGCTGTATTGACGGGCGATATCCAAACGGAAAACGATGCGAACCGGCTCAAACGATTTCTTTTTCCGGTAAAGCAGATCACGACCGGCGGCACCTGCCACCTCGATGCGCGCATGATCGAGCGGCACCTGGCGGATTGGCCGCTCGAAGATCTCGATCTTCTCTTCATTGAAAACGTGGGCAACCTGGTTTGCCCGTCCAGTTACGATCTCGGAGAAGCGGCAAAGGTCGTGGTGTTGAGCGTGACCGAAGGCGAAGACAAGCCTCTGAAATACCCCTCGATATTTTTCAAGTCCGACTTGATGGTGTTAAGTAAGATCGACTTGCTTCCTTACGTGCCATTTGATATGAACGCGGCGGCGGAGAATGCGCGGAAAGTTCATCCGGGGATGGAGATTGTGAAGGTGTCTTGCCTCACGGGCAACGGTCTGCACGAATGGATGACCTGGCTAGAGCAGCGGCGCAGCGCGCATAAATCGCCGGTGGAGGCTGTAAGCTAATGGCCTATGGAGGTTCGACGCCGGATCGAAGTCTCGGGCATTGTGCAGGGCGTCGGATTCCGTCCCTACATTTATCGCTTGGCGACGAGCAGGCATCTTAGTGGCACGATTCGCAATACTTCTGCCGGAGTTACCATTGAGATTCAGGGCGCGGCCGAGACCGTCCAGGATTTCGTTGAACACTTGCCCACCGATGCGCCGCCTCTGGCGCGGATTACCAGCTTCACCGTTAGTGAAGTCGCCTGCAACGGTGACAGCGACTTCCGCATTATTCATAGCCGCGAGGGCGAAGAAGTTCGCACGCTGATTTCTCCGGACGTCGCGATCTGTGCCGACTGCCTGCGCGAAATGTTCGACGCCAATGATCGGCGCTATCGTTATCCATTTATTAACTGCACGAATTGCGGGCCGCGCTTCACCATCATTCGCGACATTCCTTACGACCGGCCAAGCACGTCCATGGCCGTGTTTCCTATGTGCGCGGCTTGTCTTGCGGAGTATGAGAATCCGCTCGACCGGCGCTTCCACGCGCAACCCAACGCTTGTTGGGATTGCGGACCGCGCGTGGAGCTTTGGGATAAATCGGGGCAGCGAATGGAGTGCGACGATCCGATTGCCGAAGTCGCTTCCAGTCTGCGTACGGGCTTGGTCGTTGCGGTCAAGGGGTTGGGAGGATTTCATCTAGCCGTGGATGCTACAAATGCCGAGGCAGTCGCTTTACTGCGGCAGCGGAAACGTCGAGTAGAGAAGCCGTTTGCAGTGATGGTTCCGGACGTTGTGGCGGCGGGCGAAATCTGCGAGTTGGATTACGCGGCTCGCGCGGCGTTGCAGTCAATTCAGCGGCCGATTGTTTTGCTGCCGAAGAAAATGCGGACAGGCGACGACCCTCGGCGCTCCACAATTCCTGAAAAGGTTGCGCCTTTCAATCGCTACCTGGGAGTTTTTCTGCCCTACACGCCGCTTCATTATCTGCTGCTTGCAGCCGGAGAGTTCAAGGCTCTGGTGATGACCAGCGGCAACCTGAGCGAGGAGCCAATCGCAATCGACAATCGCGAGGCGGTCAATCGGTTGAGCGGGCTTGCCGATCAGTTTCTAGTGCACAACCGCGACATTTTACTTCGCTGCGACGATTCGGTAGTGCGAGTTGCGGGGGGAGTGGCGCGGCAGTTGCGGCGTTCGCGCGGATTTGTTCCCGTGCCAGTCTTTCTCAAGGACGAGCAGCCTTCGGTGCTGGCCGTGGGCGGCGAACTAAAGAACACGATCTGTCTGATTAAAGGAAAGAATGCTTTCCTCAGCCAACACGTTGGAGATTTGGAAAACCCCGAGAGTTTTAAGTTTTTTCATGAGGCGATCGAGCATCTGGAACGGATTCTTGAGATCCGGCCGGAGGTCATTGCCTACGATCTTCATCCCGATTATTTCTCGACACAATGGGCATTGAAGCAAAGCGGTGTGAAGTTGGTCGGCGTGCAGCATCATCACGCGCATACTGCCAGTTGCATGGCCGAGAATCACCTTGAGGGCCGGGTGATTGGATTCGCTCTCGATGGCACCGGCTACGGCACCGACGGAAAGATTTGGGGCGGCGAGGTGCTGATTGCCGGCTATGAAGGTTTCGAGCGCGCCGCTCATTTTGAATATATGCCCCTGCCCGGCGGGGCGACTGCGATCCGTGAGCCTTGGCGGATGGCGGTGAGTTATCTGGCGCATCATTTTGGGCGCGAGTTCTTAGAGATGGATTTCATGAAGTCGGACACTTCGTTCGCGCGGGAGATAGATCGGACGAAGGTGAACTTTCTTCTGGGCATGATCGAAAAGGGTGTGAACTCGCCGCTTACTTCGAGTTGCGGGCGGCTATTCGACGCGGTCGCGGCGCTGGTGGGAATCCGGCAGCAGGTCAACTATGAAGCGCAGGCTGCGATTGAATTGGAGATGGCGATGACGCTCTCCGAGATCGGATTGTCAGAAGAAGCGAGTTTCTATCCGATGAAGCTTTTGCCGGAGAACGACCGCTGGCTCATCAGCACGCGCCCGCTGTTTGATGCGCTGATTCATGATCTCGACAGCAACGTTTCGTCGGCGACGATCAGCAGGCGCTTTCACAATGCGCTGGTGGAGTGTTTCGTCGAATTGGCAGCGCTTCTGCGAAGGAAAAATGATCTCAACCGCGTCTGCCTGAGCGGCGGGACATTTCACAACATCTACCTATCGCAGCAGCTCGAAGCGCGGTTAGTGCAGGCTGGATTTGAGGTGTTTACGCAGAAAGAAGTGCCCGCGGGAGATGGCGGGTTGAGCTTGGGACAGGCGTTAGTCGGAGCTGCTAAATCACAGATATAGGACGAGCATATACAACGCCTTACTTATTGTATAATGTAAGACATGAAAGATAATTGTACTACTTTGACCTCCAAGGGCCAACTGGTAATTCCGGTAGAACTTCGCCGCAAACATAAGATTAAAGCGGGCACCAAGATCCAATTGTTGGAAGATCAATTCGGCCGCATTGTGTTGCAACCACTCACCGAAGATTACATCGACAAGGTAATGGGCATGCTGGCGGACGGTCCGGACCTGCTGGCCAGTTGGGAAAAGGAACATCGGGAAGAGGGCAAGCACGATAAATGAGAACCTACGTGCTTGATGCCAGCGCGCTGCTCGCTTTTCTTCAGAAGACTCCAGGTGCTTATAGGGTCAGGGAACTGCTAAAAGAAGCCCAGCAAGAGCGCGTGAAAGTACTGATGTCAGCGGTGAATTTCGGGGAAGTGTATGGCAGGATTCTGCGCGAATACGGCTTCGAGCCAACTCTTACGATTATGCAAGCGGTGAAACCATTGGCAATTGAGATGGTGGACGCAACACCGCAGAGGGCATGCAAAGCCGCGGATGTTAAGGCCCAACATAAGCTTTATTACGCCGATAGTTTTGCGGCGGCGCTGGCGATTGAACACAAGGCTACGCTAGTTACCAGCGACAATGATTTCCGCAAACTCGGCCGCGGTTTTCCGGTTATCTGGCTGAAGAACTGAGTAGGCTACTTAGCTAATGCAGGCTCCACCGCTTCGGTAGCCCACCAAGTGCCGAGGTCCTCAGGATGCTCGCGGTGCCAATAGCTGATGCCCAGGCGATCGAGTTCATTCAAGACTTCTGCGATCGCCTCTTCTAACGACGCTTGCACTGGCTGGCTCAGGGTGCAGCCTGGCTCGAAGGACTCGCCTTTAATTCCTACGAGGAGTAGGTCAGCGGGCGCGACTCCGAATAACTCGGCGCTCAGCATGGCATCGACGAGGGCGGGCGAGTGCGGATCCATGCGAACCGCGGGGCGTATGCGCATGACGTCTTCTTTGCGGTAGCGCAACACCGTTCCGGCGTCTGCATCCGTATTGACGGAATCGATCAGGATGACGGCATCGTTGGCGGTGAGCTGATCGATCAGGTCGAGGGCCGGGGTCCCCAGGTCGGCGACTTCTACGCCCTCTTCGAATGCGTAGTGAGCGGCCAGAAGCCGCGCGACATACGGCCCGACGCCGTCATCCCCCAGCAAGACGTTTCCGATTCCGCCAATTAATACTTTTTTCATCGCAGCCTTTTACAGCACTTTCACTTTCGCAATTTGCTGGCCCGATGGATCGAAAGTGTGACACGCGCATGCCATGCAGGGATCGAAGGAGTGAATGGTTCGCAAGACCTCCAACGGTTCCTCGGGGCGGGCCAGCGGCGTGTGCAGCAACGACGCTTCATACGGGCCGTGCGCGCCGGAGGCGTCGCGCGGGCTGGCATTCCAAGTCGAGGGAACGACAGCCTGGTAGTTCTTTATCTTTCCGTCCTTGACAACGATCCAGTGTGACAGGGTGCCGCGCGGCGCTTCGTGAGTTCCAACGCCTTCTTGTTCTCCGCTGGGAAATTCGGGCGGGTTATGGACTGAGTAATCTCCCTGACCAATGTTATCAATGAGCAATTGCAGATGCTTCTGCGCCAGCTCGCCTAACATCGCGCAGCGAATGGCGCGCGCGCCGTGGCGGCCAAGGGTCGATTCGAGCATCGCGGGAGTCGCCTGCACGCCGGCTACGGCCGAGATCTTCTCGAGCGCTAGGCCGGCATATTTCTTAGTTAGAGGATGACCTTGCGCGAACCCTACCAGCACTTGCGCCAGCGGACCAACCTGCATGGGTGCGCCGTTGAAGCGCGGCGCCTTGACCCACGAGTATTTCTGGTCGCCGTTCCAGCCGGTGAAGTCGGGATCGGTGACTCCCTTATAAGGATGAAGCGGTTTGTCGCCGTGATAGTAGGCGTGGGCTACATCTTCGCTGACGCCATCGCGAAAATCCTTGTCGGCTGCGGTCTCGAACGAATGCACGCCGGCGATATTTCCATTCATGATGTAGCCGCCGGGCAGATCGTAGGATGTAGAGGCGCTGTCGAGCGGTAGGTCAGGGACGGCGAGATAATTATTGACGCCCTTGCCGATCTTGAACCACTCGGGATACATGCCGGCTACGGCACAAACATCGACAAAATAAACTTCGTTGACGAACCGAACAACCTGGCCCAACAGCTCGCGAATCATCTCCAGCTTGTCCATGTCGAGGGCGCTGGTGCTGTCTAAATCGATGGCATTGGCTACGCCACCGACGGTCAGGTTCTGAATGTGCGGAGTCTTGCCCCCGAGGATGCCGACCACCTGAAGAGCTTTGCGCTGATATTCGAGCGCTTGCACGTAGTGCGTGAAGGCTAGAAGGTTAACTTCGGGCGAGAGATGCATCGCCGGATGGCCCCAGTAGCCATTCATGAAGATGCCAAGCTGGCCGCTGGCGGCGACGGCTTTCACGCGGTCCTGCGCGGCCTTGAATTCAGTCTTCGAATTGCGCGTCCAGGGCGAGAGGCTTTCGGCCAACTTGGCGGTCGCGACGGGATCGGCCTTCGGAATCTGCAAAATGTCGACCCAGTCGAGCGCGGATAGTTGATAGAAGTGGACGATGTGATCATGCAATGCGTGCGCAATCAGAATGAGATTGCGGATGTACTGGGCGTTGATCGGCACCTGGACCTTCAACGCGTCTTCGACCGAACGAACGCTCGCCATCGCGTGCACGGTGGTGCAGACGCCGCAGAAACGTTGCGTGAAGAGCCACGCATCGCGCGGATCGCGACCTTTGAGAATGTTCTCGATGCCGCGCCACATGGTGCAGGAAGCCCATGCGTTACTGACTGCGTTGTTGTCGACTTCGACGTCGATGCGAAGGTGGCCTTCGATTCTGGTGATGGGATCGATCGTGATTCGGTTTGCCATGATACCTGCTTTTAGTGGGATTTCTTGTCGGACAACGACAGCTCGTTGTGGCCGAAGAATCCGAGATATTTATTCCGGCTGATGGCCGGTTTGCGAGCCTTGTAATATGCGGCCATATTGCGCCACTCCTGGTTAGAAGCGGGCAGAATAGCGAGTAATTTGACCATCACGAGAAAGATCGCGATGCCGATGGAAGCGAAGCCGAGCGCGATCAGGATTTCGATGGCGGACGGAAAATACATCGTGTGTGGGCCAGGCATATACGCCAAAGTCGTAGGGCTGAAGCGATAGAGCATGCCGCCGAGTGAACTAAGGGCGTAGCCGACAAACATGGTTTGTCTTTTGTGAGTCTTGAGAGATTGCAGAAGCAGCCAGCCGCCATAAGCAATCAGTAATGTCTCCGTCCAGAAAATGCCGGCGTAGCGGGTGAAGTGGAAGGCGGTAAATAGCGATCCGCGGAATAAGAGGTCGAGGTTGCGGATGGCGAGCCAGCCGAAAATTGTCCAGGCGGAGATGCGGGCGGCTTCGTCAAGAACTTCCATGTCCATTGCACGCTTCCAGATAAGGCAACACAGCATCGTGGTTCCGGCGACGCACCCGAACGACATGAAAGTGGCTGCGCCCACATACAGCAGAGGAAGAAACGGCGTCTGCCACAAGGGATGAACTCGCTGCCCTGCCAGCAGCATCAGGGCGCCCAGCGACGACTGGTGCATCGCGGGCAGCAAGTAAGCGGCGGCAGCGATGATGGGAAAAAATTTGTGGAGAGCGTGCTCGACGCGCTCTATGGCAGGCTGCCAGCTAACGTTGACATGCCAGAGCCGCTCCAGGATCGGAGGAATGTTTTCCAGGAAGAGGGGGATGGAGGCATACACCGACATGCAGATGGCAATCTCCGCCATCGGCGAATGTATGTTCCAATGCCAGGGCAAAACGACCCAGTAGAAATTCCAGGGCCGGCCGACATCGACGCCCAACAGGCAAAGGCCGCAAGCATAGGCCAACATGCTGGTGAGCAGGGCCATTCGCATCAGCGGAAATAAGCGCTTGCGGCCGAATACCCAGGCAAAAACTCCCACCGCGAAGGCTCCCGAGCCCCACGCCGTCAGCACTACCACGTTGAACGTCTTCCAGATTCCCCAGCCGAATTTGTCGTTCATGCCGCTGGCTGGACCGAGGCCAACGACTTCACGGTAGACGGTTAGGAAAAGCGACAATACGGCTAAGCCGGCCAGAGCGAGAAAGATCGGCGTGATCACGGAGACGCCATAGACTGGCACCGCTCGCTCCCAGCGCGGCTTATTGTCGGCGGCCGGCGGCTTACTTCCACCGAACGGCACGTTAGATAGGGTTGCAGTGCTCATAATTGCGCCCTCATAATTGCGCCCTCAGTCCGGTCTCTTTTTCTTGCTCGTGCGCTTCCTGCTCGTAGCCCTTCAGGTTCTTGCGAATCACCGTCACCAGGCCGGCATACAAAACGGCGGGCAGCGCGAAGTAGGAATAAATGCGTTTCTGCCAGCGCAGGGTTGAGGACGGGCCGGAGTCCGGTCCGATCTCGGGCAAGCCAAGTTTCTCGAAGGGAACACGAGATAGATAAAGAGCCTGCGTGCCGCCGTTCTCGGTCTCTCCGTAGACGCGATCCTGATAGTAGCGGCCAGGATTGTTCTTGATGCGGCGCTTGGCTTCGAGCAGCAATTCCGACCGCGTCCCAAAAATCACCGCGCTGGTAGGACATACGCTGGTGCAACCAGGCTTCAATCCCTTGGCCAGACGATGGCTGCACAACTCGCACTTGGTAATGACGGGATTGAATCCCAGCCACTGAAAGCGCGGTACGGAGTAGGGGCAGGCGATCGTGCAATAGCGGCAGCCGATGCACTTGCTGCCATCCCAGTGAACGATGCCGTCGTCCTTATCTTTATAGAGAGCTTCAAAGGGACAACCGGCGACGCACCCCGGATCGAAACATTGCATGCACTGGCGTTTCACGAAAGATGAAGGCGAGCCATCCGCCGGTTTGTAGAGCTTGATGATGTTGCGGGTGAAAACGTTGAGATCGGCGGGCGCCTGATGCAGTCCGTCGCGGCTGATATCGGGCGGTGTGTTGTTCGCCGCGTTACAAGCGGATTCGCAGGCCTTGCAGCCGATGCACAGGCTGGCATCATAGAACAGACTGAGCGGCTCGGTAGGAACCGTGAGTTCCTCCGCCTGAAGCGTTTGGGTGCCGACGGTCATGGCGACGGCCACCGGCACTCCGGCCTTGCCGATATTCGTGATCAGTTCTCGCCGAGTGATCGCCACATTAGACCTCTTTCCGGTCAGATTTCTTGTCGAGCTGTTTCTCGGCCTGACCAGCTTCGATTCGTTCCGCGCCAGCCTCCTGGCTGCTTGTGAAGCGTTGCGAGTAGACGTAGGTAGCGCCGCCGAGCCCTCCGGCCACCGCGCCAACTAATGCTGCTGCGCCGATGCTGACGCCGCCGATCGGACTGTAAATTGGTGGGTAATTGTCTGGCGGAGTGGCAAGGTGAATGGGCACGGTTTCGAATGTTCCCAGTTTCCAGACCACGTCTTTCTCGGTGCAGCCCACGCACGGGATGCCGGCTCCGATCGGCCAGCAATCGGCGATCTCGTTGAAGTGGCGCGTCGCGCACGCAGCATGAGTAACCGGTCCCTTGCAGCCGAGCTTATACAGGCACCATCCTTTGCGGTGACCTTCGTCGCCAAATGCGGTGGCAAAACGGCCAGCATCGAAGTGGGCGCGACGGGGGCAGTTCTCGTGGATGACGCGCTCGTAGGCGAACTTCGGGCGACCCTGATCGTCCAAGGCTGGTAACTTGCCCATGGTGACGTATTCGAGAACTACGCCGAGCAGGTTGTAAGGATTGGGAGGGCAGCCGGGAAGATTGACGACCGGCTTGTCGGTGATGATGGAATCGACTCCGACGGCGCCGGTGGGATTCGGATCGGCGGATGGCACTCCGCCCCATGATGCGCAGGAACCGATGGCGATCACCGCTGCCGACTTGGCTGCGACTTCGCGCAGCACCTGAACGGCCGGCTTGCTGCCCAGTTGCATGTAATTGCCGTCTTCCTTCATCGGAATCGAGCCTTCGACGACGAGCACAAATTTGCCCTCGTTTTCGGCGATGGCGGAGCGCAGAGCCGCTTCGGCCTGCACGCCCGAGGCGGCCATCAAAGTCTCGTGATAATCGAGGGAGATGACGTCAAGGATGAGGTGCGCAACGTCGGGAGCGGACGTGCGCAGCAAGGTCTCGGTGCATCCGGTGCAGTCCTGGAAATGAAGCCAGATCACGGATGGGCGCTTGATCTTGCCGATGGCGGCGGCGACCTGGAGGACCGACTTCTTGCTTGTGAGCGACAAGCCAACGGGCGCGGTCGCGATCAGCATGCCGCACAGCTGGACGAAATTTCTGCGGGAGACTCCGCTCGCCTTCAGGTGTTCTGCAATGGTTGGACGCTTGGACATTTGTGCCTTCCTGAGCACGGCATTACCCAGTTCCCGGTGGCCGGAAGAACTCTGCTGCGTTCCGATTTGGGTTTCGTGCCGAATCGCGGGACGCTGGAAAGAGCTGCGAGGAAAGCTGGACAAAGCGCGCTTGAAGATGTATTAAGACCAATTAGGCATTGCTGATGCGCGGCTGCCGTTTTCTCTCGTTTTCCCCTGCATCCTTGTAGTTCCGACATCACCAACCGTTATCTGGGCACTACGATACTGTTATCGCTGCCGGGCGTGGTTTGGGTCAGTGACCTGAATCACTCATATCGGTGATTACTTGGAAAGTGGCGGAATGGCAGGAAATATTTTGGAGTATGGGGACAGAATCGAACAGGCGAGGGCGGACAGCAGCCCTTCAACCTTTGCCATTTTCGCGGCGCGGGCTTTAGCTGCGCACCGACTCAGCATGAAACTTCTTGGCCGAGAGAACACCGATCGCCAGGAAAATCGCCATGACAATAAGTTGAGCGACGAGGAATGGCGGCTCCTTCTGAGTGGGAGCGAGCGCGTGCGCCGCCGGGACCTTCATAAAAATCTGCGCCACAAACACGAACACATTCAGGTAGAGCGCCAGCACGGCTCAGACAACGTAGATCCGCCGACACGGGCCGGCCATGTGAAGCGGGTAGCGGGCGACGATGGCTATCGCGAGGGCGATCAGCGAAATGATGCCGACCACGTGCGAGGGCGGAAGGCGCACGAATGGGAAGAGGAATCCGGTTACGCTGGTTAGGACCGTGGTGAGCAAGAAGATCGCGGTCGCGCCGTCAAATCTTTTGCCGGAAAGCAGGCCGTAGACGACGAGCAGGCCCGAGGCGATCCCTATCACGCTCAACAATACGTGCAAAGCAGTGAATGTCGATTCGGTCATACCCAAGATGGTTGTCGCTAGGGTTGTTGCGCTTGAGAGCGTCATGGCTGAAATCATGTGGCTGCCCTCTTCGAGGCGGAATTGTACTTGCGGGCCGAGAAAATTTCCACCTCCCGATTCATATGGAAATACACGACTTAGCCGTGGGAACTCCGCGGACCGGCCCGGAGTCTAAGTAGGTAGCGGCAAGGCCGTCCGCCCATTCAGCATGAATTAAAGATTCCCGCCGCTCGGGCACGAGTGACTTTATAATGGAGGGCAACGCCACCGTGGCGGGAGCTACTACATTGGGCGATCTTGCCAGCGCTATCGGAGCCCGTACCGAGGAATCGGCCGTCATCGCTGCCTTGAAGGCAGGATCGGAAGAGGCCTACGCGTGGTTGATTGGCGAGTTTCACCAGCCCATCTACAGCGTCGTCTACCGCATCGTGAATGACCCTTCGGACGCGGCCGATACCACGCAAGATGTTTTTTTGAAAGTTTTTCGCGGGATGAAGCATTTTCACGGCGAGTCGAGCCTGAAGACTTGGATCTACCGCATCGCGCTGCACGAAGCGGCCAATCGCCGGCGCTGGTGGTTCCGTCACAAGGCGCAGGAAACGCCGATCGATCCTGCGGCCAGTGGTGAGTGCGAGTTTTCGGGGGACGATCACCTGGTCGATAAAGGCGAGTCGCCATTTGAAAAGTTCGCGCACACGGAGGTGCAGGCCGCCGTGGAGCAGGCTCTGCAACAGGTGCCGGAGCCATATCACACGGCCTTGATCCTGCGCGATCTGGAAGATATGTCGTATGAAGAGATCGCGGAAGTGCTGGCGATTTCGCTGGGCACGGTGAAGTCGCGGATCACGAGGGGACGCGATGCACTGCGCCAGAGATTAGCGGGATATGTTCGAGAGGTTGGTCCGGAATTAGGACTGCTTTCACCGGACGATGACCGAGACGAAAAACAAAAGAAGGGCGCGACCCAGACTTCGCGAGACAGTTCTCGGGAAAGATCGCGCGGTGGGAGAGAGATTGAGGTGACACCGTGAAGTGCACTGAGATCAGGAAGCTGTTTTCGCCATATCTCGATGGCCGGGTGAGCGGCGCGGAGATGCGCACGGTCGCGCGCCACGTGGAGCAGTGCTCCGCTTGCGAGCGGGAATATGCCGCGATGCAGCGCACGCAGCAACTGTTATCCGAGCTGGGAACGAAAAAAGCTCCGGCGGACCTGGCGCTGAAGTTGCGGCTGGCGATTTCGCGCGAGGCCGCACAGTCGCGGCGTCCTCGATTTGAAGGCATACTGGTGCGCCTGGAAAATGCTCTTAACGCTTTCATGGTTCCGGCGACGGCAGGGCTGGTAAGCGCGATATTGTTTTTTGGGCTGCTGCTCGGCTTCTTCGCCTTGCCTGCCGAACTGCGGGCGAGCAGTGGAGACGTTCCGCTGATGCTCTATACCGGACCACAGCTCGATCAGTCGGCCTTCGGCACTTCGCTTGGCAACATGGGTGACGATGCGGTGGTGGTCGAAGCATACGTCGATGCCAATGGCCGCGTCGAAGATTACCGCATTCTGTCGCAACCGGATGAGGCCAAGGCGGTGCTGCCGCAATTGAAGAACCTGCTGATCTTTACGACCTTCCATCCCGCGCTTTCGATGGGACGGCCGACCGCGGGTACGGCGGTGCTGTCGTTTTCGAAGATCAGCGTTAAGGGTTAACCCTGCCTCATACTTCCGCACCTGAGTGCTACTACGTGCTTTCGAGCACCGAATGGCATTCGTTCTCTAATAAGGCCAACAGCTGGTCCATGTGTTCGGTACGCGTGCGAAAGTTTACCGGGTTAATTCGAAACCACGCCTTCCCTTTCAGTTCAGTAGTCGAAATCCAGAATTTGCCGCTCGATTCAACTCGCCGCGCAACCTCGGCATGTAACTCCTTGGATCGCGGCTCATCCGATTCGGCGCCACGATATCGAATGCAGATTGCCGACATCGGCGGATCGCTTGCCGCTTCGAACTCGGAATGCTTGGCGACCATGGAATATAGGTGCTTCGCCTGGCGAACATTGTTGTCGATCCACTCGCCGATCTGGCTCGCTCCGTAACGCTTAAAGCTCATCCACACTTTCAGTCCGCGAAAGCGCCTCGACTGCTCGAAGCTGTGAACGTAATACTGATATCGTTCGTTGGCGCGGTCGAGCTCATCTGTGAGATAAGACGGCTTCATCCCGAAAGACGCTGTCAGCCGGCGATCATCCTTAACCAGAATCGCTCCTGCATCGAGCGGCGCATAGAACCATTTGTGCGGATCGATGGTGATTGAGTCGGCCAGTTCCAGGCCCTGGTCGCGCATCGGCCATGCGTGGGAGAGCAGCATGCCGCCTCCGTAGGCCGCGTCGGCGTGGAGCCACATTCCTTCGCGATCGGCAATCTTTCGCAGCGCGCGGATCGGATCGACCGCGCCAGTGTTGGTAGTGCCGGAGATTCCTACGATGCACAGGGGACGGATACCACGCTTATGATCCTCCGAAATGGCCACCTCAAGCGCATCGAGCCGCACCCGGAATTCGGCGTCGGTCGGCAGCGCGCGTAGCGCTGTTCGTCCAAGTCCTACCGCGTCGACAGCCTTATCCACCGACACATGCCGCTCTTCGGAGGCATAGACTGCCCAACGATCTTGCACTCCATCTTGTTGTATGCGATCGCCCGAGACTGCGTCGCGGGCCAGCTTGAGGCCAACAAAGTTGGCCATCATGCCGCCGCTGGTGAGGTTGCCCCCGGCCTTGTCGTCGTAACCGGCGAGGTCGGTAAGCCAGCGGACGGTTCGCCGCTCCATGGCGACCGCGGCTGGGCCAATCGTATAGGCTCCGATATTTTGGTTGAGGGCGGAACAGATGAAATCCGCAATGATGCCGACGGGGTTAGGCGACGGCGTGATGAGGCCCATGTATCCGGGGTGTCCAACATGCGTGCAATACGGTAGAAGCTTTTCTTCCAGTTCTGCCAGCACTTTTTCGGGAGGGCTGGAATCCTGCGGCAGTGGCTCCGCAAAAAACTGCGTGAGCGTGCTCGGCTCCACGTTCGGAAACACGGGTTTTTCTTCGATATGTTCGAGGTATTCGGCCAGCATATCCACCACGCGGTGGCCAAGTTCGCGAAATTCTCCGGGGTTCATAGGTCCGCCTGATTTTGTAGTCGCATCCAACCTCAAAAAACAGGATACCTTGTACCTCAGATTTTGCGTTTCAGATCCGCCTTACCCGACACTCCCCTTCCCTGTTTGACCGCGAATTAACCAGTTCGTACACTAAGTTGATCTGTCTATGCCCGAATTTCGCAGGGAGTGCCGAACGAATTTCCGAAGGACAATCCTGCGTTGCTTTCGACTCGCGTTTGCTCTTAGCCTCTTAGCGGCGTCGGGCTGGGCGCAAAACTCTCCGCAGGTATCGCTTGAAACCAACGAAACGCTGTTCACGGTACTGACCGCTATCAATACGTGCGGCTACGACCAGGAATTGAGCGTTTCCGATCCGCTGCGCACGCAGATCCGCTCGGAGGTCGCCAAGGCGGTCGAGAATACAGACAAGGCTCAGGATGTGATCGGTCCGATGTGCTTGTTCTACCGCCAGCATCAGTCCCCAGACCCTTCCCACGATTTATCCCACTATGTTTCTCTGGCGCTCTATCTGGGAGAGCCGCCGGCCTTTGCGCTCAAAGCAAGAGAGGCGGAATTGCCTCCCGATGCGGAAGTGGTGGTGGGGATATTGCCGCTGATGCAGGCTTTTTATGAAAAGATTGGGCTGCACGCCATCTGGGAAAAACACCGCGCTCGCTATGCGGAACTGCTCGATATCTATCACCAGCCGCTGGCGAAGATGACCTTCGACACGGAGATATATCTGAAACTGGCATCGGCGGGCTACCTTGGACGTCAGTTCACCGTCTATCTGGATGCGCTGGGCGCGCCGGGACAGACCAACGCGCGCAACTATGCGGAAAATTACTATGTCGTGATTTCACCGACTCCGGGGACTGCGATCAAGTTGCAGCAGATTCGGCACACGTATCTGCATTATCTGCTCGATCCGCTGGCGCTGAAAAATGGTGGGGCATTCGGGCGTCTGGAACCGTTGCTCGCGGCGGTCGACAGCGCACCACTGGATGAGACGTTCAAGAGCAATATCTCGCTGCTGGTGAATGAATGCCTGATCCGGGCGATTGAACAGCGCATGGCGAAGATTCCGGAGGCGGAGCGCGCACACGCTGTCGACGAAGCGGTCGACGAAGGTTATATTTTGACGCGTTATTTCTACGATGCATTGGGCCGGTTCGAACAGGATCCCTCGGGCATGCGCAGCGCTTATACTGACCTGCTCGGCAACATTGAAGTCGGAAAAGAAATGAAGCGTGCGGCACAGATCCAGTTTGTAAGCCAGGCGTCGCCCGAAGTCTTGCGCCAAGCGCGTCCGCAGAATGACAATCTGCTGCTGAAGGCGGAACGGCGCCTGGCGGCTGGCGATCCAGAAGGGGCGCAGAAATTGGCGCAAAAGGCGCTCGACGAACAGGCCGGCGATTCCGGACGGGCGCTCTTTATTCTGGCGGAAGTTGCTACCGCGAATCGCGACATCGACGGCGCGCGATCCTATTTTGAGCGAGCGCTGCAGTCCGCGCATGAGCCAAAGCTGATTGCATGGTCTCATATCTATCTAGGGCGCATTTATGATTTGAAAGAGAATCGGGACGCGGCGCTCGACCAATATCGTGCGGCACTGAGCGCAGCAGATGCCGAGGGAGCAGCCCTTCCCGAGGCGAAGCTGGCGGCACAGCGGGGGCTGGATAAGCCGTATGAGCCTCCGGTGGCGAAGCAGCCGCACTAGGTTTAGCCGCATCGTTAAACTGACTTGTTAATAAATTTTGCATTATGGGAGACAGCATGAAGCGCAGAGGAGTGATTCCAGTTTTACTGATTCGGGGAATATTGAGTTTCGCGGTTTGGGCCGGCGCCGAAGCCAGCGGACAAGCGGCGCCGCAGAATGCGCCCCCCGCAGGCCCGACGACTGCAGCGCCAGGCGCAACGCCCGCAGTCAAGCGTCCTCCGCAACTTAAGAGCAAGCCGGAACAGGATGCCTATAACGCGGCGGCGGCGAATACCGATCCAGCTGGATTGGAAAAGGCAGCCGACGATTTTGCCACCAAGTTTCCGGACAGCGAAGTTCGCGTGCTGCTCTATGAACAGGGGATGCGCCTTTACCAGAATGCCAATAATGCCGACAAGACCGACGCCATGGGCCGGAAGGTCCTCAGCCTTGATTCCGACAATCCCGAGGCGCTGGTTACAGTCGCCGAGGTCGTTGCCGAGAGGACGCGCGATTCCGATATTGACAAAGATCAGCGTTATGCCGAAGCCATGACGATGGCGAAGAAAGCCACTGAGACGGTAGACACCGATATAAGCATCCCGGCGAACACGCCTCAACCCCAGATCGACAAATACAAAGGGCTCTTGCGCTCGAACGCCTATTCGATTCTTGGAACCATTGAGTTCAAGAAAGACAATTTCGCAGCCGCGCAGGAGGATTTGCAGAAGTCGATCGACGTCTATCCCAGCGAACCGGATCCCGTCGTCGTTCTGCGCCTGGCGCTGGCGCTCGATAAACAGCAAAAATATCCGGAAGCGCTCAAGGTGGCGAATCGCGCCGTAGAGCTGACGCAGGACAACACGACGGTGGGCACGCCGGCGCGGCGCGAGCGAGAACGCTTGCAACAACTGACGGGCGCTGCCCCGCCAGCAACGCCGGCGCAGACTCCACCAAAAAACTAGTTGGAATCCTAGTTGGAATCAATGAGGCGCTAAATCATCGAGGTAGCGAAGCATTGCCGTAAGCCTCCCGTGCCTTAATGATCCGTAGCCTCAACTTCCCTTTTGTGATGAAGTCACGCGAAACCATGGCGCTTGAAGAAAGTCTGGGCTACCGCTTCCAGCGCCCCGAGCTGCTGGAGCAGGCGCTCACTCACAGTTCGCAAGCGCGCGAAGTAGAGGCGCTGGCTGGGAGCAGCGCTCCGGCCGTCGTCGGTTCGTTCCGGGGCGATAACGAAATACTTGAGTTTCTCGGCGACGCCGTGCTCGGCCTGGTGACGAGCGAGGCGCTGTTCCACCGCTTCCCTCAGTTTCAGGAAGGCCATCTATCAAAGTTGCGCGCGCACCTAGTTGGGCAGCGGCATTTGCTGCGTGTGGCCGAGCATCTCCAGATTGGCCATTACATGCGCCTCGGCCGCGGTGAAGAAAAAAGCGGCGGCCGCAATAAGGCGAGCCTGCTGGTGGACTCGCTGGAAGCGATTTTAGCCGCACTCTACCTCGACGGCGGCTGGACCGTGGCGCGAGACTTCATCTTGCGCGAGATCGTTGAGCCCGAACTGGCTCACATGAAATTGGAGACCAGCGCGATTCCGGTGATGGATTTCAAGTCCGCATTGCAGGAGGCACTCCAAGCCAGAGGCGGTCCGCAGCCGGTTTATGCGCTCGTCAAAGAAGAAGGCCCCGAACACAAGAAGACGTTTACGGTCGAGGTGAGGCTGCCGGAAGCAGATTCGGCTGATCGAGAATTCGGGCAATTCGTCAGCCGCGCGCAAGGCGCGACCAAGAAACGCGCTGAGCAGGAAGCGGCGCGACAAGCGCTGGAGCACCTGTCCACTGTACCTCGAACAAAGATCATGGATGACCGCAAGAGCGGTAGCGTAACCTAGAAGCGCTTCTTTCAACTCCACGTGACGGTAGAATAACTAGTACGCGCTTTATGTCGTGGGGCGAGAAGATTTCGGCGGGGGATTGGCCCGCGACCATTCAGTCGGTCGCGGGAACAATTGTCATCGCCGTTTTTGTGGTGACGTTTCTAGTCCAAGCGTTCACCATTCCTTCGGAATCCATGGAGCGGACGCTGCTGGTCGGCGACTATCTGCTGGTGGATAAATTCTGCTACGGCGGCGCCACCGGCTGGAACCGTCTTCTCCCCTATCGCAACGTAAAACGCGGCGACGTCATCGTCTTCCATTATCCGGTGAATCCGGCGCAGGACTTTGTGAAGCGCGTGGTCGCTTTGCCCGGAGACCGCCTGCGTCTCATCAACAAGCGCGTCTACGTCAATGGTATTCCGTTGATCGAACCCTATGTGCAGTACAACACCACCCTGCGCAATTTCTATCGCGACGATTTTCCGCGCACCGATTCTCCCGACTACGGGGTGGAGGCGAAATGGTGGAAAGAGATGCCGAAACTGGTCGAAGACCGGCAGTTGATTATTCCCGAGGGGCATTATTTTGTGCTGGGCGATAATCGCGATGACAGCCAGGACAGCCGCTATTGGGGATTCGTGCCGCGCGAAAATATTATCGGACGGCCGCTTCTGATTTACTGGTCGGCGGGCAATTTAAATAATGATCTGCCCGGATCGCCGACCGTCGGTGATAGGCTTTATCATCTGGCCTACGCGGTGACCCATTTGTTCCAGATCACACGCTGGGGAAGAACTTTCAGGCTGGTGCGGTAAGAGTCATCTATCGACTAACGACTTAACACAAAAAATTGGATGGCCAATGTGCCGAAGCAAGAAGAAGTCGTAGCCAACAAGAACGCTAACAACGATAACGAAGCGCCCGTGGAGGGAAAACCGCGGGAGACTACCGTGGAATTCCTGGCTTCGCTGGCCGGAGTGCTGGTCACCGGGCTATTCATCATCACCTTTGTTCTGCAGGCGTTTGAGATTCCCTCCAGTTCGATGGAGGACACGCTCCTGATCGGCGATCACGTATTCGTAAATCGGGAGCAGTTCGCGACGCCAACGCGCTGGATGGGGCCGTTGATGCCCTATCGTGACATTCGCCACGGCGACATCGTCGTGTTTCTGTCTCCGGCGGAGCATGGGCTGTTCGTCGTGAAGCGCATCATCGGAATTCCTGGCGACCGTATTCACTTGCGCAATGGAGTCGTTTATCGCAACGGAAAAAAGCTCGATGAGCCGTACGTTCAATACAAGGGTGATCCGGGCGATCCCAAGTGCGGCCGATGCCCGTATCGCATGAATTTCCCGGCGGTTGCGCCCTCGCCTGTCGACCAACTCGCCGATTACTGGCAGTTTTCGCTCCCGCAATATATTCAGGGCGAAGATCTGGTGGTGCCGCCCGACAGTTACTTTGGCATGGGTGACAATCGCGATGTGAGTTACGACAGCCGCTACTGGGGATTCATTCCGCGAAAGAACGTGATCGGCCGCCCCATGTTCATCTACTGGTCGTTTATCACGCCAGCTGATCAATACGAGATGCGTAGTGTTAGTGACCGGTTGGGCTTCATGGCGCACATCATCATTCACTTCTTGGATCAAACCCGCTGGTCGCGGACCCTCAAACTGGTACGCTGAGAGGAGATTTTCCGATACGTATGCCGACTACAACGATAACGAAGAACTTGCCGACAAAAGAGCCAGCCGTCAAGCAGCAACCGCGCGAAACGCCGGTGGAATTCTTCGTCTCGCTGGCCGAGTTGTTTGTCATTGTTCTTTTCATCATGACGTTTGTACTGCAGAATTTTGAGATTCCCTCCAGTTCGATGGAGGATACTTTGCTGATCGGCGACCACGTCGTCGTGAACCGCGAGCAGTTCGCGCCGCCGACGCGCTGGATGGGACCACTGCTGCCCTATCGCGATCTACATCGCGACGATATTGCTGTGTTCTTGTCGCCCGAACAACCGGGCCTGTTTCTCGTGAAACGGATCATCGGCATTCCCGGCGACCGCATTCACTTGCGCGACGATGTCGTCTACCGCAATGGCGAGAGACTGGTTGAGCCGTTCGTCCGCCACAAGCGGCAGCACAATCCCTATACCGATAATTTTCCATCGGTTGCGCCATCGGAGATGTACGGCGTGCGCAACGAAAAATGGGCGCAGGAATTGCCTTCGCACATCGTTGGAGACGACATCGTCGTGCCGCCGGACAGCTACTTCGCCATGGGCGACAACCGAGACGTGAGCTACGACAGCCGCTTCTGGGGCTTTCTTCCTCGGAAAAATCTGATTGGCCGGCCCATGTACATCTATTGGTCATTTAACACTCCACCCGATAGCACTCATGGGCTGGCATCTCTGCCCTACACCATCATTCACTTCTTCGACGAGACGCGCTGGTCGCGAACTTTCCGGGCAGTTCGGTGAAAAGTGCAGTGAAAAGTGCAGTGCAAAGTGCAGTGAAAGGTGCCGTGAACTTGCCGCGATCCAGATTTCTGCGATCCAAACGCGGCGTTGCCGTCCTCGCAATTCTCCTGCTGGTTCTGTTCCTCTTCCGGCCCGCCGTTTATCACTTGCGCACCCGGATCGCCAACTCCATCGGCAGAGCGCTCGGACGACGGATCACATTGGAGAACGTACGTTTGCGTGTGTTGCCGCGGCCTGGCTTCGATCTCGAAGGGCTTGTGATTTACGACGCACCCGCATTCAGCGCCGAGCCGATGATTCGCGCTGAGGAAGTTTCGGCGGCTATACGGCTCACTTCCCTGCTGCGCGGCCGACTTGAGATCGCGACACTCAGCGCTACCGAGCCCAGCATCAATCTGGTGCGCAACGAGCAGGGCCGATGGAACCTGGCAAGCCTCATCGAACGCAACGCGCAGATTCCCGCCGCTCCGACCGCCAAGCGGGCTTCTGAGCGGCGTCCGGCTTTCCCTTATCTCGAAGCGACCGGCGCGCGCATCAATTTCAAGATCGGGCAAACCAAGAAATCCTACGCGCTGATGGACGCCGACGTGGCGCTTTGGCAGGAGTCGGAAAATTCCTGGGGCGCTCGCCTTAAAGCCGCGCCGGTGCGCACGGATTTCCATCTCACAGACACCGGCATCGTCCAGGTCAATGCCACGTGGCAGCGCGCTCCGACCTTGCGTTTGACCCCGCTGCAACTCGCGGTGCAATGGCATTATGGGCAACTCGGACAAATCACACAGTTGCTTAGCGGAAAAGATCGCGGATGGCGCGGTGGATTAAATTTCACGGCAAACATTTCCGGCACTCCCGAAGCGCTGCAGATCAAGAGCCAAGCGAGCATTGAAGATCTTCGCCGCTACGATATTGTCGGTACCGAAAGTGTGCGCCTGGCCAGCGGTTGCTCGGGAGAATACAACGCGATGACCAGCGAACTTGCTGATCTCCTGTGTGACTCTCCGATCGGTGGCGGCAGGGTGCGCCTCCGTGGAGTGCTTTCTTTGGCATCGGAATCGCCCACCTACGATCTAACTTTGGACGTTGCGAAAGTGCCGCTGACTTCGGTGGCGCGATTGCTGCGCCAGGCGAAAAAACAGATTCCATCCGACCTCACAGCCAGCGGATTGCTGAATGCTGAGTTCAGTGCCAAACGTCACACCCACCAAACGGCGAATGATGCCTCGTCGCTTTTCCCCCCAGATGCGTGGACCGGGAGTGGATCGGCGACCAATGTAATTCTGTCGTCAAATGCGAGGCACGATGTGATTGCGCTCGGCACGATTCCACTGGCCCTGGTCGCGAACGATGCGGGCCCACCCACGGTGATGTCCGCGAAGACGGTGACGAATCTCTTGCGGACAAGAAGATATCTGGCGCCGCAAAAGAACTCGGAGGTGAGTGACCATCGACTTCAGCTTGGCCCGTCAACCCTTGCCGTGAATGGATCCGCACCGCTGAGCGCCGACGGATGGATCTCAACCTCCGGGTACCTGTTCTCCTTGCGCGGCGATGACGAACTCCAAGACCTGTTTCGCCTGGAGCGCGTTCTGGGCCTGCCCGTAGCCCACCCGGCCGCCGAGGGTTCCGCAAAGTTGAATGTGAGCATTTCCGGCGCCTGGCAAGGGTTCGCGCCTGCATCAACGCTCGGAACTGTGCAATTGCGAAACGTGCGGGCGGAGACGCGGGGCTTGAATACGCCGATTCAGATCAGCGCAGCGAGTATTTCCCTTACCGCAGACGCGCTATCGATGCAGAAGATTTCCGCGCGAACCGGAAACACCCATTGGAGTGGTGGCGTTACAGCGCCCCGACATTGCGTTATGGCCAACACTGCGGCTGACAATTCTTTCGGCACAGGCCCGGGAGTTGTTCCCAACTGCATCTTCCAGTTTGATCTCACGGCGGATCAGCTTTCGGCCGCCGACCTCGCCGAATGGTTCACTCCGCACCCGGCCAAACATCCGTGGTATCGCATCTTGAATTCCAGTTCCGACTCGATCGACGCGCCTGGTAGTTCGCCGCTGCTCGCAGTGCAGGCACAGGGCAACTTGCATATCGGCCGATTCGCATTGAAGAAGGTCATTGCCACACAGATTGCAACCCATGTGGATGTGGATCGCGGCAAGATCGCGCTAACGATGCTGCGAGCGCAAATGCTGCAAGGCACTCACCAGGGCAACTGGACCATCGATGTTTCGAATCGCGGGATTTCGGATCATGCCGTATTGAATCAGGCGGCCGCATCTCGCGATGCGTCCATGCTGGGGATCAGGTACCACGGCACCGGCACTCTGCGCGACATTTCATTGCCGCAGGTGGCAACAGTAATGAATGACGACTGGATTACAGGAATGGCCGACGGGACGTTCGACGTAGATGGATCCTCCGACAGTTTCCGTGCCCTGTTAACTAGCTCCGTCGGCACGTTGCAATTCGTAATGCGCAATGGAACCTTTCCGCATATCGATCTTCCCGAATCGCCAGCACCTTTTCCCGTCCATCGTTTCAGCGGAGACCTGCGCTTGAAAAAAGGCGAGTGGGAACTTTCGAGCGGAAAACTGGAATCGCGTGACGGCATTTATCAGGTGAGCGGGACAGCTTCCGCAAGCCAGAACTGCGATTTCCTGCTGACGCGCGGCGACGATCGATCGTGGGAACTAACCGGCACGCTCACCGCTCCCAGCGTCGCGCCAGCGAATGGGGCCGTTGCCAAACGCGCCGAAGCGACTGCCGACAAACCGCAGGATTAGCTGTCTTCCAGAGACTTACCTCGCGCTACTTTAAGGCGCGGCAGCCTGCTGCATATCGTCAGTTTCTAATCCTCGGATGGCCGATTAGTGTGCCAAGAAGAATCCAGAGGCCAAGGGCGAGCCATTCCCAGACCGAAAAGTGTCCTGGAACCAAGGGGACGAACTTCATCAGCATCATCGCCAAGCCGACCAATGCGCCTAACAGAGCGATCAAGCGGTCGGCCATGCGTGGTTTCATCCACAAATAAGCGGAGCACACCGCCAACCATCCGCTTGCGGAAGCTACCGATCCGACCTCCGAGATCGGGACCAGAATGGCGCTGCCGAGAAACATACACAGTGCGGTAGCGAGGCCAACCGCAGTGACGGCGGTTGCTGGCGTTTGATTGAGAGGGTGCACGCTAGCGAGTCGGGTGTCGACTAACCCGCGACGTCCCATCGCGAACAACAAGCGGCTAGCGGCGACGAAATTCCCGTTGAAGACCTTGAACAGCGATAGCAGCGCGGCGCTAAGAACGATGCTCACAATCCAGCGCGAGCCGACAGCATCCTCGAAAGCTACGGCGGTCATGAACGGCGCACTCGTCAACGTGCGCCACGGCGCTACGAAGCCAACCGCCGCGATCACGATGATGTAGAACACGGCGCCGACGATGATTGCGGCGAAGATAGCGCGGGAGAATCCGCGCGAGCGAAATTCAGGACTCGCTTCTTCCGCGGCCTTGGTTACCGATTCATATCCTGTCATGTAATAAGGAACGATCTGCAGCACCAGCAAAATGGAGATGAAGGGCGTGTGGGTGAATAAAGGAGGGAAATTGGCGGGCGATCCGCGCGTGACGCCAATGGCGACGAATACGACGAAGAGCGCGAGCGTGCCGAATGTGCTCCAGTTCTGGAACGAGGCGCTCAGGCGGATACCGCGGTAATTCACCACTGTAACGAGCGCTGTGAGCGCTAGCCCAATCACTAGATGCGGCAGGTAAACTGGCTTTCCAGCCACGCGATATAACTCGATGGAATCGAGCGCAGGGAAAATATATCCGGCGATGCGGCCCACAGCTACGGCTTCCCAAGGACAGACGATGAAGTAGGCGAGCATCATCATCCATCCTGTGTAGAAGCTGACCGGGCGTGGGAAGACTTTCGCGGTGTATGCGACTTCGCCCGCAGCGTCGGGCATCGCGGTCACAAGTTTGCCATATACGTAACCGATGGGAAGCAGAAGAATGCTGCCGATGGCGAAGCCGAGAACTCCTCCGAGCGGTCCGCCGCGCAGCAGCCAATCGTCCATGACGACGAGCCAACCGACTCCAACCATCGTTCCCCAACCGAGAGAGAAATAGTCGGTGACGCGCAATTTGCGGGCGAGTTGCGTCATCGCGCGAGATTAATGCTTCGTTTTATTCGATCGGGGAGAATGGGCAGCGCAGACAGGAAAATCTTGAGTTGAGCGGAAAGCCCCGACAACTGAAAACTGACGACTGAGAACTGACAACTGATTTCAGGAAGCATGGGCGCGAATTATAGCTTATCGCGCCCTTGCTCACTTACTCAGGCGATGGCGAAGCGCGCGGTCTGACAATCCTTTGCGCGCAGGATACAGATTGCCTCTTTCAGGGACGAGATCTCAAAGACCGAGTTGAGATGCGTCGCTTCGAGCAGGCGGCGGAAGAAGACTGGCGGATTCACCAGCTTCATCGTCGCGCCATTGCGCACAGCCCAACGACGCACCAGCAGCAGCATTCCCAAGCCGCCAGCATCGAGGTGATCCACATTGGAAACATCGAGCACGAGCACGCGAACGCGATCCAGTTGCTCGATGCGTCGACGCAATTCGTCGAGCGCGGCGCCGCGCACCATGCGTCCAGAGCAGTTTACGACGGCTACGTCCTGCAGGCGTTCGACTTGAAATTCGAGTTCCACTTGTGCGTTCATAAAATCCATCCTCAACTCTCGTGTGTATTGATACGAGTTGCCCTTGAAAAAGTTCCCACGATTTTCGGTCTTAGCTTATAGACGTGGGAACGACATAAACGTCACCTCTTGCGCGCAAATCAACAGCGCTGAAATAATTTGGGCAAATGTTAAAAACACGTGAATTTACTGGGTAAGTTATAGATGTTATGTGGTTACAAGCCCGCTTCAATGCGGGATCTGGGATCGAGCAGATCGCGCAGCGCGTCGCCAATAAAGTTGAAAGCAAGCACTGCAAGCATCACGGTAAACGCCGGAAAGAGCACGAGATGCGGCGCGTCGAAAAGATGCGAGCGCGCGTCGTTGAGCATCGATCCCCAACTCGCAGTGGGCGGAGGAACGCCTAATCCCAAGAAACTCATCGTCGCTTCAGCGAGAACCGCGCCTGCCATTCCGATGGCCGCTTGCACAATCACGGGCTGAATAATGTTGGGCAAAATGTGGCGAGTGATGATGTGGAAATCTCCCGCGCCGAGAGCGCGCGCCGCTTCGACAAATTCGCGTTCGCGCACGGCCAGCACTTGCGCGCGCACCAGACGCGCGTAGCCGACCCATCCTCCGAGAGAGAGCGCGAGAATAAGGTTGAAAATTCCCGGACCGCGAAAGGCGACGAAAGCGATCGCGATGAGAATGCCGGGGAATGAAAGGAATGCGTTCATGACGACGACGTTCACGAAGCGGTCGATGCCTCCGCCGTAGTAGCCGGCGACGCTGCCGATGATGAGGCCGAGCCCGAGCGAGCCGACAACCACGCTGCTGCCGACAAAGAGCGAGATGCGCGCTCCCCAAATTAGGCGGGAGAGGATGTCGCGGCCAAGTTCATCGGTGCCGCACCAGTGCTGCGCTGTCGGAGATTGCAGGCGGTTCGGGAGGTCGATGTGCGCGGGATCTTGCGGAGAGATCCAGGGCGCGAAGATCGCGGAGAAGACGAAGATGGAGACGAGCACGACTCCAATGGCAGCCAGCGGATTGTGGCGCGCTATGCGCGGGAGCGAGATGGCGAGAGTGGACATCGGCGGCGACTTGGATCACTTATATAGAAAATGGATGGGAGGAGCAATTGTTACGTGATACCGCGGTTTGCTTCACTTTCATTTAGACTATTTACTAAATGATTATTAACGCTAGTTACTGCCCTCCCCCTCCCCCCGCAGCTAGCAGAATCAGAAGGTTAGGGAGAAATTTTTGACTTGGTCTTTGATTTCAAATGACTTAGAAGTAAAGTATTCCGAAATCAGCGAGTTGCGTCGATTTATCGCTAGATTCTACCAAGATTCATAGTTTTCGCGATTTTTCGAGGGCCGCTTGCTTGCTCAAATCAAGTAATCACCTGGTTAATAATCGGGCGTCTAGCGAGGATTTGCACACCTCTTCACCGTCCCTAATCCGCGTCATTGTCGCGCATTGCAGGATCGGGTGTCTGTGATGGCGCACACCGCGCGTTTGTGATGAAAAAGTCAATCGTCAGAGATGGGGCCTCAGCGGTCGGCAATGTACCTTTTGTGGTACACTCATTTTCAATTACGGTTGAGGATGAATGACCAAGAAGAATTTGGGATCGAGCATTGACGATTTCTTGAAGAAGGAAAACATCTTTGAGGAAGCGCAGGCGCAAGCGGTTAAAGAGGTCGTGGCCTGGCAATTGGCCAAGGCTATGAAGAAGAAAAAGATTTCCAAGGCGCGCATGGCAGTCTTGCTGAAGACGAGCCGTTCGCAAGTCGATCGCATTCTCGATCCGAAGCGCGATATTACGTTGGGGAGTTTGCAGCGGGCGGCGGCGCTAGTGGGGCAGCGGGTGGTGGTTGAGTTGGTGTGACGCTGTCGCGGCAGCCCACCTTCGCAAAGAATGGGAAGGATGGGGCACCCGGCAACCGCCATGCGAAAACGTGCGAGGAGATTTGTTTGAGCGATTTAGAACCAAAGACAATGGTTTGGACCTACTGCGGCATACGCAACGTTGAGCTCGACGCGGCCCATGCTCCCTTGGAATTAGGCTCGGGGTTCTGTTTGGCGAAGCCAAATGATGTTCTTCTGTCCGCAAGACACCGGTATTTCATGAGTGAGGAAGCATACAAAGAGGCTGAAGCCGTAAGTGCCTACTTGATTTACAAGAACGAGCATCCCGCCATTCAAGATGAGGGCTGGGATGAAAGTCTAGAGGTGTTTCAGGACGGCTTGATGGCACTTCAAATACTCAAGCCTGTGCGGACCTTGGGTTTCGTTTTTCAGGGCTCGGGAAAGAGTGGCGTCGCAAGCCTGAGTCCGGGACCGACACACCACCGACCACCGACCGACGGCGGCCAGTGGGCAAGTATGCGGCACTTCGACGGTCGCCTGCTTGGAGAGGTCTCGGATTTGATTCCCAAGATACGCCGGGTAATGCAGGGAACGAATGCGGAACACAGAAACTCAATTGTCCTGCTCCAACTGGGTCTTGAACACTCCCATCCGCTAATCGCTGGGCTCCTGTGCATCATGGGAATGGAAGCGAGATTCGACAGCTGTGATAGACATGACTTCAAGAAAACACTGTGCGCTTGCTTAGGAGCGTCAACTCTGGCGTTTCCTGATTGGAATTCTCCCAATTTTCCGCAACCGAAGTACACAGTTGAAGAACTAGCGATTCCGATGTACATGCTCCGAAGTAAGTTGGCGCACGGTGCTGACCTGCGAAAGGCAAGCGTCGATAAAAGCACGCCGGTTGACCTTACCAAGAAAGTCGATTTGATTCCAGAGCTAGAGCCAAGGGCCAACGCATATCTACTCAGCGAGGCTGCTGTTTATCTCCTCTGCCAAGTCTTACAAAAATGTGTCTAAACGTCGCTGAATGTGGGCGCTGGACTACCTGCAGCCAAACGGGAAGTTCGTTGCACAATTTGCAACGCCGATCCCACAAAAAAAACCAATATCCAGCAACACGACACAGCAAATCGAGTTTCTGAAAACATTCGCAAGTGCTCTGTTTATGAGGGCTGGATGGTGCATTGAGAATCTTCCGTCCTAGCTCATTGTCTGATCCGCGGGTTCACCGCCGAATACAGTAAGTCAGTCAGGAAATTCACCGCGACATAAGTCAACCCAATTGCCAGAATGCATCCTTGTACCAGATAGTAATCGCGGTTGGCTATGGCTTGGATGGTTAGGCGTCCGATGCCGGGCCAGGAGAAGATGGTTTCGGTTACGATTGTGCCCGCCAGGAGAGCGCCGAATTGCAAGCCTAGGACGGTCAGGATGGGGATCATGGCGTTGCGTAGGGCGTGGCGATAGACTACTGTGCGCTCGGGCAGGCCTTTGGCTCGGGCGGTGCGGATGTAGTCCTGGCCTAACTCCTCTAACATCGAAGTGCGCACCATGCGGGTTAGGATGGCGGCTAAGGCGCTGCCCATAGTGATGGCGGGTAAGACTAAGTGGGCCAAGCTGCCGGAACCGCTGACGGGAAGCCATCCTAACTGAATCGAGAAAAATAAGATCAGCACAGGACCTAACGCGAAGTTAGGGAACGACAGGCTGAAGAGACTTACTACACTTAGGGCGCGGTCATCCCATTGATTGCGTCTTTGGGCGGAGCGGACTCCGGCGGGAATCGCTAACACGATTGCGACTAATAAGGATGCCAGAGTTAGTTGTAAGGTGAAGGGATAGCGCTGGGCGATCAAGTTAGTAACTCCCTGATTGAAGCGCAGGGATTTTCCTAAGTCTCCATGTAACACGCCTCGCCAGTAGTTCAGGTATTGCTGGCCCAGCGGGACGTCGAGGCCGTAGGCGTGTCTTGCGGCTTGGATGTCTCCAGCAGCAGCGCCTTCGCCTAACATTTGTTGGATGGGGTCTCCGGGGACGAAGTGGATTAGCAGGAAGACGGTGGAGACTACCAGCCATATGACCGGGAGGGTGTAGAGCAGGCGGGATAGGATGTAGCGCGGCATATTACCTCAGCGGCTAAAGCCGCGTTCACGAGGCTGCAATTTCCGCAGCGCTAAAGCGCTGCGCCACCCAAAATCCATCAATCGCCTGCTTGCTCTACCGGTGCCGGCAGCGCTGAGGCCACTTGCGCCTTCGGCAGCGGCTCGATCCTGACGGTCGCGATGCGATGGCCGTCCATTTTTTCTACCACAAAACGGCGGCCTTCATAGTCGAAGGCCTCGCCGCCGGTGGGCATTTTTTGCAGGCGCGAGAGGACAAATCCGGCCAGAGTTTCGTAGCCTTCATCTTGGGGAAGCTGCATGTCGTATTGGGCTTCGAGATCGCGAATGTTGATGGCTCCGTCGAGAATTAGAGGCGCGTTCGCGTCGGTCGCGGCGGCCTGGGGCGGGGCGATATCGTACTCGTCTTGGAGTTCGCCAACTAGTTGTTCGAGGACATCTTCGACGCTAATCACTCCGGCGGTTGAGCCGAACTCGTCGACTACGACGGCTAGGTGGCGCTTGCGCTGCTGGAATTCGCTGAGCAGCTCCAGCAATGACTTGGTTTCGGGAACAACGAGAACGTCGTGCATGACCTGGCTGACTTTCATCTGAGAAATGCGTTGGACTCCTGCGGGTGGAGCTACGGCGGGGCCGAGGCGTTGGCGGGTCCAGCGCATGAGATCTTTGGCGTAGAGGACTCCGACGATGTGTTCGGGGCCGCGCTGGGGATCGTAGACGGGGACCCGCGAGTGCTGATCGTCGACCACGCGCGAGAGGGCCTCGTCGAGATTGAGGTCGGAGGGCAGAGAAAAAATTCTGGTGCGCGGGACCATCACCTGGCGGGCGGTGATGCTGTCGAGTTCGAGGGCGTTGAGCAGCATCTCTTCCTGCGCGGAAGAGAGCTGTCCGGAGTGGTGAGCGGCGGTGACGATGAGCTTGAGTTCGTCAGGAGAGTGGACGGAGCCATGCCGGATCTCGCGGGTGCCGAAGGCGCGGAGGACGAATCCAGCAACGCGGCTCATGCCGATGGTGAGCGGGCGCGTGATGGTCAGGAAGACGTCCATGGGCGCGGCGACGGCGAGGGCGACGCGCTCGGCGCGCTGCAGGGCAAGCGACTTGGGGACGAGCTCGCCGAGGATTACGTGCAGGCTGGTGATGGAGACAAAGGCGACGGTTACGGCAATGGCGTGCGCGTAGAGGATGGCGTGCGGGATCGCGCCGATCCAGGTTTCGAAGAGGCGCGCCAGCACGGGCTCGCCTAGCCAGCCTAGAGTGAGGCTGGTGACGGTGATTCCTAGTTGGACTCCGTTGACGACGCGCTGGAGTTGCTGATGGAGTTTGAGGACGGTGCGGGCGCCGGCGCGGTGAGATTCGATGAGCTGGAGGATGCGGGTTTCGCGGACGCTGACGAGCGCGAACTCGGCGGCGGCGAAGAAAGCATTGGCCGCTACCAGGAGCAGGATAACGAACACCCGCAGCAGCACGTACGCAATCATTGAAGTCTAATTCTAACATTCCAAAGGGATAGACAGGGAGGGATCAGGGGAAGGCAGTGAAGGTCGCAGGTCGCAGGTGAGAGGTGGCAAGGAGAGAATCGGGACGATCATTGGCCGTGAGTTTTCGATTTGGATCGCGGTACAATTGATTGATACACCCTTAATCGCCAGCGCGATTCGTGCTTTCTTTTTTCTCTCTCAGCGGTCTAACTATATACAGCGGGCAGAGTGGGATGGGTGCGGCAGTTGCGGGCGAATTTGGCCAGGAACTTCTTAGGAACTATTCTGAGGTTTCTTCCGTAACAACAGGTGAATGGCAGTTCTGAGATTTGAAATCAAGCAGGAGGCGGTCGTGGAAGGCAACGGCAATGGCAAGAGGAAACGGCGCAAACGAATCATCATCTGGAGTTCGATCGCAGCGATCGTTGTAATCCTGGTGGTGGCCGGGGCGCTGGCCGCATACAGCGGTGGCGTAAAGATCGACCCCTCGAAGCTGGCGAAGGTTGAAAAAGGCGACTTGGCGAAGAGCGTGGTGGCTACCGGCAAGATCGAGCCCATCACCAAGGTCGAGGTCAAGTCGAAGGCCAGCGGCATTGTGAAGAAACTCTACGTCGATTACGGCGACAAGGTGAAGAAAGGCCAGGTACTGGCGGAGCTTGATCGCGACGAGATTCAGGCGCGGGTCGATCAGGCGCGGGCGCAGTTGGAGGCTTCGACTGCGAGCTTGAATGGCACGCGCGCCGATCTGGAGCGAGCTAAGGTCGATGCGGAGGGTCCGGATGTTCCGCTGTTGAAACGCGCATATGAGCGCGCTGATGGGATGGCTAAGGACGGCGTGGTTTCGGCGTCCGCGCTCGACGACGCCGAGAAAAATTACAAAATGGCGTTGAACAAGCAGAACGTGTCTAAGGCGCAATTGCTGGTTTTGCAGGCCAAAATTGGTCAGGCCGAAGGGCAGATGGCGCAGGACCGAGCGAACCTCAAGCAACTGGAAGAGCAGCTTGGTTACACGACGATTGAATCTCCGCTGGATGGAATTGTGTTGTCGCGCGACGTGGAAATTGGCGATGCGGTGAGTTCGATTCTCGTGCTGGGCTCGACGGCTACGCTGGTGATGACGCTCGGCGACACCAGCGAAGTTTACGTCAAAGGCAAAGTGGACGAGAGCGATATTGGCAAGGTTTATCTCGGGCAACCGGCGCGCATAAAAGTTGAGTCGTTTAAGGACAAGACTTTCACGGGCAAGGTGACGAAGATTTCTCCGATGGGCGTGGAGAAAGATAACGTCACGACTTTTGAGGTGCGTGTGTCGATCAATAATCCTGAGGGCGTGCTCAAGGCGATGATGACGGCGAATGCCGAGATCATTCTCGAAGAGCATAAGGGCGTGCTGCAGATTCCGGAAGGCTCGATCATCTACGACAAGGATAAGAAGGCATCGGTCGAAGTGCCTGATCCGAAGGCGAAGGATGGCAAGAAGAAGCTGGCCGTCAATATTGGAATCTCGAATGGCGCCAAGACCGAGTTGTTGTCCGGACTGAAGGAAGGCGATCAGGTAGTGCTGCAGTAGGGCAGGTCAGAGGTCAGAGGTAAGATTGCAGAAGTAAGAATCGCTCTTTTCACCTCTGCAATCTTACCTCTGACCTCAGTTTGATGACAAACTCGATACGGGGTCAGGCCGCTATGAATAACTGTTCTCTTTTTCGGAGTCGATCGGTTCGCACGCTGATTTTTGTTGTGGCTACTTCGCTGGCAGGGTTCGCGTCGGTCATCGGAACCTTTGATCGGTCGTTTCAGGTGAGTGGGCCGGTCGACCTTGAAGTGCTAACTCGCTCGGGCGACATCATGGTACGAAATGGCGCTGCGGGTGCGGTTACGATTCATGCCAAGATTCAGTCGGGCAATTCGTGGTTCGGCGGCGACCACAAGGCGGAGGCGCAGGAGTTGCAAAGCAATCCGCCGATTCGGCAGAACGACAATAGCATCCGCATCGACTACGTGAACATCAACAACATTTCTATCGACTACGAGATCACCGTGCCTGAAGAAACCGCGATTCGCGCACACACCGGCAGCGGCAATCAGACGATTGAAGGGCTGAGGGGCAACATCGAACTGGAGAGCGGCTCGGGCGATCTGAGACTGGCGCGCCTCACCGGTGACATGCGCTTCCAGACGGGCTCGGGAAACGTGCGCGGCCGCGAGCTTGCCGGACCGGCGAAGGTCAAAGCGGGCAGCGGCGACATCGAGATCGAGGAAACGGGCGCGGGCGACATGGAGATTCGCACCGGCTCCGGCAACATCAACGTCAGCGGCATCAATGGCGGATTTCACGCCGAAGCGGGCAGTGGCGACATTCACGGCAAAGGCATTCCGAAAAATATGTGGAGCGTTCGCACCGGGTCAGGAAATGTGACTTTGAGTGTCCCACACGACACCGCTTTCGACGTCGATGTTTCTTCGAGTTCAGGAACGGTCACGCTGGGCCATCCCGTGACAACGACGGTGCAGGGCCGCATTCAGGAAATGAAGAAGAGCGTGGTGGGGAAGGTGCTCGGCGGCGGGCCGATGATCTCTGTGCATACCGGCTCGGGTGACGTTGCGGTCGACTAGCAGCTTAAGAGCATTAACCACCAAGGGCACTAAGGTCCACTAAGGAAGCCTTGATAGGATCGAGGCCAGCATTCTCAGGGCGATAGTGGTCGTTAGTGCTCTTCATGGTTCATGCGCTCGCTTGACGCGCCATCGTGTGACGTTTGATACTTCGTTTGGGGCTCCTAAAACTTTTCCTAAGCTCAAATGAGGTAGCGAATTGGCACATACCGCAATCATCACGCTTACTACTGATTTCGGACTCAACGATCATTTCATCGGCGCCATGAAAGGCGTCATGCTCGAGATTGCTCCTGACGCGCAGATCATCGACATCAGCCACGCGGTGCAGCCGTTCGATATTCTGGATGGCGCGCTGACCATTTCGCAGGCTTACTCCTACTACCCTTCCGGCACGGTGCATATGGTGATCGTTGATCCGGGCGTAGGAACAGCGCGGCGGCCGATTGTGTTGACTGGCGATCGCCATTTGTTTGTCGCTCCCGATAATGGCGTGCTTTCTCTGATTTATGCCCGGGAGGAGCGGCTCTCAGTCCGCCACATCACTGCTGAACATTATTTTTTGCAGCCGCGCAGCAACACTTTTCACGCGCGCGATATTTTCTCGCCGGTGGCGGCGAATCTTGCGAAGGGCGTCGCTGCCGATCGTTTTGGAGAAGAGATCACCGACTACGTGCGCTTTGGCGCTCCCCGCCCGAAGCCGGTGGATGAACGCACACTTCGCGGTGTGGTGCTGAAAGTCGATCGCTTTGGCAATCTGATCACTAACATTACGCCGCAAGATGCGCCGCAACTTTTCGGAATGGACCCGCCGGGATTCAAGATTGCGATCGGAGCGAAGGCTCCGGCAACGCGCATTTGCGCGAATTATGCGGAGGGAGCTCCCGGCGAAGTCTTCGGCATCCTGGGCAGCATGGGCTTTCTCGAAATCGCCGCCAATCGTGGATCAGCATTTCAACTGCTGGGAGCAGGCAAGGGCAGCGAAGTGAATGTGGTGATGGGATGAGGGGCAGCAATTAGCAATTAGCAGTTAGCAAGAGCGCTGTTGCTCTTGAGCTAACGGCTAAGTGCTAATTGCTAAATGCTGTTCTTCGGATGGACATAGCGATCCATCTCGGCTGTCCACTTCAGGAAGCGCCATAGGTCGCGGCGCTCCGTCCACAAGAATTCCCAGAATTCGAGGAATCCAATCTGCTTCATCTTGACGCCGGTGTAGGTCTCTATGCGCCATAGAAGATAGGGACTGCGCCACGGGGCGATACGATGGCCCCGTGTCGAGTTCCAGAGAAAGCGCAGCATTGGCCGCATCGCGTTTTAGTATAGCGGCCGTTACTTTGTAATGTCGATGCTGGCGCGGGTATTCTCCCACTCCAGGCGCATGGTGCATTTGCCGCCACCCTGTTCGAAAGCGATGCTGAAATTTTCGACGGGCGCGGATGTTTTCGATACGTGCATATCGAAGCGGCCCAACTCGTCGGCTTCGTACTTGTAGGGAATGCCCCACTCGGCGGTCTTTTTGTTGACGATTAACGTCCACTTGTCAGCGTTGGGAATAGTGAAGATGGTGTAGCTTCCGGCGGGTAGGGATTTGCCGCCAATCGTGACGTTTGTATCGGTGACGAACTTGGTCGCTTCATTGGCGCCGGTGCGCCAGATTTTGCCGTAGGGGACGAGCGCCTTGTCGTCCTCGGTGCCGAAAATCTTGCGTCCTTTTGCGCGCGGGCTGGAGTAGTCGACCTTGATGGTCTTGCCGTCGGAGAACTTGCACTCCGCGCTGGCCGCGGGACTGGGACGTTTGGAGTTGTCCATCTGGGCCGAGGCGACGGTTGCCGCCGCGACGACGGCCACTGCAATTAAAGCAAACTTCTTCATGATTTATTTCCTCCTGGAAATTAGCATTTGGCAACTTGGCCATTAGTATTTAGCAAAGCACTTCGAAGCCGCATGGCTCCAGTTCCACAGCGCCGGCTCAAGCCCCATTCGCCTGAGGCTTAATTCTTGAGCTAACGGCTAAGTGCTAAATGCTAACTGCTGGTTGTTGTCCGCCAAGAATTATACGCATATCCCCGTTACAATTTGTCTCATGGCAGTGTTCAACGAAAAGCAGGAAGAGCTGGAGCACTTCGAAATGCGCATGGGCGTGCCTCGCGGACGACTGGCCGTCACTATGGATCTGGTTACTGACGCGATGGCGCTGGTGGGGCAGCACGGCGTCTATTGCCAGAGCCAGCGCTGGCCGGGCAAGCCGGTGATGGATGTGCAATTGATCATGAAGAATCTGACGGACGCGAAAGAGCTGATCCAGAGTGTGATGGAAGAGTTGAAGCCAAAGGCTTGATCGGGGAGTGGGGTAGGCGCTCTGGCGAATACCAAACTTTTCGAAACGCAGAAACTTTCGACATAAAACCGAAGTTTGGTTCACCCCTGCTCAAGGGGCATTATCCAGGCGGGCGAAGACTTACAATCGAGAGTATGGAGCGCAAGATTTTCTGGGGGTCGATGACCTTGCTCGGAATACTCGCCGATCTGGTGCTGCCGCTGTGGTGGGCCGTGGGTGCGACCATTCCCATTATGTATTTCTCGTGGTGGATCGCGTACCGCAGCGGCTGGTTCGAATAAGCGATTGTGTTTTTCTACGTCGCCCTTGATAATTGCTGAGCCGCAATTCCAATCTCACAGGGGCAAAAATGAAAATCCAATGGAAGTTGGCAGCCGTACTGTGTCTGGTCTTCACCCTCGCAGTCGCTGGCATGGCCCAAACCATGGCAACCCCGGCGACAACGACCTTGACGCCCGAGGAGCGCGCCGCCGCGCTCAAAAATCTGCAGGCGACGCACGACGCCTTTCTGCAATCGATTGCCGGACTGTCGGACAGGCAATGGAGATTCAAGCCGGCGCCCGATCGCTGGTCGGTGGCTGAAGTTTCGGAACATATTGCGGTGTCCGAGTCCACAATCTTTGGGTTCGTCGAAACGAAGATCATGACGGCGCCCGCCGATCCGTCCAAGCGCGCCGAGGTGGCGGGCAAGGACGAGATTATTCTGACGAGGGTGCCGGACCGCAGCCATAAAGTGCAGGCGCCGGAATATCTGAAGCCAACGAATCGCTGGGCGACCGAGGCAGACGTCATCAAGGCCTTCGACGACAGCCGCAGGGCGACGATGGATTATGTGAGAACGACCAACGATGATCTGCGCGACCACTTCGGGCCGCATCCGGTGCTCGGTCCGCTCGATGCGTACCAGTGGATCCTGCTGATTTCGGCACACTCCGAGCGGCACACCAAGCAGATTGAAGAAGTGAAGGCGGACCCGAATTTTCCGAAGGATTAAGGAATTTCCGCTGGCAACTGGCAGAGAGGATTCGGCTTTGCTGGCACAGCATTGCTGCCTTGTCTCGATCCGATTCAAACTACGCCGCGTTTTCCCCCGGCACGGCCAGCGTGTTCCACCAGGCTCGCTGGATGAGCGGATGGGGATCCTCGCCAGCTCCGAAGAGCTGATAGTTTCTTTCGTGAAGCAACTTCGAGACCGCATCCGCATTCTTAGGATCTACTTCGCATAAGATCACGGGCCGGGCATTCTCCAGCAAGCGCACGGCGCCGCGAAGGACCTCCGCCTCATGCGACTCGACATCAATTTTGAGCACATTGGGAGCCGCAAAAAAATCGAGCAGCGAATCCAGAGTCACGGAAACGGTCGGCTGCAAATAGCGATGGCCTCCCGCCTGGGTTGAGCCGGAGATGCCATGCAGGTGATTCGAGGCGCGCGCCCGCTGCGCAATTTCCAGTTCGCTCACGCCCAGTCGGTTGGACGCAGACGCGCATAAGACTCTAACCGGGGCTGCTGCTAATTTCTTCTGGGCAATTTCGCGCGACGAGCGATCGATCAGATGAGAGAGCCAGATGTCAGGTTCAATCGCCAGCACAAAGCCGGAGGGCGTGGCCCTGGCAGCCGCGGAAAGCGCGAACAAACCGACGTTCGCACCCACGTCCCAGACAACCGACCCCGGCCGAACCAGTTCCCGCGCCATGCGGAGCAAATGCCCATCGACGCCGGACACGCCTGCCCAATGCCGCAGACCGGCCTCAGGAGTTACATAGAGCGGCAGGCGCTGGAAATCCCCTGGCAAATGCCGGCGCAAAACTACGCCTCGACTGAACCCTTCGGCCAGTCTCCGCAACTGTCGACCAAACATCATTCGTTAGGTTAGCTGATACTTCCCTGCCTCAATCGTCTTGAGCGCAATCTGTTGGCGCAGCGCGATCGTGTTGAAAGGCTCATGCTTGGCCAAACGGCGCACGATGGCCAACTGCGTGCGCAGCATGTCGCCTTCGGCCACGTCGGCAATTACTTTCTTCGCCGCCGCTTCGACTTTCTCCAGCGATTGGGTTAGATAGACGCGGGTCATGGCGATGGCTAGCGCTGCTGATGCCTCGCCTTTTTGTTCGACCATTTTTTGTGTGCGCAGCACGACCGATTCCATGGCGTAGATTTCGATCGTCATATCGGCGATCGCGCCCATCACTTCCTGCTGATCCTGAATCGCCTGCATATATTTCTGCGTGGCCGAACCAGCGACGAACAGGCCGAGCTTTTTCGCCTGCGCCACGAGTTTGCGCTCAGCGGCCAGCGCGCCTTCGATTTCGTCGCCGTTCGATGGGCCGCTCAGCACTTCATCCATCAACTTCTTGATCGCGGGCATCAGCGGCAACTGGCCGCTCATGGCGCGCTTCAAGAGGAAGCCGGTGATGATGAGGCGGTTGATTTCGTTTGTTCCTTCGAAGATGCGATTGATGCGAGCGTCGCGATAGGCGCGCTCGGCGGGATACTCCTCGACGAAGCCGTAGCCGGCAAAAATCTGAAGGCTCTCGTCGACGACGTAATCGATCATCTCCGAGCCCCAGACTTTGAGGATCGAGCACTCGACCGCGTACTCCTCGATCGCTTTGCGTTGTTCTTTGGCGGCGTCGGGACTAGACGAGTCAATCTCGGACAGAAGAGCGTCCATCATTCCGACTGTGCGATAGACGAGCGACTCGCCGACGTAGATCAGCGTGGCCATGTTCGCGATCTTTTCGCGGACCAGGCCGAAATCGCTGATCGACTTGCCGAAGGCCTTGCGCTGCTTGGCGTATGCCACGGCGCTCTCGACCGACACGCGCGCTCCGCCGACGCACATCGCGCCGAGTTTGAAGCGTCCGATATTCAAGATGTTGAAAGCGATGATGTGCCCTTTGCCAATTTCGCCGAGAAGATTTTCGACCGGAACCTTGCAGTCGTTGAGAATTACGGGGCACGTGGAAGATCCGCGAATGCCCATCTTGTGTTCTTCGGCGCCGGTCGAAAATCCGGGGAATGTTCTTTCGACGAGAAATGCCGAAAACTTTTCGCCGTCAATTTTTGCAAAGACGGTGAAGAGATCGGCAAAACCGGCGTTGGTGATCCACATCTTTTCGCCGTTGAGAATGTAGTGCTTGCCATCCGGCGAAAGCACGGCACGGGCGCGGCAGTTGAGCGCGTCGGAGCCGGAAGTCGCTTCGGACAATGCATATGCGCCAACCATTTCTCCCGTGGCGAGACGCGGCAGATATTTTTTCTTTTGCTCGTCGGTGCCGAAATAGACGATGGGCAACATGCCAATGCCGCTGTGGGCGCCCCAGGTAGTGGCAAAGCCGGCATACTTGGCCATGTGGTCGGCGATGACGGCGGCGGTGACTTTATCCATCTCCAGGCCGCCGTAGGCTTCGGGAACTTCGACTCCGCTGAGGCCAAGGTCGCCCGCCTTTTTCAAGAGGGCTCGCGAGATCGAGTAATCCTTGTGCTCGATCTTCTCGGCCTGCGGAAGAATTTCGTTGATGGCGAATTCTTCTGTGGTCTGGCCGATCATCTGCTGCTGATCGGAAAAATCTTCAGGGGTAAACACATCGGCGGTCTGGCGCTCTTCGAGCAGAAAGCTGCCGCCGGAGATTTTAGTCTTGGGGATCGCTGCTGTGGCCATAATCAGATTCCTCCGCACGCTCAAAGCGTTAACCACCAAGGCCACTAAGGTTCACTAAGGAAAAGCAACAGCCAATGCCTTCCTTCGTGAAACTTTGTGTCCTTTGTGGTTGAAGCTCTTATTTCCAGCCGGTGCCATTTACAAATCGCTTGATGCCATCTTTCAAGTGGACAACATTGAAGTTTATGAGAAGTCCGAGGGAACGTCCACTTAGTTTCAAGTAAGAGATGATTTGCGCTTGGTGAACTGGCGCAATCGCGTCCACGGACTTCAGTTCGACGATTACCAGGTCTTCCACCAAGAGATCGATCCGATAGCCAAGGTCTAGTTTGACACCATCGTAGACCACGGGCAAACCAACTTGTGCATCCGACCTCAAGCCAGCTTTTCTGAGTTCATGCTGCAAACATGCTGTGTACGCGCTTTCGAGAAGCCCAGGGCCTAGCTCGGAATGAACTCGCATTGCTGCGGTTATCACGGCGTTACTGACTTCCTGTGTAGGCTTTCGATTGATTGTTGAGGTAGCCATGACCTCAGTTATTGCCTTTACAAGGTCAGTTGGGTAGGACTTGGGTCACAACGTAATGGGTTGGTTTCCTTCGTGTACCTTCGTGTCCTTGGTGGTTCAAGCTTTTTTCTTAACCACCAAGGACACGAAGGAAACGCTAATTCAGATTCTCAAAAATCCCCGCCGCTCCCATGCCGCCGCCGACGCACATAGTCACCAGGCCATAGCGCGCGTTTCGCCGCTTCAGTTCGCGGATCACGCTGGCGGTCAGCTTCGCCCCTGTGCATCCTAGCGGATGACCCAAGGCGATTGCGCCGCCGTTTGGATTCACGCGCTCAAGATCAAGCCCACCTTCCTTAATTACGGCCAGCGCCTGCGCCGCGAAGGCTTCGTTCAATTCGATCACGTCGATATCTGAGAGTTTCAATCCTGCGAGCTTTAGCGCCTTGGGTATGGCGAAGACCGGGCCGAGTCCCATTTCTTCTGGCTTGTATCCGGCGGTGGCGAACGCTACATAGCGCGCCAGCGGAGTGATGCCCAGAGCCTTCGCGCGCTCGGCGGACATGACCACGGCTGCGGCCGCGCCGTCCGACATTTGTGAAGAATTGCCGGCAGTGGTTACGCCCTTTACATGAAACGCGGGCTTGAGCCCACCGAGAGCCTCGAGCGAAGTGTCGGCGCGCGGCCCTTCATCAACTTTAAAGGTAATTTCCTGCCGCTTGGGCTTCGATCCGTTCGGTGTAGTGAAGCTCACCGGTACGGCGATGGTCTCATCGTCGAATTTGTTCGCCGCAATTGCCGCCAGGGCATTCTGATGGCTGCGCAGGGAAAATTGATCGCACTGTTCGCGCGTGATGCCAAAGCGGGTCGCCAGCCGCTCGGCCGTGAGGCCCATCGAGAGATAGGCGTCGGGATAATGATCGACCAGCCAGGGATTCGGCGAAATCTTGTGGCCACCCATGGGAATCATCGACATGGATTCCGTGCCGCCCGCGACAATCACCTCGGCGCCGCCGCTCATGATGCGCTCGGCAGCCATGGCGATCGACTGCAAGCCGGAGGAGCAGAAGCGATTGATCGTGACCGCCGACGCTTCAATCGGGAGCCCCGCGCGCAGAGACGCGATGCGGGCGACGTTCATCCCCTGCTCGCCTTCTGGCATAGCGCAGCCGAGGATGACGTCTTCGATCTCTTTGGGATCAAGCTGGGGCACGCGATCGAGCGCGCCCTTGATTGCGACGGCAGCCAGTTCATCGGGACGGGTGGCGCGCAACGTACCTTTGAACGCGCGGCCTACCGGAGTGCGGACGGAGGAGACTACGACGACTTCACGCATATTCTAATTTTACTCGCAGAAAGTCATCTTGGTGGCCGAAGTTTCATTGCTGCCGGACAGAAATAAACAAGCCCTGTATGGACTCAGCAGTGGGCCTTATCCGTAAGGATGGACGGTTGGCCACCGCAGTCTTAGACTGAGATGTATTCGGTGATAGCGTTTGGGGGAGGAATCGGATCGCCATGTTCGCGCATGCCTTCCAAGTGAAACTCCATGGCTTCGCGGATCAACTCCTTCACTTCGTCCAACGTTTTGCCCGCAGCGCCCAAACCGGGCAAATCGGGAGCGTAGGCGCCCCACCCCGTATCCGATTTCTCGTAGACGATCAGGTATTTCATTTGAGCCCTGCCTGAGGATCGCCGACCTGCGCGCCTAGGAGTAAGATGTACCACGAACGCGTGCTTTAGCGGTTACGCCGCCGGAATCCACCCTCATGAGCATAATTCACGTAAGTCATATTAGGTCAGCAATCTTAAGCCGCTTCGAGAGCCTGGTCGACCTAAGTGACGTCGCAAATCGGCCGCCAGATCACAAGATGAACTTTCTTCTTACGCGATCCCTAGCGGCCTTCACTATTGCGGAGTTGGCTGGGATCAATGACCAGATCGCTGCGTCATGTGTTGTGGATGGAGGAGGAGACAACGGTATCGATGCAATCTATTACGATGCGGCCGAAAAGATTTGCTGGATTTTGCAGTCGAAGTGGGTCAATTCGGGAAACGGCAGCATTGAGGTCGGAGAGACTCAGAAGTTCTTACAAGGCGTCAATGACTTGCTGGAAGGAAGATTCGACCGCTTCAACGCCAAGACCAAGGCCAAGACTGACGAAATCATGTCGGCACTTGAGGACGCGGCAGCTAAGTTTGCGCTTGTGTTCGCCTACACAGGGCAGCAGCCATTGTCGTCCGAGGCCTGGATACCTATTAACGACCTGCTACAGTCCCTCAACGACCCGAGCGAAATGGTTGAAGTTCGGGTCATGTCTCAGGCAGAGCTCCACGCGGCAGTTGCAAAAGGAGCTTTGGGGGATACGGTAAACATGGAAGTCATGCTCCATGAGTACGGCAAGGTGAGCGACCCGTTCGTCGCCTACTATGGCCAAATGGCCGTTGCTGATATCGCGGATTGGGAGAAATTTGGCCAGAGCCTTACCGCCAGAAACTTGCGACGCTTCAGAGGATCAACTGACGTAAATGACGGAATAGCGCGTACGCTAACCGGAAGTCCCGACCGATTTTGGTACTTCAACAATGGCATTACCATTTTGTGCGAAAAGCTTCAGAAGAAGCCGTTGGGAGGCACGCGCAGAAATACTGGCGTATTTGTCTGCGAAGGCGCGAGTGTCGTCAACGGTGCACAGACGGTTGGTAGCATCGTACAAGCGGCGCAAAATAACTCCGAAACATTGCAGAATGCTCGGGTGCTAGTTCGCCTAATCTCGCTGGAAAATTGTCCCCCGGAGTTTGGGACGGAGCTGACTCGGGCCGCCAATACCCAGAACAGAATCGAAAAGCGGGATTTCGCGGCGCTTGATCCACAGCAGCAGAGACTCAAGACTGATCTATTGTTAGAGTACAAGAAGGAATATGCCTACCAAAGCGGTGAGCAGCAGCCGCGCCCGGAAATAGGCTGCACCCTCGACGAGGCCGCGGTGAGCTTGGCTTGTGCTCAGTCGGATGCGGGTCTCGCCGTCCAGGCAAAAAGGGAGGTTAGCGCCTTGTATGACGACATCACTAAAGCGCCGTACACGGTTATCTTCAATACGTCAACCACTGCCCAAAAATTGTGGAGGTCAGTAGAAATCATGAGAGCTGTTGACTCAACTCTAAAGGCCTTCCAGCTGAGCTTGGAAGGGAAAGACAGGCTTATCGCCATCGACGGAAACCGGTTTGCTCTCCACGTGGTTTTCCAGAAACTTGAATCCGCAACGCTGACTGACCCAAAATCCGACCTCGAACAGGCTAAGGCTGGCCTCCCGGTCCTCACCACGCGAGTTCTTATCGATATGATTGCGAAAGTGACTGCTCTGTTCCCCGCTGCCTATCCCGCTAACCTATTCAAGAATCAGACCAAGTGCAAAGAGCTAGCAAAGTCGCTGTTAGCTGCTTAGTTATGGCAACGCTATTCGTCGGTTATTTTCTGTGCCCCCTTCTTCAACTGCTGCTTCCACCCCAGCACGCGCGCCTTGTTCCCTTCCGCTTCAGCCTCCGGGACCATTCCTTTTTTCTGGTAGAGGATCGACAGGCTGGTGTGGGCGAGGATGTCGTCGGGATCGATCTCCGTGATTTGTTTCGACACTTCGATGGCTTCGTCGAAACGGTTGAGATCCTGGAGCGCGCGGCTTAGACCGTGCAACGCGTCGGTGAACCTGGGGTCGGCCGCTACTGCCTGGCGATATTCCTCGACGGCGCGATCGTTGTGGCCTTCGAGAACCAGATCGAGCGCGGCGTAGTAATGATGCTCGGCGCGCTGGCGGGCTTGTTCACGCTCATGCTCGGAAGTGGCTGGTTCGTCGGGCATAGGGGATGGACTTAGGTGATTTTAGCAAGGCGAGGCGCGCAGACCATCCGCAGTTGACACGCAACACTGAGTCTTTCAAGAAGTGGGGGTTAAGGCGTCCGCTTAAGGGCGAGACTCAGTGGAGCTACACCTTGCTTCCATGTGCCGGTGATCTGGGAATGGCCTTCGTCCATAGTACCGTCATACAAAGCTGGAATGCTGCTGCTTTCGAAGTGCAGCGCATGCGCCTTGTACGTTATGGCAGTAATCTGGATGCCCGAGGTCTCCTGGTCAGGATAGTCGATCGTGCCACTTAGACTTCCGTCCTGCGCGGCGGCAATGTGCACCACAATGCGCCTCTTGGCCTGGGCGCCGGGATCGAGTGTTCCTTCCCAATCTCCGACAATCCCGGATCGATTTTGTGCCAGGGTGAGGAGCGGCGCAATTCCCAGCGCGAGCATCAGCGCGAAGTAGAGACGGAACGATGATGCTCGGCGCTTTTTCATGGTCGATCTCCTTACACTTACGAGACGGTTTCGTTCCCACGAACTCAATTTCCGGGTGGCGCTCGTCCGCGGTTATAGCCGGGACTTCTACGTAGTGTACGACGACCGGCGATGAAAATCGCAGGCTAGGGGGCTGAAGGCGCCGGCTTCCAGCGCAGTATCGGTTTGCGCGCGGCCGCGGTTTCATCGAGACGCGAGATGCGCGTGTTGTGCGGAGCGTCGAGCACGAACTGCGGATCTTCTTCTACCTCTTCGGCAATTGACTTCATGGCTTCGATGAAAAGATCGAGTTCTTCTTTGGGCTCGCTCTCGGTCGGCTCGATCATCAGCGCGCCCGCTACGATCAACGGAAACGCCGTGGTGTAGGGATGGAATCCGTAATCGATAAGGCGTTTGGCCAGATCCATCGTCTTCACGCCCTTTTTCGACTGCACCTTGTCGCTGAAGACAACTTCGTGCATTGACGGCGTCGAGTAAGGCAGATCGTAAACGCCTTCGAGGCCTTTGCGGATGTAATTGGCGTTGAGCACGGCGTCTTCGGTCGTCTGACGCAGGCCGTCCGGGCCGTTAGCAAAGATGTAGGCGAGGGCTCGGATGAACATGCCGAAGTTTCCGTAGAAGGCGCGCACACGCCCGACTGACTGCGGACGGTTGTAATCGAAGCCCAGCGTGCCATCCGCCTTGGTGATGACGACCGGGGTGGGCAGAAACGGCGAGAGAATTTTCTTCACCGCGACCGGCCCGGAGCCGGGGCCGCCTCCACCATGCGGCGTGGAAAAAGTTTTGTGCAGGTTGAGATGCATTACGTCGACGCCGAAATCGCCGGGCCGGGCCTTGCCAACGAGCGCGTTCATGTTGGCGCCGTCCATGTAGAGCAGGCCGCCTTTTTCGTGCAGCAGGTCGGCGATCTTGTGAATCTCCTGCTCGAAGACGCCGAGCGTGTTGGGATTCGTGACCATCAGCGCAGCTACGTCTTCATTCATCTGCGCCGCGAGCGCCGCCACGTCGACCATGCCGCGGTCGTTGGATTTCAAATTTTCTACCGCATAGCCCACTGTTGCCGCGGTCGCCGGATTCGTGCCGTGCGCAGAATCTGGAATGAGAATCTTTTTGCGGGCGTTGCCTTGCGACTCGTGATAGGCACGCACCATCAGCAATCCGGTGAGTTCGCCTTGAGCGCCGGCGGCCGGCTGCAGCGTGATCGCGTCCATGCCAGTGATTTCGAGCAGGCAGTCGCTCAGCGTCTTCATGATTTGCAAAGCGCCCTGCGAAATTTTCTCCGCCTGATAAGGATGGCCGTTGGCGAGGCCTTCCACGCGCGCAACAAACTCATTCACGCGCGGGTTGTATTTCATGGTGCAGGAGCCGAGCGGATACATGCCGAGGTCGATGGCGTAATTCCACGTCGAGAGGCGCGTGAAGTGGCGCATGATTTCGATCTCGCTCACTTCTGGCATGTTGCCGAGATCTTTTCTTTCTTGCTTACCCAACAATTTTGCCGTGTCGACTTCGGGGACGTCGAGCGGCGGCAGCTTCCAGGCCGCTTTGCCCGGCGATGATTTTTCGAAGATCAAGCCCTCATTCTGGCTTATGTGACGCGTAGCTTTGCGAGTGATGTGCTTCGTGGTCATCGCGCCACCTCCACAGGCTCGGGATTTTTAAGATTGCGATCCGAGTTATCACCGTCGGCTGCGCGTCCCACTGCAATATCGATTGCTTTATCGATCGATGACCGCGTTGTTAATTCGGTGCTGCACCACAGCGCCGCGTGGCCAAGTTCGGGATAGAATTTCTTCAGCGGAAATCCACCGACGATTTTGTGCTCCAGCAAACGCGAGTTGATGGCGCGAGGATCTTCGCTCGTCTGAACAACGAATTCGTTGAATCTCGGCGCGCTGGAGAAAAGCACTTTGGCATGCTTGCTGAACTGGTCGGCTGCGTACGTCGCTTTTGCGAGATTCTGTTTCGCTAGTTCGCGCAGGCCAACTTTGCCGTAGACGGTCATGAAGATATTCACCATCAGCGCAACCAGCGCCTGATTGGTACAGATATTCGAAGTCGCCTTTTCGCGGCGGATGTGCTGCTCGCGCGTGGCTAGCGTAAGCACGAAGCCGCGCTTGCCATTTTTGTCGACGGTCTGGCCGGCGAGGCGCCCGGGCATCTGTCTTACAAATTTATCTTTCGTCGCGAGAACGCCGCAGTAGGGACCGCCGAAGCCCAGCGGCACTCCGAAGGATTGCGCCTCCATGGCGACGATGTCGGCTGTGCGAGGAGGCTCGACGATGCCGAGCGAAACGGCTTCGGCGATCGAGACGATCAGCAGTGCTCCCCGCTTGTGCGCGATGTCGGCGATGGCTTCGACGTCTTCGATGGTGCCAAAGAAATTCGGCGACTGAATGAGGACGCACGCGGTATCGTCGCCTATTGCTTTTTCTAGCTCCTTCAGATCGATTTGTCCCGAGTCAGTGTACGCGACCGTCTTGAGCGGGATTTCCTGGTGCGCCGCGTAGGTGGTGAGCACTTCGCGATACTCAGGATGCAGACTGCGCGCGACGACGGCGGAATTCTTTCCCGTGACGCGGACCGCCATCATCACCGCTTCCGCCGCGGCCGTCGAACCGTCATACATTGACGCGTTCGCCAGATCCATGCCCGTGAGTTCCGAGATCATGGTCTGGAATTCGAAGATGGCTTGGAGCGTGCCCTGCGCAAACTCCGCCTGATACGGCGTGTAGGAAGTTAGGAATTCTCCGCGCTGCACTAGAGCGTCGATGACGATTGGCCGATAGTGTGCGTAAGCCCCGGCTCCGAGAAAGCTGGTGTAGCCTTCGCCGTTTTCTTTGGCGCGCTGCTTGAAATAATCGACGATTTCCGACTCGGCCATTTGGCGCGGAACGTTGAGATCGCGCGCCAGGCGATATTCGGCGGGAATAGGCGAGAACAGATCGTCGATAGAGCGGATGCCGATGGCCTGCTGCATGGCGGCGCGGTCCGCGGGAGATTTAGGTAAATATCGCATAGGAACTCTTATTAGATGTAGTCGGCGTTAAGAAGATTGTAGAGGTCAGAGGTCAGATTGCGGAGGTGAAAGGCGTAGAATCTTCGATCGATCTTGAAGGGCACGGATTTTACTTCTGCAATCTGACCTCTCACCTCTGCAATCGCTCTCAGTGTCCTGCCTCTTCGCTCACAAATTTGTCGTAGTCGGCTGCAGATAGCAAGGCATTCATCTCCGAGGGATCTTTCACCTTGATCTTGATCAACCAGGCTGCATGCGCGTCTTTATTAACCTGCTCTGGAGCGGTGGCTAGGGCATCGTTCGCCGCCATCACCGTGCCTGACACTGGCGCATAAATGTCGGATACCGCTTTGACAGATTCTACCGTGCCGAAGGGTTTGCCTTTGGTCAGATCTGTGCCTGCCTTGGGCAATTCCACGAACACGATGTCGCCGAGCGATTCCTGGGCATGGTCGGTGATGCCGATGGTGCCATCGGCGGTGATCCACTCGTGCTCTTTTGTATATTTGCGATCGGTTGGGGATGGCATGTCGCTTTTCGCTCCTGGCTTCTAACTTGTAGCGCCGGCATCTTGCTGTCCCGAGGGCATCCTGCTCTCGGCGCGGAGGGCGAGACGCCCTCCGGACAGCCGCCGGGACGGCGGCGCTACGATTTTTTCGGACGCTTATAGAACGGCGTCGGCACCACTTGAGCTTTTACTCCCTGCCCTCGGATTTCTACTTTTACAGTGTTTCCTATGGCGGCCTGCTCGGGCGGAACATAGGCTAGCGCAATATTTTTTTTCAGGAACGGCGCTGGCGATCCGCTGGTGACATAGCCAATCTCGCTCCCGGCGCCGTCCAGAATTTTATATCCGTCGCGGGCGATTCCCCGCTCGACCATTTCGAGGCCAACCAGCGTTTTCTTTACGCCTTCGGCCTTCGCCTTTTCGAGCGCGGCGCGGCCGATGAAATCTGGCTTCTCCATCTTGCAGAAACGATCGAGTCCGGCCTCCCAGACGTTGATCGTGTCCGAGATTTCGTGGCCGTAGAGCGGGAGCTTGCCTTCAAGGCGCAGCGTGTTGCGCGCGCCCAGGCCGCAGGGGACGGCGCCAAACTCTTTGCCTGCGTCGAGAATCGCGTACCAGACCCGGGCGCTCGTTGCCTCGTCGGAAGGGATGTAAATCTCAAATCCGTCTTCGGCAGTGTAACCAGTGCGACCCATCAGGATATTCTTCAGGCCGCATAAAGTGCCGCGTGTTACCCAGTAAAACTTTACCGCGCTCAGGTCGGCGTCGGTTAGCTTTTGGAGCAGACCGACTGCCTTCGGCCCCTGAATCGCAATCTGCGTGAAATCGTCAGAGAGATGCTCGACCGCGGAGTCGAACTGGCGCGTGTTGTCGCGCACCCAGTTGAAATCTTTTTCGCGCGTGCCCGCGTTGATCACGAGCAGGTATTCGTCTTCGCCGAGACGGTGCACGATCACATCGTCAACGAATGTTCCTTGGGGATAAAGCAACGCTGAATATTGCGCCTGGCCAATCGCGAGGCGCGACGCGTCATTCATCGAAATATGCTGCACGGCGGCCAGCGCTCCGGGGCCGGCAAGGCGGATATCGCCCATGTGGCTTACGTCGAAGATGCCGACGCCGGTGCGGACGGCCATGTGCTCGTTGACGATGCCGCAGCCGATCGATGCAGGGTATTCGACGGGCATATCCCAGCCGTTGAACTCCACCATCTTCGCGCCCATCTGGCGATGGACGGCGTTGAGCGCGGTCTTGCGAACCGTTGGCGGCGCAGCGGGCGGAATGGCTTCAGCGGCGGACAGGTGACCCTCGGGAATCTGGAACTGTTTAAGTTAACACAGTGGAGCAGGTCTTAGGGGACGGGTGACAGGTGACAGGAAAACAAAAGGCAGGAAAAATCAAGAGCAGGAAAAGGGATTGCCTTTCCTGTCACCTGTCACCTGCGACCTGTCACCTGGCCCTGTGACTTCCGTTACGTTCTACCCCCGGCCTCAGCCGACTAAACTTTAACTATGTCCACGAAGCCAGGAGTCAGCCGCATCGTTTGCGCTCAGTGCGAGCAACCGGAAGCGAGTTGTTCGTGCGAAAAATTTTGCGTGTATTGCCAGTCGCAACTCGACGTGCGGCTCTGCACCGACGGCCTGATGTATTGCGAAGCCTGCCGGCAAGCGTGCGACTACAAACCGGCGAACTGATAGGCATCGGCTGTCACTCACCCTTTTTGGCGCAACATCTCGGCGGCAATCCGTACGTCGCGCGTGAGAAGCAACGGCCCAAGCCGAGACAACTCTAAAATACCGCGTCCGAATTCGCTTCTTACCGAGAGTGCGTTGCAGCTTCTTCGATCAGAGCCGCAACCTCCTTCGGGTGCGAGACATAAACCGAGTGGCTGGCGCCTGCGACTTCGACCTTGTGGCTGTTGGCTCGTGTGGCATACCAGCGCTCGAGGTCTGGGTTGATGGTTCTGTCGCTTCCGGCCACCAGCATCCAGCTGGGTTTGCTCCTCCACGCAGGCGTGGTGATGACTGCTTTGAAATTTTCAGCTTTGTTCATCACCTGCGACCGCGCCATGAAAGCGGCTTGCTCAGCCGACAGGTCGGCTGCGAAGTATTCATGAAACTGCGCCGGGTCGAGGTAGGTGAAGCCGTCGGCAGTCTTCTTGATCGCATTAGACTTGCTGAGATCGCTGGGGAAACGCTTGCCGTCGTCAGCTTCATTTTCTCCCGCATCTGGCATATGGGCTGCAATGTACACCAAGCCTGCGACAGATGTATCCGTACCGGCTTCAGTAATTACGGCTCCCCCATAACTGTGGGCAACAAGTATGCACGGTCCGTCCTGTAGAGCTAAGGACGCGCTTCGTAGCCGCGACATCTTCCTGGAACGACGTCTCCGGCTCTTGAACGATGCTTACGTTGAAACCATCCTTGACAAGAATGTCGTAAACGCCTTTCCAGCCAGAACCATCCGCCCATGCGCCGTGAACCAGAACAACATTCCGAACGCGATGATCGTTATCGTGCGTCTGCGCTGAGAAGTTCTGCGCTAAGAGCGCGCAGCAGGTTAACAGCAATAACACGGTACCAAGGGATTGAGATATTCCTCGAACTACTCGCATGGACCTCATTGAAATGCACATTTCTCGCTCCTTCCTGCGAATTGATGTCGCCTAGATCACCATCACTTCCTTATATTCCCCGTACACCTTTCGCATCGAGTCTGAAATCTCACCTACGGTGGCATTCGCTTCCACGGCCGCCAGGATGCGCGGCATTAGATTGTCCCCCGAGCGTGCGGTGTCTTCTACCGCTCGGATCGCGGCTTTCCACGCGTTGACGTTGCGCTTGGCTCGCAATGCGCGCAGGCGCTCAACTTGCTTCGGTTCGAGAGCCGGATCAATGCGCTGGATGGGCACGGCGTGCTCTTGTTCTATATGGAAGCGGTTCACGCCGACCACGATCGCTTCTTCGCGGTCGACCGCCTGCTGATATTCGTAGGCGGCGTTCTGAATCTCTTGCTGCACGTATCCTCGTTCGATCGCCTTAAGCATGCCGCCCATGGCTTCGATTTTGTCGAGATAGTCGACCGCTCGCTTCTCAATTTCGCTCGTGAGTGATTCGATGTAATACGAGCCGGCCAGCGGATCGACGGTCTGCGGCGCGCCTGACTCGAAGGCGATGACCTGCTGGGTGCGCAGCGCGATTCGCGCCGAGGCTTCAGTGGGCAATGCCAACGCCTCGTCAAACGAATTGGTGTGCAAGGACTGGGTTCCACCAAGGACAGCGGCCATGGCCTGAATTGCCGTGCGGACGATGTTATTTTCCGGCTGCTGCGCGGTCAGGGTTGAGCCGGCCGTCTGCGTGTGGAAGCGAAGCATCCACGATTTTGGATTCTTGGCTTTGAACTGATCGCGCATGATCTTCGCCCACATGCGGCGCGCGGCGCGAAATTTCGCGACTTCCTCCAAGAAATTGTTGTGCGCATTAAAAAAGAACGAGAGGCGCGGTGCAAACTTGTCGACGTCGAGGCCGGCGCGAATCGCCGCTTCCACGTAGGCGATGCCGTTGCCTAGCGTGAAGGCGACCTCCTGCACTGCCGTCGATCCTGCCTCGCGCATGTGATAGCCGGAGATGGAAATCGTGTTCCAGTCGGGAACGTTTTCATTCGTCCAGGCAAAAACGTCGGTGATGATGCGCATCGCCTGTTGCGGCGGATAGATATAGGTCCCGCGCGCGATGTATTCCTTGAGCACATCGTTCTGCACAGTGCCTGAAAGTTTACGAATGTCCATGCCCTGCCGCCGCGCGACGGCCACATATAACGCCAGCAGGATCGACGCCGTGGCGTTGATGGTCATCGAAGTAGAAATCTTGGTGAGGTCGATGCCGTCGAAAAGTCGCTGCATGTCTTCAATCGAGTCGATGGCCACGCCGACCTTGCCCACTTCTCCGGCGGCGAGCGGGTGATCGGAATCGAGGCCGATTTGCGTGGGCAGGTCAAAGGCTACCGACAGCCCGGTGGTTCCGTTGGCGAGCAGATACTTGTAACGCTTATTCGATTCTTCTGCATCGCCCATGCCCGCGTATTGGCGCATGGTCCAGAGACGGCCGCGATACATGTTGGCCTGGACGCCTCGCGTGTAAGGAAACTGTCCGGGGTAGCCCACGTCGCGGTCATAGTCCCACGAGGCGAGATCTTCGGGGGTGTAGAGAAGACGTACTGAAATGTGGGAAGAAGTCTCTTGGACGGGTTGGGAGGACGCCGCCTTTGGTGGGGCTTCGACCGTTTTGAGTTGCGTCATGTTGTCCTGCCTTCTTGCTTCTTGCTGATCGCTCTTCGCTATTAGCTCTTCGCTTTTCGCCTTACTCGCCAGAAGGAACTCAGGCCGAACCAGGCAAACGAAATGGTGAAGCAGATTGCGAGCACCAAACGGCCTGGGCCGTTGGCATGGCCAGACTGGTACTTTGCATATTCGCGGACACCGGCCATGGCTCCTATGGCGGCCATCGCCAGAAAGACAAATCCGGTGACTTCCAGCCAGAGCTGATGGAGCACGCGGCCGATAGAACGAGCGGTCTCGCGCATTCCGGCCAGAACGGCGCGGCCCGTACGGTTGCTCTCTACCACGGTCACGACAGCCTTAACGGCGGCACGAAAGGTCAGCGCGATGTTTTTCACTGATTGGACGGCGGTCATGATTCGATCGGTGGAATGGGTCGTTACGATCGCTGTTAGGGTGCAACCTGCGGAGTCGCTAACCACAAAGGCCACCAAGGTTCACGAAGGGATACCTGACAGCAAAGCCTTCGTGATCCTTGGTGTCCTTCGTGGTTCAAGGTTTTGCAGGTTGCCTTCTGAAACTGCAGCGCCACCCGACCACTATCTCATTCGATTTTAGCAGCCGCGGGAGTTACAATGAGCGTGGGCAGCGTCACGACCCTTTGTGACGTCTAACCATCAGCGGCGTCCGATTTCAGGGGGATTCGTGGATCAGCAACTGAAGCAGCTTATGAAAGAACTCGGTGAGGCGATCAACGAGTCGCTCTCCGACTCCGAATCGATCGCCGAAGTGGTCTCCCGCATCAAGGAAGGCGGCTACGATATTTTCCTCGTCCTCGAAGCCACCATCGGCGTCAGCAAGCAGGGGGAACACACCACCGACAAGACTTCTCTGGTCTCGACCCTGAGCACCAATGCCGAACTGAAGATAAGCGATCAGGATCTGAAGTTTCTGAAATCGCTCCGCATTAAGCTGGACGAAGACGAGGAAGAGTGAAAGGTTTCGAGGTTTCGAGGTTTCGAGGTTTCGAGGTTTCAAGGTTTCAAAGACCAATAACTTACGCAAATAACCTGTAAGCTTCACTCCGTGATTCTCCAAACCTTGCAACCTTGCAACCTTGCAACCTTGAAACTATGAAACTTTGAAACCTTGGCTCGTGAGCAAAATCTTCCTGTTTTCTCCAAAACTTCCCTTCCCGAAATAGGAAAAACTTTGCAGATCGGGTTCGGCGGTCTGCTACAATGATTGTTTCCTCATCTAAGTAGCCGCTTAGCAGCATCTTATGTGTGGAGAACCTACGAAGAAAACGGCCTTTGGCGTGCACCTCACAGGCGCGAAGTGCGTCTTTCGACCGGTCTCCCGCGGTCTTTGAGCTTCAAGAAAGTGGTTGTGGGACCACTTCTTTCACCGGCGCTAAACGGCAGACTCATGAGGTACCCGACATGGATTCGCAGGCGCAACAGTTGACCTTAGGCCTTCTTCCCGAACCCAAAGCGCGCTGGGAGCGGTTTGTGCTCAGCTATGGAGTGCAATCGCTGATGGTTGCTTTCTTCGTAATTATGGCCATCCTGCACCCTGATGTTCTTGAGCCTCGGGAGCACGACTATCATTTTGTTAGCCTGGTCGACACTCCGCCCCCGATTCCGCAGGCTCCGGCACCGGTCAGGCATTTTCCCGTTCCGCCGCCGAAGTTTACCGAGCCGGTAATTCCTCGGCCAGATGCGATGCGCGTTCCCGCTGAGCTAGTCCAGAAAAAGCCCGTGGTGCATGAAGATAAAGCGCCTGAAGTAGCGCTCGCCGCCAAGAAAGAAGTACTGCCGGACGTCGCTCCGACGATCCCCAGACCGCCGGTGAAAACGAATGTGTTCTCGCAGGGCAGTTCGGCGACGCCGACCATGGCGGCTGCACCAGCGAAGGTGCAAACAGGTGGTTTTGGCGACCCGAACGGCATGCCCAATCAGGATACTCACGGCCATCCGGTCACGATTGCGCAGGCGGGCTCGTTCAATATGCCGAACGGCCCAGGCTATGGCAATGGCACCGGCGGATCGCACGGCGCCCGCGGAGTGGTTGCCAGTACAGGATTTGGCAGCGGAGTGGCGACGGGCGATGGCTCCGGGATTTCCGCCTCGCGCGGCACGGTTCGCCAGGGTGGCTTCGGCGACGCCGACGCGGCACCGTCTCTGGCCAGAGCGACGGCGGCAGCAGCCGTCGTCAAGACTCTGCCGGCAGAGATCACCTACAAGCCGCGTCCGGCTTACACTGAGGAAGGCCGCCAGTTGAAGATTGAAGGCGAAGTCCTGCTGGATGTTGTCTTTTCAGCGAACGGGCAGATTCGGGTAGTAAAAGTCGTGCACGGCCTCGGTCACGGGCTGGATGAATCGGCGGTGCAGGCGGCGCAGAAAATTCAGTTCAAGCCCGCCATGCGAGATGGCCAGCCCGCGGATTTTGAGGCGGTATTGCATATTGTATTTCAGCTAGCGTCCTAGGTAATGTGCCATCGCTGGTCGTTAGTTGATAGAATGAAACCACACAAAATGTTGCGTTCCCCACTTGCACTGCTTACGCTCTCCTTGGTCTGTTGCGTTGTGTTCGTCTTCTGCGGAACCGCGCTCGGTCAGACCTCGCCCGCCACGACGGATCCGCAACTTTCCACGCGCGATGTAGCCGCTGAACAGGCTAGCGCCGCAGCCAATAGCTTCGATCAGATGATCGATCGGACGATTGAGCGCGAGCATTTTTTCATGGCGCAGATGAAGCAACTTCATCCGCTGGTGGAAACCTATATCCAGAATCTGAAAGAGGACAAGGATTTAGGCGCGCCCGTGCCGGTCAGCGACGTGTACTTCCTCGGCCGACTTGATATGAGCGATGGGGCGGACGACCACACTTTCTCCTCGCCCACGACTGCCGGTCTGGGCAAGCGCATGTTGAGCAAGCTGAAGGATGTTTATTCGGTGAAATTCCTGCCTCTCGGCTTTGCGCAGATGGTGATTCTCGATACGGATTTTCGGCGGCAGAATTATGACTTCACGTTTGTCCGCCGCGAGTTTCTCGGCGAAGTGCGCTGCGTAGTGCTCGATGTCGGGCCCAAGAAAGGCGCTCCCGGCGGCCGCTTCCTCGGCCGCATATGGATTGAAGACCAGGATTACAACATCGTCCGCTTCAATGGCACTTATACGCAGGCGCGGCGCAACGCCTATTACCTCCACTTTGACAGCTGGCGGCAAAACCTTCGCCCGGGCACATGGCTTCCCTCGTTGATCTATTCCGAGGAGTCAGACATGAAGAGCCGCCTCGGTCAAACGCTGCATTACAAGGCGCAGACGCGGCTCTGGGGATACAACCTGAAGGATCTGCGGCGCAACTCCGAGTTCACCGAGATTACGGTCGACGCTCCGCAGTCGGTGCAGGACCAGAGCCAGAAAGCGCAGGATGCGAGTCCGATCGAAGCGCAGCGCGCCTGGGAACGCCAGGCTGAAATCAACGTGCTGGACCGATTGCAGCAGATCGGGCTGCTCGCTCCGGAGGGCGAAATCGACAAGGTGCTAGCGACCGTCGTCAATAATGTGATGGTCACCAACAACCTCGACATACAACCGGAGATCAAATGCCGCGTGCTAATGACCACGCCGCTCGAATCTTTCACCATTGGACATACGATCGTCATGAGCCGCGGCATGATCGATGTGCTGCCCGACGAAGCGGCGCTGGCCATGATTCTGACGCACGAATTGGCGCACATTGTGCTGGGCCACCATCTCGATACCAAGATGGCCTTCAACGATCGCATGTTTTTCCCGGACGATCGCACATTCGAACGCATGGATTTCGCGCGCGATCGCGCCGAAGAAGAAGCGGCCGACAAGAAAGCCATCGAGTTGCTCGACAATTCGCCTTACAAAGATAAGCTGGGCAACGCGGGCTTGTTCCTCAAGGCAGTTCAGGCGCGCGCACCACAGTTGAAAAATCTGATTCGCGCGCATCTCGGCGACAGCCTGCTCAATGGCAATGCTACGAGGATGTCGTCGTTGATGACGGCGTCGGCGCAATTCGACCCGAAGAAAACCGATCAGGTCGCGGCGCTTCCGCTCGGCGGCCGGGTCAAGGTCGATCCGTGGAACGACCAACTCGAATTGATTAAGACGAAGCCGGTGCCGATTAGTACGGCTGCCGAGAAAATGCCCTTCGAGGTGACGCCCTTCTTTCCCTTCCTGACTCGCCTCGGCACGACTCCGGAAAAGACGGCGCCAGCTCCGGAGAAAACGGCGGCAGCTCCTTCGGGACGGTAATCGGAAGGTCAGATTTCACCGGTACAAAGTTTCGAAGCCTGAAACGCAGTCGCACACGCGTCCCCGAGGACGCTTTCCTTGAAACTTTTTGCTTCTGCCGGGACAGAACTGGGAGAAAAAATCAGAGGAAGCCCCTTGCCGAACGCAGCGGGGCTTGGTGGTGCGGCTATTGCGTGAGTGAACTTCCGACTTGCGAAAATACGTTGTTGGCGTTGCTGCCAATTAATTTCACCGTGCCAATGACGATGACGAGGATAACCGCGAGCATCACAGCGTATTCTGCGACGTCTTGACCGCTCTCCTCTTTCCAAAGTTGCCGAATTCTTGTAATCACTGTTGGCCCCCTGAACAACGGCGCGCCCGATCTTCGCACTTCGAGACAATACTTCGCTGTCGTAGAATATTAAAGTATCGTGACTAGACCATCCTTCCCAATAGCACCGCAGTGCCTCATATAGCACTATTGTGCCATCTCCCAAAGTCGCTGCTATTTGGCCAAACCATTGATTTGGCGTTGATTAGGTAAATTCCGCGATGCTGCATTTGTGATTTACGATCTAGGCTGACCATGCCCATCGGTGCCATGCGGTCGACGAATGATGGCGGGATCGTCCGCGGATTGCTCGGCGGTGGATGGATCAGTAATGGTTGGATCACCGGCCGCCGCCTGCGTGCTCACGGCATGATTCTCGCCCTCTGCTTGTGGTCGGTTTATGGTTGGATCATTGCCACGCCAGGGCTGCGCGACCGTAACGGAAATCTAAAAGGAACTGACTTTTCGCATCTCTACACGCTGGGCTCGGTGGCGCTCGCGCATCATTCGTCCGACTCGGCGGTCGAGTTATATGATGCGGATGCGCAAGCCAAACTGATGGCAAGCCGCATCCCGGGCGCTGCGGGAATCGCCTACATCCCGATGTATCCCCCGCAAGTCTCCATCTTCTTCGCACCGCTGGCGATGCTGCCTTATGGCGCGGCGTTGATACTCTGGCTGGTCATCAGTGGACTTGTATATGGCCTCTGTTGCTACGCGGTTTGGTCTGCGTGCCCACATCTGCGGAATGATCGCTGGATCGTTCTGCTGCTTGCCGTTGCGTTTCCCGGATTCTTCCACTTGATCGTGTGGGGACAAACGTCGGCGATGGCGCTCGCGTGCTTCACGGCGGCGTTTTTCTTCTTGCGTGCTGAAAAACCGTTTCTGGCGGGACTGGCCCTGGGGTGCCTGATCTTTAAGCCGCAATTGGGAATCGCGGCGGCATTCCTCTTCATCTACACACGCGCGTGGCGAGTGATTGCCGGAGGTTTATTATCTTCCACCGCTCAGCTGGCCGTGCCGGCGATTTATTACGGCGCAGAATCATTGCGCTCGTGGGTGCGCGTGATGCGCAGTGTGGCCAATAATGTTGCGGTGCTCGAACCACGCCCTTATCAGACGCACAATCTGCGAATTTTCTGGACGATGCTGATTCCCAGCCACACAATTTCGTTCGCTCTCTACGTCGTCAGCGCGCTGGTCATGCTGGCATTGGCGGCCGCGGTGTGGGCTCGCCGCCCGGGACTTCCTCTAGGTTTATGCTACTCAGCGTTGTTGCTGGCGAGCGTATTGATGGCGCCGCACCTGGTCGTGTATGACCTGGTGATTCTTGCGCCAGTCTTTCTGTTGGTGGCAGATTGGATTATTGCGCGAGCGGCGATCGCGCAACCGGGAAGTTCAGCTTCCCTGATGAAAGTTATTCTTTACTTGGCCTACCTGGCGCCGCTCGTGAGTGGGCCCATCAGCCGCTGGACCCATCTGCAAATTTCAGTTGTGGTGATGAGCGTACTGGTTTATCTCATCTGGCGCCCGTCCGATGGTCGTTCGTCGTCTTTGATCTCTAGTCTTCGTTCGACTCTTATCGACTAACGATCAACAACTGGCGTCCGCTACACAATGGTCTTCAGCGGCAGTCCTTGATTCACCGCGAAGAGCGCGAGTTCCAGCCTTGTCGATACGCCTAGCTTGTCAAAAATATTGCTGAGGTGGTGCTTTACCGTGTCCTCGCTGATCTTGAAATACTCGGCAATCTCGCGGTTGGCGTAGCCTGCGACCACCGCCGAGACAATTTCCAGTTCGCGCGGCGTCAGGCCAAATTTCTTCTGCTTCGTTTCCTCGTTCGTACTCTGCATCAGGTTGCGCAGATACTGCACCAGGTTGGAGACGCTGTCGCGCCCCACCCAGTATTCGCCGGCCATCACCGCATGGATGCTCTTCAGCAACAGTTGCGTGGCGGAATCTTTCAGCACTACGCCGCGCGCGCCTAACTGCAATGCTTCTACGACCTGCTTCTTTTCCGCCGCAGCCGTCAGCAGGATGATGCGCACCGCGCCCGCAGCTCCGGGTCGCGTGCTCAGGTCGCGCAGCGCCTCCAGGCCCGTCTGGTGGGGCATCGCGAGATCGAGCAATAGAATGTCGGGCTTGATCTCGGTCGCCAGTTTCACCGCTTCGAGACCGTCGCAGGCTTCGCCGACTACTTTCATGTCGCCTTCGGATTCGAGCAGGCGCCGCAGCCCGTCCCGAAAAATAGGATGATCGTCGGCAATCACAATCCGAATCGGATGAATGCGTTTGTCCATTGTTGGCCGATCTGTGGGTTTATCCGCCAGTCTATCTATCGTGGGCCTACCCATCGTGTGCCTATCGCCTGGCCTATCCATGACTTGCCTTTCTCGCCGGCGGAATTCGTACCTCCAGCCGCGCGCCATGGCCCGGTGTAGATTCTATCGCGAGTTCGCCTGCCAGCAGCCTTACCCTTTCGCGGATTACCGCTGGCCCCTTGCCGCTGGTTTCCAGCTCCCTATGCGACAGCCTTCCAGAAAAAGAAAATCCTTTGCCGTCATCCTCTACCGTGAGTTGCAGATTCCCCGCCCGCTGCGCTAGACGCACCAGCACGTGGTGCGCTCCACTGTGCTTGCGCACGTTGACCAGACTCTCCTGCACGATGCGCGCCAGCTCGCGACAGCCTTTCTGCGCCAGGTCGACGCGCTCCAGTTCGCTCACGAACTCCGCGGCAATGCCAGTCTCGCGCCGAAAGCGCTCGACCGTATCGGAAATAAAACCGAGCACGCGATCGGCATCTACCTCGAACGATTTCATCGCCTGCATCAGTTCGCGCAACTTCAAAACTTCTTCGCGCAGCAGCCTTTGGATACGGCCCAACTCGGCGTTCACTACCGGCGCCTGCGTTCCCGACTGCCGGCGCAGCACGTCGAGTTGCATTTCCACCGCGATCAGCGATTGAATTGCGCCGTCATGAAGCTCGCGCGCGAATCGTGCCCGCTCCAGCGCTCCAGCCCGCTCGCGCAACCGCCGCATCAGATAGACGTTATAAATCGCAGGGCCCACTTGCTGCGCGAACTCCTGCAAAAAACGCATTTCTTCTTCCGGATCACCCATCATCGCGGGATCGAAGAGGAACACGCGCCCGGCCCACTCGGCTCCAAACGCCAGGGACACGGAAACCATTGTTTCAAATTTTTCCAGACGTGCGAGCCCGTCGAGATATTCCGAACTGACCTCACGCAGCCGAACTCCCTCGTGATTCAGAAGCACGGTGCGAAAACCATTCCCGTTGCCATTCCGAGCAGCATAAATCGCGTCCCCTGGCGAGTCGAAAATATAAGCCTTTTCCGTTTCCGGCAGAGCTTCGCGCCAGCGCAATACTTCGCCGCCGGCGACTCGGCTCACTTCGGCGAGGAACACACGATAACTATTCGCCTCCTGCGAAGCGCTCAACACGCGAGTCGCGCCGAAAATGCTCATCACCTCGCCCAGAATCTGCTGCATGGTTCCAGTCAATCCCGCTTCCACATGGGTCGAGCTCAGCACGCGCGTAATCACGGCGCGCTCCGCCCGCACCTTTTTCTGATTCTCTGACATGTAGCCCAGCAGAAATCCAAGTACGACCAGATAGACCGAACTCATAAAGAGTTGCTGCGGATCCAGTTCGCGCACGCTCACGCCCAGGCGCGGCAGATGCGCCATGTGCAACCAACGATCGACGACATGCTCCAGGCCAGCTTGTACCGCATAGGCTTCCGCCTCCAGCAGGGCCACGGCGATTACCGCGGTGCCAACCGTCTCCCACAATCCCCAGCGATAAGCCGCCGCCGCCATCACGAATACGAAGAAAAGAAAGAACGGCCCGTGCTGCGCCGACGCGAACAAAGAAATCAGGACCGGCCAGATGATATCGATCGCATGCACAACCAGGCGGAAAGCTCGCGTCGACTGCGGCCGGAAACGCAGCAGCAACATCACCACCACCGCATGCGCCAGGTAGACAATCAGCAGCCAGTGCAGCCAGCGCGAATATACGAAGCCGCGCTCCGGCTCTATCCACAGGGCAAATTCGGCGGCGATGGTCAGCGCGACCCGCGCCGTTGCCAGCCAACGCTCGGTGCGCCGGATTTCGCCCGGACTTAATGGCGCCCGGAAACGCCACAAACCACGGTATGTGGGGATTATCCAAGACAAGGGATTCTCGTCGCGAAAGCCATTCGACTAAGTGGAGCGACCTATTCTAATGGCAATCGTCATCGAACTCCATGAGCATCTTACTGTAGAGGCTAGACTTGCCATGTTTCATCCTAATGTCCTCATCTTAAGACGTAGTGCGCAGGTGGTTACTCTAGTAACCTCTTTAACCTCGCAAAACCGCTCTAGAATAGGAGCGGGGTTAGCCTGTCTTGAATACCATCATCAAACTGTGGCTCGCGCTGCTGGTCACGCTGGTTCTTGCCCAAACGGCGGCTTCTCTGCTCATGTCGCGGGGAACCACCCTTACGATTGCCAGCGATCTTATTCAGGGCAGTCTGCTGCTCGTGGCCACTGTGGCCTTCCTGCTTAATACCTCGCGCTTGCGCTGCCCCACCTTACACATACGACTGTTCTGGATCCTGATGAGCGCAGGCATGCTCCTATGGCTGATCTACCAGGGAATGTGGAATTACTTCGAAGTCTTCAAGCGAGTGGATGTGCCTAACCCATTTGCCGGAGATGTCGTGCTCTTCCTGCACCTGGTGCCGATGATCGCGGCCGTGGCGGTGCTTCCTCATCTTCGAGAAGACGAGCGCGATGAACGCGTTCGGATGCTCGACCTTACACTGCTGTTCACCTGGTGGGTCTTCATTTATGTGTATGCCGTGATCCCCTGGCAAGCCGTGAAGGTTGATGAGGCAATTTACAGCGCCAACTTTAACTTCACGTATCTGACCGAAAAGCTGGTCCTGCTCGTCTCTCTCGCTCTGGTCGCTTACACGGCTCACGGTGGCTGGCGGCAGTTTTACGGACAACTGCTCGGCGCGAGCGCGCTGTATGCATCCAGTTCCTATGTGGCCAACTGGGCCATCGGCCGCAAGATTTATTACAGCGGCAGCTTCTATGACATCCCGCTGACGGTTTCGATCGCCTGGATGGCAGCCGTTCCCCTGCTTGCTCGCAGGCAGCAGTTGCCGGAATCGAAGCCATCGCAACCGTTCCTCGGCGTCTGGATCACGCGCCTCAGCATGCTCGCACTCTTCAGCCTTCTGTGGGCGGCAATGGAGGCGAAGCTCGCGCCCGCGCTTCCGGATTCCGTCAAGGCCTTTCGCATCAAGGTAAGTCTCGCCACCATGATCGTGATGGGCTTCGTGGTCTTCCTGCGGCAACGCCTGCTTCGAGCCGAATTGTCGCAGTTTCTTGAGAGATCGCGCCGCTCCTTCGACGATCTCAAAGCGTTACAGGACAAGCTCATTCAGTCGGAGAAACTCGCGTCGCTCGGCCAGTTGGTCGGCGGAGCGGCGCACGAGATCAATAATCCACTCACGGCAATGCTCGGATACTCCGAATTGCTCAGCGCGTCCTCCCTGCATCCGGAAGAACAGATTCAGGCGGCGCAAATCGGCGAACAGGTCCGGCGCACCACCACGCTGGTCGCCAGCCTACTGACGTTTGCCAGCCAGGCTCCGGCAAAGCTCGCCGGCGTTGACGTCAATTCCGTCCTGCAAACGGCAATCCGCCTGCTGACTCCGCAACTGGAGGCGAAATCTACTTCGATGCGCGTCGAACTGGCTCCCATGCTTCCCCCCGTGCTTGCTGACTCTAACCAGATCTTGCACGTCTGCCTGCACCTTGCGGGACAGATCAGCACCCCAGCTAATCGCGGAGCGCGCTCATCCTTGTTCGTACACACGCACAGCAAGGGCGACCGCGTTATGGTTGACTTTTCGTCGTTCGATCCCTCAGGACGTCCTTTGGAGTCGTCAGCGGAGTTCCAGGCATTGAATTCCGATGGCGCCAATAAAGCTTCCACGCTTTCGTTGAGCGCCTGTTGCCGCATCATTGAAGAACATGGCGGCCTCCTCTTGCAGTCGTCAACTTCCGGCGGAGGCGCGTTCCGATTGGAACTGCGGGTCTTGAGCAGCGCTGTTGCACGCTCGTCATACGCGCCCAATCGCGCCGCGGCGCGGGGTAGTCTGTAAGGGTCGAACTTTCATCTTCTCAAACCTTCAGAGTCCCATGAAAAAGAGCTTTCCGGCGAAGCTCGCCTCCGTCTTTGGGACGCGGTAACTTCCCAGTCAGCAACTTATAATAAATGTTGTATAATCATGATGTGGGCAACGTTCCGCGTATGCCGGCGGAGATTCACTGGGAGGGAGATTCGAAGGAAGTTCTGAGCGAATTTCCGAGAGACGTAAAAGTGAACCGTGGCTACTCTTTACGGCGGTTACAGAATGGCGAACGTCCGGTATGCCAAACGCGAGCGCTGACGTCGATCGGCAAAGGAGTCTGGGAACTCAAGGAATCGGATGAGCGGGCCTGGTACCGATTAGTTTACTTAGCGAAGATTGGCAGCGTCATTCACGTGTTGCATTGCTTCGAAAAGGACAGCCGAAAGACTGATCGGCGAGACATCGCAACTGCTCGATTCAGGTTAAAACAGGTATTAGAGCGTCTACACAGGAAGAAAACAAGTGAAATCCGAAAATAGGCCAAGCCACATCACTAAAGGAGACGTGTTTGACGATCTTGGATTATCGCGTTCCGAAGCGTCTGCGCTGAAAATCAAAGCGACGCTCCTCGATGCAATTCTTCGGGAGATCGAAAAACGGGGCTACACGCAAAGTGAACTGGTGGAGATTCTCGACGAATATCAGCCTTCAGTCAGCAATCTGACGCGGGGAAAAATCGCCAAGGTGAGTGTGGAAAAGCTTCTCACTTATTCTGATCGGCTGAAGATGAAGGCCACGCTTTCGGTACGGGCTGGCTCCGGAGCGCATCGCAAGAACAGCAGCCGAAGTCATTCCCGTTTGACGGCGCCTTCAAGCGCGCGCGATCAGTCAAGATCGCGGGTTCGTCGGCGAGCTGCGGCGACTGGCTCCTAGTGCGCAAATCATCGATTAGCTTAGGAGGAAACACGATGACAGTTAAGACAACGTGGCTAAAACTCGTGCCTAATTAGAAAGTATGATGAAGGGAAATTCCGGGAAGGGACTCAGAGAAAGCTCGTGGTCGCCACTCTGCTTCGCTGTGAGATTCCTCAGACCCTAGACTCCCTAGTTGAGAAACTAGACGCCCCGACGTACTGGGCCGCGGTGAGACGCAAGGATAGGAATGGTAATCCTTTGCAGGATTCATGGTTCATTCAGAAGGCCGGGGGTGTCCGTGGCTCTATTCGATATCACTTAAACGAGCTTAAGAAGGACGGGCTAGTCGATACCCAAAAAAAAGTCGATCTAGAGCGAAAGTGAGTCGAATGGCTCTAGGAGTTGGAAATCGCCTCGCCAATCGGCATCACATCTACTGTCCGCTTCAACTGCCCGCAAGCCGCAAAAATATCCCGCCCCCGAGGCCGCCGCACAAACGCCGGAATTCCCGCACCCACTAAGATTGCTCGAAACGCTGCCACCCGCTCCTGCTCCGGAGTCCGGTAGGGCAACTCCGTCCCCGGATTCATTGCGATCAGATTGATTCTCGCCCGCAGCCCGCGCACCAACTCCACCACCTCGCGCGCCTGCTCCGGAGCATCGTTCACTCCCGCGAGCAGCACATATTCAAACGTCATTTTTTCCCGCGTCCGCAGCGGAAATTCCCGCGCCGCAGTCATCAGCTGCTCCAGGTTCCACTTCCGGTTCAGCGGCATCACTTCGCTGCGCAGCGTGTCGTTCGAGGCGTTCAGCGAAATCGCCAGCTTCGGGCGCACCGGTTCTTGTCCAAAATCCCGAATCCGCGGCACGATCCCGGCCGTCGACACCGTCATCCGCGATTCCGGAATCTCCACGCCCTCGACCAGCAGGCGCACCGATTTCATGAAGTTGTCGTAATTCAAGAAGGGCTCGCCCATGCCCATGAACACGACGTTGACGCGTTGCAGCGGAGGCTCGACTCCCCGATCGCGCAGCACTGCCGTAATCTGGCCAACGATCTCACCCGCCTCCAGATTCCGCTTTACTCCGAGCAGCGCCGTGAAACAGAACTTGCAATTCACCGCGCAGCCAACTTGGCTCGACACGCAAATCGTCGACCGCCGCCATGTTGGCGCCGCGGCACTTTCCATTTCGTCTCCGGCTTCGCTTCCGTCGCCGGTTTCGCCGCCGTCCCCCTCTGGCATCCAAACCGTCTCGACCGTCTCGCCGTCAGCCATGGTCATCAGGTAGCGCACCGTGCCATCGCTCGAAACAAACTTGCGCGCAATCGCCGGAAGCCCAACCACCCAGCCCTCGTCCGCGAGACGCGCACGGTATTCCATGGGCAGCGTCGAAACCTGATCCATGCGCTCAACCTTTTGCCGGTACATCGCATTAAAGAGCTGTTGGCCGCGGTAGGCGGGCTGTCCCGACCCCACCGCAAGATTCGTGAGTTCCTGCAAGCTAAGTCCTAACAGCGAATTGGATGGCTTGTCTGGCATTGAATGCTGGTTTCGCGACGGGCTAGCGATTCTATTCTGAGTGTAACGCCGAAGTATAATCTGACAAAAGAGAGGACCCTACGCATGAGTCGGCGATACAGCGCTGTCCTAGGCTTGCTTGTCGTTATTTTTCTGACGGCGTTCCCGGCCGCCGGCCAGCAGACTCTGGCTTTCGTCAGCGCCACAGTCTACTCTTCGCCCGCCGCCGTCCCGTTGAGTGACGCGGTCGTTCTCACCTCCGGCGGTGTCATTACCGCTGTCGGCAAACGCAGTGAGGTCAAAATCCCGAAAGATGCCCGCGTCATCGATTGCAAAGGGAAAACCATCGTTGCCGGCTTCTGGAATAGTCATATCCATCTGACCGAGGCAGCATGGAACGATGCCGCCAACGCGCCGGCCGCCGCGGTCGAGAAGCATATGCAGGAAATGCTGACGCGCTGGGGCTTCACCACCGTCTGGGATCTTGGCTCTGACGAAAACAATTCTCTGGCTCTACGCCGCCGCGTCGAATCGGGCGAAGTCCCCGGCCCCAGGATTCTTCTTGCCGGCGATATTTTTCCTAAGAACGGTCATCCCGTTTACCTGCCAACTGAGATGCAACTCCCCGAAGCCGCCACGCCGGATGAAGCCGCGAAAATGGCTCGCGACGACCTGAAAATGGGCCTGGACGCAATGAAACTCTTTACCGGCGCATACATGGGCGACAAACCGGTCATCAACATGGACACCGCCATCGTCAAAGCGGCTGTCGATGTCGCGCACTCTCAAGGGAAGCCGGTCTTCGCTCACCCGCAGAATGGAACCGGGGCTGACAACGCGGTCATCGGTGGAGTCGACATTCTGGCCCACACCCTACCGGGAGAGAACGATTACACCTCGGAGGAATTATCTCGCTTTAAGTCCCAGCATACCGCATTGATCCCCACACTCACACTCTGGACGACTGTGGTCAGTGACCCGGCTATAGTGGCGAGGTTGGAGCAAAACGGTACTAACCAGCTCAAGTCTTTTTCTACAAACGGCGGCCCCGTCCTTTTCGGGACGGATGTGGGCTTCATCACGATCTACGACACCTCCCAGGAATACGAACTGATGCATCGCGCACTGTCGGTCAACGAAATTCTCGCTTCTCTCACGACCAACCCCGCCGCATATTTCAAAGCTGCTAAAAAGGGGCGCGTGGAGAAGGGATTCGACGCCGATCTGGTCATTCTCGACGCCGACCCAGCCGCCGACGTCCGCAACCTCGCCAAAGTAGCCTGCACCGTTCGGGCCGATCAAATCATCTATCAGAAGTAGGTTTTACTGTTTGCCCCGCGTGAAACTCGGAGACACCAGCTAATGGTATTCCCGAAGAACACCCTGTAAGTTGCATATAACAAAGGCTATAAAGTGATGCCCGTTGCGTCGCCGGATTGTGGGAGAATAGAAGTAGCCACCCGCCCAGATTCATACCGCGGATGGTTCTAACTTCACAGGAAGTTGAGAGGTGAGGAACTAAGCAGCTAATGGTAAAAGAAACGCGCAGCATTCGTCGTCAGGTTCTGCCGAATGGCCTCACCGTCATCACCGAGCAGATGTCCCATATCCGCTCGGTCGCGATCGGCATTTGGCTGAAATCCGGTTCGCGCGACGAAGGTTCGGAATGGAACGGCATCTCGCACTTCATCGAGCACATGGTTTTCAAAGGCACGGAGACGCGCTCCGCCGAAGCCATCGCCCGCCAGGTCGATTCGATCGGCGGCAACATGGATGCCTTCACCGCCAAGGAATGCATCTGCTTCAACATTAAAGTTCTCGACGAGCATCTGCCCGTCGCCATGGATGTTCTCAGCGATCTCGTCCTCCATCCCGTCTTCGATGCCGGAGATATCGCCAAGGAGCGCGGCGTCATCCTTGAAGAAATAAAAATGGATCAGGACAATCCCGATTATCTCGTCCACGAGATCTTCACCCAGAGTTTCTGGAAAGATCACGCGCTCGGCTTGCCGATTCTGGGCACACGCGACACGGTAAAAAGGTTTGAGCGTCCCGTGGTTAATCGCTTTTACGGACATCACTTCGCGCCCGGCAACCTCATCGTCAGCGCCGCCGGCAATCTCGACCACAAACACTTTGTCGATTTAGTCGAGAAACATTTTGCGCAGGTCGAACCGGCAAAGAACGGATTGCACTCGCCCGCGCCCAAAACTTATTCGCGCATCAATCTGCGCAACAAAAAATCGCTAGAGCAGGTGCAGATTTGCATCGGCGTCCCTTCGCATCCCATGGCGCACGAGAGCCGCTACGCTTCGTATATCCTCAACACGCTGCTCGGCGGCGGCATGAGTTCGCGCCTGTTTCAGAATATCCGCGAGCGCCAGGGACTGGCCTACTCCATCTACAGCGACCTCAATCCTTATCGCGATACCGGTTCGATGTGCGTATATGCGGGCACTTCGCGCGAGTCGGCGATCAAAGTGGTCGAGTGCGTCGTCGAAGAATTTCGCAATCTGAAAAAGACGCCAGTGCCGGAAGAAGAATTGCGCCGCTCCAAGGATCAGCTGAAAGGCAGCCTCATGCTTTCGCTCGAATCCTCGACCGCGCGCATGTCGAACCTCGCGCGCCAGGAAATGTATTACGACCATTTCTATGGGCTCGACGAACTGATCGAACGCATCGAAGCCGTCACCGTCGAAGATTTGCAGCAAACCGCCGAAGAATTTTTCCGCACCGAGCAGATCGCCGTTACCATTCTCGGCAATCTGACCGGCCTGAAACTTACGCGCGACCAACTGGCCTGCTAAGTTTGTTTATTTGAATGCGTCGGCGCTCGCCTTGGCGCACTGCCCGTCCTGCGCGCTGGTGCCACCGGAAACGCCGATCGCTCCCACAATCTTGCCGTCGCTGAGGAGCGGAATGCCTCCCTCAACGGGTGTCGCGCCTTGCAATCCCAAAACGCGCAGCCCTTCCCCGCCGGCCGCCAGCGCATCCTGAAACGCCTTTGTCGGCCGCTTGAACAGCGCCGCGGAACGCGCCTTATCAATCGCGACGTTGGCGCTTCCAAGTTGCGTGTTGTCCATCTTCTCGTAATAAACTAGATGGCCGGCGGGGTCGACGATCGCCACCGCCATCGTCCAGTTGTTCTTTGCCGCTTCGGCGAGCGCCGGCATAGCCGCTTTCTTGGCATTCTCCAAGGCGATGCTCGATCCGTAAGGATTGGGCATCTGCGCCTGCGCGCCAGTTAGCGCGCACAGAAAGAACATCAGGGCGACGATCGTACTTCCGACGGTCTTCCTTCCGGCGATCGTACTGCCGGCAATCCTCGTTCCGACTAATCTCTGCGACATGTCTGGTTCTCCTTGAATCAGTGGCCTGCGTGCAACACAAGTACAACTGCGCCCGTGATATTCGGCGACGGGTCAGCCTCAACCTTAACCACAAAGGCCACGAAGTTACACGAAGGAAGTTGAGCTGCCGCCAGATATTCCGGACCGCTTCAAACTAATGGCCGCCGCCGGCCCTGTCAATCCGCCATGAAAGTAGAGCACGCTCAGGACAAACGTAGCTCGGTTCTCAATATGCTCTGACGGGCGAACGTGAGATGCTCAACCCATCAAGTATGCTATCGGAAGCGCAATAAGAGAGCGCCTTTCATCGACATGACGATTCAGGAAAACATTCCCCTGGCGCCGCTGACGACTATGCAGGTTGGCGGAGCCGCGCGCTATTTCGCGGAAATAAAAAGAGACGACGATGTCCGCGAGGCGGTGCAGTTTGCGAAATCCCGCGACCTGCCCTTGTTCGTGCTCGGCGGAGGAAGCAATCTGGTCATCGCCGACGCGGGCTGGCCGGGGCTCGTGCTGCGCGTCGCAGTTGGCGGAATTCTCCTTGACCCGAGATCCCCCTCCAGCCGGTCCGTGCATTTCAGCGTGGGCGCGGGCGTCAATTGGGATGACTTCGTGGCGCAGGCAGTGGTGCAGAATTGCGCGGGAGTGGAGTGCCTGAGCGGAATTCCGGGCAGCGTCGGAGGCACGCCCGTGCAGAACGTCGGTGCCTACGGGCAGGAGGTTGCCGACACCATCGAATCGGTACTCGCTTTCGATTTGAAACAGGACCGAATTGTGAGTTTGCCCAAGCCGGCCTGCGGGTTCCGCTATCGCGCAAGCATCTTTAATACTACCGAGCGGGGTCGTTACATCATCGTGCGCGTGAACTACGGGTTGAAGCGGGGTGGCGCTCCGAGTTTGAAGTACGCCGATTTGCAAAAACATTTTGCCGAAAGAAAGACGCCGCCTTCGCTTGCCGAAGTGCGCGAGGCGGTGCGCGAAATTCGGCGCGCGAAAGGTATGCTGATTGTCCCCGGAGACGACGATTGCCGCAGCGCCGGATCGTTTTTTAAGAATCCGGTGCTCAGTGAAACACAGTTCAAAGAACTGGCGGAGCGCGCCGCTGCCAAAGGATTAGAAATTCCCACCTACCCCGCGCTCGATGCCCAGCACAAAGTTTCGGCGGCGTGGCTGGTCGAGCACTCTGGATTTTCGAAGGGCTATACGGTGGGAGCGGCCGGAATTTCGGCTAAGCACGCGCTGGCGCTGATTAATCGCGAAGACGCAAGCGCGAGCGACATTGTCCGGCTGAAAGATGAAATACAGCACGGCGTGCGTGAAGTGTGGGGCATTCTGCTCGAGCCGGAGCCGGTGTTTGTAGGATTTGCGTAGGGACGGGGGTGTAAGAACAAGGGCGGCCCATCCCGAAGCGACGGATCCCCCATGCCGGCCCAGAGGTGTCCGCTACCGCGAGATCCGCCCCGGTGATTCATCGGCCAATTCGCGCGCGCGCTTGAATATCCTTTGGAACATCTCTTTAGTCAGCTTCCCCGTCTGCGTATTTTGATTGGATGGATGATACGACGCCAAGAGGACACGTCCATCGGGCATAAGATATTCGGCACCGTGGCGGAATTCATACTCACGCTTGCTCGCAATCGTTTTCTTTCGCACCATGTAATTGAGGTGAGCTTCGAATCCGATTCTTCCCAGCGCCACGATTACGCGCAGTTTCTTCAACCCTTCGAGTTCCCGTTCGAGATAGGGAGCGCAGTTGGCGAGCTCCTCAGGCAGCGGCTTGTTGTCCGGCGGAGCGCAACGCGCCGCGGCGGTTATATAAAGATCGGTGAGCATGAGACCGTCATTGCGATCAGTGGCCGTCGGCTGATTCGCAAAGCCAGCTTCGTACAGCACCGGATACATAAATTTGCCCGATGCGTCTCCGGTGAATGGCCGCCCGGTACGATTCGAGCCATGGGCGCCGGGAGCCAATCCCAGCACAAGCACGCGAGCGTCGGGATCGCCGAATCCCGGAACCGGTTTGCCCCAGTACTCATGATCGCGGTAGGCGCGGCGTTTCTCGCGCGCAATCATCTCGCGATAAGCAACCAGCCGCGGACAGCGCGTGCAGGCGATGACCTCGGCATTCAAAACCTTAAGCCAGATGGGGAGAGGCATTCGTCTTCATTGTATTGGCTCGTGTGGAGTACCTGCCCGTGTGGAGCGGACACTCCTGTCCGCTTGATGACTGCGGAAAAACTTTTCGGCGAAACGCTAGTAGTCCGGCAGCGGCCCCATCATAAGGAACAACAAGTTCAACAACAAACCCAACCGCGGCGGACAAGAGTGTCCGCTCCACCCACACCAACCCCCGTTACTTTAGTGGGTAGGATCGCCCCCTCCGCCGTTTGACGTTGCTCTTCGAGAGTCTTTACACTCAAGGTTGCGGCACCATGTGTAGCAGCGGAGCAACCCTCTTCCGACTCTGCTGCCGCAGGCCGTTTGGAAAGGCAACTGTGAGCCCCACGGATATTAAGGACGACGCGGCCAAAGAAGGCCCAGTCAAAGATAGTCCGATCCAGGAAAGTCCGGCTAAAGAAGCGCCGGATAAAGAAAGCTCCACCAAGCGCGAGATTCAGGTTGAGATTCCGGTCGCGGACGTGAACCGGCAGACCGACGCGCTCATACAGAAATATCAGAAGGTGGCGCGCATTCCTGGCTTCCGGCGTGGCCACGTTCCGGCGTCGATCATCCGCCAGCGTTTTTCTGAAGAGATCAAGACTGACATGGTCGAGGCGCTGATCCCGCGCTTTTTCCGGCAAGAGGCCGAGAGGCTGAGCCTGCATCCAGTTTCGCAGCCGCGCGTGACCGACCTGCATCTGCACGATGGCGAACCGCTGCGCTTCAAAGCCGCTTTCGAGGTGCTGCCCGAGATCAAGCTCCAGGGCTACAAAGAGCTGCGCGCGGAGAAACCGGAGATCGCAGTTTCTGAGGCCGACGTCGAGCAGGCGATCAACGATCTGCGCGAGCGCCAGGCCGCGTTCAATCCCGTCGAGGGCCGCGCTCTCGCCGACGGCGATTTTGTCCAGGTTTCACTCGATGGAATTCCCAAGGCGGCTGACGTTCTAAAGGACGAACAGAAGAAAGACGGCAAAAAAGACGACAGCCAGCCCGTCCACATGGATGAAGTGCTGGTCGAAATCGCCGGCAAAAACACCATGCCGGAATTCACCGAGCATTTGCGCGGCGCGGTCCCCGGCGATGAGCGCACCTTCGATGTCAGCTATCCCGAAGACACTCAAGACAAGCGCTTGGCGGGCAAGACCTTCACCTACACGGTGAAAGTTCAGGCGATCAAACAAAAGAGCCTGCCCGAACTGAACGATGAGTTCGCCAAGACGCTGGGCGAATTCCAGACAGTGGACGATATAAGAAAGGTGATTCGCGAGCAGATCGAATCCGAGCGCAGGCATGAAGCCGAACATGCCGCCAAAGAAAAGCTGGTCGGCGAACTGATTCAGCGCAACGATTTTGAAGTGCCCGATTCGCTGATCGATCAACAGATCGATATACGAATCGAGCGCGGGCTGCGCGCGCTGGCGGCCCAGGGACTGACCGCCGAGCAGATGAAAAAGATGGATTTACAGCGTCTGCGCGTAGGGCAGCGCGACCAGGCAATTCACGACGTAAAAGCAGCGCTGCTGCTCGAAAGAGTGGCAGAAGAAGAAAACGTGCAGGTCAGCGACGAAGAACTGAATCACGAATTGGAGGCGCTGGCCCGACAATCCAAACAGACGTCCGAAGCAGTGCGCGCTCGTTTGACACGGGATGGGGGCCTCGATAGGATACGAACACGAATCCGCAACGAGAAGACCCTCGATTTTCTGTATCGTCAGTCCGCGTAGTTGACCAAAAAGGCGCGCGGACCATTTCGATCCTCCCTTGAGCCGCCAAGATCGACTGAGGGCAGGAGTGTGGAAAGGGTGAACGTGAAGACGAATTCCAACGAGGCACAAATGATGCTCGTGCCGATGGTGATCGAATCGACGGGGCGGGGCGAACGCGCCTACGACATTTATTCGCGGTTGCTGCGCGACAACATCATCTTTATTGGCACGCCGATTGATGACAACATCGCCAACCTGGTCATTGCCCAGATGCTGTTCCTGGCGCAGGAAGACCCCGAGAAAGACATTCAGCTCTATATCAACTCGCCTGGCGGCTCGATCACGGCGGGCATGGCCATCTACGACACGATGCAGTATGTGAAGAACGACGTGACCACGATCTGCATTGGGCAGGCCGCGTCCATGGCGGCGTTGCTGCTTTCGGCGGGAGAAGCTAAAAAGCGGCTGGCGCTGCCGAATTCGCGCATCCTCATCCATCAGCCCTCTATGGGCGGGCTTTCCGGTCAGGCGACCGACATCGACATTCATGCCCGCGAAATTCTGCGCATGCGTGAGATTACTAATCAGTTACTGGCCAAGCACACCGGCCAGAAGCTCGATAAAGTGGAGAAGGACGTGGAACGCGACTTCATCATGAATTCGCAGCAGGCTAAGGAATACGGAATCATTGACGATATCATCTATAAGACAAGATAGAGGGTATGATCGGCAATTCACGCGGCGGGGTGCCCCATCCTAACGTCGCGGTTTTTGCGACGTAGGGTGGGTCAGACGTAAGGCAGCGGCTGAGTACCAGAAAAGGAGCGCGGTAGTGAAAACCAGATCGGGTTCGGAAGAGATGTTGCGTTGTTCGTTCTGCCACAAGTCGCAGGACGCGGTTGCGAAGCTGATCTCGTCGCCGAGCGACTATCCCCGGGCATATATCTGCGACGAGTGCGTAGCCGTCTGCAACTCGATTCTTGAGGACGACCGCTCCGCCGCTCCGTCGGCCGCCGTTCCCAACCAACTGCCCAAGCCGCTCGAGGTCAAGACGTTCCTCGACGAATATGTGATTGGGCAGGAGCAGACGAAGAAGAAGCTGGCCGTCGCCGACTACAACCACTACAAGCGCATCTACATGAATCGCCAGCGCGGCAGCGATGGCGTCGAACTGACCAAGTCGAACATCCTGCTGATCGGCCCGACCGGCACTGGCAAAACTTTGCTGGCGCAAACCCTCGCCCGCATGCTCGACGTGCCCTTCGCGATCGTCGATGCCACGACGCTCACCGAGGCCGGATACGTTGGCGAAGACGTCGAGAACATCATTCTCAAACTGCTGCAGGCCGCCGAGGGCGACGTCAGCCGCACCCAGACCGGCATCATCTATATTGACGAAATTGACAAGATCGGTCGAAAAGACGAGAACCCGTCGATCACGCGCGATGTGTCCGGCGAGGGCGTGCAACAAGCATTGCTCAAGATTCTCGAAGGTACGATCGCGAACGTTCCTCCGCAGGGCGGACGCAAGCATCCGCATCAGGAATTTACGCCGGTCGACACGACAAACATTCTCTTTATCTGCGGCGGCGCTTTCGTTGGCCTGGAAAAAATCATTGGACGGCGCGTCGGCAAGAAAGCTCTCGGCTTCCGCACCGGAGCGGAAGAGGAAACCGAACAGACAGTTGCGTCATCTAAGCGTAACTTCGAGCTCGTCTCCGAGGCGCAGCCGGAAGACCTGATCAAGTTTGGACTGATCCCGGAGTTTGTTGGGCGGCTTCCCGTTATGGGCGTCTTGCAGCAACTCGATGAAAACGCGCTGGTCGAGATTCTCACTCGCCCCAAGAACGCAATCGTGAAACAATACCAGCGGCTGTTCGAGTTTGAGAACGTGCGGCTGAAGTTCAGCGACGACGCGAACCGGGCGATTGCCCGTCAGGCCATGGCGCGCAAAGTCGGCGCCCGCGGCTTGCGCATGATCCTCGAAGAGCTCATGCTGGAGTTGATGTACAGCCTTCCCAGTCAGAAGAAGGTGAAGGAATTTGAAGTAACCCGCGAGATGGTGGAAAAGCGCGACGTCTCGCTTTCGATGATCGAAAAAGCGGCAAGTTGACTAGTCATCGGTCGTTGGTCGTTAGTCGTTCGCAAACTGAATGGCGAGCGACAAACGACTAACGACCAACGACCGAACCTGACCAGAGATGGGAGAAGGCGCATTGTCGAACCCCAAGGAAAAATTCGAGAGCAAGAAGCTGCCGATGATGCCCATTCGCGACGTGGTCATCTTCCCGCACATGATGACTCCGTTCGTAGTGGGGCGGGAGTCGAGCGTGCGTGCGCTCGAAGAAGCTCTGGCCAGCGATAAAAAAATATTTCTTGCCACCCAGCACGACGCCTCCATCGACGAACCAAAAGCCGGCGATATTTTCCAGGTTGGGACAATCGTCAACATCGTGCAAAGCCTCAAGCTGCCCGACGGCAACATTAAAGTACTGGTTGAAGGCATTGAGCGAGGCAAAATTCTGCAAGTCATCGAAACCGATGGCTATCTGCAAGCCACCGTACGCGTCGCCCGGTATGCCACTGAGACGACAGCGCAAATTGAAGCGGCCATGCAACGCGTCACCGGCATGTTCGAGCAGTACGTAAAACTCTGCCAGTCGCTGAACTACGAAACCATGATCGCCGCCGTGCGCATGGAAGATCCGGCGAAGCTAACCGACACCATCGCCGCCAACCTTCAGCTCTCCATTGAAGAGAAGCAAGGGCTACTTGAAATTTTCGATCCCGCCGAGCGCCTCAACCGAATCGGCGACGTGCTTGACGTAGAAATCGAAAAACTCAATATGGACCGCACCATCCAGTCGCGGGTGAAGCGGCAGATGGAGAAGGCGCAGAAAGAGTATTACCTCAACGAGAAGATCAAGGCGATCCAGAAGGAACTTGGCCGCGGCGAGAAAAGCGAATTCGACGAACTGAAGAAAAAAGTTGAAGCCGCGGGCATGCCAAAGGAAGTTCGCGACAAAGCGATCCAGGAACTGAAAAAACTCGAAGCGATGCCGCCCATGTCGGCGGAATCGACGGTCTCCCGCAACTACCTCGACTGGCTGCTGGCGGTGCCGTGGAAGAAGCGGTCGAAGGAAATCCGCAACATTACGCGGGCTGAAAAAACTCTGAACGAAGATCATTACGGCCTGGAGAAGATCAAGGAGCGCATCCTCGAGTTTCTCGCCGTGCGCCAGTTAGTCAAAAATCCGAAAGGCTCAATCCTTTGCTTCGTCGGGCCTCCGGGCGTAGGCAAGACATCGCTCGGAATGTCGATTGCCAAGGCCACTGGCCGCAAGTTCGTTCGCATGTCGCTTGGCGGAGTGCGCGACGAGGCCGAGATCCGGGGCCATCGCCGCACCTACATCGGCGCCCTGCCCGGACAGATCATCCAGATGATGAAAAAGGCTGGCACCAAAAACCCTGTCTTCATGCTCGACGAAGTCGACAAAATGTCGATGGACTTCCGTGGCGACCCCTCTGCTGCCCTTCTAGAAGTGCTCGATCCCGAACAGAATTTCATGTTCGTCGATCATTACCTTGACGTCGAGTACGACCTGTCTCAAGTCTTCTTCGTGGCCACGGCCAACGTGATGCACACCATTCCGCCCGCACTTCAAGATCGTATGGAAGTGTTGCGCCTGCACGGCTACACCGAACCGGAAAAAGTAGAAATCGCCAAACAATTCCTGATCAAGAAGCAGATGCTACAAGCGGGGCTGACGGAGAAGAACATTCAGTTCTCCGACGACGCCTTACGCCAGATCATCCGCGGCTACACCCGCGAAGCGGGCGTCCGCAATCTGGAGCGTGAGATTGGCAACATATGTCGAAAAGTTGCGCGCAAGGTAGTGAAGGAAGGCGCTGACTTCACGGCCGCCATCGAGGCGGAGAAGATTGGCGACTGGCTCGGCGTACTCAAGTTCCGCGACACCCTAGCCCACGAGAAGAGCGAAGTCGGCCTCGTCACCGGCCTGGCCTGGACCGAAGTCGGTGGGTCGATCCTCAGCACCGAAGCCACAGCCGTCGACGGCAAAGGCAAGCTCACATTAACCGGTAAACTCGGCGACGTGATGCAGGAATCGGCGCAGGCTGCGATGTCCTACATACGCTCACGAGCCCTGCGGCTAGGCCTGTCGCGCGACTTCTATCGCAACCTCGATATTCACGTACACGTGCCGGAAGGTGGGATTCCCAAGGATGGCCCTTCGGCCGGCATCACCATTGCCACCGCTCTGGCCAGCGCGCTCAGCCGGATTCCGGTGCGCCGCGATATTGCCATGACCGGAGAAATCACGCTACGCGGCAAGGTGCTGCCCATCGGCGGCCTGAAAGAAAAGCTTCTCGCTGCCCATCGCGCCGGGCTGTTCGAAGTGATCCTGCCGCAGGAAAACGAAAAAGATGTAGCCGAAGTTCCGGAGAATCTGCGCACCGCCATGAAGCTACACTTCGTCGACAACATGGATCAGGTGCTGGCCATCGCCCTGGAAGGCCCGCTGCCGCAGATGCCGTCGGACGCGGAGGCCACCATGGCTCCCATCGTGACCCCGCCGGTGGCGGAGATTCCTGAAGCCCGCCAATAGACCAATTGTATGTACAAATGTTCCACGTGGAACATTTGTATGGGCCATATTGTACGTATAGATATATACGTATCCGCACTTTCCTGCTCGAGCTAAATGGCATTAGAATTAAGGTGTTATGGAACGGGAATCTGGCGGCCAATTCAGATTCAGCCTAAGAGGGTCGGCCGGGCTTATCGTCGCCGTCGCGGTGGTGACGATTCTTTTGATTGCTCTGCCCGCTTATCGGTGGTTTTTTCTCAGCAGCGTGGAGTGGTTATCGCGGGCGGACTCGCGCTTTGGCACAGGCTGCGGCCTATCAAAGAAGCGGAAGTCCACAATAAACGTCCGCTGGGTATTGTAGCTTCGCTTTCTTCTTTGTCCCATCACTCCTACGAGAATGCCAATTCTTTGGCTCGCTGGACGGCCTTCACCACCGCCTTAATCAAAGTGACTCGTAACTTCCCTTCTTCGAGTTCCATGATGCCGTCAATGGTGCATCCGGCGGGGGTGGTTACTGCGTCTTTTAGTAGCGCGGGATGATCGCCGGTTTCGAGGACCACGCGAGCGGCACCCATGGTGGTTTGTGCGGCTAGAAGAGTGGCTACGTCGCGCGGCAGGCCCACTTTGACTCCCGCCTCGGCGAGTGATTCGAGAATGATGTAGATGTAGGCGGGGCCGCTTGCCGATAAACCGGTGACGGCGTCCATATGTTTTTCGTCTACGGTCACGGTGCGGCCTACGGCATCGAAAAACTTTGTGGCCATTTCAAGATGCTGGCGGGTTGCGAACTTGCCTTTGCAGAGGGCGGTCATGCCCGCTCCGAGGACGCAAGGAGTGTTCGGCATGGCGCGCACTACGGGAACTTCTTTCTCGAGGGCGCGCTCGATCATGTCGGTCGGGACTGAGGCGGCGATCGAGATCACGAGCTGCTTTTCATTCAGGTGCGCGCGGATCTCGCGGACGACGTCAGCTACTACCTGGGGCTTAACGCACAGAAAAATAATGTCCGCGCCCTGGACTGCTTCCTGGTTGTCGGTTCCGGCATGGACCTTCAACTTATCCTTTAACAGACGGGCGCGCTCGGGATGGGTGACGGTAGCCCAGGTTTGCGCGGGAGAAAGCAATCCGTCGCGCAGCAGGGATTGCAGCAGAATCGAGCCCATCTTGCCCGCACCCAGGATTGCTACTTTCTTTTTGGCGCCTACACTTTGGCCCATTGCGGTCCTCCAGCCATCATTGAGTGGTAGTGCACCAGACTAACATTAGCGGTAGGATCTTGAGGCTGGCTTCCGAACGGATGATGTTCTAACGTCGGGGTCAAAGGCAGCGGGCGGGGGCGCCCGCTCCACACCACACCATCCCACCCCACACTCCACAATTCACACTTACAGTACTAATTTCTTATTGCACGGTCAGAATCACAGTATCGGAGTTCGTCGCGCCACCGGCGGCTGCGGCGGTCACCGTGATCTGCGATGCTCCCACTAGCGTTGGCGAGGCTACGGTGACGAAGGCCGATCCGGGCTTTGGCGCTGCGGTCGACGTGGCGGTTACGGTTGTGGTTGCGGGACTGGGCACGGATGTGGGGGCGGAATAAAGGCCGGTGGGATCGACCGTGCCATTCTCGAGACCGCTAACTGCCCAGGTTACGGTCTGGTCGGTCGAGCCATTCACGGTCGCGCCGAATTGTTGCTGCGTAGCTCCGGCGGCCCAAGCATTATTTGGTTCGTTGGCAAATAGAGTTGCGAGCCCTGGATTCACCGTGACCGTCACCAGTTGTGGGTTGCCGTTGCCTCCCCCGACACCGCCGCACGAGAGCAGAGTGGTTAGTCCGAGTGCGATCGAGGCATTCACAATTCCGCAGTAGAGATGCGGTTTGGCGCGGCTTGTTCTCTTGATTCCGAGAAAAGCCGCGAGCAGTGCCCACACGAATGCATAGAGATGACTACCCACGCGAGTTCCGCTATTCGATTGAGGCGAGTTGGGCCTGAGCGTTGACGCGCGGCGCAAGCGATGCCGCGATGCGGGCTGTGATTCGCTGCCCAGATTCGGCCCCATGGTTGAAATCGTAAGCGTAACGGCAGTTGTGCCGGCTCCGGCTGCGATTGATGTTGGCGTGAAGCCGCAGGTAGCTCCGGGAGGGCCGGTGATTAATGGCGGCAGGCCCGCGCACGAGAAACTCACCGATGAACTGAATGTTCCGGCTCCGACGGGCGCGGCCGAAAAGGTATAGGTTGCGCTTTGGCCGGCCAGCACGGTCGCGGTGGTGCTGCCGGTGTCGGTCCAGGTAAAGTTCGCGCCGGGCGCGGTTACGGTTAGAGTTTCTGAGGGCGTCGCGTGAGTCAGGGTGCCGTCGGTTCCCTGGATAGTGAAATTAAATGTGCCGACCGCCGCGCTGCCTAATGTCACTGTAAAGGGAGCGCCAGCGGCGGTTGGCGTGATCGACGCAGGCGTGGTGCAAATCGACGGAGCTCCCGCAGTGCAGGACACGGTCACGCTGCCGGAGTAACCGTTCAATGCCGTCAAGGTTCCGCTCCAGGTTACGTTCTGATTGGTCACAGTCGTCGATGGAGTCGCTGAAACGGCTATGGCGAAATCAGGGGCCGGGGGCGTTACGGTTAGCAAAAATGTTTGCGTCTTGGGCGCGGGTGCTCCGGCCGCCATTGCGGAGAGCGTCACGTTCAGTGGGCCGCCCTGTGGCGTCGAGGTTGCCGCCGTCACGGTCAAGGTGACGGTGACTGGAGAGGAGGAGGTCGGAGACACCGTGCTCGAGGGCGAGAAGGTGCATGCGGCTCCCGTGGGCAATCCCGCGGGGCAGGCAAGAGTTACGATGTCGGCGAAGTTGCCAGAGGCGGTTACCTGGAACGTGGCTGTGGATGATGTTCCGCCTTGGCCGACGGTGAGTGAGTTTGGACTGGGCGCGGTCAAATTGAAATCGACGACATAGAGGGTGACTGCCGCGTCGCGCGTAATGTCATCGGCGTCGGTGCCAACGGCGTGGGCATCGAAACTATAGGTGCCGACGGGGCCGCCGGCAACCACGGAGTAGGTTGCGGTTGGAGTTATCTGTGTCGGTTGCAGCGAGCAGGTCGGAGGTGCGGCGCCGGTGCAACTCAGATTTACTGGACTCGCGTAGCCATTCAGGGCGGTCAACTCGCCACTGAACGTGGCCGTCTGCGTGGGAAAAACGGTTTGCGGCGAATTCGAAATCACGTTGGTGTAGGCGGGAGAAACTACGAGGGCGAAGTTCCAGATGCCGCGGCCATAGGTTGAGGCGACCAGAGTTTTTGTACCGGCGTCGGGATTAAAAACCTGAAGCGCAGTGACGGGAGCGTTGGGCAAATAGCCGGTCGCGCCGGGTGCCGGAGCGGGTCCGACTTCGGTCCAGTTGGGAGCTGAAGTCGGGCTCACGAAGACGCCTACGTCAGTGGCGGCGTAAATGTTGCCTGCTCCGGAATCGACGAGGAGGGCGTTTACGGGATTGTCGGGGAGCGCGGTCTGGCCGGCGCCGCTCCAGTCATTCCACGTTGCGCCGGCGTTCGTAGTTTGCCAAACGTGAGACGTGGGGTAGGAGGGCGTGCTGAAGCCCATGATGCCGACGTAGGCGGTATTGCCGGTCGGGTCGGATGAATCCATAGCGACCGAGGAAATTGCGTAGCCTTGGGGATTGATGTTCTGCGTTACGTTCTGCATCAGCGTCTTCCCGGCGCTGGTCGTGGCCCACACTTCGCCGCCGGGCGCGCCGCTTAGCGGTCCGTATCCATCGGTCACGGCATAAACTACGGATGAATCGCCGTTTGACGTTGGGCCGCCTGCGGCCAAGCCGGTTACGAGATTGACCTCTTCGCCGGTGCAGACGCCGGTACCGAAGGTTTCGAAATCGTTGCTTAGTTGCTGTGGAGAGCTGCCGCTGATGCCGATGCTCCACACGCGGCACGTGCCGACCAGCATTTCGCTGGCGTTCTGCGGATCGAGAATGTAGGGAGTGACGTAGGCGCCCTCGTCTCCGCCGAGATCGCTGGGCCCTACGATCTGCACGAAGGTGTTGTCATTGCAGTCCGAGCCGGTGCCGGTTTGCGAGTCACACTCCAGGATCATGAGGTAAGGATTCGCGGGACTGATGACGGTGAATCCGCCATCGCCGCCGAGGGCATTTTGCCACGTGTTGCTGGTGGTCGCTGTGTCGGTTTTGGGTGAGCCGTTATTCTCCGTTCCGCCGAGCATGATATTGGCGCTGGTTGGATGCAGGGCGATGGAGACAAATTCTGTCATCGAGCCCAGCGTCTGGCTCAGACTGTCGAATTGATTGGTGCCAGAGCAGCTTCCGGTGTCGAGGCCGGAATAACCATCGAGAGTGCGGCTGATTCCGCCGTCGTGGGCGAAGTAGCCGGGCGACAGGTTGCTTGCCGACACAACGCTGAAGGCGATGCCGTGCTGGCCGGGATGCACATGCGCGGGCGCGGCGAGCGGGTCGCAGCCATAGGCGTGCGTGAGATTGATCCAATCGCCCTGGATGCAGGCCGTGCTGGCGGCGGGCTCCAGCGTGCACTTATAAAGGTTGATGGCGCCTGCATAGATATCCGTTCCCGTGGAGCCCTGGGATGGCGGATCGGGAACGGCGGATAGAGCGAGGTTGTACCAGCCTTGCTCGACTCCGCAACCGCTGTTGGGGCCGAAGGCGTCGTCGCCGCAGTTGGTGATGCCATTGTCGGGAATCTGCGTCCAGCTGGCGCCGCCGTTGGTCGACTGCCAGATGCCTTCGTCGGCGGACACGGGATTTGAATATTGGACGTCGCCCTGCACGTCAACGATCCAGACATACATTTCGTTGCGGCCGGGGACGACTGCAAACTCGCCGCGGTAAATCAGGCAGGTTGTGACGTTCGCGGCAGCGGGGCAATTTGCGGAGGCGAGACCTGCGCCTGGCTGTGTTGAGAGTCGTGTGTAATTCTGTCCGTCCGTTGATGAGTAGAGGCCGTGGCGTCTTGTAGAGGCATAGAACGTCGCGTTCGCCGCGTTGTAGATCACCGAGGTGGCTGAGGCTGGAACGGAGCCGTCGGTTAAGGTGGCGCGATTCCAGATGATGCCGCCGTCAGTTGAGAAATAAAGTCCGGGCACGGTGGAATTTCCATCTTCGGTTGGGCCGAGACATGGGCCGCTATCGACAACAGGCGCAGATTCTTCGCCGAGACATAGGCCGTTGTCTGCCGCCGTGGCCGCCACCACTAAATTGGGGTTCGCGGTACTGAAGGCTATTTTGCTGAAACCGATTCCGAGGAATGATTGACCGCTGGCGGCGCTGGTGATTGGCGTCCAACTCGATCCTCCGTTCGAGGAGCGCAGGATTCCCAGGCCGTAATAGGAGTCGGACGAATTATTCGTTTCGCCGGTGCCTACGAGAATGACCTGGCTGTTTCCGGGCTGCAGGGCGATTGCGCCGACGGCTAGGGTTGGTTGAACGTCGAGCAACGGTTGCCAGACGACTGCGGCGGGACTGGAGCTAAGACTACCCGCGTTAGTCGATCTCCAGAGGCCGCCATAGGCCCCTCCTAACAGGACCGTGTTGGCGCTGGCGTCGGCGGGATCGATGAGTACGGAAGTGGCTCGTCCGGAGACCCAGTTGTAATTCTGGCCGCCGTCGTCGGTGGCATCGGAGGCGAGCGGGGCGGGACCCATGGCCGTCCAGACGGCGGACGTTGCCGGCAAAGCGATCTCCTTATTCGAGCTGTGGCTGGGTGCGTTTGTCGAGGACGCTGCCGCCGCTCGCGCTGCCCGCATTGCGATTTTCTGCCGATAGGCTCGCAGGCGTAGTGCAGCCGATCGTGCCGCGGGGACAGTACGGCCGCGTTGATTCCAATTCCACTTTGCTCTGGAGCTGGAGAATAGTAGGTTTTTGTTCGCGCCGCTCTGCTCAGAAGTTGCGGAAACTGGTTTTCTGTCCGACTCCTGGCCAGGAGCGCTGCCGAACAAACCGGCGGCGAAAAGAAAAGTAAAGAGCCCCCGGAGAATAACCTGCGAAATGAAATGAAACGAACCACGGCTCGAGATACGGCTGGACATAGAGAGAAACGCCATCAGCGCGCCGTCGGGGAGCGGCGCGCCAGTAGAGTTTCAACGATTAAGCGAAGATTTCCACGTCCTCGAAAGACTGCCCATCCTTGGTAGCCGAGAACAGTGTCAACTTCTAGGTTGGCGGATGGTTGCCTAGCGACGAGTGGGTTCCGGCATGGTGAGTGAGATCGCGAATATTAAACCAGTTACGGGCGAGGTGGCTGGCGCGCAATTACCAGCCAAGCGATGCCGCCCACGACTACAGCTTCCACGACAATAAACAACACTAGGCTCTTCGGCCTGAAAACGAACCAGTCAACAACCAAATTGATTAGGACAGCGACAGCGATTACGGCAATAACGCCGGGCTGTCTCCACGGGCTTCGTTGCGCGCTCATCGACGAGCAAGGGAACAACTAAACTGGGAGCGACGGTAGTTGATGCTATCGCGATTTTGCGTCAGTCTGTGGTTGTAGATTACATTATTCAGAATGACTTTCACCAATTTCGTTATTGCACTCGTGCTATTCGCTCTTCCTGCATTCGCCCAGCATGGCGAATCTGCTAAGCCGGCGGACGATGCCAGCGCAACTCCTGCGGCGGCAAAATCCGCGGAGGCGAAATCCGCCGAACCAAAGTCCGCTGAACCAGTCAAGAATCCTCTGCCCGCGGACAAGTCTGCGCCGCAGACGATCACCGTGAACGGCAAGACGCTCCACTACACCGCGACGGTCGGCACAATCACGCTGAAAAACAAGGACGAAAAGCCCACCGGCGTGGTGATGTACACGGCATTCACGCTGGACGAACCAAAAGGCAAAAACCAAAACAGCGACGGCGGTTCGCACCGGCCTGTCACGTTCGCGCTCAACGGCGGGCCGGGGGCCTCGTCCGTCTATCTGAACCTGGCGCGATCGGGCCGAAGCATATTGTGTTTGCGAATGAGGGCGACTCACCTTCGGACCCGGCGATGCTGACGGACAATCCTGGGACGTGGCTTGATTTCACAGACCTTGTATTTATCGATCCGATCGGCACGGGATTTTCGCGATCGCTGGTGGACGAGGCGGAGACCAAGAAGTTGTTTTATGGGGCGACTCCGGACATCGAGTATCTCTCGCTGGTGATTTACAAGTGGTTGGTGCAGAACGATCGCTTGCTGGACAAGAAATACCTGGTGGGCGAGAGCTACGGCGGCTATCGCGGACCTCGGATCACACACTATCTGCAATCGAGGCTGGGCGTGGCCATGAATGGGGTGGTGTTGGTAAGCCCGTATTTGAATCCAGAGGCTGGCGATGGGAATCTCTCGCCCATTCCGTGGTTGACTGCTCTGCCCTCGATTACGGCTGCTCATCTGGAGTCGGAAGGGAAACTGACGCCGGAGGCGATGCAGCAGGTGATGGCTTACACGCGCGGAGACTATGCCGCGGCGCTGTTGAAAGGTCGCAGCGACACTGCGGCCACAGACGCAATGATCGCGCACGTTACGGAGATGACGGGACTGGATCCGAAGTTTGTGAAATTCGCGGGCGGGCGGCTTGATATTGGGGCGTATCTCCGCGAAGTGCACCGCACCCAGGGACTGATCGGCAGCGTGTATGACTCGAATGTCACGGCACCGGATCCGTTTCCTTATGCGCCAACGCAGGAGAGTGGAGATCCGATTCTGGAGAGCATCATCGCGCCGACGACGACGGCGATGGTCGACTTCATTACGCGCACGATGGGATGGAAGTACGATGGGCGATATGAAGCGCTGTCGTATGACGTGAACCGGCAATGGGATCGCAGCGACGACCTGCGCAAGGGCGCGGTGGGAGATCTCCGGGAGTCGGTGGCGGCCGATCCCAAGCTGCGCGTGCTGATCGTGCATGGATGGAACGATCTTTCGTGCCCGTTCATGGGATCAGTATTGACGGTGGATCAGATGCCGGTGATGGGCGATGCGAGCCGCGTACAGGTCCACGAGTTCCCCGGCGGCCACATGTTTTATACGCGTACTGTGAATCAGGACTCGCTGCATAAGTTGGCGGAGACCATGGTGGAGACGCATTAACAGGGGACTCTGGGTCGCAAACAGGTTTAATCGGGACGGGGGCAGCGCTCATCGGCAACGGCGACAATTCGTTGTCCAGTTCCAGCCCGCCTTCGTGCCAATCCATCGTTTAGCAACTGTTGAAATCAAGGCGACTACACTCCGACCCCCTGACTTACCATCAATGTTGCCGCCAATCGCCGTTCTGCGTGACCTCCGTTATAATAAACTCTCATGTCTGTGATCAAAAACATCGGCGCTATCGCTCACGGGATGAGCATCACCCTGAAGGAAATGTTCCAGCCTACGGTCGTTGAAAACTATCCTGACGGCCCCGGCCCAACGAAGGGGGCAGTTTTTCAGGAGCGTTTTCGCGGGATGCACGTGCTGCAGCGCGACGAAAATGGGTTGGAAAAATGTGTCGCCTGCTTTTTGTGCGCGGCGGCGTGTCCGGCAAATTGCATTTATATCGAAGCCGCGGAAAATACCGCCGAAAAGCGGATTTCGGGAGCGGAGCGCTACGCCCGCGTTTATAACATCGACTACAATCGATGCATCTTTTGCGGGTATTGCGTGGAGGCTTGTCCGACCGACGCGATTACGCACGGACACGGATTTGAGCTGGCAACGTTCAGCGCAAGCGCTCTGGTGTATCGAAAAGAACAGATGCTGGCGCCGGCGCCGGCGCATATGGGAGCCAATCAGGTGTTTGCGCAATCGGAACTCGAGTCGGGCGGGGTGAAGGGCAGTTAGGGAAACTCAAAGATTTTTTCAACAAACGCCGGTCCCGCGGGACCGGCGTTGTCGTCTTCGCGAAAGGAACAACATTCCGTATGCATTATCTTCTCTTCTACGAGGTTGCTGACGACTACCTTGCGCGGCGGGCGGAGTTTCGCGATGCGCATCTGGAAAAAGCCTGGAAGGCTAGCGAGCACGGCGAACTGGTACTGGGTGGCGCGCTGCAAGATCCGGTAGACGGCGCGATCTTGTTATTCAAGGGCGACTCGCCTGAGGTCGCGGAAAAGTTTGCGCGCACTGATCCCTACGTGACGAGCGGGCTGGTGAAGCGGTGGCATGTGCGGGAGTGGAAGACGGTTGCGGGTGAAGACTCTGCCACGCCTATCAGGCCGAATGCACTGGCCGGCGAGACAACTCCCAGCGTGTCTTCCTCGAATAACGGCACTATCGCTCGGATGTGGCGGGGGCGAGCGACCGCCGAGGAGTCGCATGCATATATTGAGCATGTCACTGTGAAAGTGTTTCCGGCGCTGGCTGCGATCGACGGGCATAAGGGAGCTTACCTGCTCCGCCGCGCGGTTGGTGGCGCAACTCAAGATGAGGAAATCGAATTTGTCGTGCTCACGCTGTGGGATTCTATGGAAGCAGTGCGGCGGTTTGCGGGAGATACGCCGGACAAGGCCGTCGTGGAACCGGAAGCGCGGGCTGTGCTTAGCAGCTTCGATGACTTGGTAACCCACTTCGAGGTGGTTCACAGGAGTGAATTGTTGGGGCGCGACTAACCGCCGCGCCCTTTCGGAAACGAACATCCCGCGCCGAGAACTCTTCTCGCCGCGTGAACCTCACCCAAGAGGGTGAGGCTTATCACAGACAATCACCTTTTTTTACGTTAAAAGTAAATCGACGCCTCTCCGAAGGCCATTTCCAGAACGTCGGCACACATCCCTGAGGCGCAGAACTTCACAAACTTAAAACACTGCATAAGCGGAAGCTCGGGCTGCTCAGCATAGTTACGTGCGCGCTGCTATCGAGTTGCACGCGCTCCCAAGTCTTCGACGAAAACGTTCGCGGCCACAGGGTGCTCCGGCGCACCGGCCGCGACCGAGCGAAAGGAAAGGAGATCTCAGATGAAACTGCTAAAGGCAGTCGCTATCACGATCATGCTGCTGCTGATCATCTCGCAAGCGGCTCCAGCGCAAATTTACGACGCGGTGAAAGACTTTTCAATCGTATCCAACCCAAACGGAGTTTGGTCGTATGGTTACCTCGCCTCGTGGGGTGCTCCGTTCACTCTTTACACCTGGGAAGGCACGTGCTTTACAGGCATGAACACGTGGATGGAACCGCCGGGCTGCGGCCCATCGCCTTCCGTTTCGCACAACGGCACAGGCAAGCAGTTCTGTGCACAGACATGGTGCTTTCCCCCCTCATACCTTGGCACGAGCCCTGGACCGAACGGCGAACTCACCGTCATACGCTGGACGGCTCCGTCGTCGGGAACCTTCGTCATGCGCGTAAAGTTCGTCGGTATGGATTGGTACTTCCCAACCAGCACTTACGTTTACGTAGTCCGCAACTCACAACGGTTGCTTTTGCAGGCGCCGATTACGAGTTACGAATGGCCGCTATTGTTTTATCCGGAACCTATAAAACTTTTCGCAGGAGACACGATTGATCTCATGGTTGACTGGGGCAAAGACGGGAGTTATATCGGCGACTCCACAGGCGCCGAACTTAAGATCTGGAGCCTCGGACAGCATTGAACTTGACACGCCTCGGCGCGGGTAACAACCGAACGCGCGCATGGAGCTTAAGCATCCAGTAGACGACGTAAGTTAGCCGCCGGACCAGGCGCCCCCACGATGAGGCGGGGGCGCGACTGGTTGAGAACATCCATTTCGCGGCGAAGCGGAGAGGTTACGAACTTTCTTCGGCGTATTCGGAGGATGTTGACGAGGAACCTTCCAAGGGAAATCGCGAGTGCATGCGAACGATCACTAACCCGACCAAAACCGCGCTCGCCAGCATGATCACTCGAATGTAAAGCGCGGCATGAAACGCCTGGTCGCCTGCAGCGGTGCGCAGCAGCCCTGAGGTCGCGCTGATCGTGCAAACCGCGAAATAACTTTTTTCCATCCATCCACGGGAAATAATGAGGAGCCACAAAAGAATCGAGGAGACGACGAGGAGTATCCCGCAGAGAATCCATGTACCCGGTGTTACGGTCGACGTTACCCAAATCCCGGCAGCGGGATTGGCGGCCACCATCTGGCGCACCGCGATCAGCAGAAAAACGATGGAGTGAGCCAGCGCCACGACGGCGCGTTTGCGGTTGGTGAGGATGGAGAATCCGCTCATGCTTATAGTCACTGTAGCGAAAGAGCACGCTTGAGGCAGTGATCCAGATCACGTCCGGCGAAGACTCCTTCTGCGCGCGAGGGACATGCCAGATGTCGCGGCCGAAGCCTCTTTGCGAATGTCCCACCCGACACAAAAAGTGTGCTATAATGCACAGCTCTTAGTTCGCGAACATAGTACTGTTGATTTGTCTCTTCTAGCATCCTTCCGCCGTATCGAAGGTGACGGTTCCTTGCGAAATCAGACAGCATTGTGCTGCGCGAGAAGCCGTTATGATGATGGCCAACAAAACCGGTCTGCCTAAGAAATCTTCCGCGCCACCACCGTCCGCTGACGGTGACGGAAACCACATTTACAACGAAATTCTGCTGGCACTTCCGGAGAAAGAAGCCGAACAGATCCTGCGAAAATTGGAATTCGTGCGGCTGAACACTCACCAGGTCCTACACGAGTCTGGCGATACTTTGAAGTCTGCCTGGTTCTGCAACAGCGGACTAGTCTCCATTCTGAGTGTTTTCCCCGACGGAAAGATGGTTGAAGTTGGTCTTGTGGGCAAAGAGGGATTCATCGGAGTGCCGCTAGTGGCGGGCTTTCGCACCGCACCGACGCGAGCCGTTACGCAGATCGAGGGGACGGCCTTTCGCATCGACAGCGACAAACTTGTCATACTGTTGCGCGAGTGTCCCATCCTGGAACGGCGGTTGCAGCAGTTCTCGCAGATCCTCGCCATGCAAGTCACGCAAATTGCCGCCTGCAATCGCCTGCATGAAGTAGATGAGAGATTAGCGAGATGGTTGTTGATGAGCGCCGACCGGGTGGAATCGAATCTGGTGCCGTTGACCCAGGAATTAATTGCGCAGATGCTGGGGACGCGCCGCTCCAGCGTGACCGTGTCGGCGGGAATCTTGCAGAAAGCAGGACTCATCTCCCACTCCCGTGGCGAGGTTCATATTGTCGACCGGCCAGGGTTGGAAGAGGCGGCCTGCGAATGCTATGCCATCATGCATCGTCAGATTCGGGAATGGCGGAGCGAAACAGAATAGCGACGTGGCATTAGCGACAATGCGCGCCAGCGTATCTTGCTCGGTCATACAGCGGACTGACAGATTACCCCATTCGGAATATCTTGCGGTTGTTCGAGCAGATTTCCCGCGGAGCGGGACGCCTTGCTCGCCGTGATTTTCGCTCCTCATGGGGAATGCAGTATGCCGGAAGTTGACGTCATCGAACTTGGTTTGAATAAACATTTGATTCGGTGCCCGCATTGCCAGAAGCAAGCCATCCTGCGGTGGCCAGGGACCATGATCCTCTTCACCAATTTCAAATGCGTTCATTGCGACCAACACTTCTCAATTGCGCTGAACCAACCGCGCGGATAGAAACCACGCGTAAAGACGTACCTTGCCGCGTTCGGCCCTGTCCAAATGACACGAACCTTTGGTTATACTGGACCACCCTGCTTTCTTTTTGACAGAAGGATGGTAGCCGGGGAGAATAGCGGATATCCATTTGCGTGTCGGAAGAAACTTAACTCACAACTTGGAGAGAAAATTATGAAGAAGATGATTGCCGTTTCCGTTCTTTGTGTGTGTCTGTCGTTCGTGGTCGGAGTTGCGGTTGCCGATAGACTCCACGACTGGCATGATCTCGACGCAGTTCATCACCATGTGGAGGAAGCGATCCGAGAACTGGACCACGCCCGTGCCGCCAACCACTACGACATGGCCGGACATGGCGCCAAGGCGGAAGAGCATTTACATGCGGCAGAGCACGAGCTCCACGATGCCGTCGAGGCAATCAGGGCGGAACACTAAACAGCCAACCGTAGCAGCGTTCGCTGGTCAAACTTCGTTATTTAGAAACAGCCATCCGTCGCCAAGGCAGTTGCTTTTGCGGCGGATGGCTTTTTTGCTTAACGGGAAATACTTACCTATGATCATACCTATGGTATGATGATTAGTAGTATGTCAAACTCTAAGTCAGATATTAAGCAGCGGCGCACATTCACGCTTTCCCCGGCTGCTCTCGCTTACCTGGAGCAGGAAACGCGAAGGCGGAACGCTGATTCGCAATCGGCGGTTCTGGATGAACTTCTTCGAGAGAAAAAACTGGAGGAGCAGAGGGCATTGCTCGAGGCCAATGTCACCGCCTACTACGACAGCCTGAGCGACGCCGAAGTCGAGGAAGATAGATCCTGGGGAGAATTTGCCGGAAGTCATCTTGCCCTGAACGAGGAGGAACTCCTGCATGCCCAGCCCACAGCGCGGAGAAATATGGTTCACGAAACTGCCGACCGACCCTCCGGAAAAAGGAAAGCGCCCGGTCATCATCGTCTCGATCGACGCACGAAACAAGCATCCGCGCGCTAGCACCGTGCTCGTAGTCCCGCTGAGCACTTCGGTTCACAAGGACGAGATTCCCACACACCTCGTGCTGGAACCCGGACAAACCGGCTTACGCGAACGTGTCGTCGCCAAAGCAGAAGATGTTTCGGTGGTGTGGAAAGTCGAGCTCGATCCTTCGCGCGAGCGCCTGCGGACGCTCGGTTCGCACCAGATTTGCGATTTGGCGGCCAAGATAGAATTGGCCATGGGTTGCGCGCTCTAGGATCGTAAATCGCTAGCCCGAGGTTTCGAGTGCGGCCGACGCCTCTTCCCACTCCTTCATCAGGTTCTGTAACAGTTTCTTCTGCTCAGCGAGTTCCTGCGACTGGCGCTGCGTCTCTTCTGCACTCACAAAGCTCTGCAGTTGCGTCTCGCACAAGGCAATCGCGGCTTCGGTGCGGGCGATCTCTTCTTCTACTTCGTGCAAACGATCTGCCATCTGTTGGCGCTTGATGGGATTGAGGCGCTTGCCTTTGGGCTCAGCGGCCTCGGCAGCGGGGGCGCGATTTCCATTCACAGGCACGGCTGACGCGACGGGTGAAGGCACTGGCGAAACTATCAATGGTGATGTCTTCGGCGCTTCTACCGCCGCAGTCCTTCCCTGCTTTCGCCAGAGATAGTCTTCGTAATTTCCGGGATAGATTTCCACTTTGCCTTCGCCGATTTCGAAGACGCGGGTAGCTAGGCCGTCGATGAAATAGCGGTCGTGGGAAACGAAGACGACCGTGCCGGTGTATTTCATCAAGGCCTCAAGCAGCACATCTTTGGCGCGCAGGTCGAGGTGATTGGTCGGTTCGTCGAGCAACAAGAAGTTGGCGGGATGCAGCAGCATTTTCAGGAGCGCGTAGCGATTGCGCTCGCCCCCGGATAAGACGCCGATGCGTTTGAAAACATCGTCACCCGAAAAAAGAAAACAGCCGAGCAGGCTGCGCAGCTGGGTTTGCGTGGACGCTGGCGAGAGTTCTCCGAGATCGTCGAGGATGCGGGCTTCAGGATCGAGTTCCTTGTATTGATCTTGCGCGAAATAATCGGGCTCGACGTTGTGGCCTAGCTTGTATTCACCGGCGGTCAGCGGCTCCTGGCGCGCGAGGAGTTTAATAAGAGTTGACTTCCCTGCCCCATTGACTCCCACGAGCGCGATGCGCTCGCCACGCTCGATCATGAAGTTTACGTTCCGGAAAACTTTGTGTTCGCTGATTCCGCGCTCGCCATAGCTCTTGGCGACATTGGCAAACTCGGCGACGATGCGTCCGCTCGGCTTTGGCTGCGGGAAAGAGAAATGAACCGTCTTCTCTTCTTCCGGAATTTCGATGCGCTCGATTTTTTCCAGCTCTTTGATGCGGCTCTGCACCTGCTTGGCTTTCGTGGCCGTATAGCGGAAGCGATTGATGAAGACTTCCAACTGCTCGATGCGGTCGTGCTGTGTTTTGTAGGCGGCTTCGAGCTGCTCCTTGCGAGCAGTTTTCGCGGCCAGGTATTGATCGTAGTTGCCAGCGTAAAAGTGGATCTTCTTGTTCCAGATTTCCACGATGCGATCGACAGTAATGTCGAGAAAATATCGATCGTGCGAGATGAGGACGAAGGCGTAAGGATAGGTGGTCAGGTACTCCTCAAGCCAGTTGCGGGCTTCGAGATCAAGGTGATTGGTGGGCTCGTCCAGCAGCAGCAAATTGGGCTTTTGCAATAGAAGTTTGGCGAGGGCGATACGCATCTGCCAGCCGCCGGAAAATTCATCCGTCTGCCGTACCCAGTCGTCGCGGTGGAAGCCAAGACCGGTGAGCACCTGGCCGACTTGCGCCTCTAGCGTATAGCCGTCACGCGTGACGAATTCATGTTCGAGTTTCTGATAACGGTCGGCGACGTTCGAATATTCTTGCCCTTCGTGGTCGAGCTCCGACATGCTGCGAGTGAGCGCCTCCATTTCTTTTTCCATGGCGTGGAGTTCGTCAAACACCGACATGCACTCGGCGAAAACAGTGCGGCCGGTCATGGTGAGGCCGTCTTGAGGAAGGTATCCAGTAGAGATGCCCTTGGCGCGCGAGATGGAGCCATAGTCGAGCGATTCGATCCCGGCCAAGATTTTCACGACGGTCGATTTGCCGGTGCCGTTCGCTCCGACCAGACCGACGTGCGATTCCGGCGTGATCAGCCAGTCGGCGTCTTCGAACAGAAGTTTGTGGCCATAGCGCTTGCCCGCGGCGGAGAGTTGGATCATGGGTGCTGTATTTAATATAGCGGACGGAGGGAGTTAGCTATCAGCTATCAGCTATCAGCTTTCAGTTGTCAGCTCCCGGTAAGAGCAGGCTGTCCAACGTGTTTTCAGGACTTCGCTCTTAGTGAGCCGCAGCCATTTTCGCAATCCCCAAGTGCTCCAACGCGCGGTCGATCACGGTCTGAAGTTCGTGCGCATATTTGACCTCGCGGCCCTTGGCGAGGATGATGCGCGCCTTTGCCGCATCGAACCAGGTGGGATCGCGGTAGTCTTCTTCCGGACGGCGGGTCTGGCGAACCTCCATCAAAAACGCCTTAACCACATATTCTTGCACGCCGCTCGGCTGCCAGAAGACGCCTTTCGAATGAATATAGATGTGGAAGTGGCGCGGCTCGATGATGCCGATGGCGCCCGCTTCTTCTTTGGCTTCGCGCTCGGCGGCCTGACTGTGCGACAGGCGGGGTTCCGGGGCTCCTTTGGGAAACGTCCATTTGCTGCCGCCGTTGGTGTGGACGAGAAGAAACTCGGCATGCGAATTCACTCGCCGGTAGCAAACAGCCGCTACCTGCAGCGGCAGCGCAAAGCGAGATACTCGAGGCACGCTCATTGTGGGTAGTTTACTGCAAAGATATTTCAGGAATGTTAAATGCAACGAAAATGGTGCATACCGTTGGTATCGGTTACCTTCGTTCGTTCCACAGTAGTCCGCTGAGGGCGGCGACTTTATCAGGCTCAATTCCCCGGCTGGCCATCAGCACCTGAAAATTCTCTCCCATGCCCGCGGGCGTGACCAAATGTTTGAGTTGCAGAGCTACTTTCGCGCGCTCTTGCGGGAGGCGGCAGTCTTCGAAGGCGTCGGCAAACTGATTTTTTTCACCTATGCCCATCAGGAATTGCGATTGTGTGAAAAGTTTTTCGCAACGCATGCCGGCTTGTTCGCAGGGAGCGGCGAGCGCAGTGAAATTCACGTGGGCGGTCAGGTCTTGCTCGCCGGGTGCCTGATAGGGGTCGGGGCTGGCGGAGTGATGGCGATAGGCCATGACAGTGCCGCGATAGCGGTCGGCTAGCTGCTGCTCGCGGGTGTAACCATAGTCGATCACGATTAAGAGAAGCGGAGCGCTGGTAGTGGAATTCGCGATTTGGCGAATCCAATCCTGCGCGAGGATGGGAACCTCGATGCGCTCGCCGGGCTCGGGATGGACGCTATAGCGGTCGAGGAACTCAAGTTCTGCGGCAAGCGGCGGGAGACAGGTTTCTTGCAGACGGTTGTTCTCGAGCGCTAAGTGGAGTTTGCCTTGTAGGCTGAGAATCTCTACGGGAAGAGCGTCGAAGAATTCGTTAGCGAAGACGATAAGGGGGGCGTGATATGTGAGACGTCGGTGGATTCCGGCGGGGGCCGAGCTTTGCTCGGCTGGGCAGGTGGGGGCACCTGCCCCTACCTGGGGGCGAGCGATTCGGGCCTCTCCGCTTATGTAGGCTTTTTCTGCGGCCACGTGTTCGGTCAGATTTTCTTGCAACTTTGCTTGCAGCGCCGGCGAGGATTCTTGCAAGGTGTAGATTAGCGCGGCGAAGAAATCCGGGAACTTCTTGTTCGACCAATCCAGCACGTCGCGGGCGAAGAGGCCGCGGCCTGGGCCGAGTTCGAGGATTTCGATTTGAGGCGGACGATCGAGCGCTCGCCATATCTCGTCAAATTGCCGCGCCAGCAGGCGTCCGAAGACGGCGTGCACATCGCTCGAAGTATAGAAGTCTCCGGCTTTGCCGAATTGCTCGGCGTTGCGCGAATAGTAGCCCTCGTCGGGATCGTAGAGGCAGAGTTCCATGTAGCGCGAAAATGGAATGGGACCGCGCTCGCGGATCTCGCACTCGATTTTTTCGCGGAGGGACAATCGCCTAGCTTCCCTGGTTCCCCCCGCTCGCTCCGCCGTCTATCGGGTTTTGCACGGGGCGATCCTGCGGAGTGCGGGTAAACATTTCGATGAAATAGTCGTGCAATCCATCGTAAATCTGGCGCTGAAGATGCCATTTCAGCTGGGAATGATCGAGATCGCGGGCATGAATGGGAAGCACGTAGGTGTGAACCGGGACGGTTGAGTTCTTCAAGTCGATGACCACTTCGATCACGCCATTATTTTCGCGCGCCGAAAAAGCGAGCAGCGGATGCTCGTAGAGTTTGAGGTGCTCCTGCACCGCGGAAAGTTTGCTGGAGCCAGACACGCATTGATTCTACTGCGGCGGAAGGGCGAGATGCGCGTCCCTGCACGGCATGCATCATGCATCCGTCGATCATTATTATTGTTGCGCAGTGTTATTGCGCAATCGCGCCTAGGCAGCCATGCGGAGTGAGTGGCGTTGCTCGTGAAACGCTCGCTTGACCGCTGGCATCGCGAGATAGAGGATCACGACGACGTTAATGATCCCGAAAACCAGCGGAATTCCGCGCACGACAACGAGGATGGGTAGCAGCAGGAAGATGCCGAGGGCTGAAAGAAACAACGTCAGCAGTCGACCCCAATTTTGCATACTCAGCAAGCCATACCCGCCGATCAAGTGAAGCACCGCGAACAAAATAATCATCGCGGTGGCCAGGTGCCCGAAGCCGCCAAAGAAGCGTCCGGTGGCATTTCCCTCAGCGGCCAGAGAAGAGAGTTTAGCGGCCAGACCGGTGAAGAGCAGAATAGAGACTCCGAACAGCAAGCCGAGCGCACCGCGCAAAATCTGGTAGAAACCGACGAGAGTGACGCCAAGTGGGCGCATGAAGCCTCCTAAACTTTGGGAGAAATATAGCACATGGGGCAAGGGGACAGGTGGTAGGTTACAGGTGACAGGAAAAGCGCCGGCGGCGCGACCCGCTTGTCTTCCTCACGGCTGTCACCTGTGACCTGTCACCCGCTCCTGCCTACTCGTAGCGCAGGGCTTCGATAGGGTCCAGCCTAGAGGCTTTGATGGCGGGAAGCATTCCGCTGATGATGCCGACGAAACCCAGAATCACGGTCGAGGCCAGCAGCGTGGTGGAATCGATGGTGAGATGAATGTCGCCTTCCGTGCCATTCTCCACGAAGGCGCTCCACAGGGTGAGCGATCCGACCGACCAAGAGACGAGGTAGGCGAGAAGCACGCCTGCAATCCCGCCGAGAAGCGTGATAGCCAAAGCCTCTGCGAGGAACTGGACGAGGATGTGCCATCCGCGGGCGCCGAGTGCTTTTTCGACGCCGATCTCGCGGGTGCGTTGGGTAACGGACACCAGCATGATATTCATCAGCCCGACGCCGCCAATGCCGAGCGTGAGCAACCCGATGAATCCCAACAGAATCTTGATGCCGGTGGTGATCACGCGCAGATCGAGCAAATCGGCGAAAACGTCGAAGACAAAGATGGCGCGCTTATCTTTGGGATCGAAGTCGTGGTGAAAAGCCATCGACCGGCGCACGGCTTCGGCAACCTTCTCGTGGTCGCCTTCATATTCCATGGCAATAGCGTTTAGGTAATAAGTATTGGTGAGGTCGTTCATGGAGCTAAACGGAATATATACTTTGCCGTTCATGTTGTCGTCGCCGTTTTGGATAACGCGTTTGAGGACGCCAATCACTTCGTAGGAGATGCCGTCGACTCGCACCTTTTCGCCGAGGGCGTTCTCGCCCGAAAATAATTTTTTCTTCACATCCGCGCCGAGTATGGCGACGCGGCTGCGCGTGTTTTCGTCGAGGTCGGTGAAGAAACTGCCGGCTTCGACGTCGATGCGGCGCATGTGCGAATAGTAGGGATAGACTCCGCTGATGCCGTAACTGCCGCTCCGCGTGCCGAAGGCGACGGTACTTTGTTTGAACGCCTCGGGCGAAATGCGCTTGATCAGAGGCACTTCTGCCTGAAGGTAGTCGAGATCGTTGACGGTGAGCTTGATCTCGCTGCCAGCCTTGGTGCCGCCAGCTTGCAGCGAAGTGCGTCCGGGAAAGATGAAGACCAGGTTCGTGCCCCAGGAGCGGAAAGCGACCCAGAGACCGCGCTCGAACCCTGCGCCATAGGCGAGCAGCAGCACAACCGTGGCGATGCCCCATGCCATGCCGAGCATGGTGAGGACGCTTCGGCGGCGATTGTACTTGAGCGCGTTGTAGGCCTGGCGGGCGAGTTCAAGAAGCATAATCTATCCGTGTTATTCCTGCCGCAAAGCCTCGACGGGCTGGAGCAACGCGGCCTGCCGCGCGGGATAAAGGCCCGCCGCTATTCCGGCGAATGCCAACGAGAGAATGGCGATGGCCGCTGATGATGGAACAATGCGCGGCGTGTCAAATCCTTCGGGCGCGGGTAAGGCCGCCAGAAGCGTGACTAAAGCGGTAGTAATGGCCAAGCCTATGCCGCCGCTTAAGGCCGTCAAGAATGCGCCTTCCACGAAAAACTGGGTCAGAATCGCGCGATGCGTCGCTCCAAGCGCCTTACGTAGACCGATCTCGCGGGTGCGCTCGGTGACTGAGACCAGCATGATGTTGATGATGCCGATGGCGCCGAGAGCGAGCGTGATCACTCCGACCACGCCCAGAAAATAGTCCATGCCGTCGAAGATTTTGGCAACACGCTTATTGTCTTCGATCGTGTCCCAGTCTTCGAAGGACTCAGTAAGCTTCGGATCGAATCCGTGACGGCGGGCGAGTATGTCGTGGACTTCCTCTTTCGCCGCGAGATTTCCGCTGGGCGTCAGCGGGCGGTAGTTGAGAAACGAGATTGCATCTTCGCTGTTCTGATCCTTGAGCCGGAACAGATTACGCATCGTCTCAATAGGAATAAAGATACGTGCGTTCGTGCCATTATTGCCGTCCTGGCCAACTTTGCTGAGCACGCCGATGATTTCGAAGCGAATGCCGTTGAGCAGAATGGGCGAGCCCACAGCGGGGCGTCCGGGGAAAATGTTCTTCAGTAGTTCCCAACCGACGACGGCCACGCGGCGGGTTTCAGTATTGTCCTCATCGTTGAACCAGCGGCCCGGGCCTACGGGAATATTGCGAATCTGGTTATACTCGGGCGCCACGCCGAAAACCTGCCCATTGGTCGAACCATAATCGCTGACGGCGCGAATATCTTCGCGATTGAGCACCGGCGAAAGATACTTGAGCGTGGGCGCCTCGCTGCGGATGGCAAGATAATCCGCGTAAGTAAAGTGATAAGTGCGGCCGGATTGCGTGCTGCCTTCGACGGCCGGGATGCGGCCGGGGAAGGTGAACATGATGTCCTGTCCAAGATTCTTAAGTTGCTTGGCCTGACCGCTGCGGAAGCCCTCGCCGAGGCCCACTAACAGCAGCAGCGATCCCACTCCCCAGGCTATGCCGAACATGGTGAGAAACGAGCGTAGCTTATGCGCCCAGAGGGTGGCCAGCGACTGGCGAACGATTTCTATGAGCATCCGCATAATTTAAATCCAAAGCGCGTTGTGACCCGGTTTGGGCACAGTTGGCTCTACCGTCTGTTAATTGATACGAAAGAAGGAGGCAGCAGGTTCCGCAAAAAGACACACTCTTCCTGGAGAATTAGACGCCCAAAATAACAGGGGGTTAGCAGACGGCGCACCTTTCCGCCGGCCTTATAAAACGGAGGTCGAAAAGCAGTTCGAAGCGGATGGGGACGACGAGATGCAGAGTAGTGCCGGTGTTGGCGCTCACTTATACAGCCGCAGCACGTCTAACCCGCCGACCAGGGTGGGCCCTCGATCCGCGGGCCCTTTTCGACAAAATTTGCGATTGATCTACATCGACACATTGAAGGAGGCGTTGCCTATGTTTCGAGATACGTTTCGAGAAATGTTTCGCGCAGCATCCCGAGGATTCCTGTTCTGCCTTCTAACGGCAGCCCTGCCGGCAATCAGCCCGGCACAATCGTTCGTACTCGATCTGCCTCTGCAAAGCCAGCGGGCGGAGATTACGCAGCGCATTGGTATCACCGACGTCACCATCAACTATCACCGGCCGCTGGTGAACGATCGCAAGGTTTGGGGCGATCTCGTTCCTTATGGCAAAGTCTGGCGCGCCGGGGCCAACATCAACACGACGATCACCTTTAGCGATCCGGTCATGATCGAAGGCAAGCCGCTCGACAGGGGTACTTACGGATTGCACATGATCCCGAACGCCGACGAATGGACGATTATTTTTTCGAAGAATTCGACTTCGTGGGGCGCTTTCACTTACGACGAAAAAGAAGACGCGCTGCGCGTTACGGTGAAGCCGAAGCCGGCCGACATGCACAATGCTCTGACCTACGACTTCGACGACCTGAAGCCAGATTCGGCGGTGGTTGAACTGGAGTGGGAGAAGATCGCCGTGCCGTTTAAGGTTTCCGTCGACGTGCATAGCGTGGTTGACGCTAGTCTGAAGAAACAGCTGCGCAATCTGTCGCAGTACACTTGGATAAGCTGGGACGAAGCCGCGAACTATATGCTCGCGGAGAAAATCAATCTCGATGAGGCACTCGCTTTTGCCAACAAGTCGATCGAGAATGAAGATCGCTTTGACAACGAGACGACGAAGGCGAAAGTGCTGACGGCGCTCAATCGGAAAGACGAAGCCGCCGTCGCACAAAAGAAGGCGCTGGAATTTGCCACGCCGCTGCAGATGCATGGTTACGCTCGCCAGTTGATCGGCGAAAAACGCAATGAAGAAGCCTTTGCAATCTTCCGCGAGAATGCGAAAAAACATCCCGACCAGTGGTTCGTGCATACGGGATTGGCCCGCATGTATTCCGCGCAGGGAAAGTTTGACGAAGCAGCAAAAGAGATGCAATTGTCGATAGCCGCCGCTCCAGAGAGCCAGAAGAGCTATCTGGATGGCTTGGAGAAGCGGTTGGAATCGAAGCAGGATATTAATCAATAGCGGCGTACCGCGAAGGCGTTTCGTCGATCGAAATGCCTTCCCGGCTTTCATTGCTCACGATCTTCTTATGCGACTATTTTGATGATGAGTTTTCGCCTTCTCTCCAGACTCGCGTTGCCGGTTATGGCGCTAGCGATGCTTTCCGCTCTATCGCAAGCCCAAACCTCGTCCGCGACCGGCAAGGCCATTTTTTCTGGCGAGGCGAAGACGTCGACTTTTGCATTCGAGTGGCGCGAAGGGTTGATCTTTCTTCCCCTCCGCATCAACGGGTCGAGGCCTTTGTCGTTCGCCCTTGACACCGGCTCGACCAGAATTCTGATCGACCGCAAGCTCGCCGCCGACTTGGGCCTGAAGGCAAGCGGAAGCGGCTCGCTGCAAGGCGCTGGGGCCGGACGTATTCCAATCGAATTCATTCACGACGTCAACATCGCGCTGCCCGGAGTAGAAAGCGCCGGCTACGATTTGTCGACTGCCGACCTGCAACCGCTGGAAGCAGTCGACGGCGGAAAAGTGGATGGCATTATCGGCTACCCTTTATTAAGCCGATTTGTAATTGCCGTGGATTATGCCGCCAAGAAACTGACGCTGACGTTGCCGGAGGCATTCCATCCCGACGATGCCGCGCAGGTCCTGCCCATCGAACTGCGCGATAAATGGCCCTTTGTGAAAGGAGAGCTGGTATTGCCCGGTCCCGTCACCGTGCAAGATAGCTTTCTGATCGACAGCGGATCGAGCGATGCAGTCGACCATCCTATCGTGATGACGCTGCAATCGCGCGTGCCGAGTAAAAGCGGCGTAGGCCTGGGCGCAGAAGTTCAAGGTGCCACCGCGCGAGCCACATCTTTTCGGCTAGGACGTTACACAGTCGTTGGTCCGCTGGTGGCCTGTTGTGGCGGAACTGATGCGACCAGCAAACTGATAGGGAGTGAGATTCTGCGACGATTTACCATCACCTTCGACTATCCGTCATCGCGGATACTGCTGACCCCGAATTCTTATTACGGGGATACCAAAGCGCTCGCCAGTGAGTAGACTTGACTCACAGGTGTTACGACTGACTCGAGACTAAGACAGGCGCGTAACGCCGGGAAAGCCATCAAATCCGAAATCGAATGTCAGGATCGTCTCAATTCCATGGTGCTCCATCACGGCTAGATGAATCGCGTCGCGAGCAGATAACTGCCGATATCCCAGGACAATCCCTTTCGCACGTTCCAAGATCTTTTGATCTATCGCCAATACCTGATCGACGATGCCGAGCAATGCGTCAAAGGCTGGTTGGATGGCGTCGCGTCGGTTGATGGCGACATAACGATGAAGTATCTCCTGCAGGACCTCAGCGTCCGTGACCAATCGCTGACGGTCGTTGACCACTCTCTCAAGCAATCTTAAAGTGTCGCTCTTATGTGGATGCGACGCGCCGACCAGATACATAGGGACGTTGGAGTCGACGAGTATCACTCCGGCGCGTCCGGGAGATATCCTTTTTCAATCTCCGCCAACATTCCGCCAATATCACTGACCGGATATTCGTATTTGGCAGCAGCGCGGATCACTTCGAGCTTCTTGCCAATGCCGCCGAGCGGCTCCCGCCGTCGCGCCACGTCGAGCGCCTGACGAACCCACTCGGCAATCGACATGCGGCGCAACCGCGCCATGCGTTGAATCTCCAGATAGTCTGGATCTTGAAGAATGACCTGCAGTCTCTTAGCCATGAGATGAGTATAAATGACTCATAATAATGAGTCAATTCCTTACAACTAACACATTCTAATTACACTAGAGTTAAGGTTTATAATTCACCGCTGCAGATTAGCGTGTCGTCAGCGATGTCGCCTCGGGATACTGAAATACTCCCCGCCCCGACTTCCGCCCCAACCTTCCGGCTTTCACGTACTGCACGAGCAGCGGACAGGGGCGAAATTTTTCGCCGAGAGATTTGTGCAGGTATTCGAGGATGTGCAAGCGGGTATCGAGGCCGACCAGATCGACCAGTTCAAACGGCCCCATCGGATGATTGAGGCCGAGTTTGAGCGCTTTGTCGATGTCTTCGGCGCTGGCGACGCCTTCCTGGAGCATGTAGAAAGCTTCGTTGCCGATCATGGCATTGATGCGGCTGGTGACGAAGCCGGGCGACTCGCGAATCACGACCACTTCCTTGCGCATACGCTTGCCGACTTCGACCACGGCGGCCAGCGTGTCGTCGTCGGTTTCAAGTGCGCGCACGATCTCCAGCAACTTCATTTTGTGCACGGGATTGAAGAAATGCATGCCGACACACTTCTTCGCGCGATAGGTCACGCTGGCAATTTCGGTGACGCTGAGCGATGAAGTGTTCGACGCGAGAATGGTTGTCGGGCGGCAGATCTTGTCGAGCATGGTGAAGATTTCAATCTTCGATTCCATCTCTTCGGGAACGGCCTCGATGACGAGATCGGCCTCGCGCGCGGCCTCATCGACTGATCCGGCATATTCGATGCGCGCGAAAGCGGCATCGGCTTCGGCGGCGTCGACTTTGCCGAGTTCGACGGCCTTGTCGAGGTTGGCGCGGATTTCCGTCTCTGCCTTGCGCAGAGCATTGGGTAGAAGATCTTCGAGAATGGTGCGGTAGCCGCCAAGCGCGGCAGCATGCGCGATGCCTCGGCCCATAATACCGGCGCCGATCACGGCAACGGTGCGGACTTCAGTCATGCCTTAGTCTTTGTCCTCTTTATTTTCTTTGCCGGCCCTCTCCAGGCGCTGCACCACGCTCTCGTAGCTTGGCTCAGACTTGCGGATATATTCGCCGAGTCGCGCGCACTCCTCCTTGGTCATCGCCGGGATGCTGGCGCTGATGCGGCGCAGGGTGGTGGCGATGTCGTCGATGTAATTCATGTGGCGGATCAGTTCTCCAGTTGCAGGCATGATGGCTCCTTGCTTATTTTCCGGCGCGGCGGTCGACTCGCAATCACAGCCGCAACCAAGTTGACTATTCATTGTTCAACAGGCTGGCAGATTTAGCAAAGGGGCAGCGCTCGGGAGCATGCCACTTCATCGCGAAATGCAAGAACAGCGCTAATTTAAATGATGAAAGCGACGGAAGCCCGCATAGCCGTCTTTGCCCATGTAGCGCTCGAGCACGGCGGCGTCGGTCTGGCGCAGGTCTACAATTACCAGCCCATCGACCACGTCAGAGAACTTGCGGTCGAGATTGAATCCCACCAACCGGCCTCCGACCTTGGCGTACTGACGAAGGAGGATGGGCAGGCCTTTACCATCTTCTTCCACGTCAGAGATCGGCTCGGCGAGTTCGTCGATATCGCGCAATGCACTGCAGAGGGCGCCGCAATCCCAGCGGCGAAGCTTGGGAGCGCGGAATGGAGTGCGCGCATGGATCAGGTCAGCAAACTCCCCGCCCGATTCGCGCTGCTCAAAATAACGCACGATCATTTCGCGTGACACGCTGCTGTATTCGTTACTGATGCTGACGGCTCCAAATAACACGGGAGTCTCGGGATGCGCAGCCACGAAGCGCGCAATCCCCTTCCACAGCAAAAGCAATGGGGCATACTGGCGCTGATATTCGGGACGCACAAAAGAGCGACCCAGTTCCAGGGCGGAGCCGATCTTCAGAAAGAGCTGCTCGTTATAGCGGAACACGGTGTTTGTGTATAGGCCCTTGATGCCATGGACGCGGATGATCTCGTCGGTATTGCCGGCTCGATAGGCTCCCGCGATTTCTTTCTTTTCTTTATTCCAAAGCAACAGGTGCCAGTAATAGGTGTCGAAGCGATCGAGGTCGGTGGTGCGTCCGGTGCCTTCGCCGGCGGCGCGGAAGGTAATTTCGCGGAGGCGTCCGACTTCTTCCAAAGCGTGCGGCAGTTCCGGCGCCCTGGCCGCGTACACCGCAAATTCAGCATTCTCCAGGAGCAGGCGCTCCGGCGGAAGCGCCGCAATATCATCGATAACGAAACGCGCAGGAACCTCCGCGGTAATCTTTTCCTGCGGCTTGTGCGGTAGCACGGCGCGCATTTTGGCGGGCAGCGAGATTGGTTTCTTGCCGCGATAAGACAGCAGGTAGGTCCGCAGGCGAAGATATTCGGTCGCCTCGTTGTCATTGTCGAGGTTTTGGATCAATTCAGATGGAATCGCATTGCCGATGCGAATCTCTACATTTTTTTCGCGCTGCTGTAGAAATTCTGCCAAAAGAAAAAGTGTTCGCAGGTGAGGATTGATCAAACCTAGAACCTGAAATCTTCCGCTGTTGCGGCCGCAGAAGTACACGGGGAGCGCGCTGGCTCCGGTCTTGCGCGCCAGTCGTGCAGCGGTGCTATTCCATGTGGGATCGGTCACTTGCGCCTCGCGCACATTCCACTGCGAAACTTCGCCGGCCGGAAACACGGCGAGCGCTCCGCCTTGACGCAGCCACGCTAGCGCCTGCTTCAACGGCTTTAGATTTTTATCTGTTGACGACGGAGAGTTGAAGGGATCGACAAAAATGCAATGCTGGTGCAGTTCCGGGATGCCATCCAGCAGCGAGTTGGTAAGTATCTTGACATCTGTACGCACACGCGAAAGGAGGACAGTAAGAGCCACGCCGTCGAGCACTCCCAAGGGATGATTGGCGACAGCAACCAGAGGGCCCTTGGCCGGGATGCGGTTAAGGTCGGCCGCGTGCACTTCGAGCTTGACCTTCATATCATCCAGCAGGGCTTCTAACTGAAACCCTTGCGGCGCCTGGCGCACACGCTGATAGAGTTCGCGAGCCTGATCGAGCGGAATAAATTTTCGGGCAAATCCAGGGAGTCCGGGCAGGAGAGGCGGATCAGTTAATACACGGTCTTCGTCCCCCGCAATCGGCGATGTAGGCATAGCTCATTCTTGCCTTGGCTTGTTTGCAGGTTTATGAAGAGAGGATTAAGGGTTTGTGAATCGGCAACTCTTTAGTAACCGGGGAGATACTCAGCGCGATCAGCCTTCGAGTTTAAATCGTGTCTCCGCGAGGCGATAGAGACGCCGCCATACTAGGCGATTGGTCGTAACCACAACGGCGGCGAGGGCAATTGTGCTGGCGAGCAGCAGATTGAAATTCTTGGCATCGGTTGCGGCGGAAATCATTTCGCCGATGCCGACCGTCGAATAGACCTGGCCTTTGAGGTGGGCATATTCGGCGACGATGCTGACGTTCCATGCGCCGCCGGACGCCGTGATCATTCCGGTAACCAGAAAAGGAAAAATTCCGGGCAGGATTAATTTGCGCCACCGCTCCCAGCCGTTGATGCAGAAAACGCTAGCCGCTTCTTTCAAGTCGGTCGGAATCGCCATGGCGCCGGCAATTACGTTGAACAAAATGTACCACTGCGTTCCGAGCAAGAGCAGAACGATCGACCCGAGTCCCAGTCCTCCGCCGAGGTGAATTAAAAGCAGTAGCACAACCGGGAACACCGCTGTCGCCGGGACCGACGCGGCAATCTGCGCCAGCGGTTGCGCAATGCGCGCCAGACGTGGGTTAGATCCGATGGCGACGCCGACCGGAATCGTCCAGAGGGCGCCGAGCACCAAGGTGAGATTCACACGCAACCATGTCGCCAGCAGCCCGATTCCGATGTGGCGAAAGTCGGAGGTGCCTAGGCCAGTCAAGATCATGATGACTCGAACCACGGCATACGCGATCGCGCCGAGCGCCGCAACTCCTAGCACGCGCCCGAGCCAAAGAAGCGTTATGTTGGCGCCAGAGGATTCGGAGGGAGAATCCTGCTTGCGGGCGAAGTAATGGACCATCTGTTCGCGGAGGGGGGTCACTGCTCGTTTGCGAAAGAGGGCAATACCGCGCGAACGCCGTAGAAAGTCGAGCACCCATGAAGTCGGCGCACTGGCGCTCTCGACCTGCTCCATCTTAAATTTTTCAGCCCATGCGATCACCGGACGCCATAGGAACTGATCGATCAGCACGATCACGGCGACCATGGTCAGAATGCCAAGAAGAATGGAGCGAGTATCACCATCATCGGCAGCGGCCTGGAGATACGAACCGAGGCCTGGTAAACGGAAATCTCCAAATTGCTCACAGGCCATCAAAAAGAACCAGGCTCCCGCAACCGACATCATCGAGTTCCAGACGAGGCCGATGGTTGCGAACGGCAATTCGATTTGCAGAAAGCGCTGCCACCAATTGAAGCGATAGATCGTCGCCGCTTCGCGCATCTCGCGCGGAATACTTTTCAGCGACGCGTAAAAACTGAAGGCCATGTTCCACACCTGCCCGGTGAAAATGAGCAGGACCGCGCCGAGTTCGACGCCGAGTTGACGACCGGGAAAAAGCGCCGCCATGGCCAGCATCACGCCCGGAAGAAAACTCAGCACCGGAATAGATTGCAGAACGTCGAGCAGAGGAATCATGAAACGTTCGGCGCGCGGACGATAAGCGGCGATGTAACCGTAGGCGACGGCGAAGAGCAGGCTCAGCACATACGCGAGAGCAATGCGCAACAGCGAGTAACCTGCATAAACGGGAAGCGATTCGAGGCTGCGGCTGATTTCGACCTGAGGATGAAAGGGGCCGAGCCAGTTGCGCCCGACCTCGATGACGCCGTAGAAGAGCGCCAGCCCGGCGGAAAACATGACCAGGTCGGGCAACCCAGCCGCGCTCGGACGCGGCATTACCGACCAGATACGCACCAGCGGACGGAAGACGATTCGTTGCGGACGCTTCACTGCTGCACCGGGGTGCTGGTTGGCGGATGCGGCTCACTAACGGGCTCGGCCAGAATCAGCCGGTGCGATTCGCGGTCGAAGTCGAAAATTTCAGCGTAGCGGCCCCAGTTCATTGCGGTTTCGAATTGCCGCTGCACCTCATCCTCGCTGAAGTGCTCGTCGAGAATGTCGTAGAAGAATTCTTCCGAAATGGAACGGTCCGCCTTGGCGTGCAGGATGCTATCGATCTGCTGGAGGATGACGACGTGATTCAGCGCAGCCTGGCGGAAAAGAATTTTACGGGTGAGAATGTCAGCTTCCGCGAACCGCGTTCCCTCAGCGGTAAGGTGAACATCGCCGTCTTTCAAGGTGGCGAAGCCGAGCAGCACGGCAGCCTCGACGATCGGAAGCAGGTCTTCTGCGTCCATGATGAGGACTTCGGCGAGACGGTGAAGATATTCTTTTCCGCCGCGGTCCTGCAGCAATTCAAGCAGGCCCGCAATGCCACCGACACGGGCATGGGGAATCATCTGATATTTCTGGCGAACGGGTTTTTGCGCGGCGGCGTTCGCGTCGGGCACCGGCAATGCGAGTTGGGGCTGGGTCATGATCTTGTAAATGTAGTCGACGAGTTCGACAAAGCGCGGCGATTTACGGTCACGGGGATGCGAGAGTTCGACGGCAAAATCAGCGCGTACCCACGCCGGATTTCTCGCCAGCACGAGGACACGATCCGCCAGCAACACCGCTTCTTCGATGTTGTGCGTTACGATGAAAATTGCCTTGGTCGGCATTTTCTTGTTGAGCCACAGCTCAAGCAGTTCGTTGCGCAGATTCTCGGCCGTGAGTACGTCGAGCGCCGAGAAGGGCTCATCCATGAAAAGAACTTCGGGTTCGACCACCAGTGCGCGCGCAAAGCCTACGCGCTGCTTCATGCCTCCGGAGAGCTCTTTCGGATAAGCGCTCTCAAAGCCATCGAGACCCACGGTGTCGAGAATGCGCAAGGCGCGTTTGTGGCGCTCCATGGCGGGCACGCCGCGCGCTTCGAGCGGCGCCTCGACATTGTCGAGCACGGTCAGCCAGGGAAATAAAGCAAAACTTTGAAAGACGATGGCTACGCCGGCATTCTGCGACGTAATCGGCTGGCCGTGCCAAAGCACCTGGCCTGATGAAGGCTTGCTGAGGCCGGTGAGAATCCGCAGCAACGTGGACTTGCCGCAGCCTGACGGACCGAGCAAGGCGATAATTTTGCCCGGCTCCACGTCGAGATCGACGGGCGCAATGACTTCAATGCGACTTCCATCCGGCTGCAGGTAGAATTTTTCGACAGCCTGCGCGCGAATGATGGACTCGGTCACGGAGTGCTCCAGGAAGAGACAGGTAGTTTTAGGTGTTCCGTCTTACGGAAACCAGCAATGATTCTAAGTTTTGAGCCGACACTCGAAAACAAAAGCTTGCACCTGACGCTTGAACAACTTGGTTCGACAGCGAGAATACACCACTCAGGCCGCCCACTCTTCATTGGCGACCGCCGGGACTGCCTTCGGCTGCCGGTCGCAGACTTCAGCGAGGATAGCCAGTTTTTTCCCCAATTCCGGATGCAGCAAATCGGCGGCAAAGCGCCAGCGCCAGTTTCCTTGCGCAAGGCTGGGAACATTCATCCGCCCCTCGCTTCCCAACCCCAGTACGTCCTGCAACGGCAACACGCACAAGCTGGCGACAGAAGTGGAAGCAGCGCGAATCATTGCCCAGTTGACACCGTCTTCACAATTGCCCACATACGACTCCACCTGCTGACGTTCAAACTCGGTCGCGCCCGATTTCCACCAGCCGAGCAGAGTGTCGTTGTCGTGCGTACCCGTGTAGACGACCTTGTCGACCGTGAATGTGTGGGGCAGATGCGTATGCGCGCCCGGATCGCCGAAGCCAAATTGCAACACCGCCATGCCCGGAATCTTGAGGCGTTCTCGGAGAGTGGTGACGTCGGGCGTGATGTATCCGAGATCTTCGGCAAAGAATGGGAGTCCGCCCAGAGCCTCGTGCAACTTAACAAATAAATCATCCTTGGGGCCGTCGACCCAACGGCCATTAATGGCGGTCGGTTCGCTCGCCGGGATCTCCCAGAATTGCGAAAATCCCCGGAAGTGATCGAGCCGGATGTAATCAAAATTGCGCGTCAGCCAGCGCATGCGATCAATCCACCAAGCGTATCCCTGTTCCTTCATCACGTCCCAGCGATACAGAGGATTACCCCAGCGCTGGCCGTCTTTGCTGAAAAAGTCCGGCGGCACGCCGGCGACGACTTCAGGATCAAGCACCGAGTTCAGACGAAACAGATCGCAGTGGGTCCACACATCGGCGCTGTCGAAATTCACGAAGATGGCCATGTCCCCCACGACGCGAATCGATTTTTGCGAGCAATAGGTGCGCAGCGCCTGCCATTGCTCATAGAAAAAAAACTGGACTGCGCGGCGCACATCGAGTTCGTTATGCATTTCGGCCTGCGCCTTCGCGATCGCGACCGGATCGCGGTGAACAAGTTCACGCGGCCAAGAATTCCAACTCTCGAGTTTGAAACGCGCGCGTAGCCCATCGAAGAGAACGAAGTCGTCGAGCCATCCCTGGTTTTGCCGGCAGAAATTTTCATAACGCGCACGCGCCGGCGAGGCCGCAGAGCGCACAAAACGGCGCGCCGCTTCGAACAACAATGGCAGCTTGTGATGGAAAACCGTTGGATAGTCCACGGGCCCAGTTCCGTTGGGAACAGCATCGACCGAAGCGCGGTCAATCCAACGGCGATCGGCGAGGCGCTCCAGGCTGATCAGCAGAGGATTGCCGGCGAAGGCCGAAGTGGAAGAATAGGGCGAGTTCCCGAAGCCGAGCGGACCGAGCGGCAACACTTGCCAGAGGCCTTGACGCGCCGACGCGAGAAAATCCGCAAAAGCATAAGCCGCCGGACCAAAGTCTCCAATCCCGCCGCGCGAAGGGAGCGACGAGGGATGAAGCAGAATTCCGCTGGCACGGGGGAATGACATTCAAAATCAGTTCTCGGTTCCCTGTTCCCGGTTCTTAGCGGTGGATTTTCACCAGCGCGGCATCGGTTCGCAGCAACTGCTCAGACAAGAGACCCGGGAACTGAGAACTTCTCTATGAGCCTTCTTGCGCGCCCTGCCGCGTCAGGTTTTTCATCTCTTCCTCGTTGACCTTGAGGCGATGGGAACTTTCCATATCCTTGCGCAGATTGGTAACGAACAGCCCGAACAAATCGTTCTGTTTGGCTTCGATCAGGGACTGGCGCGTCTGGTCTTTCTTTTCGGCGAATTCCTGATCCGTTGGCGCCTGTTTTTCGAGAAGTTGAGCGACCACGCCGTTGCCGCCGGCCGTAATGGGCGCGCTAATGTCGCCGGGCTTGAGTGAGAAAATTGCCGTCGCACTGCTCATCGATCCAATGTCGGGAACCTGTCCATCGGGCGCAACCAGTTCGCTCGTCTTGACCGTTGCACCGAGTTCCTTGGCGACTTTTTTCAGATCGTGCGCAGCCTTGGCCCGGTCAGAGAGTTCTTGTGTCTTCTGTTGCATGAGAAATCCGGCGCGCTCATTCTTGAACTCGTTTTCGACTCGCGCGCGAATTTCTTCGAACGTAGGTGTTGCAGGAGGCCTGATCGCGAGCAACTGGAAAACCACGTAGCCTTGCGGAACCTGCACCACATCGGGCGGAGCCTTGTCCGCTTCATTGAAGACAGCATCCATAAACTGCGGATTGGCAGCCAGTCCGGGCAAACTATCGGTTCGGCTGAAGAAGTCGGTCGTGACCGCAGCCTCGCCTTTAGCAGCGGCGGCTTGGTCGAATCCGGAGGTGCGCGCCTGGCTGAGCAGTGCGTTAGCGTCCGCTTCGGTGGCGTGCGCGGCCTTTTGCTGCTTCACTTTTTCTTCGATCTCGCTCTTCACCTCAGCGAACGTTTTGAGATGAGCATCCTGCTTGTCTTCAACGCGGATGATATGGAAGCCGTAACTACTTTTGACCAGATCGCTGGTCTGTCCTTTGCCAAGTGAAAATGCAGCTTTCTCAAATTCCGGCACAGTGCGGCCGCGGCCGATCCAGCCTAGTTCGCCTCCGCTCTTGCCGCTGCCAGGATCGTCGGAATATTTCTCCGCAAGTTTTGCGAAATCTCCGCCAGCCTTCACCTGCTTCAAAACATCTTCCGCTTTCGCGCGCGCTTCGGCCACGCCCTTTTCATCTACCTTGCCGTCCGGACCAGGTAAAGGAGTCTTGATCAAAATGTGGCTGACCTTCACCTGCTCAGGCACGCGATATTCGTCGCGGTGCTGATCGTAAAACGCCTGGAGGTCTTGATCGGTAACGGCGGTTGCGGCCGCGATTTTCGCGGTGTCGATAACGACGTACTTAATCTGGCGCTTCTCAGGGATGGAATTGTTATACGTCGCCTTGTTGCGATCGTAAAAGGCCTTGAGCTCTTCGTCGGTAGGATGCAGCCCCTTCAGAATATCGGCCTTCGTAATCACCGCATATTCAAACTTTACTTTCGTATTGCGTTGGTTGAATTCGTCGCGTACGTCAGTGTCCCCGACAAAAGCGCTGCTGGAAACCAAAGCGCGCAGTTTGCGAACGAGAATAAAATCCTTCTCCAGCGCTTCAAACTGCGGAACTGTGAGGTCATTGCGCTGAACGAAATTTTCATACTCTTCCTGCCCGACGAACTTGCCATCGGGAAAAAGCATGGAGCCAAGCTGCCCGTGCTGAAGCTCATCGCGAAGTTCCTCATCGCTCACGCGCAGGCCCATACGATGCGCTTCGGCGACCAGTGCTTTCTCATTGATGATCTGCTGGGCGGCCTGACTGGCGAAATATGGCAACAGCATGCTGGCCTGCGCTCCACCGCGCGGAAACTGCTGACGAACCATCGCCCGGGCTTCGCGCTCCACCTCATTCACGGTCACGGTTTGATCGCCAACGGTGGCAAGAACACCAGGCGGAGGTGCGCCAATGCCGAGGCTGGAGCCGAGGCCGCCGGGAATCAGCGTGATCGCCATGGAAGCACAAATAATGACAAGCAGGGCGCCGAGAACGATCTTTAGCGTTGGCCCCGCATTTTGCAGCTGTCGAATCATAGTTGGATAACTCCGTAGGACAGTTCTGTCAGATTAGTTTCCGCTGGAAGCTAGAATTTATAATTATAAACTAGCGAGCGCGATGGCTGCCGCTGCGGGAGTCTTTCCTAATGGCTTGCTATAACAAGTCGCCGCCACCGACAAATACCTTGAACCACCAAGGACGGGAAGTATGCGAAGGATTTCGTATATACCAGTATTTCCTTCGTGGACCCTTAGTGCCCTTTGTGGTGTCCGCTTTCGCAAAATCGGGCCTAAAATCCGCCATTGAATCGAATCAATAAAGGTGTTATCAACGTGGGGCACATTGATGACAAGCATTTCTATGACGACATTGCGTCTGTTGATCCCATTCTTCTCACTGGCCGTCGCGGCCGCCCAGCCCAGCTTTCAACAAGCTCCGATCACGATCCCTCTGTGCGAGGGTTGGACGCTGCAATCCTCCGCGAAAGTATCGGCAACCGGTGAGACGCTTTCCTCGCTGGATTCCACTTTGGAAACTAAAGACTGGATCAAGGCCGACGTCCCCACGACCGTTGTGGCTGCACAAATAAAGAATGGGCTACTGCCCGATCCTTTTTTCGGAATGAACCTTCGCCAGTATCCGGGCGTCCGCTATCCCATCGGCGCGAATTTTTCGAATGTGGCCATGCCGCCCGACAGTCCCTATGCGGCTCCGTGGTGGTACCGCAAAGAATTTACTTTGCCCGGCATAGTCACCAACAAAACCGTCTGGCTGAATTTTCGCGGCATCAACTATCGCGCCAACATTTTTCTAAATGGCAAGCAGATCGCCAATTCGAACGAAGTCGCTGGCTCGTGGCGAACCTATGAATTCGACGTGACGTCTGCCATTAAGCCCGGAACCAATGTGCTGGCAGTGGAAGTCTGGGCGCCGACGGAGCATAACCTCGCAATCACATTCGTGGATTGGAATCCCGCTCCTCCAGATAAAGAGATGGGCCTGTGGCGTGATGTGTATTTGACAACCAGCGGGCCAGTCGCCCTGCGCCATCCTGCCGTGTTGTCGAAAGTAGATTCGCCGGCGAGCGATGTTGCCCATCTCACCGTAACCGCGCAGTTGAAAAATGCGACTGATCATCCGATAACAGGAACGTTGAAAGGAAGAATCGAAGGCATCGAGTTCGTGCAGTCTGTGCAACTGGCCGCCCGAGAATCGAAAGATATATTCTTCACGCCCGACCAATACCCGCAGCTCAACATGAACCATCCGCGACTTTGGTGGCCGGCGCAGATGGGCACGCCGAATCTCTACGATCTTGTTCTTTCGTTTGAGACTAACGGCGAGCTTTCCGATATCTCACGACCGAAATTCGGTATTCGCGAGGTAACATCCGAAGTCACCGCAGCGGCGCCGAACCATTTCAAACGTCTCTTCAAGATCAATGGCAAGAACCTTCTAATTCGCGGCGGCGGCTGGACGCCCGACATGATGCTCCGCGAAGGCCACGAGCGACTTGCCGATGAATTCCGCTATGTGCGCGACATGGGGCTGAATACGATTCGCCTGGAAGGCAAACTGGAGAGCGATGAATTCTTCGAGATGGCCGACCAGCAAGGCATTTTGGTGATGGCGGGCTGGTGTTGCTGCGATTTCTGGGAGCGTTGGAACAAATGGAAGCCTGAAGACTTCGAGATCGCAAAGACCTCCTTGCGCGACCAGATGTATCGGCTGAGAGGCCATCCGAGCCTCCTGATGTGGCTGAATGGCAGTGATAACTTTCCGCCGCCTGCCGTTGAAGCAGCTTATTTGAAAATCGAATCCGACTTGCGTTGGCCGAATCCGATCCTCTCTTCCGCCACTGGAAAACCGAGCACAGCGACAGGCGAGAGTGGCGTGAAGATGAGCGGTCCGTATGAATATGTAGCGCCCTCTTATTGGGAAACAGATCCGCAACTGCCCGCGGAGGACAAATTGTGCAATCCCGGCGGATGCGGCGGCGCCTACGGCTTCGACAGCGAAACCAGCATCGGGCCTGCCGTTCCGCCGATCGAGAGCGTCGGACAAATGGTTCCGAAGGATCATCTGTGGTCGACGGATGGATCGCTCGATCGATATTGGAGCTATCACGCCGGCGGCGGAGAATTCAAAACGCTGCGCGTGTTTACCGATGCTCTCAATGCGCGCTACGGAAAGGCCGCCAGCGCGGACGATTTCACTTATAAATCGCAGCTCATGGCCTATGAAGGCGTGCGCGCCATGTTCGAGGCCTACAGCCGCAACAAATACAACTCGACGGGCGTCGTCCAATGGATGCTGAATAATTCGTGGCCTTCGATGATCTGGCATCTCTACGATTATTATCTGCGCCCGGGCGGCGGGTATTTCGGCGCGAAGAAAGCGCTGCAAGCGCTCGACCCCGTCTATGGATATGACGATCATTCCGTATGGCTGGTGAGCAGTCAATATGACGATGCCAAAGGTCTGAAGCTAACTGCAAGAGTTTTTAATTTGGACGGAGCGCAGAAGTTTTCTAAAGACGCCTCGCTCGACGCAGCAGCCGATAGCACAGCGAAAGTGTTCGAGATTCCCCAGATCGAGGGACTATCGCCCGCGTATTTCCTGGACCTTCGCGTCACCGACAGCAGCGACAAACTGGTCGGATCGAACTTCTATTGGCTTTCGACAAAACCGGAAACGCTCGATTGGGCAAAATCGAACTGGTATACGACTCCGACAAAATCGTTTGCTGACTATACTTCGCTCGCGCAATTGCCCAAAGTAAAACTGACGGTGTCGAGCCGCAGCGAGCGCACAGACAACGGCAAAGAAGCACTCACGCGAGTAAGAATAGACAATCCCGGAAAGACAATTGCCTTTTTTGTCCGCTTAAAGCTCGATAAGGGCAAAGGCGGAGAGGAAATTCTTCCGGTGCTATGGCAGGACAATTACATTTCTCTGCTTCCTGGCGAGAAGCGCGAGATTACAGCGACGTATCGTGCCAGCAGCCCGGGCGCCGCAGAACCACAGATCGAAGTAAGCGGCTGGAACGTCGAATAAATTCCAGCAAATTTGTCACTCATCCGCGGGCAAATCAAAGTTGACGAGGTCTCCCCGGAAGCCGCGCGTCTTCCACGCGCCAAATGCAATTCCCGCCGCCATCCAGATTGTGCCAGCGATTTTGGCGCTATTCCCGAGGCTCAGCCAGAGCAAAAGGCAAATTACGAAACCTAAAACCGGCGGCACAATAAATGATGGCGTCCATTTTCCTTCGCGAACTACATAGCGCATGAAAGCCGCAGCATTCACGCCCATGAACGCGATCAGCGCGCCGAAGTTGAGCATCTCGGCACCGAGGCCGTAGCTCATCACGAACGCTCCAATCAGCGCGATAGCCCCCACAAACAGCACGTTATTGCGCGGGACATGATGCTTCGCATCGACTACTCCGAAGAAAGATTTTGGAAGCGCATTGCTTCGTCCCATGCCGAAAAGCAGGCGGGCCGCGCCGATCTGCGAACCCATGCCCGATCCGAAGTTGGCGACCAAAAGCGTGAATCCGATAATGCCGAACATCGGCTTCCACGCGCGGCCAGCAACGTGAACAAAGGCCGTATCAACGTCTGGAAAAGGCTGCGACGCGGGCCAGATCAACTGCGCCGCATAGACCTCAACCGCCGAAAGAATGCCGATCACCAGACAAGTCAGCACCGTTGCCAGCAGAATATTGCGTCGCGGATTTTCCGCCTCCTCCGAGAGGGTCGAGATACCGTCGAAGCCGATATAAGTCAGCACAGCGATCGACGTCCCGCTTAGCACCGCTTTCGTATTCCACATGCTCGGGTCGTAAAAGGGACGCGTATAAAACCCCGCGTCGTCGTGCGGATGTCCGAAGATGTAGCGCGCGGCGACCACAAAGAAAATCGCGATCACCACACCCATTGCGGCGGCCAGCGCGGAGTTCACGCGAGCCGATGTCTTCACTCCCTGCACATTAAGCAGCGTGAACACCAGCGCAAAGAAAACGGCCCATGCCCAGTACGCCACTCCCGGGGCAAACACGTGCGCCTGCTGGCTGCACCATATGGTGCAGATGATGGGATTGAGCATGTAATCCATGACCATGCTCCAACCGGTGACGTAACCGAGAGCGGGATTAATTTCTTGACCGACGTAAGTAAACGCCGATCCGGCGCTAGGATAGGCGCGCGCCATGCGGCCATAACTGATGGCGGTGAAGAGCATCGCTACCATCGCAATCAGGATCGTCGTAACCACGTGGCCGCGTCCGCGATCGCTCAGCACGCCGAACACCGACATCGGCGCCACCGGTTGAATCACGATGATGCCGTAGAGAATCAGGTCCCAAAGCGTGAGCGATCGCTTCAGGCGCTGGGTATCGGCGGACGGGCGGGCCGGAGGCTTAGCAGGCGCGTTGTTAGCAGAACTCATTCATGGTCTCAAAATAAAACCCCGTTATCCTGCGGAGATAACGGGGATTCGGGGAAGGCTTAATTGTGGCTCGCGGGATCGCACACACAAATTCGTGCCGCAGCTCCACAATTGATCTAGCATTCTATATCGCGCGGACATTCTGTCAACGCAAAACGCTTCTATTAAAACGATTCTTGCCGAATTCCGTGGAAACTCAAAAACCCGCATAATTCGATATGTCTATCGGTCAGGGTAACGAAAACTATACCCGCTCGATTCATTTCCCGACATGAATCTAGTGTTGTATTCCAGCAGATAATTCAAGTGCTCGGCATCGGAGGGAAACGATTGGCCGGGATATGGATAGGTCCGCATTTCGCGGAACGGGAGCGGATCAACCGCATCGCCGTGATAAGCATAGAAGTCCATATCTTTTTCGTAGCCGTTGGCGACGAAAAAATAATCGCGCATCCAGCCCTGCGGCAATGCGGGCAAGGTCGCCGGATCAAAATCCAAAGCAACCTCATCGCCCGATCCGAAGACAACAAACTTATCGTCGATTGAGTCGAGCAGCGGACGCACATCGCCATAGCGCGTGTAAGCGCCCGCCGGCCGCGTATATGGCCCCGTGGCGCTTGTCTTCTCGTAAATGTATTTCACGTTGCCGGGAGGCTGATCTTCGATCTTCAATGGGAATCCGTGGAAATCAAGATCGGCTCGCACCAGTGGAACTGGCGTCAGGCGGGCGCTCTGCTGCTGGCTTGTGCGGCTGACGAGAATGTTGTCCCAGTAGATTTGCAAATTTGTGGTGATGCGAATGCGTCGCGTACCCGGCGGAAGTTTGCCGGTGAGGTCCGCGGTCATGGTGCGTGGGCCGCCCGCCGGGAATCCCATGTCATCGAGGACACGAACCCATTTTTCTCTTCCGCCTTTTTCGGACGAGCCGTTTGCCGCAACCAGCGCTTCGACGTACGGCGCGATGGGCCGCAGGTGCGCTTGGTCGGCAGCGTACATACTGGTCGCGGAGTAATATTCGATTTCGCCATGCATCAGCAGCCAGAGCGGGCCACCGTCATAAGCCTGACCAAGATCAAGAACAAGCGTGTGCGCTTCGGCGAAGCCCATAAATGAAAGCACCTTGAAATCGCCAAAATACCGATGCGCGAGCAGATCGGGGAGAACGTTGTGTCCATGCTCGTCCCATGCACCCGCAGGCGGCCGCGCATCGTTATTGTTGCTATACACAACTTTGAAGGACGGATACGGCGGATTGCTGGCAAAATATTCATTCGGATAAACATCGACATCGGCTGGATGATCGACAGCGAGCAGTTTCACCTGATCCAGATAAACCGATTCTTCGAGTGGCTCCATGAGACGAAAGCTCAGCTTCCCATCTTTTTCGCGGAGCGAAACACGATTGAGTTTGATCGCTTCAGTTGGACGCGGAATATCGCGCTCGATTTTGCTACCGCTCGCCGAGATCCAATGCCCAACCACGCCCGCTCCCAGCATGTCGCCAACAAGTTGATATTCGCGGCCATCCCATGCAAAAAGCGTAGGACACGAACTGCCACGTCTATCGAGCTCCAGAATATTCTGCAGCTTGTTAGCGGCGACTCCAATTTCATCCTGCAAAACGCCCGTCGGCCACAACATGCGCACCACATCGGCTTCTTTCGCTTGCCCCAGCCCAATCGTCAAATAAGGCGAGTTCTGCCCTAGGTATCCCGACGATCCATACACTTCAAACTTCTGCCGCAAGCCACCAGAGAAAACTTCCACCTTCGTCCCGATAGCACTCTTGTTATCGTTCAGCCCCTTAAGCGCAAGACGCAGCGAGTTGTTCTTGTTGCCGCCTTCATTGCGGAGCAGCACGGCAGGGCCGTGATTCTGCGTGATCAGAAGATCGACGGCTCCGTCGTTGTCGTAGTCGCCTACAATGATGGCCCGCGGCTCTTTGAGCTGAATCTTATCGAGTCCGGTTTCCACGGTGACATCTTTCCATCCGTCGGGGTCAAGATTGCGAAAGAGGCGGACTTCGCCTTTGCCGTCGTTCGTCTCGCCGACGGCGACGAGATCGACCCAGCCGTCGTTGTCGTAGTCAATGGCGGCGACGCCGTAACCGCTGCGCCAATCCGCCTTCGGAAGTTCGACGCGATCGAAGCCTTTCCCGGCATTGTTGCGCCTCAGATGGACACCCCGCTCTGTCGTGCCGTCGGCGGTAAATGCCAAGTCCATCCATCCGTCATGATTGAAATCGAGTACAGCGACACCACTTTCGCTCGTCCACGCATTAAACGGATTGCGGGCAATGAATGCACCCTCACGCGGATTCTCGAAAATGGTCGTGGCACTGTGGGAGCCAGCAACCACAATATCGACAGCTCGGTCATTGTTGTAATCAGTTCCCACCACAGTATCGTAAGAACCTCGCGCGGAAAGCCCAGTCTCCTTGCTAACGTCGGTAAACGTGCCGTTGCCGTTGTTGCGCCACATCTGGTTCGCCCGCTCCCGTTTCGGCGTGTCGATGTCGACCGGCCTTCCTTCCTCGGCGAGAGGCACGGTGTTTAATTGCAATGAATCTTGAGCGGAGGCCGAGGCTCGCGTTATGTACAAATCCAGATCGCCGTCATGGTCGTAGTCGATAAACGTCAGCCCCACGTTCCACCCGTCATTCTTAATTCCCGATGCCAGCGTTACATCCTTGAAGCTTCCGTTTTTTTCGTTGTGGAGGAGCAGTACTCGCCCGTTCACGCTGAGCGCAATATCAGCGAAACCGTCGTTATCGTAATCTCCAGTTGTGCATCCCAACGCGTGCATGGTTGGATCAAGGCCCGCTTTGCGAGTAACGTCCTCAAACTTACCTCCGACGTTGTGAAAAAGCGTCAGGCCGCCTTGTGGGCCGTTGTCGGCTAGCAATAGGTCATTTCGCCCGTCATTGTCATAATCCAGAAAACACGCACCTGGGCCGAGAAAAGAAACGGCATCGTTCGAGCTCGAAGTCGACAACTTCGAAACCAGCCCCGCCTCCGCCGTCACATCCACAAACCGCACCGGAATCTGCGCGGGAACCTTCTCCATCGCCTGTGGCGATTCCTCTGCGCGCGAATATTTTCCCTGCTCGCCATACGCGAGGCTGATGGGCACACCCAGCTTGTTCTGCGTAATGTACTGAAATTTCTTCATCGCTTCATGCGCGGGATCGGCTTGCCCGGATTGTTGATAGGCTCGCGCCAATCCGAATTGAGCAGACGCATGGTGCAGATCGAGCTTCAATGCGTGCTCGAAAGCATCGATCGCTTCCAGAAACTGCTTGAGCTGCGCGTAGGTCGATCCGAGAAAGTACCAGCTGTCGGCGTCGTTCGGATCGATCTCAGTAACGCGGCGAAAAGCGTCAACGGCAGCGCTAGCGTCCGATGAGTTCTTGTCATAGAGCCCAAGGTTGTACCAAGCATGGGCGTCTTTGGGATTGTCTTTGACTGCTTTCTCAAGCAACGCCTTCGCTTCGTCGAGCCGCTGCAAATTGAGCAGGGCTACTCCGCGATTAACCGTCGTGATCTGCAATGCCGGATCAGCGGCCGCCGCTTGCTCGAACGCCTTCAGCGCTTTCTCAAAAAGCTGCTGATTCATGTATGCAATACCAATATTGTTGAGTCGCGCCGCCTCCTGCGGATTAGCGGAGGGACCGTTTGCGGCGAGTAGAGCCAGAAATAAAGCGAAAACGACAGCGATGATAAGAGACTTGGCCATTTGGGGCTGCGAGTGATTCTATCGCAGCGGCGGGCAAGACGGGATCAGCTGCTAACTCGCATGACGAGACGAATGAAGCAATGTTTTACTGACGGCTGAGCGCTGACGTCTGATAGCTATTTGGGTTCCATCGTCTGCGCGACCATTACCTGGCGCTTGAAATCTTCCATCATCTGCGCTTCAAGCCGCACTTCGGTGGGGCGCTTGGCGAGCGTCATGGTGTCGATCTTGTCCTGTAATTTGAGCAGCGCGTAAAACAAATTCTCCGGACGCGGCGGGCATCCAATCACATAAACATCCACCGGCACGACGCGGTCAACGCCCTGCAGCACCGCATACGTATTGAACGGGCCGCCCACCGACGAGCAAGCGCCCATCGAGATTACCCACTTCGGCTCCGGCATCTGGTCATAGATGCGCTTCACCACCGGCGCCATTTTCAAGGTCACCGTGCCCGACACGATCATCAGGTCCGACTGCCGTGGACTCGGCCGAAATACCTCCGAGCCAAAACGCGCGATGTCGAAGCGCGCGGTCGAAGAGGCAATCATCTCAATGGCGCAGCACGCCAGCCCAAACGTCATCGGCCAAAGCGCCGACTTTCGCGCCCAGTTGAAGACGTAGTCCACCGTCGAGATCATGAAATTCTTTTCGAATTTATTCTGCAACCAGCTCATGAGGCCCCTTGCGGTACAGCATAAACCATGATCATACGCCGAGGCGTGACGTGGGTCACAACTCTGGTCGTCACCTTCGAGCTATGGGCAGCGACTAGTAGATCGTGTACCCCGGCGCCGGATTTCGCACATCGGGCTTTGACGCCATCAGCAGCAGCGCGCCTATGCGCTTGAACGCCTTGAGGTCGTCGACCGAATGGAACGACGTTGTCTGATAGTTCTCAGGCGTGGGAGTGTCATCCGGAATCAACGCATATTCTACGTTTTCGAAGGCGTGCTTCTTTAACAAATTGACATACTCCGCTGCCGAGCGGACATGCACCGGCACTTTCAACTTCGGCACCCACTGCAGCGAATACGAATTGTCTTTGTAAAGATTGATCAGAATGAACAGCCGCCCATGCGGAGCCATCACGCGAAACAGCTCGGCCAGCGCGCGATCCTGATCGGGATAGTAATAAAACGACTCGACCGATAAAACCTTGTCGAAGAAATTCTCTTCCCACGGAATCTGCGCCGCCGATCCGACGACAAACATCACGTTGTCGAATTCCTTCGAAGAGGCCCGCGCCTGCCGAACCATCTCGTCGGAGATATCTACGCCAACTACCTGCCCGAATCCCTGCGGCCCGTCGCTGACCACGCGGGCGAGCAAGCGCGTTGCCCAGCCTGATCCGCAGCCGAGGTCAAGAATACGCTCTCCCGGACGCAGATCCATGCGCCTCATAGCCTTCTCAGTGATATCGAGATGATGACGCTCCATCTTCGCGCCCTCGCCATCATCAGCCCAGCGATTGAATTCCTGCTGCAGGCGCTCTTCGGGGGATTGGGATTTTTCGTTCGACATGAGATTCCTTCGCAGTTTTCGTTTGTGTTCCTCCCAACGACTAACGACCAGCCACCGTTTTCAATTCCTCAAAAAACGCCGGATACGACACGCCCGCCGCATCGGCGCCTTGAATCATCGTCTCGCCTTCCGCCCGCAACGCCGCCACCGCAAACGCCATCGCGATGCGGTGATCGCCGAACGAATCGAGTTCGGCACCATGAAGATGCTGCCCACCTGGAACGCGCATTCCATCGGGGCGCTCTTCGATCTCCGCACCCATTTTGCGCAGGTTGGTCGCAACCGCCGCGATGCGATCCGACTCTTTCACCCGCAGTTCTTTCGCATCGCGCACTTCGAGACCGCCTTGGGAGAACGGCGCAACCGCCGCCAGCACCGGAATCTCATCGATCAACGCGGCCGTATCGCCGCCGGCGATTACAGCTCCCTTCCACGTCGCTCCATGCGCCTCAATCGTCCCAACCAGTTCGCCGTGATGCTCCTCCAGATGCGCGACGGAGACCTTCAGCCCCATCTGGATTAGGATATCGAGCAGCCGCGCTCGAGTCGGATTCATCAGAATTCCCGGCAAAGTGATCTGCGATCCGGGAAACAGAGCCGCCGCGCAAAGAAAAAAGGCTGCGCTCGAAAGATCTCCGGCCACATGCGCCTCAATCGCGCGCAACCGCTGTCCGCCAGCAATTCGCGACGAATTCCCTATTCTCCCAACTTCTGCTCCAAATGCGCGCAACGCGATTTCACCATGATCGCGCGTGCGAATTGGCTCCTCGACTATTGTTTCTCCTTCGGCAAAAAGTCCGGCAAACAGCACGCACGATTTCACCTGCGCGCTCGCAACTTCTGGTTTATAGTGGATAGCCTTGAGCGCCCCGCCGCGAATTTTGAGTGGGGGTCGTCCGTTTTCGCTCGACGAAATCTGCGCGCCCATCTCGGTCAATGGTTTCATAATGCGCGCCATCGGTCGCCGCGAGAGCGATTCGTCTCCGCATAACTCGCTCGAAAACGGCTGTCCGGAGAGGATTCCGCTCAACATGCGCATGGTCGACCCGGAGTTGCCACAATCGAGCACCTGCGAAGGCGCCTTGAGGCGCGCCCCCGCGCCCAGCACTTCGATCGACCCGTCTTCCTGACGCTTCCACTCGCAACCGAGTTTGCCCACACAATCAAGCGTGCTCGCGCAATCCCGAGCCGCCGAAAAATTGTGGAAGCGGCTCGTCCCCTCCGCAATCGCCGCCAGCATGGCGTAGCGATGCGAAATGGATTTGTCTCCGGGAATACGAACCACGCCGCGCACATCGCGGGCAGGACGAATGATTACGTTCGAGCCATCTGGCTGCGAATCATCTGGCATGAACTTAATATAACGGAGATTGTGTTAGAGGTCGGAGGTCGGAGGTCAGAGGTCAGATTGTAGAGGTGAAAAATCCGAGGATTTACCCTCTACCATCTGACCTCTTACCTCTGCAGTGGTTTACTGCGCCCGTACTCGCCCTGCTGCTTCCGCGAGAATTTCCTGCGGTACTTCGCGCAGCGTGACATTGAATTCGAACATTGGCGTTTCCGAGCCGCGTCCCCAGCGCGCCACTTCCCAGTGCGCGCGGATAAACTTGACCTCAGGCCGCGCCGTCAGGTTGAGCAGCAGCGGAACTTCCTCGCGATAAAATTTCTGCTGAAATGCGACGATGGGCTTGGCATCCCACGCCGCACCATCCGCTGAGCCAAAAATGCTGACGTCGAGCGACTCCTGCTCGATGATGTTGGTAATGGCGAGCGTCAGCAGAAAGATCCGGCCCTCTGCGCGATTCACGTCGACCGCAGCTCCGTCACCTTTCGCGCTGACCACCGTTCTTTCGGGGACAAGAAAAGCTTCCATCATCACGCGGAGATTCTAGCAGAGAGGCAAGCTGAGGGCTGTGACTTTACGCGCCGCCACGTGATGCAGTCCCGTATCGACGACGCGTCCGTCGCGGCCCGTTTCTATTTGACCACCGACTCAAGAAACTGCCGCAACACCTTCCCTACCGCTTCCGGTTGCTCCCACGGCGCGTAATGTCCTGCCTTCGGAATTATTTTCAACTGAGTATCCGCGATATTCTGCCGCATCAACTCGCCATCAGCCGCGGTTGAGAGCACATCTTCTTCACCAATCACGATCAGCGTAGGCACGTTGATTGTCTTCAGATCCGCGATTGAATCCGAACGCTCCGCCATCCCGCGCAGCACCAGGCTGATATCTTCGGCAGACATTTTGCGCATCATGGCGCGCGCTCTATCGACCAGATCCGGACGCGCAGCCAAGGTTGTGCGCCCCATCAATTTCGGAATCATTGTCTCAAGAAGCGGCTCAGTTTCCTGCTCCAGCACGCTGGCTGCGGACTTCAGCCGATTAGCGCGAGCTTCGGCCGCATCGGCCTGAGGACGCGTGTCACAGAGCGCGAGCGAGCTAACACGCGCCCGAAACCGCCGCCAGAATTCGAACAGAATGTAGCCACCGATCGAGCAACCAATGAACGCAGCCTTGCCAACGCCCTCGGTATCGAGCACGCGCACAACATCGTTGGCGTGCTTTGCCATGAAAGCGGGACCTTCGCCAACTTCCGAATTGCCGTGCCCTCGGAGGTCGGGAAGAATCAGCCGGTAGCGCGAATCGAGCGCCGCCGCTATCGGATGCCAGAATCCATGATGGCAGGGAAAAGGATGGAGGAGAACGACTGGCGGACCGCTGCCGCGAACCTCGTAGAAGATCTCAGCGTCGTCGCTGTGCAGTGACGGCAAAGTGTAGAGTCTCGGGGTATCAGGCTACGACAATCACTGCGCCTTCTAGCTTGTCACCGGCTGCTGCGAAGCAGACGCGGGCAGCAGCAACGGCTCCTCGGGAATGATGATCCATCCGAGAATATACGCGATGATCCCCGGGAAGATTCCGCAACAAAGAGTGATGAAGAACCATAGGATGCGCACGAGCGACACGTCGAGTTCGAGGTAGTGAGCGAGGCCGGCGCAAACGCCTCCGATTTTCCGGTCCGCGCGCGATCGCATCAACTTCCTCGGCACTGGCACCGTCCCCACCACGTTGCCGCAGTGAGAGCAAAAGCGCCCCTCTTCAGCGATAGCCTTGCCGCAAGCATTGCAATACATGGTTGTGCCCCCCTTGTTCTGTTCATGATACGACGATAACGGAGAAAATGTTCCAAGACCAGCTCCTGACTCTTGGCTTCTAGCTCTAGCTAAAGGCTAAGTGCTAACGGCTAAATGCCCCCTCACCTACTCGCGGTACGCGTCCTTTATCCTCTTCCTCGCCTTGTCCGCTTCGGCGTTGCCCGAGTTCGTCGCCACCACCGCCTCATATTTCTTCACCGCCAATTCACGTTTTTGGAGCTGGTCATACATTTCGCCGGCTCCGAGGTTCGCCTTTTGCAATAATTCCGGGTCGGCGCCCGTGACTTCGTCAACTAACTCATACGCCGCGGCCGCAGCCTGATATTTTTTCTCGCTGCGCAGCAGGTCGCCTAGCCCGATTGCTGCGATTTCATAATGCAGGCTGCTGTATTTTCCCTCGCGCCCGTTTTGCCACACTCGCCGATACTGCGCCTCCGCCATATCATTCTTGCCTGACGCACGCAGCAGATTCGCCTCTTCGAGCGGCAGAAGGTAGTTGCGCGGAAAACGCGGACCGATCTCGCCCGCAATCTGCAGAGCCTCGCCATAGCGGTGTTCACGGCGCAAAAAAACCATGAGCACAATTCCTGCGTCCACGCTGGTTTCGCCGTTGCCGTGATAGGCATCGTTCAAATAGTGGAGCCCTTTTTCTTTGTCACCGCTCAAGCCCACCAGCGCAACCGCCATCCTCACCGCCAGCGACAGGTTCCCCATGACATAGTTGTGCGCCCCGACCACGAGTTTGGCGTCGCTGTATTTCGGGTCCAATTCGAGAACCCGTTCATGATCGCGCCGCGCTCCGACCGCATTGCGCAACGCTGAAAACCAGGCGCGTTCGATAAGCGCCGTGTAGAGCGCGAACTGTCCGCGAGTAACCCCACGGGCGTAGAGCATGTCGACATTATCCGGATTGCTCGCCAGTGCGGCATTCTCAAGCTTTTCGGCTTGCTGCACCAATTGCTTAATGCGTTCCTTCTGCGCGGGATCGGAAGGGCGATGTGCCAGCCCTATGAAATTGTCGTTCGAGTAATCGCCGGTATTCATCGCGCCCATGCGATACAACTCGCGCACCTGAATCGCCGACAGAAGATGATTCACCGCAAACGGATCATTCGGATGGCGCGCCAGTATCTTTTCGAAATCCTGAATCGCGGCATCGTGATCGAGGTTGTAGTAGTGCTCGAAGGCGGCCTGATTCAGCGGATCAGACGGACGAAGCGCGGTCGATGCCGGCGGGTCGACGGCCAGGCAAAGCTGGGCGAAAACCAGCAGGATGATGGCAGTTAAAGCGGGGCGATACCGGAGGGGGAAGGAAACCACGCCCATTTAGTTTAACTGATTGTAGGTGCTAGTGAGAGTCGCTCGCACGGTCTCATTGAATAGCGTCATGTTTTTCAAGATTATGCTTCGCGCATAACAATTGGATGTTCTCGGTGGCTTTCGATGATCCTCCAAGAGAATAAGGGATTATGTGATCGAAGTGTAGATTCTTGGAACTGCCACACCTCACGCAGCACCCTTTATCTCGCTTCCACACCTCCAACTTTATGTGGGTAGGGATAACGCGGTCATGCTCAAGATAAACGCTTCGAGAACCGCCAGAAAATGGCACATCGCCCACCAACTGCAACTTGAACTTAAATACGTTTCGAGACGAGGATTTCTCTCGCCACGAATCAATTAATTCGAAAACCCCGTTGTAGGCCCATATTCCATTGCGGATCTTCTCAAAAACTCGCACCCTTTCCGGGGCAGCGATTCCATCCTTAAACTTTCTCGCTGCCTCCGCAAATAATCCGTTCTGGGTCGGCTTACCGTTCGGCTGAAACTCAGGCTGATCGACTGTTTTGGGATTAGGCCCGCTGCTTGTGCGCGGCAGATCGTGCCCCTCGTAGATGATAATGCGCCCGTCCTGCTCAACCCTATCCTGATATGGCGCGCCTGATCTTTGGCTCATCAAAATGAGGCTCTCGCCGTCCCTAATCCGATAGTTCATCCCGCGCTGGAGATTTACTCCAAACGGGGCACACATCTCTAGATAGGAAACAACGTCGCCTGGGCTTAGCATCCGAACCTGAATGCTACATCACACCGGCAGTTCTTCCTGCATCCATCCGCCGGCAACCTCCGGCTTGGGTTCGCTCGCGAGATCAAGCACCAGCCTCTCCAGCACCAGCCGCTTGCCGGGAGGATTCGAACGGAGCGCCAGATCGGCCTTTGCGACCAGCCGAATCGCGCGCGTCAATTCGCGCTTTGATTTGTAGCGCCGCGCTTGCCGGATAATATCGTCGGCGGCAAACGGAGGTACACGAAAACCCTGCCACAAGGCTGCCCACAGCATGCGTTGATCGCGCACGTTGCGCTCGAGAATCACCAGCATCTGACGAAAAGTTTTCGCCAGCATATAGAGATGACCAATCGCAGCTTCTTCGCCGTCGCCCGTCGAAAGCAGCGCATCGAGCACCGCCAGCGCGCGCACGCGGTCTTTGGATGAAATCGCATCGGTCAATTCATAGAGCGAGCGCTGCTTCGCCGCGAGCACCATGGTCTCGACATCGACCAGCGTGATTGTTTTATTTTCGCCGACGTAAAGAATCAGCTTTTCCAGTTCATTCGACACCATCATCATGTCGGCGCCGAGCGCATCGACTAACTCGCGCGCCCCATCGGCGTCGATCTCAACGCCGCGGGTCGCGCAATACTCGCCAATCCAACGCACCGCTTCACCCTCCTGCACGCGCGCCAGTTCGACAATGCCGCAAAACGAGCCCAGGTCTTCGCGAATCTTTTGATAGCGATCCTTGTCCGTCATTTCCATGCGGCGAGCATCGGCGGGGATGCTAATGTGGTCCGCAACAAACACCAGCAGCGCATCAGGATTCGGATTCTTGCAATACGCTTCAATCGCTCCGATCTTTTCTTCGTTTGATCCGCGGCCAAACAAATTCTTCACGCCGCGTACGAAGAACACCTGAAACGGAGCCATCAGCGAAGGCGTGCGCGCGCGATCCAGAATTTCGTTGAGCGAAGTCTCGGCGAGATCGAATTCAAACAATCCGAAATCGCGCGAGTCGGGCGCGACCAGATGCTCAAGAATGGCGTCGCGGCAGCGCTTGCGAAAAAACGCTTCGTCGCCCACCAAGACATAAGCCGGCCGCAGCTTGTGCGACTCGAGATCGGAGAAAAAGCGCTCCGCCTGGCTGAAGGCGCGCATCAAAATTCCTCCGGCATCAGTAGGCCTCCAGAATATTGGCCACCAGAGTGTGCGCGAAATCTCGCGACAGCCGATCGACGGCCGGGGAATCCTCCTGAAAGAAACTGGGAAGATCGCGCGAGATTTCATACTGATCGTGAAAAAGATAGGCCGGATTCTCGAACAACACTTTGCCCTGACGATCCGACAAAGTCACCTGTATGCTCACCGTGACCAGAGCGCTGACGGCGCGCCCGGTTTGAGAGTCATACGCCAGCGGCGTAGCTGATGCCGAGAGCACCGTCGCCTTCAACACCGCATCCGCGTCGGCATTAGCCTCGTGCACTACGTGATATTGCGTGCGCGCATTGAATTCGCGCACCACGGCGTCGGTAAGCACCTGCTCGACCCGAAAAGTCTGGCTGTGACTCACAAATCCGGGGATTGCAATCGAATGGATATTCTGCGGCAGATCACCCGCACCTACCCGGTGATAGCCGCAGCCTGTCGATATCAAGATCGCGACCAAAGCCGAAACAGCGGTGGAAGCAGCGCTCACGCCTAAGGCTCCGGCACCCGCCCAGTGCTTCATTGAATCTGACCTCGCGGGCGCGAAGCGGTCAGCGTCTCGGCACACTCGACGGCAGTCAAGGCAGCCACGCGCAGGTTGTCAGTGGTCGCCCAGAGCCACACACCATTCTTGTGATTGGCGTCGCTCGCGAGCGACACCAAAATATCTCCCTGGCCCGCCGCGCTCACACTGGTGGGCAACTCGTCCGGGCCAGCGCTGACGACGATGTGCTCTCCCGCCAGCACCGCCGAAAAATCCCCAAGCACGACCGGCTTTCCCATTTCAAAGTAAACAGAGAATCCATGCCCGTGAAAGACCGGCGCATGCAGTACCTGCAACGCCGGCTCGGTTGCACCGTGGGCAATCTGACGATAGTGCTTTTGTATCCGATCGGACACGGCTTGCAGCGACAAGTTCGATCTCTCTCCATAGCGCGCCACCATGTTGAACGCGACCTGTATTTCAAACACATTTTTCGGCAATTCCTGAAAGGAGAGCAGATTCACCGTCTGCTCATGCAGTTCGTCCATTCCCTTCTGGCCATTTTCGGATGCCGGTTCGAACACCGTCGCAATCATGCGTTCGATTTTCCCAGCTGTGGCGCTCGCCTTCTCGATGCGAAGGGCGAGCAGCGCCAGCACTGTGGCCGCCGGATGAGCGACTACAACCGGCCCTGGCTGCAACTCAGGAGCAACGGGTTGGCCCGTCTGGCGCTCGATCCAAGGCGAGCGAACCGAAGCTCCGGCTTCATTTTCCAAGGCGAACGAAAGATCGACGATGGTATCGCCAAGATCCCGCGCCGCCTTCCAGTTGTTGCGCGTCGAGCGCTCATCGGAAGCGAAGAAAGCAAAATCCACTTTCTCGAATTGCTCCGAGCGCACGCTTTGGATAAAACTCATCTCGTTACCGACAGCCTCCAGCCGCCCAAGAGACTCCTCATCATCAAGCAGGCGGACATCGACGGCGGGGAAATTCCGTTCGCGCAGAATTTCGGCAACCTCTTTCCCCTTGAGCGATGCTGCACCCACAACAGCCACGCGATAAACATTCGTCCCGCGCAAATCCGTCGGCGAGGCAGACTTCGAAAGCGGGAATTTTGGAGCAGCGGTCATGGATTCTGCGATGCCTCCCGATACGCCGGAGGCGACGGCGGAGTCTTGCGGTGGAAAATCCATTGCAGGCGCCACAGCACGCCGGAAGCCATATAGAGAATCGCGATCGCGAAAAGCGCCGGACCGGAAAAGAACCAGATCGACGCGCCCACTACCCCAAAGATCACAACTAGGCGAAAAGGATGGCGGGAACGAAAGTCGATATCCTTGAAGCTATAAAATCGCCACGTGCTCACCATCAGGTAGCCGACCACGACCACCATCATCAGCCAACTCAGCGCTGTCACCCACGAAGTCAGCGGCTCGCCGCCGGAGAAATGGACAACCGCCGCAATTACCCCCGCTCCCGCAGGTATCGGCATGCCGACAAAATATTCCTTGCCCGGACGCCCTGGATTTGATGGCTGTGGATTTTTCGCAATATTAAAGCGCGCCAGCCGGCTCGCCCCCGCAATGAGAAAAGCGAAGCAGGCAATCGACCCTAATTGCGTGATCTTCAAGTGCAGGTCGGGAAAAGTCTTAACCTCCGGCAACAGATGAAAGCCCCACATCCACGCCAGCAGCGCCGGCGCGACGCCAAAGGTAATTACGTCCGCCAGCGAATCGAGCTCTCTGCCAAAATCGCTGGCCGTGTTGGTCATGCGCGCGATGCGACCGTCAAGGCCATCGAACAATACGGCGAAGCCGATGGCCTTGGCGGCGAAGTCCATGTGCCAGGCCTCAGTCGGACTGCCGTGCACGGTCTGGAGAATCGCGTAGAACCCCGCCGCGATATTCGCAGTCGTAAAAAGCGAGGGCAATATATACATGCCCTTGCGCATTTTTCCGTGGGCGCGATCCGATTCGCGACGGCGCGGCGCCAGCTCGTCGCTATTGGACATCATCTTCTGATCCGATGACATGTTCAATGCGCCTCCCGCTCCGCCCCTTGCGCGGCTCTTTCGTTGCTCGCATCAACTGAACCAGCATAAGCTGGCTGCCCGACTGGCAAAAGAGCCAGTACCGTGGCTCCTCCCTTGACGCGGTCGCCAACTTTCACCTGAATCGCGGCATCGCGATCGAACAGTACATCCACGCGTGAGCCAAACTTGATCAACCCTACCCGCTCGCCGCACGCCACATTGTCGCCCACGCGGAAATTGAAAACGATGCGGCGCGCTATCAACCCGGCGATCTGCTTGAATATTACGACACGACCGTCACCTTCCACGGTGACAATATTCTGCTCGTTCTCTTCCGCCGACTGCGCACCCATGGCATTGAGAAATTTGCCCCGCTGATAGCGTACCTCGCGGATCACGCCCGCGATCGGCGAACGATTCACGTGGACGTCAAAGACGCTCAGAAAGATACTGATGCGGTTGCGCGCAACGCCGTTGGCAGTCACGATCGAAACATCGGTGACTTTGCCGTCTCCCGGAGAAACGACAGGAACGAGACCGCTAGGAGCTTGAGGAATCTGCCGCTCTGGATCACGGAAAAACCAGAGAAAGAACGCCCCGAGCAGCAGCACAGGAACGGCGTAAGGCCAAGCCGCCAGCCAGGCGATCACGCCAGCCGCCAGCAGGCAGCCCGCTCCATAGAAGTAGCCGTCGCGCACCATAGGGGAGTCAGTTTAATTATATGGTGTAAGGGGATTGATCGCGCGCTGTTCGCTGTTCGTCGTTCGCTTTTCTCAACTCGCGGATCGCTCTGGGAGATCGACGCCTCATTGCGCGAACAGCGTGCCGCGAACGACGCAGCCCAAACAAAAAAGGCGCTTACAGGCGCCTGGTATGGAGACACATCTACGGCGATGGGGTCGACGGAGGTGGCGCTCAGGCCGATGGCCTGCTCGCTTATCTACTGCTTATGCAGAATGCCGATAAACATCGTGTTCCAGGCTCTGCATCTGGTCTTTGAGGCGCAGCTTCAGCTTCTTCAGCCGCACTTCCTCTAGTTTTTCGTCTTCGGTGAGGTATCTCTTTTCGGTGAGGGATTCGAGCCGTTGGGAGTATTGCGAATGCTCCTGAACGAGTCGCTGGAACTGCTCATGACCGGTCAGGAGTTGCTCTCTTGGAGTCAGCATCCTTGCCAGACCTCCTGGGTACGTTTTGTTACCGCCAGGTTAAAAAGTAGCACAGAAATCGATGGCCATTCAATGATATTTCATAGAAAGATTTCCACCGCTCGCCAGCGCCTCCGAGACACAAAGATGCACCGAAAGTGGTGCGGAATCAACACTTTTCAGCCCGAATCAATTGCCCAAATCGGAGCGCATAAAGAATCGCATCCTCCTCCGGAACCTTATAATACAATCGGCGCCGCCCCACCACACCGAAAGCGTGTTTTTCATATAATCTGCGCGCCCCTAAATTTGACTCGCGCACCTCGAGCAGCACGGACGACGCCCGCTCCTCGCGCGCCCGTTGAATTAATGCCCCTATCAATTCGCTGGCGATGCCGCGACGTAAAAATTCCGACGCGACCACTACATTCTCAATCTCCCACTCGCCCGCGACGACCTGAGCGCAAATAAATCCGCAAAGCTTCCCCGCCTGCTCCGCAATCAAAACCACTCCGCGATCCACCAAATTCTTGTATTGCTCAACAGTCCAGTGCGCGGCGCTTTCTGCGTTTTGCTCTGTGGCGACAATCGCCGGCACGTCGTTCAACCGAGCGCGACGTATGGCGATAGGCTTCGTATCAGCACTTCCTTCGTGCACATTAGTGACCTTTGTGGTTAAAGCTTTCAGCAATTAACCCAAGACAGCCCGCGGGGCACCAATGCTCTCACCGGGGCTTCGCGAAAATTTCAGCGTCGGAACGCCGAATGTAATTCGCCTCCAGATCCTCAGGACGAACCGTCTGGCCCCGCTGAAGATGCTCCGAACCCAACCGCGCAATCACTGCGCTACTCGGGTACTCGATCAGTTCAACGCGAACTCCCGCAGCCCGAAGAATCTCAGCCAAAGCGCCATCCGCCATAACGACGAGTCTGTCTCCACCACGACGAGCTTCGGAGACAAATTCGTCCCTGCTCAGCAGCCGTTCGCTGTGCATGCAAACTTCTGGATAAACTTCGTAGTCGCCGACGTAGACGTCACCCCGACCGGCATCGAGCAGGGCAAGCACCCGCCCACTCACGCGACTGCCGCGCGCGACCGCCTCCAGCAACGAAATCGCAACGATCGGCTTCTCCAGCGCTTCGGCCAGCCCTTTGATAGCAGCCAGACCCACGCGCAGCCCAGTAAACGATCCCGGACCGCTGACAACCGCAAATCCGCCCAGATCCCGCTTACCATGGCCGTGCTTTTCGAGTAGCGCCGCAATCGACGGCACCAGTTGCGCCGAAAACGCGCCGCCCGTGAGCGGGACAGTTTCAAGTATGTCGATTTGGCTTTGGCCGGAAGTCACGCGAGCCAGCGCCAGACTGCCGTTCTTCCCGGAAGTGTCAACGGCCAGCAAAAGCATAGGAAATATCTGTAAGTGGCTTATGAGTTGTCATCCTGAGCGAAGCGAAGGACCTATGTATCTGGCTGAGTACCTGAATACATGGGTCCATCCCTTCGCGAAAGATGACAAAGTTTAGCGTCGCCCGTCAATTTACCGGCGAGCACGCAGCCGAATTGCAAATTAATTCAGTGTCCGCTCTCCACCAGCTCCAGCAGCACGCCCGCCGTGCTCTGCGGATGCACGAACACATAGCGATGCCCGCCCGCGCCCGTCTTGATCTCGTTCGACACCAGCCGCACCCCGCCGCTTTGTAATTTTGCAATCGCCGCTGCGAGATCCGGAACGCGCAGACAAACATGATGCAGTCCCTCGCCATGCTTGGCGATGAACTTGGCGATAGTCGAATCCTGCGAAGTGGCCTCCAACAACTCGAGCCGGCTCTCGCCCACCGGCACCATCACCAGGCGCACTTTTTCCTGCTCCACAGTTTCTTCGGGAGAAACGCTCAGCCCCAGCTTCTCGTAAATAGCCTTAGCCGCCCCCAGAGACTTCACTGCGATGCCAAGATGATCGATGCTGAACATCGTTTCCTCCACCACCCACTATCTACCCGCCGACGCCGCAACTATCTCCTCCACCAGCGAATATGGATCGCGCTTGTGCTCAACAATCTCCGCTGCATAACGCTCGATCCTGCCACGATCCATTTGCGCGCGTGCCTTTTCGAGCATCGCATCCCGCAGCATCTCGACTAGCCGCTCCTGCCAGTTCTCGACATTCTTCTTCAGCAGAAGATTTTCTTTCTTGAGATACGCTTCATACGCTGCGATGGCTTCCGCCAACTCTGCGGTGCCCACGCCCTCGCTAGCCACTGTCTTCACAATCGGAGGCGTCCACTTGTCGTGCCGCGTCGCCAGCGATTGCAACGCGCGAATCTCGCGCTCCACGCGCTCCGCTCCTTCGCGGTCGCTTTTGTTGATGACAAAAATATCGGCAATCTCCATGATCCCAGCCTTGATCGTCTGCACATCGTCGCCCATGCCCGGCACAAGAATCACGACGGTCACATCGGCCAGCCGCACAATATCAATCTCATCCTGCCCCACGCCGACCGTCTCAATCATCACCAGATCGCGCCCAGAAGCATCCAGCACGGTTGCAGCATCCGCAGTCGCGCGCGCCAACCCGCCGAGCGATCCGCGAGTAGCCATGCTGCGAATGTAAATCCCCGGATCGGCATAGTGATCCTGCATCCGTATCCGGTCGCCCAAAATCGCCCCGCCCGTATAAGGACTAGTAGGATCGACCGCAATGATCCCAATGGTGCGATTCTCTTTGCGATAATGCTTGGCCAGCTGATCGACCAGCGTGCTCTTCCCCGCTCCCGGAGCGCCGGTCAGGCCGATGACGCGCGCCTTACCCGTATGCGGAAAAAGCGCCTTGAGCAATTCGGACCAGCCAGCCGCGCGATTTTCGACGGCGGAGATAGCGCGAGCCAACGCGCGCGTATCGCCGGAACGCAGCAGGTCGACAAGAGTTGTACTGGGTTGAGTCAAACAGGATAGTGTAGCAACCAACATCGATCAGCGTTCATGCAAATCTGTTTCTCACCAGGAGTCACAGAGTCACGGAGAAAGTTGCACTTGCTCTAGCGCCCAATCGCCGTCGGATGCTTAGGCTGATACAGCCCAATCTTCCCGCCTCCAGGCAGCGAAATCGTAGTCACGCTGCCCCAACGCTCTTCCTTAACCGCGCCACACTTCACTTTCTTCGCCTTCAGCGATTCCATCTCGGCCTTCAGGTCGTCGCACATGAAGTAGAGCGCATGCACATCATTCTCGCCAGGATGAAACGCAGCCTCTGCCGCCGGCAGCCCGAAAATCAGCCAGCCATGCCCAGCATCCACTGCGGGAAATTTGAGAACGTCGCGAAAGAAAGCGCGGTCGCTTTCCGCATCCTTGCTGTAAACGATGACGTGAGTCCCGTTGATCATGGCAGCTCCCTCCCCCAGCCCAACGAATGCCAGGCACTCTAGTCGCTTGTGAAATCTTGTCAAGCCCCCGTTTCGACGATTTTCCGCGTAAGCCAATGAATTGGCTGGGAAAATAAAGTTGGAAAACTTGTCCGGGCAGGCAGGTCAAAATTGTTATAATAGAATTATAGAGATCAAGAAAGGTGCGGATCACTCCCGCACCTTTTCTTTTTTGTCGATTTGTCATCCCGACCCTGAGCGCAGCCGAAGGGGAAGGAAGACCGACCCATGCATTTCGCGTGTGTGCCATCGCGATTTCGTGATCGGCGGGCACCTCTAAGTCCTTATTCCGTAATATTTTACATATAAGCCCCTTAAACTCAAAGATTTGGCGGTAATTTCTTCCTAAAGGTACCAATTAACTTGGCTAACCCAACCTAGCCCATCTTTCCCGCTATTCTGACCTTGCCGAAAAAGCGTCTGCCCGTTTCGCAAGCGGGGGGTCGTCTAAGGTCAAAAGTGCCGGGCATGGAGGAGAGCGACTGTAACAATCCCGTCGGCTGAGGTCCGCCATGGCCATGGCACTGATCGCAAACCGATGGGCAGCAGGGGTTCTTTCCATGCCCGACGGGTGTATTATAGCCGCAGAAGATGGCTAACCCAAAGAGAAGTCTTCCCAACGCGGCGATGTTCGACAGCGCCCTCCGTCAAGTTCTCCGCGTCTCAAAATCCGACCTAAACGAAATGCTCGCCGAAGAGAAAAAGGCGCGAGCTGGGAAAGCGAAACCCGGCCCTAAGCCGGGACGCGCGAAAAGAGTGAACGCATGACCCCACGGCGAGACTCCGATCAACGACCAACGCGAGAGCCAGAACCGCTCACAGAATCACCTCGACCCGGACGCACTGGCGACAGTATGCCAGAGCCGTCACCGTCTCGTCCGTCCGATGCGCCGCCTGCCGACGAAAGACCCGGCGAACCGTTTAGACGTTCCGACAGATGAAGCGCTCTATTTTATGAGTGCAAATACGGTCAACAGATTCATGGCGATGGCTGGGATAGTCAACCAAAACGACCAATTCAAATAGTCGGACTTCCGTTTGTTCGTTTTCTGATTGTCCACAATTCTGTCTCTGGTCCATCGCAGCTCATCTTCGATCAGGCTATTTTTAACGCTCGCCTCGACATCGGGATGCTCTACCGGGAAATTCTTGAAATGCTGCCTGAGTTGCTCGATTCGCCTGTTTACAACTGGCGACTCCGGTTCTGGCAGCATGAATTTTCGCGGCCATAGTTCGCAGATCGCAAGCGCAATAGCAGCGCTAATACAGAGAACTGAAGCGATCTGCATGTAGTGTCCCCAATACGATAGCCCTTTGTCGAAAAAATATGCCGACTGTGTTGCGAGGAAAAGAAGCAGCGCCAATCCGATACTTGCCTTTACGTCGAGTGCATCCCCGAGCCTTAGCGACAAGTCCTCCTTAGCATTAATTTCTTCGAGTCGCATTTCCGCGAGAGCAGCCATGGTGAATTCCTCCTCGCCCGGCTACGGACCAGGCTTGTTCTGTTTGTGATCTTATTCCTTCGTGCGCCGCTTCGGTCCGACGTTTTTGGTAGCGGTAAATGCGATCAGCGACTCATCATTGCGCGGAGAGTCTTGCCTGATAAAATATGAGCATGGCCGACGATCTACATCCCAGCCATGAGCAGTTGATAAGAAGGTTAAGAACTGTCCAGAACACGCGGGCTTTTCAGAACGTAGACATC